>ERZ772855.17-NODE-17-length-202598-cov-8.616526_pt1 | contig 202598 bp, 158 predicted proteins | sample MGYA00511900_ERZ772855 | MGnify/ENA primary metagenome ERZ772855 (study PRJEB29015, sample SAMEA2737701) | human gut metagenome | biome: human gut; feature: human-associated habitat; material: faeces | place: China | collected 2012 ... | reverse complement strand
CCACCAGTTCCACCAGTTCCACCAGTTCCACCAGTTCCACCAGTTCCACCAGTTCCACCAGTTCCGCCGCCAGTTCCACCGCCAGTTCCATCAGGTTCACCGTCTGTTCCGTCGGTAGGCGTTTCTATATCTCCCGGATATGTAGAAATATGTTGAAAATGATAACGTCCAATAAGAATTTCTTCTTTAAAAGTTTGTTTTCGGACATCATCGAATGTAAGAGCTGGGTCGTTTTCCTGAAGTTTGGGGTTTTTTTCTATACCCAGATCATAGAATAAATGGTCTAGAGATATTTTTAATTCTAGAGGGATATCACTGGGGTATTTCTTTTCAACTTCTTCAATAGACATTCCTAAGACTTCCGTTAATCCTTTATTAAAAGCTTCTTGAAGTAATGTTAGCGGATAGTCCGATTCCCATTTTTCCTTGTACTTGGGGTTTATAGGAAGGTGTGAATTTTTCTGAAATTTTAATGCGAGTTGGGAATGGTACCATAAAGGAGAAGAAGGCCCTTTTTTTATAGTTCTCTGAATGATGCCCCAGTCGCTCGTAGAAGCAGGAATGCTGGAGACGTGTTCTCTCTCTATGTATTGATTTTCTTCTTCAGAAGTGTTAGCCTGCCAGCATGGTACGGTGTCATATTTTTGTTTCCATGTTGCATCAATGCTATTGATCATATTGATGCAATCAGAAGGTAAGTCTAGTCCGTCTAGAGAGAGATGGCCGTGCAAAAGCTTAAGAATAGTTGTTCGCCTATTTCCGTCTTTGACTATATATCTGTTCTTAACTTTTTCTACTGTAATAACATTTGCATCTGTATAACCTTCGCGGATACTTTTCATTAGCTCCCGGAAATTTTTTATTTTATAATGGATAAGCTCTTTGGCCAGTTGCTTCTGTGTCCTTCCGGGCGTACGATCTTTCAACCTTGGGTTTTCATCGTGAAGTCTCAAGGAAGAAACTTTTAAATATTTTATTTTACTCATAATGTTATTTTTTGACGATGCAGGCGAGAAGCTTGATGATACTGGCGGCAACCAGCCACCCCATGGAGAAAAGAAGTGCAAGCAGGATAATAAGGCCATATCCGGCCAGAGGTATGCGGGATATTTCCGGTACTGGGTAAGTGCGGATGCCGGTGATGAGAGTTCCGATGAAGGTTAGTACCGCAAAAAAGATGCAGACATTAGCCGTTCCGGAGGCGAGGGAAAGGGCTGATTCCTGTTCAGAGGCTTTCTCCTTTCCCTTTTTGGAATTGGGGGCTGTCTGGCTGATGACGGTGGGGATTGCCGTGAAACTGTGCTGGCAGTGCGGGCAAATGCAGGGCTTGCCGACATAGTGATCCGGACAGGTGATATTATTGTTGCAGTTTGGACAAATAGCGTTCATTGACGAAATATTCTATATTTAGCTTTATTTTGAAGGTTCAGGCAAGTTTTTTTGTAATGTTAGAATTGATGTTAGTCCGGCGGAGTGAGAGAAAAATACAAAGCCCATGGCTGGAGCCATGGGCTTGTGGGAAAAAGCTGGTGTGACAAGTCAGATGAGGGCAAGATTGTTATCCTGCAACGCACTCTGAAGACGTTCCGCTTCCTTTGGAGTGAGGGGCGTCCGGTTTTTGATACGGGCATTCAGGGTGCGTTGTTCCAAGCCAATGAGCCGGGCTACGGCCGATTTATTGAGCAGGGCGGAGGCGCGGGCCAGGCTTTCAATAGTAGGGGGAGGAAGGGGAATGGGGCGGTTGATGGCGCGGGCCGTTTCCAGCCAGTCCTGAATTGCGCGCTTGGCTTCTGCTAGGGCAGCTTCTTCCGTAGGGCCGTCCGCCATGCAGCCGGGAAGCTGGGGGACGGTGGCGATGAAAGAGGCATCTTCATCGCTCCATTCGATGTTGATCGTGTAGTGCGGGGTCATAGCGTTTTATGGAGGTTGTATTGGTTGATAATGGTTCTTATCTGTTTGAGCTGGTAGGGTTTGGCTTTTCCATTGGGGCCGGGTTGGATGTTAATAATCTCTGGGATCTTTTCATGCCAGGCGACCATATGGGAACCTCCAGTTTGCCTGAATTGAAAATGGAGATGGGAGAGCAATTTGGTTGCTTCTTCAAAAGTGACGTTCCCTGTTTTGTCAGGGTTCATGATTTTTTCCAGAAGCTTTTTCTTGCTGCCCATGTTTCGATATTACCTTTTTTAGAAAATTAAGCAAGGGAAATATTTCTCAATTTAGAAATATGAAGATTCCAGATAGGAGTTTGTTACGGATGAATGAGTTTGGATGACTCTCTGAAACTGGCCTTTTTTCTCTTTCTGCTCAAATAATTCTTGCCTTTTGACCTCCGGTAGTATTTACTCCCTCCCGCAGTCCCTGCAAACCTAAAAGTCGCGTTCGTCTAGCGGTCCAGGACTCCCGCCTTTCACGCGGGCAACACGGGTTCGAGTCCCGTACGCGATGCCAGCTTTCTCTTTTTTCCGGCGCCATGAGTAGTTCATGGCGCCTTTTTTGTATCTTTGCACACGGTCAATAAAAAACATGGTGGAAACCATGGGCTTAGCTAATAGCCTGTTGAATTATTTTTCATTTGAATACATTTTGAATGAATACTATGAAATTATCAATTTGTGGTTGTTCTATTCTTATTATGTATTTCAAGCTATGAACAGGAATAAGTATAAGTAATTTTGTGATTAAAATAATCCATATGGATGAAAATATTAAGCCTAATATAATAAGTATTGTTGTTATAGATACCTTTAAATTTTTTCCTTCTCCGAGTTGTTGATCTGCATATTTCAAGGGGCCTGGATTTTTATGATCAGTAAAGACTTTATTTTCAAAATCTATAGCAATTTTTCTCCATTTTCTCTGAATTTCTCTTCCTTCTTTTATTACGATGGTCCATATTATTGATGATGCTAAGCCAAGGATGCAGAGAATTAAAGAGCTGAATATAGGCGTATCTTCTCTTCTGAAATAGTAAGCAATCAAACCTGTTTGAGTTAGTAGAAAGAAATTGTTTCTTATCCAAATTAGTGGTGCGTGTATTCTGAGCTGTTTAAGTGCTTCTATATATCCCAATTCGTTAATGTTCGAATTTTTGGAAATAGGTTTGTCTTCATCTGATTCTACTGAACTCATGAGATGCTTTACATTAGTCAACACTACTGTAGTATACTGTATAATATTTTGTGTATCAATTGAAAATGATATATGTTAGAATGAATTTTATTATAATAATTTTAATAATGTTATGAAGTTATTTTGATATTGTTAATTATAAATAAATATTTCATATTGACTGATTATGAGGATATTTGTTCTATGTTTGTGTGCTTGATGCGTATTGTGGCGTTTTCACACTTTCATCTGAAATTGGGTGGCGTCGTTCCTGTCCAGGAAAGGCGCGCATTTGTGCGGATTGAAAGGGGGCGTGGGGTTTTGAAGAGTGCTTCGCAAGGCGGAGCAGGCCGGACCGGGGGCAGATAAGGGCGCGTTTTTGAAACGTGGAGCATGATGACGGCGCAGGGAATAAACGTTTGATGATAAGATAAATATGTATCTTATAGCGTACTTGCGTACTTGTTGCCGGATAATAACGGATAAAAGAATGATATATAAAAAAGGTTCCGAAAAGAAAACACGGGGCAAGGGTGCGAACGGAACGCAGGGCAACGCCGGCATGGGGAAGGCAGGGCCGCCATGCGGGGCGCATGATGGCAGGGGTCGGGGGGGGGCGGCAAGGAATCTTTTAGGCGGATGGGCTTTATCGCGGAGTTCGGCGGACACAGGGAAAAGCGGGAGCGTTCATGAAGAGTTTTTTTTAGCGCACCGTGGAGGGGGGGTGGCCGTGTTTTTGTTCGCATGGGCATGCGTTTTTTTCGCAAAAGCGGACGGATGGCGGCGGCTTGTTCGCTTTCCGGGCGGCGGATGGGGGAAAGAGGCTGATTTGGAGGGCATTTTTTCGTTTTTGAAAATTTCGCTTAATAGTAGAGGGAGCGAAGTTATGGGACAGAAGAGAGACAGAGTGAACGGCGCGCTGAAGAAGGCTTTCGCGGAGAAGAATGGGAAATCTTTGCGGTGGGCGCAAATAGAAGCGGCCAAGGATTCCCCGGCATGGAGAGCTTTTCTGGCAGAGCAGTTTCCGCCGTCACCTGCGAAAGCGGACGGAGGCGGCGGAGAGGGCGCGCCCATGGGCGGCGCGTCTGATCTGGCGCGGGCCGGGGAGGCGAAGGAAAGCGCATGGCAGATTTTGAAGAGGATGGAAGAGCAACTGGAAACGGCCGCCCGGTCCGGTGACGTGGGTTTGATTGCGTCGTTCACCCGTGCCGTGCGCGAAGCGCGCGCGAATTGGGAGCGGGCCGGCCTGCATGAGCAGAGGCTTCTGGAGGCGGCCGGAAGTCTGGTTCCGGTGCATGTGTTTCATGAAATGCGGACGCGGGGAGTTGCTCCGCTGGCGGAGCTGATGGCGCAGCAGAGGGATTTTATAGGTTCCCGGCTGGAGGCGGCCGGGCGGCCGCGTTTTTATGAAGCCTGGGATGAATGGGCGCGGGAATGGAACAGGAAGATTGATGACCTGAACGCGGAAATAAACGGATTGTTGAATCATGTTTAGCAAGTTGAAAATTCATGAGAAGCCGGGCGTGGTGGAGTGGGCGGAAAGATGCCTGGTCCTGCCGCGGGAGACTTCGCCGAACGCGCCGGGGCGGTTTTCCACGGCGCGCATGCCGTATATGCGGGAACCGCTGGAAAGCATCAGGGAAGAGGGGTTGCAACATATTTACTGGTGCTTCGGCACGCAGTCCGGCAAGACGGTTTCGCTGTTGATTGCGGCGGCGTATTTTATTGACAATGACCCCGCGCCTATGTTGTGGGCGTTGCCTACCGAAATTCTTGCCAGGTCATTTTCACGGGCGCGGCTCCAGCCGCTCATATCCAAGAATGATGTGCTGGCCCGGCATAAGCGGCGTGACCCTGACGCATTCACGGCGGCGGAAATGCGGCTGGATTCCATGGAGCTTTACATGGTGGGCGTGTCAGAGCCGGGCAACTTGTCCAGCCGGCCCATTATGCGCTGCGTGATGGACGAAGAGGCGAAGTATAAACACGAGAATAAAGAAGAAGCGCACCCGGTGGACCTGATTGAAGAGCGCGCGAAGGGCTTTCACCGGTATCAGATTCTGCATGCGTCCACGCCTTCTTCTGAAGATTCTTATTTCTGGCAGAATTTTATTACCACGGACATGCGGAAGTTTTATGTGCCGTGCCCGCGCTGCGGGGAAATGATGCCCCTGGAGTTTAGCCGGAATACGGTGCAATGGGAAAGGCGGGAGGATCTGGAAGGGGATGCGCTGGCGGATTGGGTGCAGGATCATACGTTTTACGTGTGCCCGCATTGCGAGGGCCGGGTGGAGGATTGGGAGAAGATTGGGATGATGGAAAAGGGGGAGTGGCGGCCGACGAATCCGAACGCCTCCCGCGCACGGCGGGGGTATCACCTGAATTCCCTTTATTCCCCGTTTGTGACATGGGGGCAGATGGCGCGGAAGTTCATCGTGGCTCAAAATGACCTGTTCCGGCAGGTGGCCCTGCACAATTTCCGGAACGGCTGGGAGGCGTTGCCGTTTACACAGTATGAAATCAAGGTGGGGGATGACAGCGTGCGGGGGCTGCGCGGTGTGTGCCGGCGCGGAGAGTTGCCGCGGCATTATTATTATATGGTAGTGGCCTATGACCCCGGCCAGAATCAAACTCACTGGGTGGCGCAGGCGATAGGGCGCGGCGGGGAAACATGGGTGGTTGATTGGGGGACCCTGCTGGGCATCAGCACGACGGACGCGACGCCGGGCATAGGGGCCCATTTTGAAAGCCTGGAGTGGGGCGGGGTGCGTCCGGATTTTGGGCTGATTGATTCCGGGGATTGGGCGCAGAAGGTTTATGACGAGTGTTATAAGTATTACGGCAAGCTATGGCCTACGAAGGGGAGCGGCGCGAATTTCGGAAGCTGGAATGTTAGCGAAGTGAAGTCGCATCCGGGACTGGAGCTTTATTTGTACGTGGACCGCACCGCCAAAATGGAGCTTTACGCGGGGCGCATCCAGAAAGGGGCGGCTCCGGCCCTGCATTTGCCGGAAGATGCGGATCAGGATTTGCTGGCCGGATTGTCCGGGCAGCAGCTTGAGAAGCCAAGGGGCGGCGGCCTGGCGCAATGGCGGAAGCTGCCGAATGACCATTATGGAGACTGCGTAAAAATCGGGCAGGTGTCCTGGTGGGTGCGGCGCGGGGATTTTTACGCGGAAGAAATGAACGCGATTGAAGAAAGGAAGCAGAATGAAGGAGTACCGGAAGAATGACGTGCTGGAGAGGCTGAAGGCGGCTTTGGAAGCAGGGCTGTATAAGGCGCGGTTGCTGAAAAAGCATGGGCTGCCTCCGGATACGCCGGCGCGGCTGTTGGAGGGGGAATGGCTGCACCCTGAATGCGCGGGGCTGAATGCGGCGTGGAAAGATTTTTGGGACAAGCGGCAGGCGTTTTTCTGGACGTTGAAACAGTACCACGCGGAGCGGGGCCGGGAGGTTCCGGAATTGGTTAAGGTTCTTTTTGATGCGTTCGTAGAACGGTTGTCGCTGGCGTTTGATGAAGAGGCGTTGAGGTCGGCTTTTCAGGATGTGCTGGAACAGGTGGAGCAGTCTGTTACGGATGATGTGCAGATGGAGTTTAATTTTTAAAGAATGTTATTCTCCGTTTTCTTTGAGCTCTTTTAAAAAATCTTCGTGTTTAGGGGATATTATATCAAATTTTATAGGATGTATTTCAGCCTTGTGTACAGGTATCATTTTATCTCTTAAACATTCATGGGTGAGCCCACTGATTCTTTTTTGGGTCGTATCAGGAGATTCATTGCATTTTAATCCTAATATAACGCTTTTTATAAATTTGTTGAATCCTCCTATGAAAAAATAACGTCCATGAACGCAAGAAGGAGCATATATAGGGATGATAATTCTCATTTCCTGCTCATATTCCCATGATTTTCCTTTTGTAATAAACGAGTCGTCTATGCAGTATTCTGTAATTTCGTTATTTATCGATGTATAACCGCATAATGAAAATTTTCTTATTACTCTCGTTTCAGTGTATTTGACGTCACATAATAAGGTGTGATTATAGTTGAAGAGTTTCTTTCCTGTTTTAGAATCAATAGTAGAGAAATCTGTAAAACTGGGTGGGTCGTGTTTGAAATTTAAAACATAGTATTTGTCATTTTTTATGTCTGATATCCCGAAATTAAGATCTCCCTGATAGTTTTTGAGATGGGGAAATCTGAAATGAAGGCAGCAGCCTCTGTGCTTATCTCCATAGTGTCCCCACAGGGGGGAAGAATGGTAGGACTTGGAAAAACTTAAAAAGCCATAATTCAGGTTAGCGGGATTAGGCGAAGTTTGATGTTGAAGAATAAATTCTGTTGGGTCGTTGCATTCTTCCTGTAGAATCACTTTGAGTTTTTCATTTTCAAACACCTTGAGCATGTTCTCGTAGGTCATGAAGATGTAGGCATCAATGTATTCTATATTCTCTTCCGTCATGGGAATATATGGAAAGATATGTGAGAAAGGAAGTCAATGACATTCGGGCGTTGTGGCGGATGATAGCGGGTTTTGAAAAAGCTCCTGAAGGGTATGAATCCCATTGTACAGGCTTATGTGGAAAATTATGATTTGCCGGATTTGCAGGAAATGCTGCGGGAAAAGCTGGCGATTCTGGAAGGGCGCAAGGAAATAACCGGGGCCTCCACAGGCGGCGGAACGTCCTACACCGCACAGGAGACCATGAATTTAAAGGATCATATAGCCTGCTTGCAGGAGGCGATCACGGTCAAGAAGATGGAGGAAGGGGATTTTTCCGGCCTGACCGCCGCGGATGACGGAGTGCGGGAAGTGCGGTTTGACCATACCATAACACGCTTTTGACTATGGGCAGGAACAGAAGGAACGTGTATGCCGGGGCGCGCCGCGGTCATGGCGCGCGGGTGAAGATGAACCGGGAACCGGAAACGGCGCGGAGGGAGATGTGGGGAGGGTATGCGGCCGCGTTGCAGTTCGGGGGCTCCAGCGTGTTGTACTGGCCGACGCTGGACAGCCGGTTTGAAGTGGATTCCTGGACGCTGGACCGGCTTTGGCGCAACGCGCGGAATCTGGAAGCGAATTCCGGGCTTGCCGGGAAGGCCGTGGCGGATGTGGTGGAGTTGCTGGGCTGGCTGGTGCCCCATGCCTGCACGGCGGATGAAGATTGGAACCATGAGGCGGACCAGATTTTTATGAATCGGGCCGTGAATCCGGAATTGTTTGACGCCCGCGGAGAGCTGAATTTTTTTACGGCGCAGATATGGAGCGAGCGGCAGCGCGTGATTGACGGCGATATGCTGACGGTGCTGACCAGCGGGCCGGATGAAGGCGGGGCGTTCGCGTTTTACGAGGCCCCACAGGTGCAATCTCCGGCTGATGGGGGGAAGGCGTGGAATTGCGGCGTGATGCGGGATAAAAACGGGAGGACGGCAGCCTATGGGCTGCGGCATCCGGACAAGGGGGAGGTGACGGTAATTCCGGCCCGTGATGCTATTTTGTACCGGCATAACATGGGCGGAGGGAAGCCGCGCGGCCTGTCCGATTTGCACCGCGCTATCCGGAATTTGCATGATGAGGCGGATATTGTGGGGTATGTCAAGCAGTCTGCCAAGCTGGCCGCCTCCGTTGGGCTGGTGGAAACGGGGGACGCGGAGAAACGGCCGGGCATGGGGACCGTGGGCAAGGTGTCCGTGGGGCCGGACGGGCGCAGGGTGGAGCAGGTGTTGGGTGGGCCTACTGTCCACCAGCTTCCGCCCGGCCGGGATTTGAAGGTGCTGACGGATAACAGGCCGTCTCCTAATGTGATGGCGTTGCTGAAGCATTTGATGGATGAGGTGGCTTATGGCATCGGGCTTTCCCCTGCGTTGCTGTGGGAGCCTGACAAGCTGGGAAGCGGCGGCATCCGGTTTGTGATGCAGAAGCTGAAGCGTTGGCTGAAAATCAGGCATGCCTACAGGCAAATGTGGTGCGTGCGGGTGTGGCGTTTCATGCTGGCGCGGGAAATGGCCCTGGGACGGCTGCGCTTGTGCCGGGATCCGCATTGGGTGCGGTGCCTGTGGACGCCCATGAGCGACATGACTATTGACCTGGGCCGGGAAGGGAATCTGATGATTAACCTGGTGGATTCCGCGCTGGCGGATCAGGATGGCTGGTGCCTGGCCAATTACGGATGCACGTTTGAAGAGATCGTAAAGAATAAGATACGGAATTTGAAGATGGCCAAGGAGGCATGCGCCCGGAACGGACTGACCCTGCAAGAGGTGATTCCGGGGGCGAACCGCGGCGGGGTAGCCGCGGCGGCGGAGAAACCGGAAGATGAAGAGCCGGGAACGGGCGGCGGGGCGGAAGAAGATGGTTTGCATCCCCATGAATAGCAATTTTGAAAAAGCTCCTGAAGGGTACAGAACAGTAATAAGTGATGAATAAGATTGTTTTTGCGCAGATGGCGGCCAGGCTGGAAGGCGGTGCCGGTGAACAGAAAAAAACGGGCATGCTTGCCTTTTCCCGCATCATGGAGGCGGAAGAGAAGGTAGGGGTGGCTACCATTTCCGGTTATATCGGTTATGGCAATGCCACGGTTGACGAATTTACGAAGCACCTTGAAGAGTTGAAGGCGGAGGGGTGCACGAAGTTTGAAGTCATCCTGAATTCCATGGGCGGCAATTTGTTTGAGGCGTCCGGGATTTACGACATTATCAAGGGGTGCGGGATGGAGGTGACGGCCAAAATTTACGGGGTAGCCGCTTCCGCCGCGACGCTGATTGCCTGTGCGGCGGGCCGTGTGCTGATTTCGGAAAATTCCCGTTATATGGTCCACCGGGCGCGCGGGTGCGCGGTGGGGACGGTGGAAGAGATTGAGGCTTACGCGGCGGATCTGAAGGACGCGGAAGGGCAAGTGACAGGCATTTACGCGGAGCGTACCGGAAAGAGCGCGGAAGACGTGATGGCCGTGCTGAACGCGGAAACGTGGATGAACGCGGAAACGGCCGTGAAGGAAGGCTGGTGTGACGAGGTTATTTCTCCGTCCGCTGCGGATTCCGGCCAAAAGGAAACGGCCTCGCCGGGGAAAGAAGAGGACAGCGGCGGGGAAGGGGAAGACCCTGACGAAGAAGAGAAGGGCGGGCCGCCACAGAATTACACGGTATTGCGCCGCATGATGGCCGCCGTGGGGCTTGCCGGGAAAAACAGCGTGGAGGAACTGGAACGGGAAGTTGCCCGGCTGGTGGCCGAAAACGAAAGGCTGGCGGCGGAAAATGACGGGTTCCGGGGCATGCAGGGGCAGCAGGCGCGCGTGATGGAGGCGCACGAGCGGGAATTTGAGCAACGCGTGAAGGAGGCCGTTGTGCGGGAAATGGCGGCTATAGGGGTTGCTCCGGTAGGGCTGCCGCCCGCGGAGGGAGCCACGGAAGAGCACGGAAAGAAAGAACCTGCCATGACGAACGAAAAGCTGCGGGAGATGGCCGCGCAGGATGCGCTGGAATGGATTATGGGGCATCCGCAGGAGGCCGCGCGGCTGGCGGAGCAGCCGGGGAAATAGCATCTTGGCCGCCATAGATAGATTTTTACTAACAGAACCTAAACATAAATAAAATATGAACAAAAAAACATTGATGAACATTCCGCGGAATGCCGTGATGGAAGGAAATGATGTCGCCGCTCTGAACTGGACCATTGTTTCACAGGCGGCTATTGCCACCCTGGAAGAAGAATTGGCTTCAATCAGCCGGTTTTCTCTGGACGTGTCCGGCGAGTTCAAGACGGACGGCGATTCCGTCAAGGTGGAAGTGATTGACGGAGCCGGGGAGGCGTTGAAAAATACGGAAGACTGGAATCAAAGCGAGCTGAAAACCAGCTCCGTTTCCGTGACGCTGAACCGTTATTCCCGGCCGGCTGGGCTGTCCTATAAGGAAAGGAAAAGCGGGGTGCAGCTTGCGAATAAGGTGCAAACGCTTGTGCGGACGGTCGCCAAAGCGTTCTGGAAGGACCTGATGGCCGCCATAGCCGATTCCGGGGCGGAAGTGGTGAATATTGGCCCGCGGGCCGGGTTCAAGCCGGAAATGATGGCGGATGTGATTTGGCCGTCCATGACTAATGGCGCGGATGCCGTTTATTTGGACCGCATGTATTATTCCAGGCTGATTCCTACGAATGCGCTTGCTCTTAACCTGGCGGACGGGGCATATTCCATTCCGGGGGGAATTCACTACGTGGAAGGGGTGAATGTGCTTGCCGGAAATGCCGGGGTTGGTTTTGCGACGCGGCCGGACGCGCTGGCCGTTGCCGTCCGTCTTCCGAACATTGATCCGAAGCTGAATTTGGAAACGCAGGTGGTAGAATCTCCTAAGCTGGGGATTTCCCTGTTGCTGAAGTGCTGGCCTGACCAGGGGACGGAAACGGTTTACATTTCCGCGGAGCTTTTGGCCGGCGTGGCGGTGGGCAATAAGAACCATTTGCGACAGCTTTCCGGCGCAGCTCCGGAGACGGAGGCGGAAGGTGGAAGCGTTGATGCCGGAGAAGAACAAGGGCCGACTGAAGGTGCTGGGCCGACTGAAGGTGCTGGGCCGACTGAAGGTGCTGGGGCGACTGAAGAAGAAGGGGCCTGACGGGTTTTTGGCGGAATCATGGGATAAAAGAGAGCAAAGGACCGGCGCGCGGGGTGTCAATTCCGAGCGCCGGTTTTTATTGAACGGATATGAGCTTATCAGGAGAAATAAAAAAATTGCTGGACCTTGGGGATCATGAGCAGGAAGAAGCCTGGGGGGAGCGCGTGACGGTGGACGGCCAGGAATGCCGGGGCGTTTTTGCGCCGCTGGAAGGCTGGTATGAGGTGGAGCTTGGCGGCCGGGTGTGCAAGGTGCAAACGTCCCTGCGCGTGCGGCGGAAGGCGTTGAAGGGCGTTCCCGTGGCCGGGCGGAAGGTGGTGGCGGTCCGAAGCGGACGGGCCTTCCGCATTGCGCGGGTGCGTGACTGGGCCGGAGACGTGGCCCTGGTGCTGGAGTTGTCCGAAGTATAGCCGGAAGGGTGGGCAAATGGCGCAAGTCAGGTATAAAGTGGATATTTCCCGCGTGCTGAAAAGGCTGGCGGAGGTGAAGAAGGTGGGGGCTGACGGCATCAGGGAATTGACCCTTGAATATGCCAAGAGGGCCGCAAGCAAGGCCATACGCACCACGCCGCCAAACAGCCTGAAGAATGGCGGAAACGGAAAAAGAGCGTTGGAGGAACATATTGCGCGGGATATTGGCGGGGATCCGTTGGAAACGGATGTGAGGCTGAAGCGCGGTGAGGATGGGAGGCCGGTGCCCTATGCTTACCCCCGGAAGAAGCGCGGCGGGGTGTTGCTGGGGGTGCGCGGGAAAAAGTTTAAGGGCATGGCCACCGTTTCCGCGGATGCGTTTTTGCGGAGCCATACCCTCCTGAAAATGGGCCGGAAAAGCAGCGTGCGCGTGCTGAAGGGCGGCAGCCTGATGTCTCCGGGAGTGGCGCAGGCGGGAGACGTGCGAAGGGCTTTGGCGGAGCGGCGGCGGCACGTGGGGAGGATGGCGGCCGGGTGGCTGCGGGGCGCGCAGGTGGCCGGGCTGAAGAAGGTGCCCGCGTGGATCGCGCGGCACGCCTCCCATTATGACGGCGCGGCGTCTTTGACGGTTCAGGGCGGCCGGGTGCGGTTTGAGATGGAGAATTGCCCGGAATATCCTGACCGGGGGCAGCTTTCCCGGGTGGCGGCGTATGCGCTGAATTCTGCGGCCCGGGATATGCGAAAGGTAATCAAGGGGTATGTGGCCAAGTTGAAAAAGGAGCTTAATTCATGATGACACAGGCAGATTGTTTGATTAAGGCGGTGATTGCGTGCCTGAAGGCGCGTTTTCAGAAAGACAGGGGGAACACGGAACGGGGGATTCCGGACGGGTTCCCGGTGCCGTTGAAGATGGCGGTGGACGAAGACCGGGAAGGGAAGGAATATGCGTTGTTCCAGGCGGCGGAAATGGAGGAAATTGTGGCCGGGTACTGTACGTATCACGCCGGAATATCCGTGGATCTGCATTTGGACGCCAATGACCGGACGGCGGATGAAATACGGATGTTGCAGGCGTGGATGGAAGAGCGGCTGAAGGAAGTGGACCGCGCCGGGCTGAATGCCGTGGAGAGCCCGCGGCCCTATCGGAATTTCCTGGTCATCGGCAAGGTGAGGCTGGGGCCCGCGCAGGATGCGGCGGCGGAGGAAGGCGCGTTTGCGGTGACGTGGAAAATGACGGTGCCCGTGCAGTTTTGAAAAAGCTCCTGAAGGGTAGATAGATGAACTTTAACACGAAAGGAATTTGATTATGCCTGCACATATTGGAGATGTCCCGAAGCACGGGATTGACGAACCGGAAAAAGGAATTTTTGTTGAGTCGATCGATTTTGACGGCCAACAGGAAATTTATGAACAAAAGGATAACAAGGGGAAAAAGTGCGGAGTGCTTATCATTGATGAAGAGCTTTCCTTTTCCATGTCCGGCGCAATCCTTACCACGGGGGCGGCGTCGTTGAAAATGGGAGCGTCTTTGACCCTTGCCAATGAAATTCCGGATATTTGGAATGAAACTCCTTCCGCCACTACCGTTTTCCTGAAGGGCGTCAAGCACAACCTGAAGAGTACGGACGCGCAGAAGATGGACGTGAGCGGAACTGTTTACGGGTTCGGGGCCTCCGCCGTCTCCTGAAGCCTGAATAAAAAAGTCAGATAGTAAGATTTAATGAATGCCGCAGACAATAAAAAACTGGAAAGTGATGTGGTTGTTTTCACGGAAAACGCATCCAGATACGAAACGGAAAACACCATGCTTGCCGCGTTGCTGCTGACGCTGGGGGTAAGCATGAAATGCACGTCCGGAAGCGTGCTGATAGGCAGCGGCGCGCGCCTTTCCGCGCCGGGCGGGGTAATTACCTGGCAATTTGAGCCGAAAAGCGAAGACGGAAGGTTTAGGACGGAGGAAGTAATCAAGCTTTTCGGGGATAAGAATTGGCTGACTGACCCGGAAAATGAAAGCCCGCTGGCTTACGTGGCGTGCGCGTTCCACAATTACAAGCGGTTATTGGATTTTGTGAAAAGCCAGGTGCCGCTTGCCGTCATCCGCAAGGGGAAAAGGAAGGCCCTGGTGCGGTTGGATGCGGATCCGTATTGGCAGGGCGTGGCGGAGGGTTTTCTTGGCGGCCGGCCTTTAATCTAACTTAATTGACAACCAAAAAAGCAAGAAAGATGGAACTACAGGAACAGGAAAGGCGCGCCCTGACGGAAGCGGCGTTGATCGGGGGAAATGAATTCCGCTGGAAGAACTACCGGTTGCGGTGCATGACCCTGGGAAGCATGATGCAGTTGCAACGCATCGGAAATCCTTACTGCCGGCTGGGAGAAATTAACCTGGGCCCGGATGAAAACGGGCGGCATCCGTCCATGTGGGAAGCCCTGGGCGTAACCGACCAGGCGCAAATTGTCTATTATCTGGCGGAATTCCTGTGGGTCCACATGGGAAACCGGGAGGAAGTCAGGGAAGGGGTTTTTGCGCCGGAGGAAGAACGGCGCGCCCTGGTGGAAGCGGCTGCTATGAACATTCCCGGCCGGGATTTGGTGGAACTGGAATGCGCCGTGCTGGGGGACATAGAAGTGATTCAGGCGGGGATGGTGATTCCGGAGGCGGAAGGGGAGGATGAAGAGGACCCTTTAGGGCGTGGCCGTCCTGGGGCGCGGCCATGCTGATGACGGTGGCGCGTGTGACGGGCTGGCCGGAACGGGAAATTCTGTGGGAAATTCCGCTGGCGCGGCTGGTGCAGTACGTGCATGCGGTCTGGAGCTATGACGCGACGCCGTGCCGGTGGAGCTGCTACACGGAACCCTCCGGGCATGTGGGGGACGTGCTGGAGCAGGCCCGGGAAGCGTGGAGAGAACAGATAGAGCAACTGGAATAGTCCGGTTGCTCTACTTTTTGGCAGGGGTGGAGGTGCCGTGGAAAAGCAGGTAGAGCAGTACGAGGACAAAGGCAATAATCCACGGAGTGCCATGGTACAGGATGGCAAGCGATACCCCCGCAAGAAAGGCAACGGCAAGAATTCTTTTCAGGACGTAAAGAATGAAGTCCATAGGTTAAATTTAGAACATTTACAATAATAGTCAACGGAAAACGATTATGAGCGAAGGGGCAACTATTAAAATTGACGGGGACGCTTCCGGCTTTATTGCCGCAACGGAGGAAAGCAGGAAAGCGGCAAGCGGCATGTCCGAAGCCTTGCAGGGGGCCGTGGGCGGAAGCACGGGGGAGGCCGTGAAGGGGCTGAAGGGCATGGATCAGGAGGGCCGGAAGGCGTGTAAACGGCTGAATGCCGGTCTTATCAATATGAGCGCCACCATTACGGGGGTAGGGGCCGCCATTAACGGCCTGCGGGCAGGCTGGGGCAAATTTTCCGCCATGCTGGCGGGCGGGGATGACCTGGAGAGAGTAACCCGGCGCATGGAGGCATTCACGGGCGGCGCGTCAAGCGCGGCGGAAGCGGCGCGGGATGTGGTGGATTTTGCTGATACGCCGCCATTCGGGCTGGCGGAAACGCAACGGGCGGCGCAGTTGCTTCTTGGGTGCGGCGTCAGGGCGAGCGAGTTAAAAAGCACATTGGAGGCTCTTGGGAATGTGGCGGCTGGTGGTGGTGCCAGTCTGGAAACAGTAGCGGCGCGGCTTTCCAAGGCTTTTCAAATGGGGAAGGTGGATGTGGAAACATTAGAACCATTTACGTTAAGCGGTATTGACGTTATGGGGCAAATGGCAAAACAGGCGGGAAAAACGAGGGCGGAGTTAAAGGATATGATGTCTAAAGGGAAGGTCGGATTTAGCCAAGTTTTTAGTGCTTTGAAATCCATGGGTTCCGGCAGCGGGCAGTTTGCGGGGGGGATGGAGAAAAATACGCAGGATATAGAGAGCAGAGTGGAGACCCTGAAAGGCAAGGTTGGAGCGTTGAGCCGTATTTTTGCGGAACCGGTAACAAGCGGCATCAAGGATGCCATAGACTCCATAGGCGCGTCATGGGCCGGTCATGGGCCGGAGGTGGAGCGCGGCTTGAGGAAAACGGGCGAATTGCTGGGGGGGATTGTGAAAGCGGCCGCGCCTATCGTTTCCGCAGTAGGGGGCGGCCTGGCTTCAGTAGCCGCGGGAGGCGGCCGGGTTGAAAAGATGATCCGTAGCGGCATTCTGGCCTGGGGGGCGTGGAAGGCTGTAGGCATGGCGGCAAATTCTTCCGTGGGGCGTTCCATTCAGGCGGCGGCCGCGGCTTTCCGGGTGGATTACAACAATGAATTGCGCCTGGCCGGGGGAAATATGAAGAGGTTTGATTCAGCCGTTCGGGCGGTGGGGTTGACCGTGAAACGCACATGGGCGCGCATGGGGGCCGATTTGGCCGCTTCCCTGAAGGGGCCGGCCATTATGGCGGCCATTGCGGCTATTTCCTATGCTGTATCGGAGTTGTATAGGGTAGGATCTGATGCGTTTGGCCATGTGCCTAAAGACGTGCAGGAAAAGGAAAAAAATTTTGGCCGGGATAATGTTGATTTTGATGAACGGATCAAAAAGATGGCCGGGGAGGCGTCCAGCAAGCTGGACGTGGGGCGCGTCATGGATGAATATGACGCTGAAATTAAACGCCTGAAGCGCGAAGAAGAAGACCTGCTGGCGGAAGATCCGCTGGGGAGAATGACGGTTGCGGTGCAGGATAGGCTGGTGCTGTTGCAACGTGAGCGGAAGGAGTTGCAGCAGGTGGCGGAAGCGAACGCGAAAGCGGCGGAGACGCGGGAACGGGCGGCGCAGCGCGGGCAGCAGACGGAAGAGGCACGGAAGAAGACGCTGGAGAAAATCAGGGAAATACAAGATGAATTGTTATCCCTGGATTATGACCGGGCGGAAGAAGAGAGGGAGAGGCGGCGCAGCGGAATGGGGCTGGAGGACCGGAAAAAAGACCTGCTGGGAGGATATGGGAGCATGGAGGGCCTCAAGAAGGCCATTGCGGAGCAGAAAGCCCTGCTGGATGGCGGGGACGCCGTGGACGGCATGTTGAATCTGGAGGGGGTGGAATCCAGAATCAAGAGCCTGTATGAATTGCTTGGCAAGGTGGAAGAGGTGGATCGTGAAATAGTGGAGCGGAATAAGGAATGGGACAAGGCGGAAGCCAAACACCAGAAGCAGGCTGCCCTGCTGCGCGCGGAAATTCACGGGCAGAAGGATAAGCTGCGCGTGTTGCAGGAGCAGGCGCGCGTGCTGGAGCTGCAAAACCAATATGAGGCGGATGGCATGAGCAAGGCCCGCGCCGGCGCGGCGGCCCGTGAAATAGCCGCCCTGGAGCAGAACAGGAACCGGGCGCAGGCCGGGCGCGAATACCGCCGGCAAATGGCCCTGTTGAAAGCTCAGGCGGAGGGAAACAAGGCGGAAGAGCGGCGGCTGAAGATGGCGGAGCGCATGAAGGAAATTTATGACCAGCAGCGCGGCTTGGGGATAGACAGGAAGACGGCCATGAGGCGTGCCCGCGGCATGGCCGGGTTGGAGGATATGGTGGAGCGGCGGAAGGACCGGAAGGAAGGGAGCGGACCCATAGCGGACAGTCTGGCGCAAGTGGGCGGCGGGGGCCGCTCCATGATGGGGAGCATGCCGCAACTTACGGAAGCGAGGAAGCAGACAAATTTGCTTCAGCAGATCGTGAAAAACACGGGCGCGGGGCGGAGGGGAACCCTGAAAACGGTGGCCAGGCTGGGATATTGAAATAGCCGCTAAATGATAGAGAGATAATAATAAATATGGGAAGAAAAATTAACATTAAGAAGCGGGAAACGCATGAAAAGACGCTGGAAATAGAACGGGGGGATGAAGGGGAAGTAAGGGCTGTGGGGAGGATTGTTTACACGGACAATCAGGAGGGTTGGAATACCCGGTGCCCGTCAATAGGGTCCGCTTATCCTGATGATGCCGCTTTGAGGCTCAAAAAGATAAGCATGGAAGGAATGGAGGGGGATATGGTGAGGGTGACGCTCTATTACGAGTTGCCGCGGGAAACGTCTTTTGAATTCGGTGGAGGGGAGGAAGTGGAATATTCCATGGATTATTCCTGCTCTGAACAGCCGTTGCTGACGCATCCGGATTTTCAGGATATAGACGGAGAAGAAAAAGATGCGTTGATGGCTATGGCGTCCGGGGCTTCTCCTAAAGATACGTTTGGGAAAGAGGATAAGGTGATTGAGGATGTTGTGAAATCGGCGGCCGGAAAGAAGGCCATGGAAAAAATGCGTAAAGGGCAGGTTAGTTTTTTGTGTCCCGGCGGGGTGTTTTCCGTCACTTCTACCGTGCAGGCGTTGAGCATGGCCGGGGTCGGGAAAAAAGGGGCTCCGGGCAGCGGCGCGCCCGCGGTAAGCGGAAAATATAATTGGATCAAAGAGGGCGTGAGCGGCCGCAGGACGGGAACCGGGAATTGGCGTCAGACGGTTTCCTGGAGGTTGAGCGGTCCGGATGGCTGGGATTCTGATTTGTATTGATTTATGATTAGCTGGCCGTTTTTTAATCAAGGGGAAGAGTTGAGCGCGTCTAAGTTGAGGCGTCTGGTTAAGGGGTGCCGGGAGCTGGAGCAGTTGGCCAAATCTTGCCGCTTGCAGAACGGGGTTGGTTACACGTTTAACCGGGGGCTGGGCGGCACGTCATTAACCATAAGGCCGACGGGGGGAAGGAACAAAGCAGGAGAAGGCGCGCCGTTTACGCTGAAGAGGCTGGAAAAGGGGGATGCGGGATATAAGGCGTATTTCTGGCCCGGCATGGTTTTTGAAGTGCATCCGGGCGGCGTGCGGCGCATTAAGCCGGAACTTAACGGGGAAAAGATGGATCAGGCGGAGGAACCGCCTTTTTTGTCCGTGCAGGGAGGGGATAAGGTATTTTTGTATCTTGAGCGGAGCGCGGATAACCATGATTGCATTACGTATGCGGAAGTGACGGCGGAGGAAATAGGGCTGGCGCGCGCGGTCAGAATTTATCTTGGGGAATTCAAAGAAGAAACGGATGAAGCCGGAGAAAAGGTCTTGAAGTATCATGAGGCGTGGAGCGGCCATGTCCATTACGCGCAAAGTTCCCTGAATGAGGGTTGGCGGGTTGTGGTTGATACGGATGAAGAAGGCGCGCCGGATATGGCCTATGTGAAGAAGGGCGATATTTACATAGCCGGGCAACTGGCGCAACGCGGTGGGGGCTCTTGGGAGGTGGCACCGAAAGAAGAGGGGGAAATTTGGCTGGAAGTGAAATGCTCCGGGGATGGCGTCATTAAAAGTGCGGAACTGAAAGAAACGAAAGGATCTTCCAAGCCGCTCCAGTATGTAGCGAAACCGGATGATGAAGCAGCCGAAGAGGAATTTACTTATTGCTTCCTATTAGCGAAGGTGGAGAAGCTTGAAGAACCCTTGCCGGAGGATGGTAATTTGCCGTCTCTGGTATCGGTAAAACAGTATGCCCTGGGAGCGGTTTATTGCGGGGTTGCTCCTGATGAATTGGGGTTGAAAGCCGGGAAGGGGATAGAGATTGTGGATTCAGCGGAAGAGAGGAAAAAAGAAATTGCCGCTCTTATTGAGGACGCAAAGGAACCTTCCAGCGGAGACTGTTCTCTGATTTATGAAGAAGAGGAAGGCGCGGGGGAGGGTGAAGAAGGCGATGAAAAAGGGAACAAGGGAAAACCTTACAAATTCAAGCTTTTGTGTGCTTCTGATGATTCTGTGTTGCTCAAAGAAGAAGATGGACGCATTTATTTTTCCGCATCCGGTAAAATGCCGGAAGCGGGAGATGGTCTTGAATATGAAAAGCAGCAGAACGGAGAAGGAATTGAGGAAGAAACTGATATATTAAAAATAAAAATTGATTCCTCCGTAGATTCCAGCGTGGATGATGGGGGGAAATGGCCGGTGAATTTGTCCGTATCTCCAGCCGGGCTAAAGGGGGAACTTGATTTAACGGTAGATACCAGCGTTCATGATTTAGGTGGAGGCGCTAAGGTAGGATTGTCCACGGAGGCAGGGGCTCTTTCTCTTATAGTTACTCCTGGGGGCGACGCGGAAGAATTGAGTTTTCGCACCCCTTTGCGGAAAAATGGGAAATATGTGGTGCTGGATTATGAATCAAGTTGGTCTGATGCCGTCAACGGTGTGAAGGCAGGCTTGTTTATCCGGAATAATAAATTGGCTGTGGAGCTGTACGCAGACACGGAGCCGGATGGCTCTGATAATCTTATAAGCGATTCATGGACGGTGTTGGCTTGCGATAGCGACCACGCAATACGCCTGCACCGGGACGAAAACGGGAAAATCTATATCCAGCAGGGGGGATGGATTGTGACTTCCAAAATTTATTCACCGATAAATTAAAATGAACTACGCAATATTCTGTTACAGGGAAGACTATAAATGCCTTGAATTGTGCGTTAAGCAAATTCGGCGGGCGGATTGTAATGCCAGAATTTATTTATTTGATGACGGGGCGCGCCCGTTAGAGCCGGGGCAGATACCCGCGGGGAAGGATGTGAGTTACAAGGTGACGTATTTTCCCCGGCGTGGAAATTTGAATGGTCTGGAATGTGTGCGGGGCATCCTGGGCTGCATGCTGGATATACCGGGCAAAGATCCTGTGGTGAAGATAGATGCAGATACCTTGCTTATGGATAAAGCTGAAATTGTCCGATCCCTGAAAGAGCGGAACAAGCTTGCCGGGGGCATGCAATGTGCCGAGCCTCTGGCGTGGAGCGGTTGTTGCTATTGGATGACCAGGGCCGCCATGAGGGATGCTCTGGAGCTATTGGCGCAAAGGGAATGGCCGGAGGGGAAGCAGAAGTACCCGGAAGATGTGACGATCTCTCAAATTGTGGCTTATCTCTACGGGAGGGAAGGCGTAGATATGCTGGAGTTCCGCGGAGGGCGTCATTTAATCGGTGTAAGGACATGTGATCCGTCCCTGCTGGTCAAGATTGCGGAAATTGCCAAGAGCGGGGTATGTGCCGCTCATTGCGGGCAGATGTCTTTTTACCGGCAATTTCAAGAGCAATATGGGGAGACGCTGCGTGAAGCGTGCGCGCGGGTGATGTGGTGGATATTGCATGCTAGCGGGCCTGATTCCAAGACTTTTGAAAAAGCTCCTGAAGGGTAGGATGGAGCTTTATTTGGATATTGAGAGCGGGATTTTTCGGAACCGCGCGGGTGATGAAAATATGAATTTGTGCGGGGTGCGTCTTGTCCGCAGGCAGGATGTGCCCGTGTCTTTATCCTTTTTGGGGCGTGAGCTTGAGGCCGGGCGCGTCACGTTGGCGGCCTATCATAAAAGGAACGGGCAGTTATTGGCTTACCAGGAAGGGCAAATAACGGGCGGGACCGTGGAAATGGTGGTTGATTTTGATACACAGGAAATACGGGGGGCGGCCAGGGAAGCGGAGGGCAAAACTATAGAGGCGCGGGTGGCTGTGCTGGTGGAGACGGAGGAAGGGAAAGGTGTTTATCATTCTCTTCCGTTGAATTTCTATTTGGAGCCGGGGTTGATAGGGGATGAGCATTTGCCGAATTCTGCCCGGCCGGAATGGGAAATGATGTATGAAACTGTGTTGGAAAGAGCCGAAGAAACGGAAGGTTATGCAGGTTCCGCTTTGGCCTCCAAAAGGGCCGCCGCCGCTTCCGAGGCCGCCGCCGACACGTCCGCAACCAACGCGGCCCGTGACGCTAAGAGTGCCCATGACGCTAAAACGGCTGTGGAGTCGCTGGCTACCACTTGGCCGGAAACGGTCAGCAATGGAAAGCAACAGATTATTGAGGCCAAGAATGAGGCTGTTACTGCTATTCAGGACAAGCAAGCCAATTCTGTTCTTGCCGTGGGGAGAGCACAAAAAACTGCTACGGATAAGATTTCCGGAGCGCAGGCGGACGCCGTTTCCGCCGTTCAGGCGGCGGGAAAGGAAGCGCAAGGAACAATCACGCCCCTTGTCCAACGTGTCGAAACCGCCAAGGAAGACATTGACCAGGCGGAGAGGCGCATCAATACGGCGGCGACGAATGCCGCGAATTCTGCCACTAGCGCGGGCAACTCTGCAACAGCGGCGGCTAATGCTCTGGCGGCTATTCCGCAGGTGGACGAATCCGGCAACATGACGCTTCCCGGCAATATCACTGCCGCGGGAGGCACGTTTGACGGGGCCGTCAACGCCAACGGCGGCATCAACATTCCGCTTGCCGTGGGGGCGGCAACGGATACGACGGCAGTTAATCGCATGTATGCCGCGGGCATGGCCGGAGTGACAGACATTTTTTCCCTCCATTTTTACCTTAATACGGGCAGTATTACAGCCACCGGGACGGCGCAAACTTCTGTTCTTGTCGCTGGGCTGTACGCGCGGGTGCGCGTTCCTGCGAATACGCACAGCACGATCGTTTGTGCTTTTACAGGACCGGCCGGGCAATGGAATTATTCCAGTTTTGCGGGTTTTGCCATTCCCTGGCAATTAACGTCCGCGGGCAAATTGACCGTGGGCATTGGGCGGGGGTCAAGGACGGTGCGGAAAGATTTAACGCTGGATTCTTACAGCATCATTCCCGGTAATGAACTGGCCTATAATACCGGCGAAATTCTGGATATTACGTTTGATAATGCGCGCGATACGGCGCGCGGCGGGTATGTCGTGCGTGTCCGGGAAATATACGCAGCCGAGACCGCGCGGAAGTGGATGGTAAAGACCACAACCAGCTTTATCCCGGCGACGCAAAACGAGCCAATTCCCTATATTGTCAATAAAGTCATTTATCATCAATATGCCCCCCGATCGTACAATGCCGGGGATTATGGGGACGCCTATGGCTCATTGTATTTGCTGACAGGAGGGGGAAGCAGTCAGCAACTTTGGAAGATTGCCGCGGTGCGCGGCGTGGCCACCTTTGAAACGGGCACGGGATTTTCCACGATTGTAACAGACATTCAGGGAATTTCCGGTGGATCTGTCAGCGTGTTTGTTGGGGCGGCGGAGCGCACCAACTACCAGCCCGGCAACGTCAATCCGGTTTATTACGCTCTGGAAGCTTTGGCTGTCAATGCTGTTGAAACCGAAGAAACAGCTGATTTTGAAGATATTAACGTACCTATAGAATGAACAACGCAGAAATACAGATTCAGTTCCCCCGGCCCGGCAACTGGCAGGAATTCACTCTGACGCCCATTTATCAGGACAAGGGCGGTTATCGACCTCCGGCCCGCTTTACGCAGGACGAGATTCCCGCGGACCATGCCCCGGCAATGGCCGCTGTTGTGTCCTCTCTGGTGGAACTGGGCGAGGACTGGCAAGCCGTCCAGGTATGGGCAAGGCTGGGAAAAAATGCCCTGACCCTTGCGGAAGACGGCACCTATACAATGATTGATGCAGTGTCTTTGACCGTTGAGGCCGTCCATGCAGAGACCAAAGGCCGCAGGATTTTTACAGCCTCGGACTACCCGGCTTTTATCATCACGGACCCCGCCGCCGTGGAGTTTTTCAAGCATTTCACTACTAAATAATATGAGCACGAATAAAGAAAAAGTGAGTTGGCTGACTGGTCTCCTGACCGGTTGGGGTATCAAAGAGAGTTGGGCAAAAGTCATCGCCGGAGCTGTGATTGGGGCCCTGGTTGCTGCGGGGCTTCTGACGCAACCCGGCTGCGGTCATTCCGTGGACGTGACGCCGAGCCGCGCCGAGGTATGCAAAGACGGCTCCTGCCTGGTGCTGGAACCGGGGCATATCTCCTACAGTCAGGCCCAGCCGGAAACGGATGTTCCGCCCGTTGTTCAGATCGTACCTTCCAAGAAATAAGGCCATGTGCAAACCCCTCAAGGAATATCTGGGAGTGATCCGCGATTATACGCGTGAGATCGTCACTTTCGGCGGTTTTGTGATAGCCGTGTTCATCTACCTGGATTTCCGCGAGGTGGTGAAGGAACAGGCTACCAACGCGGCCCATACGGCGGAGATCCTGCGGACGATGGATGCCCGTCTCCAGCATTTGGAGAATTACCACCAGCAACAGCTTAAACAGCGAGATTAATTCCAACTGTAAAGTTTTTCTTACAAGTTCCAACCATTTAACAATTAAATAATTATATGATTATCAAAGAATATCAGGAATTCAAACCCGTTCAGCGCGCCCTGGGGCTGAAGGCGGATGGGATGCCGGGGCCTAAAACGCTGGCCGCCGTAGCTCTGAAATTGCGCTGTCATGAAATATGGTCCGCGGTCCAGGCCGCCGTGAACGTGACGCCTGACGGCATCCCCGGCCCTGCCACGGCCCGCGGCATTGCCGCCGCCCTGGACATTGCCCTGCCCCGGTCCTGGCCTGACCAGGCAACCGTCCGGGCCGGTCTTTCCATTTTTGGCCGTGCAGGAGATGAAAGCAACCTTGTTTCCGTTGTCCCTCCCTATCCTTTGTATTATGAGGGGCGGCCCGTGAAAACGATCCGCGTGCATCAGGCAATCGCCCAGGACGTTCAGGCGGCCCTGGCGGAAGTCCTGGCCGCGTATGGCCTGGACCGGATCCGCGCGCTTCACCTGGACCAGTATGGCGGATCCTACAATGACCGCAGCACGGCCGGAGGCAAAAGCAAGAGCATGCACGCCTGGGGGATTGCCCTGGACTTTGACCCGGTGCGGAACAGTTATTCCTGCAAAGCCCCCCATGCCGGGCTTTCCCGCCCGGAGTGTGAAGAGTGGTGGCGGATATGGGAAGCCCATGGGGCCGTTTCCCTGGGCCGTGAACGGAATTATGACTGGATGCACCTTCAGTTTGCGCGGCTGTAAAAAAGTAATCTTTTGAGCGTCAAAAAATTACAGATAAAAATATCTTGCGGAAAGTTCCGTTTTTCTGTATATTTGCCGTGCCGGGTTGGTCCCGGAACTAAGAAAGGAGGTGTAATATGTGATAATAGACTGGCATTCAATACAACGGCTGATTGAGCTTTTGATAGTTCTGTTCAGCTGACAAAAAGGCCCCGGCTGCTGGAACAGCCGGGGCCGATTGTTTAGAAGGTGAACATGTGATGTTCGGCAATCAATACGTCCTTACTATGCTCTTTTTGCCGGATTTGTCAAGCGTGCGGTTGTCATGCTGGCGCGGCTAATAAGGCCGCTTTTTTTATCATCGTCAGGATATTTGAAACGTATATTTTTTGCTACGCTTCTTCCCGCGGGAATCCCATTTGACGGTGCGGCCGTCATTTAATTTGAATGTCTTCCCTCCGTAGGTTGAATTAAGAAGGAAGGAAAAGCGTTTGTTGGATGCCTGGGTGAGTTTGTAACGGGGTATCTTGCTTTCATGCCCGTTTTCGTCCGTTTCCGTCACGTATTCCGTACGTGCGTCAATAAGAGATTCAAACGAGTTTCGTTCAATGCAGATTTCTATGATTTCGTCCCACTTGATTTCTCCGTATGTTTCACCGGGCTTCAGGCGTGCCGCCGCCGTTTGAACCAAGTCGCGCATGTCCTGAAGGTTTTGGTCTCCGCCTCCGTATATTTCATCAGGACGTTCCCCGAACGGATCGCCAATGCCAAGCAGGGAGACAATACCCGCAATAATGGATGATGTGCGTTGAAACCCTGCTCTTGTTTTGTCCGGCATGGGCCGTTTTTGCTCTATCCAGTTGCGAACAAACGCATGCAGGCAGGCCAGCAGTTCTGCCCGGTTGCTGGAGTCCTGAATGGTTTCAAGGTCAATGACGCGCTGAACTGTCCGGTCCTGGGGATTGGATTCTGTCAAATTCAAGTCGCATATCAGCAGCCGGGAAGCAAGGTCTGTGTTCCACTCCAGGGAGTTTCCGGTGATGAAGACGGTGGCGCAGTTTTGCTTGGTAACAAGAGATTGCGTATGAAATGGGCGTATGTCTTGGGAGACGGAAGAAATGAAGGATTCTAAACAAGTAGATTGCAGCTTGCCGCGCAGGTTGTCAAAATAGACGTAGGGCGCGCGGGTGTTAAGGATGGTGTTCAAGACGCCCTGAAGCTTTTCGTCGTCATAATACCATGGATGTTTTGCGTTATTGTTGTACGTGATGCCGGTGGCAAGGTCTGCCAATAGTGATTTGCCGGATCTTTGAGAATTGGAGGTATAGACATAACCAAGTCGAGGTGAGGACAAAGGGAGCATGGCGGATGCGTACAGGGCGACGCAGGCGCAGGTATGGACCGCAAATGAGCGGGATGTGGCGGATGTGGCCCGTTCCTGGAGGTCAGAGGAAGACCAGTCCAGAAAGGGGAATTCTTTATGCCAGTTGCGCCAGATAAGCAAGGCTTGCTCCAACGGCATTTCCGTGTCGTAGTCCACGGCGGTTTTCAGGGTGTAGATCTTACTTTCCGGATCATAGCCGCGTTGGTTGAGGTGGTAGGAGCCATTAGGGAGCATGGCCGGGGTGATTTGGTCGTGGATTTTGATCAATTCCGGGATGGCCGTGAGGAATTCCATGGATGAAAGGGTGAGCTTTGCTAGCGGTTCCTTCATGGGCTGGTAAACGAGCGTTGAATCATCTTTGGAGCGGAAAGCGCACGGGCAGATATATTTTTCCGCAGCGGAAATGAAATTGTTGGGGTTAAGGTACACGGTTTTGCCGTCGTCTGTGATATACACAGGAGAGCCGGCCAGATTATAAATAGGGGCATTGGCGCGTTGGAGGGCTATGGCAACACGTTCGCACCATTGGGGGGTTGTCGTGCCATTTTTGGAGGGCATGGCAACTTTGATTCTTCCGTCCGGTGTAAGGTCGTCTCCAGCAGGGGCGGGGCCTGGTTGCTCCAGACCGGCCAGAAATTGCTGAAGATCCGCTCCGGAGGCGTTGGTTAGCAAATTTTGTAATTTGAGAATAAGTTCTTGGGGGGAAGTCATTTTTTGGGAGGGAGTAAGGGGGTGAGAGATTGGAGGGCAGCATTGAGGCCGTAGGTGGTGCAGGCTGCGGCGGCTTGCTGGATCAAGGGCACCGGCCATTCATCCGGCCGGGCAACGATTTCCGCGGCGCGGGTTGTCCAGTCCTGTTCTACGTTGCGGAGCGGAGTGGCGTAGAGTAAGGGGCGCAGGGTAGGGCGCGGGTTGAAATACAAAAGTTCCTGAAGTTTTTCCTGGCCGTTTACGGTGCGATAACAGCCGGGCAGCCGCGGCATGACAAGATGATTTGTGAGGGCCTGGATGTCTGCGCCAATGAGGGCTAAGGCGGGCTTTATCTGGTCCACATACCCGCGCCATTCTTCGTGTGTGGCTGCTTCCAGGCGGAAGAGTACATGCAGAGATCGGGATCCGGAGAAGGTGATGGAGACAATGGGGAGGGGTAGAGTAATGAGTGCCTGGAGCCATTGCTTCGCGTCGTCCATTTGATCTGATTCCAGCAAGGCATGACGCCAGGTGAGGACGCATTCTGAAGAGCGGCGGCTTTTTTTCCCGTCCCTGACGCGGAAAAATCCGTCCACGGGCTGCCCCAGGAAGATAATGCCGTCCGGCGCGGCCGTGGGAATGTGTTTGGCCTGGTCTGGCCAGAGGCATTGACCTTGCGTTTTTCGGTCGGCAAAAATGATTGTTTTTTCACCGCGTGCCGTATCAAACAGGGCGCGTAAATACAGATCCGGCGTAACTATGGCCGGATCTGTGGCGGAGATGTTGGCGAGGAAATAGCGGGATAATACTGGAGCCCCTTTTTCCGCCAGGGTGGCAATGACGGAAGAATCAAGCTGCGGGACTGGCGGCGGCCCTGTGGGGGCCTTGGGTGGCGGGTTGTATTTGGCTGGTCCCTTGGCTATACGTTTAGAGGGGGGCAAGGTAGTCGGTTCCGGTTTTTTGCGTCCTTGGGATTTGTCGGTGCCGTAGTTACCCTTGGGGCGGCGCGCCGCGTCTTCCAACTTGCGCCGGAGTTCCTTTTCATTCCAAGGCGGTTCGCACCGGGCGTTAAATGATAACAGGATAGGCCAGGCTTCATCCAAAGATAGATTGTAGTCGTTTACAAGGATGCGGCATGCGCGGAAGGTTGCCGCATGGCCGCCAGAACCGGAAACAGCCGGTTCCAGGGTATCAATATGTTTTTGTGCGCGGGTGATGGCGTCCATGGTCAAAGGTCAAGATTGAGTTCCGGGTGTTTGCGTGTGCGATGGGCGGGGGTGTCCTGCTTCTTTTTCCTGCGGCGTTTCTTTTGGGCCTTCCGGCTGGTCCAGGAAACTTGTGCGAGCTTGTGCAGGGCGGTTTTACCGTATTTGTCGATAAGAGCTTGAGCTTGGGCGGGTGTTAAGGAGTCCAGGAAAGCGTTGCAGGCATGCGCCCGCATGGATGATGCGCTGATTGTGTCGCTGGTCAGCAGAGCGAGATCGGAATGAGACAAGTTTTTTACTGATTCCGGGCAGTATAGTTTGGCGAGTTTGTAAACATTCCGGGTGACGCGTTGCGGGTGGTAGCCGTTACGGAAGATGATAGTGAAAATTCCGATAAGGATATGTAGGCGGGCGTCCGCTATTTCTTCTTTCACCACGTCAAGCTGATGATGATTCAAACCGCATTCATAGAGTTCTTTTGAGAGTTCAGGGAGGATGGGAGCGGCATCAAAAGGCGCATTCCATTGTTCCTGCGTTTCGCCGTAGGCGTGCAGCAGGTAGTCCAGCCAATCGCCGTAAACGTGTATAACAGAGGGGCTGGAACTCATAATGCACCCTCCTTCCAAGATAAGGCTTGCTCCAAAAGTGGAACTAAAAACAAGATGTTTACTACATTTTTTACTACGCTAAAGGCGTAAAATGTTGAAAGTAAACATGGAGGCGGGAGCGGGAATCGAACCCGCGAATAACGATTTTGCAGACCGTCGCCTTACCACTTGGCTACCCCGCCGCTGATGCTGTGCGCGGATACTAGGGAAAAGAACCGCAGGTGTCAATCTCGTTTTTGGAAAAGATGCTTTGTTTTTAAGTGAAGGACTCTCTGAAAACAGCCTTTTTCTTTGGCGGAACGGACAGAGAAGGAGAGAATGCTTGTTTTTTAAGGCATCATGATTGTGCGGCGGAATGCCGCCCGTGCCTGTTGTCAGATCTATATGGAGCAACCTTGTTCCAAAATGGCGTGAATCAGGATATAAAAACGCACCAGGAGTTTTTTTGCAAGTTCACGGCAGCACGTAAAATTAGAGGGGAGGTCGTTCCTCTTCGTTCCGAATGAGGGGGACTACGCGTTAAACGTGTTGATGGGTTCAGGTAATGCCGCAGAAATACCGGAAGGCTGATGGTTCAGTTTTTCCAGAAAGTAGACAGAAAGCAATAGCAATGAATAACTACATACCAATCAACAAGGCAGTTAATCCCGTCTGCATTTATCAAGGGGATGAGCCTCTTATCAGCAAGACGCTCGGAGTTGACGCGATGACGTTCAACTTTGACGGTTCGGCGTGCGAACACGCCACTTGCGCCGGAGCGCCGGAAATGTTCATCAAGGTCGAGGAAGACGGCCTGTATTATTTCGGCGTGGAAGCCGACGACACAGGCAGCCTGACGATTGCCGGTGAGCAAGCTATAAAAAAGGATGGGACACCGCCCAACGGCAAGCTGAATATTGAAACCGATTCCAGGTACCTGAAAGCGGGCTATTACAAGGTGGCCCTGTCGTGGACCAACAACGCCTACACCCCCGTCAGCAACAATGCCATTGCATTCAACGTTACCATGGATACCAAACCTATTACGAAAGGGAAGTATGAAGGCAACTCGACGATGAAGCGCGAATTCTCGCCGTCCCCCAAAATCAAATTGTGGACGATTGAAAAGGAATCCACTATCACCTGTGAGCCATCCAAGGAAGTGGAACTGGAATTTGAGAAACCGGAACCCGTCTATTTGGAAGGGAATGGTGGCTGCAATGTAAGTAGCTTGAGACCTAAGATTTGCGTAACGGTTTGCAAAGATGAATCGGAAAACGTATGGAGGTGTCGTGTTGTTTCCGTTTCTGCCGGAGCCAAGCTAACTATGTATGAAGGCATTTACGTGAATCCCTATGTTGATCCCCCTCTCAATGAAGAAGAAGCCGTCGAAGCGGTCAACGAAATGAACGGCTACCAGGCCCGCGGAAGAGTGGGCACATGGCACACGCCGCAGGCTTCCCTCGCCCACGAAGAACACCACCGCCGTCAATGGGAGGATGCCTACAAGTTCTACTGGAAGGACTCCAAAATACAGGAAATGCTTGAAAAGCAGACTATCTCCTGCGACAAAGAACCGAACATGGATAAAGCCGTGAAGTTCATGCAGGCTCTTGCCAATGAAATGGCATTGGATCTTTGGACGGAGACATCAGCCTATGTACTGGCGTTGCCGGATGATGCCAATGACAGACCCTATTGCGCCGGACAGGAAGTCCTGAACGAGGCAACCGCCTATGTCATTCGTCTGGCCGACGCGATGGGGTGGAACAATGTGCCCAGGTTTATCACAAAACCTGGAACGATCGAGCCTCCCTGTTTCATGCCTCCGGTCAGCGAAGGTGAAACCCGCAGCATGGCTGTTGCGGAGGAACCGGCGTCCTTGATCCTCTCCATGGCGGATACTTCCCAATTCACGGAAGGCAAAATCACAGTCCGCTTCCGCAACGAAGGAAACGAGCCTGTCCGCATTCCCGATGAAATCAACGACGAAACGTCCGATTTCTTTTTCGTGACGGTGTTGAGGACGCAACAGGGGAAAATGCGCGTTCTGAACAGGGAAATAGGCACCATGACCTTCCAGCGACCCTTGAACTACCGGGAGCTTGCACCCGGTCAGGAATACAGTGTCACGATTCCGGTGTGTCTGGATGAAGTCGATCTGGAAGGCTGGAAACAATGTTCTTGTGAACTGGAAATGCGCTACTATAATCAGCAGGGTAAGGATTGTTTCCTGGGGGTTCTCCGGGCAACGGCCAGGCTCACGCTGCAATGAAAAAAATCTTCCGGTATTTAATACTTCTGGCAAGCCTGTCCCTCCATGTGGTTGCGTGGGGGGACATGGCCGACAACGGAGTGGAATGCTCCGTGGTGATGGAAAAAACCGAATTTGACGCGAGGGCTGCCTTCCCGGACTTCAAGCTGGTGTTCACGAACAAGGGCGAAAAGACCGTGCGTCTTTTCGATGACTTCTATCCTCTCAAGGATAACGGTCCGCATATTTCCATAGAGATTTTTTGGAAATTGACAAAAGAGAAAAAGGAAAAGGTAGCAGCATATTACCCTCATTATTGCATTGAGCGAGGACAGTTCTTGAACTTCATCACGTTGAAGCCGGGAGAAAGACATGAAGTGCTCATCAAAGATGCGTATCTGTTGATGCACTATTTTGGGCCTTCACGCCGCCTTCGCAATGGTGAGAAATATGAGTTGGAAGTAATCTTTCGTGACGGATATGGAGATCCCGGTGTTCGGAGGAAGTATGTAGGAAGAAAAGATTTTTCCGTGGTCGATCAATCGCCCTGGAGATAGTGAGACATTTTATTACAAGGTGGCTTTAAAGTATGAGAATAACGCTTACGATCCCTCTAGTGGCAATGCGGTCGCGTTCAACGTCACGATGTACAAGGAACCTATCCAGGAAGGGAAGTACGAAGGGAACTCGACGATGAAGCGCGAATTCTCGCCTTCTCCCAAAAGCTCGCGCTGCAATGAAAAAATCTTCCAAATTTTAGGGCTTTTGGCCAGCCTGTTCTTCCATGCTCCTGCATGGGGGGACAAGGCGAACAACGGAATTGAATGTTCCGTGGTGATGGAAAAGACTTCGTTTGATCCAAGAGCCGCTTTCCCAGACTTCAAGCTGGTGTTTGTCAACAAGGGAGAAAAGGCTGTGCGTCTTTTCGACGACTTCTATCCTCTCAAGGAACGCGGGCCGAATATGATCATCAAGATATGGAGTCAGGGAAACGGAAAGAAGGGAGAAAGGCCAACGGCATGGTATCTTCCCTCCTATCAAATGGAACGTGTCGCGAATCTTATGCGCTTTATTACCCTGAACCCCGGAGAAAAATATGAAGTGCCCGTCAAGGATGCGTATTTGCTGCTGACCTGTTTACAACCTCTGGCCAGCGGGAAAATATACGAATTGGAAGTACGTTTCCGGGACGGATATGGAGACCCGGATGCCCGGAGGGAGTATGTGGGGAAAAAGGATTTTATCGTCATTGATCAAACTCCCAGGTGAATTTGAAAAATTAATATGGCCCCGTTCATGAAATATGAATGGGGCTTTTTTGTGGAGGGGAGGCATACCCCTTCTTTGGAATTTTAAACTATGGAGCCTGTGCTAAGGGGTATTCAGGGAATGAAATTTGAATGCTGAAATAAACGATGATGGACAGCAGGGGGGCTCGTTTTTCCCGTAAATCCAGGGAAGGGTTATTTCCGTAACATGGACGGGGAAAGTTTCAGGAGCCGGTTGTGTCCGCCCGTGCAGTGGAAAGGCCGCTGTCAGACTGGCCGTGACTCAGCATTGATGCAAGTGGTTCGTGCGCGTTTTCTAACGGCTGGATAGAAGTTGTTTCAACTCCGGAAGGCGAAAGTGCAGCGGAGGAAGTTCTTGCTCAAGCTCAGCTGATTTTTCTTTTCTCAGCATTTCAGCCCGAGCTTCCAGTTTTCGGGCTTCTGCCAGAATTTTGCGTATTTCCTGCCGGCCTCGGCCTATATGGGCGACGGCCCGGGAAGGATCCGGAGTAAAATCCGGTCCTCCCTTAAGATATTTTTCAAAGTATTGCTGGTAGCGTTCTGCCAATTCCCTTCCTCTGGCAAAAAGCTTGCGGTCTTCTTCCACATGCTTAGGCATTGCGGATTGCCTTTATCGTTGAAATTGAATAGTTTGCAACGATTTGTTTCTTGATTGGTAACGATTTAGAAACGAGCGAAGTTCTATATTCTGTCTTTTTTTGCATTAAATCAAAAGAACACTATTCTGATGGCAAAGATAATATTTTTAAATATAATCCCAATGTGTTCGAATCTTTTTTGTAGAATAAAAGTCTATATATCCTCTTTATAACTATATCGCATTTATACATAATACTATAATTAGCTACGAGAGGTATTCTCACGTGACAAATATACAGCATTTAAGAAATGCTATTAAACCATTCATTATCATTATTACATATTTCTTATCTACTATATAACACGTTGATATTTTAAAGATTAGTATTCTTCTGCTTTTTGTATTTTACGAATTCTCTATCTCGTCAAAATGAACAAAGAATTTCAACTTTTCATCAACATTAAGATTGAAATAAGTATAAAGCTCAGGTACAATTGGAACAAAAATCTTATCTTTTGTTAAAATCGTGGCAGAGCGTATACTTTTCCCGCCTGTAGAATCAGGAATCTTACGTGTCAATTCTAAATCATAATAAAGAGTATTTTTCCCCATTACATCTGTGAAAATGTAAATAAGGCGGTGCATACTCCAAAGTATCCTTGTTGTATGAGGATTAGAAAAGAATATTCTTTTCTGGTTTACCATCTTATCTGTCAATGCCATAAACATTTTATTATTCTGTAGAACTGGCGTTATAACATCTGTTTTAAGAATACGAAGTTTTGTTTCTACATCTAGGCACAAAATAGATGGCATTGGCATTATATCTTCATTGTTTACATTTTTAATGGCATCCTCCGATACATTCAATGTATTGTTACTAATATTTGTAATGACCTCTGACACATCACCAACTTGAGATTGATTGATTGTTTGCTGATGCTTATTCCGTTCAGCTTTAGCAAACTTCACAAATTCTTCTGGCGTAATCTCATCAGCTCTTAATTTCCCAATCATCTCATCCATTGTACCAGTCATTTCATAAGGAATAATATACTCATCTTTTGTGTTATGAAGAACCCGAGAAATATAATCTGTACGTTCTTTTACTCCTTTGGGTATAAAAGCTGAAAATTGCTGATAAAGTACAACTCGCACAAAATCTTTTGCTAATGGAGTAAATAGACGATAATTGTCATTTCTTATTGATATAAGCCTTTGAATATCACTATTATTTGGAGAAATGTATATGCAAAAAATCCCCTTGTTAAGATCATGAGTAACAAAGACATTAAGCATATGGGAGATATCAGCAAACTTCACATCAAAATCCTTAACATAGTAATCTTCTTCAATAATACTTCGTAATTCGTTAACAATAAAGAATTGATCAATTGTTAGTTCTTTGCTTTCATACTCCCTAATTACTTGGATGTTGTTTGGTATTGATTTTACACCTATTTTCTCTAAATAGTTTCGCTGTATTCTTTTTCTGTAGGTACTATCAGAAATGGACAAGACATTATTTTCCGAGTTTTTAAACTTAGCAAGTACCGTAGAATCTACACCGTCTGCATATTTGAATTCAGATGCATTTAGGCTTGTTATATTACCAAGTCTAATGTATTTATCTTCATTCGCATATTTTATATTAATGTGCGAAGCTTGCGCCATATTAAAATGACTATATAGATATTGCAAAAAATTACGATAGTTATCACAAATTGGATCTTTCGCAATAACAGATGTCCATGAACTTTCTACAGACTGAACTATCGAAGTGACGAGACTTACTGATTCACGGCTAACAGCCTCACGCCCTGCTGTAGGGACAAGATTATCCAAATTAACAATACCTCCGAATTCATAAATAGATGGTACGTTTATACTCGCTAGTCCAAAACCGTTTCTAAGACCTAAAATTCCCTTATCCCGTGTATTTAGATACAAATAGCCATTTATTGGACTACCTTGTATTGCTATGTCATAAATTAAAATATCTACAGATAAAGGAAATTGATTATTATATCCTATATCTAACTTATATGATAACCGAGAATCTGTCACCTCCTTTGCTGTGATTTTTTTTATAAAATCAATCTTTTTTTGAGGGAATTTTTGTCCGTTAATGGTTACAGGTATTTCTATGTATTCGATATATTGGCGCAAGTAATTAATTGCGTTAATAACGCTAATTGAACCAGGCTGATCAAGTGTCACTGTTATACAAGTACCATAAGGAATCGACTGATTTTCTATTGGAGTTACCGGTATGGAATTTTTAATGTTAATTTTTTCCCTTTGAGCTTCTGATGTGTAGGCAGTTTTTTCTCCGTATCTACGTGTTTGAATTTCAAGCTTAGTACACACTCCAAAATTTGCTAATGCACCTATTCCAAAATGCCCTACTACACCAGCAGCTATAGACTGGGGATTATTTTTCCCACTATTACCCGCTTTCCAATAGTTATTTGCTAATATGTCCTTATTCATACCTATACCATTATCCTCAATAACTATTTGCTCGTTGGTAATATTTATTTTTATATACGGTTCAAAGTCAGAATCTATCAATTTCCTTTCCAAAATAGCATCGTATGCATTCTGCACATTTTCTCTTAACATTGCTAAAGGGGAATCATATAAATCATTACCAAGCAAACGAATCATCTGCTTAGCATCGAATTCCATAGAAACATACATCGTATCGCTCATATATTACTATTTTTTAAGGTAGTTAGAAGTGAATTGACATTCGAGTCATTTAATTTATAAATATCTCTATCAGCAATAATTTCCTGAATATAATCAGAATTACCGGCTTGTTGTGCTGCGACTATTTTCAAAACAGCATCTTCTATACTTGTGACTTTACCTACGTTCTTAAAAACGTAGTCATAGTCTTTTACTTCCTTTAAATATAATTTAAAAATGGACGTAAAATCCTTACCAGTTTTCTGTTGTAACAGTTTAATGGCTTCACATGCTTGATGAAAATCACCACTAATTTTGCATTCTCTATCTATTTTTAATAGAATGTCGTTAATTGACAGTTCCCTAAGCCTGATATCATAATGTATCTTATTGGTAGAATTAGAAAGGGGTTTCAAGCGCCAATGAGGAATCTTGTTATTACGATTGGGATTAAAATCTTCACGTATGTTTATGTCAACAGCTGCATACCCATTTCCCTTTTCTATTTCTATGATATTGTATTGTCTGCGACAATTAGGAGAAAGGACTTTTTCACCCCCAAATAATGTGCCTGAACTGATTAATAATAATCTTTGGGTTAATTTATCTTTTTGTAAAAGCAAATCTGAGTATTCTTCAGCAACTTGTGTATAATGTTGATGCCCATATAACCCCATTTGGATATTACAACTAAGCAGGTTGTTTAAAAAGGCACGATCTATATAATTTGTTTCCATAGGTCTACCATAGAAATGATGATGCCATACAGCAATATTTAAATACCCTGCATTGTAACAATCTGTCAGTTCTTTACACACTGAATTTAAAGCTTCTTCTGTTATACTTCCCGTGTCGCAAAGATGGTCAAGACAATGACAACTATTGAAACAAGAAAAACAAATTTCATAAATATTATCAATAACAACAAATGCCTTTTCTTCTGGATTGTTAGGATATTGTCTAATCCCATCATAGAATTTATTGTAGAATTCAACAAATTGGCTAAAACGACTATTATAGATAGCGGGATCCATAATTTCATAGAATTGGCAGTCTTTCCAATTCCAACGTAAGTCCGTTGCTCCAGAAAAGAATGAATGTAGACAACATTCATACTTTTTGGTTGCTGGTATCATACTTGCCATCGTTGCATTTCGGTTCACATCGTGATTACCAGGAACTATAATAAGCCTCTTTCTATCTCCTTTTAAAAAGAAATGACAAATGTCTGATAGGAATAATGCCACATTATCATATTGTTGTCGAATTTCATCATCGGTATATGCCCCTTGAATAAGATCACCACTTACAACCACAAAAGAAGGTGCTAAAATACATTCGTTTTCAGTATAGTATTCAAAATCTCTTCTCATAGATTGAAATAGAGAGGCATACTCAACCCCGGGGGCTTTATGAATATCCGAAATATGAAGTATACTGTATTTCATATAATCTCATTTAATTCATCTATTTTAATTGTAAAGATAGCAATTTTTAATGAATTACCGGCTATAATTGTCTGAATTTATTTTCAAGCCATACTCTTCAAGTTTGCCGTATAGAGTTGTTCTGCTTATTCCCAACAGTTCGGCGGCGGCACACCGGTTGCCGTTTGTCTGTTTCAACGCACGCATTATCCGTTCCTTATCCTCCGCGTCATTGCGCAAGGCGAAACTGACGGGCGAAGTCGGTTTCGGCACGGCAAGTTCCAGATGCTCTTTCGTGACAACACCTTCCTGAGCCTGCAATACCGCTCCCATGATTTTCTGCCGAAGCTCCCGCACGTTGCCCGGCCATGCGTGGGTCAGCAACGCTTTACGGGCTTCGGAACTGAAACCGCTCGCATTGCACTCAAGTTCCTTGTTGGCTATCTCACGGAAGAACTCCGCCAACGGCATGATGTCCTCCTGACAGTCACGCAACGGCGGCATGGTTATCACGAAGTCGCGCAGGCGGTAGAGTAAATCCTGCCGGAAACGCTTTTCACTCACTGCCGCCTCCAGATCCTCGTTGGTGGCGGCGATGATGCGGACATTGAAACTTCTGTCAGATTTGTCACCGACAGGGCGATAACGCCTTTCCTGTATGGCACGGAGCAACATCTGCTGGGTTTCCAACGCAAGGTTGCCCACTTCATCTAAAAATAGCGTACCTCCTTCCGCCTCGTGGAAGTATCCTTTCTTGGTGCTATCTGCACCTGTAAACGCTCCTTTGACGTGTCCGAAGAAAGCCGATGGCGCAAGTTCTCTGGAGAGTGAACCGCAGTCCACCGCCACGAATGGTTTGCCAGCCCGTTTGCTTTTTTCGTGCAGGTGGTGGGCGATATGTTCCTTGCCCGTGCCGTTCTCCCCGAATATCATCACGCTCATATCGGTAGTGGCTACCAGCTTTATCCTGTGCATGATTTTCTGAAAGGCGGAACCTTCACGGGCGAACACGGGTATTCGATTTAGTCCTGCCTGACGCTCCTTCTGTATGGTACGAATAAGTGGGACGAGTTTATCCTCTATCAGTTTTTTAGGTATATAGTCTATCGAACCGAGTTTCATACTTTCAACGGCGGTATGCACTTCGGCGTAGTCGGTCATGATGATGAACGGTTGCATCTTACCTTCCTTGCGCATCCAGCGCAACAGTTCTATTCCGTCACCGTCCGGCAGACGCAGATCCGAAACGACTATATCATCATCTGCCGCTTGTTGCAGTTGTTTCTTCGCTGTTGACAGGTGGTAAGCCTTCACGGTATCGTATCCTTCCCGTGCCAGCATATTGCAGATATACTCGCAATACACTATGTTGTCTTCCACAACGATTATTCTTGTCTTATCCATTTTCGTATTTTCTCCTTTCTTCTTTTGCCTGTTGAACTATCTCCGCACCTCTATCAAGCACAGAATTAACCGCTTGCTGAATGGTGTTATCATCTGGCGTTACCCCATTGTGAAGCACTCTATAAAGCACCCTTAACGGTTGGTCGGCGCGAAGTATCTCCCACGAACTGCGCAGATGGTGTGTCAGGGCATCCAGTTTTTGCAGGTCTTTCTCTTTTGCTGCATCACGAACCGCCTGCATTTCTTTCTCGGTTTCCGTTATCAACTTTTCCAACATGATGGCTTCATTGCCGTAGGATAATAAAGCAGAAAAATCAATCTTTTCATTGGGAGTTGTTTTTATGGCGCATCTGTCGGAAACCTCCATCAGTTCCGATAAGCGGTTGTTCTCCCTGATGGTCTTTATCTCATTCTTCCTGCCGTTCCAATCTTCGGGGCGGCAATAGATACCGGTACTTATGGCGGTCTGCTTGCCGTCAATGGTTATACGGCAGAGTACGGCGGTCGTACCGTCAGCCCTTACCTTGCCGCGGTTGATGTAGGGTAATAATGAAAATGTACTTCGCATATCGTTATTTGATTTATAGGGTCAGTTTGAAATCTTGGGTCGCTTCTATGAACTTGTCCATGTCCTCGAACAGTTTTTTCGGACTGACACGGGCATACACCTGAGTGGTGGAAATATCGGAGTGCCCCAGCATCCGGCTGATGGTCTCAATCGGCACACCTGCTTCGAGCGTGATTAACGAGGCGAAACTATGCCTCGCCTGATGATAGCACAAGTCATCTTTAATGCCAGCCAATGCCGCCAACGCCTTCATATGTCTTCGGAGATTTGGCCAATGCAATAAAGGGAACAGTGTGTCCCTGTCCTCACTGTGATACTTCTCAATCAGCGCAACCGCTTCGGGCAACAGTTTCACGCTGGCACGGAGTTCGTTTTTCTTTCTTCGATACTTCAGCCACAAAGCCCCGTCCTCATCCGTATATAGATTCTCATGGGTAATCGAGACAACATCCGCATAACAGACCCCGGTGTAGCACCCGAAGAGAAACATATCCCTTGCCAGCATGTGGGATTTGCGGTAAGCAGGTATTTCCACATCCCGGATTCTCTCAAACGATTCACGGCTCAATGCCCGTGGTGTCGTTTCAGTCTTCTTCGGCAAGGTAAAATGCCGGAAGTGGATTCTGTCGGCATAGCCATCCTTATACGCCAGACGGCATATCTTCTTCAAAATGGCAAGATGATGGCGGACGGTATCTATCGCATATCCCTTGTTTTCCATGGCGAATGTCTGATAGTCGTGGATGAACTGTTCCGTAAGTTGCCCGAATGCCAAATCCTTGACCTTGTACTGATGCTTGATGAACTCTCCGAGTGTCAGACGCATATAGTGATAGCCGGGATAAGTTCCTTTCGCACGGTCAATACCGATACGGGCTTTGAGATCATCACAGACGACATCCGTCATTCGCATGAGCGTCATCTGTGTTTCCATGCAGCCTTGAAAATGATTCTTCACATCCGTGGCATTAAAATCCACTTTACGGCTCACAAGGCTGTCGAAGGCGTTGTTCACCGCCAACAGCAACTTCTCAATCCTGGCATTGGTTTCCACCGCCTCCTTACCCTTGCCGTTCAGACGGCTTTCACGTGGGTTCCACAGTTCGGGAGTGCAGGACAGCTTGCAGCCGAACTGCGCCATCGTGTGGTTCACGGTGATGCGCCCCATGATGGGAGCCTTGCCCGACCTGTCCAGTCCGCTCTTTTTTAGGTAGAGCAGCACCTTGAATTTTTCTACTTTCATACGCTTATATTTTTAAGTGCAAATTTACTTGCCATATAAGCGTCCCTTGACACGCAAAACACTGTGTATGAGTGCAAACAAAACGGTGTGGATTTCTTTTCATTGCTTGCCGTTACCTGTTCCCGTTTCGGTAACTGCCCGGCTAACGGTTTGGTAACTGAACAACCTCAATATTCCGTCGTCGTTTGCATTTTCTCAACTTTGCAAAATACTGAAATATCGCTTATTCCTAACGGTTTACGTTTAATCTTTACCTGTTTACTACCGCTTGCTTTGCCGTGTATATTCCACATAGGCCGTCACGGCGGGATCCACGTTTTTCGTGCTCAGGTCCGCCAGTTCTTCGTCCCTTTCCCGCAACAGGTCAGCCGCATCCCTGCTGCTTTCTTCCAGGCCCGGAAGGGTAGGGTTCTTTTTCAGTTTCAGGAGGCGTTGCACCAGTGCGTCGCTTTTTTCCGAGTATTCCGTATTGATGTCCGCTGCCTTTTTCCAGTAGGAGACGGTAGGATCACCGCAGGAGGCCATCAGGAACGCGGTCAGCATAGGTAGCATGCGCCGCAGGAAAACAGAGGCATTCATTTATCTTTTGTAGCATGCCCCAGGCGGGAATCAAGGGTGTTTTCCGTTTCCCCTGTTGCTGTTTCGCGTTGAAAAGCGGTGAAGCTTAATTGATTTCAATTCTGGAGTTTTTCTTTTCCACCGGAGGGGGCATTTCCACCACGCCGCAGCTGTTTCCGGGGGTCAGCAAAATTTCCACTTCCAGAGGCAGGGTCGTATCCGCCAGCAGCCCTTCCGGGATGGATATGCCTATGGGAGCGGAGCTTTTGCCAGGCAGCACTTCCTGGGGGGAAATGATGTCCAGAATGAGGCGCCCATGTTGGAGGATATTGATTTTACTGATGGAGAAGGCATCCTTCAGGCTTGTGTTGTGCAGAGTAACGCCCTTGAGCTGGGACGGGGCGAACGGCCCTGGAATAGTGAAGCGCAGAATGGTGTTTTTTTCTCCGGCAAGAGGAAGGGGAAGCCAGTACGCTGCGATGGGCGCGTTGGGATTCAGGCTGTCCGTGGAGTAGGAGGATCCATTGAGGCGTTCCATCATCAGGCTGGAAAGTTCCGGGGAGGCGGGTACGCCCCAGCCCTGGGAGTACATGAGGGAAAGCAGGTACAGGGCCTCCTGGTCCCGGTATTGGACCGCCATTCTCAGGAAACGCGCTGCCTGGGCGTAATCCCGGGAGGCAAGGGGAGGCTGCTGGGGAAGGCGGGGAAAATAGGAGGGGATGTCCATGAGCAGGATGCCCAGCTCCTTCATGGCTTCGTAGCACCCTCCTGTGGCGGAACGGTAAAGCCATTCCACGCCTTCTTCCGGCCTGGAACCGCCGGGACAGTCCGGAGACATGAGGGTTTTCCCCAGTGCCTGCTGGGCTATCGGGTAGCCGGCTTTGGAAAGTTGCTCCAGGGCCGGCAGCATGCCCGGCATGGAACTTGTCTGGTCGAGAATATTTTTGTTCTCCGGGGAGGGCGTGGCGATTGCCGCCACAAGATTTTTGTAGGCCGGGTCATGGAGCAGGGCCGGTTCCGGCACGGGAGGAGCAGCGATGAAACGGATTTTCGGGAAGGCTTCTTCCGTACGTTTCGTCTCGTTTTTGAAACATGCCATTTGCATGGGAACAGCCTGGTGGGCGGCATTTTCAAAGGAGTACGTGTAGGTTCGGTTCGTGGACAGTTCCGGGAGTGCGGGAAAGAAGAAGGTGGAGGTGGATTGCCCCGGCACCGTGAAGGAGGGGACGGCATTGATGGAGCGGTCCACCAGGACGCCGTTGGAATCCCGGATGGTGAGGTACAGTTTTTCCCCGTTTGCTGCCGGGGGAATGATTTGGAGATAAATGCAGGAGATGCGCAGTTTTTCCGGCAGGATGGGAGGAAGCCCGGAACGGGTCAGGATGGTGTCGTCAAGGCGCAAACGGAACTCCGTCAGCGATCGCGGTTCCAGCGCCGCGTCTTCCGTTATTTTGAGTTCCGGAATGCGGATGGATGCCAAATCCCGTGGCGGCGGTTCCGGTTCTCCCACGCTGGAGCTTGCCGCAGGCTGCTGGATGGCTTCCTTGATGGTATTGATGGTAGTGCCCATAGGGGCTTTTTTCATGTAATCCAGCAGATAAAATGCTCCCGCTCCCAGCAGGATGGTGCATGCGCTTCCTACCAGCAGGGACATCATGTGGCGGTTGCGGCGAAGAGCGCGTGCGGACTGCCTGCGTGAGGCGGAATGAAGACCGTCCGTTCCGGTAGCGGCCTTTCTGCTGCCGATGTTTTTCCCGGCGCCGGGAGTTGGCATTCCTTCCGGATGGGCATGGCGGAGGTCTGCCGGGAGGACTTGAATAGTGGCGGAGGATTCTTCCCCGGAAATGGCGCAAATGTCGTGAATCCATTCGCCGGCAGTCTGGTAGCGGCAATTGATCTGGGGGGCCAGCGCCTTGTCCAGGGAAAGCAGGAACTGCCGTGAGTAATAGCGGGTGAGCACGGGGTCGCTGTGCAGCGGCTGCATTTCATCTTCCGCCAGGCGCGCTTCCGCGCGGTCCGGAGGATTTCCTGTAAGCAGGGCGTAAAAAGTGGCCCCTACGGAATAGAGATCGCTCCACGGGCCAATATTCGTTTTGCCCAGCGCCTGTTCCGGGGAGGAATACCCCTGGGTGGTCAGGACGGTGGCGGCATGAAGTTTCAGGGCATGCCGTGCCGCTCCGAAGTCGATCAGCACGGGCGTGCCTTCCTCCGTCAGCAGGATGTTGCCGGGTTTGATGTCCCGGTGGTAAATGTGCCGGGAATGGAGATAGTCCAGAATCCGGAGCAGGCGCGTCAGCAGCCCCTTGAGTTCGTCTTCCGTATACCGGTGCCCGGTGCTGTGAAGTTTTTCCCCCAGATAATCCAGGGAAAGGCCGGTAATATGCTCCATGGCGAAGTAGGCCGTGCCGTTGGCTTCAAAGACGGAAAGGATTCTGACGATGCCGGGGTTGTTGAGCTCCGCCAGCGTCTGAGCCTCGCTCAGAAAACTTTTCAGAGCCCAGGTGTAATTTTCCAGGTCGTGTTCATTATTGGGCCGGATATGCCCGGTCAGAGGGTCCCGGTAGGAGTATCTTGAAGGGAAGTTTTCCTTGATAACCACGTTGCGGTTCAGGAACAGATCCTTCGCCAGGTATGTGATGCCAAAACCTCCGCTGCCTAGGACGCGGATGATTTCATATTGTTCCAGGCGCGTGCCGGGAGCCAGCTCCCGCTGGTAAACGAAAAAGGCCCCTTTTTCTTCCGCATGGGGCAGGGGCGGACGTCCGGGCAGAATCTGTTCCAGGCCTGTCGTCGGAGCGGGAGGCGGGACTTGCCCTGTCACCCGGGGCTGGTCGTCTGGCTGGCCTTCTTCTGCTGGCATGAGGGGAAAAGTTCCTGAAACGGAGCTGGAGCATTCTTATATGCCGCGGAAGTCAAGTCAAGGGGAATGCCTGTTTTCCTCCGTCTCCGGGGGGTGGTATGGAAGAGGTTTTCCTGACGTTAAATGGACGCAACAAACCCGGAAGGCAAAATGAAGGAGGAAGTTTTCTGCGGTGCCCTTTCTGCCTGTTCCTCCCGCAGAGGTTTGCGGCATTCCGGGAAGCTTGTTTCTCCAAATGTTCAGGGTTTATGGCGTTTGATGAATTCCCGGGCTGCTTTCAGGTAGGCGTCCGCCGCAGCTCCGGAAGGATCGTGTTCAAAAATGGTGTGGCCGAAACTGGGGGCCTCCCCCAGCCGGATGGAGCGGGGGATGACCGTTTTGTACAGCATCTGGGGCAGATGCCGTTCCACCTGGTCGATGACCTGGCGGGAAAGATTGGTGCGGCCGTCATACATGGTCATCAGTACTCCTTCATGCCGAATGCGGGGATTGGCGCCGCTGGCGCAGATTTGCGCCGTCACGTGCAGAATCTTGGCCAGCCCTTCCAAACCGAACCATTCGCATTGGAGGGGAGTCAGCACTTCGTCGCAGGCGGCCAGGGCGGAGGTCATTAAAACGCCCAGGGAAGGTGGCGTGTCCATGATGCAGTAATCATAGGTGTCCGACTCCCGCAGGGGGGCGAGCGTTTCCCGGAGGCGGGTCAGATGGTTGCCGGAACGGGCCAATTCTATTTCCACGCCGGCCAGGTCCATGGTGGAGGGGATGATATCCAGCCGTTTCCTGCCGGAAGGCAGGATGCACTCTTCCGCCGGAAGCTGGCCGAGCAGGGCCGGATACAGGCTGGGCATGTCTTTTCCGTCAATGCCCATGCCGCTGGTGGCATTGGCCTGCGGGTCCAGGTCAATGACAAGGATTTTCTTTTTCAGCTGAGCCAGGGCGGCAGCCATGTTGATGGCCGTAGTGGTTTTTCCCACTCCCCCCTTCTGGTTGGCGATGGCGATGATTTTCATTCAGGAAAAGGATGCGGAAAAATGGTAGCATAACGGGAGGCCCTTTCAATCATTTTCCCGGAGAGCCGGAAGCTCTCTCAAGCCTCAGGGCTTTCCCCCTTGGGGGGGCGGTGTGTTTCAGAGGGGGAAAGAGCGGGGAAAACCGCTGCCGCAGATACGGCGTCAGGGAGCTGTTGGAATGGCGGGGCGTTCGGAAGACAGGATAAGACGGAAGCCCAGCGCGTTATCCCTCGTATTTTCCGGCAGGGGAGTGCGGATGGAAGTGGTGAGCTGTTTGGGGCGGAAGGACAGGTAGCTGCCTCCGCGGGCGACACCATAGTTGCGGATGGGGAGGGATTCCGGCCCCCCGTAGGAATCGTCTACCCATTCCATGACGTTTCCTTCCAGGTCGTACAGGCCCAGGTGGTTGGGCGGAAAGGTTTTTACGGGGGCCGTATACGGCTGTCCGTCGTTATATCCTACGATAACGCGGGAGGACGGCAGGTAAATCAGGGCGGACTGGTCCGCAAAATTTCCCGTTTTATCAGGCGGCGGCCATGAATACCCCCACGGGAAGGCTTCCCGGGAGTTTTCATGAGGCAGCGTCTTTTCATAGGGGGAGGCTCCCTGTTCATCCGTCAGACGCACCCAGGAACTCCATTCCTCATCCTTGGGAAGACGGTAGGAGTCGTGCTGATCAATCAGGCCCAGGGCCCGCTCTTTGCTGGTAAGCCATCTGGCGAAGGCGCGCGCATCCTGCCTGCTGACATTCACCACCGGGTGGTCTTCTCCCTGGGGAAAGCCGGGCCGGGCCGGAGCTTTCCTTCCGGTAGCTTTCAGGAACTCCTGAAAGTCCTTTACGCGCACTTCGTGGGTCATGACCAGAGCATTTCCCCCCACAGGGATTAGTTTGATGCCCAGGCTGTTGGTCCAGGGAGAGCCAAAGACGACGGACTTGTCCGGTTCCAACTGCAGGGAAAGGTATAAATCCTGCGGATCCAGCCCCCTGCGACGCATAGTGGCGTGCCCCGGCAGTTTGATTTCAATGACGTAGGGAACCTGGTTGACGTATTCTTCAATGGGGGTACGCCCGATGAGCCTGTTATTGAAAAAAACGCTGGCTCCCGGCGGATTGGTGGTGACGGTAATGGGCACCTGGAACACGCGGGTGACGTTCAGGACGTAGGCATTGTGGTTTTCCGTGCTGCCGGAAGCCTGCGGAAGCGGATCCGCATTGATGGAAAATTCCTTGCCCAGCAGCCCCTCCCGCTCGCATTTCTTGTTCAGCCACGCCAGGTAGGCCGTGATGCCGTCCTGCGTGAGCAGGGCCACATCCTTCTCCGGATGCCCCGGTTCCGTCTGTTCCCTTTTCATCTGGAAGTTCCCTTTCTGGCGGTCCTCCTTCAGAAATTTGTTGAACAGGGCGGCGGTAAGGGGGCCTTGCGCCACATGGCGCGTTTCTGCGGGCAGGTACGTAACACCCTCCGTATCCTTCCAGGGCTGGCTGTCCGTAGGGGGATGGTACTCTTTCAGCACGCCGCCCAGGGCCAGCGTGGACCCTCCTTTGACGGTTCCCGCCTCTTCCTTGTCCGCAAACCCCGATTTCTTGATGGTATAGGCTACCGGGGAGCCGGAAGGCAGTTCAATGGGGCCGTAGGGAGTTTCATCCAGATAGTTGCCGTCCGCATCATACACGGACGCTCCCGCCGGGGAGCTGGTCACCAGCACGTATCCGGTCCGGGATTCTTCTTCCGGAGCGGATGAGTGGATATCCGGATGAATATCCGAGGCAGGTTCCTCCGGCGGATGCTGGCTGTTGTTGAGCCATAAAGCCCCCCAGTAGGCAGTCAGGGCTCCGGCGGCGGCTGCAGCCAGAAGTTGGAGGGCCCGTCTGAGTTTGCGGCGTTTCTTTTTCTTCTGAAGACGGAAACGGGAAGGCACTTCATACCCCCGGAGGGCGTCTATTTTTTCCGCCAGCTCCTCTGCGGAATCAATGGAGCATTCTTCAATGCGGGGTTCCGCCGCCTGGCAAATGATGGTGTTGAAAGCCTGCCATTTCTTGCGCACGGTGCCTTCCGGCAAGTCATCCGGGAGTTCGGGAAAATCCATGCGGTCCTTTCCCGTGCTGATTTCATACAGAACCTTGGCCAGCGCGTAAACGTCCGCCCGCCGGGTGCCGGGGCCGTCGGGGGGGATGAATCCCTCCGTCCCTACAAAGCTGCGCTGGTCCAGATGGGCCACCAGGCCTATGTCCGCCAGTTTGGGGCGCCCGTTGACAAAGATGACGTTCGCCGGCTTGATGTCCCGGTGCGTCAGGTTCTTGCTGTGCAGGTACAGCAGGGCGTGGGCCAGCTGGCTGCCTACCTCCAGGCAGTAATCCAGGGGAAGAGGCTTGTTGCCGGAAAACTTCTTGTCCGTCTGGAGCGTGCGCGGAATATATTCGTCCGGTGTAATATGAACTCCGGTGCGGGCGTCGTCGCCCAGTTCCATGACGTAATAATAAAACGGGGAATCCTGGTCATGCCTCCCTACATGCAGGATATGGACCAGCCCCGGATGGTTGCGGGCGATGGGTTCATACTGGAGAATGCCCTCAAATTCCCGGTTGAAAGAGCGCTCGTCTTCAAAATCCTCCCTCCATACGATTTTGACGGCGCGCCACGCCCCGGTCAGGGATTTTGCCAGCCATACTTCTCCGTACGCGCCGCTCCCTATCTGGCGTACAACTTCATGGTCCGGAATGGAGGGAGTGGGACGCACCACCCGCTTGACGGGCAGCGTCGGCAGGTTGCCGCCGGGCATGGGTGATGCGTCCGAAGCCATGGAAAGCGCGGGAATCAGGAAATAACGCCCAGGTTTTTACCTACCTTGCAGAAGGCCTCAATCGCCTTGTCCAGCTGTTCGCGGGTATGGGCTGCGGAAATCTGCGTGCGGATGCGGGCCTGTCCCTTGGGAACGACGGGATAGAAGAAGCCGACGGCGTACACTCCTTCGTCCAGAAGCTGGGCGGAGAATTTCTGGGACAGGACGGCATCCCCCAGCATGACCGGGGAAATGGGGTGGTCCTTGCCGCCGATGGTGAATCCGGCTCCCGTCATCGCGTCACGGAAATACTTGGTATTGGCTTCTACGCGGTCGCGCGCTTCCGTGGACTGTTCCAACAGGTCCAGTACTTTGATGGAAGCGGCTACGATAGCCGGGGCCACGCTGTTGGAGAACAGGTACGGGCGCGCCTTCTGGCGCAGGACATCCACTACTTCTTTCGGGCCGGAGACGTAGCCGCCGGAAGCGCCTCCCAGTGCCTTGCCCAGGGTGCCGGTGGTGATGTCTATATGGCCGAACAGGCCGCGGTATTCATGCGTGCCGCGGCCCTTTTCGCCCAGGAAGCCCGTGGCGTGGCAGTCGTCAAAGTGGACAATGGCATTGTACTTGGCTGCCAGCTCGTGAATCTTGTCCAGCTGAGCAATGATGCCGTCCATGGAAAAGACGCCGTCCGTGGAAATCAACTTCACGCGCGCTCCGGCGGCGTCCGCTTCCTGGAGCTTGGCTTCCAGGTCTGCCATGTCGTTGTTGGCATAACGGAAGCGCTTGGCTTTGCAGAGGCGCACGCCGTCAATAATGGAAGCGTGGTTCAGGGAATCGGAAATAATAGCATCGTCTGCAGTCAGGAGGCCTTCAAACAGCCCGCCGTTGGCGTCAAAGCAGGAGGGAAACAGAATCGTGTCTTCCGTGCCGAGAAATTGGGTAAGACGTTCTTCCAATTGACGGTGAAGGGTCTGCGTGCCGCAGATAAAACGCACGGACGCCATGCCGAAACCCCACTGGTCGATGGCTTTCTTGGCGGCTTCCATCACTTCCGGATTATTAGCAAGGCCCAGATAATTATTGGCGCACATGTTGATGACGGAGCGTCCGTCCTTCAGCGTCACCTGGGAGTACTGCTGGGAGGCGATAAAGCGTTCTTCCTTGTAAAGTCCTTCCGCACGCAGTCCGTCCAGGGTGGAAGTGAGGATGTTTTTGAATTCGGGGGTATACATGTTGAATAATGGAATATGAATTGAAATAGTCAGCAAGTGAACGATCAAGGATCACACGGTTGCTCCCGCATCATTATCACAACGGAAGCGGGAGGAAAAGCTTAAAGAATACGGCCTGATGCCCGGAGGCGGGAGCCGTCCTTTCCCCGTGCAAAGTAAAAAAGCGGCAAGGGCGTAGGCATCCGCGCATTACCTGAAAAAGAAGGCAAAACATCGGAAAAATCAGCATTTCCCGGATACCGGGCAAAAAGAAAAGCCCCCTCCCGTTTACGGAAAAGGGATTTGATGCACCAGGGGATATTCGGATGCGCTTGGAAAAAATAAAGGCTGGAGCTGATTTGCTCCCTTGAACCTCCATTACCGGTTCCGGTTATGCAACCATCCCCCCGTTTTCTTACGGAGCCGCGGATTTGGCTGAATTCCAGCCCTTCGCATGAACCTCAAGCCGGAACCGGTTTCCGGCAGGGAGAACTTTCCTTTTTCTGGACGCCATGGGGAAACCTCTGCGATGCAGGCGTCCGGAGCAATTCCTATGATCCGTTTCAGGATACCTGGAGGTAAGGGGATGAATATGATGTATCCCGGTACAAGGGGGAAGGTCCATTTTTTTGGAAGCCGGTTCTTCAACGTTAGCTGCTGTTCAGAATGGTCTTCAAGGGCAAATGCCCCCTCTTTGCCCCCCACCTTCAGGTGAATTTCAGGGAATCTTTTCTGGAGCGCCGGGCAGTGCTGTTTCCCCCTCCTTCTGAATCTGCTGCTTCCGGGGGGAAGGGCGGAATAAAAAAAGTTCAGCGTTCCCCATCCGGCTTAAAGGGAGGAGGCCGCAACCTGGGGTTTCTTGGCGATTTAATCCTCTGCTTTCAGGGAAAATTCCAGCATTCGGTCCCCCTCAAACGTGAAAAACGCCTCAAACCGTTTCCCGTCCAGCATGGCGGGCAGCCAGAACCGGTCATCCTGCCACATGAGGTCATAGGGAATCCCGTCCACCGGACACCAGAAGGGCTCCGCCTCGGGGGTTTCCGTGGGGGTGCCTGTAAAAGACGTCGCCATAAACACGTGGCAGCGGATTTCCGGAATGGTGCCGCAGGCAAAGGAAAAATTCAGCACGCCCATTTCCCGGGCATCCTCAATATCAATGTGAAGCTCTTCCCGAACTTCCCGCAAAACGCATTGCAGGGCCGTTTCCCCCGGTTCAAACTTTCCGCCGGGGCCGTTCACCTTGCCCGCGCCGATTCCCCTCTTTTTGCGTATCAGGAGAATCCTTCCTTTCTGCACCACGAACATCAACGTGGCGAGAATATCGGGGGTCCACTGTGCGGGCCATTGAAAGCCGCTGCTTTTTTCTTGCATGGACGCATATTACAGGATGGGAAGGGAATCATGAAGAAAAATGCGGAATACTGTGACCATCACACATGCTTGAAAAGGGTTGAATTTTCTTAAAGAAGCTTGAAATACCTTGAAAATGAGTGTTTGTTGCGGAGGAATGGGAGGGGGGAGAAGTCGCGCCCATAAATGCCCGTAAGGGGGCATTTGCCCCGTTGGGGACACTTTCTCCAGCGTTCCGCGCGTGCCTCGCGCAGGATTGTTTTTGCCGTCTCATCTTGATGGGCATTTCCCGAGTGGAGGGCGTTAGGGATATATGCCATACTTGTTCACATCTGGGCATTCCTTCAACCTCCGAGGCTTCTGCAGGGCGGGATAAAAGGGGAAATTCCTTTTCCGTCATGACTGGAATGAATCTCTTTTTCCTTTTCCCGCAAGGCCGTCGCATTCTATGCTTCTTTATCTCTCCCGGTTTATATTTTGCCGGAAGGTTCACTTTCAACATTTGCAAAAGCATGTATGACGTCGTAGCTCTCGGAGAATTGCTGATAGACTTCACTCCCTGCGGAATAAATGACCGGGAACTGCCCGTTTATCAGGCCAATCCGGGCGGAGCTCCCTGCAACGTCCTGTCCATGTTGTCCAGGCTCGGGCGCAAAACCTCCTTTATTGGCAAAGTGGGTCACGACATGTTCGGGAAAATGCTTCGCCGCACGCTTCAGGAAGAAGGCATCGGAGATTCAGGGCTCGTCTCATCCCGAGAAGTCAATACGACGTTGGCTTTCGTTCAGATTGACGAACACGGAGACCGTGAATTTTCCTTTTACCGCAATCCCGGCGCCGATATGAAGCTGACTGCGGGAGAAGTGGACCTTGAATTGGTGGAGCACGCGCGCGTCTTCCATTTTGGGACGATTTCCATGACGCATGATGATGTTCGGAGTGCTACCCGGCATGCCGTCAGCCATGCGCGGAAAAAAGGAGCACTCATCTCTTTTGACCCCAATCTCCGTCCGCCCCTGTGGCCTGATATGGAACTGGCCCGGGAACAAATGCTCTACGGATGCGGCGCATGCAGCATCATGAAAATAGAAATGGAGGAACTTTTCTTCCTCACCGGCTGCGCCACCATGGAAGAAGGATTGAGGATTTTGCAGAGGGAGTTCGACAATTTGCGTCTTATTCTGGTGACGGGGGGCAGAAAAGGAAGCTGGGCTGCCTATGAAAGCAAACTTATTCACCAGCCTACGTACTTGAATGTCAAGACTATTGACACAACAGGAGCCGGAGACGCCTTTTTGGGATGCTGCCTGGACCGGATTCTGGAAACCGGGCTGGAAAACCTGACGGAAGGCCAGTTGGCGGACATGCTTTTATTCGCCAATGCCGCCGCTTCCATTGTGACGACACGCAAGGGAGCCATCCGTTCCATGCCGAGCCGTGAAGAAGCCGTGGCCCTGATGGCGGAAGGTTTTTAACGGATGCCGTAAGGGCCAATCCTTCACTGATTATGTCCGGATTGTTTCCGGCAAGTAAGAGTTCGGGGGGCCGGAAGTGGGGAAATGCCTTTCTTTTTATAGCGCATGCCCTCCCCTGTTGATAAAAAATGTGTTGCGGCTTATTTTCCCGCCGGCGGCAAACGAAAACCGCAAGAGCTGAAAACCAGCAACTTGCGGTATAAAAGAGGATGGTGCTCGGGAGGGGACTCGAACCCCTACGGTTTATCACCACTAGATCCTTAGTCTAGCGCGTCTACCAATTCCGCCACCTGAGCATGGAGGCCTTAAGGCGGGGAGTTTTTAGCGCAGAGAAATGAAAATATCAAGCTTTTTCTTCTTTTTTATCTTTCCGGGCCCGTTTTTGCAGACAGGTTTTTCTTACCGGACCGGGAGGGAGTTTGTCGCGGGCATGATAGCAGGGCGCAGAGTAACGGCTCCGGTATCATATTTTTCCGAGGGTTTGAAGAGCCAGCCGGGGGTGGTGTTGGCCACTTCAAACCTGGTCGGTTTGAAGATGGGCAGCCTCAGATTGGAATTGGGTTCGTAACCGTATTTGCCCGTGTATTTGCCGTATACCCTGTATTCATAGTTGTTGTCGTAGGCGTAGCGCGGATTTCCGGTGTATTCCGGCAGGCGGTCCGGGGTGCGGCAGGCGCTTTCATCCATGATGACGAGTTGGGCCGTTCTCCAAGTCTGGCCCGGCTGGCGCAGGTATCCCCAGAAGCGCGTTGCCGGCACATGGTAGCGGCGGCCGACGAAGTAGTTTCCCCTGGGTTCGCGGGCTATTTCCGCATTGCGGGCGTTGATGCCGGCAATGTCTTTTTCCAGGGTGTTGCATTGGGTCAAAGCGGGAAGGAGGGCGGCCCCCAGCAGGGAAAGCAGGAGTTTGTTCATGATGACGATGGTGTTTTTTTCTTATTTAAGAGCATTTGAATGGCGGCGGAAGCCGCAAAGAAGCCAAAGGTTCCCGTGATATGGGTGACGGAGCCAAATCCGGCGTCACAACCCATTTTCCCCTGGAATTCCGGATCACGTGTGCAGGAGGTTGTTCCGTCGCAGGTAGGATATACGGGCGTTTCCTGGGAGAAAACGCAGGGGATTTTCAGTTTCCGGGCTTTTTCTCCAAGCGGAAGGGCATAATCTTTTTTCAGCCTGTAGCGTAAGCTGGAGAGCAGGGGATCCCCCCTGGTGCGGGAGAGGTCGTCTATTTCTATCCGGGCGGGATTGATGCGCCCTCCCGCGCCGCCGCAGGTTACCAGCGGTTGCTTGCCGCGGTAACAGGAGGCGATGAGGTGGGCCTTGGGTATCAGGGAGTCGATGGCGTCAATGATGACGTCCGGTTCCGCCGACAGCAGTTTTTCCGCGTTGGAGGCCGTGTAGAAATTGCTGATGGGAATGACTTCCGCTTCCGGGTTGATTTCCCGGATGCGTGTGGCCATGGTTTCCGTTTTGGATTGCCCGATTGTGGACGCCAACGCATGTATTTGCCGGTTGGTGTTGGTAATGCAGAGGTCGTCCATATCCATCAGAATGATAGTGCCTACGCCTGACCGAGCCAGGGCTTCCGCCGCCCAGGAACCTACACCCCCAATGCCGACGACGGCTATGCGGGCGCTTCTGAGAAGAGATAGTCCGCTGTTTCCGTACAGGCGGCCTATACCGCCGAATCTGGCTTCATAGTTCATGACCACGTGTCTGTTCCAGAGTATGGGAGATTAAGGAGAATAAGGGCGCCCGGGTTTCTGTCCGTTGTTTCATCCTGAAAATATGGAGACGCGGGAAATCCTTGGATTCCGGACGCCACAGCCAGCTTCCCGTTATTCCGGGAAGGGGGGCGGGACGCCGGCAGCTTTTTCCTTCCGCGAGTGTGATGGAGGGCGTCCGTTGAAACAGGTTTTTCTTATAATCCGCATCCTGGCCGCGCTTCACGAGGCTTCCGCCATGTCCGGAACATCCGCAGAGCGCCGCCACCGGGCACGGGAAGAGGAATGCTGCTGAAGCATGCATATCAGGAGGCCGGTTTTTCCACGATTTTGCTGATGCGGGCGATGCTGAGCGCCCTGCCTGTGGCTTCATCTATTTGCACGACGGCTCCGCAGAGGCGCACGGGCCAGTTCGCTACGGGGAATTTGGCCGGCATGGAGGTGCGGAAACGCTGGAGAATAGGTTCCCATTCCCGTCCCAGCACCCCGACGGCGGGGCCGCACATGCCGGCGTCCGTCAGGTAGGCCGTGCCGCGCTCCAGAATGGTTTCATCCGCCGTCTGCACATGGGTATGTGTCCCGACGACGGCGGAAACCAGGCCGTCCAGATTGTAGCCGGTGGAGATTTTTTCACTGGTCGTTTCCGCGTGCATGTCCACAAAGATAACCCGCACGCCTTTTTCTTCCCTGAGTCTTTTGGCTTCCGCTTCCGAGATGAGGAAAGGGTTTTCCAGCGGCGGCTGAATGAATGAGCGCCCCTGAACCTGCATGACGGCTATTTTCCCCTTGGGAGTTTCCACGACTACGCTTCCGTGCCCCGGTGTTCCCTGCGGATAGTTGACGGGGCGCAGCACCCGCGGTTCGGATTCCATCCACGGGGCCAGCTCCGCCTGGTCCCAGACATGGTCTCCCGTTGTGATGACATCCACTCCGGCGTGCAGCAGTTCCTGTGCCAGACGGGGCGTGATGCCTCTCCCGGCAGCCGCGTTTTCCCCGTTGACGATGATGAAGTCCGCCCCGTGTTCCCGTTTGAGTTCCGGCAACATGTGCTTCACGGCGGTGCGTCCGGGTTCGCCGACCACATCGCCTATAAAGAGTATGGTAATCATGGATTGGGACGGAGCTGGCGAGATGGCGGTTTTTACTGTTCTTCCCTGGTGACGGGCACTACCAGAACGGGCACGGGGGATTTCCGCATCACGGAGCTTGCTACGCTGCCCAGAAAGACGGTGGAGAGGAAGCCGTGGTTATGCTTGCCCACCACGATCATGTCGATGTGGTGTTTTTCAGCATAATTAATGACTGCTTCGCTGATTTCAAATTCATCTTCCACCGCCTGGATGATTGTGGCGTCCGTCAGCCGGGAGAGTTTTTCCGCCGTCTGTTTCAAATGGTTTTTGGCGATGGAAATGACTTCGTTTTCTTCCGTCTGGTCCATCACGGGAACGGGCACTTCATCCGGCAGAACGCCGGAGACTTCATAGCAAATGCTGGGTTCCACAATGTGGAGCAAATGGATGATGCTGTCGTTGGGGCAGGCCAGTTTGCCGATTTGGTGGATGACGGCGTCCGTGGCGTTGGAGAAATCAATAGCTACCAGAATATTCTTCATATCTTTCTGTATAACATTCCGTACTTTTCCATGCCACAAAAAAACGTGTGCTGCCCCGGCTTTCCCGGGTGTTCCGTTTTATTCCGTTTCAGGCCAGCCCCACGGCGCGGCGCACCCTGTCCAGCACTACAGAGGCCGTCTCGCGCGCCTTGCAGGCGCCTTCTTCCAGCGTCCGGCGCACATAGTCCTGATTGGCTTCCAGTTCCGCCCTGCGTTCGCGCGCGGGCCGGAAGTATTCCCAGTAAGCGTCAAAGAGGCGCTTTTTGAAGTCTCCATAGCCGCATCCCCCGTTCTGGAAACCGCGCACCATGTCTTCATAACCCTGCGCGGAGGCAAAGAGTTTGTAAAGCTGCAGGATGACGGAACCTTCCGTCGGTTTGGGATCTTCCACGGGGGTGGAATCCGTGGGGATTCTCATGATGAGTTTGCGGACAGCTTTTTCCTCTCCGAAAATAGGGAGCGTGTTATTATAGCTTTTACTCATTTTCTGCCCGTCCAGCCCCGGAACAATGGCTGTGCTTTCCGCAATGAGCGCATCCGGAAGTTTGCAGGTGCCTTCTCCGAATTGTTCGTTCATTTTGCCCGCCAGGTCGCGTGTGACTTCCAGATGCTGTTTCTGGTCCTTGCCTACGGGCACCAGGTCGGAGTCATACATCAGGATGTCGGCAGCCATCAGCACGGGGTAGGTGAACAGGGCGTTGCTGGGGGAGAATCCCTTGGCGATTTTATCTTTGTAGGAATGGCAGCGTTCCAGCAGGCCCATCGGACAGACGGTGCTGAGTATCCAGGCCAGTTCATTGACTTCCGGCACAGCGGACTGGCGGAAAAAGACGCATTTTTCGGGATCCAGGCCCACGGCCAGAAAGTCCGTAGCGAGGTTGCTGCAGTTTTCCCTCAGCGTGTTTGCGTCGTGAACGGTGCTCATGGCGTGGTAGTCCGCCAGGAAGTAGAAAGATTCCCCGCTTTCCTGCATGCGGACAGCCGGTTCCATGGCTCCGAAGTAGTTGCCGACATGCAGCTTGCCGCTGGGTTGAAGACCTGTGATGATACGCATTGCGCACGGGATTTTGCCTGTTCGCGCCCGGCAAGTCAAGAAAGGGGAGAGTCAAAGACGGGCGGGGCCGCCGGCTGGATTTTTTTCCGGCATGTACCGGACTCATGAAGTGCATTTCCCCCTTCAATTTTCAGAGGGCGGAATTGGCGCGTGTTTTCCGTTGCCTGGGCCGGCGGGGAGGGAAAGCAGGAGCCAGAGCCGTTCTTCCGCTTCCCGCTTCCATCCGGACAGGAGGGAACGGTGCTGATGATAGTCCGTCCGTTTCATCGCCAGATAGGTTGTTCCGTTGTCCGGAGGCAGCGTTCCCGGTTCCTGTCGCTGAACTTTTCCGGATGAGTAGAATTGAGCGGAGTAGGGAGGGCGGACACTGTCCCAATAGTACAGGGGGGATTTCCCGTCCCAGGCCTGGAGCAGCTGTTTCTGGCAGCGGTATTCAAGTTGGTCGAATCCGTGCCCCAGCAGGAAAATGGCCATGATGCCAAATATGGAGGCTGGGAGGAAGATAAGATGTTTGATTCCCGGGCGGCGGTTGTTCCATTGCCAGAGCCCCTGTACGGTCAGGATGCACCAGGCCGGGATGCCGGGGAGCACATAGGCCGGAAGGATATTGCGGGCCAGAGTGAAGAAGAGCAGGGGGCTGAGCGCCCAAAGCCACAGGAAGGAATTTTCTCCCGGAAAGGTAGTTTTTTCAGATAACGGAGAAGTTTTTTTCATCCGCAGGAGGGGGAGCAGGAGGGTCCAGGGCAGGAACATGGTCAGTCCGTAGAGCCAGATGGTTCCCTGGGGAGAAGCGTGTCCGGAGCCGTACAGGTCTCCCTGCCATCCTTTGACGGTAAAGCGCTGAAAGTGTTCTCCCACAATGAAGTAATGAAGAAAGCCGGGAGTTTGCCTTTCCGCCAGAAGATACCAGGGAAGGCTCAGCGCCAGCATCAGCAAGGCGCCTTTTATCCAGGGGAGACTGTTCCAGACGTTTTTCCATTCCCGGTTCCATACGGTCCAGAGTGTTATTGGGAATCCCGTAAGGACGAGGGCAAGAGGTCCCTTGCTCATCAGGCCTATGGCCAACCCGACAAAAAATAGGTATTTCCACCACGGCTGCTTGGAGGGTTGGGCCACCGCTTTCCAGAAGGAGATCATGGAGAGCATGATGCCCAGAGCCAGAAATTCATCCGTCATGACAGCTCCTGAGGCGACAAAACCTATGCCTGATGCGGCGAGGACCAGGAAGCACGCGGCCGCCTTTTGCACAGATTGAGAGCGGAACGGCCATGCGAAAAACAGAAGGCCCATGGCCAGGGAAACCAGGAAGGGGGCCAGGCGTGCGCTCCATTCGTTAACGCCTTCTAGTTTCATGGTGACAGCGCTTGCCCAAAAGGAGAGAGGGGGCTTGCCCCAAAAGGGAATGCCGTAGTCGAACTGGGGGACGAGCCACTGGTTTGTTTCCAGCATTTTCCGGGACATTTCGGCATAGCGTGCTTCCGTCGTGTCCATGAGGGGGTAGGCTCCCATGCTGATGAGGCGGATGAGAAGTACCGCTGCCAGGAGTAAAAGGAGCCAGAGTGTAAAATCGGAACGGAGGTGGAGACGTTTTTTCATGCGCCGGAAGAGATTGCCCGCCAGAAAGGACGGGCGGAGGGTTGCGGACATGAACCGCTCCGGAATATATTCCGCCAGCAGAAAGAGGAGAATGATGCTTCCCGTGATGAGTACGGGAATTCCAAAGATGGAAGGCAGATGGGGGAGCGTAGTAACAGCAAACAGATCCCCAAAGAAGGAGAAAAGGCCGTCCTTGGCTATTTCCCCATTTTCTCCCCCGTAGGCGGGCAGGGGGCCGCTGCTTCCCCATGAGAGGATGAAGGCCATGGCGCATGCAAGGACGGGGGCGGATGCCCGAACCGGAGCGGAAGGAGGGGGCTGCAGGGGTACGAGTTTTTTTGAAAAGAGGACGACTGTTGCTGTGGAAATTGTCAGGACAGCAAGTAGCGCGGGAATAATGGGGACGCCCTCCGCTATTTGAGCCCAGGCGTGTCCCGGTGATTGCAGGAATTGCCGGGAGTAAAAAGAGAAGTGCTCACGGGTCAGAATTTCCGCCATTTCTTCACAGCAGTTCAACAGGCAGAAGAGCGTAAACAAAGCCGTGGTGAGCACGTGATCCGTTTTGCCGCCATGGAATGCTTTTGGGAGCGCCGCCAGATAGAGAAGGTAGGGGATGATAAGGTAAAGGAAGGAGGAACATGTTTCCACGAGCAGGTTGCCCAGAAGCCGGAGGAGCGTTAAGGAGTTCCAGTCCGTTCCCGTTTGCTGAAGAAAGGCCAGGATGGCTACTTCAATGAGTTCATAAACAAGATATACAATCAGGAAAGGCGCCAGACGGCGGATATAATAATTGTTTTTCAGGGTGGGGAAGGCAGTCATGAAATTTTGAGAGAGGCTTGGAAGGAAGGGGTGCGGATAGGGGGAACAATTCCGTCGTTTTTTCAAAAGGTTTGCTGCTTCTTTCACATGGAACGTCCGGAAAGGGCCGGTCAGCGTGGAAAAGGATGGGGATGAAAATTACTCTTCCAGTGCCTCCAGCACATTGTGCACACCGTCCGCAAAGCTTGGGTAGAGCGGTTCCCAGCCCAGGGCCATAAGGCGGGAGCAGGAAATCCTCTGGTTTGAGAAGCCCCGGCGCGCTTCCGCCGGGAGCGGTTCAGGCTGCGGAGCGGGTTTCCCCAGCAAATTGGAAAGGTAGGAGTATATTTCTCCCATTTGCATGGGGGTGCGGTCCGTCAGGTTGTAAATGCCGGCAGGCGGTTCCCGCAGGGTGCAGAGCAGGTGCAGGGCGGCTGCGGCATCGTCCCGGTGGATGTAATTGAGCCATCTGTCCATGGCTCCGGGGAGGGCCTTCCCCTTCGTGACGTACTGGGAGGCGAGAGCACAGCGGCCCGGCCCGTACAGGGCTCCCAGCCGGACGACCGTGCCCCCCGCTGCCAGAACCGCCTGTTCCGCCTGAATAAGCAGCCCGTTTTTTCCGGAGGAGGGATAGACGTTGTGTTCCTCCGTAATCCAGCGTCCGTCCGTGATTCCATAGACGGCTGTGCTGGAACAGAAGATGACCGGCGTTCCGGAAAAGGCTTCCAGCGTGTTCCGCGTTCCATGAGCGTAAAGGTTGCGGTAGGCTTCCTCTCCGCCTCCCCTCGTGCTGGCGCACATGACGATGATCTGGGGGGAGGGGATGCGGGCGGCCAGCCCCTGCATGGAGGCCTGGTCTGCAACGTCTGCTTCGTAAATGGCTTTTTGCGGGTCAATATCCGCCGTCAGGGCCGTATGTCCCGCTTTCCGCAGGCTTTCCGCCAGGGCTTTTCCCAGATACCCTGTTCCCAGAATGAGAACGATGCGGGGATTCTTACACAGAAGGCCGGTCATGAGTCATTGCGGAGGTGCTTGAGTTCCATTAGCATTTCAGCGCGGGAAATATCTTCCGGCCATGTGATTTTGGGATTGGGCTCATGATTATGCACCAGGCGCGTAGGATGGCCGATGAGTTGCAGGGCGGTTACTTCATCCGTTACCTGAATATTCCGTTCCGTGACTTCCACATAGGCGTCCAGGAGAAGAGGATATTGAAAGACCTGCGGGGTTTCCATGCACCACAGCCCGTCCCGTTCCACCTGTTCAGGAAGCGTAAAGCGTTCTTTGTCCGCACGCTTCAGGGTGTCCGTTACGGGATGTGCGGAAGCGGACGCCCCATATTCCCTGGCGGTTTGAATGCAGCGGGAGATTTGCTCCACCGTAATGAGCGGGCGGGCTCCATCATGCACGGCCACGAATTCCGGGGTATAAAGCAGGGCTGCCAGTCCGTTCTGCACGGATTCATGCCGTTCCGCCCCTCCGTCCACACGGGTAACGGGTATTTCCGTTTCCAGGTTTGCGCCGTTAATGGCATGAAAACGTTCCTCCGGGCAAACGACTACGATTTCCGTGATTTCCCGGCAGTTGGCAAAGGCGCGGATGCTGCGTTCCAGCACCCTGACGCCGTGCAGGGGGGCCAGCAGCTTATCAAATCCGGCACGCCGGGAGGACCCGGCCGCAACGATGATGGCGGCGCAGCATTTCATGACAGTCTGGCTGACACCATGCGGGCCAACTCCTTGCCGTTGACTCTGCCGGCAGTGCGTTCCTGCATGAGTTTCATGACCTGCCCCATATCTTTTTTGGTAGAGGCTCCCGTTTCCTTCATCACGGTTTCCAGAATGGCCGCCGTTTCTTCTGCTGTGAGTTCCGCAGGCATGAATTGCTTGAGAACGGTGATTTCTGCCTCTTCCTTTTCCGCCAGTTCCGGGCGTCCGGCGGCGCGGAATTGTTCCGCAGAGTCCTCACGCTGCTTGATTTGCTTGCGGACCACGGCCAGTTCTTCCGCTTCTTCCAGCCGGGTTCCCAAGCCTCCCTTGGCGATGGCCGTGTTCGTGAGAGCCGTCTTGAGGGCGCGCAGGGTATTGAGGGTAACGGAGTCTTTTGCTTTCATGGCGGTTTTCATCCCCTCCATGATTTGGTCGGAAATCGTGTTCATATCTCCATTAACTAAGCGCATCCCCAGGTGTACTTCAAGCCGTAAATTGAAAAAGGCCGCCAGCGCGGGGAATGCCGCCGGCGGCCCGGATAAGGGGAATAAAAGCGGAACAGCCGTGTTTATTTTTTTCCGCCAATGGGCATGATGTGGATTTTCTTTTCCGTCATGCCCGGAACCACCATCATGGAGTCATACAGGATAAAGTCCGCCGCCCCTTCAACAGGGCCGGTGGCTACCGGGGCGGAACGCCCCGTCTTCAAATCCAGCCTGCGGACAGCTTCCGGTTTTTTATCCTTGGACCAGTCGCTGTAGTAAAGGGCATTGTCACGGTAAACCAGTCCGTCATACTGTCCCCGTTCCTTGGAAAGTTCCGTAACTTCCCGGGAAACGGGGTTAATGGAGAGCAGGCGTCCGCTGGGTTTGCCTTTTTCATCCGTTGCGTATTCGCAGAGGTAAATAACCTTTCTTTCCGGGTCCCAGGCCAGGCCGTTCGGCTTGTAGATAGGTTGTTTGGTGACCAGTTCCCCATAAGAGCTGGTATTCGTGTCCACATAGAAGAGCTGGTTGGTATCCGTGGAGGAAACCATGAGCCTGCCATTGATGAACGCCAGGTCATTGAGGAATTTCATGCGGGATGGGGACAAGTCCACGTATCCTTCAATAGCGCCGGTCTTGGCGTTTATTTTGAATACCATGTCCACGTCCGTGCAGTAAAGGAAGCCGTCTTGATACAGCAACCCCTTCGGCGCGTCCAGGGTATCTACGTCCGTGATTTTTTTCGGCTCTGTGGAACCGTGCGGAATGACGCCCAGGTAGCCGTCCTTGTCTTTTTCCGTAGGCGTGAGCCTGGAGCCGATGCAGGTGAAATAGATATTGCCCTCGGCATCCGCTGCAACGCTTTCCGGATGGCCGTCAATGGCAATGGTGTTTTTTTCCAGGGCGGGCAGCGGTTCAACGGGGGCCGGCTGTTTTTTTGTCGGCGGCGCGGCCAGCGCGCTGCACGCCAGGCAAAGAAGGAGTAATGTCGCTTTCATGGGGTGGTGTAAGAGTTTTGAACCTTATGGCATGGGAGCAATGGAAAAGCAAGCCCCGCAGAGGCTGGCAGGCTGATGGGCGGAGTTGCGCCCCGTTCGGGCAAACGGGGCGCTTACCGTGTTAGATGGTTCCTGCATCCAGATTATTGGGCTGGGGCATGTTTTCCATGCGGATAGAACGGTTGACCGCGTTCAGGTAGGCCCGGGCGGAAGCTTCAATGACATCTGTGGAGGCTCCCTTGCCCACAATGGGCTTGGGCTGGCCGAAGTCCACATGCACTGTTACTTCTCCCAGAGCGTCCTTCCCTTCGGAAGCGGCGTTGACGCTGTAGCCTTTCAGCGTGCCTTTGCGCCTGGTGATGCGCTCAATGGCTTTGATAACGGCGTCCACGGCGCCATTGCCCGTGGAGCTGTCTTCAAATTTCTTGCCTTCCTTGAGCAGTCCCACCGTAGCCGTGGGCCGCGCGTGGCTGCCTGCCACGAATTGCAGGAAGTCCAGTTCCCATAGGCCGGTGGAGGCATGCAGGGAGTCGTCCACAATGGCGGAAAGATCATCATCATAAACGAATTTTTTGGAGTCGCCCACTTTCTTGAAGCGTTCAAAGACGGTGTTGACTTCCTCTTCCGTGAGGACATGGCCCAGCTGTTCCAGCCTGGATTTGACGGCAGCGCGTCCGGAATGCTTGGTGAGCGGGAGTTCCGTGGCTCCCCAGCCGACCGCCTGCGGGTCCATGACTTCATAGGTCTCCCGGCAGTTGAGGATGCCGTGCTGGTGGATGCCTGAAGAGTGGGCGAAAGCGTTTTCCCCCACGATGGCTTTGGACCGCTGCACCTGCATGCCGCTCATGCGGGCCACGATGCGGGAAGTGCGGACTATTTCCTTCGTGTTGATGTTGTCCGTGACGTCTCCGAATTGTCCGGCGCGGGTGCGCAGGGCCATGATGACCTCTTCCAGAGCCACGTTTCCGGCGCGTTCGCCGATGCCGTTAATGGTTCCTTCCACCTGGCGGGCTCCGGCGCGGACGGCTGCCAGGGAGTTGGCTACGGCCAGGCCAAGGTCATTGTGGCAATGCACGGAAATGACGGCTTTGCCGATGTTCGGCACATTTTCCTTCAGGTGGCGGATGATGCGGTAGAACTCGTCCGGTGTGGTGTAGCCCACGGTATCCGGAATGTTGACGGTAGTGGCGCCGGCATCGATGACTGTTTCCACGACTTTGGTCAGGAAGTCCAGGTCTGTGCGGGAAGCGTCCTCCGGGGAAAATTCCACGTCCTGGACAAATTGTTTGGCATAGGATACGCCTTCCGCGGCCATGCGCAGGATTTCGGATTCCGCTTTTTTCAGTTTGAACTGCATGTGCAGCTTGCTGGTGGCCAGGAAAATGTGGATGCGGGCACGTTCCCCGGCGGGTTCCAGGGCTTTGGCCGCCGCTTCAATGTCCGCCTTTACGCAGCGGGCCAGCCCGGCGATGCGACATTTTTTGATTTCGCGGGCGATGGTGTGCACGGCTTCAAAGTCGCCGTCGGAGATGCAGGGAAAGCCGGCTTCAATCACGTCCATGCCCAGCCGTTCCATTTGACGCGCCACTTCCAGCTTTTCGCGTAGGTTCATGGATGCTCCGGGGCATTGTTCTCCATCGCGCAGGGTAGTGTCAAAAAAGTAGATTTGATCGGACATAGGTTAATGATGTTAAGCAGTGGCATGATAATGTTTTGCTCCGGTAACGCAAGCCCTACGCGCTGCATGCTTTCACAGAGCGTCCGGGCGGCGGAAGAGGGCCGCCGGAGAGAAGAATGACGGAACCGCTCTTTGCTTAAAAGGAGGAGCTTTGTAGGATGGAAGGGTGAAGATCAGATTTTACCTGAATGACCAGGCGGAGCGCATCATGGCTCTGTGGAGCGAAAGCCGCGGGGAATACCTGGCGGCGGACTCCGTGCTTGCCGAGGCTGATGCCTGCATTTGCGGAGAAACGGGTTCCTGCGGAGAGGAAATGAAGCGCATTGCCGCGTTTCTGGATAGTGCCGCCGCCAAAGCTGTCAACCCTGAATGGATGATTGATACCGCGCTGCCCTGTTCCCCTTCCAAGCTGGTGTGCCTGGGAAAAAGTTATGCAGACCATGCGAAGGAGTTTGACGGGGATTCCGTGCAGGAACCGGCTGTTTTTCTGAAGTCGCCTTCCGCCATTACTTCCTGCAGTGATGTTGTTTTGTATCCGCCCGGCTGCGACAAGCTGGATTATGAGATTGAATTGGCCGTAGTGATTAAGGATGTGCTGAAAAACGCTTCCCCAGAGGAGGCCGCAAGGGCTATCAGCGGCTATACCCTGATGTGCGACTATTCGGAAAGGGCCAACCAGCTGGAACATGGCGGGCAGTGGACCAAGGGGAAGAGCTATGACAGCTTTGCCCCGATGGGGCCCACGTTCATTTCCGCTGATGAACTTGGGGACGGCTCCGGCATTCCTCTGGAATTGAAAGTGAACGGGGAAGTGCGCCAGAGCGGCAATACGGACGGCTTGATCTGGCCTGTTCCGCGTCTGATTGCCTATGTTTCCCGGTTCATGACTTTATGGCCCGGAGATGTGGTTTCCACCGGCACTCCGGGAGGCGTGGGGATGGGGATGAAGCCTCCGGTATATTTGAAACCCGGGGATGTGGTGGAATGGGGAAGCCCCGCTTTTGGCTTCGCTTCCCAGGCTGTGGTAATTGATGATGAGGGGTAGGGGAATGGTTCTCCGGCCTTGTTGAATGTGGAGGGGGAAGGGAAAGCTCTGTCCCTTCCCGCTTCTGCGTATTTCTTCTGTATCCGGCGCATTGTTTTCCCGTGGAACGGAGCCGCCGGTGCTGCGTGGGCGGCAAATGACGCCTGCGCATGTGGGCAGGGCGTTGTTTTCTCTTGATTACTTCGCCGCGGTTTAGTGAAGTGGCCGCGTGAAAAACGTGGTTTTGTACGTGGTCATGGTGACCGGGCTGACGGCCCTCTTCGTTTGGCTGAAAGGCAGGAATGCGGAACGTGACCCTGCTTCCTCCGCCATGGTTGTGTCTCCGGAAGGCGCCGCCGCGCGTCCTGTTGTGCTGGTGGATGTCCGGACTCTGGATGAGTACCGCACGGGACATAAGGAGGGCGCCTTGAATATTCCGGCAGATGAGGTGGAACAACTGGCCCCCCGGCTTCTTCCCGATAAGAACGCCGTGATTATGCTGTATTGCCGTACGGGAAAGAGAGCGGACAAGGCGCTGGAAGCGCTCAGGAAGATGGGTTATTCCCATGTGGAAAACCTGCACCGGTTTGAAATGTAGCTTTCGGCCCGGTTGGGCCGAACGGGGATTTCGGGAGGCGCCGGCCATGCCGCCTCCTGATTCGGACGGCGGATTTTTCTAACGTAAAAGGCACGGAATCAATGAGGAACAAGCCGTAAGCAAATGAGATTGAAGCTGTTCATTCTTTAACCAGTTCCAATTTCCCATTGGAAGATTTTCCTCCCATGGAGCGGACCCTGGCTCTGAGGGAGCATCCGTTGTTGGCATGAATCCCCTTGGGAAGGGAAAGCTGATAGAAATTTCCACGGGAAGTCTTGCCTGCCAATCCGGCATGCTGGTCGCGGGCGATCACTTTGCCGTTTTCCAGGAGTTCGACGCCTTCTATTTCCAGAGCATGGTTTCCGGAAGTGAAAAGGAACCGTACTCCGCGGAGTTTTTCAAGATCGGCGGAAGAAACGGGCCACTCCAGGTAACTCCATTCTGCGGCTACCGTCGCGGACGTCCAGGTTCCTATAATTGATCCGCATGCTTTTCTTTTCAGGGAAGAAGGAAGAGGGGGCGCCTCCCGGACGGCCTGGCGGCAGGCTTGAAGCAAATCCTCTGGCGCATGTGCGGCGCTTACGCCGGTGGAACGGACCCATTTTTCCTCCCATGCACCCATATCCGGATTTTTGCCGGAAAGCCGGCTTTGCATGAAATGTTCCCAGCGCGGCAGGTAATAGTCCCGAATAAGGCCGCTCCATATTCTGGCGGCGTAGTCGTCTATGGGAGGCCCCCACCTGGTCACCAGCCGTCTGGCGTTTTTTTCATATTCGTCTTTTTCCTCCGGAGAAGTTCCGTGAGACCGGGCAAACGATATCCAGCGCGACAGCCTCCATGTGGGGTGCCCTTCCAGAAGGGAATCTGCCAGAAGGGCGTATTTGCGGAAATAGGCCATGCATTTTTCCGCGTTTTCCTGATCCTGTTCGTCCAGAGCTTCCTGGGCGGCCCGGATGGCTTCATTCATGCGTATGCCAAGATAATGGGCTGCCATCTCAACGGCATCCTGGCGGAACAGGGGGGATTGTTCCAGGCCGCGGGTGTTGACGAACAGGGAGAGTCCCCGGAGAAAGTCTTCACTTGTGTCAACGGAACAGTTTCGGGTGCCGGGTTTCATTTGCCAGTTGAAACGGGGATGATCTTTTAGGTTGGAGTAAGCCGTACAGCGGAACAGCCTCCAGGCTTCCTTCAGGGTATCCGGATAATTTCCGTATCTGGCCCGGCAATAATTTTCCAGATATTGTTCCACGTTTTCCTGGCGGTTCCTCCATGCGGCATCCGTGATCAGTTCGTAGATCACATCGTTATTTTCTATTCCTTCCGGGGCCATGCCCATTCCTGAAAGACGCCCCCTGGCCGGAGAGTTCAAGGCTTCCAGGTGGCCGTTGGCGTAAAAATCCATTACTCCGGTCATGGCGCATTTGCCGCCCATGTTGGGAACCACGCTGTAAACCCACGGTTTATTGAAAAACCCCTTGAAAACGTCCCAGTTCATGCCGTTGCGCCAGAAGGTTTTGTTGTAATCCGCCGCCAGGTCCAGAAGGAGCATTTTATCGTCCGGAACCCTGCTGAGCAAGGCCTTCAGAGTATCTGCGTTCCAGATGTTGCGCTGGTATCCGAACATCCAGCCCTGCATCACCCATACCGCGTCCGGATTGTCGGAGGAAATGGAGCGGTAGATTTGTTCCCCAAGGGAGCTGAGCATGCTGTTGCGGGCTTCAATGCCTCCTTTGTTTGCAGGGAGTTCCATTTCATTGAAGGAGTCTGCGAGAAAATAGGTGTTTTTCCCGAATTCCTTCTGCCATTCCTGCATGTACAGGCGTCCTATTTTGAGGAACAGAGGCTCTTCCGGAGAAAGAAAATGGGCATGGTTTTTTTTGGGCCAGCCTCCCCAGCCCAGCCGGTGAAGCTTCGCTTCCGGATAAAGGCGGAGGATGCCCCGGGGAACGAAACCGGAAAAAGCGGGGCAGATGGGGGACATGCCCAGGGATTTCATCCTGTGGAGAATGCGGTGCTGCAGGGCGATTTGTTCCTTGTGCCAGCTGGCGGGAAGGGTGCCGTCATGATTGACGATGTTTCCCATCCGCTGCCAGGGAAGATGGGCCGGCCCCGTGTAAAATTCTTCTATTTCTTTTTCCGTCAGCCCCAGTTGCTTCCAGACCCGGACGGCGATCCCCTCCGTGGCAATCAGAGCCAGGGGCATGTTGATGCCGTGCAGAGCCATCCAGTCTATTTCCTTTTCCCAGCGTTCCCAGGTCCAGTAGGGCATCGTATATCCATAGGTGACCACATTGAAATAATAGTGGTTGCGGAAAGGAGAAACGATGCGGCGCGGCGCGGTGTCCGGCAGCTGTGCCGGCCAGCGAATGTCCTTGTTTTCCCAGGATACCATTCCCAGACGGTTCGTTTTCAGAAAATCATAGAATCCCCGGCAAAGGGCTGTGCCGCTGCTTCCCCGGATCGTCAGCACTCCTCCGGAGGCTTTCGTCTCGAAAACATCATATCCGTCTTCTTTTTCAATGGTTTCCAGGTGCAGTTTTTCCGGGGAGGCGGCCAGAGACGGCACGGTCCGCATGATGACTGCGCGGGCGGCTTCCCGTTCCCTGTTTTTCTGCATGTCTTCCGCGAATACATGCAGGCTTGCCATCATCAGAAAGATCAGAATTCTGGGAAAGGATGAGACCATGCCCGTAAATACGCAGGGAGGGTCATTGTCCTTTCAGGGGATGGAAATGGCAGTTCCGCGGAATCCGGCCCAATGAAAAGGCCCCTGCATGTCAACATGCAGGGGCCCTGGTTGAAAAGCCTAAAAGCGTTTATTCCGCCTTGGGTTTCCGCGGCGTTCTCTTGCGCGGCGCTTTGGGCCTGGCTGGTTTTTTGTCCTTGATGTGCAGGAAGGTGAGCGTCTCCGTCCCGTCCGTTTCCACGGCTTCAATTTTATCGCCGGGTTTCACGTCTCCCCTCAGCAGGGATTCCGCCAGCGGGTCTTCCAGCAGGCGTTCGATGGCGCGGCGCATCGGGCGGGCGCCGTACTGCGGGTCATATCCGTTCTTGATGATCAGGCTCAGAGCTTCCTGGCTCAGGGCAAGCGTGATATTCTTGGTCTTGAGACGGGAGATGAGCTTGTCCGCTTCCAGATGCACGATGCGTTCCAGGTCGTCCCGTTCCAGCATTCGGAAGACAGAAATGTCATCGAAGCGGTTCAGGAATTCCGGCCGGAATTGCTTGCGCGCCGCTTCCAGAATCTTTTCCTTCATGGCGGCGTAGTCCGCGTTGTCGGCGGCCATGGCGCCGAAGCCCATGGTGCTCTGCCGTTTGGCGGAAGCGGCCCCCACATTGGAGGTCAGGATGATGATGGTGTTGCGGAAGTTGATCTTGCGTCCCAGCGAGTCTGTTACGCTGCCTTCTTCCAAAATCTGGAGAAGCAGGTTCATGACGTCCGGATGGGCCTTTTCCACTTCATCAAAGAGGATGACGGAGTAGGGCCTGCGCCGGACGGCTTCCGTGAGCTGTCCGCCTTCGTCATGGCCTACGTAGCCGGGAGGAGAACCGATGAGACGGGACGTGGTGTGTTTTTCCATGTACTCGCTCATGTCCACCTGAATCAGGGCGTCCGCGGTGCCGAACATGATTTCCGCCAGATTGCGGGCCAGATAGGTTTTGCCCACGCCGGTGGGGCCCAGGAAGAGGAATGAGCCGATCGGGCGGCGCGGATCCTTGATATCCGCACGGCTGCGCCGCAGAGCGCGGGCGATGGCGGAAGCCGCCTCGTCCTGGCCGATGACTTTGCTTTTCAACTCTTCCTCCATCCGCAGAAGCTTGGTGGTTTCCTTTTCCTCCATCCGGGCCAGCGGGATGCCCGTCCATTTGGCGAGTACGCTCATCACGTCTTCATCCGTCACGGGAACGTAGTTGGTCTCATAGGAGTTGCGCCAGGTTTCCAGCATGTTCTGAAGTTCCGCCTTGGCTTGTTTTTCCTCGTCGCGCAGGCGGGCTGCTTCTTCAAAAAGCTGGGTTTCCACAGCCTTGTCCTTGCGTTCCTTGATTTCCGCAATGCGGATTTCCATGTTGCTGATGTGGTCCGGGCGGGTCATCTGGGAGACGCGCTTGCGCGCGCCCGCTTCATCCAGGATGTCGATGGCCTTGTCCGGCAGGAACCGGCCCGTCAGATAGCGGTGGGAGAGCTTGGCTGCGGCTTCAACGGCTTCCTTCGTATAATGCACCTTGTGATGTTCCTCATACTTGGGCTGGATGCCGACAAGAATCTGGATGGTGTCCTCCACGGAGGGTTCCCCTACCTGCACCTGCTGGAAGCGGCGTTCCAGGGCGGCGTCCTTCTCAATGTGTTTCCTGTATTCGTTGAGCGTGGTGGCGCCTATGGCCTGGAGCTCACCCCGGGAGAGGGCGGGCTTGATGATGTTGGAGGCGTCCATGGAGCCTTCCGCGGAGCCGGCGCCTACGATGGTGTGCAGTTCATCAATGAAAAGGATGACATTGCCTTCCCGGCGTATTTCATCCATTACGGCCTTAAGCCGTTCCTCAAACTGACCGCGGTATTTGGTGCCGGCCACCATCAGCGCCAGGTCCAGGGAGATGACCCTCTTGCTGCGCAGGAGCTCCGGAACATGGCCCTGGGCTATTTCCTGGGCCAGCCCTTCCACGATGGCGGTTTTGCCCACCCCGGCTTCACCGAGCAGGACGGGGTTGTTCTTGTTCCTCCGGCATAGAATCTGGATGACGCGCTCAATTTCCGAGGCGCGGCCGATGACGGGATCCAGCTTGCCGTCCCGGGCCAGCTGGGTCATGTCCCGGCCAAAGGCCTGAAGCGCGGGTGTCTTGGATTTCTGCTGCCTGGAGTAGGAGGGGGAGGAAGGCTCGTCCGTCGGGATGGCGGGGGATTCATTTTCCTCCTCGTCGTCATCGTCGTCCGGGATGATGTTGTCTTCATCCGCATCCATCTGGTATTTGGGGGTCAGCACGTCCAGCAGTTCGCGCCGCGCCTGTTCCAAATCCACGCCGAAGTGGCGCAGAATCTGTCCGGCCACGCCGTCGCCGTCACGGATGAGGCCCAGGAGCAGGTGTTCCGTGCCCACATACGTGTGGTTGAGTTCCTGGGCTTCCCTGTTTGCCATTGCCAGGACTTTGCGCACCCTGGGGGTGTACGGGATGTTGCCCTCCGCCTGGGGTTCCGTGCCCCGGCCTATTTGTTCCTCCACCTGTTTGCGCACGGCGGTAAGCTCCACGCCCAGATTTTCCAGGATGGTGACGGCCACGCCCTTGCCCAGCTTGAGCAGGCCGAGCAGAAGGTGTTCGGTTCCTATGTAATGATGATTGAAGCGGTCCGCTTCCCGGCGCGCATGCGCCAGCACTTGTTGCGCCCTAGGCGTAAAATTATTCATGGATGGTCAAAAAAATTGTTTGGTTGCATTAGTTGCCGGAAAGTTCTTTCCGAATAATATCAGCGCGGATCTGGTCCCTGTGTTCCGGAGTGGTTTGGTCCGTGGTGGACAGGCGGGCCAGATGGGCCGGCTGGATGTTCATGATGGTTTTATTGACGTTTTTTAATGCCTGGTGGGAAAAGATGTCCAGAGACGCTCCCATCCGGAGGAAGGAGAGCAGGGCCAGCGCCTCCTGCGTGGAAAGCAGAGTGGCATTGGTCAGAAGGCCGTAGGCGCGGGAAACGCGGTCCTTCACCTGCAGGGAAGATGACTGGAGCAGCCGCCTGCGTGCGTTCCATTCCTGATGGGCCAGGTCGGAGGTGAAGCGGGTCATGCGTTCCACAATCTGGTCTTCACTGTCCCCCAGCGTGGACTGGTTGGATATCTGGAAAAGGTTGCCGGTGGCTTCCGTCCCTTCCCCGTAAAGGCCGCGGACGGTAATGTTGAGCTGCGCGGCCGCCTGAACGACCTGCTGCATCTGTTCGGAGATGACGAGGCCCGGCAGATGCATCATCACGGAGGCCCTCATGCCCGTGCCCAGGTTGGTGGGACAGGCGGTAATGTAGCCCAGCCGCGTATTGTAGGCGTACGGGAGCCTGGCCTCCAGTTCGGAGTCTATTTTGGAGATGGCCCCCCATGCTTTTTTAAGCTGGATGCCGGGCAGGATATACTGCAGGCGCAGATGGTCCTCTTCATTAAAGAGGATGCTGGCATTCTGGCTGCGGGAGATGAGGACGGCGCAGCCTTCCGAACGCGCCGCCAGTTCCCGGGAAATGAGGTGGCGTTCCACCAGCAACTGTTTCTGCTGTTGGGTAAGTCCGGAGAGCTCCGCATAATAGCCTCCCTTCATGACGGGGATTTGGCGCGCTTCTCCGGAAGTGAGCTTCAGCGTTTCCTCCCTCTGCTGGCGTGTGGCCCAGCCGGGAAAGGGGGTGGCGGTCAGGTTGCGCGCCAGGCGGATGCGGGAGGTGAGGACGATGTCGTGCTCATCCCTTGATTCCACCATCCATTTGGCGGGGTTGTTGAGTAAGTCGTCAAAGAGCATGTATGTTAATTGGTCGGCGTGCGCAATTGTTTGATTTGATCGCGGAGTTTGGCGGCGCGTTCATAATCCTCTCTTGCCACTGCCAGGGAAAGCTGTTGTTCCAGATCGCTGATGGTATGGGTTTCCGTTTCGCGTTTTTCGGCCCGTTCTGGCGTTTTCCCGTGATGGTGGGAATCAGGCTGGATCTGGGTAAGAAGAGGGAGTATTTCTTCTTCAAAGACGTTGTAGCATTCACTGCAGCCCAGGCGTCCTACGTTTTTGTAATCCTGAAGGGTGAAGGAGCAGATCGGACAGCTTGTGAGGGGCAGGGATTGCAGGGCCGGAATGGGAGCGGCGGGTCCCGCCGCGCCTTCCTTGCCGAATTGGCCCTGAAGGTTCGGGAACAGTTTCTCCGCCAGATCAAAGGCATCCGGGTCCAGCAGACCCCGCTCCTGGGCGCATTTGGCGCAAAGGCAGAATTTGGTGGACTTCCCGTTGATGATCTGTGTCAGGAACACCGTTGCCGGTGCAGAGCATATCTCACATTTTTTCACAACCCGCATTATAATGGCGCTCCCTGTGGCGGACTAGTAGTCTGCGTGTCATGGATTGTCATGAAAACGGGCTTTGTTATTGTACTTGGGAAGAATTCTTCCCGTGCTGTTTTAAAAGCCCGCACCGTGATGAATACAAATAGGCTGTGCAAAAAATAATGCCCAGCACCAGAATGATGGTTGCACCCAGATGCCAGCCCAAGGGGAAGGACAGGTAAAAAGCCAGCAGGGAGCCCAGTCCTCCGATGATTCCTCCCCCCCAGAAGAGATGGGACGGCTTGTTGGTAAGCAGGTACACCGTGGCGGCGGGACCGACAAGCAGCCCCAGCGTCAGGAACGCTCCCACGGCCTGCAGAGAGGAAACGAGCACCAGAATGATCAGGGTGAAGATGCCGTAACTGATGAGGCGGGAGGGGATTCCCAGCGTAGTGGCGATATCCGGGTCAAAAAGGCAGACCAGGATGGGGCGGCGGAAGAGCAGCAGGATCAGGACGCTGACGGAGCTGATGGCGAAGGCGATCCACAGGTCGGAGTCGGACAGGCTCATGATGGAGCCGAACAGCCAGTCGTCAATTTTCTGTTGCAGGCCCAGCCTTACCAGCACGATGAAGCCCGCAGCGAAGGCCGTGGTATGCAGGATGGAGAGGGCTGTATCCTGGTTCAGCCGGGATGTGCGGGAAACGAAGAGGGACCCCAGGCCCACCAGCAGGGCGGCCACCACCGCCCCCGTCAGCAAACTCCAGCGGGTAAGGCCGAAGAGGAGCACCGCCACCGCAATGCCCGGCAGCAGGGCACAGGAGAGCGTGCCGATTTGAAGGGCGGATTTTTTCAGGATAACCAGCCCGCTGACGAAACCGTTGGCGAAGCCGATCATGACGCAGGCCAGCAGGGACCGCTGAGCGATGGGTTCCCGGAGGAATTGGAGAAAATCGTCCATCATGAAGCTTGGATTTCCGGTTGAGGTTCCATTCCGTATGTCTCCCGGATGCGTGCGGGGGTAAGCACTTCCTTCGGGGGGCCGAAGGCAGCCAGCTCCCTGTTCATCAGCAGGATAGTGTCGAAGATGTCCGCCGCCGTGTTCAGGTCGTGGTGGGAGGCGATGACCAGCCGCCCTTCCGCCGCCAGGGAATCCAGAAGCCTCCCCAGGGATTGGCTGGCGGGGGCGTCCAGGCCCGTGAAGGGTTCGTCCAGCAGGAGGACATGGGCCTCCTGCGCCAGGGCCCGAGCCAGAAAGGCCCGCTGCTGCTGGCCGCCGGAGAGTTCTGAAATCTGGCGGTCCGCCAGGGATTCCATACCAAGAACGTGAAGGGATTTTTCCACAATATCCCGGTCATGCCTCCCGAATTTTTTCCACAGGCCCAGGGACGGATAGCGGCCCATTTCCACCAGCGCGCGGACGGTGATGGGGAAAGACCAGTCTACGTCGGAACGCTGGGGCAGGTAGGCTATTTCTCCCGGCGTGTCGTGCAGGGGGCATCCGTTCCACAGGATTTTTCCGGAATCGGGGCGGGTCAGCCCGGCCAGAGCCTTGATCAGCGTGGATTTTCCTGCACCGTTGGGACCCATCAGAGCCAGCGTGTGGCCGCAGGTGATGGAAAAGCTGATGCCGTTGAGCGCGAGAAGGCTTCCATAATAAACGCTGAGGCTGTCCACTTCCAGTCGGTGGCGGTCCGGGTGGCTGGCGTGCGCGCCCCAGCAGATGTGGTCCTGGGTGCAGGGAGGGGCTGGGCTGTTCATTTCCATGAGAAGGAGTAGCTGTCGTTCAGGGAGGGGCCGAAGGACCAGCGGGTGGCGGAGACGGTGGTTTTCCCCTCCGGTTCCAGTTCCAGCGTGACGGGGGTGTCCGGCGTGTTTTCCGGCCAGCGGGCGGAAACGGTAAGCGTTACGGAACCGTTTTTCAACGGCAGGCCGCATTCCGTTTCTTCATGCAGCCCGGGCGTTTCGGGCTGCCAGAGAAGACGGCCGCCGCAGGAGATGGAAAGGGCTTCCGGACGGTGGGCGCATCTGACCGTGATGACCGTGGGAACATCCGCGGTTTGCGCCGTGGGGGCGGAATGCTCCGCTTCCTGTGATCCGGTGGTGGGTGCCGTCATGTTGTAGAGGAAGAATCCCAGCAGGATGACGACTCCCAGAGTGGGAAAAAACTGCCGCAGGGGTGTGCTGGTCATGGCCTGGGGGACGGGGAAAGGGCTTCCTTGATGATGCCTGTGTTTTGTCTGAACATGGATTCGAACGTGTGGCCCTCAGGTGCCAGCCCGTCGGTATTGATTGGTCTGGCAACGGGGATGTTCAGGGATTTGGCGATTTCCGTAAGGCTCTTGGGGTTGGAGGAATATTCCGGGAACAGGGCTTTTACCCCGGCTGACCTCAGCTTTTTCAGCGTGGAGGCCAGCTGGGCGGAGTTGCCTTCATCTTCACGGCTTATCCCCTGGATGCTGATGCTGCGGAAGCCGAATTCCCTGCAGAAATGGTTCATGGCCGCATGCCCCGTAACCAGGACGCGGTCCGTTTCCGGAATGTCCGCAAGTTCCTTTCTGGCCCAGGAGGAAAGCTGGTCCATCTTTCTGTTCCACCGGGACAGGCCGGCTTTATAGTCCTGTTCATGGGCCGGGTCCAGCCGCGTGAGCGTTGCGGCCAGGGTGCGGGCGGCGCGTTTCATATTGGCCGGTGTGTGCCACCAGTGGGGGTCGTTGGGACCGTGGGCGCAGCAGTCTCCGTCGTGTTCGTGGTCATGGTCTGCGGTGTCTTCCTCCACGGGAACATCCGGGACGGAGGCTCCGAGATCCAGAATTTGCGCGCTGCCTCCCAGGGCGTCCTTTAATTTGGGAAGGTACGGCTCCAGGTTTTTGCCGGAGGCCAGTACCAGGCGCGCCCGTCCTGCGGCGGCAATGTCCTGCGGCGAGGGTTCAAAGCTGTGCAGGTTGCCGTTGGGGCGCAGCAGGTCCGCCACCTGCACGCGGCTGCCGCCGATGGCGCGGGCCATGTCTCCCAGGACGGGGTGCAGAGCCGCGATTTTCAATACTGGGGCATCCTGGGCCTGAAGAAAGCAGAACAGGCCCAGAAGACACAGAAAAGGAATCAAAATGCGCCGGAGCATGTTACGCATGATGAACCTTCCCTTCAAGTGATGCAATGGTCAAATTTGTCTTCTGAAATGGGATGACGCTGACTTTTCAGGGATTCTGCACGGCCCTTTTTTGTTTTTCAGCGTTACGGTGAATTTTTGGTCAAGAAGGGAGAAGGCGGCGCCCCCGGCATCCAGCCCCGCCAGGATTTCCGTGCGGGACGATTGCCCTTGACAGGAAATTCCATCAACATGCCGCTTCCTGCAGGGAGGCGGCTGCGCCGGGCGGTCTCCGGATGAGCCGGGTGATGGAGTGATGACAGTTCCCGAATATTCCATGAGGAGCGGGGGGATCTTTCTGAAGAGGGAAGGCGGGGAAGTTTCTTCTTGAAGTCTTTTCCCGTGTTCTTCCCTTGATGGCGACAGCCTGATGGCGGAGGACGGTTTTTTCTTGAGGTGGAAAGTTTTTTCTGGTTCCATTATCGCGCATCATCATGAATGGTTTTCAACTTCTCCAATGTGGCTTGAGCGTGGCGGCCTTTCTGGCCGGTTCCGCTCTGGCGGCGACTCCTGCCGTATATCCGTCCCCCCAGCAGTCCAAATTCACCTCCCAGACGGTTGCTTTCTCCGGGAAGCCTTCCGTGACAATACGTTCTGCCAAGGCGGGCGGGAGCAAGCTGTTGGACGGGGTTCCGGAAAAATCCGGAGCCTACAAGCTGGTGATTTCTCCGCAGGGAAAGGTGGGCATAGGAGCCCATGACGAACGGGGGGCATTTTACGCCATGCAGACGCTGCGGCAGCTGGGAACGAAGACCGGCGGAGAAGGCGTGATTTTGCCCGTTGGGGAAATTACGGATTGGCCGGACATTGAATTCCGCGGAACGGTGGAAGGTTTTTACGGCACTCCCTGGAGCCATGAAGCCCGTCTGAGCCAGCTGCGCTTTTACGGGCAGAACAAAATGAACACATACATCTACGGGCCGAAGGACGATCCCTACCATTCCTCCCCCCACTGGCGGGATCCCTATCCCGCAGACCAGGCCGCCCAGATCAGGGAACTGGTGAAGGTGGCGAAGGAAAACCATGTGGACTTTGTCTGGGCCATCCACCCCGGCAAAGACATTAAGTGGACGGAAGAAGACATGAACAACGTCATCAAAAAGTTTGAGATGATGTACAAGCTGGGCGTCCGTTCCTTTGCCGTGTTTTTTGACGACATCTTCGGAGAGGGCAAGCGGGGGGACATGCAGGCCCTTCTGCTGAACAAAATCAATGACGAATTTGTCAAGGTGAAGAAAGACGTCACTCCCCTGGTCATGTGCCCTACGGAGTACAACCGCGGCTGGGCCAATCCCAAGCCGGGAACTTATCTGGATATTCTGGGCGACCGCTTGGACCCCTCCATCCACGTTATGTGGACGGGGAATTCCGTCTGCCATGACATCACGCTGGAAGGCCAGCAGTGGGTGAACAGGAGAATCAAGCGCCCTTCCTACGTCTGGTGGAATTTCCCCGTTACGGACTACTGCCGTTCCAACCTGTGCATGGGCCGCGTGTACGGACTTGCCACGGAACCGGGGGCCAGGGAATCCATGGGCGGATTTGTCTCCAACCCCATGGATAAGCCGGAGGCCTCCAAGGTTTCCCTCTTCGGTCTTGCGGACTACTCCTGGAACATCAACGGCTTTAAGTCGGAGGAATCCTGGAAGGAGGGAGTCAGGCGCCTGTTCCCGAAGGCGGCGGAAGCCATGCAGGTTTTTGTGAACCACAATTCCGACCAGGGGCCTAACGGCCACGGTTACCGGCGTGAGGAATCCGTGGAAATAGAACCTGTGGTCAAGCGCGTGCTGGAAGCCGCCCGGGAAGGCAGGATAGAGAAGGCTGATGCGGCTCTGCTTAAAAAGGAATTCGCTCGCATGGCTTCCGCTGCGCCTGTCATCCGCGCCAAGGCTGACAATCCCCGGCTGATGAAGGAAATCGGCGCGTGGGTGGACGCCTTTGAACAACTGGGGCGTGCCGGCCAGCATGCCGTGGCGGCGCTGGAGGAAAACAACGCCGGAGAGGCCGCAACCCACCTGGTGCAGGCCACGCAGGCTTTGGCGGCCATGGATGGAATTTCCCGCCGCCATAACCAGGAAGGGCAGCTGTACCGCTCCGCGGTAAAGACCGGTTCCCGGGTGATGGCCCCCGCCGTCAATGAACTGGCGGATATTGTCTCCAAAAAAGTTTTCCCGGCCATTGCCGGCGCTCCGGCTCTTTCCCCCAAGCCTCTGGTCAAGGGGGGCAGCATGGATAAGGCGGAACTCTTCTGTGACGGGGACCGCGGCTCCTTCTGGCACTCCGGCGCCTACGGTCAGCCGGGAGACTGGTATGGCGTGGACTACGGAACGCCCATTCCCGTGCGGAGCGTGGAAGTGCTGATGGGCCGCAACGACAAGGACGGCGACTATGTAGAGAAAGGGCAGCTGGAAGGCTCCCGCGACCTCAAGACCTGGAAGCCGCTGGGGCCGGAGACCGCCGGAATGCAGGTAGCCTGGAAGGCTCCCAAGCCGGTTTTGCTCCGTGCCGTGCGCTACCGCGTCATTGAGCCGAAGAAAACGGGCAACGGACGGGCCGTCTGGACTGCCGTGAGGGAAATAGCCGTCAACGCGCCTCCTTCCGCTATGGCTTCCTCCAACGTGGCTGGGCTGGAGGGCGTTTCTGTGCAGAAATCCGACAAAATCGTGCGAATCAACCGCGTAATGGAAACGCACAAGATGAAACCCGGAGAATTTATTTCCCTGCGGTTGGATGGACCCACGGACGCCACCTGGCTGGAAGTCAACCTGGAACGGGATGACGTCAACTCCTGGGCTGAGGTAGTGCTGGATGTGGAAGGTTCCTCCAAACCCGTGGTTCAGAAGCTGGACAAACAGGGCAAGAACTTCATTGCCAGGGGAAATCAGCTTCCCAAGGGAATCAGAGGCATGAAACTGGTCAATAAAAGCGGGAAGGAACAGGACATTGTTCTGAACATGTTCAAATTTGACGTTCCTCCTTCTGATCCTGGCACCAGCCTGGTCTCCCTGAGCGACAGAAACCTGAAAACGGTTTACCGTGCCGATAAGCCGTTGGACGTAGTCGTTCCCAATCTGGACAACCCCAGGGCTTCCAAGGTAGTCGTAGTGGGATCCGCCGCCTTCGCCATCCAGGCGCGCCGCGGCGAGGGTGCCTGGACGCCGGTCGGCAAGAGAAACGCCGGTCCCGGGGTCTCCGAATTTGCCATTCCTGCCGGAACTTCCGCCGTGCGCCTGACCTACAAGGCTCCCCAGCCGGATGCAATCATTAATGAAGTGATTTTTTCCTCCAGGAAATAACCGTCTCAGGCGCTGGCGCCTTACGCCGAACTCCGTCCGGAACGAACCGGACGGAGTTTTTTTGAAAGGGCCGGGCGCGCGGCGTGCAGACTGTTTCCGGAAACGGAAGCGGACGCTTCTTTTCTCCGCTTTGGCCTTCTGTTGCGGAAACAACCTTGACCCTGTTGGATGCGGGGCTAAAATACTGCCATGACGCCGGGTTTTCATTGGACTCTACGCCCTTCCGTGAAGGAGGATGATCCGGTCTTGAAAGCGTTTCCTGCGGAACTGCCCCTGCTGGTCAAGCAGCTCCTGCTGCAGCGCGGCTTCACCGGGGGAATGGAAACGGAACTCTTTCTGGACCCCAGGCTCTCCCACCTGAGCGACCCTTTCCTGATGGGGGAAATGAGGGATGCCGTGGACCGCATTTTCCGGGCCGTGGATGAAGGGGAAACCGTGTGCATTTATGGGGACTATGATGTGGACGGTGTCACCTCCGTGGCGCTTCTCCGGGCCATTTTGATGGCTTATGACCTGGATCCCCAGTATTTTATTCCCGTCCGTTCCCGGGAAGGCTACGGACTCAGCGAGGCCGGCATCAAGCGCTGCCTTTGCGAATGTGCGGACCCTCCCAGCCTGCTTATTACGGTGGACTGCGGCACTTCCTCCGTGAAGGAGGTGGATATGCTTAACAGTCTGGGGATAGACGTCATCATTCTGGACCACCATGAGGCGGGCCCTTTGGGGCGTCCGGATGCGGCGGCGGTGGTCAATGCCAAAATTGAGGAAAACAGCCCATATACTTACCTGTGCAGCGCGGGCGTAGTCTTCAAGCTGGCGCATGCCCTCCTGAAGGAGCGGAAACTGAAAACCTTTGACCTGAAACTTTATCTGGACCTGGTGGCCGTGGCAACCGTGGCGGACATTGTTCCCCTGGTGGCGGAAAACAGGATTCTGGTTCGCCACGGCCTGGGCAGGCTGGCGCACAGCCGCCATACGGGCCTCAAAACCCTGACGGAAATAGCGGGCATCCGACCTTCCGACTCCGTCAACCACGCGGGCTTCCTGAACGCCGCCCACGTGGGGTTCAGGATAGGCCCGCGCATCAATGCCGCCGGGCGCATGGATTCCCCCATGGATGCGTTGGAACTCCTGCTGACCATGGATGCCAGGAGGGCCGTGCAGCTTGCCCAAATGCTGGATTCCCACAACCGCAAGCGGCAGGAGGAAGAGGAGGCCATCCGGACGGATGCGGTGGAAATGCTTCATAACTCCTTTGACCCGGAGAGGGACAACGTCATTGTACTGGGTTCCCGCGCGTGGCATCCCGGCGTGGTGGGCATTGTAGCCTCCCAGCTGATGAGGCGGTACCACAAGCCGACCTTCGTCATCGCCTTTGACGAAAGCGGAGTGGGGAAGGGCTCCGGCCGTTCCATTCCCGGCGTGTCCCTGGTGCAGGCCATCCACCATTGCGCGGATACGCTGGTTTCCGGCGGCGGCCATGACATGGCGGCGGGGCTGGTGATTGAAGAATCCCGCATGGACGATTTCCGCCGGGCATTCAACCGTTATGTGTCTGAAACCACGACGGAGGAACAGCGCAGCCCCGTGCTCAACATAGACATGGAAGTGTCCTTCCAGGCGTTGACGCTGGATTTGCTGGACAGCTATGAAAAGCTGGAACCTTTCGGCAACTCCAATCCACAGCCTCTCTTCATGAGTTCCGACGTTTTTCCCACGGAACCGCCCAAGCGCGTGGGAACCAATCATCTGAAGCTTTTCATGCGCCAGGGCATCGTGGAGCGTGACGCTATTTTCTTCAACGGAGCGGAACGGGAGCTTCCCAATCCTCCCTGGGATATCGCTTTCACGATTGACCGCAACGTGTATCGCGGCCGCGCCTCCCTGTCCATTTCCATTCAGGAAATACGTTCCCACCGGGAAATGTAGAAAACGGCCTATTGCTGTGAATAGCAATAGGCCGTTGAGTTGTGAATAATGTGTCAAACCTTATCCTATGGTAATCTTAATAGATTGTTATTAGGCTTGTTATCCAGTTTGGGTTTACATAATTTTCTCATCTGGAACTGATTTCAGGAATGAGTTCCAGTTATGGGAATTCTATGTTTATCCGTACAGTATAACCTTGTTTAACAGGCAGTTTTTTTGTGAAGGAAGGCGCTCTCTTTCAAAATTTCAATGGATGAGACGGCTCTAACAATGTCATATGTACTTGAGGTGTCTTGGCAGAGCAGGTTCTAAAGAGCATTGTCTGTCCCGTTCCCCATTCAGGGTGGATTTATAGTAAAAACAAGCAAGATGAATACCCTGTTTCTGCAAGGTCGTCTATTGCTGCTTCTCGGACGGTAAGTCCGTGAAGATATCTCGATATGCGCCGGTGAACCGTTCCGGCGCGAGGGAAGTAAACGGCTGGTCTTGATTTGCGCCAAAGGAATGATTCCGTAACAGGAACGTTTTCCGTGCGCAGTTCCCGAAGGAACGACCTCTTAACATTTTTACTGTAAATGAAAGAACAAATACATATTTTTGATACGACGCTGAGAGACGGGGAACAGTGCCCCGGCGCGGCGATGAACGTGGAGCAGAAAATACAGGTGGCCATGCAGCTGGAAACGCTGGGCGTGGATATTATTGAAGCGGGCTTCCCCGTTATTTCAGACGGCGATTTCCGAGCCGTCCGGGCCGTGGGTAGAGGGAAAGGAAGGGGATTGCTCGACAGCCCTGGCCTTCTTGCGTGGTTTGCTGGATGACCCGGAGGACCTTGACCAATTTCCTTCCTTTATAGCCTGGATGCAGGGGGCAAGACAGCGTATTCAGGCGTGCCTGAAAAGGCGCACGGCTCGTACCAGGGTTCAGCATCTGGTCATGGCCGGGGAAAAGGATCTGGGCAAAACTTGGCTGGTGAAAAAGCTGGTCGCTCCCCTCCTGGCCACACTGGAAGAGGGCATGTTTCCCGGCGAAAAGTATTTCACAAAACCGGGAAGTGAAGGGTTTAACGGCGGCATGGAACATTACCCGGTGATTCTTCTGGATGATATCATGAAGAACGTGAAGGAGACGGAGCGGTGGAACGTCATGAGCCGGAGCAAGAATATCCTGTATGCCGGAGTGGTCTCCATTGAGGGCAAAGGGAAGGATGCCTTCCCGATGGCGTTGTCCTGGGCGGTGGTGCAGTTGCTCAACACGGATCCGGAGAGAGCCTGACGGCTTTTCCGATGGAGGGAGGCGATACAGATAAAATATGCGGCTTTCTGGCTGAGCGGTTATCATGAGGCGCCTCCGAATGGGACGGAAGATGAAAAGGATGCCGTGGATGAGGCCCTGGCAAGGGAGTTGCCCGCTCTGGCGTGGTTCATTGACCATTACCGGGCGCCGGAGCATTTGCAGGAACCTACGGGACGTCACCGATGCAGAGCATACATGAACAAGACACTAGCCACGGCTGTTCTGGGCATCAGCCCGGAAATGCAGTTACTGGAACTGATTGACCAGGCCGCACGCTGCGGAACTCCGGAAGATGCCAAACAGATCTACAGGAAGGACGCCACTTCCACGGGTATTTATGACCGTGTAAGAGCTAATCTTCCTGCTGACAAAATGAGAGCATTCAATCTTCTGGCCAGGAACGCGGCTAAACTGGGCGGAAAGTTATCCAAACTGGCAGAGATGTGTCCGGATCGCGTGCAGGTACGAAAGGAAGGAGGCGGACGGAGGAACGTGTACACCATTGCCCATTCCGTGACAGGGTAGAACAGAGTGCGGAAATATTCTTAATCAGTTTATTTTGTGGTGATAAAATGGATCGCTACGTGGTGGGATACAGGGCAAGACAGGGTGCGCATTTTTTACTTTGTGTCATTCAATACATTGAATTTGTGTGAGTTGAATGATATCGCACAGGGTAAACAGGGTAATTTTGAAAAGCCTCTTACACATACGTGCAGGCAAAGGAACAAGATGTGAAGGAAACAAAAGCGGACTAGCGTTAGCAACAAGAGAAGAGGGGTTCCTGGCTCTTGAGTATTTTCCTCTCATGAAGAAAACGCTGGTGAACGGGATTATTCTTTTGCCCGGATCCTGATTGAGGAGTGTCCTGACGACGTGGCTGCCTATCTGTCCCAAAAGGAAGGCAAACGTCAAAGCCATTCTTGGAAGTAAGGCCGCTTTTGAAGTGAGATACCTCTTGCCCGTGGTGTGGGAGTTGTCAGAAAGGCGCGTAGCGGTCCTGATGGAGAAATGGGCAGGATACTCTTACTGGAAAACCGGATCAGGCCTTGAACTGGTCCTTTAGTTCCTGAAGGATAGAATCCCGGTTTTCCGGGGTCCAGAACCCCGATACGAAGTCAAACCCCTCTTGCCCCGGGGAGGAGAAGTAGTCCCGGATGATTCCCTGACAGTCCCGGTACAGGGGAGACTCGCTCACTTCCCACAAAATGCCGGGGAACATCCGCAGGTCTTCCTCCGTCTCCATCGCTACGGCACGGAAGACGTCACGGGCGTGTTTTTCCGCCTGGGAATAGTTACCCTTGCGAGCTACCGGCTCCTTCTGGTAGGAAAGAAGCCGTTGTTTGAAGGCGGCAAGTTTCATCATAACTGCCGTCAAGACATTCGGGACGGTCAGGAGAAGGCCGTCGTATTCAAAGGAGAAGTGGTGCTTAAAGCCGAGGAGTTCTGGATTGGTGCGTCCGTGGATGCCGTAATTCCGACCGCGGAGGGACAGGTTTTTGACGCGCATCCGGTCCGTTGCCAACTGGTCTTTCAGGGAGGGAGGAGGCGGAGGAACGTGGAATTCCAGTTCAATATCCACCCCTCCATCCCAGGCCCACCGGCGGTTGTTGGGGTCCGGGTCTGGGACGAAGCCTTGGTGCGTCAACAGTTCCTGGATTTGGCCCTGGGCCTCTATGCTGGCAATCAGGCTGGGGCTGATGCCCATATCCATATCCTTGGTGGTACGGGAGATGCTTTCCCCCGTCCATGATGCCATGGGGATGAAATGGGGAACGGTTCCTTCCTGGTCCCGCAACCATTTTTGTTTGAGGAGGAGGCCATAACCCCCAAGGATCTGGACATGGACATCAAGCCGCTGCAAGGAGGGCCAGATTTGTTTGAGGGAACGGTCTAACGGGGAGGTGAAAGAAGGATTCATGAGCGTGCAAAGTCAATCAGTTGAGGATAGCGGAAGTTGACAAGATCCGTGTATAGTCGCCGGGCGGTTTCCTGCTGGCGGGCATCCCCCCGGGAAGACTGAATCCAAGTCATTACAGGGCCCGACCAGATAGAGCCGTCAGATGCTTCTTCCGTCTGGAAGAAGGCAAGAGGAGAATTGATGAATGTGAGACTCAACTGCGAGAAGGCGGGAGAATTAACTGCCTCCGTTTTGCCGTACTCCCAAAAGAAAGCGGGATCTTCCGTCCAAAGGACGATGGGGCCTTCTTCCCCGAAGGAGGCATAGCGGCGCAGGGAATATTCCGGAGAGTAGCACCATTTAACCTTCTTTTCATTGGCCTTCATGATGAGCTCCTTCCAGTGCAAGTCCGGGGGGAGACGATAATGGTACGGGCCTTCCCCCTCCGGCTGCCGCCATTCCTGCTGCAACCTGTCCAGAAGACGCCCTGGATTGTGGACGATAATATCGGTCTTTCCCTCCCTTCTGATCACTCCGTCCTGTTGATAGGAGGAAATCACTTTGGAAAGCTGGCCCTTTGCCATTTTGCCGCCCCGAAGCTCCATGCGCTCCAGGATTTGCTGCTGACCCTGCCAGAGCTTTTTTTCCAGCAGAACCATAGCCGCCTGAGCGGAAGTGTTGCTATAGGGCCGGGCTACCCGCGTGGGAGACGGGAACAGGTTGGGGTTCCCGGAAAGGCGCATGTAGAAAGGAGGCTTTTTGAGAAGGCCATTGCCGCACAGGTCCGCCGCCAGAATGTATTTTCCCTGGTCCAGGTGGTCCAGATGCGGCTTTGACAAATAAGGCACGATCAAAAGAACTGGGGTAGAGCCGTGTGCCTGCCGTTGCCATGCCGTTTCAATGAAATGGTCGATGAAAGCAGATGAAATCTTGGATTTTATTTCCGGGATGGCCGTAAATGCGTAGGGGACGGAGGGCACGCGGAAGTCCATGGGGACTTCATTCAGAGACGAGTCCCAGAGAAGCTTGCCTTCCATCAGCGACTTCCGGTCCAGCAACGGGTTCAAGGCGGTCCATTCCGTGTTCATGGACCGGATTATAGTTGGTTTCCCGATTACATCAAGTTTCTAATATCGGAAACTTTTTATAAAACGGAAACATTGTTGAATGTCATTTGGTTTTGTTGTTCGCTGGGGGAGAAACGGCAGGATTAGTGCCGAAAATTTCTTCTTTGAGGCCTGTGGCGATATGGTCAAGGTCCGGGAAAACATCCCAGAGATGGAGACCTTCAATCGAGAGGAGACGGCGCAGGGGGAGTTTGTATGCCTGGGGAATCTGTATGGAGATGGGATGGTTCTTTTCCAGGAATATTTCATCCCACTTCAAGCTCGCGTTTTCTATACCATCCTTAGAAAGAATAAGATCCCTTGGGGTAATCTTTTCGGGGGATTCACCAGGCAAATGCAACGTAAACATGGAAGTTTGTCTTATCTGCCGGGCGTTGTAGCAGTCCGGGAAGACTGCCTTGATTTTACCGTCCCATTTTTTAATAGTTTCATCAAAGGAGCCATTACCAAATACGGTTTCATAGTAGTCGTTTTCAATCAAGGTCAATGAATTCAAAATATCATCACGACGGTAATAGGCGGAATCAATGATGTAAATAAAACCGTCTTGGCCATCATCCTTTTTGATGGCAAACCATAATGCGATGCGAGGATTGGCAGTCCAATCCAGAAGACGCGTCGGAAGGCCATGGTGCTGGGCCAGATAGTACCATTCCCTGCTACTTAATGGCCTGGTCATTTGTGCTGAAGCGAGCCGTTTAAAACTATTTAGAATACCGGCTTCCGCTCCGGTCTTATCACCATCAGGATATCTTAGAATCCCCGGTATAAGGGGCCAGTTCCGGGATTGGCCGCGATACCATGTCATTTGAAACTTTGCCTTGGTATGCAATTCCGTGATGAGTTGTAAAAACAGTCTGTAGAAATCAAGTGCTTCCAGATATTCCTTATCGAGAGGAGGAGTACGCATTATATTTGATAATTAACATATTATTTCTAATTTGTCAAGAATAAAGAGATGTGTGATGCCTACCTCCAGAGAAGGTGAATTTATGATTTTTTCTTTTTCCCGTTTTCTTCTAACGTCCCAAAGAAGATGATGAAACGTTGCAATGTGGTGGCAGTAGGATGGTAAATGAACAGTTTTTTGCCCTATTCATGTTGAGCCTCATAATCTATGAATATGGGAAATTTTTAGGATGAACATTATGTTATATATCATTTTCCATTATTCTTGATAATTTTAACCTATTTTTATATACAGAAGGCCATGAATAAGCCTGTGCATATTTTCATTTCTTATTGCCATGAGGACCGTGATTTTCTAAAGGGGCTTCAAGATCATATGATTGCCTTAAAACGGGACGGATCATGCGATGCCTGGACAGACCGTGAAATCCTTGTCGGTGATACGCTGGATAAAGAAATAAGCAGTTCTCTGAACTCTGCCGATATTGTGCTGCTCCTGGTTTCCGTGCATTTCCTGAATTCCACCTACTGCATAAGTAAAGAATTCCAAGAAGCTCTCCGCAGGAAAGAGGAAACGGGTAGTCCCCGTATCATCCCCATTATTACACGGGCCTGCGACTGGATATCCATTCCCGAACTAGCAGCACTGAAAGCCCCTCTGGACGGGAAACCGATTAAAGGATTCCAGGACATGGATGAAGCCTATCTTGGTATTGTGAAGGAGATACGGAGGGTGATCGAGGGACACGGTATTCTGCTGCCAGGAGAACGCTATTCTCTTCCAAAAGATAATGAAGCACTGCAATTACTTTCCGATATTCTTGAAGAAGGGCGCCCAGAAAACAGGAAACGAGCAGGCGCTATGTATATGCAGCGAATTGGGGGAGATTCTTCTCCTGATATGATTTCCTTATCCTTAAATCCCAAGTCTGGGCCCGTCCATATGGATGCTTTAGGATATGGTTTTCCTACCAGACAGGAATTTTGCGAATGGGGAGATGAACTCTATAATTGTGGAATTTGCGAAGCAGTCGCCATAGATAATGACCGTAAATGGCAGTATTATCGTTACCGAATCAACATGGATATAGACCTGGATAAGTTAAAGAAAAAGGTAAAACTCGCTATGCACGAGCGCGGGCTTGAGGTAGAAGAAAAGTAAAAAAGCCATCCTCAGAAGAGATATTAGGGTGTTTCCGATGGATGTTCTTTTTCTTCTTTTTGCGGTCTTCTTCCGGCGTGATGAAGAAGCGGGTGAGGAAGTTTTTCGCGGTGCGTGAGACGATGGCGGAGCATTGAGCGTCTGGTGGTCCCACCGACGCCCGCGGCGTGTTCGTATTCCCGGGTGATGGTGTGGGCGATGCCTTGAACGTCGATTAGGGTGCGGGTGTAGGATTCCGCTATGGGATGAAAAACGGTGGTGCTAAAGTGGTGCAACTTTTCTTACATTTCGATGCGTTTTTACACGCTTTTAACGATTTTTGAGAGAAGTGGAAAGAGAAAGAAAAGCCTCACAAGTGGTTAACTTGTAAGGCTTTATTTTGGTAGGCCCGGTAGGATTCGAACCTACGACCAAGGGATTATGAGTCCCCTGCTCTAACCGCTGAGCTACGAGCCCGTTGCAGAACAACGTGAAAGGATGCTAGCAGAATTGGAGGAGGAAAGCAAAGTTTTTATCCTGCAGTAAACGTTTTGGATTTGCGAATGGGCCGGGAGGCGGGAGAGGCCGGAGAAAGGTTCAGACTTGCAGCTTCGTCCAGCTCCGCCCCTTGACAATTTTATAGAGGATGGCGGATTGGACGGCCATTTCAAAGGCGAAAATCAGCCAGATGCCCCACAAAGTCATGGTTTCCGGTGCCAGCCTGAACCATACCCAGGTGCAGACGACCCGGAAAAAGCCCATAATGCCGTAGGAAATAAGCATGACTCTCCGGGTGTCTCCCGCGCCGCGCAGGGACATTTTCATCACGATGCAGGCGGCGAAGAAGGGTTCCACCACCAGCATGGTCCGCAGCACGGGGATTCCGGTATCAATGAGGGTCGTGCTGCCGTTGGAAAATATCTCCATGAACAGGGCGGGAAAGGCGCTGAAGAGCACTCCCAGGCCTGTCATGAAGATGACGGCGTACCGCATGCATTTCCAGATGGTGATGCGGGCCATAAGCGCGTTCCGGGCGCCCAGGTATTGCCCCACGAGCGTGGAAGCGGCCATGCCGATGGCGAAGCCGGGCAGGAAGCTGAGCGATTCAATGCGGACGGCAATATTGTGGACGCCCAGCACGCCTTTAACAGGCAGTTCACTGATGATGGAAAGGCAGAACATCTGGATGCCCCACATGCCGAAGACTTCCACGGCCTGCGGCAGCCCGATTTTCAGGATGCGCTTCTGCATGCCCATGTCCGGCCGCAGATGGGAAAAGCTGAGGTACAGGGGCGGGGCATAGTGTTCTCCCCGTTCCCGGACAAGTTCTTCCAGGGATTCATTTTTCCTGCCCGTGAAGATTTTTTTTCTGCGCCGCAGCATGATGAACAGGAGGATGCACATGCTGATGCCGTAGCCGCAGACCGTTCCTGCCGCAATTCCTCCGATGCGCCAGCCGCCCAGAGGAGCGTCCGCAAAGACGAAAATGACGCTGAAGATGACATTGAGGATGCCAACGCTCATCATGATCCAGAAGGGAAGCCGCGTGTCTCCGGAGCCTCGCAGGGCGGCATTGATGGCAAAGACCACGCCGCTGAACGGGGCCGCAAATGCGGCCATATAAACGTATTGCAGCGCGTAGGCCCGGGCGGTTTCATTCATGGTCAGTACGTGTGTGACCAGGAAATCGCTGCATGTGAAGAGAAGTCCGCAGGAGATGGTTCCTGCCAGGAGCCCCAGCATGGCGGCCTGGTGCAGGCCATGCTGGGCCTGGGGATAGTCCCTGGCGCCCGTCATGCGGGAAACGATGGCTGTGGCTCCCATCATGATAGACCCCTGGATGACGAAGCCGAACCACATGATGAAGACGACGGCGCCCATGCCGTCAGAGATGTTGATGGTGTCCTGGGCGTCCACCCCTATTTTAGTGGCGATGAAAAGGTCGGACGAGGTGACGAAAAAGCTCAGCAGCTGTTCCAGGAATGGCCAGAAAGCAATGACGGCGATTTGCCGGGGCAGGGATAGTCCGGCAAGTTTTCCGCCCAGGCGGGCGCGTGCCGCCTTGCCGCGTATGATGCCTTCTCTTGCGTCCCCCGCACTCATCGCTGGGCTGTGTAAATGCTGGCAATTCCCCCGTTCAGAGCTTCCGCCGTGATATTGCTGTAGCCGCATTCCCGCAGCAGAGCCTTCATGGCCTGCCCGCAGGGGAAGGCTTCAATGCTGTCCGCCAGGTAGTCGTATGCTTCCCGGTGGCCGGTCATCCACCCTGCGATGACGGGAAGGATGCGGTGCAGATAAAACCGGTAAGGGCTTTTCAACAGGCTTTCAGGCAGGGAAAAATCCAGAATGAGCAGATGACCCCCCGGGCGCAGCATACGGCCCATTTCCCGCAGGGCGTCCGGATAGCTGGCCATGTTCCTCAGGCCAAAGGCGACAGTGACCGCATCATAGGAGGCGGAGGGGAAGGGCAGGTTCATGGCGTCTGCGCAAACCAGATGATCCAGTCCCCGCCTGGCCGCTATGTCCAGCATGGGCTGGCAGAAGTCGGACCCGGTGAGGCGGATTTCCGGCATCGCGTTCAGGATGGCCAGGGCCAGGTCTCCCGTTCCAGTCGCCAGATCCAGAAGGTTTTCCGGTTTCCATTCGGAGACAAGCTGAACGACGCGCTGGCGCCATAGCAGGTCCACACCCATGCTCAGCACATGGTTGGTAGCCACATAGCGCGGGGCAATAGCGGAAAAAGCGGCTTTGACGAATTCTGGATTACGCATGCGGAAAGGGCTGGGGATAGTAAAAAAGAGCACTATAAGTGCTCTTTTTATGAAGGAAAGGGGATGGGGTGTCGGACGGGGCTCGAACCCGCAACAACCAGAATCACAATCTGGGGCTCTACCATTGAACTACCGACACCATTTAGTGTTGTGGTGCGGCAGACATTACCCGTCCTCTTCCATTTTGGCAAGAAGAAAATGAGTTTTTTGAACGGAATATTTTCTCAATTATACAATAAAAACATGATAGGACGGTTATTTGTTTCCCATTTGGAAAATTACGGAGAAACCGTGTGGTCTTCTATTGCACCCTCCTGGATTTGATGTAAACTTTTTTATTATGGGAATTGATGTAATATACGCCGCCTTTCGGACCGACCCGGTAGGTTCTGTTTTCCCGTGCCCGGAGGGCCCGGTGGGCAGTGTGTTCCCCCGGCACCATTCCGGAACACAGAGGCGTATATTCCGGAAGGAGCGGTTTGCGGCTGCATTGGGGAAGGCAGAAGAGAACCGGAAGGAGGACGGCCTGGATGAAAAGGGAGTGTTTCACAAGAGCGTTACTATCCTTTTCAGAGGGTTGTTTTGTCAAGTGGGAGAGCCCGGTTGAACGGCTTTTCGTGAAAAGAATATGATTTTTTATGGGTTATTTGAAAACGAGTGTTTGAATTTATTTTATTTCCAATTACTGTTGCTGAAGCCGCTACTGCATTTTAGTTGTTAACCGCTCATTCATCCGTATCCGCTCCATGAATTTCTTTCCTCATATTCCCATGTTGTCCACTGTATTCAACAGTATAGGTTGCTATTTATTGCCGTTCGGAGTTGTTTTGCTGTGGCTTTTGTACGAGTCAAAAAAAGTAAAGACCATCCTCCTTGCCGCGCTGGTGCTTTTGAGCATAGTATGCATGTTTTTCCATGAAGCCTTCGCTCCCAGCAGGGAATATCCGTGGGACTGCATGGTGGAGCATATTTTTACGGGAACGCTTCTGCCTTTCCTTTGCCTGCTGGGATATCTTCTGTACGTGTTTCTTTGTGCCTGCATTCCTGTTTACCGGAAGGTGTGGAAGGGCATCGGTTTTTTCGTTCTTGGAGGAATGAGCCTGGCTTTTGAGTACGTGAATGTGTTCTTCCCGGTGGCGCTGCTGGCGGGTTATTTATTCCGTTTTACCATTTTCCGGAAATTCAGGAATCACCTTCCCCTGATCAGGAAATGTCACGGGGTTCTTGCCGTAGGGATCATTCCGGGAATATGTCTGATCGGTGTTGTCAGCGCCATTCTGTTTCCTCCTCCGGAGAGCTTTATATGCGACAGGATTCATGAGGAAATGGAGCGTGACATGGCTTTGTGGAATTACCAGAGCAATCTGGTACTGCTGTCCAGCCGTTTTCTTAATATGGAACGCGAAAACGGCTGTATTACCGTAAAGTACTATTGCGAAACGAATATGGGCCCTGCCGTGTACAAGGCGTTCTGCAATAATTACGGCGGTTATGTGCGGGCGGAATGTTCCCTGCTGAACAGATAATTTCCCTGATGGGAAGGAGTCCGCCTTTTCAGGTCGAAGCTGTTTAGATCTGAATGTCTCCGGTGAACACAAGGTCTGCCGGTCCGGTCAGCGTGACGTCAGTAAAACGGTCCCCTGTGCGTTGGAATCCGACTTTAAGCGTGTCTCCGCCCGCTACATCCACCTGAATGGGGGAGGGGGCGTTCGCCAATACGGCATGCAGCAGCGCACAGGCGGTCATTCCCGTTCCGCAGGCAAGCGTTTCATCCTCTACGCCGCGTTCGTAAGTACGTATGGCAATGTGCCCCGGAGACAGGATTCTGGCGAAGTTGGCATTGGTGCCTTTGGGTGAAAAGGCCTCATGGTAACGCAGATAGGCTCCCAGCCTGGAAATGTCCAGGTCCTCCAGCTTGTCCAGAAACGCAACGGCATGGGGAACGCCCGTGTTCAGGAAATGGACATCCGCCCCCACAGTCGGATCGGCATTCAGCACGAAGAGTTGCATGGAGTGGGGATTGGTCAGGTTTACGGTGACGTTGCCGTCTTTTTCAAAGGTTGCGGTGACGACGCCGGCCATGGTTTCAAAAGGAAGGGGGGCTGTCTTGTCGTGATGAAGCAGGGCGGCGGCAAAGTTGCCGAAGCAGCGGGCGCCATTGCCGCACATTTCCGCTTCTCCGCCGTCCGCATTGTAATAACGCATACGAACAATTCCCCCCTTGCCCTGGGAAGGTTCCACGGCGATCAACCCGTCAGCCCCAATGCCGAAGCGGCGGTCACACAGGGCTTCTATGGTTTCTCTGTCCAGCACGGAGGAGAGGCTCAGGTCACGATTGTCCACCATGACAAAGTCGTTGCCGGCACCCGTCATCTTGTAGAAATGAAGCAGCATAATAGTAAGTTGTGTTGTGCCGAAAGTCTAATGTTCCCGGCCGGTTTTGGCAAGGCGGCTTACATGAATGACATGGCATCCACATCAATGACAGCCGTCAAGTCTTCCCCCAGGCCGGCTTCCTGCACCAGTTTCCGGAGAGTGCGGGAGAGGATGCGGGCGGATGGCCCCTTGACCGTAATCTGGAATCTGAACTGTCCGTGCGCACGGGGGATGGGGGCAGGCATGGGGTCGGTCATCGTGGCGGGAGGGGGGAGCATGCCGCGCAGGCGGGCCGCGAGGGTTTGCGTGGCGAATTCCGCCATGCTTTCATGCTGGGAACGTATGGTCAATACGGCGATATGGGTGAAGGGGGGGAGGTCGAAAGTACGCCGCATTTCCAGTTCCTGGGCTGCAAAGCCGTCCGTGTCATGATGCCGGGCGTATTGCAGGGAGGGGGACTGGGGCGTAAAAGTCTGGATAATGACTTCTCCGGAAAGATCGCCGCGGCCGGCGCGGCCCGCTACCTGCGTCAGGAGCTGGAAAGTGCGTTCCCCTGCACGGGGATCCGGGATGTGGAGCCCCAGGTCCGCATTCAGCACGCCTACCAGCGTCACGTTGGGAAAATCCAAACCTTTGGCGATCATTTGGGTGCCCAGGAGAATATCTATCTTATGGGCGCGAAACTGGTTCAGAATGGTCCGGACGGCGTTTTTCCGCCGGGCCACGTCCGCATCCACGCGCGTGATGCGCGCCGCAGGGAAAGTGCGGCGCAGGAGTTCCTCCACCTTCTGGGTTCCGTACCCCTGGAGCAGGATGTTGGCGGACCGGCATTCCGGGCAGGAACGGGGCGGGAGGGCTTTGAATCCGCACAGGTGGCACATGAGGCGGTCTTCCGTACGGTGGTAGGTCAGGGGCAGGGAGCAGTGCAGGCACGTGACTACGTGGCCGCAGTCCGGGCATTGGATGGAGCGTGCGAATCCGCGCCTGTTGAGCAGCAGGATGACCTGTTCCCCCTTGTCGAGACGCCGGTCAATGGACATCCTGAGGCGTTCGGAGATAACGTTGGGACCGGATTTGTTCCTTCCTTCCGTTTTCATGTCCAGGATGCGAATGAGCGGGAGCTGCTGGCCGTCCGCCCTTTCCGTCAGTTTTACCAGGGAATATTTTCCTGTCAGGGCGTTATGGATGCTTTCCAGGGAGGGAGTGGCAGAGCCAAGAAGCACGGCGCAATTTTCCAGATGGGCGCGCAGCACGGCCAGATCCCGCCCGTGGTAGCGGGGGGAGCTTTCCTGTTTGTAAGAGGCGTCGTGTTCTTCATCCACAATCACCAGGCCTAGATTTTGGAGGGGGGCGAAGACGGCGGAACGGGGACCGATGACGATGCGGGCTTTTCCGGAACGGATGGCATGCCATTCGTCAAAGCGCTCCCCGTCCGAGAGGAGGCTGTGCAGCACTGCCACGGAGGAAGGCAGTTCCGCGAAACGGGATTTGAAACGCTGAACCGTCTGGGGCGTCAGGGAAATTTCCGGCACCATGATCAGGGCGGATTTTCCGGATTTTACTATTTGGGAAACGGCCTGTAAGTAAACCTCCGTCTTGCCGGAACCGGTAACCCCTTGCAGCAGGACCGGTTTTTTGCGCTCTGCCGCGCACATGGCCGTGATTTCTTCCAGCGCTTTCTGCTGCTGGCTGTTCAGCTTCATGGGCTGGGTGGGGACGAATTGCTCCCCGGTGCTGGGGTCCCGGTGCACGGCCTCTTCTTTCAGGGAAATGAAGCCTTTGGCTTCCAGGCTGCGGGCAACGTTCAGGGCTCCGGCGCCGAATGCCGCCAGGGGGGCGGACTGTTGTTTCGCGGATGAGAAATAATCCAGCATTTGGGCCTGCCGGGGTGCTTTGCGGTACAGGGCGTCCAGTTCCTCCCGTGCCGGAGTTTTTTCCAGATACACCATTTTGCGCATTTTTTCCGCCGTATTTTCCTGACGAACGGTTTCCGGGAGCAGACACCGGATCATCTGATCCAGAGCCACGGAGTAATAGTCCGCCGCCCATGAGGCCAGATTCATCATCACCGGGGAAATCAGGGGCTCCGGATCGATCAGTTTCAGAATGGGCTTGAGCCTGTCCTTCCAGGCCGGGGCCGGTTCTGACAGCGTAAGCACGGTTCCGGTAGCCGTTCTGTTGCGCAGGGGCACCTGTACGCGGCAGCCCGGCTTGACGTCTCCCGCTTCCGGAGGAATACCGTAATCCAGCACCAGATCGCTTTGTCCGTCAACCAGAATGCGCGCCACCTGCATGGAGTGAAAAGGAGGATAACATTAACGATAGCCGAAGGGGAAACGAGAGACGCCGCTCATGTCCTTCAGAACTTCAATGTAATTGTAGCCGTATCCATCCATGATTTGCGTTACGACGGATGCTTGGTCGTACCCGATTTCCAGGGCTACAAAGCCGTCTTCATTCAGGTAATCCCGGGCGCGGGCCAGAAAGCGTTCAATGATTTCCCAGCCTTTAGGACCTCCGAACAGGGCTGTATGGGGGTCTTTCATGACTTCCGGGGCAAGTTTTTCCCCCTCTGCAATGTATGGCAGATTGGCCACGATAACGTCAAAGAGCATGTTCCGCCCGTTTTCCCCTTTTTCTCCCTCCGGAGCAGAATCGGCATCCTCCGCATGCGGATCTGTTTTTTCCTGGGGAATGTTGGCGAACAGATTCGTCTGGATGGTGGAGACTCTGGCTCCCAGCCGCATGGCATTTTCCAGGGCCAGATCCAGAGCCTGCGGGGAAATGTCCGCCAGCACGACTTCTCCGGCGCGCTCCTTGAGTTCCAGCGCCAGCGTGACGCCGATAACGCCGGAGCCCGTGCCCATGTCCAGGATGCGTACCGGATGGTCCGGGATTTTCTTTAACACCATTTCCACCAGTTCCTCGGTTTCCGGGCGGGGAATCAGGGCGCGGGCATCCGTCAGGAAATCCCTCCGGAAAAATTCCGTGACCCCCAGCAGATGTTGCAGCGGTTCTCCCGCTGCCCTGCGTTTCAGCAGTTCGCGCAGGGGTGCCAGCTCCGTTTCTTCCACGGGCCTGTCAAACTGGGAGTAAAGAGCCGTGCGGTTGCAGTGCAGGACATGGGCCAGCAAATGCTGCATGGTGGCGCGTGCCTCGTCGCACCCCTGGCGGGTCAGATAATCCGTGCCGGCCTGAAGGACTTCCAGTAAAGTTTTCATGAAAGGAAAAAGGAAGTTAGGACATTCCGGCCTCCGCCAGGCGTTCCTGCATTTCCGCGTGCTGAAGGGCCATAATCAGGTCTTCCAGCTGCCCCATCAGGATACCGTCCAGATTGTGGGAGGTGTAGCCGATGCGGTGGTCTGTCAGACGGTTCTGCGGGAAGTTGTATGTGCGTATCTTTTCTTCACGGCCGCCGGAGCCGATGAGATTGCGGCGCGCGGCGGAGTATTTTTCCGCCTCTTCCCGTTTTTTGGCTTCAAAGAGCTTGGCGCGCAGGATTTTCATGCCTTTTTCTCGGTTTTTCATCTGGCTGCGCTCTTCCTCGCACCGGACATAAACGCCCGTGGGTATGTGCCATATCTGAACGGCGGATTCCGTTTTGTTCACATGCTGGCCTCCGGCTCCGCCGGAACGGCATACTTCGATGCGGAGATCTTCCGGGCGGATTTCTATGTCCACTTCCTCCGCTTCCGGCATGACGGCCACGGTGGCGGTGGAAGTATGGATGCGCCCCTGCGTTTCCGTAGCGGGAACGCGCTGCACACGGTGCACGCCGCCTTCATATTTCAGGAAGCGGAACACTTCTTCCCCGGCAATGCGGCAGACGACTTCCTTGAATCCGCCCACGTCCGACGGGCTGCTTTCCAGATGCTCGAAGCGCCAGCCGCGTTCTTCCGCAAAACGCTGGTACATCCGCAGCAGGTCTCCGGCAAACAGGGAGGCTTCATCCCCGCCCGTTCCGGCGCGGATTTCAATGATGGCGTCCCGGTCTTCCGTCGTGTCGCGGGGAAGCAGGCTGTACTGCACGTCGCTCCGCAGTTTTTCCAGGGCGGCTTCCAGTTCTGGAATCTCCAGGGCGGCCAGTTCCGCCAGTTCCGGATCGTCCGTCTTGGCCAGTTCCTGGTTGTCCGCCAGCTGTTGTTCCGTGGCGTTCAGGGAATCCCATGTTTCCATGAGTTCCTTCAGGCGGCGGTGCTCTCTCATGATTTCCGAGGCCTTTTTCTGGTCATTGAAGAAGTCCGGTTCGGCAATGACTGTTTCCAATTCTTCCAGGCGCTGGCGGCGTTTTTCAATGAGAGGTGTGTAATCCATGGCGTTTGCGTGTAAAGGATTTTAAAAGATGGCGGGGCTTTCTGAAAGCCAAATCCGGGGGATGTAAGACATGTTCCGGCATTTAAAAGCAGGGGGGGATTCCGCTCCCGGCGCCTCTGCCGCGCTTTCCTGAATCCGGAAAACCGGGCCAAAAGAAAACCGCAGCCATTACGTTTTTCCAATATGCTTCCCTGAAAAGGGGAAAAGCGGAATTGTCGTAACTGCTGCGGCGGTAAAGCTGGCATCGCGTACGGGACTCGAACCCGTGTTGCCCGCGTGAAAGGCGGGAGTCCTGGACCGCTAGACGAACGCGACTTTTAGGTTTGCAGGGACTGCGCGGCGAAGTAAATACTACCGGAAGCCGAAAGGCAAGAATTATTTGAATCCGAGTTAAAAAAATCGTTATTTTCCTTCCGGTATGTGGGATTCGTCGTAATCGTCCAGCCTGTGCTGCCAGAGGTAGTACCGCGTTTGCTGGACAAGCACGCCGGAAAGTGCCAGCAGGGAAATGAGGTTGGGCAGGGCCATCAGGCCGTTGGCGCAGTCTGCAAAAATCCATACCAGTTCTATTTTAGAGACGCAGCCGATGAAGACCGCCGCCACCCAGATGACGCGGTAAGGCATGATCAGCCGGATGCCTCCCAGGTATTCCAGCGCTTTTTCTCCGAAGTAGGACCAGCCCAGAATGGTGGAAACTACAAACGTAACCAGGCTGAGCGTGAGCAGAGGGGAGCCTATGTAAGGAATTTTGCTGAATGCCAGCGTAGTAAGCCTGGGGCCGTCCGTGCAGGAAATGTCCGGATGCGCGATGATGCTGGTGGTCAGCACAATTCCCGTCAGGGCGCAGATGATGACGGTATCCCAGAAGGGGCCGCTGGAAGAGATGAGCGCCTGCCTGACGGGGTTGCGGTTCTGTGCTGCGGCGGAGGCGATGGCTGCGGATCCCAGGCCGGCCTCATTGGAAAAGAGGCCCCGGGCCACACCGGTTCTCATTGCCGCCATGACGGCCGCTCCTGCTGCGCCCCCGGCGGCGGCTTCTCCCGTGAAGGCGCAGTCCAGAATATACCGGATGGCGGGAATAATATACTCTGCCTGTACGGTCAGGATATACAGGCATCCCATGATATAGATGACGGCCATGAACGGCACGAAGAAAGCGCATACCCTGGCAATGCCCTGGATGCCTCCCAGCATCACCAGAGCCGTCAATGCCGTCAGAACGGCGGCTGTTCCCCAGAAGGGAATGGAAAAGGCGTGGTGGAGCTGTTCCGCCGCCGCGTTCCCTTGTGTCAGATTGCCGATTCCGAAGGCGGCAATGGCCGTGAAGACGGCAAAGGCTGTACCCAGCCATTTGCTGTTCAGACCGCGTTCCAGCACGAACATGGGGCCTCCGCTCATATTGCCGTCCTTGTTCTCCACCCGGTATTTGATGGCGAGTAATCCTTCCGAATAACGGGTTGCCATTCCCAGAACTCCCGTCAGCCAGCACCAAAAGACGGCGCCGGGGCCTCCGGCTGCAATCGCCACGCCCACGCCGATGATATTCCCGGCGCCGATGTTGGCTGCCAGGGCCACCATCAGGGAACTGAATGGGGAGATATCTCCCTTGTCCGTATGATCTTTCACAAAATACAATTTCAGGGCCTTAAGCAGATAACGCTGCGGAAACCGCAGGATGGCGGTGAGGTACAGGTGCGTGCCCAGCAGCATGATGAGCAGGGGCCACCCCCACAGAAAGCTGCTGAAAGCGGACAGCCAGGATGTGAGCGTGTCCCCGGTCTGGAAAAAGGCATTTTGGAGGGCGTCAAGCATACCGGGGGGATTCTAGGGAAAAGAAGCGTGGTGACAAGTCCTTAAACAAATGACGGAGAAAGGTTTTTCACAATGTTATGAACCTGGGCCCGGAGTTTTCCGTTTTTGGGGAATCGGTTCCAGGAAAAATGCCGTCTCCCGTATTCGAGTATCGTTTCCCTGAAAAGAAGATGTGTGTTCCTGGTGCGGCTCTTCCTTCCCCGGAAGCTGAGGAGGCAGGGGCGGACGAGCTGCTGACTGTGGAAAGGGTTGCCTGTTTCCGGCGCGCGCGTTCTTATCACAGGCTCCGCCATGTCCTTGGAATGGTTAAAACCTTCGGACAAGACGGTGTTGACTGCGGCGGTGGGAGCAGATAAAACCTTGAAACAGGGTGTCAATCCGGCCGAGGGAAAGGCGTTTCCCGCTCAGGCGGTTGTGTGGCCGTGACGGTACAGGCGGATAATCAATAATTAGGGACCTACATACTTAACTAACCATACTATTTTAAAATATTTTCGTCATTCCCTTATCATATTAAGGTGAACAGCTTAAACAAAAACGCTGACTAGAATACCTAGTCAGCGTTTTCATAATACATTTGTAATAAATTATCTCTTATTAAATGTTCCTTTTACGGGAAATTCTAATCTCGTACTACTTTCAATCATTATTCCATAGCTTTGTACTTGATTGTTGGTAAATGTCATATCCAACTTATAGCTCACAGGATTACTTTCCACAGAAAGCTTCCCAGTATTAATCCCTATTTTTTCAAAGGTATAGGTACCAGTAACATTTTCCCATACTAATGTATCAGTACCAGGATAAGTTGCTGTATTGAATGAAACCACATTTCCCGAGAAGGTAAGATCTTTGGCTTCCAACTCAAAACCATCTCCTTCCTGATAATCTACATACAATTCACCAACCAAGGATGTTCCATCCAATGTTTCTGGAGCTTCTGAATTGTTTCCATCTCCATTGGATGATGACTTGCTGCATGAGGCAAGCAGTACCAAGGATGCCAGGACTGTTCCAAGTAATAATGTCTTCATAGTTCTTATCTGTGTTTGTTCCCGTTTTAGGAACATAGAAGATCTATTACCGCAGCCCAAATGAGTTGTAAACACTTTTGTACCTGAATTTGGTACAATCCTGTTTTCTGCTATTGTTCCAAAATGAGGAACAGGAATAGTATTGAAGAGAAAAATCTCCGTAATATACTAAAAGAAAAACGTTTGGAGTTAAAATTGACTCAGCGTGACTTAGGAGAACGCCTGAATACTCCTCATACCTTCGTCAACAAATATGAGGTAGGAGAAAGGTATCTTACCTTCACCGAGGTCATTGACATCTGCAAATGCCTACAGATAGATGTTCATAGCCTCTTGGATGATGTCCTGAAGAATTCTGGTGAGTAAAGTCGTCCGAGGTGTGCAATCTTTCCCAGTCCTTCATCTCCAAGTATGAAACAGGGGAGAGGTATTTAACCTTCATCCAAGTTCTGATGATCTGCAAATTGCTCAAAATCCATATTTTGGACTTGTCCAGAGAAGTGGAGTCTTGACAATTATTAATCTTTAGAAAAACTAGAATCTACATAGTCTCCAGTCTATAGTGGGTTGATGGGCATTAAATTCGTTAATGCTCAACTGGGGCATATTATGAGAAAACATAAGAAAAAATCGCGAACCCTCAGGGTAAAAAAAATCAAACATGTTTTCGGTTTTGATTTATTTTACACTGTATTACCCAATGGACGCTGTGCAATGGGTTTTACACCTGAAGGACTAAAAAATAGAGTTCGTTTCTTAGCAAAACGTTAACCGTTTTTCCCAGGGGGTAGGCAAGCATATCCCTTGGGTTTTGTTTATTTCTTTTTCCTATTTATAATAAGGTATTACCGTGAAACCAAATCACAATACATCAACCTTCTACCAATCATTTTGGTAATCGTATCTCCTATGAAATCCATTGTCTCAACATTGGACGTATTATGCCTGTAGGCAAACTCATGAATATACCTCTTCAAATGTTTTGGAGACATGTAATGGTAAACGCCATAGTAACCTCTCTTTAGTAGAGACCAGAAACTTTCAATGGAATTGGTATGTACATTACCATTGACGTATTGTTTCCCTGAGTGATTGACAAACTCATGGACAAAACCGGTCAACCCTTTGTAGGATTTGAACTCATCAGTAAACACATTGGATTTTTTTTCAACATACTTTTCAATGAAACCCTGTAAATTGTAAGCGGATGTATCGTCGATATATTTGACGATGACATTACCATTCCTCTGTTTGGCTCCGATTACGATCAATTTGCCGACCGAGCCTCTTCCCTTGTTCAGCTTCTTGGAAAAGTGTTTGTTGGATTCCTTACCTCCAATGAAGGTTTCATCCACTTCTACAATACCATCCAACTTCTCCTTTTTATCCTTCATCCAAACTTCCCTGATTCTGTGACAGAGGAACCATGCACTCTTCTGAGTAATTACGAGTTCCTTGGAAACTTGAATGGAGGAAATACCTTTACGAGATGTTGCCAATAGGTACATGCACATCAACCATTTGTGTAATGGTAATTTTGATTCCTCTAAAATTGTACCAACCCTTACACTAAAGAATTTCCTGCAATCCCTACAGCGATAGGGCATCGGTTTTTGATCCTTACATTCGGTAATATTATGTCTACCACAGTGAGGACACCGGACATTACCATTCCATCTCTTAAGCTCAAAATACTTCCGAGCGGATTCCTCATTAGGAAATTTGGAGAAGAACTCATAGAGAGAAGTGTGTTTGAGCTTAGTTTTTCCCATATCATCGCTTGGTTGATATGGAAATTTTGTCGTGTTTTGATTAGTTTGTACGCGTTTATTTTCAGCGTATTGGGAATTATTTTGTTGATTGAGTTGGTATACAATTTTCTTACCCATATAGGGCGAGTAGAAAATTGTCCTTATAATTGAATGATATAAAAATTAATGAGGATTAAATTAACCTACATTGGGTTTAATGATGATTGTCTGATTGACATATTCTCATTTTTGGGTATTTTTATTGCTGTATGGATGATCAGAAATTATCTTATGATGAACAGATTGAATTTTGTATTAACTTTCGTGATAATATTGAATTTTCAGTAAAATCGTCTATTGAAAAAGATAGAAGTAATAATATTTCACCATATCTTCCTTCTACTTTGACTCTACAAAACTTTACCGATCATTGCCTAAACGAGAAAATTGCTAAATTTGCTTATGACTATTTGTCCATTGAAACCAATGTGACTGAGGAATACCCGACCGTTTTAACTGATCTTCGAGTTCCCCTATTGTTAAGGACTCAATTCTTATCTTGGCTTCTGGATGAGCAACATAATACGGCCCAAACTTCCATCGATCCTCCTTTGGGATTGACTTTTTTAAGTAAAGCTCCGATCTCCTTTTCTGATTTAGTTTGTAGAATAATATCCGCTCTGACAGATAAATGGAATAATTTTTGTGTTGTTTGGATGTTTCATTTGTCTGATCCAGAGAATCAATGTAACATTGATATACATGCCTTGAAAATTGCTGAATCTCATTCCATGTATAAGAAGTATAAGAAGATTTTGAATAATAATTGTTCATATTAAATTTGTGTTTTTATGATAATCGAGGATGATGTTGAGTATCAAAACCATGCTATTTTTAAAGAATTGGATCAATATATAGATTTTTACAATTCCTTATCTACAAATGTATTTTCTTATATGACACAAGGAACAAAATCTATATGTAATATAGATAGTTATGTATACTCATCATTGAAAGGAACCTTGGAATCAATAAAAAATACTCTTAGGAATGGACGAATAAATGATGCTTGGGCGTTAATGAGGAAATATCATGATTCCATCATAATCAACATATACTCGAATTTATATTTAGAAAACAATTTTAGTGTTGAAAATTTCGTTGTTCAACAAATTGATAATTGGTTAAATGGTAAAGATTCTTTGCCGGAATTCAGAATAATGTCTCGCTATATTCGAGACGTTAAATCTTTAGAAAATCTCCGGTCACTTATATTTGAAAAAGATGACAGATATAAGAAAATAAGAGATAGATGCAATAATAACATGCACTATAACTTTTTTTCAAATATTATCTTGAATGATAATGAAATGCATCTTCCAAATAGAGTAAAAAAATTGGATGTTTTTTCTTTCGATTTAAAGGATCTATTTTGTTTACATATATCGTATATATTTTCCATAAAGGAATATTATATGTCTTCAAGTGACTATATTGATTATCTGGAATGTGGTATACAACCTCCGGAAGATTCTCAATATTGGATTGCTCCTTTTATTCAAGAAGCATTAGATGAAATACTTACCAAGCATCGTCCAGATATTATGGAGTATTTACGACAGAATACTTGCATGCAAATTGGATAGAAGACCACCTAATTGGATGGTTAGTCAAGTATGTAGGCCCCAATAATTAATTAAAGAAAAAATGATTGTTTTTACGGAAGAGAAGAAATTTTCCAGGGAAGATGTTCAAGAATTGTTCCTGTCCGTTGGCTGGATTTCCGGACAATATCCGGGGCGTCTGTTCAAGGCTCTCATGAATTCGTCCACTGTTGTTACGGCCTGGGACGGTGACCGCCTGGCAGGGCTGGCGCGGGTACTGGACGACAGCGAGATGGTTGCCTACATGCATTATGTTCTGGTGCATCCCGCCTATCAGGGCAGGGGGATTGCTGGAAAAATGGTGGAAATGGTTAAGGAAAAATACAGGGACTACCTGTATCTTGAAATTATGCCGGAGGAGAGCAGAAACGCCGCTTTTTATGAGAAGCACGGCTTCCGGGTTATGGAAGACGGCGTAGCCATGCAGCTGTGCAACTTTTCAAACAGGAGCTGATACGGGGTGCCGGGGGAAGGTTGCCTGCGGCTGCCGGGGCGCAGGCGATGCGGCCGTTGTCCGCCGGATATATCCGTTTTTCAGCATACTGTGCCGGAAGGCTGTTTTTTATGGCTGAAATCCGCAGTCGAGAAACTGCGGTCTGCCTCGGGGGGCTGGACAGGATACAGTAAACCCGCGGGAATCCTTTCGGATTTTGGCTCCGCGGGTTTACCTTCTCATCCCGGATCAGCTCCGGAAAAGGTTTAGATTCAGTTCCCTGATGATGGATTGAAGCGCCGCCTGCCCCTTGACGGTATTCCCTGCGGGATCCAGGGGAGGCGAAAAAGCCGCCATGGCCAGCTTGCCGGGAGCTACGGCCACCAGGCCGCCTCCTACCCCGGACTTGGCCGGAAGGCCGGCCTTGTACATCCAGTCCCCTGTGGAGTCATAAAGGCCTGACATGCACATTTCCGCCAAAATGGGGGGAACGTTCTCCTCTTTCACCACCCGCTTCTTGCTGACGGGATTGACCCCGCCGTTGGCGTAGCAGGCGCCCATCAGGGCCAGCTGGGAAGCGGTGATATTCAGGGAACACATGCGTGTGTACAAATCCACAATCATGGGCGGCGTATTGTAAAAATAGCCGTAGCTGTCCAGCAGCCAGGCAATGCCGCGGTTGTGCTGGTTGGTAGCGCTTTCCGACTTGTAAATCTCCTGGTTCACGGTCAGGGCCGTGTTGGCGAAGTTATTGAAATTATGGATCATGTTTCCCCATATTTCATCGGAATCCGAACCGTTGACCAGGCTGACCGTCGCCATGGCCCCTGCGTTGACCAGGGGATTGAGGGGCTTGCCGCCGTGCAGCTCAATGGCCATTACGGAATTGAAGGGTTCCCCGGTGGGGTCCGCTCCGATTTTCGCGCGCAGCTGCTTCATGCCGATCAGATCCATGACATAAGCCAGGTTGAATGCCTTGGAAATGGATTCAATGGCAAAGGGCGCGTCCGCAGAGCCTGCGGTCAGCAGGTCTCCGTTGACGGTGACCACGGCAATCGCCAGCAGGTCGGAAGGCACCTGGGCCAGGGCGGGAATGTACGAGGCGTTTTTGCCTCCTTGGACGGTTTTGGCGTAGGCGTATGCGTTATCCAGGGCCGTCCGGATCTGTTCATTGGAAGGAATGTCACTCATGGGATATGGAATGGCTAGGGGTTGCTGCGGAATGGGAATCATTGTTTTTCTCCCATCCGAAGGGTTCAAAGGCGTCTTCGGGATCCACCGGCCGTTTCCAGGAGGGTTTGGCCATGGCATGGATGATGAAGGGAATACCCGCGAAAATGAAGGTGCCCACCACCAGAAGGAGAATGTACATGGTGTTGCTGCCTACGGTAATTTGGTTAGGCGGGATGAAGCTCACCAGGAAAGCCGCCATACTGGCCAGGAAGCCGAGCCCTCCGACAATCCACATGCCGAAGGTTCTGCCGCCGGGAATGCGGAAAGTACGGGGCGTATTCGGTTCCCGGTAGCGCAGGTAAATGCCTGACGCGAACATCAGCATGTACATGATGAGGTACAGAATGATGGTCAGCTGGGAAATAATCTGGTAGGCGGATTGCACGGAAGGCATGATCACAAACATGATGGAAAGCAGGGTGACGATTCCCCCCTGGATAAAAAGGATGCCCATCTGGACGTTGTTCTTGTTCCGCTTCTGCATGACGGGCGGAAGGTTGCCGGCCAGTCCCACCTGGTACAGGCCTTTTGAAGGGCCTCCCACCCATGCGGTTACCTGGGCCAGAACGCCGACGGCCAGCGCAAGCGCCAGAATCCAGTTCATCCAGCCGAGGCCGAAGAAGCTGAAATAGCTGTCATAAGTAATCAGCAGGCTCTGCACCAGATTAATCTGGGAATTGGGAATGATGAAGCCGATGGCCAGCGTGCCCAGAACGAAAATAAGCACCGTAATGATGGCAGAAATCAGAATGGCCAGCGGATAATTGCGCCCGGGATTATTCACATCCTTCACATGCACGGCGGACATTTCCATCCCTGCGTAAAACAGGAAGATGCTGGCTGCCAGAACGAGGTTGTTGAAATTGCTCATGTCCGGCACCAGCTTGTCCCAGCTCATATCCAGCAGGATCGGGTTGCCGCCGGCCCAATAGCCCAGGCCCAGCAGGATCAGGATGGCTCCGGGAATAATGGTTCCGATGATGGTTCCCCATTTGGTGACGCCTGCGGAAGTCTTCATGCCGCGCAGATTAAGCAGGGTGGCCGCCCAGTACACGCACAGCACCACGATGAGAACATACCATTTATTGGCGGCAAGCGCTTCATCCCATCTTTGTCCGGGCCCCATGAAAGCCAGGGAAACGGCGGCGAATGTCAGAACGGTAGGGAACCAGATGGTACTCTCAATCCATTGCAGCCAGATGGCCAGGAACCCCCATTTTTTCCCGAATGCCTCGCCTACCCAGCGGTAAACGCCGCCCTTTTGGGGCCATCCGGTAGTAAGCTCCGCGGCGACCAGGGAAACAGGCACCAGAAAGAATACCGCGGCGAAAATGTAATAAAAAACGGAACTTAGTCCGTAAGTGCTTTCCGCAGGCATGCCGCGCAGGCTGACAATGGCGGAAACGTTGATCATGGCGAGAGTGAATACTCCCATGCGGAGGACGGATTTTACCGCCGGAGCGTTATTGGTTGTTGCGGGGCCTGTTGGAGCAGCCCCTGGTTGAGTCGTATTATTCATTGGTTTATTCCGGGTTGAGAATTGGGACGGCGTAAAGAAAGTGCCGACACCGGCCTTATCTGGACGACCAGGCGGGAGAACCTTTCGTTGAAGGGATGATGCAGATAGAACCGCCGGAGTTTGTCTTAATGGAGGCCGGGAAATTTTTAGACCTTCCGGATGGAATATCCTGGCCGGCAGTGAATGGCCGGGAGTTGGGAAACGCGTCAACACATGGTTATCCCTTATGAATTTTCAAGAAAGATATATATTTTATAAAATGTTAATTGATAGAAATTTATTCTTGTTAATAACAATTATTCAAAAATAAATCCTTGTTCTGTTTTATTTCCTGAAATAGATAAGAATAATAAATACGGGGAAGCATTGACTTCCCGATATTTGTTTCTTAATATCTAACTATTTGGATTTCATGAAAAAACGGCAGTTTCAGCATCATGTGGATTCTTTGCCTGATAATGCTCTCTCAGTGTCCGGAGGTGGGCCGGCTCCGTTTGACAAGGAGGCCGGGGCGTTTAGCGACAGCTGGGACTGGGGGATTATTGTTGATCCGCTTGGTCCGGGGGAAACGGCGGAGTGCCGTTTAATGCTGGGGGTAGATGATAACGGAACTCTGACCGTTGACGGTGAAGGAATTTTCATTCCAGGGGAGGGTAAATACCATGGAGGCACTTATAGGGAAAAAAGCTTGAGCTTTCCTATTGAACCGGGACCGCACCGTGTACACATGACTTATGAGAACGTTGCTGTTCCTCCTGAATGGACTAATCTGGCAATCCTTAATTATTCCATTGAAGTCATGGTCTCGGATGGCTCCTCTTCATCCTCCTATCAGCCGGATGAAGGTTATCCGGAACCTGTGAGTACGGAAGATGAGGGAGAAGACGTGCCGTGTGAATGCGGGGGGGACGGCAATGGCTCTCAGAGCAGTTCCGGTTTTCCCTGTCCGGAGGAAGACAACGGTGAAGGGGATAACGGTGAAGACGAGGCCCCCTGTACCTGTGAAAACAATGAGGGCGGCAGCAGCAGCTCTTCGGCGCACAGCGTGCGCGGTTCCTCCACCCTTTATGGCTCGTCGGCTGCCGGCAGGCGCGTGGTCGCCCGGACGCTCAAGACGGAAATGGTCTGGCGTACCAATTTTGGCTCTTTCCGGGGCATGACGGGGTTGCCGCAGGGGTTGCTGGACATAGTAGGGTACACATTTTCGTCTGAACTCTGGTCCCCTCGTGCGCTCCATTACTGGCATCCGATGACTCATGAAATCATTTCGGCGCCGCTATCGGGAATTGGAGCGAATACCGCTTTCCAAATCAGGAGCGGGGGAACTGACATTAATTACTACTGCTACGCGGATGGTGGCGGCAGCGGGGTTGACAGTGTTGCCCCCATTGCGGGATCCGCCAAGCGCGGAGGGTCTGCGTGGTTCGGGAGGAGGTCCGCTTCCTCAGCAAAGGCGGGAGAATTCTGCCTCAGTATCCGTTCAACCGCGGGTAATACTGTTAACTATACCGCAGGTGTGGCCTCTTCCTTGAAATACGCCACCGGCTACACCGCTAAAAATGGCGCGTCCTACACAAGAGAAGAATTTGACGGAAAGCTGGATATCGTGCGGGCTTCGGATGGAAGCATTCGGCAGATATGGAACCTGTGGGATGGGCTTGCCAACATCGAAAATGTCACGGAATCCGGATATCGCATCGCCCTCTACCTCCCCGAACAGGTGGATGGGAAAAACAGCTCCACCGGCCTTTATCCCGTTACGGGCGACCCATTTAAAACATTCACGATCACCGGGGACGCGGCAGCGGGCAGGCTTGCCGTCACCGAACAAACCGCCGGGCGCGCTCCCTTCACCACCCGCTACTGGCAGGGAACTGACGGAGCATGGAACATGTCTCAGGGGGAAGGAGAAGATTCCATCTTCACTCTGAAGGAAAAGCAGATTGTCTCTCCCGGAACGTGGAAACTCATCACTACCATCCAGAGAGGGGAAAACGGTATCCCTATCTCCCGTGTCTGTGAGACTTATGCCGTCACCCGCAATGGCAATTTGTGCACCAGCCGTATTGAAGGTTACGGAACGGATTACGCCCGGGAGACGACCTACGAGTACACAGGCATGGGAAAAATCGCGAAGGAAACTGCTCCTGACGGAAGTGTCAAAACATGGGCGTACGACCGTTTTGGGCGTGAAATCGTGTCCAGTGTCCCCTGGACGGAAGCTGGAGATAAAGTCACTTACACCACTTATCGGGATCAGACGCAGGCGGATCCGGATATTCTCACCCAATGGGTGACGTTGACGGCTACTGCGGCGGAACTCTGGCGAACGGATTATACTTACATTGAGGAAAATCATGTGCGGCGCGTGGAAAAACGCACCACCGCATTGGGAGAAGAAAATGTACGGCTGGAAGTGAAGGAATCCTGGCTTGGCACGGCTCCCAATGTTTATGCCCGCGGACGCTTGAAAATGAAACAGGGCATGGACGGAATTCAGACGCATTACGCTTATGAAGAGACGGACCAGTACGGAGCCCTTTACAAGGTGACTGCGGAAACGCGGATAGCGGGTGCGTGCGTGCCCGGCCTGAGTTCACGGAAGGTTACTTACGTCTCCGGCCAGGGCAATAACATGCGTTATGAGCAATACGTACAGCTTGCCGATGGTGTTTGGTCAATGACGGATGCGTCTTCTTATAAATATGATGTTGAGAACCGTTGGGTAAAGCGCACCCGCGCCAATGGACGCGTTTACGAGCGCATGATGACCTGTTGCGGCCCTTTATGGGAAAGGGATGAGAATGGCGTGACGACTTCCTATTCCTACAATACGGCCCGCCAGCTGACAGAAACCATCCGTTCAGCCATTGCAGACGGGGAAACCATGATCACTCCGGAAACCATCACGAGTTACACTCGTGATGCCCTCGGTAAAATTACCTCCCTGCGCAGGGATACAGGCCCAATGACGACGGTGGAAAGCCGGGAATACGATTTGCTGGGGCGTCTGGTAAAAGAAACCGATATTCTGGGGCGCACCACCGTTCGCTCCTATAGCGGGGATGGCCTGGTAGAAACTGTTACCACCCCCGCCGGCGCTACCCTCATCACCCGGAAAAGTGCTTCCGGAACAATATTGCGGCGTTACGGCACCGGGCAGCAGGATATCCTCTATACTGTTGAGGTCACGGAAGAAGGGATCCGCACGACGGAGGCTGTGCCGGGCGGGGAGGGGGACGATCCCCGCGTCGTGACGGGAAGCTCCACCGTCAACGGCTTTGGCGACCTTGTACGGATCGCTGCCGCCAATACCTTGAATGGGGAAAACGTGCGCACGCTTGCATACGATGACAAGGGGCGCCTCATCAGGGAACAGCTGGCGGATATGGCGCCCGCCCTCTACGCGTATGATGCTTTTGGGAACAGGACCAGGGCAATCGTTGCCCTGGAGGATGACCCGACCATCCTGAACTCCCGCATTACTGACTATGCTTATGTGACCGAGAGCCGTGAAGACGGAGTCTATAGTCTTGTTTCCATAACAAGCTATACTTCCTCAGGTACTCCTGTTCTTCAAAAGCGGGCGACCTTGCTCTCTGCCCTGAGCCCTGTCCTTGCCGGCAAAACCGTCATGACGGATTCCCGCGGCCATGATGCCGTGGAATGGATGGAATATGGCGGCGGTTCTGTTCGCCTGCGGAAGAAAACCGTGCCCGGCGTCGAGAGCGTCTTCCTCACGCGCATCGTGGACGGATTTACGACGGAGGTTACGGGATTTGACGGTGCAACTGTCCTCCGGCGGCGCACCTATACGGAAACGGGCATCTCCTACGCGGACACAGATGTGCGCGGGAATGTCTTTACCTCCGTCTGCGACATCGCCGGCCGCATCATCTCCGGCACGGATGCCGCAGGCAACACGACCACTTACGCTTATGGCCAGCCTTTTGATCTGCCTACCTGCGTTACCAATGCTCTTGGTAAAACGGCCTGTTCTTTCTATGACATCCGGGGCCTCAAGGAAGCCGAATGGGGGACAGCCGTACAGCCCGCCGTATATGCTTATGACGCCGCCGGCCATATGGTGAGCCTTTCCACCTTCCGTGTTCCCGGAGATGTCATTACCACTGATCCCCGCCTTCGGACGGATGGGGACATCACCACATGGACGTATGATATCGCTACGGGGCTGGTTATCCGCAAAACCTATGCCGACGCCACCCATGTGGATACCGTTTACGATGCGCTCAACCGCGTTGCCGCTACGACGGACGCGCGAGGAACCGTTGCCTCGCGCTCCTACGCCCCCCTTACTGGGGAGCTCGTTTCCATTACCTTTAATGACGACGGTTTTACCCCCTCCATCAGCAGCCTCTACAATCATCTGGGGCAGCTGACGCAGATTGACGACGCTTCCGGAACGCGCATGTTCACGTACAACCAGTATAACGAACAGGAAACGGAAACGACGGCTGGCCTTGCGGCAAGCGTCTTAACCCTCCGCCGTGACGGAGTGGGGAGGCCTGCGGGCTACTGTCTGGATTATGCGGGCGCCCCCGCCTTGCAGACGGCATGGGCCTATGACGCCTACGGAAGGCTATCCTCCGTTTCGCTGAACGCCGTCGGGAAGCCCTTCACCTATGGCTACAATGAGGAAAACGGCCTGCTGGACACTCTTGATTACCCCAACACCCTGAAACGGTGGCGCACTTTGGAAGAAAAGCGCGACCTCCCGGTGAAGATTGACTACCTGCGCCCCGGCAGCGCCAACTACCCGGCCAAAACCGACTACTCTTACGACATACTGGGGCGCCCGGTCACGAAGAAAGACTACTTTAACGCGCCTGCACCCGACCTGACGCACACCTACGCCTACGATGACAGGAATGAACTTGTGAGCGATGCGATGAGCCGGGGCGGCACATACAGCTACTCCTACGATAACATAGGCAACCGCAAAACGTCCCTGGAGGGAACGGATTCCCTTCCCACTACATACGTTGCCAACCGGGTCAATCAATATACGGATATCACCGAAGGTGAGGAGGTGTCTTTTGTGCCGAATTATGACGCCGACGGCAACCAGACGAAGCTCCGGACCGCCACCGGGGAATGGGAAGCCTCCTACAACGCGTTGAATCAGGCGGTCAGCTTCATACAGGGGGACAGGCGTATTGAATGCGTATACGATTATCTGAACAGGCGGGTTGAAAAATCCGTCTATGAGGGAGAATCGCTTATGTCAAGGAAACGGTTCATCTATCACGGTTACCTGCAAATCGCGGAACTGGATGCCACGGAGGTTTTGGAATCCGTGGTGCCCGTCCTGCGTAAAACGTACCTGTGGGATCCGCTGGAACCGGTGGCCACGCGCATTCTGGCCATGGGCGTCTTTGATGAAACGGGAGCCTACGTGGAAGATCTTTACTACACGCATGACGCATTGAAGAATACGACGGCGCTCTTCGGCATCAAGGCGGGCCGCCGAGCCTTGTATGAATACGGCCCGTACGGCTCTGCCGTGAAGATGGAAGGCAATGCGGCGGAGTTGAATCCGTTCCGGTTCTCCAGCGAGTATGCTGATGACGAGCTGGGGTTGGTTTACTACAATTACCGCTATTATAATCCCCAAAATGGTAGGTGGATCAGCAGAGATCCTGCCGATGAACAGAGTGGATGGAATCTTTATATCTTCGTCAAGAACAATACATGCCTGTACTCTGATACGCTTGGCCTTTCTGAAGATTCTGAAACGGAATGTTGCAAGGATGGTGTAAAATACTCTAAAATTGCGGATGACGCAGGAAGGGAATGTTGCGAATATGAAATACAGGAAATTTTTATTTTGGTTAAACCATGCAGCTACTGGTCAGGAAATGTAGGACATGCCTGGGTCAAAACACCCAATATGCAAAGAGGCCTTTACCCCGGAAGTTGGCACAGAGGCGCTTTAGGCGTTGGAGCCGGAGAAATTCGGGATGATGCCTCTAATGAAAAACATGCGTATTCTGGTAATTCCTACGCTTATAAAGCCTGTCCTGAATCAGTAAGTAAAGTTGAAGAGCAGATCCGGGAAGATGAAAAGAATGTCCCTCAATATTCACTATACAACTCGGGAGCAAGGAATTGCTGCGGATGGCCGTGTGAAATCGTGGAAGGAGCTGGTTTTGTAGCCCCGTTTATCCCCGATACTCCTCTTCTGGCTCCAGCTCCTCAAGGGCATAGAGGCTATGGCGAAGGAAGAGAGCCTCACGAATAAGAAAAAAGAATTAATAAATTATTTACAATGAAAAAGAAAATGTGGATTGTAATAGGAATAGCCGCTCTTTACTTCATTTATTTACCGCTCTCCCTCATCTGGTCGGCCATAGATACGGGAAACGGTATGGAGAGGAGTGTAACTCTGTTGAAAACAGTGAAAAAGGATTTGGAACTCCATAAGATATTTGCCCGGCATGGAATGAAATTAATAGGCGATGGAGCTTCCTGGAGAGGTAAAACTTGCGCTCTTCGTTTCGTTGTCGAAGACGGAACGAATGCCCGGATTCCTCCGGAAGTTGAGGAGTATCTGTTAAACAATCCTAACCTCGTGAAAGGCTGCCGTATCGAAGTACAAATCATGGCACCTCCAAATAATGGTTATCCTTACACTACTTATTGCGAAAAAATATATTTTCCTTGGAGACTTTTCTATTAAATGAATAGAAATGAAGGACATATTATGGAAAAGTCAATCAACATGAAATAGATGCTATTAAAAAAATATCGAATGTCCATGCGATGAAAATCAATAAATATATTTCAATATTCTTTATCATTTTATTTTCAATATTGTTGATTGATTGTGCAATATCTGAAGAAAATAAAAATCAACATATGGAGCCAGATCGAATTATCTTGAGAGATCTGACTAAAAATTTACAAGTCATTGTAACATTTGGTCATTCCTCCCGGGGAACACAAGAAATTATACTTAAAGAAAATCAGCATATAAAATTCTTTGGCATTGATTTTGCTCTGCGTAAAGGTATTTTATACGCGAAACGAGATAAAGAAGAGAAGGTCTTCCTTTCGCCTGGGTCATATTATATAAACATATCTCCTATAAAGGGGACATGGGTGTCGGGTAAGACATTTATTCCTTTTGAAGGAAAACATCATCCCAAACAATAATTGGCATGAATATAAATTTATGCCAATTGTTTAATTGAGTAGACATGCTCAATATTTTTTTCTGATTCAGTTATTTAATTTCGGAATTATGTAGAATAATCTTGCTGTAAGATTTCTAGAATATTCTGGATGTTGATATTCAGTAAATTGCTTCGATAAAAAATCGGGAAGGTCAACGAAACAAGACTAAAGTAAATAATGCCGATAAATTATTTACAATGAAAAAGAAAATGTGGATTGTAATAGGAATAGCCGCTCTTTACTTCATTTATTTACCGCTCTCCCTCATCTGGTCGGCCATAGATACGGGAAACGGTATGGAGAGGAGTGTAACTCTGTTGAAAACAGTGAAAAAGGATTTGGAACTCCATAAGATATTTGCCCGGCATGGAATGAAATTAATAGGCGATGGAGCTTCCTGGAGAGGTAAAACTTGCGCTCTTCGTTTCGTTGTCGAAGACGGAACGAATGCCCGGATTCCTCCGGAAGTTGAGGAGTATCTGTTAAACAATCCTAACCTCGTGAAAGGCTGCCGTATCGAAGTACAAATCAAAATTCCCCCTGAATCAAAGGAAAAGCCTTACAGGGTTTGTTGCGAAAAAATATATTTTCCTTGGAGACTTTTCTATTAAATAAATGCGGAATTATTTTCCCTATTTCTACGGAAATCGCTCTGCTTGTTTTATCTTTTTCTAACTCTTGATGGATGGAGCCGGATTCTCTTTCTGCAGCAGTTGCAGATATCCCTCTTTCCCGGTATACGCAGCTGACGTTGCCGAGTTCTTTGGCCAGTTTGAGCGCCTCGAGGCGCTGGTGCATGATTTTGGTTTCTGCTTTCCTTAGTAGGCAAGAAGATTAACTATACACCAATCATTTTTTGCCATTTCCGTACGTCATAAGAACCATTCCTGCTATGTTTCGATTCTGAGATTGCACTCTCCTTCTTCAAGGAATATTTTATAGGAATGTCGAATCAAAGCAACTTCCCCAATAATACGCATATTGAAAGCTTTTTGGATTACTATACTGCATTGACTGCACCTCACTATGCTGTCTTGCTCACAGGAAAATGGGGAATCGGCAAGACGTTTTTCATCACCAGATATATGGAGAAAATTTCTCCTAAGCAAGAAGATGAATCAGAAAAAATTCCGGAAATAATTAAAATCAGTCTGAATGGAGTCCAAACGAAGGATGAAATTGATGATATGATTATTAAGGAATTTCATCCTTTCATGAATAAGAAATCCGCCAGATTGACAGGAAAAATATTTTCTTCTCTTTTAAAGTCGCAAGGTATCGATCTTGATCATTTGAAAACAGATGATCTTTTTAACATCTATCGTCCTGAATCAATCTACATATTTGATGATTTGGAGAGATGCGGTATGCCGATAGAAGCATCACTTGGGTACATTAATTCCTTTGTGGAAAACAACAACTGCAAGGTGATCATTATTGGGAATGAGGAGGAAATTGCCCCCTATGCTGACAATCAAAAGAAAGCATCCTATAAATCCATTAAAGAAAAGGTCATTGGTAAAACTCTGCGGATGATGCCGGAAACGGAGAATGCTCTCAATTATTTTCTGGAACAACTTCAGAAGGGAGAAGGAAGGAAATTCCTGAAGTCTCGACGGGACTTGATCATTCAGATGTACCAGACATCCAAATTGGATAATCTACGTATCTTGCAGCAATCGCTTAATGATTTTGAAAGGCTGTACGCCTACCTTGAAGATAAGCATAAAAAACATGAGATGTTCATGAAAGACCTTGTCATGCTCTTTTTCATCCTTTCCTTTGAAATCAAAGCCGGACATTTCTCTTGCCATTATTTTAAGGAATGGAAAGAACTCAAAATTCTAAAATTTCTTAATAATTCATCTGCAACAGTCGATGAGAAAAAAGAAATTGAGCAAAATGATTATTTAGAAAAATATGGTGAATATTTTGAAAATGTTATCAAGCATAATAATATTTTTTCCGATGATATGTTGACTCACATCTTGGAAGATGGGTTCTTTCCTGAAGACGACATTAAACAGGAACTGAATAATCTTCCTGCTTATTTTCCATCAAAGGAACCATGGAGAAACCTATGGCACTGGAGAGATCAGAAAAGTGAAGAATTGGATTCTATGCTGGAACAATTTGAACAAGATTTCAAAGAGAGAAAATATTCTGATATAGGTGTCATTCTGCACGTCTTCGGATTGAGACTCTCTTTTTCAGAAAACGGGTTGCTTACCCAAGGGACCGTTGAGATTGAAAAAGAATGCAGACAGTATATTGATGCAATAGTACCGTCTCTATCAGAAGAAAATTTTGATTTTGAAACATCTCGCCTTACGGGGATGTACGGACTTGGATTTTATAAATCGGAGTCGGAAGAATGGTTGAGGTTAAAAAATTATTTGAAAGATAAATTTTTGAATACAATTAAAAATGACTTTAAGAATTCATTAAAGAATCAATTATTATCTCATCAAGATTTGACAGAGGATCAGATTCGTAAATTGAATAATACAAATTTTCAAAATATTAGCATTCTTGAGTTATGTGGTGTTTCTTCTATTTGCAATTACCTAAAAGATGTCCCTTGTAGCCAGGGGCTCGAATTATTCTATATCATAATGAATAGATTTTATCGAGAAAGAACCGATACAAAATCAAGGGAATGGGAATGTCTCCAATCTATCAGAGAGAATCTTGATACAATTCAAAAAAGAGCTTCAAGATGGGACAAGTTGAAGATACAAAATTACATCCAATATATAGACAATGAAGCTTCCAAAAAAATTGGTCCGCACAGCGTTACGAAAGTCTGTAGTGAGGAAGAGTCAGCCCTCTCACCATCGCATTCCGTTGAAAAATCCTGATGAAGATTTCCCTCCCTCCAGCAAAATACTCAATGTCCTCTGACGGCAGTCTGGAAAGCAGAACAAGCCCTTTCTTCCCTAGCGAAGCGGCCCGCTTTTGAGAAAAATATCTCTTATGTATAACTTTCTTGATTTCAGTCACAACAAGTAATTCTCCAAAAATCGGTTGATATATTATCAGTTGATCTATCCCCCGAAAATAGGTCCACAAAGAAAGTTAGGTTGGCTAACCTGACAAAAAACGATGAAGAAAAAATATAGCGTAGAAGAAATCCTGAGAATCCTCAGCGAAGAAAAACCGACATGGGGCATACGTAAAATCACCTCGTACCTCAGGGAGAAAACCGGCAAAGCGATCAACCATAAACGAGTCGAACAGTCGAACGCATCAGACGAGAAAACGAACTGCAAGAGGGAATACAACGAAGAAAGGCCTCACGGCTCTTGAGGAAACATTCCCCCGAGCCTTTATGCTCGACAGCTCCATCAATCAATATTAACAAATACCAAGCCTAACTTTTAATCTGGTACTGCATTTGGGGGGCAGTCCAAGAGAAACCAAGGGAATGATCTTGATGCCGGTGGTACGAACCTTGAGTTTGCCTTCAACTCGGAAGCAGGCGTACCAAGTGTCTTTTCTTTTGATAATTCCAGCCATAATGTTGTAGTGTTAGCGGTTTTGAATCTGCTATACACCGGAAAGTCGATGTAGCATAGTACGTAACAAAACCATGTAATAGGACTGAATATCACACAATCTGCTATCAAGGGAGGCCTTGTAAAATGAGGGGGTTACAATAACTCCGAAGGCAAAAAATGGAGCGGATGATGGGATTCGAACCCACGACATCAACCTTGGCAAGGTTGCGCTCTACCCCTGAGCTACATCCGCTTGGAACGATTGGAGCCTTACGGCGTCCGTGTGCCAAGAGTATATAAGGTTTTTCTGCCTTGGCAAGATTTTTTTAGAGAAAAATCCTGTTTTGCCGACATGTGTGCGTTGTTGCCGGCGTATGGGGCAGGAGAGGGGAGAATTCTGCCCTGTGGGGTATGCCGCTCCGTTCCTTGTTCATGACGTTTTTGGGGAAAGTGGAGAGGCGTAAAAAACGGGATTGTTCCGAAAAGGCCCGTTTTGCCTGTCTTGAAACAATCCCGTTGAAAGGGGGGGCAGGGTTCAGTAGCTTCTGGCCCAGAGAACACGGCGTTTCGTCATGCGTCCGGTGAGGATGCAGGGTGCCGGCTCGCCGCGGCCCAACTCGCCGAGCGGGATGCAGCGGATGGAAATGCGCAGCCGTTTAGCCAGTTCTTCTTCTTCTTCCGGAGACCCGTCCCACGGCACCTGGAGCCAGTCTGCATCTCCCTCTCCGGAAAAGTTTTCTTCCAATTCCCGCAGAGTGGAGGCGGGGCGGATATGGGAGTCCCGGAAGGCAATGGCCCGCTGAAGCAGGGTGTCCTGAATACTTTGGAGAATATCCGCAGCGGTATCGATCAGTTCCGTTTCCGGGACGAAGGATTTTTCATTGGCGGACCGGTCGCGCCGCTGAAGGCAGACGGAGCCTTTTTCCAGGTCCCGGGGGCCTATTTCCAGACGCACGGGCACGCCTTTTTTCACCCATTCCCATTTCTTGGCACCGCCGCCCAGGTCGCGCCTGTCCACCAGCACGCGCAGCGGCTGGCCGTGGAAGGTTTTGGCGCGGAGGGTGCGCGCCAGTTCTTCGCAGTGGTCAAGAATGGCCTGGCGGCTTTCTTCCTTGGGCGTGACGGGAATGATGACGATTTGCTGGGGAGCGACGCGGGGCGGGCAGACGAGTCCGTCGTCGTCGGAGTGCATCATGATGAGAGCTCCGATCATGCGGGTGGAAACGCCCCAGGAGCTTGTCCATGCGAATTGCTGGGTGTTGTCCCTTCCGGCGAAGCAGATGTTCTGGGACTTGGAGAAATTCTGCCCCAGGAAGTGGGAGGTCCCTGCCTGGATGGCCTTGCGGTCCTGCACCATGGCTTCCACCGTGTAGGTTTGTTCCGCGCCGGGGAAGCGTTCCGCCTCCGTCTTTTCCCCTGGAATGGTGGGGATGGCGAGCACGTCCCGCTGGAATTCTTCATAAACCTTGTGCATGGTGAGGGTTTCCTCAATGGCTTCCTCGCGGGTTTCATGGGCCGTATGCCCTTCCTGCCACAGGAATTCCGCCGTGCGCAGGAAGATTCGGGGCCTCATTTCCCAGCGCATCACGTTGCACCACTGGTTGACTTTGAGGGGCAGGTCCCGGTAACTGGAGGTCCAGCGGGCGAAAGCCGCGCCGATGACGGTTTCCGAGGTGGGCCGGATGACGAAGGGTTCCGTAAGCTCCCCGGTGGGAATCATGCGTGTCTTGCCGGTGGCTTCATCCTTTTGTGCTTCCAGCCTGTGGTGGGTGACTACGGCGCATTCCGTGGCGAAGCCTTCGGCATGCTCCGCTTCCTTTTCCAGATAGGAGATAGGAATCAGAAGGGGGAAATAGGCGTTCGTATGGCCGGTGTCCTTGAAGCGCTGGTCCAGGTCCTTTTGAATGAGTTCCCAAATGGCGTAGCCCCATGGCTTGATGACCATGCAGCCGCGAACCTCGGAATTTTCCGCCATGTCGGCGGCCTTGATGACTTGTTGGTACCACTCGGGGAAATCCTGGGCGCGGGTAGGGGTGATTGCGGTTTGCTGAGACATATTGGATGGTTTGTTGAATAGAACGGGCGGGGCCCGCAAAGGAAACTCGGAATAATATTAAAAGGGGGCGTTTTTGTATTCCCGGTAATTGCTGTAGGCGAAGAGGGCCATGAAGATGGGGATAAAGTAGCCGTGGAAAAGCTGGAAACTGAGCAGTCCGATGAGGATGGCCGTGATGAAGCCGGTCATGAATACTTTCCTGGGGGAGCGGATGTACTGGGCGATCAGCTGGCCGCCGTCCAGGGGGTAGATGGGCAGTAGATTCAGGATAGTCCACCATTCTCCAATCATGATGAGGCAGGAGAGAATGTACAGCTTGGGGGAGATGAGCGCTGCTGTGAAGGGGCTGATGGCCAGGTCCCAGAAGTTCAGGTTGTAAGAGGTCATGACAGGAGCGACGATGTTCCAGGTGAACCACAGGCTGATGATGCCCAGCAGCAGGGTCATCATGGGGCCTGCCAGAATCATGAGGGCCCGCCCTCCGCGCGTCAGTTGCATGCCATGGCTGCTTGTCAGGCCGCCGAAGAGTTCCAGAACAATCGTCTGCTGGCCGCCGCCCAGCTTGCGGCCCACCAGCGCGTGTCCCATTTCATGGGACAGGATGGCGATGAAGCCGGCAATGACGAACAGGGCCGGATAAATGAGATCTTCCACACTGCTGATGCTGAGGGCGCCGCCGAAAATGGCCAGCACCACCCAGAAGCTGGGGCGGATGTAAACAGGTATCCCGAACAGGGTGAAATGAACCATGCGCGAGAGGGTAAGGGCAGATTCCCGTTTTGCCAAGCCCGGAGAATGTGCATGCACCGTTTTGGCGTTGGAGCGGCGCAGCGAATTATGTTAAAAGTCTTTCATGAGGCTGTTTTCCATCATCCTGTGCTGTGCCGTGCAGGCTGTCCTGGGGTATGACGGGCCCCCGCCCCTGACGGAGGTGGACGGCCGTTCCCCCATCCGCATGGGCGGGGAGATGCTTGGCGGCTACCGTTCATACTATGTCCACCGGGGGGAAAAGATGGGGGCTGATTCCACGGAGGGCCAGATTTCCGGCGGAGCCTCCCTGTCTGATTCCTGGGCGGTGAGCGGGGAACTTTTCGCCATCCGCAACTGGCAGGGCCGCCATTTCAGTCAGGCCACTTTACACGGGGAAGTCCAGTATTATCTGGCGGACGAATGCACGGCCGGGCTTTTTGTCAACGGGCAGTGGTACGATTCCTGTCCCCTGAAGAACGGGGCGGAGCCGGGCCTGTCCCTTAAATGGAATCCCACCCCTTCCTGGTCTTTCCGCGGTTCCTTCCTGTATGATTCCGGACAGGAGGGTGCATATTCCCAGTGGGGCGTTACCTGGCAGCCCCTGCTGTGCGAATCCGTCGCCATGGTGAATACGGTTTCCCTGGGTTTTGCCCATGATTATCTGGGGAGGAACGGCTTGAAAGAGCTGATGGTGCGCACGGGGGTGCTGTGGGCCGTTTCCGGCGGTCTGCGGGTGGAGCCTTTCCTGGGGTGGTATTGCGGCTACGGGCGGGACGATTTCAAAAAAGTAGTGCTGGGGCTTTGGTGCTCTTACGTTTTTTAACGGGCGGATTTCTCCGGTTTTCCGGCATTTTCCTGTTGCCAAACGGGGAGGCTTGGTCATAATGGCCTGCGTATGATGAAGCCTACACTTCTTGTTTTAGCAGCTGGCATGGGCAGCCGTTACGGCGGTCTCAAGCAACTTGACCCGATGGGCCCCAACGGGGAAGTAGTTCTTGACTACTCTGTTTATGATGCCATCCGGGCCGGTTTCGGAAAAGTGGTATTCATTATCCGCCGTGACTTTGAAGATATTTTCAAGGAAAAGGTCGGCAGCCGTTTTGCCGGCAAGATTGAGGTGGATTACGCTTTCCAGTCCCTGGACGACCTGCCGGAAGGCTTCTCCGTGCCGGAAGGCCGGGAAAAGCCCTGGGGCACCGCCCACGCCCTGCGTGCCGCCCGCCACGTGGTGAAGGAACCCTTTGCCGTAGTGAATGCGGATGACTTTTACGGTGCGGACGCTTTTGTGCAGGCCGCCAAGTTCCTGACCTCCACTACGGATGAACCCGGCAAGGCCCATTACGGCATGATCGGCTATCCGCTGAAGAACACCCTCTCCGACAACGGGGACGTGAACCGCGGCATTTGCTCCATCAAGGGCGGCCTTCTGGATGGCGTGGAGGAATTCGTGAAAATCCAGGCTGACGAAGACGGCGTAGTGCGCGGCAACAACCTGAAGGGCGAACGCCTGCCGGTGGATCCTGCAGAACTGGTTTCCATGAATTTCTGGCTGTTCTCCCCCTCTTTCATTGAACTGACGGAGGATCATTTCATTGACTTCCTGAAAGAACACGGTCAGGAACCCAAGAGCGAATGCTTTATTCCCACCGTGGTGGACGCCCTGATTCATGCGGACCGGGCGGATTGCGCCGTTCTTCCCACTTCTTCCTCCTGGTTCGGCATGACCTATCCGGGGGACAAGCCCATGGTTGTGGAAGGCATCAACAAACTTATCCAGCAGGGCGTATACCCTGAAAAGCTCAACTAAGCCTTTTTCCCTATGCACGATCTCAAGGCTGTATCAACCCTGTTCGATCTCCGCGGCGATTTTGTCCACGGTTATTCCTACGGCAGCGGCCACATCAATGACACCTACTGTATCTGGGTGGATCAGGCGGGACAGCGCATCCGCTACATCCTCCAGCGCGTGAACCATAACGTGTTCAAGCAGCCCATCCCTCTGATGGAGAACGTAAAGCGCGTGACGGACCACGCCCTGAAGCGCCTGAAGGAGGAACAGTGCCCGGAAGCTTACCGCCGCACTCTCACGCTGGTTCCCTCCGTGGACGGCAAGCCGTACGCCCTGGATTCGGACGGCAACTGCTGGCGCGTGTACCCGTTCATTGAACGCGCACGCACGTATGACCAGATCGAAACTACCAAGCAGTGCCAGGAAGCGGCGCGTGCCTTCGGCGAATTCCAGAAGCTTACGGCAGACCTGCCCGGAGAGCCCCTGTTTGAAACCATTCCCAATTTCCACAATACCACTTCCCGCCTGGCGGCTCTGAAAGAGGCCATCCAGTCCGACCCCCTGGGGCGCGTGAAGGAAGTGCAGAAGGAAATAGACTGGTACCTTTCCCGTGAGTCGGACTGCCATCTGGTGGTGGATTACCTGAAATCCGGGGAATTGCCCCTGCGCTGTACGCACAATGATACCAAGCTGAACAATGTGATGCTGGACGATGTAACCGGAGAAGGCATTTGCGTGATTGACCTGGATACCACGATGCCCGGTTCCGCCATTTACGACTTCGGCGACATGATCCGGACGGCCACGTCTCCCGCCGCGGAAGATGAAAAGGACGTCTCCAAGGTCACGATGCGCATGTTCATGTTTGAAGCTCTGGTTCAGGGTTACCTGAGTTCCGCCAAGAGTTTCCTGACGCCTCTGGAAAAGAGCCTGCTGCCGTTCTCCGGCAAATTGCTCACGATGGAATGCGGCATCCGCTTCCTGACGGACTACCTGTCCGGTGACGTGTATTTTAAAATCCACCGTCCGGAACACAACCTGGACCGCTGCCGCACGCAGATGGCCCTGGTAGAATCCATTGAGGCGCAGATGGATGAAATGAAGGCCATTGTGGACCGCTATTAACCAATATCTACCAACATCGGAAAAACATGAAGATTCTCGTAACCGGCGGCGCCGGATTCATCGGTTCCCACATTGTGGAACACTATCAGGATAAGGCGGAGGAAATCCGTGTGCTGGACAACCTGCGCACGGGCTATCTCAGGAACCTGGAAGGGCTCAGGCACACGTTCATCGAAGGTTCCATCTGCGACCGGGAGCTGGTGCGCCAGGCGGTGCAGGGAGTGGACTATATTTTCCACATGGCCGCGCTCGTCTCCGTGCCGGAATCCATGAGCAAGATCAGCGAATGCATCGACATCAATGTCAACGGTTTGCTGAACGTGCTGGAGGAAGCTTCCGCCGCCGGAGTCAAAAAAATCGTGCTGGCGTCTTCCGCCGCCATTTACGGAGACAATCCCACGGTGCCCAAACTGGAAACCATGTACCCGGAGCCCAAGAGTCCCTATGCCATTACCAAGCTAGATGGGGAATACTACCTCAACATGTTCCGGGCGGAAGGAAAAATCAATACGGCAGCCGTGCGCTTCTTCAATGTCTTCGGTCCCCGGCAGGATCCCAAGGGCGCCTATGCTGCGGCCGTGCCCATTTTCATTGAAAAAGCTGTCAAAGGAGAAGACATCACCGTGTATGGGGACGGCTCCCAGACGCGCGATTTCATTTATGTGAAAGACATTGTAGGAGCCCTCACCTTTGTGGCGGAACACCCGGAAGTCACCGGCGTGTTCAATGCCGGTTACGGCGGCCAGATCACCATTGAAGAGCTGGCGCAGAACATCATCAAGGCTGCCGGGTCTTCCTCCAAGGTGCTTCATGCCCCGGAACGTCCGGGAGACGTCAAGCATTCCCGCGCCTGTGCGGACAAGCTCCGCAATGCCGGATGGCAGCCCAGGCATACTTTGCCGGAAGGCCTGGCGACGACGCTGGAATACTTCAAGGGCATTCTGGGCAGGTAACCTTCTGTAATTTCCGGTTTTATATTACCTCCGGACTGCCTCCGCTCCTGCAGCGGAGGCAGTCTTTTTTATGGGAAACTGGGGCTGTGTATGACAAATTGAACGGGTGTTGAAATTCGGATGATGCAAAAAGACTTTTTTATCATGGGAAAAGACGAAGAGCAAGTGTCCGAAAAAGGGGAAAATTATTTATAATCAAGAGCGTTTCATGAATTTTCAAAGCCTTTTGGTTTGACAATAAGGTAATGGACGGAAGCCGATATCCCATATTTGTTAGAGGGAAAAATTTTCTGCGGAAAAAATCCGGGCTGGCATTGAATGTTATTGACGGAAGAAAGGCGTAATAATAGAGACTTCGGGCGATATGTATTTCTTCAGAGATTCTTCTGCCAAGCAATTGCCTGCGTTTAAAGATCCCTGTTTTGAATTGGCCATGGCCCGCCGGAAGGAGGAAGCCCGCTGGGGATGGATACCTTTTGCCATATTCGTCTTCTTTTTGCTTGTGTACCGCTTCTTTGGCCTTGTCATGCCGAGCAATAATGCGGACGGCTCGCAGTCATGGCTCTTTTTGCTGGTTCTGGCGGGCTGGGGGCTCCTGGGTCTCGTCCACATGGTTGTGATTCCCATCTGGATGCTGATCGCCTCCCTTCATTACTGGGAGGTGAACCGCAGGGGATTGGCTGTTGCGGGGCTGCTGTTCAGCATTTTGGCTCCTGTCAGCATGGTTTTCATGCTGTCCTGCTGGTCCATGTTTGGATAAAGGTGCATTTTCCGTTCTGAGGGGGGGGAACGGTATCGCTTCCGCCAAACTTTCAGGATTCCGGGGATTGGCCTTTTCTCCGGCCTTTCAACCGGGTAAAGTGTTTCCGATGGATTTGTTCAGTTTACAGGAAGCGGAAGCGCGGGAAGGCTTTGAGCCCGGGGCGGACACTTCCGCCATGCCGCTGGCCGCGCGCATGCGCCCGCGCACCCTGGATGAAGTGGCCGGGCAGAAGCATCTGCTGGCTCCGGGTAAGCTGCTGAGACGGGCAATTGAGACGGACCGGTTTACGTCCCTGATTTTCTACGGGCCTCCCGGGTGCGGAAAGACTACTCTGGCCGCCGTCATCGCCCGGACGACGAATGCCCATTTCATGATGCTCAACTGCGTGGAATCCAATGTAGCGGACATCCGGGAAAAAATAGCCCAGGCGCAGATGAGGATGAGCATGCACGGGCGGAAAACCGTTCTTTTCGTGGATGAGCTGCACCGGTTCAACAAGGCTCAACAGGATGTTCTGCTTCCCCATCTGGAAAAAGGTACGGTCAGGTTTATCGGGGCGACCACGGAAAACCCCTATTTTGCGATTAACTCCCCCCTCCTGTCCCGTTCCCAGGTTTTTCCGCTGGAGCCGGTGCCGGAGGAGGAGCTGGCCGCCCTGCTGAAGCGCGCCCTGGCGGATGAGGTGCACGGGCTGGGCGCATCCCGCGTGGATATGGAGGCGGAAGCCCTGAACCATTTGGCCGCCAAGGCGGACGGAGACGCCAGGAAGGCGCTCACGGCTCTGGAAGTGGCTGTTCTGTCCACTCCTGCGGGGAAAGACGGCGTCATTCATGTGGACATCTCCGTAGCGGAGGAATCCATCCAGCGCAAGGCTATCAGGTACGACCGCCTGGGGGATTCCCATTACGATACGATTTCCGCTTTCATCAAATCCATGCGTGGCTCTGACCCGGACGCCGCCCTGTATTGGCTGGGGATGATGCTGGAAGCCGGGGAGGACATCCGCTTTATAGGAAGAAGGCTGGTCATCGCCGCGTCGGAGGATGTAGGGCTGGCGGATTCCAACGCCCTGCGCGTAGCTTTGGACGCGGCGCGCGCGGCGGAAATGGTCGGCATGCCGGAAGCTCGCATTCCTCTGGCGCATGCTGCGGTTTACCTGGCGACGGCCCCCAAGAGCAATTCCGCCTACGTGGGCATCAATGCCGCCATGGATGACGTGCGCAATGGGAAAACGCTGGCAGTGCCGGAACACCTGCGGACGCCAACGCGCAAGAAGCTGGCTGCCGCCGGAGGCGCGGATGCCGCCAGGCTGGAATACCTTTATTCCCACGACTATCCGGAACATTACGTACCCCAGGCCTACCTCCCGGAAGGCCGCGTGTATTACACCCCCACCGGAAACGGGCTGGAACTGAGGATCAGGGAACGCATGGAATACCGCCGTCAACTGGCGGAGAACGCCGGGGAAGGCGGGAAGAAGGGGTAATTCTCCCTTGAAAACGCGGGAATGAGAAGAAGGTTTCCCTGATTGCTCCTTTGAAGCTGCCGGGAATGTTGTTCGGCTTTGGCCGGCAAGAAGCAGGGAGAGAGGGATGCTTCCGCTTGGGCGCTGGCTGGAGATTCTTCTCCCATCGGAAAAAAGGCAGGAAATTCCTTGGGAATGTCCTGCCTTCGTGAAGGTTGTGAATGGCGGTTTTGTTCGTTTGCCGGCAGGAATCAGGATTCCTTGGTCACGATGATGTCGCAGTCCGCATCGAACCATCCGTGGCCCTGGCAGTCGAAAACCAAGTCCGGCTTTTCGGAACCGGAGAGGCGCAGGGTGAATTCGCGCCCGTTTTTGTCCTGCCGGTCCTTGGGCAGTTCGCTGACTACGCGGTTGCCCTTCATGAAGCGGGGGTTGCGGATATTGCAGCCGCCGCTGTTCATCTTGAAGGTGATCTTGTAGTTTCCGGGGCCGTCAAGCATGCTGCTGACGTTGACGCGGGTAGGCGTCAGTTCCGGACGCAGGTCGTAGCCTGTGAAGTGAGGACTTTTCAGGGTGACGGGTTCCGTCAGGTAGCGGTAGTAGTTCTGGGCGCCTATTCCCATGAGGGTTTTAGGGGATATCCTGGCGATGTCCGTCAGGGTCTTCAGCGCCTGGTCCTTTTTCCCCTCATTGCGGTAGAGCCAGAACCTGGCCGCCATGACCTGTTGTTTTTGAAGGGGAGTCAGGCCGGGGGTTTTGAGCTGTTTGTTTACATAGGCATGGGCGGTTTTGTAATCCTTTGGACCGCCGTCTTTGGCGGAATCATTCACCATTCTCTGCACTTTTTCGATGTAGGGCAGATGCCTGAACGTGTATTTGAAGTGCACTCCCTTGATGTCTTCCGGATCCGCCTTCTTGATTTTTTCCAGAATATCCTTTCTGGCAGAGGCCGCATAAGGAGGAAGCTGCTGAAGCCCTTCTCCGTAAAGAAGGGCCGCGGCCGTTCCGGATGAAGCGGCGGCTTTTTCCCACAGGGCATTGGCCTTGTTTTGCTGTTTTACGGCTTCCATTGCCTGCTTCATGACGGCTGGCAATGTTTCCCTGGAGACGCCTTCCGACAGGAATACCATGTTTCCGGTGGGGGAGACCACCTGAATGGCGGGGATGTTCCAGATTTCCCCCGGGGGTTTGGGCAGTTTCTGCTCTTCTTCCGTCATTTCCTCACGCTCGTCCTGGATACACCAGAGCACGGGTTCCGGGGAGTTCTTGGCCAGGTGTTCCACGGCGCGGGTGATTTCACGTGATTTTGGAGACCAGTCCGTGCCGGCCCATACGACGATCATGTATTTATTGACGGTTTTCGCCTCGTCTTTCACGGCGCTGTAAGCGGGGAGGGCCGCCTGAACAGGGGCGGACAGGAAGAGGGCTGCGGCCAGCAGGCCGGAAACGGGATTGATGTGATGAAGCATGGCGTTAATGGAGAATTTATTTTTCGTAAACGAGGATATGGCGCAGGTGCATGAATTCCGGCTGTGCGTTTTTGGCTTCCACCTTGATCCACTTGGCTTTGGTGCCTTCCGGTGCGGTGATGACCCATTCCTTGGGCATGTTTTCCGTGGCGGCCAGGGGGAACCAGGTGGCTCCGTCCGTGGACGTGGAGACCTCCATTTTCTTCATCCGGTTTTCATTGCCGTCGCGCTTGGTGACTACCAGCCCGGCCAGGTTCACTCCGTTTTTCAGTTCTACAATGACGTTCGGATTGACTTCCTTATCCGTATGCTGGGCTCCGCCGCAGGGACGCAGCAGGTTGATATGGTCCCAGGGGCTGTCCCACTGGCTCGTGGTGGAGCACCGGACCATGCCGTCTGCGGGCACCAGTTTCCAGCCCTGCGGAATGGACGCCTTGACCGTATTGTTCGTCGCATTGGCGCCGGAGAAAGAGGCCGCCGCTTTGCTCAAGGCCTGGAAGGCCGGAATGGAGCGGGCCGTTTCCGTGGCATAGATGGCTTTGCCGTAGGCTTCCTTCAGCTTTTTGGGGTCGGGGGCTTTCCCGGAGGTCCCGGTTTTTCCCGTTTGCTGGGCTACCTTGGCGAATGCGTTGGAGAACACGTCCGCCTGTCCGTTTTCCACAAAGTTTTTCACGCCCCATTCCAACGCCTGGCCAAAGTTGGTGCCGTCCCCCGTTTTCAGGTGGGTGGAGAGGACTGTTTCCAGATAGGCCGCTTTTTCCTGCGGATTTGCCAGGAAGGCGGATTGGGAGTCCAGCACGGGCTGGAATTTCACCGCCCATGATGTGGGAGTGGTGGCGATGGCTTCATGCAGGTCCCGGAACCAGGCAATCCGGTCCGCGGGCGGAATATCCATCAGGAATTTATTCTGCACGTCCTTGAGGATGTCGAATGCGGCAAAGCCGTTGCCCTGATAGTGGGAAAGGGCGTCCTTGGCGTAAACGTACCAGTCGACAGGCTGCATGCCTTCCTTTTCCATCAGCAGGCGTTGAAGTTCCGTGCGGAAGAACGGGTGCAGCGGTGTTTGCCTGAGCGCTTCCTCCCATGCCTGGATGGCCTTGTCCTTGTTGCCGGAAGCCTCGTCCAGCCGGGCCTGGGCGGCCCACAGGTAGGCCTGGTCCGCCTTATCGTTGTCAGCAAAGACATTTTCCATCAGCAGGTAGGAAGTAGGAGCCTGGGAGCCGAAGATATGGTTGTGCATGCCTCCGTCTGGTCCGCCGAAGCCGCCTTTCCATTCCCCCCGCTTCACGCGCACCGCGTATGCGCAGTGGCCCGGTTGTCCTACCGGATAAGCGGGGATGCCGTGGGCCTGGGCCGCCATGGTGCCGAAGTAGGAGAGGCCGCCGCAGACGCCGCCGATGATCTGCGTGTTTTCCGCGGTCGTGTTAAGATCCCTCCACGGCACGTAGAAAAGGGGCCCCTGAATGGTATCGCCAAAGAAATTGTGGCCCGTATAGGGGGCGGCCCAGCAGGCGGCCGTGTACCGCCGCCAGGGGAGGTTGACGTGTTCATTGCTCCATTCATAGGATTTATCGTCCCAGGGACTTCCCACGACGAAGCGCATTTCCCATGGGCGCAGTTTGATGAATCCCGGATGCAGCCTGTTTTCCTGATGCAGTTTTTTGAAAATCCGGTAGCGGCGCACCGGATTGCTGTTGGCGGAGTTGGTTTTGAGCCTTCCCGCCATGGGGCCGGTGGAAAAGACAGAGGCCAGCCCGGTGGCCAGGGATTGGTAATTCCGGAAATCCGGGCTCTTGCCGTCCGCTTTCCAGATGTCGGAGAGGATTTGAAGGCCTTCCGGTGAATTTTCCGGAATCAGGCCTGCTCCAAGGTAAAGCTCCATCCACGCCGGGTCCTGTAGAAAGGTTTTGATGAAAGCGGCATCTTGCGCGCTTTTGGAGAAAACGGCTTTCACCTTGTCCGGTCCCGTGACGCGCAGGAGTTCGTGAATGTCCAGCAAATGGCGGTACTGCTTGTTCTGGAGCAGTTTCTGTTCGGATTTCGTTTGTTCTCCAGCCTTCAGGAGGGTAGAGCGCAGTTCCGTCTGCAGGCCATCAAAGTCTCCGGAGACAATTTTTTGTGCCAGGGGCGCCGGCAGGCGGCTGGAGGAGGCCGGCGTTTCCGTTTCAGTTTCCGTCGGGCCCTGCGCCGCGCAGACGGGCGCCGCGAGCAGGGAAGTGCAGAGAAGAAGATGTGAAATATTCATGTGGAAGGGATTACTTGATAATAGCAGAAAGAGGGGGGAGGGAACCAGTGCGTTTTTCGACTTATTACGATGCCGGGAGGACGTTTTTATCATCCTTTGCGGCATATTTCAGCACAAATGGTCACAGAGCATTTTGACGCCCAGGCCGATGAGGATGAGCCCGGCTCCCGCTTCCAGATGAAAGGTCGGAAAGCGGTGCAGCCGTCCGGTCAGGAAAAAGCCGGCCGCCGTGCACAGGAAGGTGGTGAAGCCGATGGCGGCGGCGGGGAGAAGCACCGCATGGAGGGTGGGGTCGGTTCCACACTGGGCGGATGAAAGGTAAATGCTGACGCCCGCTACCAGCGCGTCGATGCTGGTGGCGATTCCCACAGCCATAAGGGTAGGAAGCGTCAGGCTGGTGACGTGGGGCATATCCTCTTCTTCGTTGCGGTGATTCCAGCCTTCGCGGAGGACGTTGACACCGAGGAAGGTGAACACGGCGAAGCCCAGCCAGTGGTCCCAGGCCGCAATATACCGGTGCACGGAGCCTGTAAGCAGAAAACCCAGCACGGGCATCAGGAATTGACCGGCCCCGGTGGACAGGGAGAGCTTGATTCCGTTGCTCAAACGCTTTTGCTTAATGAGCAGGCCGTAGGAGAACGCCACGACGAAAGCGTCCACGGAGAGGGCAAAAGCCAGGAAGATCAAGTCGGCAAGCGGCATGCTCATTGCGGAGAGGCACTCTAGGATATCCCCGGGAAAAAGCAATTTTTTTGTTCCTTGCGCTTTTTCCTGATTCCAAATGCGGCACAGGCGGGTCGGCTGGATTCCTGCTTCCGGCCGGGGGATTTTGTTTTTTTATGATTTTTTTGTTGTATTTTCTATAAAAACACACCCGTAAAGACACAAGCATACCGGATGGAAGTTTGAAAAAATATTCACTTTTGCTACATGGTATGATTCACGTTTGTAGATATGATATTCTGCGGCGGATGTATTTTTTGATATAGATCTCGTCGGAATTTGTCAGCATGCTTTGTGATTCATGGCAGTTATTCCCGTTGACCGCCATGTTTGAAAGCATAGTTGCATTATTTTTTAGGGAATAGAAGAACGGCGTCCTTGATTATTCAAAACCGCCGTTTGTGTCATTGGGCATGTATAATTTATATCGCGCGACGTTTTTTTCGTCGCCCGGCATATGTTCTTAACCTATTGACGCTTCATCTTGATTGTGTTTCGGCAATGGAATATAAGGCTGCTTTTCCTGCTAATTTTACCCGTGCTCCATCCATGCGGCAATAAAGTGTTCCACCGCGTTTGGAAGCCTGATAAGCTATGATGTCGTCTTTTCCCAATCTGTTCGCCCAGTAAGGTATAATGTGACAATGACCGGAACCACAAACGGCATCCTCCGGCACTCCGCATTTGGGGGCAAAGGTACGGGAAACGCAGTCAGTTTCCGCACCTTTTGCGGTTACATGGAGCAAAAGACCGTTCAGGGCATGAACTTTTGATAGATCCGGATTGAGATGTTCGATTATTTTTACATCGTCAAACACGCATAAAAGGTCACGCCCCATATACGCTTCTCTGGGGGTAGCGCCGATAGCGCCGATCATTTGCTCCGTTACGGGAACTGATTTTAATTCATAGGCGGGGAAATCCATTTCATAAAGATCACCATGCCGTTCTACCACCAAATCACCGCTTAAAGTTTGAAAAACAACTTTTGCCGCTTCTTTCTCATAGAAGTTCAAAATAACATAGGCACAGGCTAATGTCGCATGACCGCATAAGTTAATCTCTCCACCGGGGGTGAACCACCGCAGATGATAGCTCTCCCCTTTTTTGACAGCAAAGGCCGTTTCTGAAAGATTGTTTTCAACGGCCATATTTAACATCAATTCCTCGGACGGCCATTGTTCTAAAATGCAAATCGCCGCGGGATTTCCATGAAAAACTTTGTCGGTAAAAGCGTCTATGATATATTGTCTCATTATAATATATTTATTCCAAATCAACTGTAACTTCGGTTCTGCGCAAAATTTTCAGACGAGAGCCCTGGCATCCATGCAGCTTTTTGCGGGCTTGGCGGTAAATACTTTCCATGCACCGTACTGCTTTTATATCTTAACCGTTTATTAAAGCGGGCGACCCAAAGTCCGGACGTTACTCATAAGCATTCAAGGCGGAGCCGCCGGGAAAAATGAATTGATGGACATGAGCGGTGCTTTTCAGGCTCCATGACCGCAGTTTCAAGAATGAAGGCTGGACAGTTGTTGCTGCGTAAGCTTCATCATTGATTGACAAATATGTTCCCGAACCGCACGCATGACTGGCGGAAGGGGGCATTCCGACAGTCATGCGTTGAGGATGGGAAAGAATGCTATTTGCAGTATTTTTTGATATAGGGCAGCACGGCGTCCGCCCAGATGGCGTAGCCTTTTTCCGTAAAGTGCAGGTTGTCCCTGCTGATGCCGGGGAGCAGTTTGCCGGAGGAGTCCAGAAAGCGCCTGTTGATGTTGGCGTAAGTGGTGCGGGGCAGCTTGCACTGGGCCAGAATGGCGTTGATGCGGTCGTTGTGCTGGCGCAGCTTGTCCTGGGGGCCTGTGCCGCGCGGGAAAATGCCCAGCAGGAGGACGTGGGTGTCCGGGAACCTGACCAGCAGGTGTTCAACGGCACCCAGAATTCCCATGGCCGTTTTTTCCGGGGCTTCCCCTCCTTTGAAATGACCTGTATTGTTGGTGCCGATCATGACGATGCAGAGTTTGGGGTCCGTCTGGGCCGGGATGCCGGAATCCGTGATGCGGTAAATCAGGTTGGTGGTTTGGTCCCCGGAAATGCCGAAATTGCAGGGATGATAGGGGGAGAACGCCTTTTCCCATATTGGTTTTCCTTCCCTTTTCCAGTAGTCCGTAATGGAATCTCCCAGGAAAAGGACGCCGCAGGGGTGGTTCTTTATTTGTTCCACCTGCTGTTCATATTGCTTCCTCCACCATTGGGGCTGTTCCCGTGGCAGCGGAGTCAGAGGGGACGGCGCAGCCGTTGAGAGAAGGGAGGCCAGCAGGGAGAAAGCAAGTATGTGCAAAATCTTCATGGGCATTTATTATACGGGCATTTTCCAAAAACGCCACATGAAAGTGGTGGCCTTTTTTTGCTGTTGCGGCGTGCGGGCAGCTTTTGCGGCAGGGTGTTCCCCCTTGCCAGATTCCGGGGGGTGGTGTAGCTTGTGGGCGGTATGAGTGAGGTATCCCTGCAGCATGGAATGACGCGCCAGATGGCCGTCTCCCAGTCTATGCAGACGGGGATGCAGATTCTTCAGGCTTCCGCTTTGGAATTAAGGCAGATTATCCGCCAGGCGCTGGAAACCAATCCCATGCTTGAGGAGTTGCCGGACGCTTCCCCGGAAGCGCTGGAAGACGGTCCGGACGGGGATGCCTGGAATGAGCGGGAGGACGGGTGGAACGAGTTTACGGCGGAAGGCCGCCTGTCTGGGGACGCGGCCGCCCGCCGTGATTTCATGTATGAATCCGTCGTGGCTCCGGAATCTCTGAAAACCCATTTGATGGATCAGGCGCAGCATTCCGCATTGACGGGCCGCGCCCGGGACGCCCTGTTCCTGCTGATTGACGCTTTGGACGAACGCGGGTTTCTGACGGAGTCTCCGCAGGAGCTGGAAGAGCAGGGGTGTTTCAGCATGCGGGACATGGAGGAAGCTCTGACTGCGCTGAGGGAAATGGACCCGCCCGGAGTGGGGGCGGCGGATTTAAGGGATTCCCTGCTGATCCAGCTTGAACAGCGCGGTTTGAAGCGTTCGCTTGCTTTCCGCCTGGTCAAGCGCTGCTGGCGGGAACTGGCGGCGCACAAGTATGAGGAAGCCGCACGCCTGCTGGATGTGGAACCGGGAGCCGTGGCGGAGGCTCTGGAGGTGATTAGGAGCCTGACTCCTGATCCAGGGGGGGCCTACGCCCCCGGCGGCAACCCTCATCTACTGCCTGACGTCATTGTGGAGGAGGGGCCTTCCGGCGTGCTGGAGGTTGTCCTCACTTCCGAGTATCTTCCGCGCCTGTCCATGAATGAACGGTATATGGAGTTAATGGCTGAGGGTTCCGGAAGCCGGGAACTGAGGCAATATCTCCGCAGGGCGTTCCGGGAGGGACAGGAGCTGTTGCGGGCTTTGGATATGAGGCAGGAGACCGTTTTGCGCCTGGCCCGTGTCATCGTGAGGAGGCAGGAGGATTTTTTCAGGTCAGGTCCGGCCCGCCTGAAGGCCATGGGCATGGAAGAAGTGGCGGAGGAGATGGGGGTTCATGTTTCCACGGTTTCCCGGGCGTGCCGGGACAAGTACCTGTTGTGCAGGTGGGGGATGAAAGAATTGAGATCCTTTTTCAGTGCGGGAGTTCCGTCTGAAGGCGGCGTTTCCCCGGACGGGGCGGCTTCCGGAGCCGTGGCTGCCGGTGCCGTCCAGGAGCTGATGCGGCGGCTGATTGCGGAGGAAGATTCTTCCAAACCCCTCAGTGACGCCGGGCTGGCGGCCGCGCTGCGGGAAAAAGGGGTGAACATCGCCCGCAGGACGGTGGCCAAATATCGGGAGCAGATGAAGATACTGCCCGCTTCCCTGCGCCGGGGAATATGACAGTTCCCTATATTTTGAATTGTTTATTAACAATTTTGCAATCAATGTATTGTGCCTTTTGTTGATGGGACGCTTTTTTAGTTTTTCTTTCCGACGGAAGAGGCGATTGACTGATGCGGCTTTGGTGCTATAGTCCCCGCTTTATCGTGATGCGTACATTTACCTGGCCTATTGCCCTGCTGCTGGCGGGGCTTCTTTTCCAGACAGTGGCGTTTGCCGTGTTGAATACGATTGTTCCCCTGTGGATGGAGCAATTTGATGCCGCCACCTGGGAGGCCGGGCTGGTGGGGGCTTTCTTTTTTCTCGGGAACCTGGCCGGAACGCTGCTGGCTGGCGGCGTGATTCGCCGGGCCGGGTTCAAAGGAAGTTACCAATATGCATGCCTTTTATGCGCAGTGTCCACCGTTCTGCTGCCTGTGTTTCCCGGCGTTCCGGCCTGGAGCGGCCTCCGGCTGCTGGCGGGGATCAGCTGCGCCCTGATCTGGGTGGTGGTGGAAAGCGCCCTGCTGAGGGCCGGAACGCTGCAAACCCGCGGCATTCTGCTGGCTTCCTACATGGTGGTCTATTATCTGGGTACGGTGCTGGGGCAGTTGCTTCTGGGCTGGTTCCCCAGCGATATGCCCCTGATTGTGACGGAAGTCTGCATTTTATCAGTGGCGGGCATGGTTCCGCTGATGTTCGCGCGTCTGGAGCCGGGCAATGGACAGGTTTCATCCTCCTCCCATATAGAAATTCGGACACTGCTGAGACGCCGCAGCGTCTTTCTGGGTGTTGTGGGATGTGTGATTTCCGGCGTGGTATTGGGTACTATTTATTGCCTGATGCCCCTGTTCCTGAAGCACCAGGGAATGGACCACTCTTCCGTGGGATACTGGATGGCCCTGCTGATTGCCGCTGCCATTCTGGGGCAGTGGCCCATGGGGCGGCTGGCGGACAGGTACGGCCGCGCTTTCGTCATGAAATGCCAGTCCCTGCTGGTGGCGGCGGCCTGTGCCGGGCTGATGCTGAAGGGGGGGCTGATGGCTCCCTCCCTGATTGCTCTGGGGCTGGCCGGATTTTCCCTGTACCCTGTTGCCATGGCCTGGGGATGCGAGGAAGCTTCCCGGGATGAACTGGTGACCATGAACCAGCTTCTGCTGTTGAGTTATTCCCTGGGCACGCTGGCCGGCCCTTCCCTGACTTCATTCCTGATGCAGAGGTATTCCGACAATTGGATGCCTATGGTTATTGCGCTGGTGGCCCTTTCCTTCATGCCTGTGCTGATGCTGGGCGGCGGCCACGGAAGGAGAAAGCTGTCCCGGTAACGGGGAGAGAGGGAAACGTCAGGATGCTTTCTCGCCCGGGCCGGCGTTTTTTGCCGGTTCGGGCGCGTCGTTGTCCGCTACCTGGTGGATCATGTCCGTCAGCGCCTGCACATACTCTTCCGTACGGGCATCCGTGACGGGATACTTGCACCGGCAGGAGACCGTGGGAATGCCCAGGACCGCATAATGGCGGTCATTGCCTGTGAGGGCGGAAGGTTCCCGGTGGAAGGTAGCGGGCGCCTGCTCCCAGGATTTGGCGAAGGGGGCGGCGCACTGGCCAGCAAATTTCTTGCCGTGCGGGGTGGTCGTGAACAGAACGGCTTCCCGGTAGGATTCCGGGTCCGGCTGTTTTCGTTCCCCTCCGGCATCCAGCTTCTGAGGTTCCAGATTGATCATGCCCAGGATGTTGGTTGCTCCAATGCTGCCGCTTAGGGTGCTGGCATGCACGCAGGCTCCGGAAGAGATGGATTTCCCTGCGGGCTCCGCTCCGTTCGCGTATGCGACAAAATAGATATTGTGATTGGTGGGGATGTCTTTCAGGCCTCTCGCCGTCTCCAGCAGCAGGGCCGTTCCGCTGCCGTTGTTGCGCCGTCCGCTGGAATCATAATTGGCTCCCACAACGATGCTTTGATTGTTGGAATACAGGCCGGGCTTGTAAACCAGGATGTTGTAAATGGCCGTTCCTTTTTTCACGTTTCCTCCGGATACGGGCTGCATGGTGACGGCGTACCCCATGTCCGAGAAATTCCCGGCGATGTATTTGGCGGCGGCGTCCATGGATTTGGGCTGGCTGGCGTTTCTTTCCCCGATGTCTTTTTGCAGGACTTCCGTGTGTTTTTCCATGCGTGCGCCCAGGGTCCGCGGTGTTTCCTGCCCTCCGGAGGAAAACATGGGAAGAAATGTGCAGGAGGAAAGACCGGTGGACAGCAGCAGGAATCCGGAAGACAGGACGGCGGAGGGATGCATGCGGGGCATCATGGCTTTACAGGGTTTCAATATAATGCAGTTCACGGGCAATCTGGGCTGCCAGGGGGATCTTCATGTGGTCCGGCAGGACGCTCCAGGTATAGGTTTCCACCTCCAGATGCGGTTGCGAGCCTTTGCGGCCCCGGAGGAAATTGTGCGTTTTCTGGATGAATTCTTCCGTGCTTTTCAAGGGTGGTTCCGGTGAAGCGTACAGGGGAATGTGGTAATGAATGCGCCATTGGGAATCCCGTATTTCCTCTGCATAATCCCGCCCATAGGCCAGGGCATTGGGCAGGTCCGGGAAAAGCATGGCGCCTTCCCGGTGGAGGATGCTGGTCTGATGGAAATAAACGCCGTCGTCAAACTGCCGGAGGCGTTCCAGGTCTTCCACCCCGCATATGCGGCATTCCAGGGCGTTGGAGAATTGCACTTTGCAGAGGGCGATGTTGTTTTCCTCCCAGGCGGAGAGGGTGAATTCCGGTTCTTCCCGGAGAATGGCGAAATGGCAGGTATCGTATGTCAGCCCCAGGTGGCGTTCGATAAGTTCGGGACGGCGGGAACGGTTGCGAAGGCCGTTGAAAAAACGGATGGCTCCATCCGTATCGTGAAAATGGCCGAAGGGTTCCGGTTCCAGCCCCAGCTGCATCAGGCGGCCGGTCTGCCTGCTCAGCACATCCAGGAATCCGCTCATGGCGTCCAGTCGGGAGAAGATGCGTTCTTCATCCGCATGAAACCAGCTGTGCGAGGCAGGGAGCGTGCTGACGGTCAGCCTGTCAGCCTGTTCGTCTCCAATGAGTGCCAGAATGCGGAACAGGTTGCAGGTATATTCAAAACGTTCCGGTGTAGTCCAGTCCGGCTGGAAAACGCGTTCTTTCACGCGCTGCCCGTGGAAATTTCCGTAAGGGAACCCGTTAAGGGTTTCTACGCGCGCGCCCTGGTCTTCCAGCCATGATTTCAGGGTTTCCGCGGCGTGCGGCGTTTCCAGAAGCTCCGCTGCCGCCCTGGCGGACAGGCGCAGGCCGATGCCCAGGGGGATATCCTTCAGAGGGGAGTCCATCGCCGCGAGTTCCTGCCTGATGCGGGGAACGCAGGTGAAAAGAGCCTCCCTGGTTTCCGCCCAGGATTCTGCGGGATGAATATTGGTACAATAGGAAAGCATGAAGGCGTGTGCGATGTAAGGGGAACGGCGTTTTTCTGCAGGATGTTTTTCTTGCCTAAATACGGTTCCGCGCAGAAGGAAAATTTCATGGAGTTCCGCTTTTTGGCGTCATCCGGGAGCTTTCCCCGGCAAGTGGAGTGCCTGCGGAGCCTTTCAACTTCCGGAATAGGGTGTCATTGGAGCAATAAAAAACAGGCCGCCTGCAAGCTGGGCCTGTTTTTGGAAGAGGAGGCATTTGCCCCGGCCCGGAAACACGCCATGGAGGCGCAAAAGCTTCGGGCCGGGGAAGATTGCCGGCTGTTACTGGACGATGCCCAGCGGAGCAGTCGTTTTCCAGTCTCCGCGGGTGAAGTCCGGGAATACCTGGGGCATGCCGCCCTGGGCCACGGAGTATTCGGAAAGTTCGGAGACGGAGGACCAGAAGGCACCTTCATAAACGTTCTGGTCCATCGGTTCGCCATTGCGGAGGCATTCGATGATGCGGAAGAGCATCACGAAGTCCATGCCGCCGTGACCGCCCATCTTCAGGGCCAGCGGCCCGATTCTCTTCCAGAGCGGGTGATCGTACTTTTCAAAAATAGGGGCCAGTTTTTCTTTGCCTTCAATCCATTCATGATAATTTCCGTTGCCCAGCTTTTCCCCGGCTACGCGGGTCGGGAAGCCGGCCAGGGTGCCCAGGGTGCCCTGGATGAGATTCAGGCGGGAGTAGGGGCGCGGACTGGTTTCATCCCATTCCACCAGGACGGTGCGGCCCATGGTGGTCTTGATGATGGAAGTATTCATATCGCCGCAGGCAAAGTCCAGCTTGTTCCACTTGTGGTCCGCCGGGAAATTTTTCTTGGCATACGCGGCGCGGCCCAGGGCCGGGCTGGAGAAGGAGACGAGCCTGCCGAAGCAGTCGTCCTTGCGGGCCAGATTCATGTACTGGGCAATGGGGCCGAGGCCGTGCGTGGGATACACGTTGCCGTTGCGCTTGGCGTAGTGATAGGTTCTCCAGGAACCGGTGCCGCGTTCCACCTGCTTCATCTGTCCGCGCAGTTCATGGATGTAGGCGGCTTCTCCGTACAGCAGGTCGCCAATGACGCCCTGGCGTACCATGTTCAGGTACATGAGTTCCTCACGTCCGTAGTTGACGTTTTCCATCATCATGCAGTGCTTCCTGGTTTCTTCGGAGGTATCCACGATTTCCCAGAGTTCCTTGATGGAGACGGCCATAGGCACTTCCACAAAGGCGTGGGCGCCCATCTTCATCACGTCGCAGGTAACACGGCAGTGCCATTCCCAGCTGGGGCAGACGATGACGGCGTCCGGCTTGACTTCCTTCATCATGCGCTTGTAGTCTTCCGGTCCTTTCGTGAAAATGGGGGGGCGCTTGCCCGTCTTCTTTTCCACGACGTCCGCACTGCGCTTGGCCCAGTCTTCATACAGGTCGCAAATGCCGACAATTTCCGCACCTTCTATAACGGCCATCTGGCCCACGTGCATGGAACCGCGTTCACCCACGCCGACAAAGGCCACACGCACCTTGTCCAGCTTGGGAGCCCTGAAGCCGCCCATGTAGATGGCGCCGGGCTTGCGCGGGGGCCACGTGGTCATGGGGCCGATGTTATTCGGGTCCGGAATGGTGATTTTCTTGGGAGCCAGGGGGGCTACTTCCTGGGCGTTGGCAAAGGAACCGGCAGCCAGGGCGCCAGTGGCCAGGCCCAGGGTCTGAAGGAAACGACGGCGTGATGATGAATTATCCATGGATGGTAATTATATAAAGGATTTGAATCCCCAGTTTGCCATAGATACTGAGGTTTGAGAATCTTTCTTTCACAGATGGTGAAAAAAATGCATTCCTCTGTAAAAACGGAATATCCCTGATTCCTGGAAGGAATCAGGAGGGAATGCCGCCGCCTTTTGAAAATCCCGGACATGAAAAAAGCCCCAGTCCTGCAGCAGCGCGGGAAGGACGGGGCCTGTAAGGGCATCATCCGGTTGTGCCGATGTTGCATGCCGTTGCTTGGGAATAAAACAGGGGAGCGAGCGTATCGCCGCTCCGCGTTCCGAAGGATCGGCCCTGCATCGGAGGACATCCGGAGGGTGTTGTTTGTTGCCGCCGGCGCTTGGCTGCCGTTTCCGTTCCCGGCGACGGGGAAGATCATTCCGTTTCCTGCGGCTTCTATTCAGGGGACCCTGGCAGGGGGCCGCGTGCCGTGGAATCGGGATCATCTCCCCGATCATCCGTAGATGGTCCGGTTATTGCGCCATGCCGGCGGCGGGAAGTTTTGGCGCCGCAAGCCTGGCATAGGCTTCATTCAGAGCCTTGCCCAGCCTGGGGCGGAAAGCGGTGGTGGCGGGCAGCTGGGTGCCTTCCATGCCGCAGGAGCGGAGGATGTCCGGGATGGACGGGGCCAGAGTGCGCTTCATGATGTTCGTGCAGTCTTCCAGGTCCACTCCGTATTTTTCCTCCATCAGGTTCTTGATGCGGTCCGCCATCTTTTTCATCCTCTCAATCTGTTTTCTGGACATGATCGGCTGGATGATTTCATTCGGGTCGGGGACGTAGCCGATCAGCATTCCAATGGCCCGTTTCAGATCTTCCGGCAATTCCGTTACATTGCCGCTGTTAAGGACCTGAGCCAAAACCTGATAACTGCTGGTGGCGTTTTCGTCATAATCATGAATGCCCGAGGCCAGCGCCACGCCTGCGATGCTCTGCACGTAGCGGGCTACTTCCGGGGAATAATTTCCTTCCACGAAAGTGGAGGGAACGTCATCCGCGTAAGCCTGCATGGCGGCCTGGCAGGCGAGGGAACCGACGGTGCCCGCGCATAGTGTCCTGACGATGAACGAGGTTATTTTCATGATTGAAACTCCGGTTGAAGCTTCCCGACTGGAACGATTAGGAGAACCGTTTGCAGCAAGTGAGACCGCGTTGACTTCAATTCCGTTCAAAAGTTTTTTGAATGATTAAAATCATGCTTCCGCACGGCTGCCGTTCCTTCCATACCCTTTCCGCGGCTTCCTGCGGGGAGCGGAACGTTTTTCCTGCATGGAGCTGCTACTTTTCCTGCGCGCTTCTGGGACCGCGCGCAATTCAGCCGGGACGGAGGCGCTGGAAGCGTGCACGGGAAGGAGGCGTTCCAACAGCTTGTGCACGTTCCTGGCTTTCCTGATTTCCTCCGGGGAACAGAGAGCGATGGCTTGCCCGGCGGCTCCGGCACGCGCCGTGCGGCCGATGCGGTGCACATAGACCTCCGGTTCTTCCGGCAAATCATAGTTGATGACAAGCCGTACGTCTTTTACGTCAATGCCGCGGGCGGCGATGTCCGTGGCGACGAGGACAGGCGTTTCCCCGGAACGGAATTCACGGAGCATGCGTTCGCGCCTGCCCTGGCTTTTGTCCCCGTGAATGGCGGAAGCCGGATAATCCTTTCCGGACAGGAAGGAGGCCAGGCGGTCTGCTCCATGCCTGGTCCGGGTAAAGATAAGCGTGCGGCCAGGGAGCTCCTGCTGTTTCAGCAGTTCCAGGGTAAGGAGCCTTTTTTCCGACTGGGAGCCGACCATGCAAAGGAACTGTTCTACCCTGTCCGCCGTGGAGGAGGGAGGGGAGACTCTCACCGTTTCCGGTTTCTGAAGCAGGGTCTGGGCCAGTTGCCGGATATTGTCCGGCATGGTGGCGGAAAACATCTGCGTGTGGCGTTTCCTCGGGATTTTGGAGACGATTTTTTTCAGGGCCGGGGCGAATCCCATATCCAGCATATGGTCCGCCTCATCCAGAATCAGGGTTTCCACGCCGTCCAGACTGACGGTCCGGCGTTCCAGATGGTCGATCAGTCTGCCGGGCGTGGCTACCAGAATATCCAGGCCTCCGGCCAGTTCCTTGAACTGGGAAGCATATCCCACGCCTCCGAAAATGACGGCGGTGGACAGATGCAGCCCTCTGGCGTAGGCGCGGATATTTTCATGAATTTGCGCAGCCAGTTCCCGGGTGGGACTCAGAATAAGCGCCCTTACCCGGCGGCCCGGCGGCTTTCCGGAACGTTCTGAAAGCTGTTGAATAAGGGGCAGGGCGAACGCGGCCGTTTTTCCGGTTCCGGTTTGCGCCAGCCCCATCAGGTCCTTGTTCTGCAGCAACAGGGGGATGCAGGCTTCCTGGATGGGAGTGGGGGTCTTGTACTCCAGATTCTCCAGTTGGCGGAGAATGGGAGCCGACAAGCCAAGCTCCCTGAATGTAGTTGATACCATGTCTGTGGATGTGTCTGTGAATGCGCCTCGGCTGCAATGAACTGACGGAATCACGGCAATAACGGAACAAAAAAAGTCCGCAGGAGCGATACTGAAAAGATCAATACGGAGACGCCCGTATTCCGCCAACCGCAAATGACTATCAACAATCAACAACCAAACACCATTCGGCGGGAACGGCTTTATCAGAGCACGGCAAAGATCTCCTGTCAAGGAAAATAAAAACGTTTGTCCTGTTAGTGTTCCGTATCTCCGCTTCAAAAACAGTTCTTGTCATGATTTTTTTATAGAAATTGAATATGAATAAATTACCGGATGAAGCGGGTGAGGAATCCGCCGTCAACCCTAAATTCTGAATATGAATGACTGATTGATTTCTGGCGGACAATTTAGGGGGGAATACCCAAGAGGCTCTTTTCCTGTTCCGGTACAGGTTTTATCTGCATCAGGGAGCCGGCTGACATGTTAGAGGCCGCATGTCCCAATCAGCGGATTCCTCATCCGTATACTTTCCTTTGAATAGACGATGTTGAATTAGTTATGTCCCTTAAAACAAAGGTAAAGAATGGAATTGGCATTTTTCTTGTCGTGTTGTCCGTATGTTGCGGCAGCCCTCTTTTTGCGGGGCTTCAGCCGGAAGAGGGGATGGATTTGAGTAAACCCCGGATTTGGACGGCGGTGACAGGCCATCAATTAAAGGCAGCGTATGAGGGAAGAGATGGCAACAAAATCCGGTTGCTTGCAAATGGTGGAAAAATAAAAACCATTTTACTGGAAAAACTTTCAGAAGCTGATCAGCGGTTATTGGAGCATTTGACGCGGGAGGAAAACCGAAGCGGGGAAGCTGGCTTTCCGGATTCCGGCAGGAATGGCAAGGAGCATCCATTTGTCGGATTTCTTGCTGAAGCGAAACAAAAACGCCTTGATGGAGAAGAAGGTGTGGAATATTACCAGAATCTGATTGATGCTCTTTATGAAGAAATGAAAAAACATGAATTCGGGTATCCGAAAGATTTTATTAAAGAAGATGGTTTGTTCAATATGAAATATTTAAAAAGCGTTCACGGTAGGAAAAAACGAATTTCTGAGCGCGTAAATCTTTTTACGGGAAAACATTTATTTACTCCTTCCTATGGTAATGAACCTCGTTGGGAATGGGTGGATCAGAAAATAAATTTTGTCATAGAAGGAGATCTTATCCGACTTAAACAGCAAGATACTCTGTATGCAAAAAATAAGGAAAAGATGGTGGAATTCGGTATTTTGATTAATAAGAAAAAGCGCAATGCTGAAAACTATGAAGCTTGGTATACGGAAGACAGCAACGATTATTTGTACCGGTTGGAAGCTTGCGTGAATTCATCTGATGACGGCAGGTTCGTCATAGACAGAATGAATAGAGAGAAATGGCTGCATTTATGTGCTCACGATACGAAGAAAGGAATTTTCTATACTTTAAAAATTTTGGTTGATGAAAATGGAAAAATAACAATCAGAAATTCCGAAGAAGGCTCATTCCTGTTTTTTGCCACAGTTCCCAAAAACAGGGGGTCTAAAGATGTTTTTGCTTATCCGAGAAATAATGACAGGCTTGTTTTTAATTCAGTGTACAGCATAGCTGTTGCTTTGGGGAGATACGATAGGAACGGCTTTCTTATGGATTTGGAAACGCTGTGGGCTGGCGTGGAAAAGAGGGGGCATTATATTAATGCCAAGCCTTCGGGCAAACATGATGATCCTTTAAATGTTTTTGCGGAACGCAATGTCAAGGACAGGTAAAGCGGCTTGAGAGCCGTGGAGGCGTTCATCTTCCGGAAGAGAGGATGGACAGCTTGAACGTTTCAAGGCTTCAGCATGTGCAGGAAGGGCGACAGCGGAAGATTCCGCGTGCATTCTTTCATACAGGAACCCGGCGGAATGAAATCATGCGCCCGGTATATGAAATGTCCCGGAGAATGAACAATGTTGCCTCTGTCTCCTGACGGATGGGGGAAAAGGCAATTTTCAACGCTGCAGGAATTTGCGGGCGCCCGCGCAGTAAACGGCTCCGGAATAAACGGTCAGGATGACGGACCCCCACAGTGTAACCTGGTACAGCAAGTTGGAAGCGCCGGAACCGTGCCACAGGCAGAGCGCGGCCAGCCGGTCCGTGATGGAAGGCAGGTATTCCGGCGTATGCGTCCATGTCAGGGCCAGCAGGCAGGCGATGCAGAAGGCCAGCTGGAAGGCGGTTTTCCATTTGCCGGACGTTCCCGCAGGGATGATGACGCCATGATCCTGCGCAATCTGGCGCAGTCCGGTGACCAGGAATTCCCTGCTGATGATGAGAATGGTAATCCAGGCGGGGCAGAGCCCTTCGCCCGTCAGGTAAATGAAGGCGGCGGAGACGGCTATTTTATCCGCCAGGGGGTCAATCAGCTTGCCGAAGGTGGTGACCTGATTCAGGCGGCGGGCCAGGTAGCCGTCCAGCCAGTCCGTGCAGGCAGCCAGAATGAACGTGACCAGCGCAGCCAGGTATCCCCAGGAATACCGGTCCGCGACGCTGACTGCTGCCGTAAAGACGACTACCAGGGCAATACGCGTCAGGGTAATGGCATTGGGCAGGTTCAGCATACCGGTTTATTAGGGGACAGATGGCTGCCCGTAGCAAGCTTTTTTGCTGGATTCAGGAATGAAATTTCCGGAAAACGGCGCACGGAAAAAAGCGAAGGGAATACGAAGATACGGGCAGCCGGGCGCATGATGCGTGCGTTTCAGTTCCTGCTTCCCGTTTCCGCTGTTTTGCGGCAATTAATTCCCGATCATTTTGTAGAAGTCTTCCTCGGAAATGACGGGCACGCCCAGTTTGAGGGCCTTGTCCCGCTTGGAGCCTCCTCCGCTGCCTGCCAGGAGGCAGGAGGTGGATTTGGAGATGGCTCCGGTGGCTTTTCCCCCGTGGGAGGCGATAAGCTGTTCAAAGTAATCCCGCGGATGGCTGAGCGTTCCTGTGATGACGAAGGTTTGGCCGGACAGGGAGCCCGCCGGGATTTCGAGAAGGCTGGCCCGGTAAGATTGGGATTGGGGATTGATGCCCAGTCCGTGCAGGACGTCCATGGTATGGTTCCCTGCTGCGGAGGCGAAAAAGCTCCGGAGGGATTTGGCCGCCGCCACGCCGATTTCGGAGCCATAGCTGAATTTGGCCGTATTTTTACGCAGGTAGCCCGTTGCCAGATAGGGAGCGGTCAGGCGGTCGATTTCCTCCATCAGTTCCTGGTGGCGCTCCTGTACCGCCTCTGCGGAAAGCGCGCCTTCCTTCACCGCCTTTTTGTTTTCGCGGGTGTTGGGGTTGGTTTTGGCGGCCTGTTCCACCAGTTCATCCAGGCGGACGATGTCCCGGAGGTAGGGAGAATCCGCCACATGCTTCAGGTCGGGATGCGTGTCCGCCAGCGCCTTGGCGACAACTTCCCCCACCAGGGGAATGCCGAAGGCGATGAGCCAGCGCTCCAGAGGAAGCCCGCGCGCGTTTTGCAGGGCGTCCAGAGCTTTCCGGGCATTCTTCTCCCCGTAACGGCGCGGTTCTTCCGGCGTGCCCAGGTTCAGGTTGGCGAGCTGGTCCGGCATCAGGGAGAAAAGGTCCAGCGCGGAGGACGCCAGTCCGGAGCTTCTCAGCGCTTCCGCCACGGAAGAGCCGATGCTTTCCACATCCAGAGCGGACCGGGAACAGAAATGGGTGATGCCCGTGACGGCCTGCGCGGGGCAGGTGAAGTTGGTGCAGCGCCAGGCTACTTTCCCTTCTTCCTTCATGATGGGGTTGCCGCAGGCGGGGCACAGCCCTTTCGTGGCTTCCAGGATGCTGTAGGGCCTGGCGTCCTGCGGGCGTTTGGAAAGGTTCACTTTCAGAACGGCCGGGATGATTTCCCCCGCCTTTTCCACCAGCACCGTATCGCCTATGCGAACGTCCTTCCGGTCGATTTCATCCTGGTTGTGGAGGGTGGCCCGCGCTACCGTAGAACCGGACAGCAGCACAGGCTGCAATTCCGCCACAGGTGTCAGCACCCCGGTGCGTCCTACCTGCACGACAATATTCAGCAGGGTGGTTTCCTTCTGTTCCGGGGGGAATTTATACGCCGCCGCCCAGCGGGGCGCGCGAGCCGTAGCTCCCAGCGCTTCCCGCGTAGCCGTGGAGCTGATTTTAATAACGGCTCCGTCCGTGCCGTAGGGGAGCGTATGGCGGAGCCTGTCAATATCCCGCACGGCCTGGCGGGTGGATTCCAGGCTGTCCGTGTAATACACCGGCTCATTGCAGGGGATGCCGCAATGGCGGAGCATGTTCCAGAAGTCTTTTGCGTCCCTGAGTTCCGGGCCTTCATACGTGCCCAATCCGTGGGCCAGGAAGGCCAGCGGCCGGGTGGCCACCTGCCGGGGGTCCAGCTGCTTGAGGGTTCCGGCGGTAGCGTTGCGCGGGTTGGCGAATGCGGGGAGCCCGTCGGCGTCCCGTTCTTCATTCAGTTTGGCAAAGGCTTCATTGGGCATGAAGACTTCCCCGCGCACTTCCAGCACGGGCGGCGCGCCGGGAGGGAGGGTGAGGGGGACGCTGCGGATGGTGCGGACGTTGGCCGTTACGTCGTCCCCCACGTCTCCGTCTCCGCGCGTGGCCGCATAAGCCAGTTTCCCGTTGCGGTACATGATGGAAAGGGCCACTCCGTCAATCTTGGGCTCCACGGAGACGGGCACGTTCTCCGTTTGCAGCGCCCTGGCCAGCTTATGGTAGAATTCCGCCAGTTCTTCATCCGGTACGGGGGCGTCCCGCTGCTCAAAAATGTCGTCAATAGACAACATGGGCACCGCATGTCTGATCTGGTTGAAGCCCTGGAGAGGGGCGCCGCCTACGCGGCGCGTGGGGGAGTCCGGATCCGACAGTTCGGGATGGGCTTTTTCCAATTTTTCCAGCTCCAGGAACAGGGCGTCATATTCCGCGTCGGAAATCTCCGGTTCCGCCTGTTCGTAATACAGACGATTGTGGCGGCGCAGTTCGGAACGCAAATAGTCTATGCGGCGGTGAGCGGGGGCCTCCGCGTTTCCGGGGTGGTCGGTGCCGGCATTTTCCCGCGCCTCCCCGGCCCGGGGTGCCGTTTCATTTGTTGCCTGCTGTGAAGGCTGTTTGCCGGCTGCCAGGGAAAAAAGGTCTTCCTCCATAGGAAAAATGAGTGGGGAAAATGGCTATTTGCTCAGTTTGATGACGGAACAGGGAGTTTTGGAATGTTCATGAGCCTTGAACAGGACCGTTCCGTTGACGACGGGAAGGGCGGTGTTGTCCCCCAGAAGCAATGCTTTGGAATAGCCGGCGGGCAGGGTGACGGCTGTTCCCCCGTCATTTTCGTAGCCGGTGGCATCCAGCGGCTGCATGCGGGCGTGTTCCGCTCCCGCCGTCAATTCTTTCATGGTTCCTTCACTGGGCGGCTGGGCCGGCTCCTTGTCCGGCGGGGGAATCAGGAAGACGAAGATATCCCCCTGCCGATTGATGGTGGCAGGCTGGTCCAGCTGCATGAATGCCCGTGTTCCGTACACGGCTTCACCGTTGATGTTGAGCCATCGGCCTACGCCGCGCATGGTGGCGGCCACTTTTTCCGGAATGGTGCCGTCCGCCATGGGATTGACGTTCAGCAGAAGATTGCCTCCCTTGGTAACGCATTCCACCAGTTTTTCAATGATGGTTTCCGGAGATTTGATGTTGGTGTCGTAGCGGTTGTAGCCCCATTTGTCGCTTACCGTCATGCAGGATTCCCAGTCCACGCCGGGATATCCGCGCCGGGGGATGAAGCGTTCCGGGGTAATATAGTCCCCGCAGCGCAGGTCCAGCGTGCCGGCCTGGTTTTTGTTCAGGCCGGAATAAGCGTACAGGCGGTTGTTCATGATGACGCCGGGATTGATGGAGCGCACCATGTCCATCAGTTCCGGCGCCTTCCAGCCTTTGGTCCCCTCCATGGCTCCCTGGGAGTAATCCCACCACATGATGTCGATGGGCGCGTAACGGGTCATCAGCTCCCGGACCTGGGCGTGCAGGTATTTCTGGTAGGCGGCGTGGTCGCGGGGAATGTTTTTCCTGTTAAGCATTGCCGCCTGTCCCGCAGGGTAGCAGAGGTCCGGGCAGATGGTGTTGTCATAGGACGGGTGATGCCAGTCAATGACGGAGTGGTAGAGGCCCACTTTCAGGCCGCGCTTGCGGCAGGAGTCCACATATTCGCGGATGATATCCCGGTTCACGGCGCTTTTGGCGTCGTAATCCGTCAAGGCGCTGTCAAACAGGCCGAAGCCTTCATGGTGCTTGCTGGTGAGTACTACATATTGGCAGCCCGCATCCCGGGCGAGCTGGGCCCATTCTTCCGTCAGGCCTTCCCTGGGCTTGAACAGGGGCAGAGCTTCCGCGGCGTAGGTATCCGTATCCACTTCCACGTTTTTTTGAATCCATTCGGAACCTCCGGGCCTGCCTTTCCATTCCCCGGCCAATCCGGAATACAGGCCGTAATGGATGAACATGCCGAATTTGGCATCCCTCCACCATTCCATGCGCCGGTTGCGTTCCCCCGCCGTTTCCCTGACAGCGGCATGGTTGGCATCCGCAGGGAGGGGGAGGCCGGGCGCTGCTGCCGAAAATTCCGCGGGAACGGTGGCCGGGGAACCCTGCTTCATTCCGCCGTCGCGCAGCCGGGCTGCGAACTGTTCGTCCAGGGCCAGCGCAGGCTGTCCGTTTTCCGTAATGATTTTAGTGGCGGACTGCTGGGCCGGGGCGGGAAGTCCCAGAGTGACGGCCAGGGCGGCAATCGTGGCTATGTTCATGGTTGTTCAGAATGGTGTGAGGCTGGGGGGGAAGGCTGAACCTGCTTAAATGACGTCCGTATCCGCGTAGCTGCCCAGAATCTTCAGCATGGAGCAGTGCTGCTCCAGCTCCGGAAGGGTTTCCCGTAAGGGGGATTCCTGAATGTGGCCGGCGGCATCTATGTAAAAGACGTATTCCCAGTTGATGACTTTGGACGGGCGGGATTCAATGCGTATCAGGTTATTGTTGTGCCGCTGGAAGCAGTTGACTACTTCCGCCAGGGTGCCGGGTTTATGCTGGATGCGGATGAGCAGGGAGGTGCGGTCCCTGCCGCTGGGCTGCGTTTCCTGGCGTCCGATGACGGCAAAACGGGTGGTGTTGCAGGACTGGTCCTGCACGTCTTCTTCCAGGATGTTCAGGCCGAACAATTCCGCGGCCAGCGGACAGCCGAGGGATGCCGCGCCCATGGCGGCGTTCTCCTTGGCAAGAATGCTGGCTTTCGTGGTGGAGGACGTTTCCACGAGTTCCGCGTTTGGGAAATGCCGCTGGATCCAGTTCCGCGTCTGGCCGAGAACCTGGGGGTGGGAATACAGGATGCGGATGTGTTCCCGCGGAATATCCGCCATCAGGCTGTTGCGGATGTTCAGATTGATTTGAGCGCAGATTTTGAGGGGAGAGGTGACGAAAAGATCCATCACGGCGGTGACGGAGCCTTCCGAAGAGTTTTCCACGGGAACTACGCCGTACTGGGCCTTCCCCCGGTCCACCATATCAAACACGTCCTTGAAGCTCTGGCACGGAATGAGTTCGCAGCTTTTTCCGAACTGCTTGAGGGCCGCCTGGTGGCTCCAGGTTCCTTTGGGGCCCAGGTAGGCAATGGTCAGGCCGCCTTCCAGAAAGAAGGAGCAGGAAATGATTTCACGGTAAATAGCCTGGAGGGAGGCTTCCGGCAGCACGCCCTCATTCAGGCGGTTCAATTTGTTGAGCAGGGCCGTTTCCCGTTCGGGAACGAAGATGGGGGAATTTTTTTCCTTTTTAATGCGGCCGACTTCATGCACCCATTCGGCGCGTTTTTTTAACAGCTCTACAATTCGGGCGTCCACCTCGTCAATGGCCAGACGCGCTTTTGTCAGGGCGATGGTCTGTTCATCCGTATTTCCGCTTTTTTGCTGCCTGGGGGGATTGTCCGGAGAGGCGTCCTCCCCGTGGTGCGTGGTCTCCATGTCTCTGTGAAAGCTGTGTGGTTAAAGCCGTGTCAGGGTAGCGGTTCCGGGGGGGCAAATCAAGATTAAAGGGGAGGTCTCCGCCGCGGATTCTTCTTGCATGCCCGGAAGATGCCGGGCAGGTTCATTTCTCCTTGATTGATGAAAAGAATATTGTTCCCGGCTGACTGTGACCGTGGACGCTCCTGCCGGAAAGGGGGCGTAAGAAGGTGAACGGCGGGTCTGTTGCCGCATCTTTGTCCGCAAGGATGGTGTCGCCGGATGACGGCGGATTGCTGACGAAGGCCGGGCCAGCTCTGGGATTTGGATATGGCGCTTTCCCGTATTCTGTCCGTTGAAGCGGCTTCCGCTGCCGGGAAATGGCGGGGAGGTTTAGTTCCGTCCCCCGTCTTCCTGTACCGGGCGCGGCTCCGGGATGGCCCCGTAAAGCCCGTTGGGGAAGAGCTGGAGCCACGGCGTGTATTCCGGCGGGACGGGCGCTTCGAAATCCATGCGCTTTCCCGTGCGCGGGTGGTCGAAGCCCAGCCGCCACGCGTGGAGCATGAGTCTGCCGGGTTTTGCCTTTTGCCGGGCGGGTTTGGCGTAAATGGGATCCCCGATGAGCGGATGGCCCAGATGGAGCATGTGCACGCGTATCTGGTGGGTTCTGCCCGTGTGCAGCGTGCACAGAACCAGGGAGGAGTCCGTGGACGGGTCTGCGCAGAGCAAATCGTAGTCCGTAATGGCGGCTTTCCCGGAACCGGGATTGACTACTGCCATTTTCAGGCGATTGACGGGATGGCGGCCGATATGGGTGAAGACCGTGCCGGAACTTTGGGAAGGAATACCCTGGACGACGGCCAGATAACGCTTTTCCGTGCTTCGGGCCGCGAACTGCGCCGTCAGGGACTGGTGGGCGCCGTCATTTTTTGCGATGACCAGGCAGCCGGAGGTGTCCTTGTCCAGGCGGTGGACGATGCCCGGGCGTTCCACTCCGCCGATGCCGGAGAGGTCCCCGCAGTGGTGGAGCAGGGCGTTTACGATGGTGCCGTCCGGGTTGCCGGCCGCGGGATGCACGACCATGCCGCTTTCCTTGTTGATGACTACCACGTCTTCATCTTCATACAGGATGTCCAGGGGGATATCCTGAGGCTGGGCTTCCGCCGGTTCCGGTTCCGGAATGCGGACGGTGATGGAATCACCGCGGGAGACGGGGTTTTTAGGCTTGGCGGGAGAGCCGTTGACCAACACGTCCCCGCTTTTGATCAGGCTCTGGATCCTGGAGCGGGAAAGCTCCGGAAGGTGGGCGGCAAGGTATTGATCCAGGCGGATTTTCCCGTCGGCGTCGTCCGTAGTCAGATTCATGTTCCGTGGCGTTTGGTCAATGGCTGTAGGCGGAGGGCGGCAGGTCAATAAAGGTATAATCCAGCCCGTAAACATCCTTGAGAAGAAGCCCCAGGGCCTTTACGCCGAACGTCTCCGTAAAGTAGTGGCCGCCGAAGACCAGATTGACGCCCAGTTCCTGGGCCAGGGGGATGTTCCAGTGGGAGCCTTCCCCGGTCACGTAGGTGCGGCAGCCGAGGGCCGCTGCCTGGGCAAGATCGTCTCCCGCGCCTCCGGTACAGATGAAGACATCTCCGGCCGGAGCCTCCGGGGAATCTTTCCAGAAGGCCTGCACGGGCGCGCCGAGGACGGTTTCCAGTTTTTGCTCCAATTCCGCGCATGTACCTGGAAATTCTCCGTGCGTACCGAGGGAAACGCCGTGGTAGTCCAGCCCATCATGGGAACATGGCCGGAGGCCGCAGGCCTTCGCCAGCAGAGCATTGTTGCCGTATGCGGGGTGGACGTCCAGAGGAAGGTGGGCGGCGTAAATCGCCAGGTTCCCGTCCATGGCGGCTTTCAGCTTCCGGTAGGCGATGCCGGTAATGGGCTGCATGGGCTGCCAGAAAATGCCGTGGTGAAGAAGGAGCAGGTCCGCACCTGTTTCCAAGGCCGCATGAATGGCCTTTTCTGAGCCGTCCACGGCGGCGGCCACCTTGGAAACGGTGCCCCCATTTTCCAGTTGAAGGCCGTTCAGGGCGCGGGGGGCGTCCGGAATGGAATTCACGGAGAGGATTCCGTCCAGAAAGGAGATGGCGGTGTGCAACTCAATCTTGCTCATGCGGGAGGAGTGGTTAGTTGTCTTCCGAAAGGCTGGCGCCGAGCAGACGTACGGCGTCCATGTTCAGGATAAAATAATTCGGGGTTGTATTTACTCTGCCGTAATAAAATCTGCTGTATCCGGCCTCTCCCGCCGGGGCGATTTCCAGCGTGATGACGTTGTCCTCCGTTTCCGGTTCCGGGGCAAAGGTAATGTCGCTGGAACCGGATTGGGACTGCACGGGGGCCGCCTCCTTGTAAGACTGGAGGATGAGTTTCAGGCGGAAAACGGGATTTTTCAGGGCTTCATGCGCTGTGGCGTCCGTATAGGGGAGCCAGGTGCTCACCTCCATTTTTTCCAGTTCATCCAGATAGCGGTTGGCGCGGTTCGGGTTGATATTCAAGGTTTCATCCTTCCCGTCTTTGGAGGCTGTCCAAGAATCGTCCAGACGGTCGAATTTCAGAACCAGGGGGCCTCCGGAACCGATGCGTTCCAGGTGCATTTCTCTGAGGTCAAACCTGCTGAAGGAAAAAAGCCTCTTTTTTTTCCAGGCCAGTGCATCCGTCAGCAAATCCTTCATGTAGGCGTTGTCCAGTATGGCGACGGTGGTTTTTCCGGCCTGGCGGGCATACCAGGAACCGTCCGCACCCTTGGAGAAAAACACCGTCACGGGGGGGCGTGGCTCTTCACCGGGCTTGGGCAGAAGGGACATGGTGAGCGTCATTCTGGGATTATCCAGCCCGTACACGGAAAGGTCCGTAACTTTGTCCGAAGCGAAGCCGGCCACTTTTCCCTGTTTAACGGTTTTCAGCAGGGAAATGAGATGCTCCGGATTAGCTTCCTGGTAACGGGCGCCCTCTGCCGTGTACAGCCAGGTGGGCTTGATGCCTTTTTTCTCATCCCCCTGAATGAAGCGGGCGATGGTAGGGTAATCCTGAAAACTTTTACGGATGGAAAGGCCGGTAATCTTGTAATCCCCGATGTCCGTCAATTGCTTGGAACGCAGAAGGCCCAGATCCAGCGGAATATTGCGTACGCCGGGAACTTCCTTGTTGGTTTCCGTCGTTTGCGCCAATTCAAAGACGGCCTTACGGTCGGAAACGGTGGCTTTGACCAGTTCGGACAGGCTTCCGTTGTCCGAGGGAGGATAAATCCGGAGCGTGACGGGCTGTTCCTCCATTTGCTGGGATTTGCCGTCCCCTGAAAGGCGGCCTGTGAAATTCCTGATGGAGACGGAGGTGATTTGATCATCCGTCATATCCGGCACGCTCGTTTCCTCTGGGTTGTACACGCGCACGGCGGTCAGCTTCTGGAGCGTGCCCAGCAGCATATCCATCATGGCCGGGTCCGTATCCAGGGAGAGGGGATACGTAATTTTCCAGGGGGAGCCAGGAGTCTTGCGCTCCAGGGCGATGCGCTGGCCCCGGTTGTTGATTTCAATGGAGGCGGGCATGGCCGGATGCAGTAGCAGGGGACGGTGGTCCCGAAGCTGGCGGATGCCGGATTTGAACAGAGGGAGGATGTTGCCGGTGCCCACCAGAATGCGGGTGTCCCGGCCGTAAAAATCCGTCTGCATATAGGTGGTGTCATCCGTGGTCTTGTTCTCCGGATCGTCTACCAGCCAGGGCGCCGGGGAACCCAGCGTATAGCGCGCCACAGTGGAGGAACGCTTTCCGTCGTCGCTCATTTCCTTGAGAGTGATGGTAACGGGAGTGGTTTTCACGCCGAATTCCTTCAGGGATGCGGAATCAATCTTGTGCAGGGGCAATGCGTCCACGATGCTGGTGGAGTACGTGTACTGGAGAATGGCCGCCGCCGCGCGAGGATCCATACGGTCGTTCCAGGGTTTTTCGCACCACCAGACGCCGTTGGGTTTGCGGCGGAATTCCGCGACATCTCCCACGCAGTTGATGCGCATCCAGGAAACCTCGTTCATTTCTTCCCGGGTGTACGGGAAAAGCCGTTCTCCGGAACTGAAAGCGGTGCGCCCGATGATGCGGGACAGATTGCCGTCAATCATAAGGAGCACCGCTGCTCCGACAGAAGCGAGGGTGATGAGGATGAGAAGAATAAAACGGAATGTGCGCATGTGCTTCCGGTAATGGGCGTGGGTGGAGTTAATGACGGCGCGTGTTCCAGATAATCAGGGCGATCAGCAGTGCCAGCAGGGGGAGTCCGATATTCGTCAGGAGTTCCAAAACGCCCAGGGCGTTGCGGTCCAGATTCAGCTTGACGGTCAGGTCATGGCGGGAGCCGAGGCCGCGCAATTCTTCACGGTCCGTCATCCAGCCGATCAGCGTACGCATGAAATCCCTCTGTTCCGGTTTGATTTGCCGGGGCTGGAGCAGGTCCGTATTGCCAAGCAGAACCAGGCGCCCGGTAGTCTTGTTCTGGTTCACGTCCCCGGCATTCCCCCGGATGAGGGCCGCGCCGATCATCAGAGGGCCCGGATTGTCTTCCCTTGCGTCGAACTGGGCAGGGAACTGGTTGTATTTGGTTTCTCCGTAATAATCCTCCGTTGTGACCAGGAGGGGGTATGGCGTAATGCGCTTCTGTTCCATGGCCGCATTGTCGGAATCCAGAATGAGGGAGATGCTCTCCCCTTCCAGTCCGGTGCTGGAATTCCAGAATTCACGGGTGCAATTCAGGGAGGGGGCGAAAATGGAGTTAATTTCAAAAACGGAACGGTTGCCCCTGTTGCGGAGCATCACGCGGTCATTCTGGGGCCGTAGCCCCTGTTCGCGGAGAAAGCGGTAAAGCTGTTTGGGTGTGTCATTTTGGGGTTCCAGCATGATTAGAATGGCGGCGTTCGGGCGCGCCCAGTACCGCTGGAGCACTTCCGCCTCCTGCGGGGACAGATCATATTTGGAACCGATAATCATGAATCCTGCGGCGTCTTCCGGAATTTCTTCCAGACCGCTCATGCGGATGGGAACAAGCTGCAGGTTGACGGAACGGCAGATTTTGCCCAGCGTCGTGAAAATGCTTTCTTCCTGGTTGTTGCTCAGGGACTCGTTGAAGTTGCTCTTATCTGCCGCGATATAAATTTTACGAGGTTCGCCGTTGGCCGCTCCGTAAATGCCGGCAGTCATCATGTCTTCAATCTGGAGCGCCACTGCCTTCATGCTTTTGCCGTCCGGTCCGGGTGCGTATACTACGAAGGCGTCTCCGGGCAGGATGCGCACGTGGGCGGCGTCCGCCTGGGTGCCTTCAAACGTCTTGAGCGCTTTTTCCGTATCCTCCCGGGCATCAATGATGACCAGGTTCTTCTTGAATTCAATTCCGTAGATATTGGAGATTTCACGGGCCTTGTTCGGCTGGCGGAGGGGATCCACATACTCCACCTTCACCTTGCCGTTGGAATAACGTTCGTACTCCTCAAGCAGAGAACGCATGCGGGTGTAGTTCTGCGTGGTGCGCAGGAAAGCGAACGTGATTTTGACGGGGGTTTTGCGCTTCTGGATTTCCGGGGACTGGAGCATGTTGATGCTCTGACGGGAAATTTCATAACGCTGGTCTTCCGTCAGGTCCCGGCGGTAATACTCGTGGCAGCCTACGTAATTCAGGCATACGACGATAAGGAACAGCAGGAAAAGCTTGATCCAGGTCATCCAGGGGCGTTTGACCTTGCGGGCGGCGGGCTGGGAGGCTTCTGCGGCCGCGGCGGGGGTGTCTGGTGTTTCGCTCATAGATAAAAATGAAAAGTGGTGAAGGCGGGATGAGTCAGTGTTTCCAGCGGCGGTGGTCAATGATGCGGATGGTGACGGCCAGCGTCAGGACTGTCATGGTCAGGTAAAACACGACGGGGCGCGTGTCAACCAGCCCGGCGGAAAAGCGGTCCAGATGTTCCGAGCAGGACATGTAGTGGAAAATCCCCGCTGCGGGGAATTCCCCCCACACCACGGGAATCAGACCCATGAAGAAAATCAGGACCAGCAGGCCGATGGTGATGATGCCGGAAATAATCTGGCTGCCCGTCATGGAGGAGGCGAAAATGCCGATGGCCGTGAACCAGGCGCCGACCAGCAGCAGAATGGCGTATGCCCCGGCCCAGTCCGCCAGGCGGTAAGGCAGAACCATGCCCGCGTCATATCCGTAAATCCACTGCACAATCAGGTTGGACCAGTCCGCCAGGATGGGATAGAGAAGCATGGGCAGCCACAGGATGATGTAAAAGGCGTATGCGGAAAAGTATTTTCCCAGAACCACCTGCCATGTCTTGATGGGCGTGGTGAGCAGGGATTCCAGTGTTCCCGTCTTTTCCTCCTCCGCCAGGGAACGCATGGTGAGCAGAGGGAAGATGAACAGGAAGTAAAACCAGAACATGGGAGAATGCAGGATGAAGAACAGGATGCCTTCCTTCTGCGGGGCCAGTTGAAAAGCCTTCAGCGTGCCGGACAGGGAGACGCTCTGAAGGGCCATGACGAAAGCCAGGATAACCCATCCGTACGGAGTCATTACGTAGCTTCTGAGTTCTTTTCTGAAAATGGTAAGTACTGGAGACATGGGGAGAAAAGGGAAATGGGCGGTGGTGGATAGGCGGGGATGGAAAAAGGGGGGGGGTTAATCTTTACGGGTCATTTCCACGAACACTTCTTCCAGCGTGGGGGTGTGGCGGTAAATATGGCGCAGGGGGCAGCCCTGTTCCGCAAGGAGGCGCGCAGCTTTTTCACGGGTATCCGTCCCGGCCTCCGCGCGTACGGTCAGCGTATGCCAGCCGTCGGCGTCCGTTCCTTCATGGATGACCTTCTTCACATGTTCCAGGTTTTCCAGTTTCCGCGTAATCAGGGCCAGGTCTCCCCGGAATTCCAGAGTAATCTTGCCGGCTGCCCGTAGATTGGCCGTCAGGTTGGAGGGGGTATCCGCTGCCTTGATAGTTCCCTGGTCAATGATGATGACCTTGTTGCAAATCATTTCCACCTCACTGAGAATGTGGGTGGAAAGAATAATGGTATGGTTGGCCGCCAGACCTTTGATCAGTTCGCGTATCTGGCGTATCTGGTTGGGGTCAAGACCGTTGGTAGGTTCGTCAAGGATCAGCAGGTCCGGTTCCCCCAGCAGGGCGTCCGCCAGGCCTACGCGCTGGCGGTAGCCTTTGGAAAGGGTGCGGATCATCTTGCGGCGCACGGGATCTAGGCCGCATTGTTCTACAACCTTGGAGACGGCAGGCCAGATCTGCCTGGAAGAGATGCCTTTAAGCCTGGCGCGGAATTTCAGGTATTCCGTGACGCGCTGGTCGTCGTAAAGGGGCACGTGTTCCGGCAGGTAACCCAGATGTTTGCGAGCCTCCAGGGGATTTTTCACAATGTCGAACCCGGCAATCGTGGCTGTGCCGGAAGTGGGGGGCAGATAGCCGGTCAGCATGCGCAAAGTCGTGGTCTTGCCTGCGCCGTTCGGCCCCAGGAACCCTACGATTTCCCCCTTTTCAATCTGGAAGGAGGCATTCTTTACCGCTTGAAAGCGGCCAAACTCTTTGGAAAGCTGGTCGGCGTGGATCATGGAATCAATGGGAACAGGGTGATTCTAATCCAAACCGCTTTCGCCTCAAGCTTATTCTCCCCTGCGCCGCGGAAGCGCTTCTTCCGCTTGAAAAGCCATGGGCATTCAACGGGACCATGCTTTTCCAGCAGGGCTGGAGGGAAGGAAAATCAATCCCTCAACTCCTCTTCCAGCCTCTGGACGATATCCCTCACGCGCACATCCTCTTCCATACGGGAGGCGACCAGCTTGTTCGCATGGATGACGGTGCCGTGATCCCGGCCGCCGAACGCCTGGCCGATATCCTTCAGGGAGCATTCCGTCAGGCGGCGGCTCAAGTACATGGCGATCTGGCGTGGAAAGGCGATGCTGTTGGGACGGCGCTTGCCGGTCAGGTCGCTGACCTTGAGTTCGTAAAAATCAGCCACGCGCTTCTGGATGGAATCCACGGTCAGGATGCGGCTTGTTTCTTCCCGCAGGATGTCGCGTAAAAGCTGCTCAATTTTGGCGATGTCAGGCATGTCTCCTGACAGGGAAGTAAAGGTGGCTACACGGAGCAGTGCTCCTTCCAGCCGTCGCACGCTCTTCTGGATGCGGCTTGCCAGAAACTCCAGAATTTCGTCGGATACGTTCATGCCGGCCCGGTCGCGCTTGCTGCGCAGGATCTCCAGCCGTGCATTGTCGTCCGGAAGGTTCAATTCTACCGTAAGGCCTGATTCCAGACGCGCCGCCAGCCGGGGGTCCAGATTGGAAATATCGCATGCGGCGGCATCCGCGCAAATCACGATGGTTTTGTGGGCATGGAACAGTTCGTCAAACGTATGCAGGAATTCTTCCACCGTTTTTTCCTTGCCGGAGATAAATTGCACGTCGTCCACCAGCAGGACGTCTGCCTTGCGGTACTTGCGGCGCAGTTTGGTGAAGCTTTGTCCGTTCTGGGTTCGGGAAGCGTCAATAAATTCATTGGCGAACTGTTCGCCCGTGACGTACACCACATTTGTGGATGAATCCTGATGGAGCACCTCATGGCCAATGGCCTGGAGCAGATGGGTTTTGCCAACGCCGGATTTCCCGTACAGGAAAAGTGGATTGAACAGGGCCCGTTCCGACTGGGCGACGGATAGTCCGGCCTGGTACGCAAAACGGCTGTCCTCATACACCACGAACGAATCGAACGTATATAAGTCATTCAGGCATGCCCTGGCGGCCGATGTACGCTGTTTTTTGACCGGTGCGGCCGGGGAATCCGCCGCCTGCGGCGTTTTGGCCCGGGAAGAAGCTTTTTGCGGTTGGCCTTCTGCAGCGGGCATGGAAGCCACTTCATCCGTGCAGACGAATTTGATCTGGCGTTCCGTGCCCAGAGCCAGCATGGCGGCCTGCTTCAGCTCCGGCGTATAGCTGTTTTCCACCCAGAGGGCGGCCATAGGATCGTCGCACACCAGCGTCAGCGCCTTCCCTGAATCCTCCAGCAGGGAAAACTTGGGAAACCACAATCCATAAACCTCCGGGGACATGATTGTTTGCAAGGCTCCCGTGATTTTGGACCAGGTGGCTGACAGTTCTGATGGCGGCGTCATTGTTATTGGAAATAAAAGATGTTGCTGGTTAGAAATAGCCGTAAGGCGTTCCGTCCCGCTACGAGGCCGCCCGCGGATGGAACCGGATCAGGTTCATCCGCAGCCGTGACAGCTCGTGGCGTCCATCGGGGTGGAGAAGGCGAACTCATCCGCTTTCAGCTCAACACCCCGGTTGACGGGAGCGCCAAATTACTGATTTGCGTCTGAGGAAAAAATATCTTTTTGAAACAGCGCGAGTCATCGTTCTGCGGCTCTACGTTCCACGGGGGTTCCACATGAAAAAATATTTTGTTCTTGCTTCCTCCGATAATTTAGTCCTCCTGAGTATATTTTCTGTATGACATTGTTAATTACTCATCATCAATGTGTTGTTGTTTTGTTACTGGCCTGGGTGACGAAAAGTGCATGATTACGCCGCCGGAAATCAACCACTTACAGGGACCGGAACGGAACTGTCCGGGAAGATGCAGGAGGGAGGCGGTCCGCATGGTTGACAACGGCCGTCCGGAAACCTAACGTGGCTGCATCATGGAACAAATGGAACAGCCAGGGGAAGCATGCCTGTCTCTCTGCCGGGGGAAATTTCTGGAACTTCTGAAAGAGGGGAGGTGGGAATACGTGCGCCGGGTTAATGCCAGCGGAGCCGTCATGATCGTGGCCGTGACGAAAGAAGGAGAACTGCTGCTGGTGGAAGAATACCGCGTTCCCCTGCATGCCCGGACCGTAGGGCTGCCTGCGGGCATTTCCGGGGATGAAGGGGAGGAAAGCACGCTGCAATCCGCCCGGCGTGAACTGGAAGAGGAAACCGGATACCGGGCGGACTCCTGGACGTATCTTTTTGCGGGGCCTTCTTCCCCAGGATTGACTACGGAAATGGTATCCTTCTATCTGGCGGAAGACCTGCATCGAATATCGGCAGGAGGCGGTGTGGCCCACGAAAATATTACTGTGCACCGCATTCCTCTTCCTCAGGTGCATGACTGGCTGATGGAGCAGATGGGACAGGGAAAAGTGGTGGACCCGAAAATCTTTATGGGCCTCTATTTCCTGTCCTGCTGCGGCAATGGCATGGGACAGAAGGCATCATAATGTCCTGTGCCGTAAATGCCCGCATGCAGGAAACGGCATGGGACACAGGCTGTATGAAACGGTTGAGTGAAAAATGCTTCATCCGTAATGATTTCCCTGGAGGGGAAGGCGGGTTGCCGTGATAAAATGCTCCTGATCCATAAAAAAATCTGGACATTCTTTCCGATCCGGGTTAAATATTTCCCCGCCTTACGGCATCAACCACTTAACGGCAGGGTAGCTCAGTGGTAGAGCAGAGGACTCATAAGCCTTTGGTCGGGTGTTCAAATCACCTCCCTGCTACCATCTTCAAAGCCCCTTAAATCCAACGGTTTAAGGGGCTTGTTACTTTTAGTGCATATATTGCACATCATGCTGGAAAACAGTGAAAAAGGGTATCATATGGTCAAAAAAGCATGCACAATGATGCACAGCTTGATTGACAATTGGAAGCCTCCCCCCGGCACTTTCCGCTCTGGAAAACCGTGGAGTACTGTTATTCCGGTGCATATATCCACACGGGGATATGAATGTTGGATTGGAATCCCGCTTGTGAGAAGCTGCGTTTTCTTTTCTCAGGATTTTGCCGTTCAGGATGCCGCATGAAGTGAAGGCTCCGATACCGGACAGGTACTGGAAAATAAAAAACCGCATTGTTTTTGGAAATGCGGCGGAGGGGGGGAGAATGGGTTTTAGATGCTGCGGCGCATCATCAGAGCAGCTAAACCCGAAAGGCTCGGAGAAGCCGTAGCCGGGGACGGATTAAAAATCCGCATAATTCTTTTTTAGTTATGTGGTTATTTTATAAGATTTTTATTATCAAATTATTATTGCTGATATTTTTTCGGCGGGCAGAAAATTTCAGGAGGAAAAGAAAAATGGAAGACCTTTCCCGAATTTACTATATACCCTTTAACGAGAGACGGGAATAGCTACCCGTCCATTTGGTGCAGGGGATTCCGCCCATAAGCAGGAACGGGGCAGAGAGGTAAATAGAAAACTATTTCAGCCTTAACCCGAAAACCCCGGATTTGCGCCCGCTGAGTTCCAGAGTGCGCAGGCGTTCCGGGGGCAGGCTGTCGCGGGAAAATTCCGCGTAATGCATGCGGTCCCGGAAGTAATGGACGGCGCTTTGGGAGAGGGCAAAGATGAATTCCATTCCCATTTCCTCCGCTTTTCTTTTGGCAAATTCACATAGTGCGCGGCCATAGCCGCGGCCTTCATGGCGGTGCTTGATGTACAGGCAGCCCAGTTCTGCGCTATGGTGCTCCGGGTAGGGATAAACGGCAACGCAGCCCACGATGCTGTCGTCCAGGGTCAGCACGTAGTAACTGTCTATTCTGGCGGCAATGTCTTCATAGTTCCGGTTGACCAATTTGGAGTCCACTACGGAACGGGCGATCATGGAGAGGAGTTCCGGAATGTCTTCTTCCTTCAGCGGGCGTATTTCCCGGTAGGAGTCCGTGTGGACCATGGTTCCTACGCCTTCTTCAGAGAAGAGTTCCTCCACCAGCACGCCGCGCATTTTTCCGTCCAGCAGATGCACGCGGGGGATTCCCGCCCGGCAGGCTTCCGCTGCCTGGTCAAGCAGTTCGCGGTGGGTTACGTTTCCTGCCAGCTCCGCTACTTCCGATTCCAGAATGGCGGCAATGGGGCGTCCGTCCAGGGACGGAACCTTGTGGTCATTGAGCAGGGCGATGTATTTGGAGGCCCCCAGACTGAAGGCCATATGGACGGATTCCGGGTCAAAGGAGCCGGAACGGCCGGAAGCCACCACGGGAATTTGGTGACGCCCCAGAATTTCCCGGACTCTTTCCCGGACAAGCTGGCCGCCCTTCAATGGCGCTTCCACCAGGGCGGAGCGCATTTCACAGACGCGCGTGTGTTCGTACAGCGCGGAGGCGTCCGCCCCTTCCACAATCAGAACGGGCCTGACGCCTATTTCCTGCAGTACGTCCAAGTCCAGCAGGGCATCCACCAATTCCCCGGAATCCACCAGGGGGCGTTCCACGTGCACGGCAAAGATTTTATCCCTGAAGTACGGAACATACTCCAGCACGGAACGGACATTGGCGGATTTGTTGGGAGGGAGCGTAGCCAAGGCGGACCGGAAGTTTGGGGCCGGGGCAAACGGACATTCCCGTTTCCCCCGGCCTGTAAGTGATGCGCGGCTTTTTTAGAATGTACGGGTATCCGCGGAATCCCTGTTGTCCATGGTTTCCGCAAAGTCCTGGGAGTCCAGAGTGACGGCAATTTCTTCCCCTTCTCCGGGGACCGGCGTTTCTGCCGGCGCCTGGGGGGCTTCTTCCTTGCGGAGCACGACGCTGACCTTGCGCTTGGGCATGACCAGTTTGGGTTCCGCCACGGCTGGTTTGTAACCTTCCCCAATGGTGGTGGCGTCGGAAATGACGGCCGGGGCCTGTTCCGGTTCCGCCTGCCGGGCGGATTGTTGTTCACGTGCCCGGGAGACTTGTTCCCTCAGGGCGGAGAGCAGGTCCGAAGGCATGCCGTCAAAGCCGATTTCCGGCAGGCTGGTTCCGCCTTCTTGGTTTTCGTCGGAAGATTCAAACTGGGGCAGGCTGGCCAGGAAGTCCTCAAAGGCGTCCAGGTTGGTGGTGCTCTTGAAGAGGTTGCTGATGGCTTCGCTCTTGATGCTTTCCATCAGGGTGATGAAGAGATCGTAAGCTTCCGATTTGTATTCCACCAGGGGATCTTTCTGCCCCTGGGCGCGGAGGCGCACGCCTTCCCGCAGGGAGTCCATGTTGTACAGGTGTTCCTGCCACATTTTGTCAATGGCCCCCAGGATGATCTGGCGTTCCATGTGGTCCAGGTATTCCGGGCGTTCGCGGGAAGCCTTGTCTTCATAAGTGGCCTTGACCTTGTCAATGAGGAAGGCAATGGTGTCGTCTATGGGCCGTTCTTCCAGCTTGGCGGCCTCCGCCGTGAGCCCCAGCGGGAAGGAGGCGTTCATCCAGGCGAGCAATTCGTCCGGGTGGGTGACGCCTTCCGCATCCGGGTCCAGGAATTCATGGGCGCGCGTGGCGATTACTTCTTCCAGAATATCGTAAATCATTTCGCGCGGGTTTTCCGTGGAAAGCACTTCATTCCGGTATCCGTAAACGATTTCGCGCTGCTTGTTCATTACGTCGTCATAGTCCAGCACGTGCTTGCGCCACATGTAGTTGCGCTGTTCCACCCGTTTCTGGGCGGATTCCACGGATTTGTTCAGGAAACTGTGTTCCAGCGCTTCACCGTCGGCTACGCCCAGGCGTTCCATCATCTTGGTCATGCGTTCCGCCGCGCCGAAGTTGCGCATCAGGTCGTCTTCAAAGGAGATGAAGAACTGTGAGGCGCCGGGATCCCCCTGGCGGGAGCAGCGGCCGCGCAGCTGGCGGTCAATGCGGCGGGATTCATGGCGTTCCGTACCCAGGACGAAGAGGCCGCCGAGGTCGGCTACGCCTTCGCCCAGTTTGATGTCCGTGCCGCGGCCCGCCATGTTGGTGGAGACGGTGACGGCTCCGCGCTTGCCGGCCTGCGCCACGATTTCCGCTTCGCGCTGGTGGTTTTTTGCGTTCAGAACTTCATGGGGGATTTTGGCCCTCTTGAGCATGCGGGAGAGCGTTTCGGAGGCGTCCACGCTGGCCGTGCCGATCAGGATGGGCTGGCCTTTGTCGTGAAGTTCCTGGATTTTGTTGACCACCGCATTGAATTTTTCACGGCGGGATTTGAAGATGAGGTCATTCTGATCCTTGCGGATGCAGGGGCGGTTGGTCGGAATGGGAAGAACGTCCAGCTTGTAAATATCATGGAATTCCGCAGCTTCCGTTTCCGCCGTGCCGGTCATGCCCGCCAGTTTTTTGTACAGACGGAAATAGTTCTGGATGGTGATGGTCGCGTACGTCTGGTTTTCCCGCTCCACTTCCACGCCTTCCTTGGCTTCCACCGCCTGGTGCAGACCGTCGCTCCAGCGGCGTCCCGGCATTTCACGGCCCGTATTCTGGTCGATGATGATGACCTTGCCTTCCTTGACGACGTATTCCACGTCTTTTTCGTAAATGCAGTAGGCCTTCAGCAGCTGGGAGGTGGTGTGCAGGCGCGCTCCCGTTTCGTCAAGCTGTTTGGTCAGTTCATTTTTGCGGCGCAGTTTGTCTTTTTCCGTCAGGCGCGGATCTTCGTCCATTTCCGCAAAGGCGGTTCCCAAATCCGGCAGCACGAAATCTTCCGGATGGCCGGGGGAGATAACTTCCCGGCCTTTTTCCATCAGGTCGGCGTCGTGGGTTTTTTCATCCACGGTGAAGAACATTTCCTCCTTCAGCTTGTAGAGTTCCTTCTTGCGGGTATCCTGGTAAAGGGTCAGTTCATATTTTTCCACGATGCGGCGCAGCTCGGGATCCTGCATGGCGCGCAGGAAGGCGCGGTGGCGGGGCTGGCCCATTTTTACCTTGAACAGGCAGCGGCCCACTTCTTCCGTGCGGCCTTCTTCCTGGGCTTTCAGGGCCTGGGCCATCAGTTCGTTGCAAAGGTCCGTCTGGGCCTTCACCACGCGCTCAATGGCGGGGCGCAGGGTATCGTACTGCTGTTCCCGGGTGACGACCGCAGGGCCGGAAATGATGAGGGGGGTGCGGGCTTCGTCAATAAGGATGGAGTCCACTTCATCCACAATGGAGAAGTAGTGCCCGCGCTGCACCTGTTCGGACTTGGAGGTTGCCATGCCGTTGTCGCGCAGGTAGTCGAAGCCGAATTCGGCGTTGGTGCCGTAAGTGATGTCGCAGGCATATTGCTCCCGGCGGAGCTGGGAGGGCATCATGCTCTGGATGCAGCCGACAGTCAGCCCCAGGAACTGGAAGAGCATGCCCATCCATTCCGAGTCGCGGCGCGCCAGATAATCGTTCACGGTCACCACATGCACACCCATGCCGGTCAGGGCATTCAGGTAAACGGGGAGGGTGGCTACAAGCGTTTTCCCTTCCCCCGTGGCCATTTCCGCAATGTAGCCGCGGTGCAGGGCAATGCCGCCCAGCAGCTGCACGTCAAAGTGGACCATGTCCCAAACCTGTTTTTGACCGCAGATATCGCGTTCTTCCCCGCAGAGCAGGCGGGCGCCGTGTTTGACGGCGGCGAAGGCCTCCGGCAGTATCTGGTTCAGGTAGCGTTCGCGCAGCTTGTCAAACTGGGGCGTAATGTTGTTCCAGGCGGCTTTCCCTTCTTCAATGGAGGCGGGAGTGGCTTCCACCGCGGGGAGGGAAGCGAATTCGCTTTTCAGGGATTCAAAACGGGCGTTCAGTTTGGCGGCTATTTCCTCCAGCTCTTCCCTGGGCGCCGCTTCCACAATGCGCACGGGGGGCAGATCCAGGGGGAGGAAGCGATGGAGGTACCCCTGCCATTCCCTCGTTTTCTCAAGCAGGAATTCCTGTCCCTTGCCGTTCCATGATTCTTCAATGGAGACGATTTGTTCCACAATGGGGCGCAGACGGCGCACTTCACGCTGGTTTTTGGTGCCGACAATCTTGGTTAGAATCCACTTAATCATCTTTGTCTTGTTGAAAATTGACGAGGTAGAGTCGCTTTCAGCGGTCTAAGAATCGAAAAATACTAGCGGCTGCCGGAAGAAATGCAAGCACGGCCCTCCATTTGTGCTGATGATGACGTAATAGGCAGGTTGGACCTGGCCGGACTCCTCTGGAAACCCGGATTCATGACAGGCGCTTCTCTTGGAATGATTCCAAATTGATGATATTCTTTCTCCATGAGTCATTGTGAGGATGGGCGCATCCGCATCCGCGGCGCCCGTGAGCATAATTTGCAGAATGTGGATGTGGACATTCCCCTGGGGCGGCTGACGGTGGTGACGGGTCCTTCCGGATCGGGGAAAACAAGTCTGGCCATGCACACGCTGTATGCGGAAGGCCAGCGGCGTTATATGGAAACTTTTTCCCCGTACGTGCGCCAGTTCATGGACCGCATGGACAAGCCGGATGTGGACGCCGTAGAGAATATTCTTCCGGCCATCGCCCTGCATCAGCGCAACTCCGTCAGGACATCCCGCTCCACGGTGGGGACCATGACGGGGCTGAATGATTACTGGAAGTTTGTTTTCGCCCGTCTGGCCGTGGGCATTGACCCGGAAACAGGGCGGGAAATCAAGCCGGAAACGCCAGGTACCATTGATGAAAAGTTGCATGCGGAATTCCCTGCCGGAACGGAAGTGATGGTTTGCCTGGAGGTGGCGCGGCCCGAATCCGTGGATCTTCCCACGTTGAAAAGGAATCTGGTGGCACAGGGGTATTTGCGCGCTTTTGCGCATGGAGAGCTCCTCCGGCTGGAGGATGAGGATTGGACGCTGGAGGAAGGAGAACCGCTGCTGGTGGTTCAGGACCGCGTGAGGCTGTCGGAAGACCAGAGGGAACGCAGGCTGGAGGCTCTGGAGACGGCCATGCGCCTGGGCGGCGGCGTGGCCCATGTGATTCCCCGTGTGGACGGCGTCTGGTTGTCCGCTTTGAAATTCCGCGGAGACTGGCATCCGCTGATGGAACCGCGGCCGGGCCTGTTTTCTTTTAATTCCCCGCTGGGGGCGTGCCCGGAATGCCGCGGCTACGGGCGAGTCATCACGATTGACTACAACCGGTGCATCAAGCCGGAACTCAGCGTTCAGGACGGGGCCATCCATATTTTTGAGGGGGACGGAAAAGTATTTTCCGAATGCAAGCGGGACCTGATGCGCGGCTGGCGCAAAAACGCCCGCAAAGTCCGTCTGGATGTGCCGTGGAAGGATTTGAAGCAATGGGAGCGGGACTGGCTGCTGTACGGCGACGGCGATGACCCGGATGAAATGTATGAACAGGGGCTGTGGTACGGCATTGCGGGATTTTTCAAATATCTGGAAAGCCGCACGCATAAGATGCACGTGCGGGTGTACCTGAGCCGTTTCCGCACATATCAGGAATGCCCCTCCTGCCACGGTTTGCGCCTGAGGCCGGAAGCCCTTCAATTCAAGGTGGGCGGCAAAAGCATGCCGGAACTTTCCAGTATGCCCATGGATGAACTGCTGGCCTGGGTGGATAGGTACGTGACGCCGCGGGCGGATGAAGACCCCGGCTTGAAACATGCCGTGGCGGAACTCAGGAGCCGCCTGGAATATCTGAATGAAGTGGGATTGGGCTACCTGACGTCCGACCGCTCCACGCGGTCCCTGTCCGGAGGGGAAATTGAACGCGTGAGCCTGACGACCTGCCTGGGCGCTTCCCTGACGGATACGCTGTTTGTGCTGGATGAACCTACCGTTGGGCTCCATCCCCGCGATACGTCCCGTTTGATTTCCGCCATGAACCGGCTTAAAAAGCGCGGGAACACCCTGGTGGTGGTGGAGCATGAGGAAGCGGTCATGCGTGCCGCGGACTGCCTGGTGGATATGGGACCCGGTTCCGGACGGGAAGGGGGAAGGCTGGTTTATTCCGGGATGCCTGCCCGGATTGGAGAAATTGAGGAATCCCTGACGGGGGCTTTTCTTTCCGGCAGGCGGCGCATCGCGGTGCCCAAAAAGAGGCGAAAGCCGCGCCAGTTTCTGACCGTATCCGGAGCCACGCGCCATAACCTGCGCAAACTGGACGTGAAAGTGCCCCTGGGCGTCTTCACTTGTTTGACAGGCGTCAGCGGGTCCGGGAAAAGCACCTTGGCCCACGATGTTCTTTACCTGAACGCTCTGGTGGAGAAAGGAGCCGTATGCGAGGAGGAACCCGGCCGCGTCAAGTCCATCAAGGGCTGGGAACATCTGGATGAGGTGGTGATGGTGGACCAGAGCCCCATCGTCCGCACCCCGCGCTCCACCCCTGCCGTGTATGCCGGAGTTTTTGAAGAAATACGCTCCCTCTTCGCGGAAACGGAGACGGCCCGCGCGCGCGGCATGAAGCCCGGTTTTTTCTCTTTCAACAGTGGGGACGGCCGGTGTCCGCGCTGCATGGGCATGGGGAGTGAGAAAGTGGAAATGCAGTTTCTTTCCGACATTTTCGTTCAGTGTCCGCTTTGCCACGGCTCCCGGTACGGGAGCGAAGTGCTGAGCGTGTACCGTGACGGCAGGAATATTGCGGACGTGCTCGGCATGACGGTAGCGGCTGCGCTGGAATGCTTCAGCGCGGAAAAAGGGGCCAAAGCCTCCCGCATCGCTTCCAAACTGGGCGTGCTTCAGCGCGTAGGGCTGGGGCACCTGACCCTGGGGCAGCCTCTGAATACCCTTTCCGGCGGGGAAAACCAGCGCCTGAAGCTGGCTAAAATCCTGCTGGACCAGATAGGTTCCGGCGCGAACAGCTCCAAGATGCTGATTCTGGACGAGCCGGGAACGGGGCTTCACTTTGCAGACATTGAAGTTCTGCTGGCCGTGTTTCGGGAACTGGTGGAGCAGGGGCATACCCTGCTGGTCATCGAACACAACCCGGAGTTCATCAAATCCGCGGACTACGTGATTGACCTGGGGCCGGAGGGCGGCGCCGGAGGCGGCCATGTGGTGGCCACGGGCACGCCGGAGGAAATCGTAGCCGCCGGGAAGGGATACACGGGCAAATACCTCAGGGAGGTGCTGGAAGGCAACCCTTCCGTTTACGACCCTGCGGACGCCGCCGTCCCGGAATCCGCAGACATGGATATACCGGAAGGCGTGATGGCCTTGCGGGGAGCGCGCCACCACAACCTGAAAAACGTGGACCTGGACGTGCCTCGCGGAGAAATGACCGTGCTGACCGGGCTTTCCGGCTCCGGGAAGAGCTCCCTGGCTTTTGATATCTTTTTCGCGGAAGGGCAGCGGCGTTTCATGGACGTCATGTCCCCGTACGCCCGGCAATTCACGGAACAGCTGGAAAGTCCGGACATTGACCGCCTGACCGGATTGCCCCCCACGGTGGCTATTGAACAGAACATGTCCCGAGGGGGCACCAAATCCACCGTGGGAACCGTCACGGAAATCTGGCAATTCATGCGTCTGCTGTATGCCAAGCTGGGGCAGGCCTATTGCCCGCAGTGCGGTGTTCCGGTGGGCAAAAGGTCGGAATCGGAAGTGGTGGAGCTGGTGGCGAGGGAACTGAAAAAACATGGCGGACTCGCGTTGCTGGCCCCCCTCGTCAGGGGACGCAAGGGGCATTACGCCGACCTGGCCCGCTGGGCGGAAGGAAAGGGATATGAGGAAATGTGGGTGGACGGCAAACTGGTTCCCCTGAGCGGATTCCAGCCGCTGGACCGCTATTCCAGCCATGACCTGGACTTGGTCGTTGCACGGCCGGAGGCCTCCTGGCCGCCGGAAAAGCTTGCCGGGGCGGTTCATGCCGCGCTGGAGATGGGGGAAGGGTTCCTGCAGGTGCTCCCGCCCGGTTCCGTCCGTCCGGAACTGATGGGCACCAGGCTGGCATGCGCCTCCTGCGGGCAATCTTTCCCGGAACTGGAACCGTACACGTTTTCCTTCAACTCTCCGCGCGGGTGGTGCCCCGTATGCCGCGGGCATGGAATCGTCGGCAGGGGGAAAGTAAAGGAAGACCAGGCGCAATCCCTGCTGGAGGCTGAACTGAAATATGACAGGGAACTGGCGCGGCAGGCGGACGATGACAAGGGAATAACAACCTGCCCTGCCTGCCGGGGCGTGCGGTTGAATGAATTTGCTCGCGCCGTGCGGCTTCAGGGAGTGACTCCCGGTGACATTGCCTCCCTGCCTGCCGTGGCCGCCGCAGAACTGGTCAAAGGGTGGCAATTTGAACGGGAGGAAGCGCTCATTGCCCGTGACGTAGTGGCGGAAATCACGCAGCGCCTCAACTTCCTCCAGCGGGTGGGGCTGGGCTACCTTTCCCTGGACCGGAGCGCCACGACGCTCTCCGGCGGGGAGACCCAGCGCATCCGTCTGGCTTCCCAGCTGGGTTCCCACCTCCGCGGTGTGCTGTACGTGCTGGATGAACCGACCATCGGCCTGCATCCGCGGGACAACGAATTGCTGCTGGGCACGCTGGATGAACTCAAACGCCGGGGCAACACCCTGCTGGTGGTGGAACATGATGAAGATACCATGAGGCGCGCGGACCATATTGTGGACATGGGGCCGGGAGCCGGCATTCATGGCGGCAGAATCATGGCCCAGGGTACCTTTGAGGAACTGGCCGCCATGCCGGACTCCGTCACGGGCGCGGCCCTGCACCATAAGCCCAGGCATCCCTACCGCGGGAAAAGGCGCAGGATTCCGTCCCAAAAGGATGAATCCGCGTGGCTGCGCGTGGAGGGCTGCTGCCTGCACAACCTGAAGGGGGTGAACGTTGCCATTCCCAAGGGGAGGCTGACGGTGCTCACCGGCGTATCCGGAGCGGGGAAAACTTCCCTGATGACGGGAACCATCCGTCTGGCTGCGCGCCAGGCCATCGGCGACAAGCTCACGAGGGAGCAGAGAAAATTATGGAAAACCTCTTCCGGCTTTGACTCCATCCGCATGGTGTACGGCGTGGACCAGAGCCCCATCGGCAAAACGCCCCGTTCCACCCCGGCCACCTACGTGGGTTTCCTGGACGACATCCGGACCCTGTTCGCGCAGACGGCGGATGCCCGCAGGCTGGGCTTTGACCGCGGCCGTTTCTCCTTCAACACGGGGCAGGGCAACTGTGAATCCTGCAAGGGCACGGGCATGCAAAAGCTGGAAATGGACTTCCTGCCCCCCTGCTATGTGCCGTGCGAGACCTGCCGGGGCAAGCGCTACAACGCCGCCACCCTGACCGTGAGGTACAAGGGGAAGACCATTGCGGACGTGCTCCAGATGGACTTTGCGGAAGCGGCGGAATTTTTTGAAAGCCAGCCCCGCATTTCGGACCCCCTCAAACTGCTGTCGGAAACCGGCCTGGGTTATCTGACGCTGGGGCAGGCCTCCAACACGCTTTCCGGCGGGGAAGCCCAGCGGCTCAAGCTGGTGACGGAACTCATCAAGGGCCGGCGCGTCAGCCGGAACGCCCTGATGAAAGGCAGGGAACTGCCCGGAGACCTGTACCTGATTGAAGAACCCTCCATCGGCCTGCATCCGCGGGATGTGCGGCTGCTCATTGACGTGCTGCACCGTCTGGCGGACCAGGGGAACACCGTCGTTGTCATTGAACATAACACGGAAATCATGGCGGAGGCGGACTACGTCATCGACATGGGCCCCGGACCCGGCGATGCCGGAGGAACCATCGTGGCGGAAGGCACGCCGGAGCAGATAGCCGGGAAAAAATCCCCCACTGCGGAATACATCCGCCGGGAACTGAATGGGGAGTCTTAGGCAGGAGGAAGGATCAATAAGGCACTCAGGGCCGTTCCGGGAATGCCGGGGCGGCCGTCGTATTCGCCTGCCTTTTTCTGTTCCGTGAAAACAGGCATGGCTTGCACCCGGCATAAAAGAAGTTTGGCGGAGAGAGTGGGATTCGAACCCACGGTGGGTTGCCCCACGGCGGTTTTCAAGACCGCTGCATTAAACCGCTCTGCCATCTCTCCATGCAACAAGCGCGGGCACAGGCTACCGTGAAGGAGACGGCTCTGTAAAGTCCTATTCATGTCTTTCCAACATGTTTGCGGGAACAGCCCGTTTTTTCAAACGGGAGGCTTCCACCTGTTCCCGCGGCATCAGGGCAGGAATTCTCCCGGCAGGAGGCTGATGAGCCGCATGGCGCATTTCCGGGGAGTGTCTGCGGAAGTGTCTATGGAGAAATCATGCGGGAAATGGCGGTGGATGCCTGCGTGCTGGCGCTGGGCATGGGCCGGGGCAGGAGTCCGGTCAGTGCGGCGCCGCTCGCGCTCCAGCAGAACATCCTGGCGGCATTCCACCCTGACCAGGATGCGGGGGATGCCGTCCAGGCGGTTCAAGAGGTCCTGAATCCAGCGGCGGGATTCTCCGATGACGTGGTCCACGATGACCAGGGCGCCTTTCCGGGCCGCCTCGGCAATGGCGGCGTGGAAAGATTCAATGAAGGGCAGGCCGGATTCCCTGACGGCATCCAGGGCGGTTTCATGCTTTCCCCGGCTCATGGCCAGATAATCGTCCATGGAGAAAATCATGGCTGCCTCTTTCAGCAGAAGCTGCAAGTTCCGGGCCAGCGTGCTTTTTCCCGCGCTGGAGGCTCCGTTGAGCAGGATGACGCGCCCGCTTCGCGGCCGGGGCGCTTTCCGGTTCTCCGCGGGGTCTTTCTCTCCCATGGTTTCATGGTTTTCCGGACGGCTCGCGGAGGTGTTCCGGTCACCGTTTCCCGGCCGGCAGGTTCCGGCCCCTTCCGTAAGGGTGGGGGCTTCCTGGCGGGAGAGGCAGGCTGGTTTCCAGAGGATGTCGGACGCGGCGGTCATGGAAGGTTCATGGGCATCATGAATAAAAAGCTCCGTCAGGGCAATCATAAGAATGGTTCTGTGCGGACGGGATCGCTGCTGCCGTTCATGTCTTGCCGGGCAGACGCCGGGAAGGATTTTCTTGCGGAGCGGCTGCGGCGGCATGGATGCCGTCCGTCATGACTCCGTGGGGCATGCTGCGCCTTTTCCCGTCAATAACGGAGATCCTCATTCCTGCCGGAAGCTTTCCCGGCCGTCATTTGCTTCTTGCAGCGGACGGGGGAGGCATGAGAGAGTCCGTCATGGTCTCTTCCCCGGATGTAGTAGAGTGTATTTGTTTCCAGCTCCGTCATGCCGGGGATATTTCCTTCAGAAAAATGTTTGGGGACTACGGATTGTACTGCGGCCGGATATTCTTCGGTTTGGTGTGTGACAACCAGTTGTATGTCAAGATAACGGAGCCGGGTTTGAAGATGCTTCCGCAACAGGAGCAGGGCTGCCCCTATCCCGGCGCCAGGCCGCATTTCCTGGTGACGGATCTGGACGATGACCGGACCCTTTCCTCCCTTGTCAGGGAGACATGCTCCATTCTGGCTGTTCCGTCTGTTCTGGAGGGGAAAAAGAAAAAGGCGTCCGGTGAAAAAAGAAGCAGGCGCCCTTAGACGCCTGCCGGCAGGAAATGGCTGCTGGAGGGGAAGGTTATTTTCCGGGAGTTTCCGGAGCGGCCAGAGAGGAGAGGTTCTTCTTCAGGCCGGCGGCGGCGGTTTGCGTGGCTTCGTTGTCGGACTCCGTGAATTTGTCCACGGCCTGCGTCAGGGATTTAAGGTCGGATTCCGATATTTTGCGCCCTTTTGTCTTGCGCTGTTCCAGAGCGGAGATTTTTTTATTAAGGTCGGCCAGTTTTGATAAATCTCTGTTCGCTTTCAGGGCCGCCAGAGGTTCGTCAAATTCCTTGACGGAGGGAACCGCCGTTTTGAGGCGCATGATGGCCGTTACCGCTTCCAGAGGGTCGGACTGGATCCGGGCCTGCACGATTTCCTTGGTATTTTCCAGCCATGCGTCAAAAGCTTCACATACGGCCTGCGCTTCCTCGTCATTCGTTTTTTTTCTCAGGGGTGTGATTTTGGATTCGATGTTGCTGCCGGTGGAAACGACCGTTTTGGCCAGCGATTTGTATTTGTTCAGTTCCACTCCTTCCAGAATAGGAAGGCCGCGTTCCATCTTCATCACTTCCTTTTTCACCAGGTCATAGAGCTGGGGAGGATAGCCCTTGGCCACGACTTTTCCGTTGGCTCCAATCAGAACGGCATGAGGCAATCCGCCCGGGCAGGGAGCCTCCGGAATGCTCAGACTCTGATAGATGGGGAAAGTGATCTTCTTTTCTTCCAGAAACTGTTTGACCCTGGGGGACGGGAGCTGGCTGTGGCTGCCTATGACAGTAAAGCCTTTGGACTGGAATTTTTCCTGCAATTCCTGCAGATGCGGCATGCTGGCGATGCAGGGAGGGCAGTTGATGCCCCAGTATTCAAAAAACACCACTTTCCCTTTCAGGTCGGAAGCTTTGAGTTTCGGCCCGTGGATATGGCTGCCGTCGTTGAAGGCTGGATAGGTGACTTTGCTTTCCGCCGCCTGGGCGGAGGCGGGAACCGCCATGGCGGCGATGATACCGGATAAAATAAAGGCAGGAAAGGCGTTCATGGAACGGATGATGAAGAATTCAGCATTGATTGTCAAGGAGGAAGCGGAATTTTCAACTGGAGTTTCCGAAGGGTTCAACGGCCCGCATGCGCCGGGGATGGGGGGCTGGCCGGGGCACTCCCTGCCCTGGGAAGATTTGGCTGTTTTTTTCCTGAGGGAGAGGCGTTTCAGGCTATATCCAGTCCCATGATGTAGTCCGTCATGTAGTAACCGTGGCCGATGTGGAAATCCCCGCGTTCCAGGGTCCGCATGCCCATGCGCTGGTAGAATTCCACCGCCCGGGTGTTATCGCGGTTCACGTTCAGGCGCATCAGGCACGGTTCCGGGTGGATGCTTCTGATGTAGCTGATGGCGTGGCGGAACAGAAAGCTTCCTATATGCAGGCCCTGGAAGCCGGGCAGAACGTAGATTTTCTGCAAATGGAAGACGCCGGGGCCTTCCGGCTGGACGGACAGGTAGCCGCAGTCCTTTCCCTCATGGGAGGCGATGAAGTACACGTGCCCCTCCTCCATCTGTTTTTCCAGATTGGCGGGGGAATACATCCAGTCCATCATGAAATCTATCTGCTCTCTGGAAAGGAGGTCCCGGTATGTGGCCGGAAAAGCCTGGCAGGCCAGTTCATGGATCAGCGTGATGTCGTCCTTGGCGGCTTGGCGGAGAGTCGGCATGGCAGAAATATTACACGGAAAAGCGCCGGATGAAAAGGGCCTCTTCCCCATTTCCGGCGGAATTTTCCGGCATGGCCTATTTTCCCCTACCTATTCCGGCGGAGACATCCTATGCTGAATGCCGCCGTTTTTCTGACAGCCTTCCGGGAAATGCTGTTTTTATGGCGAACCCTGCATGTCCAGTCATGAAAGAACCCATTCCCATACAACAATGGCTTCCCGCGGGGCCTCTGAGGGACATGGGTGAAAAATACGTAAGCCAGCTTCCAGACGTAGCGCAAAATCCCATCGGTCCGGAATCCCTCATGCACCAGTCGGATCATTCCTGGTCGGAATACCTGGTAGCCTATTCCCTCCTGTACCCGGGGGTAGTCATCATCCTGGCCCTGCTGGGGGGGCTGGGGCTTGGGGCTTTCTTCATTTTTTGCCGCCGCCGGGAATATTCCCACCGTATTTTCTGTTCCAAATGCGGCTCCATGATGTACCCGTGCGGGCTGCACTGCCCGGAGTGCGGCACGCCCAATCCGTCCCCCCGTGCCCTGAACTGGATAGGATATTCCAGGCTGCGCACCGTGGTTCCTCCCTCCGGATGGAAAAGGCATGAGGAAGTTCTCCGCAGCTATCGGCGGTGTTTTTACTGCGGGCAGCCTCTCCGTGAGCCCTCTCTTGACCAGTGTTGCCCTGCCTGCGGCAAGGCGGTGCTCCAGGGTGAGCAGTCCGTGGACCGGTATGATGCGTATATTGGCCGCCGCAGGGGGTGGACCTTCGCTGCCGTGGTCGTGCTGGGGGTGGTTCCCATTTTGGGGCCGCTGCTGGCTTCCTCCCTGTACAGGAGAACGCTCATCAACCCGTATTCCCTGTACATGACCGTGTACCGGGAAAGCTTCCTGATGGTGGTTCTTTTTCTGTGCCGTCATTTGTTTCGCCTGCTGCCGTTCATCGGCATCATCGGCATGCCCGTCCTTTGCGTGACGGAATACCACCTGTACCGGCGCATGTTCCTGTGGAAGGCGGAGAAATATGATTTCAGGGGGGAATGAAGCAGGAGACCCTCTTCCGGTAATGCCTGTCCGGCGCCTGCGCGGAAAATCATGGGGTGCGGGGCTGTTGGGGCTTCCGGGCAGCGTATCGTTTCCGGCAGCCCGCTTTATGGCGCGCGGCGGCAGGAAATGGGGAATAAAGGATGGCCGGCTCCTTGATTGACGCGCAGCAGGGGATGCGGAGTTGATGGAGAGATGTTCTCAATGAATGTTTTACGGCTTATTGTATCAAGTATGACAAGGAATTGTTTTTTTTCTTATGGACTAAACTTACCTGGTACAGTATGTAGGCAGTGTTCCCCGGAGGGGGGCGGGATGATTCCCAAACCCCCGCATGCGGAGGAACAAAAACTGTAATATAAATAAAATGAAAATGAAAAGAAAACTGGCATCGGTTCTGGCGAAGGCTTTCTCCGGAAAGTCCGTGCCGGAAAAGAAACGGGAAAGGGAGGCCAGGGCCTCCAAAAAACTGGAAGCGTGGCTGAAGGCTTCCAGAATGCGCTCCTTTTAAGGAAGCGCCCGTTGAAGGGAAGGGTGGATTCGGGCGCCGGGCGTTCGGTTCGCCGGCTGGGACGGGGATGTTATCTCCGTCCTGTTGTTTTTACCGGAAAAGGTATGTCTTGATGACAGTTGCGCCTTGACTACGGCGGTAGAATGTCCGTTCATCTGGGCAGACATGACCATACCCGGAATTCTTGAAGAAAAGTTGTCTTCCGCATTAAAGGCGGTGTTGGGGGAGGAGCTTCCCGCTGATTTTCGCGCCTCGGTGACGCCCTCCGCGGATTTGCGGTTCGGGGATTACCAGAGCAACGCCGCCATGGTGCTTGCCAAGCGGTGCCGCACGAATCCCCGTGTGCTCGCCCAGCAGGTGGCGGACCGGATAGGGCAGGATGCCGTGTGCTCCCTGGAAATTGCCGGGCCCGGATTCATCAATTTCCGCATCAGGCCGGAATTTTACGCAGCGCGCCTGCTGGCCATGCTGGCGGATGACCGGCTGGGGGTGGAAAAAGTGCAGGCCCCCAAAACCATTGTCATTGACTTTTCCGCTCCCAACGTCGCCAAGCCGATGCATGTGGGCCACATCCGCTCCACCATTATTGGTGACGCCCTTTCCCGCGTGGCCCGTTTTGTGGGGCACCATGTGATTACGGACAACCACATCGGGGATTGGGGTACCCAGTTCGGCATGATCCTGTGGGGCTGGAAGAATATTCTGGATGAGCAGGCCCTGGCCGCCAACCCTATTGACGAGCTGCTGCGGGTGTACAAGGATGTGAACCTGATGTGCAAGGAAAAGCCGGAACTGCTGGATACCTGCAAGGCGGAACTGGTGAAGCTCCAGGCCGGGGACGGGGAAAACCTGGCCATCTGGAAACGCTGCGTGGAAGTTTCCAAATCCGGCCTTTCCAAAATTTACGACCAGCTTGACATCCATTTTGATTACTGGCTGGGGGAAAGCTTTTACAATGATGCCCTGGCCCCGCTGGTGGACGGCATGATCGCCGCCGGAATGGCCCGGGAGAGCGACGGGGCCATCTGCGTGTTTTCCGACGGTTCCGTGCCGCCCAATGAAGACCCCTTCCTCGTGCAGGACAAGGGGGAATGGCGCGCCAACCCCTGCATCATCAGGAAAGCGGACGGAGGCTTCCTGTACGCCACCACGGACCTCGCGACGCTGGACCACCGCATCAGGACGTGGGGCGCGGATTCCATCTGGTACGTGGTGGGCGCCCCTCAGGCCCTGCATTTCAGGCAGATTTTCTCCACGCAGCGCCGCCGCGGCATGGACGGGGACTACCGGCACATTGCGTTCGGCTCCATTCTGGGTGACGACCGCAAGCCGTTTAAGACGCGTTCCGGGGATACGGTTTCCCTCCAGGATGTGCTGGATGAAGCCATTGAACGCGCGGCCCGCGTGGTGGAGGAGAAGAGCCCGGACATGCCGGATGAGGAAAAGAAGCGCGTGGCGGAAGTTGTGGGCATAGGCGCCGTGAAGTTTGCGGAGCTGTCCCAGAACCGCATGACGGATTACGTTTTCAACTGGGACAAGATGCTGGCTCTTCAGGGAGATACGGCGCCGTACCTCCAGAACTCCTACGTGCGCGTCCGCTCCATCTTCCGCAAGCTGGACGGCGGGCCTTTGGACTGGTCCGCCCCCATTCAGCTTTCAGAAGATGCGGAAATCCATCTGGCCCGGCTTCTGGCCCGCTACGGGGAAGTGGTGCCGCAGGTGCTGGACGACTGCCGTCCGAACGTGCTGGCCGCCTACCTGTTTGACCTGGCCAGGGCTTTCCATTCCTTCTATGAGGCGTGCCCGGTCCTGAAGTCGGAGGGGACGGTGCGGCACTCCCGCCTGGCCCTGTGCGAGCTGACCGCACGCACGCTGAAGCACGGGCTGGGCCTGCTGGGCATCCAGCTTCCGGACAGGATGTAACCGTTTCTCCCGTATGGACGTCTCTTTCCTCCATGTCCTGCTGGCCGCCGCCGTGGCGGGGTGTTCTTCCGCCGCCGCGGACGGGGCACACGGGTATTGGATGAACAGCCCGTCCCTGAACGGCTGGCGGGAAGCCGTCTTCCGCGCCGGCGTTCCGGCGCAGCCTGCCGTGCTGCCGCCCGGCGTGGAGCCGATGATGGTGGGTTCCTCATCTCCCGCCGCGCAAATGCTGGTGCTGGAGGGAATGACGCATCTGCTCACGTTCGGGGACATGAGGGCTTTCCTTAAATTTGACGCCGCTCTCCGTCTGGACCCGGACTGCCTCATGGCCCACTGGGGCAGGTGCATGAGCCTGATGGGCGCGGGGCCCGCCTTCCAGGACCAGCGCGTCCATTCCATGAAGCGCATGAAAGAGCTGACGTTGCGTCCGGACTGCCCGGAACGGGAACGCGCTTATGCGGATGCCCTGGCCGTGCTGCTGATGGATGGCCCCGTGAAGGCGCGGGAAGCGTGGAAAACCATCTGTTCCACCTGGAAGCGCGACCCATACGCCTCCCTCTTTTACGCCATGCTCCTCCGGGACGGCTTTGACGGGCAGGGCAACCCCGGAGAAGGGCAGAAGGAGGCCGTCCGCGTGGTGGAAGACGTCCTGAAGGAACGCCCCGGCTTCCAGGCCGCCCTGTTCATGCGCGCCCTGCTGGAAGAGGTGGCGCCATCCATTTCTCCGGCAACGGTGGAAACCGCCCGCAGGGCCGTGTCCGCCAACCCCTTTTCCGCATCCGCCCATCATTTACTGGGCCATTGCCTGTTCCGCACGGGAGATTATGAAGGGGCATCCGCTGCGTTCAAGGAGTCTGAAAATCTGTGCCTGGCCTGGGAGAAGGCGGAAAACGTGTCTCCCGCGCTTGATGACGCCTACTTCCGTTCCATCCTTTACCGTGCCGTTTCCGAATTCTGCGCCGGCCGTTACAAGAGGGCGGAAGCCATCGCCTCCAGAGCCGCTTCCGTTCCCCTGGACAAAAAGCATCCGCTGGCTCCCGGAACCCTCCTTCAACTGTGGGAGGCCAGGACGCTGCCTGCGCGCCTGATGCTGGCCCGGCCCAGCCTTCCCCGGCAGGCCCTTGTGCTCAAGGCTTTTCCGGGCCCTCTCCCCAAAGGGTTTCCGGATTTGAGCAACGGCATGACCGCAGTGGCCTCCCAATACATGGGCGCATGTTACGCCGCAAGGCAGGGCAGAACGGACGCCGTGGCGTCCGCCTTTGACAAGATGTCCGGCATTCTGCGGCTGCTGATGGACGGCGCGGACGCCGCCCGGAGGCAGATGAGCGTCTCCTACTGGGCGCGCTGTCTCCAGGCGGGCAGCCTGTATTCTTCTGAAATCCGCTCCCTCATGTTCCCGGATTCCGCCAATGTCTGGATGTCCGAGGCCATACGGAGCCAGCGTTTTTCCTCCCTGCTCCTGCCTCCCGTAGTGCCATACCCTGCGGAATGGGTGCTGGCCCGCGCCTACCTGAAGGCCGGAAAATTCCGGGAATGCGCGGATATGTGCGAACAGGCACTGAAACGCTTCCCGAACCATGCCGGAGTGCTGGAGACCCTGGACAAGACCCGTTCTTCCGGAAAATAATTAGGAATAAACGTGGGGGAGCGGTTTTGATGCCCGGTTTCCTCATGGATGGATTGGAGATGGCATTCCCCCTCATCACGATGGAACATGACGTCCAATCCCGGGACAGGAAGCTTGTTCATCTTGAAAAATAAGCCTGCGGTGATAAAAAAGGGGCGTGAAGCCGTGCCCGGAAGGTTGCGGGTTCCTTCTCCGCCGCTATGAAGATGTTCGGTCCGCATGCCCCGGAGGCCGGATCCGCCGCAGCATTCATCAAGATGCTCAGCAGGTTGCGGCTGTTCCGCCGGATGTTCCTTAAACATGGTAAGTTTTATTTTTTCATGGCTGTTGCGGCAAATACCGGAACGCGTCCGTTTTCATTTTCAATAACATCATACATCAAGCAATATGAACCATCCCTATCTGGACCCCTCCTTTCTGGTTTCCTGGTCCCGGCTTACGCCGGAGGCCATCAGGCCGGACATCACGGAAGCCATCTCCCGCGCCAAAGAGAATATCCGGACCATCTGCGACCAGCCGCTGGAGTCCCTGACTTATGAAAGCACCTTCGGCGCTCTGGAAAAGGCCTCCGAGGATCTGCACCTGGGCTGGGGCCGCATCATGCACCTGGACTCCGTCAATGACGAACCCGCCCAGAGGGAGGCCATCGGGGAAATGCTGCCGGAAGTGGTGGCTTTCTCCTCCTCCGTGCCGTTGAACCCGCGCCTGTGGACGGTGCTGAAAGCCGCGGCCTCCTGTGACTGGGTGAAAAGCCTTTCCCCCGTCAGGCAGCGTTTCATCCAGGAAACGCTGGCAGACTTCCGTGAGAGCGGGGCGGACCTGCCGGACGACGTGAAGCCGGAATATGCGGAAATAGAAGCCCAGCTCTCCCTGAAGACCAAGAAATTCGCGGAAAACGTGCTGGACTCCACCAACGCCTGGGAACTCATTGTGGAAGATGAAGCGGAACTTTCCGGGCTGCCGGATTCCGCGAAGGAAGCCGCCCGCCTGGATGCCCTGGCCAACGGCCACGGCACGGAAGAAGCCCCCCGCTGGCGCTTCACCCAGAAATTCACCTCCCTCCAGCCTGTCATGCAGTTTGCGGACTCGGACAGCCTGCGCCGCCGCATGTGGGAGGGCTCCTGTTCCATCGGGAAGGGCGGGGAATACGATAATGAAGCCCTTATCGCTGAAATCCTGGAACTGAGGGACAGGAAAGCCCATTTGCTGGGGTACGGCTGCTTTGCGGATTACGCCACTTCCCGCCGCATGGCCGGGAGCGGAGCCAACGCCCTGAAATTCATCAACGACCTGCATGACAGGGTGAAGCCCTCTTTCCTGAAGGACATGGAAGCCGTTCGCAGATACAAGGAGGAAAAAACAGGAAAACCCGTGGAAAAGCTCTCCCCGTGGGAAACCGGATACTGGTCTGAAAAACGCCGCCGCGAATTGTACGCTTTTGACGAGGAAGACCTGCGCCCGTATTACTCCGTGGAAAAAGTCATGGAAGGGCTCTTTTCCATCTACTCCGGCCTGTACGGCATCACGGTCACGCCGCGTCCCACGGTGGCGTTCAAACCCGGTGAATCCGGGGAAGCGCCGGAAGGCGCGGTGGAGGTGTGGCATCCGGACGTCCTGTTCTATGAATTGCATGATGCGGAAAGCGGGGAACACCTGGGTTCCTTTTATGCGGACTGGCACCCGAGGGACTCCAAGCGCGCCGGAGCGTGGATGAACTACCTGAGCGTAGGGGAACCTCCGCACGGCGGAAAACCCCGCGTTCCCCATCTGGGTCTCATGGTCGGCAACATGACCAAGCCCGTGGGGGACAAGCCCGCGCTGCTGTCCCACCGGGAGGTGGAAACCATCTTCCATGAATTCGGCCACCTGCTGCACCAGCTCCTTTCCGATGTGGAAGTGAAGTCCCTGTCGGGCACCAACGTTGCCTGGGACTTTGTGGAACTGCCCTCCCAGATTAATGAAAACTGGTGTTGGGAGCGTGAATCCGTGGACCTCTTCGCCGCCCACTATGAAACGGGTGAAAAAATACCGGACGAACTGTTCTCCAAAATGCGTGCCGCCCGCAATTATATGAGCGGCACGGATTTCATGCGCCAGCTCTGCTTTGGCAAGCTGGATCTGGAGCTTCACGTAAACTGGCCTCATTATAAAGGCGTTCCGCTGGAAGAAACGGATGAACGCATTCTGGCGGATTACCGGGTGCCGATGACGGACCGCGGCCCTTCCGTGGCGCGCCGCCTGACCCACATCTTCGCGGATCCCACGGGTTATGCTTCCGGTTATTACTCCTACAAATGGGCGGAGGTGCTGGAAGCGGACGCTTTCAGCCGCTTCCTGAAAGAAGGAGTGCTGAATCCCCGGACCGGGCGCGACTTCCGCCGCTGCATCCTCAGCAAGGGCAACAGCAAGCCTGCCGCTGAACTCTACCGCGACTTCATGGGCCGTGATCCGGACGCGGAAGCGCTGCTTGTCAAATCCGGCGTTCTTTAACCTCTCTATCCATATTATCTGCACAATCCTTATGCCTGAACAAAAGAGACTCTCCCTCGCCGGCATCGGGTGCGGTTCCCGTACGCGCACCTACATGAAGCTGGCCATGGAACAAAAAAACCGCTACCGCATTGCCGCCGCGGCGGATCCCGTCAAACAGCGCACGGAAGCCGTTCGCGACTTTGCCCCGGAGGAGGAACGGGATTCCGTCCGCCTGTTCAAGGATGCCGCTTCCCTGCTGGCGGAACCGCGCCTGGCGGACGTGGCCATCATCGGCACGCAGGACGACTACCATTACGCTCCGTGCAGGAAGGCCATGGAGCTGGGCTATCATGTCCTGCTGGAAAAGCCCATCGCCAAGACGCTGAAAGAAGCGCTGGAGCTGAGGGATACGGCTCGCCTGCTGAAGCGCCGCGTGGCCGTGTGCCACGTGCTGCGCTACACCCAGTTTTACCGGACCCTGAAAAAAATCATCGACAGCGGGGAAATCGGGGAAGTCATCACCTTCAATGCCAATGAAGGCGTGGGGGCGTGGCACTTTGCCCACTCCTTCGTGCGCGGACACTGGGGCAACAGCAAAACCTCCACGCCCATGATCGTTGCCAAATGCTGCCATGACATGGATATCCTCTACTGGCTCATGGGCCGGCGTAAATGCCTTTCCGTCGCCAGCTTCGGGGAGCTTACCTTCTTTACGAAAAAGACGCTCTCCTCACCCCGGCCGGAACGCTGCACGGAGTGGACCACCCCGGTGGGGGAAGACCCCTGGGACGCCCGCAAATACGCCACGGACGACGAATGCAAACGCTGGCTGGGCATGGTGTATGACCGGGCGCAGGAAGCTACCGCGGAGGAAATCTGCGAATGGCTGAAAACCTCCCCGTGGGGCAGGGACTACCTCCAGTGCGACAATGACCAGCCGGACCATCAGGTTTCCATCATGCGCTTTGAGGGAGGCTTGACGGGCACGTTCACGATGACGGCTTTCGAACAGGGGCGCCACATTGAAGTGTATGGCACCAAAGGCAAAATCCGAGCCGGAGTCTTCTACAAGGAAAACGGCCCCGGTGAAATAACCGTGACGCCCCACTTTGGCGGAAAAACCCGCGTGGTGGAGCTGGAGGAACTGGCCGGAGGCTACCAGGGGCACGGCGGCGGCGACTGGGGATTGATTGAGGCTCTGTATGATGACATGCTGACGGTGCCCTCTCCGGAGGATATGACCACTTCCATTGAGGAATCCGCCCATTCCCATGTGATGGCCTTTGCCACGGAACACGCCCGGCTGAGCGGGCAGGTGGTGGATGTTGCTGACTTCGAACGCAAGGTCGCGGAAGGCATCCTGAATTATTGATGCGGTTTTCCTCCTTGAGGGAAAGGAAAAGGCGCAGGCGTCCAAAATGCCTGCGCCTTTTTGTATATAAAATTCTATCCTTTTTTTAGGCGGATTTAGAATCCGGTGTCAACATAAATGAATCTGTTACCATGTTTTTTCCTCCAGTTCCGAACGGGAAAGAAAACGAATTGTCCCCTTCGCCCATTATGGAAACACAGAATGGAAGAAAAACGGCTCTTCTCTCCATAAAAATAATTTTTAGATTAATTATTAACGCATTACATACATGATGAACTGAAATGTCAATGACCGGATTATTTTTTGTACCGAAAATTTTTCATCCTTTGCATTCGCAATGCGGATTCTAAATCCGGTACGGATTTTTTTGTCATGAGAAAAACACTTTGTCTTTTAGCCGCCTTGGCATTGTCTTCTCTATCAAATGCTGCCTCATTTTCTTTGGAGCTTTCTCCAACCGGGGGCGGGGCTCAGAACACCGTATCCCTTGACGGAATAACACCCCAGGATATCTTTGGTTATGAAACCGATGTCTGGCATGGAACTATAACGAAAAGCGCTTTGTCGGGCCAGGTGTCGTTAAACGATGGTTCCCTTGGTCTTCAACTCGGCGGAGTAGCCGATGTCGGCAAGGGAAATTTTGCCGGTCTCAAATTTGACATGCCTTCAGGAGTGGAGTCTGCCAAGATGTCTTTTACGATTACTTACACCTCTGCTTGGGGAGCCGCCAATTTCAACTGCGATTATACCTGCAATGTGTATGGATTCACGGCCGAGGGAACATCCACGGTCATAGGAACATGGTCTTTGCAAAATGCCAAAGCTTCTCTTACCCAGAATGAGCCTGTTGATGTCTCTTTCAACCTGCAGTTGGACCCTGATACGGATTATTCTTCTTTTGGCTTGATATTCAATAATACCCGTGTGGCCAATGCCGGCGGCATGGGGTGTGAGATCAGCAACATTCTTATTTCCGGGGAAGCAGTACCGGAACCGGCTACGGCCTCTCTGGGACTTCTTGGCCTGGGCGCCCTTCTTCTGCGCCGCCGCAGAAACTGATGACGGTCATACAGGTGATTGACCGGACAGGCTGTGTCCAAGCCGGTTTTGTGCGAAGAGGGGATGGTTCATCCCCTCTTTTTTATCCGTTTTCCACGCAGTTTTTTCTGGTTTGATGGACAGGGACGGATAAAATGGCGGACGGTATTTATGGTTAAGGTGTTTTTCAAGAGGGCAGCCCATTTGCTGACAGCGTTTTTTGCGGGAGGCGTCTGTGTCCTGCAGGCGGCGGAGACGTCCGGCTTCGGCATAGACCTGGGTAATGGTTCCGGAACGGCGCAGGAGGGATGGACCAATGTAACCATGCCAGCAACGGCATCGGGAGGCGCCAATACATTTGTTGCCGTTCCGTTAATCAGGAATGGTGCGGCTTCTTCTTCTTCGTCCGTGGCAGTGGGAAGCCTGTTCGGAAGGCTGGTTTCCCTGACCGTCTCCGCCAGATGCAGTTCTGGAGGTTCTTATACGCTGGCGGAACCCAATACCCGGTATACTTGGTATGAAGGGGGGAAGCACAGGCACAACGGTACGAACGCTGACGCGCCTTCTTCTTTTGAATTCCCCAATGGCTGCGAAGCTTTCAATACCAGCATGCGTCTGAGCGCCAACGGGATGCCGTCCGCCTCCGCCGCGGCCAGGCTTTCCTTCTCCGGATTCCAGGCGGGCAAGGAATATACGGTATCTTTCTTTTGCGGGCACAATGCGCCTGCTTATGAATCCATGACGCTGGTCAGCGGAACTCTGGTGGATGTGCGGGGGCTTCAAAGTTCCATGGGGAGCCTTTCCGGGAATCAATTTTCCGGTCTTTCCAATTCATCGGAACAGGACGCTTATCTGGCTGTGGAGTGGAGGGCCTGTGCGGATGAACAGGGCAGGCTGGTGTTTGATGTGACCAAGGAGGCGGACAGCAGCGCTTCCGGCCGCATGGAACTGAATGCCGTTACCGTCAGTACGGACGATTCCCCGGCTCCGGAAGTTCCGGATCCCCGGCCTGTCAGCGTCTTGCACAATAAGGCGCTCATTTTTCTTCCTTCTTCTCTTGCGCTCCCCGTTCCTTCTTCCACATGGGCGGCTGAAGGCCAGTTAACCTGTGAATTCTGGGTCAGGCCCAATGATGATGCCGTCACGGGAAAAATCATTTCTTTGGGAAATGCGTCTGTTTCCCTGGAACACGGTTGTCTGGCTCTGTCTGCTCCGGATGGGGATTCCGTCGCTTCCGTGAAAGCTGCCGGGAAGGAATTGGCTGCGGGGGAATGGCACCATGTAGCCGTCTCCGTCGGGGAGGAGGTTATCAGTCTGTATGTGGACGGAGGCCTGGCCGTTTCCTCGCCGCGGTCGCCTTACCTGCAGGCCATGAAATCAGGCTGGAAAGGGATTGTGCTGGAGGCGGGGTTCAAGGGTGCTCTGGATGAACTGCGTTTCTGGAATGCGGCTCTGGGCGGGGAGGAAGACGACTTTTTCTTGAACGGACCGTTGCCCCTGTCCCATCCCAGGTATGGGAGGCTGGTGGGCTGCTGGCGTCTGGATGGGGATTTCCGTGATGCCAAGTGGACGGAATTTGCGGAAAAGACAGGGAGCGCCTTTGTGCGCCCTTACCAGGCGGTTGCCCCTGAAGGGACTGAATTTTCCATTGTCACGGATAATGAAACGTTCCGTTACATGCTGGTGACGGCGTATGTGAGGAATGTGCATGTTATTTATGACTGGCCGGAGCGCGCCCATCTCATCAATAATTCCGATTTAATCTACATCAATTCCGTTACGCCGGCCGCGAATGGTTCTCTCAATTTTCAATATCCGGACAATGACGTGACGGAAAGCTCCGGTGTGGTTCTGCTGCCGTCTGACGGGGAATGTTCCAATGTCCTGGACTTCTCCGGGGAAGGGGCTTACATGAACGTGGGCGGAGGTTTGCTGGGCGGCGGCAGTTCCGGAGCGTTTACCGTGGAAGTCCGTATGGCTTTGGACGGAGACGGACAGGAGGCGGTGCTGTTTGAAAATGATAACGTTTCCATGAGGCTGGAATGGAAGGAAGACCATTACAGGGTCCGTACCCAGGCAGGCCCGGATAAAGCCTGGGAGGCGGATTTGCCGCCTGTGGAAGCCGGCAGGTATTTCTGGCTGGCCTTCGTCAGGAATTCTTCTGCGGATACGGCGTCCTTTTATGTGGACGGGGAGGCCGTAAGCACGGCCGCCGCGGATGCGGGGGAAATGGAGGGAACTGCCAATGCCGTCATAGGAAGGAATTTGGATGGCAGAATTGATGAAATGCGCGTGTGGCATGAGGCCCGTGCGGCGGCTCGCCTGGGGGCGGCTGTCCAGCACAGCTGGGGAGACAGGCTGTTGGTGGGCCGCTGGGGGACAAGTGACCAATTTGGCCATGATACAGCTTCCTGGGTGGAACATGTCCGTATCCTCCGCAGGCTGACTGAAGGCGTTTCCGGAATGCGGATACGGCTGGGTGTCTCCGGCGGGAACTGGTCCGCCATGCTGTCTGATGCAAATGCCCGTGAGGCTTTTGCCGAAAATGTGGCGGAAGTGGTACGCAAGCATCAATTGGACGGACTGGATTTGGACTTCGAATGGATTGACCAGAACGATACGGCCGCCTGGAATAATTACGGAGAATTGGCCAGGGCTATCCGGGCGGCTTCCCCGGATATGTTTTTTACCATTTCCTTGCATACCTACTATTACAAATTCCCGGCGGCCTGCATGCGTTATGTGGATTATTTCACGTTCCAGAATTATGGCCCCCAGATTGATGTAAACGGATATAGCAGCATGGTTTCCGCATGCGGAACATACCGTTCATGGGGCTATCCGGACTCCAAGATCATGCTCAGCGCTCCGTTCCAGGGGACTCCGGGCGCGGGGCAGGGCGCCGATATTCGGGCTTACCGGGACATTGTCTCAGCCTGCGCCGGAGTTCGGGAGGATCCTTCTCTGGATTCCGCCAGCTTCAATTATGGCGGAGGCAAGGTTAAGACGCTGCACTTCAATGGTGTGGATACGGTCAGGAAAAAGGCTCGCTACATCAGTGAACAGCAAGTGGCTGGGTTCATGTACTGGGATTTGGGAATGGATGTGGCGGATTCCGCCGGGAAGAACAACTACTTTGACGAATGCTGCCTGCTTCGGGCCGCCAACCGTTATGTTTCCTCCACCGCTTATCCGGATACTCCGGCCCCCTTTGCCCTTTCTTCTGCGGGGGAAACCGTCCCGGCCGGGGGCGGTGCCGTGGCGGTGGAAGTGCAGTCGGAAGAGAAGGCTCTGGGCTGGGTGGTCGCAGATTGTCCGGACTGGATTTCCGCCTCCACCGTTTCGGGAATCGGCCGGACTACAGTCATTTTGACGGCGGCGGAAAACAAATCCGCTGACGGACGGTCCGGAACGGTAATCTTCCGTTCTTCCGACAAACAGGAATGCTCTGTCATCATAACGCAGGATGGCGCCGAATTGACGGGCTACGACAAGTGGGTGCAGGACTCCTTCCCTCCGGATGCTGCCGCGGACCGGACGGCTGCGGATGCCGTTCCTGCCGGGGACGGTATCCCCAACCTGATGAAATACGCCACAGGACAGGATCCGTTGAAACCCTGCGGGAGCGTTACGAAAGTAACGCTGGAAGAGGGGGAGGACGGATGCATGCATCTGGTGCTGCGCTGGCCTGTAAATCCGCAGGCAACGGATGTGAAGCATGAAGTGGAAGCCTCCACGGACCTGGTCGACTGGATTTCCCTGGGAGAAGTGGAAACCGCCGGAAAGACGGCTGCCGAATTTTGGGATGCGGAACCCGTACGGGAAAGCGGGATGGAACGCCGGTTTCTGCGGTTGAAAGTGACTCGGGAATAACTTAGGTACGTCCTTTCTGAAAAAAATTCCGTTCCAGCTTCCGTTTTTTGAGAAATCTATACGGTCCGGCGGGGCATGCCCGGCTGGGGAGCGCCGCGTGCCCGTACCGCAACCGGACGGGCGGCTGTTTGTACAAAATACTCGAATTACAAAAGCATTGCTTCCCTTGAAACAGGCAGGGGCGCTTTAAAAAATCGCGTCCGCTTCGCACGCATTATTTTCTGCCGTCTGCAGAAACCTGTGCCAAAAATTTGTGTTCCACCGCCATTCCGTGGCATTTCCGGAACGGGAAAGGAGCCTATTTCTTCTTCGTGTTGAGTTTTTCCCTTACCCGTTCCACATTGGCAAGAGCGTCTTCATTCCCCAGCTCCGCCGCCCGTTCATACCACTTTTGGGCTTCGGCCAGGTTCTTGGCTACGCCAGTTCCGCGTTCATACATGGAACCCAGGTTGTTCATGCACTTGGCGTCGTCCTGTTCCGCCCCCTTGATGTAAAACTGATAGGCCAAGGCCATATCCTGCGGGGTGCCGAGGCCTTCTTCATGCAAGTAGCCGAGCAGGAAATGCATGCCGGGCACCGCATGCGTCTGGTTCTCTTCCAGATCGGTCAGAATATTCAGCGCCATTTTCGGGTCCGGTTCCAGATCCTCTCCCTTGATGAGCAGGCGCGCCTTCTCCACCAGAGCTTCCGGATCCCTGGTTTCCGCAGCTTTCAGTACATAATCCTTGTACAGTTCCCTGTTCGGCTGCACGCCGATGCCCTGCTCGTAATAGCGGGCCAGCCTCTTGAAACCGCGTACGTCCTCCTTTTTCACCAGGGCGGTGGCTGCCGTCATGGCAGAAGCCAGAAGCTGCTGCCGTTCCGCAGGCTCCTGCACATTCCCTGCCACGGTTTCATAATAATTGGCCAGCTCGTCCAGTGCCGTCAGGCTGCCGAGTTCCACAGCCTGTTCCCAGAACTTCACGGCTTCCGGATTGATGGTTTTCGGGGCCGGGGCCTGGCGTTCCCTGCCGGACGGGGTCATCCAGGGAGGAACGGTTCCGGCATCCACCGGAGTATCTTCCCCCTTACCCTTCTGTTCCGGTTTCCGGAGCCACGGCGGAGTGTTGGCGTCCCCTCCGTTCAGGGTCAGCTTGACCTGCTGGCAGGCGGAAGTGAATCCGTTGTCCAGGGCCGCTGTTTCCCCCGTATTCTGGGGATAGGCCGCCTGGTTGGCCAGGAAAAGCAGGGAGGGGATATGCCCCCGTGCCGCCAGACCGTGCATCATGGCGCTGTAAGGCTGCAGGTTCTCATTGTTGGAACTCCACATGTCCGCCGCATCCACATGGCCTTTCAAGGCTCCCCGGAACATCCAGGAATCCCCCTCGGCCATGCGTTTTTCCAGGCCGAATTCATAAATGAGGGCGCGGCCGAGCACGTACATGCCGCAGGGATCTCCCTGTCCGGCGGAAAGCCGGGCCCAGGCCAGGGCTTCCGGGTAGCCGGATTCTTCGCTCCTGTAACTGAATAACATCAGGTATGCCAGATCCGCCTGGCTGCGGGCGTTCCCCCCCTGAGCTTTTTTACGGAGGGTGGCGGTCAGCTGTTCCCATTGTTCCGGCGTGACGTATTCAGAAATTCCTTTCAGCGTGATGAAATCTCCTGCGGCGGCTTTTGCCAGGCAATCGTTCAGCAGCGTTCTGGCAGGTTCTGCGGACGGTTTGTCCATTAAGTCCGGGTTTTCCATTTGGGCCAGGCGCAGCCTGGCCAGGGGGTGGCCTTCCTCCGCCGCCTGCCTGTACCATACGCGCATATTTTCCCGCGCTTCATGGGCCTTCCCTACGGAATCCAGTGTATTGGCCAGTTCCTCCTTCCACAGCTCGCCCAACTGTACGCTGGAATCTGCGTCCCCAAGCTGAGAGGCCAGCTCAAGCTCCTTATGCGTCTTGGCGTAGGGGGGAAGCTGGTTGAGTTTTTTCTGGGGGAAGGAAAGAGGTTCCTTCAGGTATGGCATGCCCCGTTCGTCATGAAGGGACAGCAGATCAAGGGACGCCTTGCGCAGCTCCTGTTCCTGCGGGGGGTGCGCTTCGGAAATTAACTGGGCGTACCAGGCACAGGCGTTATTGCTGCCCAGTTTCCTGGCCTGCTCGAACAAAGGCTGGAGGAGGGAGCTTTTCCCTCCCCCTGTTTTTTCCTTCATGCCGGCGGAGAGGTCCGCCAGCAGAGTTTCCAGATCCCCTCTGGAGCGCAGTTCCGCCAAAAGCTTTCCGGCCTGTGCCGGTGCGGCCCCCTTCGTCAATTCCGCCAGAAGCCGCATGGCCCCCGCGTGCCCCTTTTCCGCAGCCCGGGAAAGGGATTGAATGGCCGTATCCCTCCATCCCCTGCCGTCCTTGCCGTCCAGGGCAAGGGCCAGTTCCCCTATCCGCGCCAGAAGAACCGGTTTGGCGTTTTTCCGGTATTGCTTCAGGGTCTCGATAACGTTGGCGGGATTTTCCTTCAGCCAATCCACTTTGATGAAAGCGAGCTGGGCCAGCGCATCCTGGTCGCCGGAAGCGGCCTTCTTTTCCAGGGGGGCCAGGTAGCGTTTCAACTCGGCTTCCGGAAGATCCGTGACGGTGTACAGGGCCGTAACGGCATCCATGTCTCCCTTTTCCGCAAGCTTGCGGCAGGCAGCCAGCCATTCCGCATGTTCCGGTTGCATGGGTTGCGCCTTGAAAATCCCGAAAATCCCGTAAGGATCCGTCATCATGAGCTTGGGTGCCGGATGGCCGGATGCCGTGGCCGCATCACGGAAAAAATGCTGCATATGTTCCAGGCAGGCCAGCGGCAGGTCTCCACGGTTCAGGTAATAAAGCCCCATCCAGTATTCCCCGGCCAGCATATTGGCCCGGAAGTCTCCAGCCGCGGCTTTGTCCAGCACTTCCCCGTACGTCCAGCCGCCGTCCATAGGCAGTTGGGAGAGGTCCCGGACCGGAGCGTATTTCACCTGCCCGGGAGGATTTGCCGCTGCGGCGGACGAAATGTCCTGGCCATAAGCCGGAACGGAAAAAATAAAGGGAATAAGCAAAAGACGGGCTCGCATGGGTCAACTCTTTTCTAGCAGGAAAAACCTCTGCCCTACAAGCGTTTTTCACGTGTCTGAATGTTTAATTATTGGTCATGTCACGTTCTTTTTTTAAAGAAAAAAATGGAGTGGGACCGGGTGGTTCCGAAGACGCGTGCGGAAGCCCGCAAGGCAGAGGAAAATGGCTTCCTGGGAGACGGGATGAATGAAGTGGGCAAGGGATTGGGGATTTCAACCCCGCCGTATTTCTTCATTCCATCAGGTCCGGATTCTTTTGATGAATATCCCCGGAAGATTACCTTTTAGTAAATTCCCTTCAACTTTTCCGGATGATCGCTCAACTGGGAGCGTAGCCGGTTTCTGTCCAGCTTTCCCATGACCGTGAGGGGGATGGGCGTTTCCATGATGGCGCGGATGCGCTGGGGGCCTGGGGCCGACGCATTCCACTCGCGGCAGGCCTGCTCCAGAGGGGTGGCGGAAGGGCCGCAGGCGACCAGTTCCATTCCGGCACGCGGATGTGGAACTGCCTCCACGACAGCCTCCGGGACGCTGCGGCGCAAAACGTCCTGAACGGCATCCGGATCCACCAGTTCCCCCAGGACTTTGACAAGTCTGTCCGCCCGGCGCAGAAAGGTCAGCAAACGCCCTTCCAGGCGCACCAGGTCGCGGGTGCTCCACCACTCCTGCGGAGCGACTCTTTCCAGAAGGAACCCTCCATGAGCCTGCGTCAGCAGGCGGCCGAACAATTTGCCTTTCCCCTGGAAGCGCAGGAGGCCGCCTTTGTCCGTCTGAGCTTCCCAATGGGGCAGAAGGGAAAGGCGGTCCGTATGGAAGGAATCTCCGGGAAGGGCCGTGGCTAATTGGGAGCCGGCTTCCGTCATGCCGTAGCTCTGCACTACGGGCCAGCCAAGGGTGCGTGCTTTCCGTCCCGTCTCCGTGTCCAGCGCGCCGCCGCCTACGATAATGCATCCGGCGGTGGAAGGCGCGCGGAGGCCGAGGCTGACCAGATCCACTACCTGCGTGGGGACCAGGGAGGACCATCTGGCTCCGGAACTTTTCATCAGGTCGGCATAAGCCTGCGGGCACCACTTTCCGCGGAGCGTATGGACGGCGGTTCCGGCCAGGGCCGCGCGCAGGTAGATCATGGCGCCCCCCACATGCCATACAGGCAGCGGGCAGCACCAGTCCCCGCTTTCCGCATGTAAATGTTCCAATGCCCCGCGCGCGCATATGTCCAGGGCGCGGCGGGTAAACAAAATGGCTTTGGGCGGAGAACCGGAAGAGCCGGAGGTGGCGAAGGCTGTGATTCCGTCCATGCCCCGGAGGGAAAGAAAGGCGGCGGCCTCTTCCGCCCAGCCCCTCAAATGGGGCGGGGCCATCACGCAGGGGCCGTTGCCGCGGTCCCAAGGCAGGGGTGTTCCGGTGGAGGGCATGGCGGCGGCAGTTTACCGGAGGGCTTTTCTGCGCAGGGTGTGCCAGCGTTCCTCCATGCGGGGCTTCAAATGATGCTCAATCCATGCATAGGCTGCTTCCAGGCCGCCCGCTTTGAAAGTGCGGCCTATCTCCGCTTCTACGCCTGTGGCGTTGCCGGTGCGGCGCAGAAAATCATTGCTGGTGAATTCTACGAAAAGCTTGCCGTTGATCGCTCCTTCCTCCGCCAGAATCCATTCCCTGACGTACAACGCCAAAATGGCGTCCCCTACCCATGCCTCTGCGCGGAGGCGTTCTTCTGTAGCCTTGTCCATATGATGGTTCATGAAAATCTGGCAATGGCGGTTTTCCTTCCCAGAGGATCCCTGATGGGAGGCGGAGGCACGCCGGGGGCCTTGTCTCCGGAGGGGGAAGCCGGTTGGCGGTTTTCCCGCGGGAGCTCCGGCAGGTTGTCCGCGGGGGAGGCGGGAGCTCCCGGCATTGGCGGATTTTCCTTGTTGCCCTGTGGCGCAGGCGCGGCTCCCGGAACCAGCGGCACGTCCAGCACTCTGTCCTGGGCCGCGCGGCGGTTGGCGGCGTCCCTGGCTTCCAGAGACTTGCGGAGTACCGTTTCCGATTCCGAATTCCAGTACCCGGAATCCAGTTCAATATAAATATTGGAGTAAGGCAGGGATGTCTTGGTTTTAATGACCAGAACGTTGAATTGCCTGGCCGCGTCTTCGATCAGGGAATTGATCGTACGGCTCATCAGTTCAAAATGCTGGCGCCCAGGAAGCATTTTATTGATATTGTTGCGGTAGCGCTTAATGCCGGGAGCATAGTCCTCCGTAATGCTGCGCAGCTCCGAGCTGATCATGATTCGGGGCACCACGTGGGCTTCCTCTTCCAGCATATTCAGCACATCCAGGAGTACTTCGTCCGATGTCTTGTCGGAAACCATGGTTCTGATGCCGGTTCCCGTGTAGGCGGGAAAGGAGGATTCCGCGATGACAATCCAGTTCCTGGCCCCCACGATTGCCAGGTTTTTATATAACTGCTCCTTCCATTCCCGCTCTGCCGGGTTGGCGTCCTGGCAGCCGCTGAGCAGGCTGATGATGCATATGGGCAGGATGAGTCGGGTCATGGGTGGGACCCCGCCTTGCGGGGCTGGAAAATGGGCTAGAATTTATGGGACCGGGGTTCGCGGCAGGCGCTGGGGCAGCGGCCTTGTTCCGTAGCGAACGGCGCTCCCTGGGTGGGAGCCGCCTCCGTAAAGGCGACGCCCGGCAGTTCAGTAGGTACGCCTTGAACAGGGAAATCCTTTCGCAGAGGGAAATAAGGATAACCTTCCCACATCAAAATGCGGCGCAAATCAGGATGGCCTGAGAACTTGATGCCCATCAGGTCCCATGCTTCACGTTCGTGCCAGTTGGCGGACTGGAAAATTTCCGTGACGCTGGGCACTTCTTCGCCATCGTCCACCTTCGTCTTGAGGCTCAGGTTTGCTCCCGTTTCCGACTGTGTCAGCGTGTAGTTGACTTCAAAGCGGGGGCTTTCCCCCATATTGTCCACGGAAGAAAGGTTAACCAGCATATCAAACCCGGCGGAATCCCGCAGCCAGCGGACAACATCCGCCACGGCTTGGCGCGCGACGGTCAGCGTAATATCTCCGCGGAATTCGTAGCGGTCCGTGATGATGTCTTTCCCAAAGCGGTTTTGGGCGTTGTCTGCGGCGGTTTTAATCTGTGATTCTAGAGAAAGCATGGAGAAAAAATGGTAAAAGTGAACGGAAGAAACGTTTGAAAAAACTTATTCAAGGGGCATTTCCGTGTTGACCGGGACGGGAGCGTTGGCTTCGCGAGGTTCTTCCTTCTTGAAGAAAGTGCGTGCGGGCTGCTGGGTATCCAGCTTCTTGCGCAGGGTGAGCAGGGCTTCCAGAATAGCCTCCGGACGGGGCGGGCAACCGGAAATGTAAACGTCCACGGGAAGAATCTTGTCCACGCCCTGGAGTACGGAATAGGAGCGGAACATGCCGCCGGTGGAAGCGCACGCGCCCATGGCGATGCACCACTTGGGTTCCGGCATCTGGTCCCAGATGCGGCGGACAGCCAGGGCCATTTTATAAGTGACGGTGCCGGCTACAATCATCACGTCCGCCTGGCGGGGGGAAAAACGTGTCACTTCCGAGCCGAAGCGGGAAAGGTCATACCGGGAACAGGCCACGGCCATGAACTCAATGGCGCAGCAGGAAAGACCCATCGGCATGGGCCAGAGGGAATTTTTACGAATCCAGTTGATGGCGGCGTCCAGGGTGGTATAGACAAAATTGCCTTCCGCATTGGAGTCCAGTACTCCCGTTTCGTAAATATTCGGTTCGTTCGTGGTGACCATGATAACAGATGATTCTTGCTGAAGCCAGATTAGCGAGATGCCTTCAACTCTCAAGCCTTAATTTGATTCAGCCATGATTTTCTGCGGCCTGTTCCGGCCCTGTTTTCCGGCATTCCGGGAGGGGGGATGAATAAACCCGCACAGGGTTTCCCCCGTGCGGGTTTTTTATCCAACTATATTACCTATGAAACTCAGAACTCCCCATAATGGGCGGCGGTCTCTCTACCTCCCGCCGCCCGGTTTGTTGCTGATGCAGGTTAGAGTCCCGGACAGGAGCATCCGTTCAAAAAGAAGAAATTTGTATGACAAAAATCCGGGTATATATTTTAAAATGATTGATAATAAATAAATTATATAGCTATTCCCTTTCAGGGAGATACGGGGTAGGGGCTTCATTTCTTTGTGGCGCCTGTGAGGAAAATGGCGGAGCGGAACGGACGGAGAGGCCGTTTACGTTTTTCCCGTTCCTGAAGGCGCGGATGGAGAGGTGCGCGATCAGCCAGAGGCCCAAAGTAATACAGGCTACAAGAGCTGGCGGGCTTTCCGTAATATCCCATAAAAATAGAATAGCCAGTTCTGCAGTCAGTAAAAAAAGCCCCATGAAACGCCAGTACGGTGATTCTCCCTTATGCTTGGCGCGAGGAGAAAAATCAGCAAGAAGGGACGGGATATCCAGCAGGAAAACGAGAAAATCAAGCATGGTATTTGTTATGATAAACCGGGAAAACAAATATAGGGTTCTCTTTATTCATTTTATTTGTTCGGCATCCGGCAGTCAAGAGGCGGCTATCTGTAAATAGTCCTGGTACAGGTTCGTCCATGGCTGGCGACTGTCCCGTTGACGGTGATTTTCTTCATGTACCTTCGTCCCTGGCGGTCGTAGCCGCATTTCAAGATGGTCGCTCCGTCCCGGCTGGTGAAGCTCGCCGCGCGGTTGGCTGCGTAGGAGAGTTCTTAGGCCAATTCCTGTGCCGTCTTGCGGTTACCGATGTTGTCGCAGCTGTAACCGTATGAGGGGACGGCATCCAGGCCATCATAGCTCAGGCTGCTGGAGACAAGCATGATTTCTCTCGGAGAAGCAATTTTATCATATACAAATTCTTCTTGATACGAATCAATCTATGTTACTGTTTAATTTTTTTCTTAATTCATTATAAATATTTTCATGTATTTTATATTTGTTTTGAATTTCTTTTATCAAATGTTTGATTGTTGTCCGTTCCAGATGATCAATTTGTAAAGAACCAATCTTTTTTTCTATCATATCTATTTTTTTGAGCAATTCGCAATCTGATATCGACATGATTTTCATAAACAATTCCAAATCATTAATTTTGTATATATCCAATAAATATAAAATTAAATAGAGTACATCTGATTTATTATCATTTAAATTATTTACGTAATTAATAATTTTTTCCTTGGCGGAAACAGCAGAACTTGGATCCTCTATGCCGTTGCATAAGGTATTTTTTGATTTTATTTGATTAACATGATTTTTCATAGAGGAAAGATTGAACCATTTGTGATGGTTCAATCTTTCTATCTCCGCCAATAGCATAATATGATATAAAGCTCCCTTTTGAGATTTAAAAAAATCTTTCAAAGGATTTTCATTTAAAACAGTATATAAAATAATAGGAAATTCGGAAGAGTGTGAAAAAGTGGATTTTTCATCCGTGCAGCTCTGCAATGTGACAATCATTTTTTCGCAAAAAATTGCATATTCATTAAATTTTTGATTATCTCCATAAACTATTGTTGATGTGAAAATAATAGGAATTATTATATATTTTGACATAATATGATTTTTTAGATTTCGAAAGTTTCGTCGTATACCGGATGGCGATATATTGTTGCAATAAATCTTAATTCATAACAATTTCGTGAAGATGTATAAAATTGAATAGGCATTTATAAATTTTTTCTCTGTCTCCTGCGTTTGTCTTGCGGTTGCCGATGTTATCGTAGCTGTACTGTAGGGGTGGTGTTCAGGGTAACTCCGGTGAGTTTGTTTCTGCCTTGTAACTGAAACTGTCGCTGTGGACGGATTCCGTTCCCCGCCACTGCGTGCGTATGGTCGCGTGTCCCAGGGCATCATAGCTCTTAATACAGAATAAGAAAGACTTGCTATTGCATCAATTAGAAAATAAAAATCCGTAGAATATATTATATTTTTTGACTAAAGCTATTTTTCCCATATCTTAAAAAATCCATTCATATTGCAATCATGTCATTCATGACAATTTTTAAAAGCAGAAGATTTATAATAATCATTATTTTTTATTTCCTCACACTATTTTTTACATTTTCCCAATTATTTATGATGAGTTCATACTCATGCGGGAAAGAAGGAGAATTTATATTTTCGGTTATTATACTTTCTGCTATCAAATATTCCATTTAACCATATCCAGTATTGAGAAGTCGAATACTGAATGTGTATATTTTTCCGTATTAATCAGTTGAATAGTTTTCAAAAAAATTAAATCTAGTCACACAATGATCATCTCCAAAAGAAAATTCTTGCCGTGTGTTCTTTTGCTCCTTTTCTGCAAATGACAAATTGCTTCCTGATAGAAAAGAAAGACCTGTTAAAATGATTATTCATGTTTTCATAATTTTATTTAAATTGTTTTCCTTCTTATAAATTTTGTATCTGGAGATGAAAGTTCTTTAAACGATACAAAGATCATTCCTTTAGCGCTGCTGCTAGATAATAATGCGCCAAAACAATCTAAACCATAAGATTGCATTAAATATGTGTTATCTATTAATTTCATTACTTTATTTTTGTCATGTCCGTTATCTGTAGTAATGAAATCTCCAACTTTGATTTCTTCTCCCGAAAAATAATTTGCCATAATTTTTGTTACTTGATGGTTTCAATTCCTCCTTGGTAGGTCACCTGTATATTCAGGATAATAGGGATTGTTCGAAATTGTAGTACGTTTATCGAAACACCGGCAACCAGCTACTATAGGAAACTGATTAACTGTAAAAATATGATAATGAGGATTCCAGCCGTTGTGTGCATGAGTTCTGCGACATTGCTGCTTTTGATATCCCACAGGTGGACGGGTTGTACGAGGCTGCCCGTGGAAGCCGCCTGTCCATAGGGGGGAGTAGTCATAAGCCGCCGTGATCGTTCCCTGTGCGTCGAAGACCTCCGTCACATTCTTGTTGAAGTCCTCTCCATAGCAGTACAGGGAGGCGTCCTGCACGAGGGCCAGGGGGCGGGTGGCCATCGGTTCCAGAAGATCCTACAACAATATTCGGAATACAGTCCGATATATTAAATATACGAAATTCTATTGTCGTTATTTATGTTTAGTAGTTTTTTTGTTTATTTCGAAACCGTTTTTTTCTTTTCACTTTTTTAGGATTAATATTTTTTTATTGATTTTATTATTTTTTATTTCTTTTCTTAAATGAAAGAATTTTCTATAAAAATAGAATGAAATTGATAATATTAATATTGCAATTATAGTTGTATAAGGGAATAATAAATCGTCAGCTATGATCTCTAATAAGATAATAAAAAATGTTATAAAAAAATACCATGCTCCTTTTTTTAATCCATACACATAAAAAGATAAGCCAATAGCTAATACAAAAGAAAATATATATAAGTAATTCATTGTTTTATATTTATCTTAAAGGATAAAATGGTCTTGTAGGTGGTATATAATTTGGATTTTCCTCAAGAATGTTATTGTTCTTATATTGTTGAAAAGAATCTATTTTTATTTCTACTTCTATTTCTACTATAATTATTATGATGATGTCTTGACAGCATTTTTCGTACTTGTTTCCTAACGTATTTTTGTAATTTTCATAAACCTCAGAACCTATATTTTTAGCTAATCCTCGAATAATTCCAATTAAAAAATTATTCTTTATTTCATTTTTATATTCAGAATAAATATTTTCTCTTTTCTGTTTTCTTTTCAAAAGTTTTTTTTGATGAGTTGTTGGTAATTTTTCTTTATATATGTGAATTTTCTGACGTATTTTTAATGCGTTTGCGCATCTTAACAGACTCCTTAATATTTTTATATATATTTTTTCCTATTTTTACATTTCCAGGTATTCCTGCAGCCCCTAAAGCTGTAGAAGTTTTAACCGAACCCCAATCTATATCTGTCCAAGGATCTTCTTTGTCTTGAATATAGTTTGCAGTAACTTGAAACCCATAATCTATTAAAGCTCCTCCTAATAATCCAAATATTCCTATCAACCCCAAAGTATCAAACTTATCTTTAGGGCTGCTACCGAGGAACACATAAAGATTCCACCCGCCCTGTTCAGCGATAGGATCGCGGTTGATCCACCTGCCGTCTGCAGGATTATAATAGCGGTAATTATAATAGTCCAGTTCCAATTCCCCATCGTGCATCTCGCCGGACCACTGGACGGGCTGGACGAGGCTGCCCGTACCGGTCACGGCCCCATAGGGGGAGTAATCGTAAGCCGCCGCGATCGTTCCCTGTGCGTCGAAGACCTCCGACACATTCTTGTTGAAGTCCACGCCGTAGCAGTACAGGGAAGCGCCCTGCACGAGGGCCAGGGGGCGGGTGGCCACCGGTTCCAGAGGGTCTCACAGCAGTGTCCGGAGCACGTTACGGTTGTCCAGCATATCCAGGGCGGCTATCTGCAAATAGCCTCGGTACAGGTACCGTTCGTGGCTGGCGACCGTGCCGTTTTGGGTGACTTTCTTCACGTAGCGCCGTCCCTGGTAGTCGTAGCCGCATTCCACGACTGTCGCGCCGTCCCGGCTGGTGAAACTCACCGCACGGTTGGCCGCAGTGTACAACAGCGTTCCAAATGTCCGTTGAAGTTTTTTGATCAAGGCCTGGTTGCCCAAGGCGTCATAAGCGGGAATAAAAGGTTGTGGAGGAGTGGAAAATTGAGAGTTGAATTGATAATGCTGGTGACTGGTTCAAGCTGTTAGTCGCGTAGGTGAGCTCTTCGATTATTTCCTGCGTCCTCTTGCGGTTGTTGATGTTGCCGTGTAGGTGCAGTCGTAGGACGCACGGCATGTAGGTTCTGTTCCCCGTTACTGAGGACAGTTGTGGTAACAACGCCCCAAACGTCGCGTAACTTTAAATCTATATTCAGAGGGGGAGGCAGGGAACAATGTTATAACAATTATTACTCTTTTTTCAAGACAGGAGATGCAATTCTTTCCAAAAATTTCTCTAACTCTAAATAGAGGGCGGCGGATTCAAATATCCTAATTTCCGGTTTTTCCGGATTATTATTTCCATCTATTTCCTGTATCCAAAATAATTTTTTTTGATATTTCTCTCGCCCAATCTTTTTTTTTGCGAAAATATGGTTTGTATTATTTATCATGCATAATAAATACGGCTTTTTATCTATAGCAACACGAAATATAGCCAAAGTTCCTATAAAAGGGAAGGTGTTTTCTGTTCTTCCTTCCAAGAATAAATCATATTTACTTAAAATATCTCTCAATTCCTTCCTTTGATTTAAAGATAACTTCGTGGCTCGAAATTTCTTCCCATTTTTTTAAAATGATGATTCTGTATATAGGTCAAAGTCTTTATATTCCTTATCTTCCATTTCACCAATTGCGATAACACAAAAAATAAAAATATAATACATGTTAATTTCATAGTAGAATAAACTTAAAACATCTCGACTTATTTAGAGGAAACCATTCCTCCTCTGGTTTTGCAATTTCTGGGTTTGGGCTTATCGCAGTCTATTATAACTGTATAGGGATTTATTCCAAAAGTAAATTTTACTTGCCAAGCTCCTTTACCATTCTTATCTCCTGAATCCGAAACGATAATGATAACCTTAGAGCAACATCTTTTATTTTCTTTGCTACACATATTTTTGGCTTCCTGTTTAGCTGCCTCCAACTCTGCCCGCAAATACCGTGCAGCTTCTCCTCCTCTGTTAATTATATCAGGATTTCTACCATCATAGGATAAGATTGAGTAGTAGGAATCCATGTATTTGTTTCTGTAGAATAACAACTTACGATCCCAAGCCTATCAGCTTTACAAAATTGATTAATCTTTTTTTCTAAATTTTCCTTATTATAATGTCCCATGAGAATTCTTATTTTGCAAGATTTAGAATTCACAATTTCACCATTTTCGCAACAAGATTTATTAGGTAATCTTTTCTTTCCACAACAACATTGTTCTTTAGCATTAGAAATCCCACGATAGTCGTTATGCCATATAGTGCTATTCCCTACGAACGCATAAAGATTCCATCCTCCCTGTTCAGCGATGGGATCGTGGTTGATCCACCTGCCGTCTTTGGGGTTGGAAAAGCGGTAACTGTAATAGACCAGGACGGGTTCTTCGTCGTACATCTCGCTGCTCCACTGGACGGGCTGGACGAGGCTGCCCGTACCGGTCACGGCCCCATAGGGGGAGTAATCGTAAGCCGCCGCGATCGTTCCCTGTGCGTCGAAGATTTCCGTCACGTTTTTGTTGAAGTCTGTTCCATAGCAGTAAAGGGCATTGCCCTGCACCAAAGCCAGAGGGCGGGTGGCCACCGGTTCCAGAGGATCCCACAACAGCGTGCGGAGCACATTCCGGTTGTCCAGCATATCCAGGGCGGCTATCTGCAGGTAGCCTCGGTACAGGTAGCGTTCGTGGCTGGCGACCGTGCCGTTTTGGGGCACTTTTTTCATGTGCCTTCTGCCCATGTAGTCGTAGCTGCATTCTATTGCTGTGTTTCCATCTTTGCTGGTGAAGTTCACTGGGCGGTTACAGTAATTTCGTTTCTGCCGTAATTAATAACTACATCCTTCAGCAACAAGAACTCTTCTTTTTATTTTTAAATAATGAAGAGAATATTTTGTTTATTCGCACAACAAACTTAATTTAAATAATTATATTAATATATTTTCACTATTCATCCATTATATAATTAAATAAATAAAATTCAATATGTCCTATCATTAACCCTACCATTCCTGACAATATCAAAAAATAATAATGTTCATCGCATAAGATATAGCTTAACATGGCTCCTATTATAAGTCCGATAATCATCCCTGAAAAACAAGATAAGAATTTACTTATTTTATCACAAAAAACACGCCAAATTATCCAGCTGGTTATAGTCAATATAAATGTTACCGGAAATGAAAATATAATCATCGAAAATCCAGACATGAGAGCATGGTGAAAATTAGATACACATATGGAATATCCAATTCCAATAAGCCAAGGAGCCAACCCGCAAATTAACATGATATGGATTATGTTGTATATTAATCGCATTGAGAATCATTAAGTAACATATTCCAACCAATATCAGCGCCTCCTTCCGGAAATCCTAAAAAAGGGATAAAGGCTCGACTAGCATAACAAGTCACATGGGCTTTCAACCTACAGTTGTTTCTTTCTGAACAACACGAGATTTCTTGACACTGTTCTTCAGCATTTACCAGGCAAAGAGCTGTCGAAATGACTGCTATTGAAAACTGGTATTTCTTTAAAAAATCAATACATATGGATCTTGCCTTGTCTGGATAAGGATCAAGGACTTTTGATGAATTTTGACATGTGCATTTTGGTGCAGGTATGGAATATCTGCAAAATTCTGATGCTAAATCATCTGGGGTGAGCGGTGCAGAAGGAGGTATTCCGGGTGGAGTGTATTCACCATTGGGCCATACAATACCGCTATTACTTGTTGAAGTAGGAAATTCTGGATGGGGAATAGGCAAGTCAAATCCCAAGCCATTCCTATCCCTCTTATCTATTGCATTATTTCTAACGAACGCATAAAGATTCCATCCTCCCTGTTCAGCAATGGGATCGCGATTGATCCACCTGCCGTCTTTGGGGTTGTAAAAGCGGTAATTGTAATAGGCCAGGGCGAGTTCTTCGTCGTGCATCTCGCCGGACCACTGGACGGGCTGGACGAGGCTGCCCGTACCGGTCACGGCCCCATAGGGGGAG
>ERZ772855.12-NODE-12-length-234904-cov-16.857002_pt1 | contig 234904 bp, 224 predicted proteins | sample MGYA00511900_ERZ772855 | MGnify/ENA primary metagenome ERZ772855 (study PRJEB29015, sample SAMEA2737701) | human gut metagenome | biome: human gut; feature: human-associated habitat; material: faeces | place: China | collected 2012 ... | reverse complement strand
ATATATCGGCATTTACCAACTTATGAAAAGATAATCAGAAATTTAGTAAGTTTTTATAATAAAAATTATAAAATATTAAAATTATATGGTATAATTAAGTTGTACAAACTGATTGGAAGGAGATTATATTTATGGAAAAAAATCAATTTGGAGATAATATGTTTATAGGAGATGACGGAAAATCATATTCATCACCTGAAGAATTAGCCCGTGCTAATGCAATGTTTGAAAATAGACAAACAATTATGGAAAATTTATCAATGATTCAAATGTTGGAACAATTGAGAAGAGATATTAATGCTGATATTGAAAGAAGAAAACTTGCTTATATTGGAAAAGATGGAAAAGATTATTATGAAGATGAAAGTTTGGATTTAGCAAATAAGGAATATATTGAAAGAATTTATAAATTTATTGGAAAAGATAGAAAGGATTATAGCACATCTGAAGAATTAGAGGTCGCAAATAAAAGATATAATGACATGATGTTTCCTCGTGAAGAAAATAAATTATTATATCCAGATCCTATTCCAAGAGAACAAATATATTATGATGATTTAGATACTTCTCATAAAAGAAGATAATTTAACAGCAGAAATCCGAAAGAAATTTTTAAAACTAACGGATTCCTACTGTTTAACTAACTTCAAGACAAGTTAGTAACACACTACCAAGATGGACAAGCCATCTAGGATATTGTGCCAAGGGAATAGTCCCTTTGGAAACCCAATTTAAGCATAGTCTTAGCAAGACATAAAGCCAAGCAAAATTAATAAGTTTTATAATATAAGTATACAGCGAAAGATAATAGTGTTATAATTTATATAAAGATACTAATTTAAAAAGGGATTATAATGTTTATAAATTTATATAAATTAAGATTTTATTAAAAGGAGAAGAATTATGGAAAAAAAGAAAAAAATTTTATCAGGTATTTTTGCTATAATAATGGAAGAAAGTATGACTAGTGATGTATATAAAGAAAATGAAGTTACTAGATATCCACTCGATAGTGTTGATCCTACGTTTGAAGAACCTGTTGTTCGTTATAAAACAGTTCAATCAAATATGGGAATAAATAATGATTTGTTTGTTGTAACGTTTTATGAAAATTTGACTGAAAATCAAAATCATTTAAGTTTTTCAGAAATAAGATTTGGCTGTTATCATAACAAATATGATAATTCAAGAGAAGAATGCAGTTTTAATGTAGCTATTAAAAATGATGAAAAAAGTGATCCAACTAATTACCTAAGTTTTTCTTTATCTTCAGATGATTATGAAAAAATAAAAAAAGTCAGTGAAAAATCAATAAAAAATCCGAATGAACAAATTTCTATTCGATCTTATCTTGATTTGTTAAATTCACTTAATATTGAACAAATTAAAAATTTAAACGTTCTATATGGAACCAAGTCTAATTTAAAAAAATAGATTGTTTAATTATACATTAAGGTATTTTCATCTGAATATAAAAAAGTATAATTACATATATTTTTATATCTAACTTTTTTAATCGTTTATATTTTTGCTAATTTTATTGAATAAGCAACATATTACAAACTAATTGTAAGTAATATTGTTGCCTTTTTATTTGTCTTACGACTTCATAAAAAGAAAAAAAGACTACCACTTTCATCAGCAAAGCTGACAAAACGTGATAGCTTTTTTTAGATAATCTAATAACTAATCTAACGAAGAGTGAAAAGTTTATCTTCTTATTTTAGGTATTATATTTGCTACTCTTGTATTTGTTATATCAGTTAATGCAATTATCAAAACTAATACTATTGTTGATATTATATAGGCAATTAACATTGCTATATAATTTTGAGAAAACACACTTTCAAAAAATGTTACTATACATAAGATAATTGCAAATATTCCAACAATAAGAAATATAGTGTCGCTATAATTATTTGTTAATCTTTTCTTTGGATCATTGTCGTTTTTCTCATTCCAAGTTCTACCTAAAATGCTCCATTCTTTTGTAAATTTTGCATGTCCCCAACAAGTTAAACCTATAAAAAACCAACCAACAGATACAAGTTTATAGTTATCAACAATAGGTATTAATATAACCATAATCGTAGAACAAAGAAAACCAAATATTTGAATTTTATTTAAAAACATTTTTATTTTTTCTAGCATTTTTTTTCGCCTCCTCGAATCTATTTTCATCTAAAATATCTATTATTTGTTTATTAGTTTCATTTTGATAAGCCAAATCTTGTATCGTATCAATTAATATGTCTTTTTTATCTTGTTCCATATCTTCATTATTTCTAATTTGATTATTTAATGTTTCAATGATAACTTCATTATTCTTGATACTTGATGTTGCCATAACCCAAGCATCTTCTAATTCTACACCTTTTAAATTTTTATAGTAATTTTTGATAAATGGATTAAGTGGAGTTGATTGAGCACCTAAACCTACCATACTCATCATTTCATTATAATTTAAATCAATATATTTACTTAATTTTCTCAATATCTTTGGATTAGGTACTTCTCTTTCTCCTGATTCAATTTTTGATAATTCAGCATTGCTTATATTAATTGCTTTTGCAAGTTGTCTTTGTGAAAGACCTTTCTTTTCTCTATTTTCAGCGATTAATTCGCCAATCTTTTTTTCTTGCATATTGTACACCTCACAACATAATAATACTACATGCGTTAACAAAAGTCAACAAAAATAAGCAAAATGTTAATAAAGGTGTTGACAAGTTGATAATTATGATGTATATTATATGTGTTAACGGAAATTAACATTTAAAAATAATTGTTAATTTAAAGGAAGGAGTGAGATATGATTTGAGGTTAAAGCAACCAGAGATTCCAGAGAGACTTTAGAACGATAATCGAATCAAGTTCGAAGGTAAAGTAATATTTGGATATATCTTAGCCAAAGGATTTGATAGATTAGTGACAGACCTAAATGTTGGAGAAATACAACAAACTATTCCAATTACAAATGTGGGTTTACTAAAAAATCTACAAAAATTGGAAAGATGTAAATATCTAACATTTAAGGAATATTCCAAAGGAATGTACGCAATAACACTTAACTAGAGAAGTCTAGGGATGCTAGTTATCAGAAGTACAGTAAGGTGAAAGACTTATGTTAGTACCTATTCTATAATAGATATAGAATAAAGTTAAATCTAACAAATGTAATTATTACATAAGATTTAACTAACGCACGATACTTTGCAAGGACTATATGTGTTAATTCTGTAAATAATATAGATTCTCTGTTTGAGGCAAAACATATTTCAAAGAACTATGTTAAGAAATTATGTATGTTTTGTCCCAAACTATATACACAAATCACTACAAGAGGATTTTAATGTCTTTTTCGCTACACTTGTATAAAATCGTACAAGTTTTTTTGTCGTTAAAAATGAAAGGAGGAATGCTTATGATAAAGTTAACAAAAGAAGATATTTTAAAAAATCGTGTTAATACTATAAGTCAATTTATGGTATTAAAGTATTTAAAATCTTGTTTAAATACTGATATGTTTCACTTTTATTTAATTAAAAATGGAATTAAAGTAGTTGATAATAAAGAAGATACTTTATACTTTTATTATGATGAAATGACAAAAGATGTAATCACTAGTGAAGAATCTATATCATTTGAAAAAGGTATTGAATTAGAATTATGAATTATGCGATAGTGCCAATTGTTGCTTATCATAATAAAGATTTAAAACCTAACGATAAATTACTAATGGGATTAATAACTTCACTATCCTTAAAAAATGGATATTGCTCTGCTAATAATGATTATCTAGCAACTGAAATGAATGTATCTAAAAGGACAATTACAACTTCATTATCTAACTTAAGAAAACTAGGATTTATTTCTATTCAGTATGAAAAGTATCATAGAAAAATTTATAACAATGTATGGAAGCCTACTTCTAGGGGGATAGAAGATTATTTCTATACACCCTAGAAAATACTTTCTACCATAAAATATAATATAAATTAAATATTAAAATATATATTAAATTATATTTAAAATTATTTAAATAATTTAAATTACTAAAAAAACTAAAATAGAAAGGATTTGGTAAATGTTCGATATAAACGAAGTAATGATTTCAGGAACAATAAATAATATTAGTGATACTAACAATCAATATATTAAATTTGGATTAACTACGATTAAATATGATAATGGAAAAGTTTATTCAAGTTTAAATATCAATAGAAATCTTTATGAAATATATAAGGATTTTTTTGTTAAAGGAAATAAAGTTTATATTAAAGGTTATTTAAACTCTTATTCATTAAATAATAAGATACAAAGTTTTATAACAGTTGTTGATATAGCAGATAATTATGACGATATTTTAAAAGGTAGAAAAGCACCACATCTTAGATGTGATCCTGATGGTGTGTTGGTATGGAACGGCAAAAGAACTGAAAGAATACCATCTACACAAGAAGAATTATATGAAATTAATGAATTATTAAGTGAATTTAAATAAAAATATTTGCAATATTATAGAAAGGAATTGAGATTAGTTATGATGATTTATTATTAAGAAAATTAAGAAAGGGGGAAATTTATTGTATAAGATACTAGAAGAAAAAGAAACAAAAACACTTACTCAAATTGAATTTGATAATATTATTGATAATTCAATTAATCTATCAATTTTACTTGATTTAAAAGATTTAAAATTAATTGATGAAAAACAATTTTATATACTAAAAGAAAAAATACAAAGTTTTTATTAAAATAATCTGTAATTTAAAGAAAAATTAATATATAATGTTTATAGAACGAAGCAGTAGTTCAAATTGAAATTGAAAGAAATAAAGAAAGTGAGGTAAAATGATAAAAGTTGAGATTATAGCTGCTAATCTCAAAAATAAAAATAATAATATTACTATTGCAAATAAGAAAAACAGAGTTTGTGCTTATGGTCGTGTTTCAACAGATGACGAAGAGCAACTAACAAGTTATAATTCACAAATAAAATACTATACTGAAAAAATTAAATCTAATCCTGATTGGGAATTTGTAGGAATATATGCTGATGAGGGTATATCGGGAACACAAGTTAAAAATAGAAGTGAATTTAAACGTATGATAGACGATGCTTTAAATGGTAAAATCGATATGATTATAGCAAAGTCTATCTCACGTTTTGCTAGAAATACACTTGATACTTTAAAATATGTCAGAGAATTAAGAGAACACAATGTAGATGTATATTTTGAAAAAGAAAATATACACACTCTAGAATTAGATAGTGAAATGTTTTTAACTTTATATAGTGCTTTTGCTCAAGCCGAAAGTGAATCAACATCTCAAAATGTTAAATTAGGTTTAAAAGCAATGATGAAACGTGGTGAATATGTTGGAAGTCCTGATTGTTATGGATATGATTGGAACAAAGAAACAAAATCACTTGATATAAACGAAGAACAAGTCGTAGTCGTTAGAATGATTTTTAATTGGTATGTAAACGATGGTTTGGGTTGTAGGAGAATTGCTAATAAATTAGAAGAAATGAAAATACTTAGTTATACAGGTGCTAGATGGTCTACTTCATCAGTTAGTAATATGATACACCAAGAAAAATATGTTGGAGATTTATTACAAAATAAATCATATACGATTAGTCCTATAACTCATAAAGTAGTAAAAAATAATGGTGAGAAAGAAAAGTATTATGTAAAAGACCATCACACACCTATTATTTCAAGAGATATATGGAATAAGGCTCAAGAAATATCTAAAAAACGAAGTGAGGGTTTAACATTTAATAAAAATAACTATCAAAGTAGAGAGACAAGAAAATATGCTTTCAGTAGTAAAATTAAATGTGCTTTTTGTGGAACTAACTATTGTAGAAGGCATAGTTCTTATTCTAAAAAGCATCCAACCTATAATATCTATTGGTCTTGTTTCAAAAAAAGAGAACATGCCGATGCTTGTCCTGATTCTATTGGTATAAGTGAAAAGAAATTAGAAGAAACTTTTGTAATGATTTATAATGACATTATCAAAAATAAGCATAAAACTAAAGATGCCTTAATTAATGCAATAAAAGAAGTTATTAACGACAATGATTATCAAAATAAAATTAATGATTTAGAAAAGCAAAAAGAAATATTAGAAAATCGTTTATCTAAAATTATTGATATGGAATTAGATGATAATATTGACAGAAAAGAAATGTTTATAAAGAAAGAACAAGAAGTATTAAGTCAACTTAGCACTATAAAAAATGAAATAAGCAATTATCAAGAATTATTAGAAGAAAACAAAGGTTTATCTAAAAAAATTAAATCAATAGATGAATATTTTGAAAATAAACCTACAACTTTAAAAAAATTTAATCGTGAGGCTTTTGAAAATATGGTTGAGTGCATTATTGTAGGTGATTATGATAATGAGGGTAATAAACTTCCAAAGGTTGCTAGATTTGTGTTAAAAACAGGTAAAGAGTATAAATTTGAAATATCTAAAAATTCAAACAATAACAATAGTAATAATGATAAAAATGAGTTGGTGCAATTATGTACTAGGAACGTGTCCTTCTTTAATAGCACCAGCAAGACCTACTTTAGTTCTTTCACTTGTTCTTTCTATTTCATTTTGTGATACTGTTGTAAGTAGCCTAGCAACCATTTTACCACTTGAATTAGTAGTGTTTATTTCTTCATTAGCACAATCTAGATAAGCATTATTTTCATCAAGAAATTTCATTATTCCTTCCATATCATAAACACTTCTAGTAAGTCTATCTAATTTAAGCACAACGATAGTATTACATTTCTTGTCCCTTATATCTTGTAATAGTTCTTCGAATGCAGGCCTATAATTGCCTGTTTTAGCACTTATTCCAGCATCTTTATATAGTTTATATATTTCATAACCTTTATACTCACACATTGCTCTTAATCGCTTTTCTTGCTCTGGTAAACTAAATCCTTCTCTTGCTTGATCTTCGGTAGATACTCTAATATATAAACCAGCAATTTTCTTTTCATCACTCATTAAATCTCATCTCCTTTTACTAAAAAAGAGTCAATAGTATTTAATAAAGTCTAAATACTACTGACTCCTCAAAAAAATCTTTATATTTGTTTTCTTAAATATATTTTATCATATTTTTAATTTTATTACTAGAGTAGCATTTAGATCAATTTTAAATAGTTTTCTAATTCAGATAATTTAATCTTATTAGATAAATTCTCTATAAATATTTCATTAGAATAATTAAAAATAAGAAAAGTAATATCTTTAATAATAATTCTATGTGGTTCAATATAAGTTAAATTAGTCTTATCAATTTTTCTAATACTTCCATTAATAATAGTAGGTTTTACTTTTGCAAAATCACATATAAACTCTAATTTCTTTTTTAGTGATTCATCTAATATTATTTCTTCTTTAATAATATTTACCATAGTTTCCATCCTTTCTTTTTTTAATAGGATAGTTTTCTAAACAACAAAAAAACTAATCCATTTCAGATTAGTTATTTATCAAAACTCGAAAAGTTCGAGCAGATTTCACTATGGAGCAATGACATGGGTCATTTGCGAAAAAGTAGAAACAAGTAATTGATTAAATCAATCTATTAATAGTATAGCACATATTATATATTTTAATATAAATATTTATACTAATTTAAATATATTTATATTCTTATTATATTAATTCTTTATATTATATTATTATATTATGTGTGACAAAATCATCACCCCTAGATGGACATTTTCATCACACCCTGATGGACATTTTTGTCATGTCATGATAAAATCATCACACTGTGACAATTAATTCATTTATATCCTTAATAACATTTATATTTCCTGATATAATGACTTCGTTATAATCTACACCATTCATAATCAAATCCTTTCTGTATAAATATTTATACTAATTTAAATTATTATTTATATTCTTGTTATATTAATTCTTTATATTATATTATCATATTATGTTAGACAAATTTTCCATCGTGGATAGAAATATCTTCTACCCTAGATGGAAATATTTTCTACCCTAGACAAAAAATATAAATCTTATTCAAAATAAAAAGACTAGTTATATTTCAAACTAATCTCACCAATAAATTGTAATTTGTCTTTTACAATAATAGCATAAAAAAGAAAAGTAGTTATTGTTAATCAACTATTGCATTTTTCTAATTCTCATAAATACTTTTAAATCTTTCTCTGTCTACATTCTCTTGATTATTAATATAGTCCAAGTATTTTTCTTTATTTTCTTCTGTATATGGAGTATCAGAATATAAATCTTGTAATAATATTGTTCCGTTTGGCTGTCCAATACCCACAAATATATAATTTTCACCTATCTTTGGTAATTCCTCATCCGTTATATAATCACCTTTATGCAATATAAGAGTTCCATCTTTATCATATCCACCAGGATAAGTTACTTTAATTATATTTTGTAGATCACCCTTCAAATTTTCTGTTACCTCGATTTCATATATAGTTCTAGCTGAGCCATAATCTGAGAATGTCCTTTCAATTTCCTTATCTACCTTTCCTATAAACACATAATCAGCAAATCCAACTTGATAATATGGATTTGTTTCTTCATTCACAAGTACTGTATCATAATTTAATTTGCCATTTGGCTTATAATTTGAATTTCTATTGTTAAAGTACCAAATTACACCACAAATCATAGCAATTATAAAGATAACTAAAATAGATAAAATAATAATTTTTTTCTTTTTCATAACAATACCTCCTTTATTTTGTTCTTATTTTAATAAAAATAAGCTTTAATTCTACTAATAATCAACTACATAGTAACATATTTTAAAAAAGTTACAACTTTTGTTCAAAAAATGATTATCGGCAAATTACTATTTATTTAACAAATCACTAAATTGTAATTTGTAATTATTATTCTGATGGGCAATTATAATTTGTATTTTTAAATGTTGGAATTACCGTTATTACATCATCGCTAACACAATAATAAGTATCAATTAAAATACCTTTGTCTACATAACTATCACTATCATTAGCATCTTCAATTCTCCAACTTATTATTGGGCTATTTTTAAATACTATTGCTTGAATTGTGTCTAATATTACAATTGACAAAATAGTAATAACTATTGTTAATAATATTATTATAAACTTATTCTTTTTTACCTTTTTTATTTCTTTTGCAGAATAATCAAGTGTATCAATTAAAGTTTCCTCACTTTTTGAATCGATTTCTTCTTTAGTAAATCTCTCACCATTTAATATTTCCGTAACCGAGACTTCTAAAATGTGACTTAATGGTTTTAACAATGACAAATCCATTAAGCCCAATCCTCTTTCCCACTTGCTTACAGCATTTTTGGTTATCCCTAATTTTTCTGCTAACTGTTCTTGAGTTAATTTTTTTTGCTTTCTTAATTTAGCAATAAATTTTCCTATTTTTTCTTGATTCATTTTATCACCATCCAAGAACAATATATCAATTTTTTATCTAATATTAAACATACTATTAGTTCACTTTCAAATTACTATTTATCTGTCACTTCTATATATAATTATACCATAATTTCAACATATTTTGAAACCAACTTAAAACATCCAAGATTCATCCAACGTTTTCTAATGTATATCCAACTGTTGGAAGCAAAATATAACCTTGCAAATACTTTAATCAAAAGGCTAAAATCAAAAGTATGGTAGAATTCTTCCATATTTTTAACTCAATTTTGCAAGTGCAAAATAAGAAATGATAGCACTATAAATCCTTTATTTATATAGAATAAATTAGGGTAGTGCTATCATTCTCTTTATCCTGCTTATTATTTACTTACTTATTTTTCATTAATTATCTCTTTAATAGTAGGTCTAAATACTAATCCAAATGTAATATCTTTGCCTTTAAATAAATTAATATCTATTATAGGTATCACTTTTAGTAGTTCATAATTATCTGGTATTGCGGAATCGAATACTGCCATACCATTTTCAGTTCTATCTCCTTTATCTTCACGATATTCAATTTCAAAATATTCTCTTAAATAACCCAAATATTTATTTACTTGCTTTCTTTTCATTGGAGAAGATACTAATACCATTTCTTGTTTATGATTAACTTCAAATGGTAATTTATAATCATAAGCACCAACTTGCGTTAATTTAACTGCTTTATCAATAAAACTACTTCTAAAGTTTATTTGCTTAATATCTAAACTACCTGTATCAGTCTTATCAATCACAATATTATCTATATATTTTGAAATAAATTGTTGTTTTTCTTCTTTTGTTTTTATATCCCATTCAAATTTATAAAACTCTTTTTCTTTATAACCATTATCAATAGATATTTTTTCTATGTCTCTACGAGCCATAACTTTTTCTATTGTAAAAGTATGAACATCTAATTCATTTAACTCTTGTTTTTTATTATTTAATATTTCTAATTTTTCATTTATCTTTTTTAGATCCTCTTCAAAATCTTTGAGTTCAACTATACCAGTTAGGTATGCTTTTTTAATTCTTTCTTTTTGTTTAATGTATCCCTCAATTTCTTTATCTAAATTAAGGTCAGTATTCTTATCTTTTTTATCTGCTAATATTGGTAAAAAGAAGCTATTACACATTTGTTCAAACTCTAAAAACTCATATATTGCTTTTATCATATATTCTTCAACATAATCTTCTCTTAAATTGAAATGACAAAACTCACAATTATAATAAATATATTTTTTCTTTTTACCACCTGAACCTTTACACTTCATTATTCTTCCACATTTAGGACATACTAATTTTTGAAAGAATAGATAAGTTCTAGTTCTTGTATAGGTCCTTTGATTGGCTAGTTTTTGTGTTTGGCATTCTTCCCACATAGCACGAGTAATTATAGGTTCTACAACATTCATATAAATAACAGTATCACGACCAATTTTTTTAGCTATTCTTTTGTATTGTTCATAGTCGCCCATGTAGATTCTATTATTTATAATCTTTTCTATATCAGTATCATGCCAAGATTTGTTTAACACTTTTTCTTTATTAAAAATATTAGATATTTGTTGATAACTATTTCCCTCTAAATAAAGATTAAATATTCTTTCAATAATATGTCTAGTTGTTTCATCTATGATAGTTTTTTTACTACCATCTTTTTTATATCCAAGTGGAACAACACCAGGTAAATGGCCTGATTTTATAGCACCATTAAGTCCAAACTTTGTTCTTTCTGATACGATTTCTATTTCTAGTTGTGAAAGAACCGTTAACATTCTTACAAAGAATCTTCCATTAGCAGTACTAGTGTTAACATCATCTCTATCACATACAAGATAACAATTATATTTTTCTAGGATATTAATTAGTTCTTCCAAATCACGAACGGAACGAGTGACTCTATCTAACTTATAAGCAACTATATAATTTATTTTACCTGTTTTAACATCATTAAGCATTTCTTGGAATTTTGGTCTATGTTCCATATCTTTTGCACTTATTCCAGCATCTTCATAAACCTTAAAAACATTATATCCTTTAAATTCACATAAACTAAGTAGTTTTTCTTTTTGCTCTGGCAAACTAAATCCAGCACGAGCTTGATCGTCGGTACTAACCCTAATGTAAATACCAGCATTCTTTATTTCTTCTTCACACATTTTAATCCTCCTTAACAAAAAAAGGTGAAGCAATATTTAGGCTATAAATACTACTTCACCCAATAGGTTTAATATTTTCTATAACCATTATAGCACAGATTTTGTCATTATTTTAGTTTTTTAATGAAATCTTTTAAATCAGATAGTTTAATTTTGGTATTTAAATCTCTGTAGTAAGCAAATTCGTGTCCGTTAAATAAAAGATATGTCTTATTATTAATAATTGCTCTATGAGGCTCTAAATAGCCTATATTGGTAGGTTCTAGTTTTAATAAACTGCCATTAATAAAAATTGGTTTAGTATTATTAAGCCTACAAGCCCATTCAACTTTGCTTTTAAGTTCATGACTTATTTTAATTTCTTGTTTGATTATTTTTATCATAATATCATCAACACCTTTCTTAAACGACAAAAAAATCAATCATTTCTGATTGATTTAATCATTAACATCGCTTTGGTGCGACGATTTTTGCTTCTGGAGCAGGTGATGAGAATCGAACTCACGCAGTCAGCTTGGAAGGCTGAGGTTCTACCATTAAACTACACCTGCATCAGTAGGCAATAATAATGATACTATAAAATTGCCTATCTGTCAATTATTTTATGCAAATTTCTTAAAAAAATTACATTTTTTACACAAAAACAGCAAAAATAATTAATTTTTAATCGAATTAGGATTAATTAAACTAAGACTTACCCTATTCTTTTTTAATGAAATATCATCAACATAGCAAGTAACAATATCTCCAACTGATACAACTTCACTAGGATGTTTAATGTACTTATCTGTCATTTTAGATATATGTACTAGTCCATCATCATGTAAGCCAATATCAATAAATGCTCCAAAATCCACAACATTTCTAACAGTACCAGATAATTCCATACCTACTTTTAAATCTTCTATTTTAAGAATGTCACTTTTTAATAGGGGTTTGTCAAAGTCATCTCTAAAATCTCTATTAGGTTTAGAAAAACATTTAATAATATCTTCTAAAGTATAAATATCTGTGCCTAGTTTTTCACTAACTTCTTTAATATTAATTGCACCAAGTACATCATTAAGTTTCTTACTACCAAGATCATTAATCCCAAAGCCATACATATCAAGAAGTTTACTAGCAGTACCATAACTTTCTGGATGAATAGAAGTAACATCCATTGGATTAGTGCCATCAATAATTCTCATAAAACCTATAGATTGTTCATATGCCTTAGGAGTTAGTACCTTCTTTTTCATAAGTTCATCTCTAGATAAAACTTTTCCATTTTCTTCTCTGTATTCAATAATCTTATCAATATTACTTTTAGTAAGACCAGAAATATATTTAAGTATAGACCTACTAGCAGTATTAACATTAACACCAACATTATTAACACATTTAGACACAACAAAGTCAAGAGATTCATCTAACTTCTTTTCATTAACATCATGTTGATATTGACCAACGCCAATACTCTTGCTATCAATTTTAACAAGTTCAGACAAAGGATCTTGTAATCTTCTAGCAATACTAATAGCACTTCTTTTTTCTACTGTTAAATCAGGAAATTCTTTAATAGCTAAGTCACTAGCAGAATAAACACTAGCACCAGCCTCACTAACAATAATATATTTAATTTCTTTATCTCTGTATTCACTAATAGTCTCAGCTACTAATTTCTCACTTTCTCTAGAAGCCGTACCATTTCCAATAGCTACAATATCAATATTATACTTTTTAAATAAATCTTTTAAAGCTTTCTTTGATTCTTCCCATTTATTATGCGGTTCATGTGGATAAATTACCGAAATATTAAGAACACTAGAAGTAGGACTAACAACAGCAAGCTTACATCCTGTTCTAAATGCCGGATCAAAACCAAGTACAGTAACATCTTTCATTGGTGGAGTAAGAATTAAATTCTCTAAATTTTCTCCAAACACCTCAATAGCGGCCTCTTCACTAACTTCTTTAAGTTCACTTCTAACTTCTCTCTCAATACTAGGAATAATTAATCTCTTATAACTATCTCTAATCGCAGTCTTAACAATATCACTAGCCATAACTTTATCATTTTTAATAATTTTATTTTCTAAATATGAAATAATATAATCATCATCAACTACTACATTAACACTAAGTACCCCCTCTTTTTCACCTCTATTAATAGCAAGTACTCTATGTGGTTTAATAAATTTAACTCTCTCTTCATAATCATAATACATTTCATAAATACCATTTTCATCAGTACTATTCTTTTTAAGTTTAGTTTTAATAATACCATGATTCATCATATTATTTCTAATCCATTTACGATAACTAGCATTATCACTAATCCATTCCGCTATAATATAACTAGCTCCAGTGATTGCTTCATCAACACTTTTAACATTATCATTAAGATAAGACTCTGCTATCTTTTTAACATCAATATCTTTAAAAGACATAATAATTTTAGCTAGAGGTTCTAATCCATTCTTAATAGCCTCTGTAGCCTTAGTCTTTTTCTTTTCTTTATATGGTCTATAAATATCTTCTACTTCTACTAATTTTTCACACTTTAAAATATTATCTCTAATTTCATCAGTTAGTAAACCTTTCTCATCAATTAATCTAATAACATCTTCTTTTCTTTTTAATAAATTTTCTTGATATTCATATACCTCATTAATACTTCTAATCTGTTCTTCATCTAAAGCACCAGTAACTTCTTTTCTATATCTAGCAATAAAAGGTATTGTAGCGCCTTCTCCTAATAACTTCAAAGTAGCAATTACACTATCTTTTTTTATACCCAAATCATTAACTATTCCATTTATAATAACATCATTCATTATTTATATCTCCTATCTATCTTAATTTTTATCATTTTTCTCTTCACAACTATTATATATATTATCAACTAACTCTCTATCATTAAAATCCATCAAAATCACCTTCTATTATCCTTGTCACTAACATATCCGATAACCTTATCACCATATTTATCTCTTATTTCATCTATAACACTCTGAAGTTTATCATTATCTAACATATTCTCATTATTATTAAAATTATCAAAGATAGATAACTGTTTCTTTCTCACTGTAGAAAAGCCACTAATAAATACACAAACACTTCTAATACCATCATCACGATTCCATAAATTATCAAATATTCTGCAAGCATTATCATATATTTCTTCATCGGCTGCGATACTAAAATCTAATTTTACTTGTTTACTAACTTTATCAAAATAGTTATATTTAAGCCAAATACCAATAGTATCAGCATACATTTTATTGTATCTTAATTTTTTACCAATATCACAAGACAAATTATGAATAACATCATGTATCATACTAATATCATGATAGTTATAAGGAAGTACTGTCGAAGAAGAAATACTTTTCGCAGCTTCTCTTTCATAATAAACAGGACTATTATCAATACCATTAGCATAGTCATGCATCATCTTACCCATAGACTTAAATTTTCTAGTCAACATATCAACATCATAATTAGCCAGTTCCTCAATTGTGTTAATTCCCATCTCATGAAGTTTCTTACTACTAGCTTTACCAATCATAAATAAATCATCAACTTTAAGAGGAAACATCTTTTCCTCTACTTCATTGCTAAACAAAGTATGTACCTTATTAGGCTTCTCAAAATCAGAAGCCATCTTAGCAAGTAATTTATTATTACCAACACCAACGTTAACAGTAAAACCAAACATTCTATAAATATCATCTTTAATTTTATAAGCAATTTTAACAGGATCACCAAAAAGTTCCATACTACCAGTATAATCTAGAAAACACTCATCAATACTATATCTTTCAATAATATCAGTATATTGACATAAATAATTATACATCTTATCCGAAAAATACTTATATAACTTATAATTAGGTTTATATATTTCTAAATAAGGGCATTTTCTTCTAGCAGAATAGATAGCCTCCGCGGTAACTACCCCCTTCTTTTTACAAGGATTACTTTTAGCAAGAACAATACCTCTTCTCTGTGACTCATCACCTGCTATAATAGCATATCTATTTCTAATATCATATTTATATCCTTTTTTAAGCATATATACAGCAGTCCAACTAAGAAAAGCATTATTTACATCAATATGTAAAATAATTCTATCCATATTACACCTCTATATAATAATCAGTCTTATATACTTTACCATCTATACGATAGTAGATAGTATATTTACCTTTTAATCCATTTAAATTAACGTACTTAGTATCTTTAACTTCATATATTCTCTTATCAAATAACTTATCAAGTATTAAGTAAACCTCTTTACCAGAATTATTATATATACTAATTCTATTAACATCCATCTTAATATTAATATCTTTACCATCATATTTATCATACTTAATAATAGAAATATCTTTATCATATCTATTAGTAGTAGTTAGTTTACCATATCTAACTCCTTTTACAATTTTATATTCACTAATACCATCATAAAAAGAATAAATATTACTCTTCTCAGAAGATTCTACTTCACTAAACTTCTTATCCTTAACACTATAAAATTTATCTTCCTTACCGACAATAACATTACCATTTATAACATTAATATAACTATAATTATCATTCTTACCTAAATTACTAATAGTACCAGTCTGACTATCTATCATAACAATATTCTTAGATAAAGCATAAATATTACCATCAGCATAAATACTATTACCATAATAATCATCACTAAGTAAATATTCACCATATACTTTACCTAAAAGATTCATTCTATATATACCAGTACTATGATTATCTTCAGTATAACTATCATTACCAATAATAATATTATCTTTATATACGGTAATATCACCATAATATTTTTTATTTAAATACCATCTAACGTTACCATTACTATCACTAGCATAAGGATAATTACCATTGTAAAAAGAATAATTACCATCATATAAAACTTCACCAAAGTCATCAGGTAACTTATCAGTCTTAATATTAATAACTTTCTCTTTATTTTCACTTCGTAATACAATAGTATTATCATAATCAGCATATAATCCATATATAGGTATAATATGATGTTTATTCTTACCAAAAGTATAGTTAATATCTCCATTAACAGATATACTAACTTCACTATAATCACTAGTTTCAAACATAGCAATACCAGTAAGTGGGCTATTACCATAAGGATTAATAATAACATTAGGATTATCTAAACTATAACCATATCCATTAAAATATACTTCTTTATTACTTTGAACACTAAGTATATCCTTCTCTTTCTTTATACTAGTATTACCAGTAACTATATTACTTCCTACTATTGTAATAATTAAAATAAATATTAAAAATCCACCAATAAATATATAACTTCTTTTCATACTATCACATAATATATTATACTAAAAAATAGCCTAAAAATAAAGGCTTTTATAATTATTTTAGTAAGTTCACACTTCGTTGTTCACTTCTTTTTGAAGCCATTAAAGTCTTCAAAAAATAATTTTGAGCTTATAATCTCAAAATTAATAATTTATATTTTAAAAATAATTAACCATACTAATAATATAATTAAAATAAAAAAATTATATGATTAGCATATAATTCGTATTTTTATAACATTATTAAAAATAAATTCATAAAGTTTTATTAAATTGCACTAAACCTTTTAACAAAATATATTAAGATAATTAATATATAAAGAACTATTTTTCAAAAAAAGTTGGATAAACATTTGGAATTTTAACTTTAGACTTTTGACCATTTTCCTTAATGCATTCTACAGTATAAATTTTTTTAAAACCTTTACCAAAATCTTTATTTAATAATTTTGAAAAATAAACTGGTTTTCCATACATTAATGTGTTAAAAGAAGACTTAACTGGATTTTTTTTATAATAATTAAATAAAGCATCTACTAAGCTTTCATTTTGAGCAGCACTTGAAGATGTTACTTCAGCCTCCAATTTATTTCCAACAAATGTTGCAGATGGTCCCGCTAAAAGGTCAAAAAAGGATTTTGGAAACATACTTCCCTCTAAATTTGGAGTAATCATCATATATATTAAATCATCACCATCTTCAATTAAAACTGACATAGTTGATTTATTAATTATTCCATATCGTTTTAAAAAATATATACAAAATAAAATTGTTACAATCCATATTATTAAAGCAATAGTAAAATTAATAACCCCTGATCCAAGCAATATTGCAGGTATAAGAGAACCAATAACACCAATAAAAATTGCCATTAAAAATTCAAAAGTTCCATTAACGCCATTCTTTTTAGCATATTCATTGTTATATTTATGAACTGTCATATTTTCACACTACCTTTCAATATTATTATATCATAAAAAAATATGTCTAATCGAAAAATATATAAATTTTACATTTTTTTTAAGATATGTAAACAGTAATATATTACGAATTAAAATTTATCATTAAAAAGTTTACTTATATTATTTTATATTTTAAAAATAATTAACCATACTAATAATATAATTAAAGTATAAGGAGGAACTATGAATCTAAAAAAAATAAAGATACTAGCGGTCATAGGAATATTTATTTTATCATTCCTATCGCACTTTGCTTATGAAATATTTCCTAATATAATATTTTCCTTCATCTTCCCAGTAAACGAAAGTATCTGGGAACATATGAAAATATTATTTACATCAACACTACTATATGGAATAATAGACTATCTCTTACTAAAAAAATATAACATAAAACATAACAACTTTCCTTTTCAATTATATTTTACTTCACTAATAGGAATACCTATATACTTAGTAATATACTTACCATTATATAATTTACTAGGAGAATCTCCATTTATATCAATATCATTATTATTAATAGTATACATAATAACTCAAATAGTAAGTTATAACATACTAAAAGAAAAAGAATTAAAAATACTAAACTTAATAACTATTCCAGTAATATTATTATCATACTTAGGATTTATATATTTAACATATAATCCACCACATACTTATATCTTCTACGACATTACTGAAGATAAATATAGTATCAATGATTATATAAAACTAGAATAAAATATAGGTCAAAACGCCTATAATTTTATTTATCAACAACACCTGTGGATAAAAAAAGAAAATACTATATTTTCAAGTATTTTCTTACTGCTTGATAACTTCCTATCATACCAACAACAATACCAATAAGAAGTAATATACCAGATACATTATAAATAAATGGCATAGGAGCAACTAAAGTAGCAAGTGAAGAATTAAATAACTTACCACCAAAGAAATCATATAAAGTAGTATAACCAAATATTGTAATAATAATTGGAATAACAGCACCAATTATACCTATAAATAATCCTTCAATAATAAATGGAATTTTAATAGATATATTTGAAGCACCTACTAATCTCATAATTTCAATTTCTCTTTTTCTAGAATATATAGCAAGCTTAATAGTATTAGCAATTAAAAATGCTGTAACAAGTACTAAAGAAGCAACTGCTACTATACATACTTTCTTAACTACATTAAATACTACTATTAATTGATGAACAATATCTTCACCATAATTAATATTATTAATTTTATCTTTAGTAAAAGATAAGTTCTTAACTTCATTAATAGTATCATCAATTTTCTCTATTTCTTTAACTTTAAACATATAACTATCAAGAAGTGGATTAGTTTCTTCAGTCCATCTATCAACAGTTGAAGCAAATATATCATTACCTGCTTTTAATTCATTTGCAGACTCCGTCTTACTTTTAAACACAATAGAACTATCCTCTATATTAGTAATAGATTTAAGTTCATTTAATATTTTAGTTTCATCTTCTTTAGTAGTATCTCCCTTTAAGAACATAACTACAGTAACATCTTTTCTAATAGAATCTGAAAAGTTTTGTACATTCATAGATAAAACTAAAGATACTGCTACTACTATTAAGGTAATAGTAATACAAGAAATAGAAGCAAGTGATAACGAAAAGTTTCTAAATACTCCATGAGCAGCATCTCTAAAATATCTTTTCAAACTCCTAAGCCCTCTCATTGTAGTAGCCTCCCTTCTCAATATCACGTGCAAGTCTTCCATGATCAAGAATAACAACTCTCTTCTTCATTCTATCAACAATATCTCTGTCATGCGTAGCCATTATAATAGTAGTACCCATAGCATTAATTTGTTCTAAGACTTTCATAATTTCCATTGAAGTATCAGGATCCAAGTTACCAGTAGGTTCATCACAAATAAGAAGTTTAGGTTTATTAACAATAGCCCTAGCTATAACAACCCTTTGTTGTTCACCACCTGATAATTGATCAGGATATTGTCTAACTTTATTTTTAAGTCCTACCAAATCAAGTACCTCAAGAACTCTTTTTCTAATTTCTTTTTTATCATAACCAAGTACTTCCATTGCAAAAGCAACATTTTCATATACAGTAAGTTTAGGAAGTAATTTAAAGTCTTGGAATACAACACCTAGTTTTCTTCTTAAAACGTATACCTTTCTATTTTTTAACTTTGCAACATTAATACCCCCAATAATAATAGAACCTTTATCCGGTTTTTCTTCTCTATATAACATCTTAATAAGAGTTGATTTACCGCTACCAGAAGCACCTATAACAAATACAAATTCACCTTTTTTAATACTTAAATTAAAATCATATAAAGCAACAGTACCTGTTTTATAAGTCTTCTGAACATCACTTACTCTAATTAACTCCATAAAACATACCTCCACATCATAAACAATTATAACATTAATTAACTAATTTTAAAATACTAAAAATAAATTTTACATAATTTCCCATACTATATCTTATTAGCAACAGAATAACTATCAGTAATTAGAAAGAAAGCATCTTTATCAATTTCTCTAATAACATCTCTCATTTTAATATACTCAGTAGTAGAAACAACACATAAAAGCATTTTCTTTCCTTTATCAGAATAACCACCTTTAGCATTAACTATAGTAACAGTATGATTTAAATCATTAATAATATATTCTCTTACAGCTTTATACTTGCTAGTAACAATATAAAAAGCCTTATTACTAGATATACCAAGCATAATCTTATCTCCAATATAAGCCGTAATATATAAACCAATTGCAGCATATATACAATTATCTATTCCAAATACAAATGAACTTAAAATAATTATAACAATATTAGTAAATAAACTAGCCTTACCTACTGATATTTTAAATTTACTATTTAATAAATCATAAACAACATAAAAGCCACCTAAACTATAACCAGACTTCTTAATCATACCAAAACTAATACCAGATAGAACACTACCAATAAGAATAAGTAAAAATAAAGAAGTATTTTCAAAAGAAACATAATTATTAATTATACTAGTAGCCTTTATAAATATTGGAAATAAAATAGTACCTAAAATATTCTTTACACCATATTCAACTCCAAACACCATAAAACCAATAACAAGTAATATCGAAGAAAATACTAGTACAATTAATGATAAATCAATATGTGTATATCTATTAATCAAGATAGATAATCCTGTACAACCTGTTGTAACAACATTATTAGGATTATAAAATACACTAACAGATATACCTGCAATTAAACATCCCATAATAAACATAAAGAAATTTTTATAAATATTTTTACTTCTAATTCTTCTTTTAATATTATCTATTATCATGAAAAATCACCTTTTTCACTTACTTCATAAGAATCACATACTAAGAAAAACATCTTATTATCTATTTCTTTTAAACCATCTTTAACAATAAAATAACTCTTTGATGGAACTACCGCTAGAAGAAGTAATTCATCATTCTTAGAATAACCTCCTTCAGCCTCCATTAATGTAACTCCAACACCATCAATTGATAAAAGAAATTCTTTAACAATATTTGTTTTCTTTTTATCAGTAACAATATAAAAAGCTTTACATTTAGAAATACCAAGAAGTACTTTATCAGTAAATACCGATATTAAATAAGATACTAAAATAGCATATAAAACAATATCCCATGAGAAGACAATCTTACCAATTATAACAATAATACCATTAACTATAAGACTAGCATTACCCATAGATAACTTAAACCACTTGCAGACTATCTCAATAATAACATCAGTACCACCAGTAGAAAAATTACTCTTATAAATAAGTCCATATCCAATACCGGCCATTACTCCACCAAGTATAGCAATAACAATCATTTCCGTATTACCTAAATCAATATATTTAGTAATCATACTAGTAAGTGAAACAAATATTGGATAAGAAAGAGCTCCTACTAACTGATTTTTCATATTATCAAAGCCTAAAGCAAAATAAGCAACAATCATTAAAACAATATTAGTACATAATATAAATACTGAAGGATTAACACCAAACTCACTTAATACAATTGATATACCACTTACTCCAAAACAAACAATATCATATCTAAGAAAAAACAAATTAAAAGAAAAAGCCACTATCAAACATCCTAAAAGAAGCATTAAATATCTTTTACCAATATTCTTTTTCTTAACAGCATCAACAATATTATCAATCTTCTTCTTTCTAAAATAATCAAATATACCCATATTTACTCCTTTTTATTTTTTAAATTATAATCTAACATATCAGTAATATTTCCATCTAAAATACCATCAACATCACTAGACTCATACCCACTATCATTATCTTTAATTAACCTATAAGGTTGCATAACATAACTTCTTTTAGCACTGCCAAAACCATTACTTACTTGCACTCCTCTAATATCACTTACTTCACTCTTTTTCTCTTCTAAAAGAATAGTATAAAGTTTACTCTTAAGTACTTCCATAGCCTTTTCTTTATTTCTAATTTGACTTCTTTCATTTTGACAAGTAACCACAATACCAGTAGGAATATGTGTAATTCTAACAGCACTATCCGTAGTATTAACTCCTTGTCCTCCTGGACCACTACTTCTATATATATCTACTCTAATATCACTATCATTAACATTAACTTCAATATCATTATCAATTTCTGGTATAACATCAACCGCAGCAAATGAAGTATGTCTTCTCTTATTGGCATCAAAAGGACTAATTCTAACAAGTCTATGTACACCTTTTTCTCCCTTTAAATAGCCATAAGCAAAGGTACCATCAACTTGAAACATAATAGATTTAATACCTGCCTCTTCACCATCTTGCCTATCAAGTAAAGTAATACTATATCCATTCTTTTCAGCATACCTACTATACATTCTATATAACATTTGAGCCCAATCACAAGATTCAGTACCACCTGCTCCAGCATGTATTTCCATAATCGCAGCATTCTTATCATACTTACCATTTAAATAAGTTTCAATCTCTAACTTATCAATCTTAACCTTAAGTTCATTAATTTCTTCTTCAAGTAAAAGTCTAACATCATCATCACTATCATCAATCATTTCTAAAGCACTATTAACACTATTAGATAATACATTAACATTAGTAATAATATTTTTAATATACTTAAGTTCTCCAACCAGTTTATCAGCAGTCTCTCTATTATCCCAAAAACTAGGTTGTAACATAAGTTCATTAATTTCTTTTTCTCTTTTAATCTTATTATCTAAGTCAAAGAGACCTCCTAAGATCTTTTATTTTATCATCAAGTAATTTATATTCTCTTTTTAAATCAAATATTTCCATATAATCACCTACTACAAGTATACATTATTTAACAAAAAAAAGAAAGAGATATAAGTAAAATTATTGACACTTTTAAAAGTAAATGATAATATAAAATTAAAGTATAAGGAGGATAAAAATGACAAAGAAACAATATACTATAATCGGTATAACTATTCTAATATTTATAATTTTAATAGCATTCATATTAATAAAAGGAAATAAAAGTACTTGGACAAAAGAAATACTAAATTCTAACTCATATACCATTACTAAAATAGATTGTGATAACAATAAAACAAAATTAGATAATAGTATTATGAACAAAATAGATTCAACTTGGAAAGAATTATCAAATAATGGTCCTTGGCTTGGAGATACTAACACCTGCTACGAAACAATATCAATAGAATATGATAAAAATGGTATCATTCAAAAAAGAGAAATCTTAATATTAGATAATAATTCTATCGTATTAAGAATAAACAATGACGATACTTACTATGTAAATGCTACAAACTTAATAAATAGTCTTAAATAAGTATACATTAAGTTAATATCAGTTCGAGCCTAAAGTCTCGGACTATCTTTTCTTTCATATATGCATATTACAAAGATAAAAGAGACAACTAATTTGTCTCTTTTTTATACATATCTAATATATTTTTAAACTCATCTAAAGCCGAAGTAACAACTTCTTTCTTAGTTAAATCAACACCAGCTAATTTTAAAGATTCAATAGGACTCTTTCTAGAACCACATTTCAAGAATTCAATATAACCATCTACTGCTTCCTCCTTACCAGATAAAATATTATTAACAATCACAGTAGCGGCACTTAAACCAGTAGCATACTTATAAACATAAAAGTCGTAGAAGAAATGTGGTATTCTCTCCCATTCATATCTAATATAATCATCAACTACTACATTATCACCAAAATAAAACTTATTTAAATTATAATACATATTAGATAACTTATCCGCAGTCAAAGCCCCATCATTATCAATAACATTAGATATCTCTTTCTCAAACTCAGCAAACATCGTCTGTCTATATATTGTAGCCCTATATAATTCCATTAAATTATTAAGAATAAATAATCTTTCTTCCTTACTATTACTATGTTCTAACATATAATGACTAAGTAATAATTCATTAACAGTAGAAGCAACCTCTGCTACAAATATTCTATACTCACTATTCTGATAAGTATTATAATTTCTAGAATAATAACTATGCATAGAATGACCCATCTCATGAATTAAAGTAGACATATCATTATACTTATCTTGATAGTTAAGTAAAATATAAGGATAAGTATCATACATACCACCAGAGTATCCACCAGTTCTCTTATTTTTAGTAGGATAAACATCAATCCATCTACTATCTAATCCTTCTTTAACCTTATTAACATATTCATCTCCAAATACTTCAAGAACTTTAATAATAATATTCTTAGCCTCTTCATATTCATATTTCTTATCATATTCACCCACTATTGGAACATAAATATCATATAAATGAAGTTCATCAAGACCTAAAATACCTTTCTTTAAATTATAATATTCATAAATATAACCAATCTTTTCATGAACACTATCAATAAGATTATTATAAACATCAATACTAACATCATCACCAAATAAACTCATCTCGATAGCGGTATCATATTTATATATCTTAGCCAAAGTAGATAGTTCTTTCATATTCGTAGCAATTAAACTAGCATAAGTATTAGTATACTTCTTATATTCACTATATAAAGTATTAAAAGCACTCTCTCTAACCTTTCTATCCTTACTTTCAATAAATAAAGAATAATTACTATTAGTAAGTTCTATCTCCTTACCATCACTATCTATAACATTACCAAAAGACATATCACAATCCTTAAATAACTCATAAGTATCATAACAAGTACCAATAATCTTACCTATACTAGACATAATTTTCTCTTCATTGTCTCCTAATGTATGTTTCTTATATCTATATACCTCATCAATATAATATTTATATTCCTTGAGTAGTTTCTCTTCCTTATAAAACAATTTCAAAGTCTTATTATCAAGTTTCAATATACTAGGAACAATAAAATAACTACACTTACTAAAATCACTTCTTAAATTAGATACCTTCTCACTAAGTTCTTGTTTACTATTATCAGAAGTATCCAAATCAAAAGACAAACTAGTATAAATAGATAACTTAGTAACAACTCTATCAATATCAAAATATAACTTAATAGTCTTATAAAAATTACTACTATTAATTATCATCTTCTTCTCAAAACTACCAAGTTTCTTAATAAGCTTCTTAGCTTTATCATAATCCTTATCAAAAGAATTCATATCACTATAAATAACATCTAAATCCCAAGTATACTTCTTATCAATATCGCATCTATTCTTCATAATTATCCTTTCTTACTACACATTAAATCTAAAATGACAAATATCTCCATCTTGCATTATATATTCTTTACCCTCAATTCTAGCCTTACCAAGTTCCCTAACCTTAAGTTCAGAACCAGCATTAACTAAATCATTATAAGACATAACTTCTGCCTTAATAAAGCCTTTTTCAAAATCAGAATGAATAATACCAGCACATTCTGGAGCCTTAGAACCTTTCTTAAAAGGCCAAGCCCTAACCTCATCCTTACCAACAGTAAAGAATGTTGCAAGACCAAGTAAATCATAAGTCTTATTAATTAGTCTTTCCACTCCACTCTCTTTAATACCTAAATCATCTAAAAATAACTTCTTCTCTTCTTCATCAAGTTCAGATAATTCACTCTCTAACTTAGCACATATAATTGCAGTCTCACTACCCTCTTTTTTAGCATAATCTTCTACTAACTTAGTATAATTATTACCAGTATTAATATCATTATCTTCTACATTTAAAGCATAAATAATAGGTTTCAAAGTAATCAAGTTAAAAGAACTAATTAATTTTTTCTCTTCTTCATCTAAACCTAACTTTCTAACTGGAATATTACTCTCTAACGCCTCTTTAATTCTTTCTAATAATTCTATTTCTTTAACATCATCTTTATTCTTCGTAGTCATTGCTTTCTTACCAATCCTATTAATTCTAGAAGTAACAATCTCTAAATCAGATAAAACAAGTTCCACATTAATAACTTCAATATCTCTAATCGGATCAACACTACCATCAACATGAATAATATTTTCATCATCAAAACATCTAACTACTTCAACAACAGCATCAACTTCTCTAATATGTGATAAAAACTTATTACCAAGTCCTTCTCCATTACTAGCTCCCTTAACTAATCCTGCTATATCAGTAAACTCATAAGTAGTAGGAATAACTCTCTCAGGATTATACATATTCTTTAAAACATCAATCCTCTCATCTGGTACAATTACTACTCCTACATTAGAATCAATCGTCGCAAAAGGATAATTAGCCATCAAAATACTCTTCTTAGTAATAGCATTAAATAGAGTACTCTTTCCTACATTAGGAAGACCTACTATACCTGCTGTTAAACTCATATATATCACTTCTTTCTTCCTAATTATTATATCAAAAAAAGCCATATATTACAATCTTAAAAATAGTAATTAAATATTATTTTTATTCACTTTCAGCCTATCATCTTCCAGTGTTATTGATAGCCAATACTTGTCTATCAATAATATATCAGCCATATCTATTATAAATAAGCATAAATACATACTAAAAACCATTGATTATGAAACTACAGGTTCATAATCACTTTAAAAGACCTAGGCTTTTAAAGCGATAAAAAAGCTATACATAAAGTATAACTCTTATTTATAACATAACCCCAGTACCAATACCAATAGGAATACCAATAATATAGAAGGCCAATATAATAATAAGCCATAAAACAGTAAAAGCTATCGCATAAGGTACCATCAAACTCATAGCATCAGATATCGTAATAACATCATTCTTTCTCTTATTATAAATATGTAAGAATCCAATCAAAATAACAAAGTAACTAAATATTGGAGTAAGACCCTTAACACTACTATCCGCAGCCCTAAATACCGCTTCAGCAAACTCCGGAGTCATTGAACTTTGCATAAACATAGGTACAATAACTGGTGACATCATAGCCCACTTAGTCGATGCCATTGGTACAAAGAAAGTAGAAATAGCTACAACTAAGAAAGTAACAACAACTAGTAATAGACCAGTAAATTGAAATTTATTAATAAGTTCAGATAAAGAAGCCACAATAAATAAACCAATATTAGTTTCTTTAAATATCAAGCAAAACTGAGCCGCAAAGAAAATAAGAACAAGAAGAGAAGCAACATCTTTAAGATAATAACTCATGCCATCTACCAAATCCCTATTATCATCAATAGTACCAACTCTAATACCATATATTAAAGAACTAAATATAAGTAAGAATGAGAATATTGTAACCGAACCCTGATAAAAATAAGAACCCTCTCCAAATAACATATCAACATATTCATTCTGACTCAAATCAAGTAATAATCCCGAAAAAGGAAGCCCCTTAATAATACAATAAACAAGTAATAATAAAGCAATAAAAGTAGCCCCTAACGAAAGAATAACACCTTTTCTTTCTTTTTTACTAGGAACACCATCTTGTGAAGGCTCTTCATCATCAAAATAATACTTACCAAGTTTAGGAATAATAAATTTTTCCGTAACAACCATACCAACATAAGCAACAAGTATCATACTAATAGCGGTAAAAATAATATTACCATATAAATTAACATTATATGCCGAATCAAGTACCTTACTAGCCTTGCCAGAATATAAAGTGAGCATTGAATCAAGCCTATTAATAATAACATTAGCTCCATACCCAAAAGTAATACCAGAAAAAGCCGCACAAATACCCGCTGACGGATGTCTACCAAGATTCATAAATAATATTGCAGCAAGAGGAATAAGTATTACATATCCAACCTCATAAAACATTGAAAATATAATACCTAGTAATACCACAAGAAAAGTCAAAAACTTTCTAGGTACCTTCTCACTAATCATCTTAAATAAAGAATTAAGAAATCCTGACTTATAAGCAACTCCTACTCCAAGTAAACCAATAATCAAATTACCTAAAGGAGCAAAATTAAGAAAATTATTAAGCATATTACTAATCAAATATTGAAGACCAGTCCTATTAAACAAATTATTAATATTAACAACCTGACTATTCAAATCACCAGTAGCCTCATTAACAACATAATAACTAGTCTCTAAATTAAGAATACTACCAATACTACTAATAATCATAATACCAATAGTAAGTATCAAAAATACCAATGCTGGATGAAGTCTAATCTTTTTCTTTTTCATTACATACCACCTTTTTAATTTTTTTATTAAGTTCCACTCTAGGTATCATAATAACCCTAGAACATCTAACACATCTAATCTTAACATCCGCTCCCAATCTAATAATTTCAAAATCATAAGAACCACACGGATGAACCTTCTTCATAGTAACAATATCACCTAAATTATAATTCATATAATCACTTCCATATTCACATTATAGCATTAATTTAATTTTAAGTAAATTAATATATTATACATTTTTAAATTTTTATTATGTATCTTCTTCTAAGAATATTGTAAAAAAACTTATCATTTGATATAATATAAAGGATAAAGAAGGGATGATGAAGTGAAAAAAGAAGTAAATAATACAAGAAAAAAAAGAAAACTAAATTTTCAAAAAATATTTAATTTAATAAGCGCTATGTTTATCTTAGCCTGCTGTATATTCTATGGAACAAGATTCCTAAAACTATATATAGCAAACAACAAAGTAGAAAAAATAACTGTACTCGCTGACAATATCAAAGATAACAATAAAGATAGTGAATCATTTAAACAAATAAATGAAGACTATTACTTTACTGGAGAAGTAGAAAATAACTATGTAAAATACTCTAATATATTATGGAGAATAGTAAAAGTAAACTCTGACAAATCAGTAACCCTAGTATCAGATAATGCATTAACATCATTAAATCCTGGTACAGGAACAACATATGAAAAAACATCCATAAGTAAATGGTTAAATAAAGGAAAAGAAGAAAACACAGGTATTCTAGAAACAAATCTAAATAATACCTCAAAGTATCTAACATTCTCAAAAACGTGTAAAGATACAGTAACCGATACTAAAAACATTACATGTAAAGATAAATTAGAAGATACTTACATAACAGCCCCATCAGTATATGACTATGTAAATACCGGTGGTAATAAAGGCTTTATGAATAATAATGAATACTTCTATTTAACCAACATAGATAAAGATAAAAATTTAATGTATATAGATGGGGCAGGTAAAACAAATAGTACTGATGATTCAGATATCCTAGGAGTAAAAGCCATTATAACATTAAAAAATACCCTAACATTAAAAGAAGGAAAAGGTACCAAAGATAACCCATATACCTTTGAAGATAAAGAAGGATTATTAGGAAGTTATGTAAAACTAGGTAATGATACATGGAGAATCTATAGTATAGAAGATAATACTGTAAAATTATCATTAGATAACTATCTAAAAGTAAATAATAAAGAAGTAAAATATAAATATTCAAATAACGGCTACTACCACAACGATACAAAACAAGGTACCTTAGCAGAATATCTAAATAAAACATATCTAAATACCTTAAGTTATAAAGATAAAATAAAAGAAAATAAATTCGCTAATGGTATCTATAGTAGTACCACTAACTACGATTATAGTAAAGTATTAACAACTACTGTTGATACCAAAGTATCAGTATTAAGTATTGGCAACATAATATTAAATAATAATAATAATAATAATAATACTAACTACTTCTTATCAACAGGAGTATCAAAAGATAGTAACCTAGTATATGTAATGCAAGATGATTATAAAGTATATACCAAAGTATCCACTACTACATTAAAAATAGTTCCAACAATAGCACTAGATAAATCACTACTAACAAAAGGAGACGGAACAATAGAAAGTCCATACGAGGTAGAATAATATGAGTACAAGAAAAAAGAAAAAAATATATAAAACAACAATTCTATTTATAATATTAGATTTATTAGCCATAACTGGCTTTGTAGTAATGTATGGTCCATGGGACAAAGTAAGAAATATGTATGTAAATACCGCTTTAAAAACCATGCACCATCAATACTTTGCCAATATCTTCTATAGTCAAAAAACAATTGATAAAATAAATAGTAGTAGTTATTTCGTAACCATAAATGAAGATGCTAATACTGAAGATGTTATAATAAACACCAAAGAAAAATCAAAATATAAAGATAAATATGAAGAAGAACTATTTACAAGAGAGAGCCCAGATGACTCCTATAAAATAATAGATCTAAAAATAGGAACATCAAAAGGTTACCTAGTAGCCATCTATAAACCAGAAAAAGTAAGACTAATATCAACTAAACAATTCAATGTTGGTGGTAAAGGAGAACGAATCCTAACCATGTGTCAAAGATATGGTGGCTCAGTATGTATAAATGGTGGAGGCTTCCAAGATGAAGGTTATGGTTCTGATATACCAATAGGTATCGTAATCCAAAATGGCGAAATAACTTGGGGTAAAGATACTGCTGATACCGCTAGAGACAATGTAATAGGTATAACAAAAGACGGCAAATTAAAGTTAATGACTAACGCTACCGCTAATGAAGCATTAGCAGCAGGTGTAAATGACGCCATGATATTTGGCCCATTCCTAATAGTAAATGGAAAACCACTAGAAATAGTTGGAGATCCATGGGGTCAAGCACCGAGAGTAGCCATTGGACAAACAAAAGATGGAATAATCCTATTTCTAGTGGTAGATGGTGAAAACTATATAAATGGTGCTAGTCTGCAAGACATGGTAGATGTATTACAAAAATATGGCGCATATAATGCCGCTAATCTAGATGGCGGACAATCATCAAGTTTAGTAGTAAATAACAAATTATATAATAACCCACCTCCTGCTGCTAAAAGACAAGGCGGAAGATATGTTGTAACAGGATGGGGATTAATAGACTAAAGCTTATCTAAATATAAGCTTTTTTCATTTACAAAACATATTACATTTGATATACTAATAATAGGTGGTAAAATGAAAAATAGAAGAAGAAAAAGAAAACTAAAAAAAAGTGTTAAAATAACCCTAGTATCATTACTAGTAATAGGACTATTATCCTATCCAACATATAAACTACTAACAAAAGAAAAAACTACTACTAACAAAACAAAGCCGAGTATCGAAGAAAAAGAAAAGCATTACGAACTATCACTAATAGCAGTAGGAGACAACCTAATTCATTCTTCAGTATATAAAGATGCTAATAAACATGCCAATTATAATGGTTATGATTTCAAACCAATGATAACCAATATCAAAGAAATAGTATCAAACTATGATATTGGCTACTACAATCAAGAAACAATCTTAGGAGGAACAGAATTAGGTCTAAACGATTATCCAACATTCAACTCTCCATATGAAGCCGGAGATGCCATGATTGATGCAGGCTTTAATCTAGTAAGTCTAGCCACTAATCATACCATGGATAGTGGTAAAAAGGCCGTAGAAAATTCATGTAAATACTGGAACTCAAAAGAAAACGTTTTAACCGCAGGTAGTTATTGTAGTGAAGAAGAAAGAAACGAAATAAAAATAAAAGAAAAAAATAACATAACATATACCATGTTAAATTATACATACGGAACAAATGGTATGAAAGTACCAAATGATTACTTAGTAAATGTATGGCCTACTGATATAGATAATATTAATAATCCAGAGAAAGATACCAAATATCAAGAGTACAAGAAACAAGTAAAACAAGATGTAGAAAAAGTAAGAGACAAAGTAGATGTCCTAATCGTAGCCATGCACTGGGGTGTAGAGTATACTCATAATCCAACCGAATATGAAAAAGATATGGCTTCATACTTAGCCTCACTAGGAGTAGATCTAATAATTGGAACCCATCCCCATGTAATACAACCAGTAACATGGATAGATAATACCTTAGTAATATATTCTCTAGGTAATTTCCTATCAGCCCAATATCAAAACCAATCAACATGTACAAACTATAAATGTACAACTGGATTAATGACAAGTCTAAAAATAGAAAAAGATGTCAAAGGAAAAGAAAAAAGTATAAAAATAACTAATGTAGAAAACGAATTAATATATAACTACTACAACCAATCAACATGGAGAGGATTCAAAGTAATACCATTCTCTAATCCAGAAATAAAAACATACTTACCAAGTTATAAATCCGTATATAATACCTACAAAGAAGTAGTACAAAGACTTGACAGTAATATGTACGTAAAAGAAACAGTAGAATAAAAAAAATATCACTTTAACTAGTGATATTTTTTTTAACAATAGAATCAATATAAATATCCTTATCCCCTCTAATAACCCCATCAATAATAAAATTCTCAATATCTTTAGAAATAATCTTATCAATTCTCCTAGCCCCAAATTCATAAAATTCACACTTATTAACAATCTCATCAATAACATTATCATTAATATCAATATTAATATCTTTATATTTATCTCTAATATATTCAAATTTCTTTCTAATAATACATTTAATAGAAGTCTCTTCTAACCTATCAAAAACAATAATATTATCAATCCTATTAATAAAAGCCGTATTAAAATATCCCTTCAAACTCGAAATAACACTACTATCAGTTTTCTTATTAAAACCAATGCCATTCTTCTCAAAACCAATATTTGAAGTCATAATAACAACAACATTATTAAATCTAACTTCTCTACCTTTAGAATTCTTAATTTTACCCTCTTCAAGTATCTGATAAAACAAATTAATAACATTAGGATGAGCTTTATCAATTTCATCAAGTAATAAAACACTATTAGGTTTATTTCTAATTTCTTCCAAAATATTCTTATTATCATCATATCCAATATATCCAGGTGAAGAACCAAGTATCTTATTAATAGCAGTACTATCACTATACTCACTCATATCCATTCTAATAAGATTATCTGCTCCTACTAAAATATTAGCATATTCTTTAGCCAACCTACTCTTACCTACACCTGAAGAACCTACAAATAAAAGAGAATAACATCTATCATTATATCCACATCTAATTCTTTTGGTAATATCAATCAAATTATCAATAGCTTTATCTTCTCCTACAATAATATCCTTAAGACTATTTTTCATATCATCAATATTACCACTATTAGAAATAATCTCATATATAGGAACTCCCGTTCTATTACTAATAACACTAGCAATATCATCAAGCAAAATCTTATTCTTATTATTCCTACTAAGTAATTCAATATCATTTAAACGAGACATAAGTTCTGTCTCCTTTTTTCTCAAAGAATAAGCCTTATCAATATTATTATCAATAATAAAACTATTTTTATCCTTATTTAATTTACAAATTTTCCTTTTAATATCCCTAATCTCATTATCCGAAGTACACCCTCTAAGTCCAACTCTAGAAGCAACTTCATCTAAAATATCGATCTCTTTGTCAGGTCTATTTCTATCAAAAATATATTTCTCTGACAAATTAATAATATAATCAATCATATCATTATCAATAATAACATTATGATATCTCTCATAAATATTCTTAATCTTCATTAATATATTCTTAGTTTCCCCTATACTAGGCTCATTAACAAATATCTTTTGAAATCTTCTCTCTAATGCCGAATCCTTTTCAATAAATTTCTTATATTCCTCAGTAGTAGTAGCCCCTATACATCTAATTTTTCCCCTCGCTAAAGCCGGTTTCAAAATATTAGAAGCATCTATAGCCCCTTCAGCTCCTCCTGCCCCTACCAAAGTATGAATCTCATCAATAAATAAAATAATATCATCATTATCTTCAATCTCTTTAATAACCTTTTTCATTCTCTCTTCAAATTCACCACGATATTTAGTACCTGCTACCATCGTAGCCATATCTAAAGAAATAATTTTCTTATCACATAATACCTTAGGAACCTCATCATTAACAATAAGCCTAGACAACTCTTCCACAATCGCAGTCTTACCAACACCAGCGTCTCCTATTAAAATAGGATTATTTTTAGTTCTTCTGCATAATATTTCCATAACTCTTTTAACTTCTTTATCTCTTCCAATAACCGGATCAAGTAAATTATTTTTAGCCTCACTAGTAAGATCTACACCAAGATCATATATAAGAAGTTTTTTCTTCTTATTTTTTTTACTTTTCTTAATCAAGCTACTAGAAAAATCATCATATATATCTTCAATATCAATACCCATACCAATAATAAGTCTAATAGCAATACCTTCTCCCTCTTCTAACATAGCAAAAAACAAATGTTCTGAAGTAACCTCACCATCATTATTTTCCTTACTATCAATAATAGCATTCTGAATAACCTTTCTAAGTAAAGGAGTATATAAAAATACCTCATTCTTTTTATCCGTAGTACCTACAACCTTACACAGTTCACTTTTAAAATTATCATACTCAAGTCCATATTCACTAAGTCTATCACATATATTACTATCACTATTAAGAATAGCAAGAAGTAAATGTTCAGTCCCAATATAAGGATGTCCAAGCCCTATCATCTCTTTCTTAGCATTATTCAAAATAGTCTGTGCCTCTTCATTAAAATTACCAATCATAATATTCTCCTTTCATAATTATTCTATGATTATAATGTAATAATTTTAATAATTTTAAACAATAAAAATAGACTTTTAATGCAAAAAAAATACCTACATAAGTAGATATTTATTATAACTATATCAAAGCCATTACAAGTAATACAAGTATCACAATCAATAATAGCATTAATACAAATCTCCAAATATACTTAACCCATGAAGTATATGGAACATCTAAGTATTTAAGAGCTACAATTAAAAGGAAACTTGTAGGTCCTATAATACCAACTATACCATAAATACTTTGGAAAGTCATAGCATAAGTAGCTAACATAGACTCATCACTAACTGCACTAATTAAAGGTGAATAAACACCAGCAACAGTATAATATAAGTCAGAATGAAGTAAACTACCAATTGCAGAAATAATACTAGCAGTAACCAAATTAATTCCTAATTTAGACTCAGAAATCCAAGTAATAATAGTAGAAATAAAACTATGGTTATAAGTAGAAACTAGTATAGCATAAGTAAGAATAACTAAGAAAACAGTACCAACCATTTTTTTAGATCCATTAACAAAATTATGAACAGTTTCATCAAATTTAATTTTATAAACAAATTTAATAATCAAAGTAAATAAAATTAAAGTAATGATAATTGACATATAAGAACCTAAACCAGCCCAGTTACCAAATGCATACATATTACCAGAAACAATATTAGAGAAAATAGTAAACTCTCCAATCTTAATTCCAAGTAACCATTCATTAAACTTATCAAAGCATTCAATACCAAATAAAGTATTCCAAGGTAAATATCCTAAAATAAGAATAACTAATATAACTGATAACATAACAATAATAGGCCATGTTTTAATATTTTTATAGTCACCCTTAACTTCAGAAACACTAACTTCATTACTTTCATTTAGTTCATACTTAACTTTTTTATCATTAACATTCTTAATATGTTTTTTAATAAAGAATATAAGTAATGCAATACCTAATACTAATAAAATTAATTTAGGTAATAAAAGTGAAGTATTACTAATATCAGTCATTTTCTCTATAGTAGTAGCACTATATCCATAATAACTATTAGGATCTCTAAAAGTAACAAATATACCACCAATAAATCCTACTAACATAGATACAATAGTAGAACTAATAGCCACTAATTTGTCATAACCAAGTAACATAATAATAGCTATAACAAATGGTACAAATACTAATAGAACATTAACAAGTCCAGTAACTGAAGCAAGTACTGCAAATAAAGCAGTAACAATAAATATAAATAATTCACTATGTCCCTTTACTTTTTGAGCAATATTATCAACTAATTTCTTATAAGCAGGAACTTCATTAAGAACACCATAAAAAGCTCCAAGTACTAATAGATAAACTACAGTATCAAAGAAATAATAAAATGATTGAACAAAATTAATAAGAACATCACCTAGTGCAATCATAGTATATTTACCTTCCAATGCTGGAACAAAATATCCAAGTATAGCAAGAATACCACTTACTGCAAGTAATGCTCCTAACACAACTAAAATAACTTTAAATAAACTATGCTTTTTCATATTAACCTCCTCTAACAATAATTATATCACAAAACAAGTAAATGTAAATAAAAAAAAGAGAAAAACTCAAGTTTTCCCTTATTTTTATTGGTTTTATAACTATTTTCTCTCCTTCATAGTAGGAAATAAAATAACATCTCTAATAGAATCAGATTCAGTAAATAACATACATAACCTATCTATACCATATCCAATACCACCAGCAGGAGGCATACCATACTCTAATGCTTCAATAAAGTCCATATCAATATCATTTGCCTCATCATTACCAAGTTCTCTTTCTTTAATTTGATTTTCAAATCTTTCTAATTGATCAATAGGATCATTAAGTTCAGTATATGCATTAGCAAATTCCTTACCACCAATAAATAATTCAAATCTATCTACAAATCTAGGATCATCTGGATTTTTCTTTGTAAGTGGACTAATCTCAATTGGATGACCATATAAGAATGTAGGTTGAATTAAAGTCTCTTCAACATACTTTTCAAAGAATAAATTAACAATATGACCAAAACTCTTTTCATGTTCTTCAACTTCAATATGATGTTCTTCTGCTAACTTAAGAGCCTCTTCAACACTCATATCTTTCTTAAAATCAATACCAGTTTGTTCTTTGATAGCTTCAACCATACTAATTCTCTTCCATGGACCCTCTAAGTTAATTTCATTACCACACCAGTTAAAAGTCATTCTACCAAAAACTTCCCTAGCAATAGTTTGAAACATTCCCTCAGTCATATCCATCATACCATCTAAATTACTATAAGCAAGATATGCTTCCATTTCTGTAAATTCAGGATTATGTCTAGTATCCATGCCTTCATTTCTAAATACTCTACCAATCTCATAAACTGCTTCCATTCCACCTACTAAAAGTCTCTTTAAAGGAAGCTCTAAAGCTATTCTAAGATACATATCTAAATCTTGTGCATTATGATGAGTACAGAAAGGTCTAGCACTAGCACCAGTAAGTAAAGTAGTAAGCACTGGAGTTTCAACTTCAACAAAGCCTAATCCATCCATATAATTTTGAATACATCTAATAATTCTAGGTCTAAGAAAAGCCGTCTTCTTAGAATTTTCATTCATAATTAAATCAACATATCTTCTTCTGTATCTTTCTTCAATATCAGTAAGACCATGGAATTTTTCCGGTAAAGGTCTAAGCGCCTTAACTAAATGAGTATATTCTAAACACTTAACAGTAAGTTCCCCAGTCTTAGTTTTCATAACCTTACCAGTAACCCCAACAATATCTCCAATATCTGCAGTCTTAAATAAATTATAAGTTTCTTTTCCTACATCATTAATAGAAATATATACTTGCATCTTACCAGTCTTATCTTGAATACTAAAGAAAGAAGCCTTTCCCATCTTTCTAATAAACATAATTCTACCAGCAATAGTAACTTTATCTTCTAAATTTTCTAATTCATCATGTTCATATTTACTATATTGCTCTCTAATATCTTCAGATGAATGTGTCCTATCAAATCTATGTCCAAAAGGATCCATCCCCATTTCTCTTATTCTATTTGCTTTTTCAATTCTAACTAATTCTTGATCAGTTCTTTCCATTCTTATCATTCCTCTCTTATCACATTAGTTTTAGCAATAATATCATGAAGTCCTCTGCCATCCTTCTTATACAACATCATAAGAATACTAACGATAATAATCATACTCTCAATAGCAGATATTACACTAACACTATAATTAAACTTTTCCATATCTAAAAAGTTTATACTTATCGTACTATATAAAGTTGTAACAATACCGTATATTAATAATCCTCTAATAACCATATTCCAAATACTAGGTCTCTCTCCCTTATCATTAACAACTTTAATTTTAAGTAATTTCTTACCTAAAGTTTGTCCCTTATTAAAGTAAGCAAAAATAATATAATAGCCAATGAATACAACAGAGGTTGCAACATTGACTGGAAGTTTCCGTTTAGTAAGCTCATAATTAAGTGGCATTACTTTTTCAGTATATTCCTCCACAGTAATATTTCCCTCTTTATAATCATTCATTACATCATTAATTTCCTTAGTAAGATCACTACCAACATTAACACTAGCAGTAATCCCCATAAGTACTATCATAATAATAAAGTAATCAATTAAATATGCAAATATCCTCTTAAAAAAATCCGCTTTCATAAAAATCACCTATACACATATTATATACTATTTTCCAGTTTTTTCAAATAGTTATTTAATATTTTTTCTATATCATCTCTATTAGTAGCCTTAAATATAGCATTCTTAACTTCTTGACTACCATTCATTCCCTTCAAATACCAAGCAATATGACTTCTCATCTCTAATACTGCTACCTTCTCTGGTTTAATCTTCATCAAATAATCCATATGATGAAAACACATATCAATTTTTTCCTTATAACTAGGTTTATCAATAATAGTACCATTATCAAAATAAGTAACAAGTTCTTTAATTAACCAAGGATTACCTAATACCCCTCTACCAATCATAATAGCATCACAACCAGTATAAGAAAACATTCTTTTAGCACTTTCAATATCCTTAATATCACCATTACCAATAACAGGTATATCAACACTTTCCTTAACAGCCTTAATAATATCTAAATTAACAGTTCCAGAATATCCCTGACTTCTAGTTCTACCATGAACACAAATAGCCGATGCTCCAGCCTTTTCTGCTATTTTAGCCACCTCAACAGCATTTATACTATTATTATCCCATCCACTTCTAATTTTAACAGTAACAGGAACATTAACGCTCTTAACAACAGCACTAACAATTTCATATATCTTTTCAGGATTCTTAAGAAGAGCGGCTCCTGCTTGTGACTTAATAGCAACTTTAGGTACGGGACATCCCATATTAATATCAATAATATCAGGATGCATAATATCTTCAACCATTTTAGCAGCCTCTACAAAAGTATCTAAATCACTACCAAATATTTGTTGAACTATTGGTCTCTCACATTCCTCAAAATATAACATATCTTTAGTTTTCTTACTATCATAAACAAGTCCCTTATCACTAACCATTTCAGCATAGATAAGACCACATCCCATTTCTTTAATAATTTTTCTAAAAGCACTATTACATACTCCTGCCATTGGAGCTAAAACAATATTATTTTTAATAGTAACATTACCAATTTTAAACATAAAATCACCACATGTATGTATTTTATCACATAACTAAAAAAAATAAAAGAAAAATTAAGTATTTTACTACTTAATAATATTTAAAAAATCGTACAAAAAATTACATACCAAATATGATAAAGAGAACATAACTAAAACATAAAATATTCTAGCTTGAAAAACCTTATTTTTCTTGAATATACTATTAAAGTTAACACTATCCATAGTATAAATAACTAAAGGTAAAACAAATAAATATAAAATAAATTTATTCATTTTCAATTTCCTTAATCATATTATTTCTTCTAATATATTTACTAACATTAGAAAAAGGTGTTTCAATAAAATTATTAACTATCTTTTTCATAACTTCATGATCAATTTCTTCACTCATAGCAATAACATTAGCATTATTATGACTTCTACATAAAATAGCTTCACTCTCATTAGATACTTTAGCACAGTATACACCTTTCATTTTATTCAAAACAATACTCATTCCAATACCAGTACCACAAATAGCAATACCAAGATCAATTTCTTCATTTTGAATAGCCTCTCCTAATTTCTTAGCATATACAGGAAAATCAACAGACTCAGCACTATTAGTACCAAAATCAATTACATAAATATCATTTTCATCAAAATATTCCTTCAAAAACTCTTTAGCAGTAAATCCTCTATGATCACTAGCAATACCAATTTTAATATTATTCATAAAATCATCCTCTTTCTATAATAATTATAACAAAAAAAAGAATAATTAAAATATAATTATTTCTTTTTTACATATTTTTTACATATTAATTATTGTCTTTCCAACATATATAAATTATCTAATAAAATACCAGTACCTTCTGCTACACAAGTAAGTGGAGATTCTGCTGTAAATACAGGAACCTTAAGTTCTTGACTAAGAACCTGCGAAAAACCATCCACTAAAGCACCACCACCAGTAAGTACTATACCTTTATCAATAATATCAGCAGAAAGTTCCGGAGGAGTCTGTTCAAGTATACCTTTTACTGCATGAATAATAGTATATACGCTCTCCCTAAGAGCCTCTTCTATCTCATCACTAGTAAGAGTAATAGTATGTGGAAGACCAGTAACTAAATCTCTTCCCCTAACCTCCATCTTTTCATTCCTTGATCCAGGAAATACTGTACCAATAGTAATTTTAATATCTTCAGCAGTTCTTTCACCAACTAAAAGTTTATATTTATCTTTAATATATTTTACAATATCATTATCAAAAGCATTACCCGCTATTCTAATAGAAGCACTATTAACAATGCCACCTAAAGATAAAATAGCAATATCAGTAGTACCACCACCAATATCAATAACCATATTACCACTAGGTTTGGAAATATCCATTCCTGCACCAACAGCAGCTACTTTAGGTTCTTCTTCAAGAAAAACCTTTTTAGCCCCTGTTCTCTCAGCAGCTTCCTTAATAGCATTCTTTTCTACTTGTGTAATATTAGAAGGACAGCAAATAAGAATTCTAGGTCTAGAAAAAAAACTCTTACCATTAACTTTTTTAATAAAGTAATTAAGCATAACTTCTGTAGTATCATAATCCGCTATTACACCATCTTTCATAGGTTTAATAGCCTTAACTTTACCTGGAGTTCTACCAAGCATCTCATGAGCTTCAGTACCAACAGCCAAAGGTTTCTTCGTTTCAGCATCAATAGCAACTACAGATGGTTCATTTAAAACAATGCCCTGACCCTTAATATAGATAAGTACATTAGCAGTTCCTAAGTCAATACCAATATCTTTGTTAAACATAAAATCACCATCCTTATTTCCATTTTACCACAATTTAACAGTTTTTAATACAAATATTACACTTTTCTCTTCAAAAACTTTCTTTTTGTCGACTCTCCTCCCTTAATATGTTTAATATCAGCATGAAATTCCATAATACTTGACACTTTTTCATACAAATTTTTGTCAATCAAAGAAAGTCTATATCGCATATCATTATGTACAGTACTCTTAGATACGCCAAATACTAAAGAAGCATCCCTAACCGTTTTATCATTAATAATAATATACTTTGCTTCATCAATTACTCTATTATATATTCTATTATTCATATATTCACCTATAGTAATATATTAAATAAAGAATATATTTATGAAAAAAGATAAAACTATAATTCATCTAAAGATTTATTATAGAATTCTTCAGGATTAACAATTTTACCCTTATGATATAATTCAAAATGTAAATGATTCCCCATATCTTTCTCTATATTAGATAATCCACTTTTAGCAATAATTTGTCCCTGAATAACTTTATCATCTTTACTAACAGTAACATCAGATAAGCTTTGATATACACTAATTAGATCATTATTATGTCTAATCTCAATAGTAGTACCCATAATATCATTATTTTCAACCGAAATAACAGTACCATCTAAAATACTAATAACATCAAAAACATTCTCACTAGCATAATCAACTCCTGAATTTTGCATATAAGTATTCTCATAGAATATAATAGCTTTTTCCTGATTATCAGTAGAATCCTTATAATCATAGAAAGATTTAGCTATCCTAACATCATCACTAAGATATGGCTTAACAATAGTATTATTAGTACTAACTACTGGAATATCTCTATTAGCCCCCTCAGTAATCTCACCATCAACATATTTAATATTATTATCTTTCTTAGAAAACAATAAATTATTAGCAAACTTACCTACAAAAAACATACTAAATAAAAATGCCAATACCAAAGTACCATATATTACAGGTACAAAAAATGATTTAATTCTTCTATTTTTCATTTTATCACCTCTAATATAATTGTTTCCTAAAACCAAAATAATATACATTAATTTTCCATTTTTTTAATTTCAGTACCAGAATAATAATATTTCAAAATATCTTTATAACCATAACCTTCTTGTGCCATACCAAGAGCACCATATTGACTCATACCAACACCATGACCATATCCAGTAGTAGAAATAATAATCTTATCACCATCTTTTTTTAAAGAAAAATCAAGTGATCTAAGACCTAATTTATCATATAAACTTTTCCCAGTAAATTCCTTACCGTTAATACTAAGTGTAACAATTCTATTAGTACTACTTCTTTTAAGAACTTTAAAATCAAAAGAATCACTATAAGAAAGACCTAACTTTTTATAAAAAGAATTAATATCCATTGAAGTATTGTTTCTAAATGCCGAACTAGTCTTTTCATCCCAAGAAGATTTAACACTTTTTAAATATGGCAAATCAACATCAAATACCAAAGAAGCCGTTTCAGTATACCCATTACTAGTAGAAAAAAACAAAGCATCAATTACTTCACCATCATATTCCAAATATTCCATACTCGTCTCATTAACAACTTCTCTAAGTTTATTAATATTATTAATATAATCCTCACCCCAAGCATCTTTCAAATAATTATCATCCAAATACACCTGATTCATAATAGAATCAACAACATCATAATCATTATCTTTATTATACTCCATTCTTTTAAAAGCATAACTTCTCGCCGCCACTGCTTGTGCTTTAAAAGCTTCTTTATCAAAATAAATAGGCATCTCACCAGCTAAAACACCAACAATATATTCTTCAAAAGGAATAGAATCAATATTTCCTGTGCCCATTCTTTTAACTCTAATAATAGTATTAGACATATATCTAATTTTTATTTCTTCTTTTTCATCTATTTTATAAAAATTAACAATCAAAAAAGGAATAAAAATAATAATAACAGTAATAAAAATAATCTTTTTCATATCATAACCTCTATCTAATTATATGATATAGAAAAAGAAAAAACTGTCAAAAAAAGAAATGATATTATTTACCATTTCTTAACATTTCAAATTTAACATTAGGAGTAAGTCCTATAATACCAGGATCCTTCTCATTAATAAAGGCCAAATCAAACAAAGTACCTCTATTAAAACCAACATTACCTCCTCTATCAAGAACAATTCCTATAAAATCATCCATACCAGGAACATTACTAATTCTAAAAATAGAATAAAATGGAAATGATGGATCTGCTGCTAAAATTCTAACAGTACCAAATTCATTATCATCATAATACATAGATTCATTTAAATTATGACCTGCAGCTGTATATCCAGAACAACCATAACAATTAGCACCATACCCAGTTAAATTACCAACTACAGTATTAAGTATCTCTCTATCATAAAATAAACCTGAAGAACTAGGTGTAGTTGGCGTATCAGAAATAACCGGCGCTGTATCAACAACAGGTTCTTCAGTAGCTTCCTCTTTAACCTCTTCTTCTTTTATTTCTTCTTTTTTAGTATCATCATCTAAAGGAACAACAACACTAGTATCAACAGAACTAAGAAGCAATTCTTCACTTTTAAATAAAGTCATTGTCTTATCTGCCATTTTGTCAAAATTATTATTACCAATAGTTATATTTTGCTTATTAGCGCCACCTGAAAAAACAAGTGTCAAAAATAAAGTAACTACTAATAACTGTGAAGAAATAGTTATAACCTTAACAGTTACATTCTTCATTAATCTCACCTCATTAATATTTTAGAACATATTAATTGTATCATTTTTCGCAAGAAAAGTCAAATACGGCCTCCGCATTAGCAGTAGTAATCCTAGCAATATCAAGGCTTGAAGTCCCTTTTATACTTGCAATCTCATCAGCAATAATGGGTATATGTTTAGGATTATTATCCTCTCCTCTATGAGGAACTGGAGCAAGATACGGACTATCAGTCTCTAATAAAATATATGCTAAATCAGTATCTTTTACCACTTCTTTAATAGTCTTAGCATTTTTATAAGTAATTATACCTCCAATACCAATTTTATATCCAAGTTTAATAAATTCCCTAGCCATTTCTACAGAACCACTAAAACAATGTATACTTCCCTTTAAATTATATTCTTTTAAAATATTATATGTATCTTGTATAGAATCTCTACTATGAACAATAATAGGTTTATTATACTTTTGTGCAATATCTAATTGTTTCCTAAAAACCATACTTTGTTTTTCTCTATCAGTATCATCATAATGATAATCAAGCCCAATTTCACCAACAGCAACAATTTTAGAATTATTAATATTCTCTTCTAAAAAAGAAAAATATTCATCATTAAAATCATCAAGTTCAGTAGGATGAAATCCAATAGCCCCATATATAATATCATATTTATTAACAAGTTCTAAAACCTCTTTATTTGAAACTATATCACATCCATTAACAATAATCCTATTAACATTATTATCTTTACATTCAGAAATAACTTTTTCAATATCATCATAGTATTCACTAAATACATGACAATGAGTATCAATATACATAAAAATCCTCCTAATAAAAAATCATACTAACTAATAGTATAATTATTTAATATTAATTTTAATAAAAATTTTAACAACAAGAAAACAAACTATTGATATATAAATAAAATCAATAATATTCTTATGATTAAAAATAAATAAAATAATAATACCACCAAAAACTAAAGATAACACCTTATAAATCATACTATGATTCTTACCATTAAACATAGCCAGTCTCCCTTTCAGTATTAGGTACTACAACAAAAATATAGCATAATTATCATCATATGTAAATAAAAATAAGTAAACTTTACATAAAAAAAGAACTAAGTAAACACTTAATTCTCAATTCTTTGAAACAAAACTTCAGCCTTATTAACCCTAGTACCTGACTTATATCCACCAAACTCACTAGTACTATCATAAGAAATATTATCAGTATTAATTTGATTAAATATCTTCTCACAAGTATCAGGAATAAAAGCTTGTAATAATACAGTACAAATTCTAATACACTCAATTAGATTATATAACACAGTAGCAAGTCTATCTTTTTTAGATTCATCTTTAGCAAGAACCCAAGGCATAGTCTCATCAATATATTTATTACAATCTCTAAGTACATCAAATATACTAGCAATAGCTTTAGAAACTTCTAACCCATTCATATAATTTTCAACAACATCTTTTAATCCTATAGTCTCTTCAATTAATTTATTATCAACTTCTTCATTAATCTTAGTATTAGTAACAACACCATCAAAATATTTATTAGCCATACCAATAGTTCTATTAACCAAATTACCAAGTATATTAGCAAGATCTCCGTTAGTTCTATTAATTAAAGCTTCTTCAGAAAAATTACCATCACTACCAAATGGAACCTCTCTTAAAACAAAATATCTAACAGCATCAACACCATAAGCATCAATATACTCTCTAGGATCTTTATAATTACCTAAACTCTTAGATATTTTACCCCCATTAATAACTAACCATCCATGTCCAAATACCTTATCAGGTAACGGTAAATCAAGAGCCATCAACATAATAGGCCAAATAATAGTATGAAATCTAACTATTTCCTTACCAACTATATGTAAGTTAGCAGGCCAATACTTCTTAAATAATGAATCATCTTCACTTAAATATCCTAAAGCTGATATATAATTAGCCAAAGCATCAATCCATACATAAACAACATGTTTAGGATCAAAAGTAACAGGAATTCCCCAATCAAAAGTAGTTCTAGATACACATAAATCTTCAAGTCCAGGCTTAATAAAATTATTAAGCATCTCATTCTTTCTAGATTCAGGTTCAATAAAAGTAGGATGCTCTTCATAAAATTTAACTAATCTATCTTGATATTTAGAAAGTTTAAAGAAATAAGCTTCTTCAGATACCTCATTAACATCCCTACCACAATCAGGACATTTACCATCTACAAGTTGTGTCTCAGTCCAAAAAGACTCACAAGGAGTACAATATAATCCCTTGTATTCACCCTTATAAATATCCCCTTGATTATATAACTTCTCAAAGATTTTTTGAACACATTCAACATGTTCTTTATCAGTAGTTCTAATAAATTTATCATAACTAATATTTAAACTCTTCCATAAATCTTTAGAATTAACAACAATCTTATCAACATACTCTTGAGGAGTAATACCAGCATCAATAGCCTTCTTTTGTATTTTTAATCCATGTTCATCAGTACCAGTTAAATAAAATACATCATAACCAGTAAGTCTCTTATATCTGGCTATAGCATCCGCTATTATAGTAGTATAACAGTGTCCAATATGAAAATTAGCACTTGGATAATATATAGGTGTAGTAATATAAAATTTTTCTTTATTCATTAAAATCATCTCCCTTATCATTAGTACTACCAATTCCACCTTCTCTTAAATCAGTAGTATTATCATCATCAGTAATTAAATATGGTATAAATATACCTTGTACAAATCTATCTCCCTTTTTAATCTCAATAACCTCATCCCCTTCATTCTCTAAACATACAAAAATATGACCACCATTACTAGAATTACCATAGTAATCAGCATCAATAATACCAACCTGATTACACATCCGTACATTATACTTAAATCCTAAACTGCTTCTAATAAATATACCAAGAAATTCATTATCATTCATCATCACCTTAATACCTGTAGGAATTACCTTTCTTTCCCCTGGTTTCAAAGTAACAGAAATAACACTATAAAAGTCATAACCAGCACTACTAATAGTACCCCTTTTAGGTAAAACAACATCATCATAATTACCATTAGGTATATCTCTAATAAAAGCATCTCTATCAATAATTTCAAATCTTCTCATATAAACCTCCAATAAAAAAATAAGATAGTCAAAGGACGAATAATATCCGCGGTACCACCTTATTTTATGTAACATACACTCATTAAGTTATAACGTAACAACCGTCTATACCTATTAGATATAAAAGCTCCAGAACCATTTATAATAACTTTCATTATCTATTTTCACCAACCATAGACTCTCTATAAACTAATATTATTACTCTTTCCTTCATCGCACTACGAAAATATTTTACCACAATAAAAACATAATTACAATAGAAAATCAACTTTTTTTATAATCCATGCTTATATATAATATATATGGTTGATATCTTGTTGTTAGACTACCATAGGCTAACAACAACACTCTAAGACTAAAGACTTAGAGTGAACAAAAAATAAATAATATTAATCAACAAATTGTTTACTAAGTAATTTAGACAAAACAATACACATCTTATCCTCAACGTCACTGATAGGAACATCAGTAGAAATAAGAATAACACTACCTATAGCATCACCATTATCAACAATAGAAGAAAAAGTATAATACCCAACCTCTTCCTCATCATTAATAATTTGAAAAGACTTCTTCTGTTTCTCAAAAAAATTATCTCTTCTTTCAATAGATCTCTCAGTAAACTCATTAATTTCCTTATCCAAATACTTCTTCTTTAAAGGACCAGTAACCGCTATAACCTTATCCCTATCAGTAACAATAATATTATGTTTAATAATCTGATTAAAAGCCTCAACATAATCAATAGAAACATTCTTTAAACTTTCAATCTGAGAATACTTCTTCAAAATAATAGAATCATTTTCCAAATATATCTCTAAACTCTCACCATTTTTAATTCTAAGATTCTTTCTAATCTCTTTTGGAATAACAATTCTTCCCAACTCATCAATCCTTCTAATTATACCAGTAGTTTTCATTTATTTCACCTATACTTTCTCTATTTATTTTGTCAAATAACTAAAGAATTATACAACAAACAAAAAAATTAAAGAAATAATCTTTAATCTTTAATATCTTTAATAATTTTATCTAATAATTCATTAAAATAAAATATAAAATGTTTATCTAATTTTACAATATCTAATATAATATGTATTTTACCATCAATATAAGAAAATCTAAATTGTTTACATATCTCATATGCACTAAAGAATAACAATTCACCATCAACTTTAGCAGAAACATCTTTAGGTAAAACAATCTCAACATAACTTTTATTTTGTTTACTCTCAGTAATATTAAGTTCTCTAGCTTGTTTCTCAAACCACTCTTCATGCATATAAATAACCATATCATCAGTAACTTTACCAAATCTATTGCTAAGTGTCTCCTTAATTTTATTAATATCCTCTATTGAATTAATGCTATTAATCATCTCATGAATCTCAATCTTAATTTCATCATCAGGAACGTAATCATCATCAATATGCGTGTCAACCTCAATCAAAGGTTTATTTAACACATCATCATTTTCTTCTACCTTAACACCCTTTAATTTATCAACTTCCTCTTTTAACATCTTAAGATATAAATCAATACCAATACTATCAATAAATCCCGATTGTTCACTACCTAATATATCACCCGCTCCACGTATAGATAAATCCCTCATAGCAATTTTAAATCCACTGCCAAGTTCCGTAAATTCCTTTATCGTATTAAGTCTCTTAACTGCCAAATCATTAAGTTCTTTCTTACCACTATACATCATATAAGCATAACCAATCCTATCACTTCTGCCAATTCTACCTCTAATCTGATATAACTGTGATAAACCAAAATGATCAGCATCAAGAATAATCAAAGTATTAACATTAGGAATATCAATACCAGTCTCTATAATAGTAGTACATAAAAGAATATCAAATTCATGGTTAATAAAATCAATCATAATATTTTCTAAATGATCCTTAGTCATTCTACCATGTGCATATCTAATAGTAGCCTCTGGAACAAGTTTATGTATTTCATCTAACTTATTATCTAGTCTATCAATATTATTATATAAAATAAATACCTGTCCCTCTCTAGATAGCTCCTTATATATAGCATCTTTAATAATATTTTTATTTTCCGGTATAACATAAGTTTGAATAGGTCTTCTCTTCTCAGGAGGAGTCTCAATAAGAGCAAGTCCTCTAATACCAGACATAGACATTTGCAAAGTTCTAGGTATTGGAGTAGCAGACAAAGTAAGAACATCTATAGAACTCTTATATTTCTTAATCTTTTCCTTATGAACAACACCAAATCTCTGCTCCTCATCAATAACAAGCAACCCCAAATCCTTAAAATCAATCTTCTCATTAAGAATCTTATGAGTACCAAATAAAATATCAATTTTTCCTTCCTTTAACTTTTCAAGTATTTCTCTTTGCTCTTTAACAGAAGTAAATCTATTAAGAAGAGCAATATTAATAGGAAAATCAATAAATCTATTCAAAGCCGACTTATATTGTTGACTAGACAAAATAGTAGTAGGACATAAATATGCTACTTGTTTACCATCATTAACAGCCTTAAATATTGCTCTAAAAGCAACTTCTGTTTTACCATACCCAACATCTCCACATAGAAGCATATCCATCGGTTTATTTTTTTCCATTTCCCTCTTTATAATTTCCGTAGCTCTAAGTTGATCAGAAGTAGGAACATAACTAAACTTACTTTCAAATAAAATTTGATTTTCATCATCATGTGAAAAAGCATATCCACTAGAAGCCTCTCTCAGAATAGAAACCTTAATAAGATCTGCTGCTATACTCTCTAATTTCTTCTTAACCCTAGCCTTCCTCTTATTCCAAGAATCAGTACCAAGTTTATCTAACTTAAAGAAAGCACCCTCTTTTCCATTAAATTTAGTAATCTTATCAATCTTTTCAACAGGTAAATATAGAATATCATCATCCGCATATAATAACTTAATATAGTCCTTCTTCATTCCATTCTTAACCAACGTACATATCTCAATATATTTACCAATACCATGATCAATATGAACAACTAAGTCTCCCTTTTCCAAATTATCAATATTACTAATCTTAGTACCAACCTTATATTTACTCTTTACTTTTCTTTTATCTTCAACCTTACCAAACAAATCATTAACAGACATAACAACATAATTATCAAAAATAAAACCACCATAAATATATTTATTAACAAAATTAATCTTATTATTAATAATATTATTCTCATCAGTAAATATAATATCATCAAGTTCCAAATAAGTGACAATCCTTTTAACAACATTCCTATCATCAACACATAATATAACAGTTTTACCACTTTTAATATATCTAATTAAATCTAACTTTAACTTTTCAAAATTACCACAATAATTCTCAATACTATGTGAAACATATTTCTTATTATTAACATCTAAATCTATTAAATTATCTATATCAAGAATATAAATATTATGTTTATTAGAAATATCTTCAATATCCCACATATAATTAGTCTTAATATCATCATCAAGTTCACTATCATATTCCAATATATTCTCTCTAAGTAAAGAATAACTATTAATAATCTGATTATAATCATAATAAAAAATAACACTATCCGAAACATAATCCCAAAGTCCACTTACAGAATCAGAATAATTAAGTAAATATTTCTGTTTTCTAATTATATTATCCTCTATTTTTCCATCTATTAAAAACTCCGTATAAGGATATATTTTAACACTATCAATAGAAGTATTAGATATCTGATCTTCTAAATCAAAATATTTAATACTATCAATAGTATCACCCCAAAACTCTATTCTAATAGGATTATCAAACTCAATAGGAAATATATCAATAACATATCCCCTAATAGCCATTTCTCCTGTCCTACTAACAACAGGTTTCTTCTCATAACCTAAATCAAATAATTTATTAATAAAATCATCTCTATCAATATCCATATTTTTATTAATATCAATAATCTTATTCTTATATAACTTAGTATTAGGTAAATATCTAAGTATACCCATCAAATTAGTAACAACAATATATTTACCACTACCAAGTAATTTATTCAAAGTAGTAAGTCTATCAATAACAAATTCTGGGCTAATATCAGTAACTTCACTAGTAATAAAATCATCCATCGGAAAAAATAAAACTTTATTAGTATAGTTAAGTAATCTATTATAAACATCATTAGCCTCATATAAAGAATTAGTTATAACCAAATTATTTTTCTTATTTTTAATAAAATAATTATAAATATATAAAGAATTAAGTTCCTTATTTAACCCTGTAACAGCATAATTATCCCTACTATCAATATCAAATAGATTATTAAAAATTCCCATTAATATTTCTCCTTTCCAAGACTAAAAGATACATATTAATGTATCTTATTATAAATCATTCTTTTTATTCATACTATTATAAATTTGTTTCAATCTAGCAATATCACAATTAACAAAATCCTCTAATAAATTACCTACTTTAGCATAAACTTCATCAAGTACTTCCCTTTGTTCTTTACTAAATTTACCAAGTACACAATCAATAGCATCTATCATTCTATCTTTTCCATATATTCCAATTTTAAATCTAACATAGTCTCTAGTCTGAATAGCCTTAGTAATACTCTTAAGCCCATTATGTCCGCCACTAGAACTATTATTAACAACCTTAATCTTACCTAATACCATATCCAAATCATCATGCATTATCAAAATATCTTGACTATTAATATTATAAAAATCAACAATCTTTTTAACAGCATTACCAGATAAATTCATATAAGTCAAAGGTTTAGCCACAATTACCTTTTCACCATTAATATTAATATCAAATATATCCGCCTCAAATTTTCTTTCAGTCCTAAAAGAACAATCATATTTTTTAGCAAACATATCTGCAAGTTCATAACCAATATTATGTCTTGTATTTTCATATTCCTTTCCAGGATTTCCAAGTCCCACTACTAACTTCATTATTTTTCCTCCTTATGATATTCTTTATATACTTCATTTTTAGGTATCTTTCTATCTTTAGCTACTTTTTTAATTGCAGTCATAACATCTAATCCAGCCTTAATATACAAGTTAGCAGCTTCTTTAATAGACAAATTATCATCAATAACCTTTTCTTCACATCCACTTACAACAATAACAAATTCCCCTTTTTCAGGAACATTCCTAATAACATCACTAAGTTTTCCCCTATATACAGTTTCAAACTTCTTAGTAATTTCTCTAGAAATACTAATATCTCTATCACCAAATACTTCTAACATCATATTAAGTGTTTTCATAATACGATGTGGTGCTTCATAAAAAATCATAGTATATTCATTATCTTTAAGCATTTCTAATTCATCTCTACGTTTAGAATCCTTACTATTTAAGAAACCATAGAATAAAAAAGGTTGTGGTGATATGCCAGATGCAATCAAAGCACATACAAAAGCAGTTGCTCCAGGTAATGCAATAACATTATAATTATTATCACTAATATACTTAACCGTTTTATATCCAGGATCACTTATAATAGGAGTTCCTCTATCAGTAACTAATCCAACAGAGTATCCATTTTTCAAATATTCAAGTACCTTCTCTTTTAAAATATCTTCATTATGTTCATGTAAAGAAATAAGTTTCTTTTTAATACCAAAATTATTAAGTAAATTAAGCGTAACTCTCGTATCCTCAGAAAAAATAACCTCTACTTCTTCTAATACTTTTACAGCTCTATAAGTCATATCATCCAAATTACCAATTGGTGTAGGAATCAAATATAAACTAGGCGTATCATTATAACTATTTTGTATCATGAGTATCATCTCCAAACATATTCTTTATTTCAATATTATAGTTACCATCATTATCATAAACAATCAAAGGATAAATCATCTTTAATCCTTTTTTACCACCTTTTACAAACTCAATAAGCATTAAATCACTATTCCTATTCTCTTTAGGATAAATAAATCTAATTTTCTTAGCCATAAAACCATATTTACTAGCAGTATCCAATATTTGAGTTAATCTTTCAGTCCTATGAACCATTGCTAACCTACCATTAGTTTTAAGTACCCTTTTAGATATAGTAAATATATCATCTAAATTAAGAAGTTTCTCATGTCTAGCAATAGCCTTCACCGAATTAACATTTTCAAATAAAGAATTATTAGTATCAAAATAAGGAGGATTACAAGTAATAACATCAAAATAATCATCACCAAATAAATTAATAACATTCTTAGCATCATCATTAATAATAGTTATCTGCTTGTCCATCTTATTTTCAATAATAGATTTAACTCCCAAATCAAAAACAGATTTTTGTATCTCAACACCATAAATATTAGCCTTTGTTCTATAACTAAGAAGCATTGGAATAGGAGCATTACCAGTAGCAATATCTAAAATATTTTTATCTCTTAAATTAATAGTTACAAAATTAGCAAGTAATAAAGAATCTAAAGAAAATTTAAAATAATCAGTATCTTGATAAATATAAGCATCTTTAAAATTTAAAAGATTATTCTTTACTATCATTAACATCTACCTGTACAATTTCATTATCCACAAATACCTTATATTTACCCGCTAATGGTTCAGAAGAAATAACCTTTCCCTCTTTACCATTTATTTTAACCTTTTTGCCAACATCAGGAATATTTTTTCTAACCTCCATATACTGTTCATTTTCATAATTTAAACAACATAAAAGCCTACCACAAACCCCATTAATTTTAGTAGGATTTAAAGCAATACCTTGATTCTTAGCCATATTTATTGAAACAGATTCAAAATTAGTTAAAAAAGAACTGCAACATAAAATTCTACCACAAGGACCAATACCACCAATTTCTTTAGCTTTATCCCTAACACCAATCTGTCTAAGTTCAATTCTCGTCTTCAAATTAGAAGCTAAATCTTTAGCTAATTTTCTAAAATCAATCCTCTCATCAGCCAAAAAACGGAAAATTAATTGACTCTTATCAAAATTATAATTAGCATCAATAATAGTCATATTAAGATTTTCTTTAAGAGCTAGTTCTCTGCACTTTTCCAAAGCTTTCTTCTCATCCTGTATATTTCTCAAATGTTGTTGAAAATCCTTTTTAGTAGCTACCCTAACAACTTCAGGATAAGCATCATTCTCTCTTTTAGAATCAACTATTTCAACAATCTTACCAAACTTAAGACCCTTATCAGTATTAACAATAACAGTTAAATTAACCTTTAAATCTAAACCATTAGAATTAAAATAGTAAACTTTAGTATTATTATTAAACTTTACTCCTACTATTTTCATGAATTATCACCACACATATCTATAACCAATTTATCAATCAATAAATTAATATTCAAATTATACTTAATATTATTTAAAGTATCATTTAAAACTTTAATTTTATCACATAACACATCAATATCATTCATATTAGCAATCTTTATAATATTATCTTCGTAATCATTAAAAAATAATATCTTCAAACCACTCTTATATCTAATAACATCATAATAAAAATAAATCATCAAATTAATACCAATAATATTATAGTTTCTATCCTTAAAATTATTATGCCATAATTTCTTAGTATAAATTAAAGTATCTAACTTATAATTCTCAATATACTCAGTAAACCAAATAACATCATTTATAATCTTTTCTTTATTATCATCAGAAATATCATTATATCCATAACTAATAAGTAAATCAGATAAATTACTAATAGTATCATAACTACATTTCTTCTTATTTAATTTAATCACTTGACATCTAGAAATGATTGTAGGAAGAAGCATATTAATATTATCCGTAATCAAAATAGCAATAATATCATCAACAGGTTCTTCCAAAAATTTTAATATAGAATTAGCAGTCTGAACATTCATCTTTTCAGCAGATCTAATAATATAAATTTTCTTATTTCCTTCAAAAGCCTTATTATTAAATTCACTCTGTAAATCAAGTAATTGATCCTTCTTTATCCACATACCATCAGATTTAATAACCTTAACATCAACATAATTACCATCATCAATACGTTTACATATATTTTTAATATTATTATCATCAGTAATATCCATACAAATAATTTCTTTAACAAAAGATAAAACAATATCCATAACATCAGGATTACCATTAGAATCAAAAATATAAGCATGAGAAAGTTTATTATTTTTAATAGCATTATTAACCATATTATAAAAAATAGGTTGTCCATCTTTATATAATTCTAACATAATTCACCTCTCAAAAAATTAAAATTGAAAACAAGCATAATCCAACTACTGCTGGTAAACCAAAAATACCAATTAAAATAATTGTAAACACATTAAAAGCAATAGTAATTCCTAATGGAAAAACAATAATATTATAAGTATAAATCATTAATATTGCAATTATAACTTTCTTAATAATCAAAAATAATTTATTAAACATAACTCACCAATAAATTATATGATAATTATAATACTATATGTCTTTTCTCCCTTCAAGAGCAAACTCTAATGTCATAGCATCAATATAATCAATATCAGTACCCATAGGAATACCCGTAGCAATTCTAGTAATTTTAATATTTTTATTTTCTAATATTTTCTTTATATATTGCATTGTCGTTTCCCCCTCAATTGAAGGTTTAAGAGCCAAAATAATTTCTTCAATATTTTCTTTATCAATTCTAGAAATCAAACAAGAAATATTAACATCATCAGGTCCAATTCCCTCCAAAGGAGAAATAAGTCCACCTAAAACATGATATTTACCATTATAAATATTAATCTTTTCAAATAAAGAAATATCTTTTGCCTTTTCCACAACAAAGACTATCTTACTATTTCTATTAGAATCAGAACAAATATCACAAATATCATTTTCTGTAATATTTCCACATATAGAACAATTAGTTAGTTTATCTCTAACATCAATAATAGAGTCAGAAAAAGATGTCAATTTTTCTTTACTAAAATTTATTAAAGAAAAAGCAAGTCTCTCTGCTGTCTTTTCACCAATACCAGGTAAATCTTTAAAACAATCAATAATATTTTTTATACTATTAGGATACATTTTACATCAAACCATTTAACATATTACTATATTTACCAAGTTTTTCTTTTTTATCTTTTTCCATATTTTCAATAGCATTATTAACTGCTACTAAAATCATATCTTCTAACATTTCTTTATCATCTTGTTCTATACTATCAACATCTATATTAATAGAAATAAGTTTATTATTTCCTCCAACCACAGCTGTCACCAATTGTGATTTACCTTCATAAGTTTTACTTTCTAACTCATTTTGTGTCTTTTCAATATCTCTTTGCATTTTTTTAGCCTGCATCATTATAGCTTGCATATTCATATTTATCGTTCTCCTTTATTATTTATATTCTATAATACTATCTCCTACTAAATCAATCAAATCATCAATAGAAGATTTTTCTCTCTTATTATTAGCATTATTTTCTATTTCTTTAACATTATATTTAATTCCTTTTTTTAAATCATCAATATATTTATTTTTAATACCTTTCCATCTATCGTTATCAACGGCAACAACATAAACCTTAGTATCAAAAATTTTTTCTAATAATTTTTCAGTAACCTCTAAATTACTATTAATTCTACTCGCTGTAGAAGGATAATTACAAGATAAAATTACATATTTACTTGCTCCAACCACTATATTAGAATCCTTAAGTAATCCTGAAACAACAGAAAACTCTTCATCATCAATATAATCATCTAAACTATTCCATTTTGATTTAAACTCTTCTAATACATTTTTTGAAGCCAAAGCCAAGGAATTATTAACTCTAAGTTCAACTTGATCATCAGAAATAGAACTATCTTTTATTTCCCGGGAAATATTTTCTTTATCTTGGGAAATATTTTCTCTATCTTGGGAAATATTTTCATTTTTTTCTTTAATTATTTCCCGGGAAATAATTTTTTCATTATTTACAGCTACTCTTCCAAATTTCAAATCAGAATATTTAAGAATTGAAATCATAAATATAATTGAACTATGATTAGAAATTTTTATAGAATTTTGTACACCATTAAGGCTTTCTATTAAATCATATAAATCTTTATCATTATATTTATCAGAAACCAATTTGATATAATCATTTTTAGTAGAAATACTTGATAAAATATTAGCATTTTTATACAAAATAACATCTTTAAGAAAAATAAGCATTTCTTCAACAAATTTATTAATATCTTTTCCAGATTCATCTAAATAGTCAACAAACTCTATTAATTTGACCTTATTATTATTCTTAACGTCATCTAATAATGTATAAAGTTCTTCATACGAAACCGAACCATTAACCTTATAAACATCATCAATAGTAATATTATCATTAGAATATGCTACCAATTGATCTAAAAAGTTTATAGCATCCCTCATTCCACCATCTGATAATCTTGCTATTTCATATAACGCATCATCATCAATAGTAATATCTTCAAGATTAGAAATTTCTCTAAGTCTTTCCACTATTTTTTTATCATCAATTTTAGAAAATCTAAATTTTTGACATCTTGAAGCTATAGTTAATGGTATTTTATGAGGCTCAGTCGTAGCTAAAATAAATATAACATGACTAGGAGGTTCCTCCAAAGTCTTTAAAAGTGCATTAAATGCTTGTGTTGTAAGCATATGAACTTCATCTATTATATAGACCTTATATTTAGAATTACTAGGAACTAAATTAATTTTATCCCTTAATTCTCTGATTTCATCAACACCATTATTCGAAGCAGCATCTATTTCAACAATATCATTACTATTCAAATAATTAAGACAATTATAACATTTCCCACATGGGTTACCATCCACTAAATTTTCACAATTAACTAATCTTGCAATAATTTTAGCAATAGTAGTCTTTCCCGTTCCTCTAGGTCCACAAAAAAGATAAGCATGGGACACTTTTTCAGAAACAATAGCATTCTTAATAACAGTAACAACCTCTTCTTGTCCATAAACACTATTAAAATCAACAGGTCTATATTTTCTATACAAAGCTAAATATCCCATAAAATACCTCCTACATAAACATTATACCACATAAAACAAAGAAAACATCATTTTTTTCTCTTTTTTTTAAAAAAATCAGATAATATTTCAGAGCATTTATCACTTTTAATATAATTCAAAGAAACATATGGCTCTACAGTTGTTTTATTATACATTTGTACGCCTTGCCTGATAGTGCCATAATAAATATTTTTAATTCTGCTCTCCATAATAGCTCCAATACACATCATACAAGGCTCTAAAGTAACATATAAAGAGCAGTCATCTAACCTCCAACTCCCCAATTTTCGACACGCTCTGCTGATAGCCACTAGCTCAGCATGCCTTATAGCATCATTTTTTTCCTCTTTTTCATTGTATCCACAGGCAATAAGCTCATCTCCTCGAAATATAGCACAACCAACAGGTATTTCATCCAAATTATAAGCAATTTTAGCTTGCCCAAAAGCCACTTCTAATTTATCAACATCCATCATAATATCTTCTCCTCTATGTTCCACGTGGAACATAAAAAAATATTATCATAGTAATTATTAAATTTCAAAATATTATATTTTAAATCAAGCAAAACATTCAAAAATTTCATGTTTCACGTGGAACATTAATTTATTTTCAAATTTTATTTACCATTTAATACATAAAACATTTCTAATCAATATATTACTAAAAATTATTTCTATTAAATAATATTCTTTTTTAATGGCTAATTTAATATATTTTTTACATATATTAATTAACTGTTGATAACTCATGTTTCACGTGGAACATAGGTTATTTTTTTATAATTCAAAAATTACAAAAAAAATATAAATAGCTTTTTAAAATAAATAAAAATTGTTGATAAATTCATGTTCCACGTGAAACATAGAATTTACTTTCAAATTTTATTTAATATTTAATACATAAAACATTTCTAATCAACATATTATTAAAAATTATTTCTATTAAATAATTTTTTTTATGGATAATTTAATATATTTTTTACATATATTAATTAACTATTGATAAGCTATGTTTCACGTGGAACATGAGTTATTATTTTATAATTAAATTTGTTATTAATAATCATTAATGAATAAAATACAATAATAAATATATATAATTCAAAAATCACATAACAAATATAAACGACTTTTAAAAATAAATAAAAAATTGTTGATAAATTCATATTCCACGTGAAACATGAAATTTTTTAATAGATATTTTTAGAAATATGTTTGTTAAATATAAATAATAATTATTTCCAAATATTAATTAAATTTATTTTTAATAATTAATTAATTGTTGATAATCAATGTTCCACGTGAAACATAAAAACAAGCATAATTAAAATATAGAAATATAAATAATCACATCAATTAAAACTATTAAATAATTCAAAATAAAAAAATAACCAACCCTATGTTCCACGTGGAACATGAAGTTAGTTATCTAATTATTATTACTATGTTTCACGTGAAACATAGTATAACTTTAAATCTAATTTATCAACAGGTATAAAAAAAGATACACACACTAAATAAATGTTAAAGCTGCTGACTTCCGTCCCTGACTTGGTTCCATCATTTAATGTTGTATCAACAAGTATTATATAACAATTCAAAAACATAGTCAATACAAGCAAATAGACATACATTTGTATGTCTATTTGCTTGTAAACTATATATAATAAATAATTTTATAAAATTAATAATTGCTTAATTATAATTAGAATTTAGTAATAAAAATTATTTCCCGGGAAATAAAATATAAAAATGAAGACACCAAGGCTTCATTTTTTACATTAAAGACTACAGACTTTAATGTACACTGAGAGATATAATATAGCTCGAAGTGAAAAAAAAGAAAGCTATTCACTTTCCTTTTCAATATTTTCACCATTAATATTATCATCGCTAACTTCTTCTCTATCAACAATAGAAGTAGAACTAACAATACTATCTTCTTTTAAATTAATAAGTTTAACACCTTGAGTAACTCTACTCATAGTAGAAATCTTATCAACAGCCAATCTAATAATAATACCAGAATCAGTAATAATCATTAAGTCTTTACTATCATCAACAGTCTTAAATGACACAATAGAACCATTCTTTTCAGTAATATTAACAGTCTTAACTCCTTTACCACCACGATTAGTAATTCTATATTCATCAACAGGTGTCTTCTTACCATAACCCTTTTCAGTAATAACAAGTACATACTCATTAGGTTCAACAATCTCCATACCAACAAGTATACCACCATCAAGATTAATACCTCTAACACCAGAAGCACTTCTACCCATAATTCTAACAGTACTTTCATTAAATCTAACCATTCTACCATTAGAAGAAGCCATTAATATCTCATCATTACCAGTAGTTTTCTTAACAGATACTAGTTCATCATTATCTTTTAAAGTAATAAACTTTTTACCATTAGTCCTAATACTATCAAATTCAGATATATCAGTCCTTTTAATTAAACCATTCTTAGTAGCAAAAACTAAACATTTGTATTCATCATCATTAGATATTTTCAATAAAGAAGTAACCTTTTCATCTTTATCTAAAGATAACAAATTAATAATAGGTAATCCCTTAGATTGTCTACTATATTCAGGAATTTCATAACCCTTAATTCTATATACTTTACCCATATTAGTAAACATAAGAATATAATCATGACTAGTAGCATTAATCAAATGCTCTACAAAATCCTCTTCATTAGTAGCCATACCTTTAACACCCATACCACCTCTATTTTGAGTTTTATAAGTATCAGCAGGCAATCTCTTAATATACCCCTTATTAGTTAAAGTAATAACAACATTCTCAACAGGAATTAAAGATTCATCTTCAATATAATCAATAGCAGTCATATCAATATGTGTTCTTCTCTCATCAGCATATTTATCTTTAATTTCAAGCATTTCAGTCTTAATAACCTCAAGAATTTTCTCTTCACTAGCTAATATTTCTTCTAATTCCTTAACTAATTTTTCAAGTTCAGCAATCTCTTCTTCAATCTTAGATTTTTCAAGTCCAGTAAGTCTCTTCAATCTCATATCAAGAATAGCTTGAGATTGAACCTCTGATAAAGCAAAATTAGACATAAGTCCAGCTTTAGCCTCATCGTCATCAGCAGACTCTCTAATAATCTTAATAACTCTATCAATATTATCAAGAGCAATCTTTAAACCATCTAATATATGTAATCTATCCTTATATCTCTTTAAATCAAATTGACATCTACGATAAATAACATGTTTCTGATGATCAATATACTTCTCAATAATCTCTCTTAAACCAAGAGTTCTAGGACTACCATCAACAAGCATTAAAAAATTAATACCATAAGAAGTTTGAAGCTGTGTATGCTTATATAAATTATTCAAAACAACGTTAGCATTAGCCTCCTTCTTAACATCAATAACAATCTTAATACCCTCTAAAGCCGATTCATCACTTAAATTAGAAATACCATCAATGACCTTATCTCTAACAAGTTCACCAATTCTTTGAATCAAAGCCTTCTTATTAACTTGATATGGAAGCTCTGTAATAACAATTCTGTGCTTATTATGAGACTCTTCAACAGTAGCCATACCTCTAATAGTAATAGCACCTCTACCACTCTCATATGCTCTTTTAATGCCACTATTACCAAGAATAACACCAGCAGTAGGAAAATCAGGTCCCTTAATATACTGCATAAGTTCAGTAACAGTAATATCTGGATTATCAATATAAGCAACACATCCATCAATAACTTCACCCAAGTTATGTGGTGGAATATTAGTAGCCATACCAACAGCAATACCCATATTACCATTAACTAATATATTAGGAAATCTGCTAGGTAAAACAACAGGTTCCTTTCTCTGACCATCATAATTTTCCGAAAAATCAACAGTATCCTTATTTAAATCTCTTAAAAGTTCCATCGATATCTTAGCAAGTCTAGCTTCAGTATAACGACTAGCAGCAGCACCATCACCATCAATAGATCCAAAATTACCATGTCCATCAACAAGAGTATGTCTATAAGTAAAATCTTGTGCCATTCTTACCATAGATTCATAAATAGCAGAATCACCATGTGGATGATAATGACCCATAACAGCACCAACAGCATTAGCAGATTTCTGATATTTTTTATCAGGAGTCATACCTTCTTCATATAAAGTATATAAAATTCTTCTATGAACAGGCTTAAGACCATCTCTAACATCAGGAAGAGCTCTTGCAACAATAACACTCATCGAATAATCAAGGAAAGACTTCCTCATTTCACCAACAATATTAACAGCTACTTTTCTATCTCTTTCATGATTATTATCCTCACCCATATCTTCTATATTTAAATTTTTATCTATATTCTTATCTTCCATCATAAACCTCCTATATATCCAAATTCTCTACAAATAGAGCATTGTCTTCAATAAACTTTCTTCTAGGTTCAACTTCTTCACCCATAAGTAACTGGAATGTTTCATCAGCAAGAATAGCATCATCCAAAGTAACTTGTTTTAATATTCTCTTATCAATACCCATTGTTGTTTCTCTAAGTTCTTCTGGATTCATCTCTCCTAAACCTTTCATTCTACCAATTTCATACTTCGTATTAAGAGGTAAAGTAGCTAAATATTCATCTCTTTCCGCTTCATCAAGTACATATTTAATATTTTTACCATGTTTAATTGAATATAAAGGTGGTTGTGCAGCATATATATGTCCATTTTCTACTAATGGCTTAAAATATCTATAAAATAAAGTAAGTAATAATGTTCTAATATGTGCTCCATCAACATCAGCATCAGTCATAATAATTATCTTATAATATCTTAACTTAGATATATCAAATTCTTCACCAATACCAGTGCCTAAAGCCGTAATCATAGTTCTAATCTCTTCATTAGCAAGAATTCTATCTAATCTAGCCTTCTCTACATTAAGTATTTTACCTCTAATAGGAAGAATAGCCTGCGTAATAGGATTTCTTCCCATCTTAGCACTACCAGCAGCAGAATCCCCCTCTACAATAAACATTTCTGATATAGTAGCATCTTTAGAAGAACAATCAGTAAGTTTACCCCAATAATTAGTAATTTCAAGTCCACCTTTTCTTCTAGTTAACTCTCTAGCTCTTCTAGCAGCAACTCTAGCCCTAGCAGCAGTCATTGACTTTTCTATTATAATTTTAGCATCATTAGGATGTTCCATTAAAAATCTCTCAAATGCCTTAGCAAATATACTAGCAGCTACTTTTCTAACTTCACTATTACCAAGTTTAGTCTTAGTTTGTCCCTCAAATTGAGGTTCAGGTACTTTAGCAGATATAATCATTGTTATACCTTCTCTAACATCATCACCGCTAAGAGGTTCATCATTATCTTTAAGTATCTTATTTGCTTTAGCATAATTATTAATAATTCTAGTTAAAGCCAGTTTAACACCATCTTCATGAGTTCCACCTTCAGGAGTAATAATATTATTAACAAAAGAGTAAACAGTAGCATTATATCCATCATTATATTGAAGAGCTACTTCTATTGAAATATCATTTTCCATTCCTTCAACATATACAATATCTTCATGGATAGGAGTCTTATTTTTATTTACATAAGCAACAAACTCTTTAATACCACCTTCATAAACAAAAGTATCAGATTCTCCTGTTCTATCATCCATAAGAATAATTCTAAGTCCTTTATTTAAGAAAGCAAGTTCCCTAGTTCTAGTTTTTAATGTTTCGTAATTAAAAGTAGTAGTCTCTTTAAATATTTCATCATCAGGCATAAAAGTTACTGTCGTACCGGTTCTATCTTCACTACATTCTCCTATTACCTTTAAAGGTTCTACAGTATGTCCACCATTAGCAAACTTAATATAGTGAACTTTTCCCTCTTTATAAACAGTTACTTCTACCCATTTACTAAGAGCATTAACTACAGATGCTCCAACACCATGTAATCCACCAGATACTTTGTAGCCACCACCACCAAATTTACCACCAGCATGTAATACTGTATATACCGTCTCAACCGTAGATAATCCTGTCTTAGGATGTACTTCAACAGGTATACCTCTACCATCATCTTTAACAGTAACAGAACCATCTTTATTAACAATTATTTCAATATCATCACAATATCCTGCTAAAGCCTCATCGATAGCATTATCTACTATTTCCCAAACTAAATGGTGTAATCCTTTCTCACTAGTACTACCTATATACATACCAGGTCTTTTTCTTACTGCTTCAAGTCCTTCTAACACTTGAATATCCGAAGCATCATAATGTTCATTACTATTCATTTTTTATCACCTTCCTGCATCAAATTATTTCCCGGGAAATAATTTTACCATTTTCTATTTTATAAACATTAGCTTTATTTCTCACATTTTTATCAATATTTTCAATATCTGTAGTAGTAACTATTGTTTGAATATCATTATCTAAATATTTAATTACCTTATTTCTCTTATCAATATCTAATTCACTAAATATATCATCCAAAAGTAAAATAGGCGTATCAGATAAAACATCCGTAAATAATTTAACTTCTGCTAACTTAAGAGCAAGTACAGCACTCCTTATTTGCCCATTTGAACCATATAAAGATAAATTCTTCCCATTCAAATCAAAATAAAAATCATCTCTATTAGGTCCAATAAAAGTAATCTTATACTGAATTTCTCTTGATAAATTACTTTTAAGTTTATCTTTAAACATATCTTTATCTAAATTACTAACATTAGAAGTATATATCATCTTAAGTCCTTCTAACCCTGTAATAGAACTAAATATACCATCTATATATTTATTAACTAAGTCTACATATTTCCTTCTAAAATTATAAATAACTATTGATAAACCAATATATTTATCATTAAGAATATCTAAATAATTCATATCACTCTCTTTATTAATATTAATAATCTTCAAAAATTCATTTCTTTGGCGTAAAACTAAATTATAATTATTTAAATTTGCTAAATAAATCTTATTAATTTGACTAATTTGAATATTAAAGTATTTTCTTCTACAAGATGGACTATCTTTAAATATTCTAATACTATCACTACTAAAAAGAATAACATTCATCTTAGAAATATAGTCACTTAATTTTTTGATCTCTTTTTTATTTATCTTAACAACCTTACCATTCTCATTAATTAATAGTTCAAGTTCATCATAAGAACCATTATAATCAACAATTCCTTTAATCATTGAATATCTACTATTAAAATTAATAAGATTCTTATCATTAATAGATAAAAAAGACTTCGTAACAGCAAGTACATAAATAGATTCTAGTAAATTAGTTTTTCCCTGAGCATTATCTCCTATTATAATATTTAAATTATTATTAAGTTCTAATAAAATATCATCATAATTACGATAATTTTTTAAATAAATTTTTTGTAATTTCAATATAAAGTTATTTTCTTGCCCATATTTTCACCTTTACTAATCTCATGTACCCCTATACATATATAATTATACCATATTTCAATAAAAATTAAAAGAAAAAAAACATATTTTCTATGTATTTTTTCCTTATTTTTCAACGGTTTTTCTCATAATTCCATTTAAGTATTTTTCTATCTTTATACACTTAGTAATTTGATTATCAATCGTAGTATAAGGTACCTTAATATTCATCTCTTTACCATTCTCAAAATATATTTTTGTACCATTACTTTCTTTAACATATCTAGTAATATTATTATAAGCAAGCCATATACATTTCTTAGAACTAGGAGTACATGTAGGAAAGAAAATAATCATATTATAAGAAGATACAATAATAGGAGTCTTAATATAATAATTAAAAATATCAATAACAAATTGCCTCTGAATATTATAAGAATTACCATAAAAATTACACCCATATTTAAGTAATTTAAGACAATCAATACTCAAATAAAAATCCTTATTCTTCTCCACAACATAAGTACCATATCCATTAGAAGTAAAGCACAAAACATCATCAGTAATAATATAATTTCTCATAAAATCCCCCTCTCCACATATAAAAATATGTACCATGTATTAAAGCATATAATCATGTCGAATTTTATCAAAATATGTCGTAAATTATCAAAAATTTTCCTTTTCTTAACATTTCTATCATCAAAATTACTGTTTTATCACAAAAAAAATAGATAAAAGAATCAAATCTCTTATCTATTAAACAAATATAAATCAAAATTAGCAAGTCTTAATAGGTAAAACAAGTTGTACCAAAGAATCATCTTCATTACTCTTAATAACAATAGGAGAACTATCATTATTCATACATAAAACAATCTTTTCCTTATTAAAACTCTTAATAGCATCTAACATAAACTTAGAACTAAACGAAATCTCAATATTCTTATCATTTTCTACATTAATTTTTTCCTCTACTTTACCAATTTCTGGACTATTTGAAGAAATCATAAGTTCATTACCTTTTAAAGATAACTTAATAGTATTCTTTTCTCTGTCAGAAGTAAGTAAACTAGCTCTATCAATCATATTATATAAATCATTAAAAGAACATTCAAGTAATATATTAAAATTCTTAGGAATAATATCACTAGTAGTAGGATAAGTACCAGAAAGTAATCTAGATAAAAATACAATATTACCATATTTAAATAAAACTTTATTACTAAATAAATGTAATTCTAAAGATTCTTCATCATTATCAAGCATTTTAGTAAGTTCTACTAAGTTCTTACCAGGAATAACAATATTAATATCACTTTCATCAACTTTATCAATAGCTACTAATTTTCTAGCAAGTCTATATGAATCAGTAGCAATAACATCTAATTCTCCATTATTAATTCTAAAATTAATACCTGTAAGAAGTGGTCTAGTTTCACTTTGTGAAATAGCAAATACTGTTTGATTAATAATATCCTTAAATACCCCATTATTAATAACAATAGGTTCCTTAGTTTCATCTAAATCTAAATTAGGAAATTCATTAGGATTAATACCATTCAAATTAAATTCTGTATTATCTGTACTAACAATCATCTTATATCCATCAATAACTTCAATAGATATATCGGTATTAGGAAGTTTTCTTATTATCTCAACAATATACTTACCTCCTATTACTATACTACCAGTTTCTTCTAAACTTGTTAACTTATTCTTTGGTATAAAAGATCTAATAGAAACATCAGTATCACTTGCATATAAATATAATCCATCATCCTTTAAATCAAACTTAATACCTGTTAATATAGGAATTAAGTTTTTAGTAGATATTGCTCTTGCTGTATTATTCAAACTTTCTAATAATATTTCTTTCTTTACGACTAATTTCATTTTTATCATCCTCTTTCTTTTATTATTTATTATATTATTATTATTATGCTGTGGATATTGTGGAAAACTCACATATATCCTTGTTTTATATACCTTTACTTATCCACAATACTTGTTGATAACTTTAAACTTATCCACTATCAACAATTATATTCTCTTTTTTAACTCCTCAATTACTGTTTGTAACTGATAATTTGTCTCCAAATCTTTCTCTATTTTTTGATATGCACTTATTATAGTTGAGTGGTCTCTACCTCCAAAGTAAGTTCCCATTTTTGGATACGATTCATTTGTCATTATTCTACATAAATATATAGCTATTTGCCGCTGATAATTTATATCTTTACTTCTTTTTTTACCTTTTAAATCTTCAATATCTATCTTAAAGTACTCACAGACAATCCTTTGAATCCTATGAATATCATTTTTATATACACTACGTTCACTAATTTTATCTTTTAAAGCTTCAATAGCAATATCCAAAGTAACAACTCCATGGTTCATCATCAGTGCATAAGCAAAAACCCTTGTAATTGCTCCTTCTAACTGTCTAACATCAGAATCATTAATATTAGCAATATATTCAATAACTTCAATTGGAATATCTTCCGCTGCTTCCTGATGTGCTATCTTCCTTTTAATAATATCTACTCTCAGTCCAAAATCAGGTGGAGTAATATTAGCAGTAAGACCCCAATTAAATCTTGTAATAAGCCTATTTTCTAACATCTTCAAATCATCAACAGACCTGTCGGAAGCTATAATAATTTGTTTATTTGAGTCATGTAACTGATTAAAAGTATGAAAAAATTCTTCTTGCCCCTTAGTAGCGGATCCCAAAAATTGAATATCATCAATAATTAAAACGTCAATATTTCTATACTTATTCTTAAAAGAATCAATCTTATCAAAAGTATTCTTCTCATTATTTCTAACCGCCGCTATATAATCATTAACAAACTGTTCACTTGATACATACAAAACCTTTTTATTAGTATTTTGAATAATATAATTACCAATAGCATGCATTAAATGTGTTTTACCAAGTCCACTTTTACCATATAAAAATAAAGGATTATATGCTTTACCAGGTTTTTCCGCCACCGCTCTAGCAGCAGTAAAAGCAAACCTATTCGAGTTACCTACAATAAAACTATCAAAAGTATATTCGCTATTTAGATTAGCGGAAGCACTAGTTTGATGTGGAACTCCCATATTTTCATTAGAAGTACCAATAATAACCTCTTCATTATTATCACTAATTTCATTAATTTCGTTTTCTAAAATAAATTTAAAATTAAAATTTGTTCCCGTAATAGAATTAAAAGTTTCTTCAATATCATCAATATAATTTTCTTCTAAATGTTTTTTATGTAAAGCTAAAGGAACAATAATAGTGGCAGTACCACCATCTAATTTATATAATTTAGTATCCTTAAACCAAGTATCATAAGATAAAGGAGTAATACGTTCTTTAATTTTATCAAGAAATTCATTCCATAAATTATCCGTATTCATATCAAAACCTCCTTAATCAAATCTGCCATTAATCTTATTATATCTCAAAAAAAAATTTTGTCTAGATATTTTTTTTAATTAACAGGTAAAATAACAAGTTATCCACAACTTATCAACAATATAATACCATATAAAATAAGACTTTAAAAGACTTTTCCACAATTTTTGTCAATTTTTGTTGTCAACAGTCAACAGCTTTACTTTTCCACAGCCCTGTGGATATTGTGGATAAATAAAAAAAGCCTTGATTTATAAGGCTTTATTCTAGTTACTTTTCCACTGTATCATCCACTTGTCAAATATTTTAGCATTTGTACTCTGTGGTTCTGGATTAGGAAGTTGCATTTTTACAATAAGTGGAATCTTCATCATTTTACCAAATGCAACACAAGTACCAGATTGAAGTGATTTTTGTTTTTCAATAACATCACTACTAATATTAGGAACCATCTTTTCAATATACTCCAAATCACTAGGATGGTTAATTTTAAATATTAAGAAATTACTACACTGTGATAAAACAGTTTCAGATAGTTCAGTAGGTCTCTGTGTAATTAAGTCAAGACATATACCAAATTTTCTACCTTCCTTAGCAATTCTTTCAAATATATTGTATCCAAGAATATTAATATCATTATCCTTCTGAACATATCTATGAGCCTCCTCTAGCATAAGATGCATTGGCATACTACCTCTAGTAGGAAGTTTTTTAGCAAAGTTAAAAATAATTCTTGCATATACCTTAACAAGAGCTTTAGCAAATCTATCATCTATATTTTCTAATACAAAATTAATAATTTGTGCTCTCTTATTATTACCAACTAATATTAAATCAGATATAAATTCATTTACAGTAATAAACTTATCACATTCAAAATACTTTCTCATAGAACTATTAGCAATAGTATGTAATTTAACTTTTAAAGCCGTAGCTTCAGCATAAGATTTCTCATTAAGAAGAAGTCCTTCAGATATTAATGTAAAGTTAAGAGCTACTTCTAAATCGTCAATTGTAAAGAAAGTAGGTACATAATCTTCATTCCACTTAGTCTCATTATCTACAAACTTTTTAATATATTCAGTAATAAGAATTCTTTCTACAAATTGTCCCTGACTATCAATTTCAAAACATTTTCTAAAGGTTCTAGTATAACCAACACCAGGTACTTCAACATCTAAGTTAAGTTCAGGTGTATGACAATCAGTTAAAATAGAAAATATTTGATCTCTAATTCTAGCAGATACTTGATTAGAATACATAACTGATACAATAGCGGATGCAATTAAATGGTTTTTATATCTATTAGATTCCTCATCATTTTTAGCAAATAAAGAAACATAAGCAAGCATCTTTTCAATAATCATAATTTGTGAATAATCAGTTACATCAAGTATATTAGCATAATCATCAACAGAAAGTAACCATAAAGGTAATTTAAGAATATTAACTCCCTTATCAGTATCAGTACTAAACATCTTGTAATTAAAATTATAATTATAACTAGAAATACTACTAAAAGCACTATCATATTCATCAGTATTATTAAATATAAAAAGAATACTATTAAAAGGAATATAATTAGGCATAGTAAATAAATTTTGTACTAATCTAGCAACACCATAAGTTTTACCAGAACCAGTATTACCAAAAATAGCACTATGATTGCTCCACATATCATCAATATTAATTTTAATAGGGCTATCGTTATACAAAGGAGAAAGTCCTAGCATCATTGCAGTATTGTCATTATACCCAGTAAGTTCTGCTAATTCATCAGCATTAATAATTCTAATTTTAGAATTAATACTAGGTTTTCTAATAATACCATCATAAAATTTACTTCCATGAAATTCTCCTAAAAAACTAATTTTAGCCTCTCCGTTCATAATTTCTTCTACTTCACCTAATATTTTTTTATTATTTTCTTCGAAAACAACATTTAAGTTAAGTAAATCATCAGTAATAACATTATCAATTTTAACAATAGCATAATTTTTACTAATAGCAATAATTTCTTTAAACATAATCGCCCTTCTTTCTATTCTAAATAAATTATACCAAATAAATATCAAAAAATAAATAACTTTTTAATAATTTTTTAGAGTAGTTCGCACTTTGTTGCTCACTATTTTTAAAGCCTCAAGTCTTTAAAAAATAATTTTAAGCCAAAATTGTCTTAAAATTAATATTTTTCTTCAAATATTTACAAAATATTAAATATATAGTATAATTTCATTAGTGGTGATTTCTGTGAAAAAAGAAGTAAAACAAAAAAAGAATAAAAAAAATATAAATAAAAATAAAAAAACAAAATATGAAGAAATAAAAAATAAAGTTAAAGATTTTATTTTAAAATATTATTATATATTAATTATATCATTACCTTTTATATTAATCGATATAATAACTAAAATATTGGGATACAAAATACATTTCTATGGAATATTTAGATTAGTGCCATGTTTATTTACTCTCACATATATAATCCTAATTGTTGGAATATCCCTATTCTTAGAAAAAAAGAAAGGTAAGATAGTATATACAATCTTTTTTATATTAGCCTTTGCTTTATTTATAACTAACAATATCTACTATTCAATGACTAACACATTCTTTGATTTTAGTTTAATTATGTTAGCAGGAGAAGGCTCAGACTACTTTATGGATGCTATTTTAAATTGTAATATTTGGGTATATATATCAAGTGTAGTAATAATAATATCTTATATATTTGGATTAAAACAATTTAAAGAAAGAAAGAAAACAGACTTAAAAAAAATAATAAAAGTATTTTTCTTATTTTTAATTCTTCATTTAATAACTCCATTATTCTTAGGAAAACCAAATGATGCCTTAACATGGAGTACATGGAGAAATCCAAGAAATATATATATAAATTTCAATGATAACAATAAAAGTATGATGGTATCAGGAATATATGAATATAGTGTTAGAAATTTCTATATAACATTTATTAAAGCTAAAAAAACAGATAATGAAGAAGATATAACTTTTCTTAAAGAAGAATATAATAAAGAAGAAGAAAATTATCAAACAAATTATACTGGAAAATTTAAAGATAAAAATGTAATCTTTCTACAATTAGAGGGAACCGATAACTGGTTAATAACAAAAGAAGATACACCAACTCTATATAATATGATGAATAATTCTATTAACTTTACTAATCATTATTCATATTATAATGGCGGTGGATCAACCTTCAATTCAGAGTTTGCAGTAAATACAGGATTTATAACTCCTCTATCATATACCCAAAATGCTTATTCATTTAATAAAAATTCATTCCCATATTCATTAGCAAAATTATTAAAAAATGAAAATTATAGTGTTAATGCCTTCCATATGAATGATGGAGAATATTATTCAAGAGCAACAAATTATAAAAACTGGGGTTATGATAACTATTATGGTTTAAAAGAACTAGGAACATATAAAGATGATTCCTATACATTAGATAGAGAATTAATATTAAATGAAACATTTAAAGAAAAAATGTTTAGTGAAGAAAAATTTGCCGATTATATAATAACTTACTCAGGACACTTACCATTTACTACAGAAAAAGGTGTATGTAAAAAATTAGTAACTGAAGATATATTAAAAGAACAAGGATTAGAAGAACTTCCATCAGATTATATTCTACCTACTATGAGTGAAGAAGATTGTGCTAGAAGACAAGCTAAAGAAACAGATTATATGGTTGAACTTCTAATAAATACACTAACTGAGAAGAATTTAATAGACAATACAGTAATAGTAGTATTCACTGATCATTATCTATATACCTTATCAGATCAAACAATATTAGATAAATATAAAGATACAAGTAATAATTTAATAAATCATACTCCATTCTTTATATGGGACAATGGAAATACTAAAAAGAAAGTAACATCTGTAACATCACAATTAAATATATTACCTACTATAATAAATCTATTAGGTTTAGAATATCATCCTAATTACTATATAGGAAAAGATGCTTTAAATGGTAGTTACAATGGCATAGTCTTCTTTAGTGATTATTCATGGTATGATGGAAATGTATATGTTGATGGCGGGGCAGTAACCAATGACAAATACATAGACCAAGTATCATTAGAAGATAAAAATTATTATATAAACTACATTATAAGAAAAAACGATTTAACATTAAAATATAATTATTTCAAAAAGATATCTACTTCAAAAGATAAAGAAGTATAAAAAAAGCTCACTTTAATTTAGTGAACTTTTTCTTTTACATTAGTATCAATATCATCAATAGTAACTTTACTGTCATGTGGTATAGGTTTCCATGTAACTTTCATAAATAATGCTGCATAAGTAGTATATCTACCAATAATATCAAATATTGGCCAAGTAATAGTATATAATACTTTTTTCTTAAAAGTCATCTTTTTAATATTTTTTCTTTCAATAATAAATACATAAACAGCTACCCACATGTTCTGTATATACATACCCATTCGATAGAATAATCTAAGCCAAATAGCAGTAATCATTCCAATAAATAAAGCATTAATACCAGGTTCTACAGAAATCTTAATTGAAAATAAATTTCTAAGACCTTTAGCCAAATAAGTACCACCACTAAGTAAATCAATATTATTAATACCATTGTTGTAGTAATAGCAACTTCCCATAATAAGAATAACAATAATCCATTTAGCTAAATTAAATACTGAAAAAGGTGTTAATTGAAGTAAAGTATCATAAGAAGCAAATCTATGTCTAATAGATTCAATAATACTAAGAATAATATCTTTAAAAGATTTATTATTCTTCTTAGTATTTTCTCTCCACTTAGTTTTAATAAATAATTTACCAAAGAAAATATTTAAAAATAAATAAGGACCACTTTCACAGAAGGCAAGTAAATGACCTTTTGACCATCTAAGTCTTTGTCTTAATGCAATCTTTAAGCTAGTAGGTTGTTCATCATAAAACATAGCCTCATCATTATAAGTAATCTGATATCCCTGTGCAACAGCATCTGCTGTAAGTGCTCTATCTTCAGTAAGAGAAGTATACTTCCACCCATCCTTTACTATCTCACTAGCAAATAAAAAACCAGTACCCTGTATATTAGTAGCTAGTCTAAGAACAGACCTAGCTCTATGATTACATCTTATCGATCTAATCCAGTGAATAGCATAAGTAGAAGCAATCCAGTTTTCATCAAAATTCTTCGTATTACGATAAGAAGTAATAATTTTTTCACCAGAATCAAAGGCATCATTCATCTTAGAAATATAATTTCCATTAAGAAGATTATCAGCATCAAAGATAAAGTATCCTTCAAAACTCATTCTACCATAATCTTCACCTATTTTTTCTAATAAATATTGAAGAGCAAATCCTTTAGTTTTATGTTCATTATCAAATCTTTCGTAGCAGATAGCTCCATGCTTTCTAGCAATCTCAGCAGTATTATCAGTACAATTATCCGCTACTACAAAAGTAGTAATAAGTTCTTTTGGATAATCTTGCTTATTAATACTATCAAGTAAGTTACCAATAACATTTTTTTCATTTCTCGCTGCTATCAATATAGCATATTTATGTTTATTTTTAGCAGGTTTAAACTTCCTAGTAAAAAAAACACCAATTAACCAATATAAAGTTTTATAAGCCATCATAATAACAAGAATCTTACCAATAATATTGTATACATTTTTCCAAGCAAGATAAGAATCTCCTATTGAATTAATAATATTTAAAAAATACATCATATACAACCTCACTTCAGAAATATTGTATCATACATTGACATTTAATACAATAAAAAAACTCCCTAATAAAAAATGTTTGAATAATTATGTTAAATATGATATTATATAACCGGTGATAATTATGCATGTAATAGGAGTAATAGCGGAATATAATCCTTTTCACAAAGGACATTTATATCAAATAAATAAAATAAAAGAAAAATATCCCAATAGTCTTTTAGTAGTGATCACTTCGTCTTCTTTTACACAAAGAGGAAATATCTCACTATTAAATAAATGGGATAAAACAAAAATAGCTTTAGATAATAATGTTGATTTAGTCGTAGAACTACCATTTGTCTATTCAACTCAGTCTTCTGATCTTTTTGCAGAAGGTGCAATTAGTATTCTAAATACCTTAAAAATAGATACTCTTGTTTTTGGTACAGAAAGAGATAATATTAGCGACTTAGAATTTCTAGCAGATATTCAAATAAATAATATAGAGTATCAAGACAAAGTAAAAGAATATCTAAGTCAAGGATTAAACTATGCAACATCTACTAATAAAGCCCTTGAAGATTTAACTAGTATAAAAGTAGATACTCCAAATGACCTATTAGCCCTATCTTATATAAAACAAATAAAAAAACATAATTATTCAATAGAATATTTAAATATAAAAAGAACAACATCATATCATGGATCAGAAGTATTAGATAACATAACATCAGCATCAAATATCAGAAAACTATATCTATCAGATAATTGTATAGATAACCTAGTACCTTTTGATAAAAAATATCTTTATAAAATAGATATGAATAAGTATTATGACATACTAAAATACAAAATATTAATAGAAGATACAAGTATCAGTAAATATCAAACAGTAGATGAAGGCATTGAATCAAGAATAATAAAAAGTATTTATATATCAAATAACTATGAAGAATTAATTCAAAATATCAAAACTAAAAGATATACTTATAATAAAATATCTAGAATGCTTCTTCATATACTCGTAGGCTTTACTAAAGAAGAAGCTAATAATATATCTATAGACTACATAAGAATATTAGGTTTTACTAGAAGTGGTCAAGAATATTTAAATAAAATAAAAAAAGAATTATCAATACCTTTAGTTATAGGATATAAAAAAAATATATCTAAAGTATTAGATATAGAATTAAAGGCTACCAAAATATATGCCTTAGTTACAGATATGTCTCTTATTAAAAGAGAATATCAAATAAAACCAATAATTAAAGAAAATAATGACTAAAAATGTCTTTTATTTTCCCACTAAATAGAGATTCAATAATCTCTTTTTTTTCATTATTATTCTTAGATAAAAGCAAACTAGCCATTAAAGTAATTTTTTCTTTGTTACCATTCTTATATTTATCATATTCCTCTTTTACATTAATATATTTAGTATCTTCATCATTATCGATATCATTCATAGTAAATATATAAGCTTTAAATCTATTATTATTCTTATTATCATAAATATTAAGAATAACATTGTCTCCTAATACTTTATATTGAATATAGACATATTCTTTCTTTTTAATATCAAAATCATAACCAAAAATATCATTTACAAAGTCATTAAGTAACCCTTCATTCATTACATCAATTAAAGATAATCTAAACATTTCATCATTCATAAAATTCACCACTTTTAAATTACCATATAGATAATAATAAAGTCAATAAAAAAAATAAAATGTAACCAAATGGGTTACATTTTTAGTGTCAAATTATTGTAAAGTTTGGCACTTAGGACAATAATAAGTACCTCTACCACCAACTTTAATCTTTTCAATTTTCGTATTACAAGTAGGACAATTATTTTTATCCTTACCATGAACAAATAATTCATTTTGAAATAAACCGTGAACTCCATCAACAGAACTATATGTTCTAATAGTAGTTCCTCCTTTTTCAATAGCGGCCTCTAAAACTTTTTTTGTATATTTAATTATATTTTCAGCTTCTTCTTTAGTAATTAAATTACATTTCTTCAAAGGATTAATTTTAGATAGAAATAAAATTTCATCAGCATATATATTACCAATACCAACGATTATATTTTGGTCAAGTAAAACGCTCTTAATAGGTAATTTCTTTTTCTTATATTTATCAAGTAAATATTCACTAGTAAGATTATCATCCCAAGGTTCAAGACCAAGCTTCACTAGTGGTCCTATCTTATCGATATCTTCTTTTTTTATAAGATACATTTTACCAAATTTTCTAGTATCCATATATCTAAGTTCGCTACCATCATCTAAGTCAAAAATAACATGTTCATGTTTATTAATATCATCATCTTTAGTCTTAAAAAAGTATTTACCTTCCATTCTAAGATGTGACAGAAGATAATAATCGTCTAAATCAAACAGCAAGAATTTACCTCTTCTTTTAACATCATTAATACTTTGATTAGCAGTCTCTTTAATAAATTTCTCTTTACTAGGATATGCAATAATATTATCCCATAAAACTCTAGTTCTAATTATTTTTTTATTATTCAATCTTAACTTTAAAGATTCTTTAACAGTCTCTACCTCTGGTAATTCTGGCATATATATCACCTCTTTTATTACTTAAATTATTTCCCAAATTATTTCCCGGGAAATAATTTTACCTATTTAGCCTCATACCAATTATTTCCCAACTCTATATCTACATCAAGTGGTACCTTTAAATCAAATACATTAGTCATAGTATTATATACAATCTCTTTAACTTTATCAATTTCATCATCGTATACATTAAATATTAATTCGTCATGTACTTGAAGAAGCATCTTACTCTTAATATTTTCTTTTTCAAATATTTCATCAATTTCAATCATAGCTTTTTTCAAAATATCTGAAGCTGACCCTTGAACAGGAGTATTAAGAGCCATTCTTTCACCCATATTTCTAATCATATAATTAGTACTCTTTAATTCATCAATAACTCTTTTTCTATTCATAATAGTTTTAACATATCCATTCTTTTTAGCAGTTTCAATTTCTTTATCCATATAGTCTCTAACACCTGGATAAGTATCAAAATATTTATTAATAAAATCTTTAGCTTCCTTAACTGGAATACCTAAGTCTTCAGCTAAGCCATAACTACTAATACCATATAAAATACCAAAGTTAACAGCCTTTGCCTGCCTACGCATATTTTTAGTAACACCTTCTTGTGGTACTTTAAATATATCCATAGCGGTCTTAGTATGAATATCTATACCTTCATTAAAAGCATTTATTAAATCATTAACTCCTGATAAATGAGCAAATATTCTAAGTTCAATCTGTGAGTAGTCAGAAGATAAAATAACACTATTACTTTCTGGAATAAAAGCCTTTCTAATAAGTCTACCATACTCACTTCGCATCGGAATATTTTGTAAGTTAGGTTCAATTGAAGATAACCTACCAGTTCTTGTTAAAGTCTGTGTATAAATAGTATGTATTTTACCATCATCACTAATACAGTTAATCATACCATCAATATAAGTAGAATAAAGTTTAGCAAGTGCTCTATATTCTAAAATACAATTAACAATAGGATAATCAACTAATTTTTTAAGAACATCAGCATCAGTAGTATATCCCCCACTTTTATTTTTCTTTCCATAAGGAAGATTAAGCTTTTCAAATAAAATTTCACCAAGTTGTTTAGGAGAATTAATATTAAATTCACATCCAGCATAATTATAAATATCCTTAGTAATAAGTTCTAATTTAATTTTAATTTCTTCTCCCATTTCTTTTAAAATATTTTTATCAACTCTAATACCTTCAATTTCCATCTTAGCAAGTACCTTTGCTAGAGGCATTTCAATATTTTCAAATAGATAAATAGTATCTTCTTCTTTCATCTTATTATATAGTTCTTTCTTTGAAGTATAAATAAATTTAGCTTTAAGAATAGCTCTCTTACTAGCTTCTTCATCACTTACTACTTCTTTCTTATCATAAATAGGAATATTAAAATTCATATTATTAGCAAGATAAGCAATATCATCTTTAGTTTCGTAGTTAAGTAAATAAGCACTAATCATAGTATCAAAAACAATCTTAGGTACTTTAATACCATATCTATTAAATATTACAATTAACTTCTTATAATCATAAGTAAATAAATTAAATTCAGTATTTAAAACATTATAATTATTTTTTAATATATCAAAAGGAATATAGTAGGCTAAATTATTATTATATAAAGAAATACCAAGTAATTCAGCATCATGATAATTAACAATAGTGGTATCTAACCAGATAGCGGTCTCTTCATTAATTTTAACTTCATTAATATCAGTAATAACTTTAAAGTTATCTATATTATTATGTTCTTCTTTCTTTTTATCTTCTTCAATTACATCATCCAATTTCTTAAGAAGAGAATAAAAACCTAATTCCTTATAAATATTAGTAAGTTCTTCAATATTACAATTTTTATATTTTAAATCATCAAAACTAACATTAAGAGGAACTTCTCTATATATCGTAACTAAATCTTTACTATAATAAGCATCATCTTCACCTTCAATAAGTTTAGTTTGTGTAGCACCTTTAATATTATTAATATTAGCATAAATATTTTCAATAGTAGTATACTCACTAACTAATTTAATGGCTCCCTTTTCTCCAATACCACGAACACCAGGAATGTTATCTGAAGCATCTCCCATTAAAGCCTTTAAATCTATCATATGAATAGGTTCAAAACCATATGTATCATTAAAAGTTTTTCTATCCATCATAATATAATCTTTAGTTTTAAGTAATTTAACCGTTGTCTCATCACTAATTAACTGAAGTAAATCTTTATCACTACTTACAATTAAAGCCTCATATTCTGGATCTTTCTCACACCACATAGATACAGTACCAATAATATCATCCGCTTCATAACCGGCACATTCTAAATATTTAATTCCCATTGCTGCAAGTATTTTCTTAGCAATTGGAAATTGTACCTTTAAGTCATCAGGAGTTTCTTTTCTTCCATCTTTATATCTTTCATATTTTTCATGTCTAAAAGTCTTACCTATATCAAAAGCAACCATCATGTATTCTGGTTTTTCATCATTAACAATTTTATTAATCATATTAACAAAGCCATATACTCCATTCGTAGGAAATCCATCTTTATTTCTCATTATATTACCTGTATAAAGAGTAGCATAATAGCTTCTAAATAAAAGATTATTACCATCTACTAAAACTATTTTTTTCATAACATCACCAAGTCTTTCTATATATAATTATACTAAAAAAAAGCCTTAAAATAAAGTCTTTCTATGTTATTTTATTTATATAAATTATTTCCCAGGAAATAATTTATTAGTTCGAATCTACGTTTCTCACTATCATTAAAGCCTAATGTCTTTAATGAAAAATATGAAGCCTATAAAAATAGTCTTCATATTTAACAATATTTTTAATTTAGGTATTATTTTATATAATATTTATTCATTAAAATAACAAAATACACTTTAAATAAAGACTACAGGCTTTATTTAACAGTGAGAGATTACAAGCTCGAACTGAAAAAAATATTTCCCAAATTATTTCCCGGGAAATATTTTCTAAAATAAACTAAGTTGACTAGTCTCAGGCATACCTTCAAATATACCCATCGTTCTCATCTTATCAATTAAAGTTTGAGATACCTTACATCTAGTTTGAAAATCCTCAATACTAATAAATGGAGCTCTCGCAGCCTCTTTTTCAATATTCTTAGCAACAACATCACCAAGACCATCAATAGCTCTAAATGGAGGAATAATAGTCTTATCATCTTCTACTGTAAAGATAGAACCCTTACTTTTATATAAATTATAAGGAGCAACCTTAATACCTCTTGCAGCCATCTCTAAAGCAACCTTTAAAGATTCAGATATACCATTCTCTTTATTAGAAGCATCAAATCCCTTATTCTCAATTTCAATAATAGCATTCTTAATACTATCATATCCTCTAATCATAGCCTCAATATTAAAATCAGTAGCCTTAGTAGTATACCAACTAGCATAGAAGTATACAGGCATATGTACCTTATACCAAGCAATTCTAAAAGCACTAATAACATAAGCAGCAGCGTGTGCTTTAGGGAACATGTACTTAATCTTATGACAACTATCAATAAACCAAGATTCAATGCCAGCCTTTTCCATAGTTTCTTTATGCTTAGCCCAAGTTTCTGGATCTTTACTAGCCTTACCCTTACGTACAAATTCCATTATTTTAAATGCCTTAATAGGTTCAACACCATGATACATCAGATAAACCATTATATCATCACGACATCCAATAACATCTTTAAATGGAACAATATTATTTTTAATAAGTTCTTGCGCATTACCAAGCCATACATCAGTACCATGAGATAATCCAGATATCTTAATAAGTTCCGCAAAAGTAGTAGGTTTAGTTTCCGCTACCATAGAAATAGTAAAGGGAGTACCAAACTCAGGAATACCAAGAGTACCAGTATCACACATAATCTGTTCATTAGTAACACCAAGTACCTTAGTAGAAGTAAATATACTCATCGTATCCTTATCATCAAGAGGAACCTTCAGAATATCCGTACCAGATAACTCTTGAATTAATCTAAGTTGCGTAGGATCAGAATGACCTAATATATCAAGTTTAAGTAAATCTTGGTCAATAGCATGATAATCAAAGTGTGTCGTTCTCCATGCACTAGTAGGATCTTCAGCAGGAAATTGGAAAGGTGTAAAGTCAGATACATCCATATAATCAGGAACAACAACAATACCACCAGGATGCTGACCAGTTGTTCTCTTAACACCAGTACACCCCATCGCTAGTCTCTCAATTTCACAAGATCTCTTATTCATAATACCCTTATCTTCAAAGTATCCCTTAACAAAACCAAAGGCTGTTTTTTCTGCAACAGTACCAATCGTACCAGCCCTATAAACATTATCAACACCAAATAAAACTTTAGTATATTCATGAGCAGATGCTTGATTCAAATCCGAAAAGTTAAGATCAATATCAGGAACCTTATCAGCATTAAACCCAAGGAAAGTAGCAAAAGGCATATCTTGTCCATCTTTATACATATGCTCACCACAATTAGGACAAATCTTATCAGGCAAATCAAATCCACTAGAATAAGTAGCACCTAAATCATTACCATTATCATCTTTAAAAATACTATTTTTACATTTAAGGCATCTATAATGAGCAGGAAGAGGATTAACCTCAGTAATACCCATCATCGTAGCTACAAATGAAGAACCAACACTACCTCTTGAACCAACCAAGAATCCTTCATCATTAGAGTGTTTAACAAGTCTTTGAGCAATCAAGTAAATAGGATCAAATCCCCCACCAATAACACCACCTAGAGACTTTTTAATTTTTTTATCTAGTGCCTTATCAGTCATTTCACCATCTTCTTCACTCCAATGTTTTTTAACATAATCACTAACAAGCATCTTAACCTCATCAAATCCATTAACTAAAGTATTATGTAAATTTTCAAATAACTTAGAATCAAGTTCATCATCACTAATATTAGGATTATCCTCACTAATAATTTCTTTCCAGCATTTGTAGACAATATCACCATATAATTCCTTAGATATTCTCTCTTCAATATTATGAGGCAAATCATCACCATACCATTCTTTAGCCCTATCAAATACTAAGTCAGTAACCACTCTAGGACAATCCAAATAAGACTTACCATCGTCACTCTTAACTCTAGGTGAAAAAGGAATACCACCAGTATCAATAATAACCTCAATCTCATCTACCATATCAAGAACTTTATTAGTATTAGTAACAACAATATCATAAGCAAGTTCTTCTCCTAGAAAAGCAAAATCATTAAGCATTTCCTCAGTAGTTCTAAAGTGCTGTGAAGGAATACTCTTAATACTACTCTTAGCAAGAGGATGTCTACCACCCCCAGGAACCTTCTGATTAACAATAATTTCTCTATATATCTTATCTTCCCTGCTAAAATGATGAACATCCCCAGTAGCCACGATAATCTTACCAGCCTCACGAGTAGCATTAATAATCTTCTTAATATGTTCCTTAATTTCATTAACATCTTTAAAATCACTAGTCTGAATCAAATGGTCATATACTTCCGGAGGCTGTACTTCAACATAATCATAGAAATTAATAATATTAGTAAGTTCTTCTCCCTCTTTACTTCTCCCCTCAATAAAAACTTCACTTTCGTAGCAGCCACTACCAATAATAAGACCTTCTCTAAGTTCATTAAGTTTACTTCTAAGAATTCTTGGGGTCTTATATAAATAAGTAGTATTAGCAAGAGAAATAATCTTAAATAGATTCTTAAGTCCTGTCTTATTAAGAGCAATAGCATTAAAATGATAAGTTCTACCAAATTTATATATTTCATCTTTTGGAATAAGTTTCTCTAAATCACTTATCTTCTCAAAGTTCTGTGTAAATAATTTACCAAGCATCTTGTAGAAGACTAAAGCAGTACCTTCAGCATCATAATCTGCTCTATGATGAGCATCCTCATCCCACGGAACATTATACCTTTTAACCAATGCTGACAAACTATGTCTAGAATAGCCAGTATCTAACGCTCTAGATAATTCTAAAGTATCAATAACAGTACTGTTAAACTCACCAAGATTATATTTTTTCATAGCACTAGAAATAAACGAAATATCAAACTTAGCATTATGAGCAACCATCGGATTATCTCCTGCCCATTCTAAGAACCTCTTTGTAACATTCTCTTCATTGTCTTTACCTTTTACCATATCATCAGTAATACAAGTAAGTTCTGTAATCTTATCAGGTATATGTCTTCCTGGATCAATTAATTCATCAAATCTATCAATAATAGCACCATCTTTAATCTTAACAGCACCTATTTCAATCATTTGATCAGCCCCACCAGCATTAAAACCAGTAGTCTCTGTATCAAAAACAACATAAGTAAGATCCTTAAGAATTCTATCATCAGGTCTGACAACAATATTAACAGTATCATCAACAACAGTAAGTTCAGTACCATATAATCCCTTAAAATGTTTACTAGGATCTTCTATCTTTTTATTATAACTTTTAATAATATCATAAGCAATAGGAAAGGCTTGACAACCACTATGATCGGTAATAGCAACTCCTCTGTAACCCATATCAATACACTTACTAACAAGTTCACAAGTATGTTTATTTAAATCAACATTAGTAATACCATCCATCTGACTCATCATTGTATGTGCATGAAGTTCAACTCTTTTAACAGGAGCATTATCTACTACCTTTTCTTTTTCAGGACTCTCTGTCTTATCAACATCTTTATATCTAGTAGTAAAAGTAAGTTCGTTAGAATACTTATCCATAGCTACTTTACCATAAAAGTTATACCAAGAACCAACCTTAAGTAAATCTTTAATTCTAGCATATTCATCATTATCTTTAGTAAACATCTTAACATAAATACTATCACTATTATCAGTAACCTTAAGAGTAATAATCTTATATCCACTCTTAGATTCAAACATATCCATACCAAATATCATCCCATTAATAGTAATATTATCTACTTCATACATTAAATCCTTAATAGGAGTAATACTAGTATCTCTCTTTGGTCTAAAGTATTTTTTTTCTTCTACTTTATCAGGAACACTTTCCTTTATAGGAGACACCATACTAGGTATATTAACTATTTTATCTTTTTCAATTTGATTAAGAATATCATTCTCTTTATTCTCACATAGATTTAAAACAAAATTACCATTAAATCCATATCTATTAAGCATTTCATTCAAATATTCTTTCTTTTCAGTCATATAAGCAAGCTCTGCTTTATTATAAACATCAAATATATAATTATCATTATCAATATTTAACTTTCTATTAATAAAAGTCTTATATTTGATACTTTCATCACTAAACAAATCTATTAATCTATCAAAATAATCTTCTAAATATTCATTACTATTATTATTCGTAGTAATAACAACATTAATATCTTTAATAGTCTTAAAAGTATTCATTATTTTATTACATAATTCATCATATATATATACAGGTAAAACTTTATCATTACTAATAATAAACTCCCATAAATTATTTTTCTCATACACTATAATCTTATCAATACTAGCATTCTCTAAATAATCTTTGTTCATGCCTATTTGATTAAGCAATCTTTCCATTTTATCCTGCATAATATCACCTGAACTTCCTAAATAATATTATACTAAAAAAAAGAAGTAAATTAAACATATTTACATTCTTTTTACAAACTTTTTTACTTCAGAGCCTGTAGTCTCTTCCGTGTTATAGAAAGCCATAGTCTTTCTATAATAATTTAGAGCCTTAAGTAATAAGTCTCTAAATTAACCTATTTATAAATTATCAACAGATATTGTTGATACATAAAAAATCACCCATTTAACTATGAGTGATTTTCTTCTTCTAAATAATCTTTTATACCATTAGCGGATAAAGTAGCACATTTAATTCTTGATGGTTGCTTACTAGTATCATCAAAAACAAGTAATTCTTTAAGTACATCTTTATCATATTCTTCTTCATTAATCATCTTAAGATAATTATCAATTAAATAAATACCTTCTTCCTTAGATTTACCTACTAGCATATTAGCTAAAATATTAGTAGAAGATATACTAATAACACAAGCTTCACCTTCAAAAGAAATATCTCTAATAATATTATCTTCTATCTTTAAATAAATATCTAAATTATCAATACAACTAACATTTCTTGTATTAATCTTAACATAATCTTTATTACTAGTATGTTTCATATTAGGATTCTGATAATTATCTAAAATAATACTTCTTTTTAAATCTCTATCCATTATAATATTTCCTTCCATATATTACTACTATTCTTAAGTACATTAATAAGTAAATCAATTTCTTCCTTATTATTATAGAAACTTAAACTAATTCTAACAGTATTACTAATATTAAATACATTATCAAGAATTTTAGCACAATGATTACCTGCTCTAACACATATATTATATTTATCTAAGTAAATAGCGGCATCTTGAGCAAATACTCCTTTAATATTAAATGTTACAATATTAGTATCAACATCTTTATTATATACTTCAATAAAGTCTAGTTTATTAAGTTCATTAATTAAGTATCTTCTAAGATCTTTTTCATATTTATTAATTTTATCCATACCTATATTATTTAAATATTTGATAGCAGCACTAAGACCTAATACTCCCTCTATATTAGGAGTACCTCCTTCTAGTCTAGTAGGAATTTCTCTAAGTTCAACATAACCATCTTTAGTAAATATGGCATTCATACCACCACCATAGTTCATAGGAGTAATCTTATCAAGTAAATCAAATTTAGCATATAAAACTCCAACTCCAGTAGGTCCATACATCTTATGCCCTGAAAAAGCCATAAAATCTATATCATCTTTTTGAACATCAATCTTCTTATGAGGAATACCCTGAGCAGCATCTACTACTACTAAAATATTATTATCATGAGCTATCTTACTAATTTCTTTAATAGGTCTTTCATCTCCTACAACATTAGTAACATAAGCAAGTGATACAACTTTAGTCTTATTAGTAATACTCTTTTTAAAATTATCAATAGTAACCTCATGATTTTCATTTAAAGGAATATATTTGACTTTAATACCAATTTCCTTTTGTAATATAAACCATGGAAGAATATTTGAAGCATGTTCACTAAGAGTAATAAGAACCTCATCATCTTTCTTTAAATAATTCTTAAAAAATCCATTAACAATCATATTCATACCATTAGTAGTACCACTAGTAAAAACGATTTCTGAGTTTTCTTTAGCATTTATAAAATTTTTAATTTCTTCTCTTGTACTTTCATATAAATTATCAACAATAGCACTAGTTTTATAGTCTCCTCTATGTGCATTAGCAGTATATTCATCATAGTATTTACAAATAGCATCTCTAACACATTTAGGCTTTAAAGTAGTAGCACCATTATCAAAGTAAACAATATTATTAGAAAGCATTGCAAAATCATCTCTATGCATTTATTCACCTCCAATCGAATCTAAAATACTAAGTATTCTTTCCATATTTTCCATATCAGGATTAATATTAGAAAGTATCATACCTTTAATAATTAATTTAACAGAATCATTATATGATATACCTCTACTCATCAAATAGAATAAATCTTCTTCATTAATACTACCAATAGTAGAACTATGAATAGCGGTAACATCTTCTTCACTAATAAACATATTAGGATTAACTCTATTATCAGAATCACCTAAAGTAACAATCTTTGTACTTTGATTTAAGTAGCAGTCCTTAATACCATTATCAACATAACTATTAATATCAAAGTAATTAGAACTATTTTCTTTAGCTACAATTCTATTAAATACATCACTACTAGTATTATTATCTAAATGATAAACATTAATTTTATAAAAATTATCATTATTACTAATACTAGAAAAATTATATTTAATATTAGCTCCTCTTTTATTTAAACTAATATTAACTACTTCATTACATTTATTATTATAATAAAATTTACTTATTATTAAAGAAGAAGCCATGTCTAAATTATACTTAATATTAAAATTAATATCATTATTATTAGAATATTCAAATAAATGAATACATTTATTATTATTAACGTTAATACATAAACTTACATTATTACAATCTATATAATCAATAAAATAATTACCATTATTATTAAAATTAATACTATTATCATTAATTTCTACATCATCACTAACAAATGGAATAATTTTATTGTTTACTACTTTTATTTTATTCATTATTAACCTCTTTAGTTATAACATTTTCCTTATTTAAATATTTATTGTATCCATTTTTTTCAATATCATTAGCAAGAGAATAGTCTCCTGTTTCAAGAATCTTACCTTTACTCATAACATGAACAAAATCAGGTTTTAAATATTCTAATATTTTAGGATGATGTGTAATAATTAAAATAGATGTATTAGGATTTTCTTCTTTATATTTTTTAATATTTTCTCCTACTATTCTTAAACTATCAACATCAAGACCAGAGTCTAATTCATCTAAAATAATAAACTTAGGAGTTAATAATTTAATTTGAAGTACTTCATTTTTCTTTTTTTCACCGCCAGAAAAACCAACGTTAAGACTTCTATGAATTAAATCTTTATTCATAGAAAGTTCTTCTGCACCTTTTTCACATTTTAATATAAAGTCATATAAACCAATCCTTTTATTATTAACACTTCCAATAGCGGTTCTTAAAAAGTCTTGATTACTTACTCCTTCAATTTCCATAGGATACTGCATAGCAAGAAAAATACCTTTTTTAGCTCTTTCATCAGTAGATAGTACCATTAAATTATCTCCATTAAAAGTCATTTCACCATTAAGAACTTTATAATTAGGATCACCCATAATTACTCTTGATAAAGTTGATTTACCAACGCCATTAGGACCCATAATAGTATGTATTTCACCATCGTTAATAATTAAATTAAAATCCTTTAAAATAATCTTGTTATCAGTAGCTACTTCTAAGTTATTAATTTTAAGCATAATAATCCCTCATTTCACATATAATTATATCATATTTTTAAAAAATAAGGTAAATAAAAAGCATAAACTTAACATTTATGCTTTAATCTAGTAAATAATCTTTAATTCTTTTTCCACGTGAAGGATGTTTTAACTTTCTTAATGCTTTACCTTCAATTTGTCTAACACGTTCTCTTGTTACTCCAAACTTTTTACCGACATCTTCAAGAGTCATTGGATTTTTGCCACCAAGACCATATCTAAGTTTTATTACTTCTTGTTCACGTGGTTTTAAACTTTCAAGTATTTTATTAATGTCATCTCCAAGAGAGCTATTAAATACAATGCTTTCTGTTGATTCTGCTCTATCAGGAATAAAATCTCTAAAACTAGTATCCTCATCTTCTTTAACAGGAATATCATAAGATGTTGGTTCAACTGATACCATAATAGCATCTTCTATTTTTTCTGGAGTAGTATTAAGAATTTCTGCAATTTCCTCATTAGAAGGCTCCCTATTATACTTTTGCATAAAATCACGTTTAACAGCAAAAATTCTATTTATTAATTCAAGTAAATGGACTGGTATTCTAATAGCTCTTGCTTGATCTGCCATAGCTCTTGTAATAGATTGTCTAATCCACCAAGTAGCATAAGTAGAAAACTTATATCCCTTAGTGTAATCAAATTTAGCAACCGTTTTCATGAGACCTATGTTACCTTCACTAACTCTATCTTCAATTGGAAAAGAAAAGTTTCTGTATTTTTTTGCTATCGAAACAACAAGTCTTAAGTTGCAATTATATATATATTCTCTATTATTACAATACATTAAAGCATATTCAATTTGCTTATCAAATAGATCATAATCATATCCTTTATTTGTAAGATTAATACCAAGCTTATTTTTAATTGTCTTTTTATCTGGAAGAATAATATTTTCTTTCTTTTTACCATTTATTTCTTCCCATATTTTAATATATTTTTGTATTAAAATTTTATCATCAGTACCTAAATATTTACTAAGTTTGGCTAATCTTTTTTTATCATTAATATTTTTTATAGAAGCTATCATAGTGGGAGCATCAACAAAATCTAAGTTATTATTTTCGTTAAAAGAAAATATACTAAATTTTTCTTTTAAGTCACTTAATAATTTAAAGATTCTTTTTTCTTCGTTTCTACTTAGTAGAGGATATTGTCCAATATCCTTTAAATATAATTGAAAAGCATCATTATATTGAACGTCAAAATCTTCATTTTTATCATCTATACTTAAACTATTATCATCAATAATATTATAGAAAAATTCATATTTTTTCTTCAAATAACTAGGATTCTTGGTTTGTAATAATAATTCAGTAAAATAGTTTTCAATATTTTCATATCCATATTTATCAATTAATAAAAAACAATCATCATTACTCAAATCCATATTTTCCAAATCAGCTGAAATAAAATAAGGATAATATAAATTAAGCAATTTTTCTTTTTCTACTTCATCAGCAGCATTATATAGTTCATTAAATACTTCTTTTACTCTATCAATACCAAAATTATTAACAAGTATATTATAAGAATTTAGGTCAAACAATTTAAAACTTTTAATTTTTTCAACAATAATCTTATTACTACTATTCATAAAATAAACCTCCTCTTTAATTGAGTAAATATTTTAACACATAAACAAAAAAAAGTCAAACACTGATTAATTGCATAATTAATCATTTTGTTTGTACTTTTTTGTTAAATTATCTAACTCATTAATTAACTTATCAGCAGTTTCCCAATCTTTAAGTTTAGCTCCAGAAGCATACTTATGACCACCACCACCATATTTAGAAGCAGTATCATTAACATATGGACCAACAGATCTAATATTTGCCCTAATTAAGTTACTTTTAATATCCTCAGATAGGAATATCCATACAGTAATTTCATTAACAAATTTTAAATCATTAATCATATTACCAGCAGCAGCACTATCAACACCATATTCTTTCATAAGCTTATCAGTTATTTTAATATATGCAACACCATTATCTGTTAAAGTAAGATTTTGATAAATATATCCTTCAAATCTAACTTCATTAAGTGGTCTTTGATATAAGTAGCCATATAATCCAGTAAAATCAATATTAGTTTGTTCAAGTAATTTACTAACTAATTTAAATGTTTTAGGAGACGTATAGTCATGTAAGAATCTATCAGTGTCACCAACAATTCCTAAATAAAGTTTTTCACCAACACTTTTACTTAAATTAATTTTATTAGCAAAAGCAAATTCAAGAATTAATTGGCAAGTACTACATGCGTTATCATCAATAACTTCAATATTAGCATACTTATCAATTATTGGATGATGATCAATTTTAATAACATATTCAAAATTATTAATATTTGCTCCATCAATTCTTTTAATATCTGGAGTATCTAGGACAATACACATTGCTTTACTAGTATTTAGATTATCAATCTTATCTTGACTTCCAAAAAACTTAAATCTACTAGCAGGATTACCAACTGTATAAACTTTTTTATCTGGAAAAAGTTCTAGAATAATATTTTTTAAAGCAAATTGAGAACCAAGAGCATCAGGATCTGCACCAATGTGTCTCGCAATTACAATAGTATCATATTTTTTTATTTGCTTAAATATTTGTTTATAAATATTCATAATATTATCCTATTAATCTATATGTGTCTCTAGCTATCATTAACTCTTCATCAGTAGGAACTATATAACATGGAATTTTAGAACCTTCTTTTGTAATTAATCTAAATTCTCCACGAATATCATTAGCTTCTTCATCTAGTGTAATACCAAGAGGAGCTAACTTATCTATAATTTGTTTTCTAGTCATAATAGAATTTTCTCCGATGCCACCAGCAAAACAGATAGCATCAACATCTTGTAATTCACACCATAATTTAGCAATATATCCAACAACTCTATTAACAAATAGTTTTTGTGCTAGAATACATCTTTCATTACCTGCTTTAATTCCGTCCTCAACATCTCTTGAATCACTACTTACACCAGAAACGCCAAGTAAACCACTTTCTTTATTTAGTATATTTACAACTTCATCAAGACTTTTACCAGTTTCTCTCATGATATAAGGAATTAAAAATGCATCTATATCGCCACATCTAGTTCCCATAACAAGTCCTGAATTAGTGGAAAAGCCTAAACTAGTATCAAAACATTTACCATCTTTAATAGCAAAAATACTACTACCATTACCTAAGTGACAAGTAATTAAATTAATATCTTCCTTACCTAATTCTTTTTTCATAGTTTCAGTTAGATATTCATGACTTATACCATGAAAACCATATTTTCTAGCTCCATATTTCTTAGTCCATTCATAAGGAATAGCATAAGTATAAGATTCTTCTGGCATAGACTGTGGAAAACCAGTATCAAATACAGCTACATTAGGAGCCTCAGGAATATATTCTTGAAACGCTTCAATTCCCATTAAATTAGCGGGATTATGAAGTGGCGCAAGATGAAATAATTCACGAATAGTATCAGTAACATGCTTATTTATAATAGTACTATCAGCATATTTATCTCCACCATGAACTACTCTATGACCTACACCTTTAATTTCACTTAAATCTTTAACTATATTATAGTTAATTAATTCTTCTGTTAAAATTTTAACAGCATCTTCATGACTTTTTAAAGGTACCTCTTTCTTTATTTTTTCTCCATTAATTTTGATAGTATAAAAACTACCATCAATTCCAATTCTTTCAAATACTCCGCTGATAAGAACTTTTTCACTTGGCATATCAAAACCAGTGAATTTTAAAGAAGAACTACCAGCATTAATTGATAATATAATCATTAAAACACCTCTTTCCTTTTAGTATTATATCAAATTTTTTTCTATTTAGAAAGAAAAATCGTTAATAAATGTAAAAAAGATAGATTTTATATCATTTCTAATAGTTATAAATATCTATCTTTTAAAGTAATAACTAACATTCATTTAATCCATATCATTCATAAGTACTGGAAGAATCTGTTTTTTTCTTGAAACAATACCTTTTAAAAATTCACCTTGTTTAATATTTTTAATACTAAATGATGATTCAAGTACATCCTTTGCTCTGTCACTAAATAATACATAAGTACCATTTTCTAATATATTAGTAACAAATAGGCATACAAATAAGTAATTATTACTTTCACATACAGTATTAAGAAGACTAACATATTCATCTTTTTCACTCATTACTTCATCAATGTCCATAGTAATAACTTGACCAAGTCCAATCTTAGAATTATCAATTGTATAAGTCTTATAATCTTTATATAAAACTTGTTCTCTAGTCATACCCTCTAGTGAAGAACCAGCTTTAATCATTTTACTACCATATACTTTATAATCAACTTTAGCTAGTTTACCAAGTTCACTTACAGCTTCTTTATCAATATCTGTAGTAGTAGGACTAGTAAGAATCAAAGTATCAGATAAAATACCAGATAACATAAGGCCTGCCATAGATTTAGGAATAGCAATTCTATTTTCTTTATATAATTTATAAATAATTGTATTAGTACTACCAACAGGCATATTTCTAAAACTAATAGGCATATTAGTACCAATAGTCCCAATATTATGATGGTCAATAATTTCTAAGATATTAGCTTCCTCAAGTCCGATAGCGGATTGTTCATAAGAATTATGATCAACTAAAATAACATTCTTTTTACTTCTAAATCCAACATCAGAAAATCTTATAATACCATTACATTTTCCTCTTTTATTAAGTACAGGATAGTAACTATATCTAGTTTTGTTAGCTAATTTAATAAAATCATTAACGTCATCATTTTCATTAACACATAAGATTTTCTCAGTATTAAGAATAGAAGTAACATTATTACATAAATTAAAAATCTTAGTAGTTTCCAAGGTATTATAACTAGTATAAATAATATTAACTTTATTTTTTTTAGCGATTTTTAAATGTTCTTCTTTCATTTTTCCATTACCAATAACCACAATAAGTTTAACTCCAGAATTAACAGCGTATTCTATAATACTATGTCTATCACCAACAATTAAAATATTGTTTTTATTTAAAGTAATTTCTTCCATAAAGGTAGTACTTTTATAAGATGCAACAAGTAGTTCACCTTCAATATCATCATCAAATCTAAGAATTTCAGTACCTTTAATAACTTCACAAATATTATCATAAGTAGCATCAACATAACTATAATTAAAAGCAAACTGATCTTTAGCAATATCTTTCATACTAAGAATACCAATCATATTTTTATCTTTATCAACAACAGGTATTTTACTAATACCAACTTTATTCATTCTAAAATAAGCTTCATATATAGAATCTTTCTCTTTAACAGTATAATTTTTAGTATATTTTAAATCTCTAAGTTTAATATTAACATCATTTAGAAAGATAGGCTCTGGCACATTAAAATAGTTAAGAGCAAATTTAGATTCTAAATTAATAGAACTAAGTACTGCTGGAATGGTATTCATTCCTAATTTATTTTTTAAATAAGATAGTGTAATAGCAGCAGTAACACTATCAGTATCGGGATTTCTATGCCCAAATATATAAACTTTTTCCATTATTAATCACCTCTAATAAATTTCCTTATTTTTTGTTTTATATTCATTAAATAACTCTAAACATTCATCATGATCAAGTTCTAAAAGTTCCAAAGTATTTGCGTCTTTATTTTCTAAATACCGATAAATAAAATCATCTCTAAAGCCAATATCTTCAGCATCTTTTAAATTAGTACCATAATAAACTTTCTTAATATTTGCCCATATAATAGCGGACAAACACATAGGACAAGGATAACCAGTAGCATATAAAGTGCATCCTGATAAATCATGTGTACCAAGTATTTTTCCTGCTTCTCTAATAGCCATAACTTCCGCATGAGCAGTTGCATCATGTAACTCTAATACTCTATTTGAAGCCACACTAATAATATTACCTTCACTATCAGTAATAACAGCTCCAAAAGGACCACCTTTATTTTCATTCATAGTTCTTCTTGCTTCTTCAATACCAAAATTCATAATATCTTTCATTATTATTCCTCATTTCTATTTTTAGTATGTAAGTATTTTAAAGAAATATCACTACCAACTTCTCCAAAAAAATTATCATATATATCTTTTATATCTGGATTCATTGAAGCACATCTAATTTTCATTCTTTTATCACTTTTATATAAAGCATTCATTCTTTTATTTTTTAAGTTTTTATTTAAAGGAAACACTCTAGGTTGACCTCCACCAGAAATGCAACCACCTTCACAGGTCATAACTTCAATAAAGTCATAATACACTTCTTTATTTTTAATTTTTTCAATTACTTTTCTAGCATCTCCAGTACCATTGATTATAGCTACCTTAATATTGGTACCATTGATTTTAACTACTGCCTCTTTAACATTAGAAGTTCCTCTAATAGACTTAAAATTAAGAAGTCTACCTTTAGGGTATCTTTTATAAAGAATATGATAAACCTCTCTTAAAGTGGCCTCAGTAACACCACCAGAAGTGCCAAAGATAATACCCCCACCACTTCCCTTACCAAGTAGATTATTATAACCACTATCTTTAAGTTTTGCAAGGTTTATTTTCTCTTTTTTCAAATATTTAGCTAGTTCTCTAGCAGTAATAACAAGATCAATATCATTATACTTAAGAATTTCCATCTTTTTACTAGTGCAAGGAGTAATGGCAATACTAATAATATCTTCTCTATTAAGATTATTAATTTTACAAAAATAATTATTAATAATAGAACCCATCATTGAAATAGGACTTTTACAAGAAGATAAATTATTTAAATATTCAGGATAAAACATCTCACAAAACTTAACCCATGAAGGACAGCAACTAGTAAACATTGGTAAATTTTGATTAGATTTAATTCTATTAACCAGTTCATTAGCTTCTTCCATAACAGTAAGATCTGCTCCAAAAGTAGTATCAAAAACATAATCAGCACCAATCATTTTAAGAGCAGTAATCATTTTACCTTCTACATTAGCTCCAGGTTTCATATTAAATTCTTCACCTAAACTTACTCTAACAGCAGGAGCCGTTTGCATTACAATAATTTTATTACTATTCAAATACTTATCAAGTAAATCAGTTTCATCTTTTTCTGATAAACATTTATTTGGACAAACCAAAGTACAACTACCACAATTAATACAAGGATAATCATCATTACTAAATCCATATACACCAATATTAAACTTGCAAATATTTTTACATATACTGCATTCATCACATTTATTTTTATCAAATGTAATAGAAGGATTATCTAAAGAAATATTAACTCTCTTATCACTAATATCTTTCATACTACCAACATCCTTATAATCTTATATAAACCATTATATCATTAAAATGGTATTTTTAAAACAAAAATTATTATCTTTTTATAGACACTGTAAGCCATAAATGTCTTATCAGTGGTATAAGAAGTCAAAGTCTTCTTATACTGTATCATCCATACCTAATTTATATAAGCCATAACTATATACAAAAAATCTATCAACAATACCTATTGATAGACTAAATTCTAAATAGTAGTTCCAAAGTCGTTATTAACATAACTACTACCATATAATAAAAATATAATAGCGATAAAGATAATGACAATAATTGAAAAACAAAAATATGATCTAGCAAAATTTCTAAGGTTAATATTCTTAGTACCACCAAACGAAAATACTAGTAGTAGAATAAAACCTATAAAAGGAATAGAAAACAAAATTTCATATCCAAAATATCCCCACATAGATATAGGTTTATATTCATAAGGTAAATTCTTATCGTTCATATACATTTCCTCCTATAACAAAATAATAACATATAAAATATAAATATTCAATAAAAAATCTATCAACAATATCTGTTGATAGATAACTTATCTAATAACTTATCTAAAAAAATAGATTTAGTAATTATTTTTTTCATATATTATCTTTTGATTTGTTATCAAAATAAAAAGAATTCAAAGACTGAATTCATAAATTTATTTTTTATCTAGTTTTATGTGTTACATCAATATCTTGATACATAGCTTGTTGCTCTTCTAGTAGTGCTCTTTTTGCTTTTTCTAATTCAGCTTTTAAAGCAAAATCTTTTGCTGATGTATCAATTGGTTGATTCATAACTCTAGCTCTTTCTTCCATTTGTCTTCTTGCATTTTCTGCATCAGCTTCAAAAGCAAAGTCTTTTGCTGATGTATCAATTGGTGTTATATTATCATTTGTTTTATTATAAATAATATTTTTATCCTCCATAGTAATTCCTCCTAATAATATTATAACACACTTTTTAAATTTTAAGGCTAATTTTGGCAAAAAAACTTATCTAAAACTTATCTAAACGCCTTTTCAAGTTAAAATTACCTAAAAATTGTAAGTAGCAAAAAACTCGCAAGTCCTTTATTTATAATGCTTAGCGAGCTTACTTTCCACAGCAGTTCTTGTATTTCTTACCTGAGCCACATGAAGTTTAAAATCCTATATTATCAGTATTATTTGTACTTATAGTATTATCTGTATTTATTGTATTCTGGTATTAGGTATCATCTGTATTATTTGTATTTATTGTATTATTTGTACTATAAGTATTTTCTAATGTGGACAAATTGTGGACATTGTCCACATCCGTTCACTGCAATCATTCTACTATATAATAATAGAATAAACAAATATGCGATTAAATAAATTACACATTTGTAATTCGTATATATTATATAATATTAGATTTTTATAGTCAACGAATCCAAGTAAAATCAAAAATCAATTTTATATTCTATAATCTTATTTATTGTTTCTGATTTTGATATATTATCAAATATTTCTGTTGCATATTTTCTTGAATCTTCTGTACTAGATATATAAAAGTTTTCTGTTGTTTCAATATTCTTATGTCCAAGTAAATCAGCGACATCTCTTATCTCTACTCCATTATTTAATATTTTGGTAGCCTCTTAAATCATAAAATCTACATTTCTTTATACCTAACTCATTATGAATTATTTTAAATGGTATTCTAGTAATATCTGTTCCAAGATATAAACCGTTTTCTCTCATGAATATTAAATTTATTTTTTTAGAATCTTTATTACTTAATTCCTCTCTTACTATTCTATGTTCAACTACTTTACCAGACTGATTTTTAACATCTTCAACATTATAGTAAATATATCTTCTTCCATATATCTTTTTAAAATAATCTTGTTTCTTTTTATAATTTTGTAATGCTATCTTTAAGGTTTGACTTAAATGAATTTTTCTAGTTCCTGTTTCTGTTTTTGTAGTTCCAATATACCATCTACCTTTTCCATCTTTCGGTTTATCATAAACATTATGTTGTATATTTATAGTTTCTTTTTCAAAATCAATATCATCCCAAGTCAATCCACATACTTCTCCTGTTCTCATACCCGTATAGCAAGAAGTTAAAAAGACACAAGTAAATGTGTCATTATCATAAAATTATTAATAACGATAATTTAGATACTATTTGTAATGAATGTAAGACTGGTAGTAGAGGTTGCGTTCAATGTAAGAAAGAACTTATAAATAATATGACTGAATTTTTAAAAGATTATAGAGAAAAAAGAAGTTATTATGAAAATAATAGGGAAGAAGTAAAAAAAATACTACAAGAGGGTACAATTGCTGCTAAAAAACAAGCTGAAGAAACTATGAAAAAAGTTAGAGCAAGCATGAAATTAGATTACTTAGATAAGTAGTATTAATAAAAATCAAACTAATAAGGTTTGATTTTTAATTTGATTATTCAACATTTTTTAATGATTCAATCATATTTATTTTTTTTAAATTAAAATGTGTAACAATATTTACAATAATGGTAAATGTTGTTGTTATCAGTATTGAATAAATATAACTTATAGCAAAAACATTTCTATCAAACATTATATAATCTGGTTCACATGTTGATATAATAAAATGGCTTAAATAAGAACCAAATATTAATCCAATTATTATTCCTATTGTTGTTAATATAAATGTTTCACTGTTAATGTATTTATCAACTTCTTTTGGATAGAATCCTAGTACTTTTAATGTTGCTATTTCTCTTTTTCTTTCACTAATATTAATGTTTGATAAATTATATAATACAACAAAGGCAAGTGCAGTTGCTGCGATAATTAGAATTGCTACGATAGAATCTATTGATGATAACATGTCATTTATAGAATTTTTAATATCTTCGTTGTTAACTATTGCACTTACATATCCTTCGCTAATATATTTTGTATCAAACGATTCTTTTTCTTCGTTATTTATTTCTTTTAAATCTACTAAAAATGAATTAATATTATAATTATTAAATATATTATTGTATGTTTCTTTTGTTATATATATATATTGATTAATATAATTTTTTGTAATATAAGATACTTTTATTTCTTTATTATTATTTTCGTTATTTATTATTGCTAGTGTGTCTCCAATTTTAATATTTAATAGTTTTGATGTTTTTTCACTTATAATACAAGTATTATATGGAGGTTCTTCAATTTCTTTGCCATCATCTATATTAGATAAATATATTATGTTTTTTAATTCTTTAAAGTTATTTGGAGTAACTAAGGTTACATCTTGTTCTTTATTGTTATATTCTACTGTAATTGTTTGTGTATTAACTTCTGTAAATTTATTTATATCATTGTCATTAGTTATATAGTTTTTGATTAGGTTATAATCCTTATTTTCGTTAATTATTAAAGTTTTATCATATTTAAATATATTATTAAATTGATAATTAGTTACTTCTTTTATTGAATCTTTTAATCCGAAACCTGCTAATATTAATGCTGTACATCCAGCGATTCCAAAAATTGTAGTAAATACTCTTGCTTTATATCTAAAAATATTTCTAATTGTTATTTTTTCTGAAAATTTTATTTTTTTCCATATAAAGTTTATTTTTTCTATAAATATTTTTTTGCCACTTTTTGGATTTTTTGGTCTCATTAAATTAGCGGGTTTTTCTTTTAAGTTATGAATACAAACAAATATTGCTGTTCCACATATACAAAGTGTACATATTAGTAATCCTAATGCATTAAAACTACTATTAATTAAATATATGAATTTAGGTATAAAGAATAATTTTTTGTATATATTCCAAATTACATATGGTATTAAGTAAGAACCAATAAAAACACCAGATATACTTCCAATAATTGTTGCAAGTAAGGAATATATGATATATTTTAGTGTTATTTCAAAATTGTTATATCCTAATGATTTTAAAGTTCCGTTTTCTGTTCTATCTTCTTCAATCATTCTCATCATTGATATAAGACTTACTAATATTGATATTGCAAAAAATATTAAAGGAAAAATATTTCCTAGCTTTTTAATATTATCACTTGCATTTATAAGTTCTTTATATGATTCGTTATTTAATCTGTTTTGAATATACCATTTTGGTTTAATGAATTTGGTTTGATCAATGCTTATTCCATATTTTTTACTATTTTTTATAATATCCCCATATAATTCATTATATCTATCTTTTTCTTTTTCTGCTTTTATTTTTTCAATACTATTTGTTACTTCTTTGACAAGTGATTTATATTTATCGCTATTTGTTAATTCTTTTTTAGCATTTGATACATTTATATAAATATTTGAATACACTTCGTTTTTTATTTCATCTTCTATTAAATATGCATAGTAATCTATTTTTCCACTTCCAAGTGTTGTATTTGACTTTTCTGTTGAAAAATATAGTGGACTTATAATTGTGCCAACGATTTTATAATTTTTATTTTCAATATTTATGTTATCATTAATTTTTAAGTTATTATCATTTAATAATGATTTTTCTACTGCTATTTCATTGTTGTTATTGGGTAATTTTCCTTCTTCTAAATAAACTTTATTTATTTCATTATTTAGTGCAATTAATTTTAATACATATTTTTCGTTATTGGTATTTAAATAAACATCTTTTGTATATATTCCAATAGCTTTTTCCACATTATTTATTTTTGATATGTCTTTTAAATTTTCTTCTGTCATTCCTAGATTTGATGTAATTTCTATGTCGTAAACATTATTATTATCATAAAAATTATCTAATGTTTTTAGCATATCTGGACTACATGCTTGAATACCTGAATAAAATCCTACTCCTAATAGTGCCATAGATAATAAAGATAAAAATCTTTTATAATTAGCTTTTATTTTAATAAATATATGTTTTATTAGCATGCTTTTCATATTACCACTCAATATCCGCTATATTTTTTGGAGTTTTATTTATAATTATATCACTAACTGCGCCATTTTTAAATTTAATTATTTTGTCTGCCATTGGACTAATTGCTGAATTATGTGTAATAATGATAACAGTCATTTTTTCATTTCTACAGGTATCTTGTAGTAATTTTAATATTTGTTTTCCTGTTTTATAATCTAATGCTCCAGTTGGTTCATCACATAAAAGCAGCTTTGGATTTTTACATATTGCTCTTGCTATGGCTACTCTTTGTTGTTCTCCGCCTGAAAGTTGTGAAGGAAAATTATTTTTTCTCATTTTTAATCCTACTTTATTTAGTATTAAATTTGGGTCTAATGAGTCTTTACATAATTGAGTGGCAAGTTCAACATTTTCAAGTACATTCATATTTTGTATTAAATTATAAAATTGAAAAACAAATCCAATATCATTTCTTCTATATTTTATAAGATCTTTTTCTTTAAGTTTATCAATTCTAACTCCATCAACAATAACCTTTCCATTTGTTAGTGTGTCCATCCCTCCTAAAATGTTTAGACAAGTAGTTTTTCCTGCTCCTGAAGGTCCTAATATACATACTAGTTCGCCTTTTTCTATTTCAAATGTTGTGTCTTTTAAGGCTTTGATTTCTACTTCTCCCATTTTATAAATTTTATCTACATTTTTAAATTCTATGTAGGCCATATTATCATCTCCTTATAATAAGATAATTATAGTAATAATTGATTTAATCTTCTAAGTAAATTATATAGGATATAATATTAAAAATCAATGGTTATATAATAATTTTAATAATTTGTGTTTAAATTAATTTAAATGTATAGTTGTAAATGATGTGAGACCAAAAATCTAAAAAGTCTGCATAAGACATCTTTTCTTTTAATTGAGTTTTAGTTCCATTATAGTAAAAGTCATTATATGCTTTAGCACCCTCCTTAAATGCTTCCGACTTTGTTGGATAACCAGACTTTGTTATCCATTTTCTAGTTCCCTCAACTGTTGCAATTTCAAAACGGTATTCATATACCTTTCCACGTTTTCTAACGCTTACCATAATTATCTCTCCTTCACTAATTCATTTAGTGAACGAAAAAATGCCAACATTTACGAATGCTGACATTTATATAACTTTGTCCACAATATATGTCCACGTAGATAATCCCTTAATTTATATAGGTTTTATCAATTCTTGTTCACAAATTTATATTTATGTGGACAAGATGTGGACATTTTGTCATCTGTGGACAATTTCTTTAATTCTTTATTTTTTACAAACCCTTATTTTATAAGGTATTGCGAATTATTTTCCACAACAGTTCTTATACTTCTTTCCACTTCCACATGGACATGGATCATTTCTACCAACCTTAGTACTCTTCTTTTGTACCTTAGCATGATCTTTACTATCATTTGTAGTAGCGGTCTTCACAACTTGTTTTCTTTCAATATTTTGTCTAATTTCAGATTTTAATAGATAAATACTAATATCCCTATTAATTTTAGCAATCATTTCATCAAATAATTGATATCCTTCCATTGTATATGCCTGAAGAGGACTAGTATTAGCATAACCTCTAAGACCAATACCATCTCTTAAATGACTCATCGTAGAAATATGTTCCATCCAGTAATTATCAATAACCCTAAGAGAAATAGCCTTCTCAAATTCATCTCTAACTTCTTCTGGAATATCTTCTAATTTTTCTTCATAATCCTTTAGAGCATTTTCATATATCAAATCAATAACTTCACTAGGATGTTTACCATTAATTTCAGATAAGTTAATTCTATATTTTCTAAGTAAGTTTTCATTTACAGCCTCAAGTATTTCATTATAATCATTTTCTTTTAGTTTATTACTTTCCACTAAATGTGAATTAACAATATCACTAATATATTCCTTAAAACCATTAAGAACTGTTTCATGAATAGAATCATTATCTAATATTTCATTTCTCTTACCATAGATAATTTCTCTTTGATTATTCATAACATCATCATAGTTAAGAAGTTGTTTTCTTATATCAAAGTTATTACCCTCAACTTTTCTTTGAGCAGATTCAACAGTTTTAGAGAACATCTTATTTTGAATAGCCATATCCCCGGTAAAACCTAGATTTTTAAGCATATCCTTATATCTATCAGAACCGAATCTAACAAGAAGGTCATCTTCAAATGATACAAAGAATTGTGTAAAACCAGGATCTCCTTGTCTACCACTTCTACCTCTAAGCTGATTATCTATTCTTCTAGATTCATGTCTTTCACTACCGATAACACATAAACCACCTAGTTCTTTAACACCTTCACCAAGTTTAATATCGGTACCACGACCAGCCATATTGGTAGCAATAGTAACAGCACCCTTTTCACCAGCATGAGCAATAATTTCAGCCTCTCTAGCATGATTCTTAGCATTTAATACTTCATGAGGAATCTTCTTTTTAGTAAGCATTTTACTAAGTAGTTCAGAAGTTTCGATAGCAATAGTACCAACAAGTACTGGCTGACCAGTAGCATGTCTATTTTCTATTTCTTTAATAATAGCATTATATTTACCTTCTTTACCAGGATATAATAAGTCAGTAGCGTCTTCTCTAATAACAGGTTTATTCGTAGGAATTTGAATAACAAACATATTATAAATATTTCTGAATTCTTCTTCTTCTGTTTTAGCAGTACCTGTCATACCAGCAATCTTGTTATACATTCTAAAGTAATTTTGGAAAGTAATCGTAGCAAGAGTTTTAGTTTCTTGTTGAATCTTAACACCTTCCTTAGCTTCAATTGCCTGATGAAGTCCATCAGAGAAGGCTCTACCTTTCATAAGTCTACCAGTAAATTGATCTACGATAACAACTTCACCATCTTGTACAACGTAGTCAACATCTAAACTCATAGCATAATTTGCTTTAAGTGCTTGATTAATATGATGTACTAAAGCTGTATTATTAATATCATATAAATTATCTAAATGAAAATGTTCTTCAGCTTTTCTACTACCTTCGTCAGTTAAACTAACAGCCTTAGATTTTTCATCCATAATGTAATCTTCATTTTCTTTTAAACTTTTAACATATCTATCAGCATCAATATATAGATTAGCAGACTGCATAACTCCGCCAGATATAATAAGAGGAGTTCTAGCCTCATCTATTAAGATAGAGTCAACTTCATCGACAATACAATAGTTAAGAGGTCTTTGTACTCTATTTTCTTTTTTTACAACCATGTTATCTCTTAAGTAATCAAAACCAAGTTCATTATTAGTACTATATAAAATATCACAGTTATAAGCTTCTTGTTTTTCTTTAAAAGAAAGTTCTCTTAAGTTAAGACCTACAGTAAGACCTAAGAACTTAAATATACTACCCATCCATTCAGAATCTCTAGTAGATAAGAATTCATTAACTGTAACGATATGAACACCTTTACCTGTTAAAGCATTTAAATAAGCAGGAAGTACACAAGTAAGTGTTTTACCTTCACCAGTTTTCATTTCTGCAATATTACCATAATGAATAGCAAGGCCACCAAGTAATTGACAGTAGAACGGTTTCATTCCAAGACATCTATAAGCTGCTTCTCTTGCAACAGCAAAAGCCTCAACTAAGATATCATCAAGAGTTTCTCCCTCCTCTAATCTTTTCTTAAATTTATCAGTATAACTAGCAAGTTTTTTATCAGATAATTTACTCATTTCTTCATCAAGAGCATCTATTTGATCTGCTAATTTACTAAATCTATATAATTCTTTATACTCATTATCAAATAATTTTTTAAGTGTTTTAAACATCAAATCATCTCCTAGATAATATTTTACTATATTTTAACTAAAAAAACTAGTAAATATTTAATATTTCCTTTATTTTATTGAAGATTCACCTCTGTGCCTATAGTCACTTTGGTGTTTTTGAAGCCTAAGGTCTTCAAAAAAGAGTTTTAAAGCCATAAGTCTTTAAAACTTTAAAGTTATTAACAGTATATGTTGATAAAAGTAAAATATAAAATAAAAATATCCACAGTATTTGTGGATAGAATAATTATTTTTTTGAAATATTAAATATGCTATACAATTCGTTTGGATGTGACTGTTTTTTATACCAATTACAATATTTTCTCCAATTATTTCCGATAGTAAAATTGCAAAATACTATCCAAATTGGAAGTATAGGAACAATGAAAAGGACTGTTTCAAATAATAATAAAGTTGTCTTAAAATCTGCATGTCCATTTTGAATTGGTTGTGATGGAATAAATATTAACTCTAAAATAATAGTTATTGCAAAGATAATTGGCAATAATAATTGAGACCATTTTGTTTTTTGATATCCACTATATATTATTTCAAACAATTCGTCATTTAAATTATTTTTTGCATATTTTAGTTTTTCATTGTTTTCAATAGCGTTACTAATAGCTCCGGCTGCCGAAATTATTTTACTCATACATAATCCTCCTAACTATATTTTAACATAAATATACTTGTTTTACAACAAAATATTAAAAAATACAAAAAAATTAATTTTTAATATAAAGGTACATTTTTTAGTCATTAGTTTTTAAAACTCGAATTATCAACAATTGTTGTTGATAGAATAATTACATTTTTAATATGAATTATATGTTAAACAAAAAAAATGGGTATGATTTTTATACGAAAGAGAAAAAAGAATAGTAACAGCAGAAATAATTGTTAAAGAAAATAAAATAGAAATACTAAGAATAAAAAATGCCAATTATATATTATTAACTGGTTTGGTTAAATACCAAAATTCTAGAAATTAGTCTTTTGCGGTAAAAAATTGGTTAAGAAGAATAAATACTGTTGACTGTATTGATTTATTGGAATAATTTCATAATATAGATTTAAATTTGGTCGAATTCGACCAAATTAAAACAGAGTACGGGAAAATTTATTTAAAAATCTATAACAAAACAAAGGTATCACTACAAAAAAATTGACACCTTTTAAAATGTAGAATAATTAACTATCAATAATTTCATGTTTTATTAAACAATATTATTTAGTAGAGTTCTTTTTAATAAAATCAATAATTTTTTTATCTGTATCAAATGCTCTTGCAATTTTAACAATTTTTGTAGATGAACTACTATTGTTTTTTCCTTTATATATTTCTGTATATTCAAAATTTCCATATAAAATTATCCATCTACTTGTAATTTTATAATCATCAAATTTAGAAATTTCGTATATATTTTTAGTATTTAAATGTCCTACAGCAGTCCATTCATATTCCACCTGCCTGTCATAAACAATTTTATTATCATCTAGTTTTAATTTGCTTTTTACATATAAATTTTTCATACCTTTGTTTAAAGCCAAAACTAATGGAAAACCAATAATACCAATTATAGAAATTATTCCCATTACAGGAGCAAAGTCTCCTAATTCAAATAATAAAGGAATATTAAGAGCCCCTCTTAATACTACTAAAACTCCATATACAAAAAATATCAAAGTTACTATAGATAAAATATAATATATCTTACCATTTTGTTTTTTATATATTTCTTTTGAAAACATAATCTTCCCTACCTTTCTATATTTAGTTTATCATAAAATAATTTTTTTTAAATAACTAAACTAAGTTTGACACTTTTTTGACAAAGAATTCAGAAAAAATTATATCAACATAATCTGTGGATACACAAATCTTCAAAGAAAAAGTATCAACAATTTCTGTTGATACTTTATTTTACTTAGTTTCAATTAAACCATAATCTCCATCTTTTCTTTTATAAAGAACACAAGTTTTATTAGTATCCATATCTTTATATACAAAGAATGAGTGACCAAGAAGTTCCATTTCTAAAATAGCCTCTTCTTCATCCATAGGTTTCATTTCAATATCTTTTCTTTTAACAATTTTTTCTTTAGGTTCTTCCTCCTCTTTTATATCAAAATCAAAGTTAAATTCTTTAATATTATCTTTAACATTTCTGTTTAATCTAGTTTTATTCTTTCTGATTTGTCTTTCTAATTTATCGCTTACCAAGTCAATAGCAGCATATAAATCATCACTTTCTTCTTCACTTCTAAGAATAAATTTACTAGTAGGAATAGTAACTTCCACTATTTGTGAATTACCTCTTACTTTAGCCAGTACATTAGCGGTAATATCATCGTCCTTAAAATATTTTTCAAGTCTTCCTAATTTAGTTTCAGTATAGTCTTTTATTGCATCGGTAATAAGCATCTTATCACCACGAATATTGTATTTCATATCAACATCCTCCTCCTATAATTAAAGTATATCAGAAATAATTTAAAAATAAAATAGAAAAATGAAAATAACATAATTTAACATAATTTAAACATAATTTGAGTAAAATTAAGACCAAAGATTTTCTTTATATTCACCTTCATCTACTAATTTCTTAATAGAATTTTTAACATCAGGAGTATCTTCTCTATAAGTAACACCATGCCAAATAGCAGTAGTTCTAATTACTTTCATTGATGCCTTGCCATCTTTGATTAGATTACTTACAACATCAGGAATTAAATATTCTGAAGTAAGTAAGTCTTCTTTATTATCTATAAAGAATTTACTAAAGCCTTCTTCAATATATCCAAATATACTAGGAGTAAATAGTAGGAAATTCATACTTACAGTATCATCGCTATTAACAGTGAAACTATCACTACCATCAAGTGGACTAGCTACAATTTCATTGCCAATTTTTTCTATTTTACTCTCAGTAATAGATTTTAAATAATTATTACTATCTACTTCACAAACACCTCTTTTAACAGAACCATTTTCTGTTAAAGTATTCGCTACCATATAGCCAATCATACCATATTTACTAGAGTCATTATCAGTATTACTTAAATATTCATATGCTTTAATAAATGCATCTCTACCATAGAAATCATCAGAATTAATCATAGCAAAAGGTTCATTAACATAATCCTTTGCACATAATACCGCATGAGCAGTCCCTAAAGGTTTCATTCTACCACTTGGAATATCCCATCCCTTAGGTAAATTATTTAATTCTTGAAAAGCATATTCTACCTTAATATGTGGTTCTACTCTCTTACCAATAGTTTCCTTAAATAGTTCATAATTTTCTCTTTTTATGATAAATACTATCTTATTAAATCCTGCTTTTATAGCATCATAAACAGAATAATCAATAATAAATTCGTCACTAGGACCCATTGGCTCTATTTGTTTTAATCCTCCAAATCTACTACCCATACCAGCAGCTAAAATAACTAATGTTACATCTTTTTTCATATAATCCTCTCTTTCTTAAATGTACACCTTATATTCTTTTATAACTAAATTATATCAAATAAAATGATAAAAGTGAAGAATATACTACAAAAACATAAAAAAATGGTACACAGAGTGTATACCATTTAAATTATTTATATTGAGACATATATGTATTATATTTCTTTTCTAATACAGTATCAGAGAATTTAAGACCTGATTCTTCTCTCATTTTATCTAAAGCAACATAAGAGATATTTTTATCTTCTGATTTCTTTTCACTTACTAATGAATCAATTATTTCTTCTTTAACATCTTCAAGAGCAGGTTTTTCTTTTTGGTCTATTCTATAAATTACATGATAACCATAAGAAGTCTTAACAGGTTCTTTGCTATAACTATTATTTTCTAGTTTTTGCATAGCTTCCATATAAGCAGATTCTAAGTTAGCATTATAAGATTTATATCCTAATTCTTCATAAGTAATTTGATCTTTATATTCTTCTTTAACATCATCAAAAGATTTACCATCATTTAATTTAGATATAATTTCTTTAGCTAAATCTTCAGCTTTTTTCTTATCTTCATCACTCGCAGAACTATCTACTTTTACTAAGATGTGTTTAGTATTAATATCACCATAAACTTTATCTTCATAGTATTTTTCTACTTCTTTATCAGAAATTAAAGTTTTGATATAGTCTTCAGCATATTTATTTCTTCTATATTGTAGTCTTAAATATTCTAAGAAAGCTTTTTCACTACCAAAACCATTGTTTGATAAGAAAGTTTCTTTATCCATTTTATAGTATTGTTTATAAGCACTATAATAACTTTCTGCTTGCTGTTTTAATTCATCATTCATTTCATCAGTTTCAGGATATTTTTCTACAAGAATCTTATTGTCAATCTTATCTAATAATGAACTAATAGAATATACATCTTTCATATCTTCATATAAGTCATTCGCAGTTACTGTATAACCATCAATTTCTGCAACAGGTTGAGTACCATCTTTTAATGTAGCAATTCTATCAGGCCATATAATAACAACTACTAATACAGTAATTAATATACCACCAACTGCTCCATAAATAGCAAGTCTATATTTATCAAAGAATTCAAGCATTTTAAATACTTTATCATCATTAACTTTATTTACTTTTTTAGTATCTTTCTTTGATTCTTTTTTAGACTCTTTTTTAGGAACCTCTTTAACTACTTTCTCTTCCTTTACTACTACCTCTTTCTTTTCTTTTTTATTATTTTTTGTCTCTTGCTTTTTCTTTGCCATTTTTCATTCTCCTTTCAAAGATACACTAATATAATATCAAATCTAGGCTAAAAATACAAGGCTATTTTGTAAATATGGGCAAATTACCACAATTTTAAATTTTATTATTTTATTGTTTATAAAGTACAGCACACTTTTCTTATTTTTCCATAAAATATTGTGAATAGAAAAAAAGGAGGAATGTATTATGGGTAACTGTGGATGCGGTACTGGATCTAGTGCTGCTATTGTATTAGTACTATTTATCCTACTAATAATCATACTAGGCGCTTGGATATAATTTAAAGGAGGTGCATTATAATGTCTGGAAATAGTTCTTGCAGCAGCACTTGCAGTCATAAAAGCAATAATGGTTTATTAATTGTTATTGTATTATACATCTTACTTGCTATTATATTAGGAAATGCTTTCTTGTATTAAAAAATTTATATTAGAGAAACTATCTTCGGATAGTTTTTTCATTTATAAGGAAAGTGCTTTTGATTGTTAGAAATTAAAAATAGCGGCCTTAAAATCATTAGGTCACTACGAAAATTATCTTAAAGAATTAATCTTTAAAATATTTCTTTGGTATAAATTTTTCAGTATCACATCTTTGACAATTTAATGTAACAATTCTTTTTCCTAGTTGTTTATGAAATTTCTTTCTTCTAAATTCTTCGTATATTAAACTAGGTACAGGTTTTTCAAAGCTACATTTCAAACAGCTTGTTAATATTTCTTCATTCGAATCAACATCGTAGTCAAAGTCAAAATTTGGATTCAATAAGTCATCTATTAATTTTCTTTTTTTCTTCATTATATTTATTACCACATGAAGAGAAAAATCTTGATTTACAAGTATTCGGAACAATAAGCAATTTATGACTATTAGGACATTCGTACTCGGTATATCCTAAAGAGAAAATTTTGCATTTTAGTCTTTTGTTAACATTTTTAAATACACCATCTCTTATGGTTATGTCTTTATAAGTATTAACAAAATTATCCCAATAGTCTTTAAATATATTCTTAATTTTAAATTTTACTTTTCTATCATTTACCTTGTCTTTGTATAAAGCAAAAGCTTTATCATCTTCAGTACAAATTATATTTTTTTCATATTACTTAATAATATTATAACAAAACTTGTGATAAACGAAAACATCTCCCATAAGGGAGATGACGACTAAAATTTATTTTAGTCTCCTTACTTTAAAATAAACTTGTTTTCTTCATTTGGAAATATTGCTTCATTTGAATTTACTTTTTTACAAATTATTGCACCATCAGGTTCATTTAGTCCTGAAGCAAATGCAAAAAATATATTAAATAAATTTTTTGAAACTTGCCAATTGCTTTCTTTATATGGTTCATCTAACTCCAATTCATCATCAAATCCATATTCTACACCTTTCCAAACAACCCATCCTATAAGGGTTAATTCATTATTGGATAAATGTATTTTTATATATGTCTTAAAGAAATCTAATTTTGTCATAAAACTGTTATGTTTTAAAACTTTCTCACCGTTATAGTCTATCTCTATAAATTTACTTGCTTTTAAATATGAATTTATTATTTCGTTAACTTCATTTATGTTTTTATTAAATTTTACTTTTAAAATTTGTCTTGTATTTTCCATACTATTTTCCGCCTCCTTTCAATACATGAATCCTATACAAATAATTGAATTGTTGCTATCAAATTTAAGATATCAAATATAATTGATAAAACACCTAAAAAGATCCAACAACCATTTTTTACATTTCTTCTTGCTAATGCAAAAGAAACATATGTAACTAAACCTGAGATTAAAAGAGAAACCCAAGCAATACCCTCTGATATTAAATAAAAACTAAGTCCTAATAAAAATAAGCCACCTGTTAATAAATAAAACTTATCAATAAATTTTGATTCAGGAGTATATTTTAATTTTTTATTTTTTCTTGTATTAATAAGACTTCACCTACCTTCCATCAACATTATAACATATTTTGAACGAATATGCCCCACTTTTTATTTAATTTCTTTTTTTTATGAAAAAATTAAATTGGGTGATAACTTATGGACTTAGAAAGGTTATTTTTATTTCGTGAAGAAAATGATTTAACACAGGAAAAAATGGGAGCGATTGTTAATACTAAAAAATGGTCTATAACTAAATGGGAAAATGGTAAAGAAATAATTCCATTGCCAAAATTAAATATATATGCTAATTATTTTAATACAAGTATGGATTATATATTAAAATTAACAAATAAAAAAGGATCTACTATATCTTGTACGACTTTAGATCCAAAAATAGTGGGACAAAATATTAAAAAAGTTAGAAAAGATAATAATATATCACAAAGAGAACTAGCAAAAGAATTAGGAACAACACAATCGGTTATATATGGTTATGAAAATGGGAAATTTTTAATTTTAACTGCTTTTGCTTACCAAATATGCGTTAAATATAATGTTTCTATGGATTGGCTATGTGGTAGGGGTAGATAACAAAAATATAAAATAAGAAAGATAGAATATTGAAATAATTTATTCTACCTTTTTGGTGCTCAAGATTTTACTTTATAATTAAAAATTTGTATTATATGTTTCTACTTTTAAAGATGAATGTTCTTCAATCTCTTTTATAAAATCAATAATTTAATTTAAATTAGTAGAAAAATAAATCATACCATTTTTAAACATCTTATCAATAGATGGAAGCTCTGATAAACTTCCATCTTTTTTCATATCAAAAAAAGTAGACATTTGCCTACTTTAATTTATTATATACTTCTTCAATAGATAGCTCCTCATCATTATGATACTTAGGAATTAGATGTAAATGATAATGCTTAACATCTTGACCAAGGCCATTATTTTGAGCAAAAGTAATACCGTCACAATTTAGTCTTTCTTTTAATCTATTTGCTATAACCTTCGCAGTTTCTAAAACATGATTAAGTACCTCTTTATCAATATCAAAGAAGTCTTGATAATGTTCTTTAGGTACAATTAGACAGTGGCCAGTACTATTAGGGTTAACATCTAAAAATACCTTTACAATATCATCTTCATATATTGTATATGATGGTATTTCATTATTAATAATTTTACAAAATATATCCATATTAGGTTACCTCCACTATAAGTATATCAAAAAAAAGAAAATAAATAAATATTTTCTTAAGTGAATATCTGCGAATATTCTATTATAATTATGTAAAAAATTTCTTTTTTTTATACAAATAAATATAAGTTTAATTCTTAATCTTACTAAATATAATTGCTGTATCATAAAATTTATTAAGTTTTTTATTCCAATTATTTTTAATTTCTTTAATTAACTTATCTTTAATATCTTTAATATTATCTTCATCCTTCTCAAAATAATCATAGTATAAATATTTTAAATTAATATCATTCTTTTCATTACTAATATATTTTAGAAGAAAGTCTCTCTTTTCTCTAATACTTCTAGTAACATTATCATTATTAACTTTAGTATGTTTAATAATAGGAATATTGTATATTTCATTGTTTACAATTTCATCTAGTACCTCTTCTTCTTCATCAAGAGTAAGACTACTTCTTTTAATTAAGTTACCATTTTCATTAAACATAATAGCTATTACTTCTTTCTCATTAGAAATAAGAAGAGAAGGACCAAGTTTACTTCTGGTATAAGTATAAGTTTTATCCCTAATAACATTAATAAAATCCTTACTAACACAGACATTATCATATTTCATAATATTAAAGCATTCATTATCTACTAGAAACAGAGGAATCTTCTTAACATTAATAATATTATCTTTTCTATTCCATTCATAAAAAGAATAATATTTCTTATTAAAATTAAGTACAATATCATAAATATAATTCATTCTTATCTTCTCCTTTAATAGTCATTGAAAAAATCATCATAATAAGACCGATAATACTAAAATAACATTCAAATCTTCTAACAATAAAATTAACATAATTCAAAAAATTATACCCCATAGACATTAAATTAAGATATAAAATAATAAAACTACATCCAATAACCATAAAACCAAATCCAAGTAAAAAGAAAAAAACTCTTACCATAATATCCCTCATTTAAACATATTCAAATAAATAGATATTATTAAGAGTTTTTACTTACTCAATTTCGTTATTATTTTTAATTTCAACTCTACTAATAGAATCAAATCTTTTAGTAATCTTATCAGTAGTAACATGAATACTTTCAATATCTTTATTAACAGTTTCTATACTTCTAGATAACTTATCCCATCTATCTTTATATCTACTAAATTCAACACCTAACTTATTAAGTTCATCATGAATTATACTAGTATATTTATCTCTTTCCATATTCTTAAGAAGAACTTCAATAACAGTAAATGTACTAATTAATGTTGTAGGAGAACATATCCATACTCTTTTTCTATGAGCATATTCAACTAAATCACTATGATAAGCATTAATTTCGGCGAATAAAGCCTCAGCAGGTAAAAACATAATAGCCTGATCTGAAGTAATACCAGGAATAATATATTTAGAACTAATAGCATCAATATGTTTCTTAACATCAGCCTTAAACTCTTTTTCCGCAGCAGTTCTTTCTAGTGGAGAAAGATTCTTATCAACCATTTTTTGATAGTGTTCTAAAGGAAACTTTGAATCAATAGCAACAGTACCTAATGGCTCGGGAGCAAATATTACTGCATCCGCAATAGTGGTATTAGGAAAAGTATACTGAAGTCTATATACATTATCATTTCTTTCACCAAATATACTAACAAGAATATGCTTAAGATTAATTTCACCAAATATACCACGACTCTTTTTATCAGTTAAAATACTTTGAAGAGAAACAATATCAGTAGATAAAGTATCAATTTTCTTTTGTGCTTCATCTATTCTAGATAATCTTTCTAATATATTAGTAAATGTTTTATTAGTCTTAGCAAAATTATCATCTAATCTTTCATTAACTTTATCATTAATTTGACTAAGTTTCTTTTCTATTCTTTCATTTAATCCATTAAAATTATCATTCATTGTTTTCATTATATCTATTTGAAAACTAGATAACTCTTTAACAGTAGTAGTTTCTAAATTACCAAGTCTTTCAGTAATTTTTCCTTCATTAACATTCTTACTAATTGCTATAATAACTAAGATAATTATTACAATAAGTAGTCCTATAATTATATAATCTAACATTTTTTTATACCTCCATATTTCATATTTAAAGTATATCATATATTTAATATCAAGTAAATAGAAAATATAAAAAAATCAAACAAATGTATATAAAATATTATAGTGTTTAGTAAAGAGCTTGTAATCTCTTTACTATCATTAAAGCCTAAGGTCTTTAATGAAAAAATTGAAGCCTGTAGTCTTCAATTTTAAGTTTATCTTTTTATTTCTTTTTTATCATCTTCAGTAGGAGGTTTCATATAGTATTTATCAGGATTATTCATTATTTCACCATTAGCTCTAAGAATATAATAAAACTTTTTTAAATCAAAACCATAAGGTAATTTTAAACCCTCAATAGTCCTTAAATTAAATGCAATTAAACGACCGCCAATATACTGTGGAAGAACAAGTCCATTAGCAGTAGTAAGTCTATTTAAATTTAAATCACCATTAACCCTTATAGGAAGAACAACTCCTTCCGCACTAGTAAGACTACTTAATTCTAAATTACCACCGACTTGTTGTGGAAAAATAATTCCATTTGCATTTGATAACGAAGATAAATTCAAATTACCACTTATATATTTTGGTAGAACAATGTTATCCAGGCTATTATAATGAGATAAATCCAAATTACCTACTAAAACTTTGAATTTATTTGGAGTTTTTTTCCATTCTTCTTGTGATAAAGCAACATCTTCTTCCTTAATATTAAAAATAATGCTATAATCTCTTTTGATATTTCTTTTACTTTTAATTTCTTTTATTCTAGGATCTTCCATAAAACCAAATCCACTAATTTTATCATCTATTTCATACAAAAATTTAAGTTCCCCAAGATTAAGTTCAATATTATTATTTACTTTTTTATCAATTAAAGTAAGTAATTTCATATCATGTTCTTTTTTTAAATATTTATCTCTATCAGGGAATTCTTTTAGTTTTTCTTCAAGAATGGGCATCATTTCAGGTTCAATATTTTGTTTACCCGAAATACCTCTAATTTCTCCAATTTTATTTTTACCATCCATTCTGATAGCAATTCTAGGTACTTTTGCGTCACCATTCTCATCTAATGTATAATAAACATAGAAATCTCCATCTTCTAACTGATCTTTGGCAAAGTTTTCCCCAGCCGCAGTACACCAGCCAGTATAATATCCCTGAAGTGAATTTCTTAAAATATTATAATCACTTCCTTGTTCATATTTAATCCATTTACCATCAGTACTATTACTTTGTTGTTCTTCTCTAAAAAGACTTTGCTTAATAACATATTCATATAAAAGTTTAAAATTACCAGTACTTAAAGCTTGTTTAATATCTTCTTCACTTTTTTTGTCTTTAAGAAAATCTTCCATTAATTTTAAAGTGGTAAAAATATATTCTCTTTCTACTGAAGGAAACGGATATACTGTAGTTTTATCTCTCTTACTAAACTTACTAGTTTCTTTATCATATTTGCCTATACTCTGTAGTCCTTGAAATACCCAATACTTTTCCCACATTTCATAAGATTTACTTTCTTCATCATATAAAAAGTATTCAATCCATTTATCAAGAGTTTCCTTTTGGTCATCAATTACTTCCTCGATCATGCCCTTTTTTGCTTCAGCAGTTAATTTTATATTACCATAACCCAATTCTTTAGCGAGTCTAACTTGATTTTGAAAGTAGGCATCAGGTATGTTTTCAGGCTTGATAACATATAAATCATAATAAAAACTTTTAAGTAATTTTTCACCATTAACACTTCTTGTCTCAGATACTCTATTATGTAGTTCTTCAAGTCTTTCAAAATATTTTAGTAGTCTTTCTCTTTTTTTATCAGATACATTTGAAGCCTTAAGAACTCTATCACTGTTATGTAAATTAGTATAAACTTTAGATATCATATCTAGCCAAGCATTTCTCATGTTATCATCCATAGTTATCACCTCTTCTAGTGTAAATATATCACATTTAGAAATAATAATAAATAAAATAATAATATTTTTACATAATACTTTACAAAAAAATAACCCTAAGTTAATAGGATTATTTAAGTAATTTACTAAAGTATTTATCTATTTCTTTTACTCTTGATTTAAATACAAACATATCAACTATGGCACTTACAGAGTATACAATAAGAATAATACCAATTAAAGTAGTAATAACAAGAGCAGTATTTCCTGGATTAATAATTAATATTACACCACATATAACCATTAATATAGAGGTAAATAAAGATAGAATATAACTATTATCAATATCTTTAATAATAAATGAAATTCTAGAACTAAATGCACCACTTATAATAAAGAAAATACCTAAAGCAATTGGTAAAATACTCTCAAAAATACTAGGATTTAAGAATACACAAATACCAAGTAAAAATGATAAAATACTATTTGTCATTTGGAATAAACAAAGAGCAGGATTAATACTAAAACTATCTATAAAACTATAAATACCATAGATAATCATAATAGTACCAATAACATAAGCAAAAGTATCAAGAGATGCTTTAGGCCATACAATAAGTAGTATTCCCACTATCATAAATAAAACTGACAATATAATCGATAAATTAATGTACTCATTTATTTTCTTAATCATACTAACCATCCTTTCTAACAATATTATAACAAAATTACCAAAAATTACAACAACATAACTAAAAAAATAGTTGTAAATTTTTTTTACAACTATTTAATTATTAACTCCATGTCTTACTACTGGTGTATCATTAGTAATAGCTTTAAATGAATATCCATTATCTTTACCATATCTAATAATGTCTCTTAAAGCATTCACAGTACTCCTGTGATTAGCAGAATCGTGCATAAGTACTATGTTTGTCTTACTATGAGATAAACCATTTATAACATTATTGTATATTTTATTACTATTATTTGTATCTCCCCCAGCATCATTAGAATCAACATTCCAATCAAAATATACATATCCTTTATTAGTAACAGCGTTAACAAGTCTAGACATAATACCTTTATTATAATTTCTACTTATAGTATTAGAACTACCTCCAGGAAATCTAATAAATTTACATCTAATACCAATAGATTTATAAACACTATCACTAACAGTATTTAAATCATTAAAGTAATTTTCTTCATTAGAGTACACATAACTATATTTATGACTAGAAGTATGTAAAGCAATTGTATGTCCACTATTGTAGGCTCTCTTTACATATTCACCACCACTAGTTACAAAGAAAGTTGCTTTAATACCTTCTTCATCTAAAATATCTAAAATTTCTTTTGTCAAATAACTAGGTCCATCATCAAAGGTTAAATAAATACTACCATTTCCATAATAACTTGGTCTTTCTCTGACGGTAATTTTTCTATCTACTGAAGTTTCATTACCACTATTATCTACAACCTTATAGTTAATTGTGTAAGTTCCAACTCTATTAGTATCAACAGTACCTGTTACTATAACCTTATCAGTGATATCACCATCACATTTATCAATCGCCGTATATCCTTTTTCAATATATTTACTATTTTTATAAATAACAATATTATCATCACCTATTAAAGTAAGTGAAGGCTCTTCTTTATCTTCAAATATAATACTTCTTCTAATTTCATTTTTATTACCTGAACTATCTTTAACACTATAAATAATAAAATTACCATTCTTTTCTATATTTACTTTATCAGTAATGTCTCCATCATAATCATCACTAGCGGTATATCCTTCTTCATCATAATCCTTATTAGGACAAACATAACTTGGGTTATTTCCTTTTAATTCAACTTCTGGTTTTACATTATCAACAACCTTAACATTAATTTTTTTATCATATCTATAAAATAAATATCTAACTTTAACAGTAACTTGATAATTACCAATTACTTTTTCATCTATATTATCGCTAATTTTAATATACTTATTTATGTCTCTTATAACATTATAAGCCTTTATATTATATGTATCATTACTATTATAACCAATTGTATCTTTATCAATATTAATATTAGGTAATAATAAAGAACATATAAGTAAAATTACTGAAATAACTATAGAGATAATTATTATCTTTTTAAACTTCATATTATCTACTTCCATATCAGATTTCATTATATCATCACTATAAAAAAAATACTATTCCAAAACGGTATTTTTATCAGGCTTTACATTCTTTTCGTAAATAGTAACTTTATAATTATTATCAATCGTAGCTAAAAGTATACTATCATAATTATCATAACCTTTAACTTTAAGTTCATGATCTAACCATTCTTTATCCTTATTAATCGCCTTCATATTATTAACCATATACTTAGCATCAATAATGGCATTTACAGTAAGTCCTTCATTACTACACTTAATTTTCATATCTTTTTTAGTCACAGGCTTATCATTTTCTTTAGGAAGAAAACTAATATTACCATTAACTTCCATAAGAGCATAATCAATTTCATCTAAATTAAAATAACCATTTTCTCTTGCTTCCATTAATAAATCATTAACATCAATTTTAGATTTTTTTAAACCAGATTCAATAATTTTACCTTTTTCCACAAGAACTGTGGGTACACCAATAAAAAATCTTCTAGCCAAAATACTTTTTATAGATACAAATGAAATTATATAAGATATAAATCCATATATAAATAGAGCCGCTATTCCTGCAATCATATCCTTTTCAATATCTAAAGAAATATCAGCGGCAATAGAACCAATCGTAATACCAACAACATAGTCAAAAAAATTAAGTTCAGATATCTGTTTCTTTCCCATCATCTTAGTAATAAAGAAAAGAATAATAAGAATAAGTATCGTTCTAAAACAAATATTAAGAAAATCGCTCATAAAAAACACCTCATAATTAGTATGAAGTGTAAAAATATTTATATACCATTAATATTATTAATAATCATAGAAATAATAAATAAACAAATAATAAGTATATAGTATTTACTAAAAATATAAAGTACTAACTTATTACCTTTATCACTACCTATTATAACATCTTTAATTAAGAGAATAATATAAATAATACATAAAATAAATAAAGGTATCCCAAGAATATTATATTTAAAAGCCTGAATAAAATCCAAATTAAGAATAGACCTAAAAGATCTAGTTAACCCACATCCAGGACAAGAAATATGGAATATCTTCTTAAAAAGACATTCCACATTAAACTTTCCAGTAACTATCATAAAAATAAATAAAGTACCAGAAAGCAAAATAATTAAATTAATAATTCTTTTTTTCATTAGTCTCTTAAAGTATTACCATCAGCATCTTTATAGTCATTACTAGAAAGAATCATAATACCTTCAATAAGTCCCCAAATAGCGGACACAGGACTTAAGATACCACAAGATAAAACAGTGATTAAAAGTTGAGCAACTGCTTTACCAGTAAAACCAAGGTAAAAGTTATGAACACCAAAGACACCTAAGAAAATACCAAATAACCCAGCAGCAAGTTTAGATTTAGCATTAGGATCACTTGAAGTAGTACTCTTTTTAACTCTAACACCACAATTTAAACAAATATCTTGTTCATCAGTTAATTCCTTTCCACAATTTGCACAATACTTAGCCATAAATATAACCTCCTTTTTATAAACTAACCATTAATTTTATTTAAAATAATATCTAACATTTCTTTTTCTTTAAGAAGAGCTTCTCTATCTTTATCAACAATTGCTTTAGGAGCCTTCTCAACATAATTACTATTACTAAGAAGTTTTTCTCTTCTTGCAATTGAAGCCTCTAGACTTTCTTTTTCTTTAAGAAGTTTTTCTTTTTCTTCTTCTAAACTCTTACTATTATCATATATAATAGAAGCCTTCATACCAGCATATTCTATTTTTATACCATTACCATCTTCTAAAGAAATCTTATCACTTAATTTTAGCATATTAATAATAATGTCTTTAGAAGTCTCGTCATCAATATCAATATATACCTTATACTCTCCAATATTACCAAGTTCAGCCTTTTTATTTCTAAACATTGTAATAAATTCAAGTACATTATCAATATTAGTAGTAAATACCTCTTTCTTATTATATATAGGATACTTACTAATCATAATAGATTCTGCTTCTTTAATAGGCATCATACCATATATTTCTTCAGTAACATAAGGCATAAAAGGATGAAGCATCTTCAGAATATCTGTAAGAACTCTAACAAGTACACTCTTCGTAGTATTATCGTTATAGAACTTAGATAACTCAATATACTTGTCACAGAAGTCTCCCCATACAAAATCATATAGTGTATTACCTACAATATGAAAATCATATTTATCCATATTTTTAGTAACATCTTTAATCGTGGTATTTAATCTATTTAAAATCCACTTATCTTCTTCTTTTAAATTATCAAGAGTATAATCTTCCTCTTTAAAGTCTTCTAGTTTCATTAAAACAAATCTTGAAGCATTCCAAATCTTATTAATAAAGTTCCAAGTTGATTTAACTTTTTCTTCATCATATCTTAAATCCATACCAGGAGCAGTATTTGTAGTTAAGAAGAATCTTAAAGAGTCAGCACCATACATATCAATAACATCCATAGGGTCAATACCATTACCTAGACTCTTACTCATCTTTCTACCTTTTTTATCTCTAATAAGACCATGAATTAAGCAATCTTTAAAAGGTCTTTCATTTAAGAACTCAAGTCCTTGAAAAGTCATTCTATTAACCCAGAAAGGAATAATATCATAACCAGTAACTAGTACATTATTAGGATAATATCTCTTAAGTAAGTCAGTATTATCAGGCCATCCTAAAGTACTAAAAGGCCATAGTGCTGAAGAAAACCAAGTATCAAGTACATCATTATCCTGTACCCAACCATCACCTTTAGGTTCCTCCATACCAACATAAACTTCATCACCTTTATACCAAGCAGGTATTCTGTGACCCCACCATAATTGTCTAGAGATACACCAATCATAAGTAATTTCCATCCAATGATTCATAGTCTTTTCATATCTAGGAGGAACAAAGTTAACTTTCTTATCTTTATCCTTTTGGTTTTCAAGAACTCTATCCGCTAGCGGTCTCATCTTAACAAACCATTGTTTAGAAAGATAAGGCTCAACCATAACATCACTTCTCTCAGAAAAACCAACATTATGATTAATAGGTTCAATCTTAATCAGAAGGCCTTCACTATCTAAGTCCTTAATAACAGCATCTCTACATTCAAATCTATCCATACCATTATATTTACCAGCATTCTCATTCATTGTACCATTAGGATTCATAACGACAATTCTCTCTAGATTATGTCTATTACCTACTTCAAAGTCATTAGGGTCATGAGCAGGAGTAATCTTAACAACACCAGTACCAAACTCCATATCAGCATGTTCATCACCAATAATAGGAATAAGTTTATTAACTATTGGAAGAACAACATTCTTACCAATATATTTCTTATATCTATTATCTTCTGGATTAACTGCAACTGCCGTATCACCAAATAAAGTCTCTGGTCTAGTCGTAGCAACCTCTAGATATTCATCAGTATCCTCAATCATATATTTAATGTGGTAGAAGGCTCCTTCAACATCTTTATAAATAACCTCTTCATTACTTAGAGCAGTCATCGCAGCGGGATCCCAATTAATAATTCTCTCACCTCTATAGATAAGACCTTTGTTATATAAATCAACAAATACCTTTCTAACAGCATGAGATAAACCATCATCTAAAGTAAATCTTTCCTTATCATAATCAAGAGATAAACCAAGTTTAGCCCACTGACTATGAATATTTTCAGCATATTCTTCTTTCCAAGACCAAGCAACCTTAAGCCACTCTTCACGAGACATACTTCTAGGATTAATACCTTCACTTCTAAGTTTTTTATCTACTTTAGCCTGCGTAGCAATACCAGCATGATCCATACCTGGAAGCCATAAAGCATCAAAACCTTGCATTCTCTTATATCTAATAATAATATCTTGAATTGAAGTATCCCAAGCATGACCTAAATGTAATTTACCTGTTACATTAGGAGGAGGAATAACTATACAGTATGGTTCCTTACTTAAATCTCCTGATTTAAAATACCCCTTTTTCTTCCAATTATCATATTTATCTTTTTCAACCATCAAGTGGTCATATTTTTTATCAAGCATTTACAACACCTATCCTTTTATCGATATAATTATTAAGAACAACCATAAGTTGTTTAAAGAACCCCTCTAATTCACTATTATCAAAATTTAAAGAATTAAATATCTTATTAACATAATCATTTTGTTTTAATAAATAATAAGAATATTTATAATTAAATGAATACATCTTTGATAAAGTAACTAATACTTCATCACTAGCATTATCACTCACTTTAGAACTAATAGTCTTAAAACTTTTAAAGTCATCATACACGAGACTACTAGGATAATTTTTGATTACTGTATCTACATATGGATAATTAACAAATAATCTAAAAGAATCTAAATTATGAGCATCTTTTATAATAGCACACATATGTCTACCTTTCTCATCAATATCAGCAGGGAATCCGTTTTTATCATAAGCAAAGATAGCCATTTTAATAACTGTATCATACTTAGTTTCTTTACTAATTTCTCTAATTAACTTTTTATTAAATAAAACATCAATAGTTCTATTATAACTATCATTAATATCATCATCCATTTGATAATTAGGAGTTTTAGAAAAGTTGCCTATCTCATGAAATAGACCAATAAGTTCACAGACGGCTACTTCTTCCTCAGAAAAAATACCCAAACCAGTAGCTAGCTCTCTTGCAAGTTCCATAACTTTCAGTGAATGAAAATATCTAGCTTTAATATCTATATTATTCATATCATATTTTCTGACATATTGTTCAAATATTTTCATAATTCTACTACTTTTCATAAAATACCTCCTTTGGTTAATATAAGTATATAATAAAATCATATAATTTTCAAGTAAAATATCTAATTTATTTAGGCATCTCACACTTCGTTGTTCGTTGTTTCTGAAGCCATAAGTCTTCAGAAAGAAAGTAGAGCCACATTGTCTCTACTTTAATATTCTTTTTTTCTAATTTTAGCTTTTCTTTGTTCATTAACAATATAACTACTTATAACATCAAGATTATCTGTATATACAGGAATTCTTTTTAAGATATCATTTTTAATATCTTTAATTTCATTATTACTACATATTTTACCATCATATATAATATAAGAAGAGACATTACCAAAATTATTATAATCAACACTGGCACCAACATTATCTAAGTCAAATGTCTGATGATATATAGGAAAATCTCTTTTATCAAGCATAAAAATATCAGTATAAATTTCTGCTAAAGAAAATATATTTATAATTTCTTGATAAAATTTATCAAATACCCTATTTTTTAGTACATTATTCTCAAAGTAAATATTACCACTCTTTCTATCCTTTATTATATAATAATAAATGTTATTAGTAGAAAATTCTTTTCTTCTATATATTGGATTAACTATAATAACCATCTTAATAAAATTATCATTAAATTCTGAAATAAAGATTTTTCTAAACCAAGGATTTATCATGCTATTTTTAATTCTATCTACAAAAGTATATTCATTATTCATACTATTAATCATTTTATCATTACCATATCTTAATATTCTAAAATCTTCAAAGTATTCATTTAATAATTTGTATAAAGAGTAAACACTAATCATATTATCTGTATCACTAACAATATCTAGTTTTAAAAACTTATAACAGTCATCATTTATCATATCATATTTCCTCCCAATTTTATGTTTAAAAGAATAAAAAAATATATTATATGCATACTTATAATATAATTATATCAAAAATAAATAAAATGTAAACATCTAAAATTAATATTGAAATACCAATTTAGGTATGATACAATTAATATAGAAATTGAACTGGAGGAAGAAAAATGGAAGGAAGAAAAATAAATATTGATAGTGCTGATAGTTTACTTATGGCTATTAATGAAGTTGTAAGAAATACATATAACACTAAAGGTTATGATGATAAGAAGCATAATAAAACTGAAGAAATAACTCAAACAGTAAAAAAAGAATGGAGTAACTATATCGAAGCAGTATTGTTAAGTCAAATACTAAGAAATTTAAATGTAACAGATAAATTAACTCCTAACGGAAAACAATTATATAACCAGTTAGCAGCTAAAGCAGGAAAAAAGGATAGCTATTTCATTAATTTTAAAAAGAGTATAGAAACAAAATCAATAGGATTATATGCTAAATATACTCCGTCATCAAGAAGCAAAATTTCCACAAGAACAGACTATGTTAGTAGAAAACGTGAATACATTTTATCTCCAGAAGGTGGAAGAAAAGATGCATACTCTCTAACTTCTTCACTAATGGATTCACAATCTAATTTATTGGAAAATTTTAATAAAAGTAGTGCTACTATGTTTTTACCAGATTATAATAAAATAGTTAGTCAAACTCAAAAAATGCTTGGAAGCAATTTATATGGAGAAACACAATCCTTTAAGAGTGCACTTGAAAGAGAAGGACAACCACAAATAAGTGTTGCTAAGTTAGAAGAAATAACTAGAAATGTAAATTATTTAAATAGCAAGATAGTGTACATTAACTTTACCATAGAAAATATGAATAAGTATATGATGTATTTTACACCAGAAACTAAAGCTGTTTTAAACAAATTTATTAAAGAATTAGAAGTAACAAGTCAAAACCTAACAAATGAAGTTATACAACTAAAAGAAGATTATACAAAAGAAAGAGTAAGCATATCTGAAAAAGTTCATGGAAAAGTAGACGTTAATAGATTAGTAGCTCTAATGACTATGGTAGATAGAAAAACTGATAGTAAAGGAAATGAATTATCAAAAGAAAAATTACAAGAATATGAACAAGAATTAGAAAGAGCAAGTAAAGAAAATTCTATTGCCTACCAAGAAGCATTAAGAATATATAATTTAAGTAAACAATCACAAATCAATAATATAAGAATAGAGTCAGAAGAAAAAAATAAAGCCGTTATTCCTGATGAAGGCTTATCACATGATGATTTAAAAGAAAGAGAATTTTATTATAATCGTCTAGTAGTAGAAACTAAAAATAATGATATCATAGATAAACCATTATTTAACCAAATGTATGATAAGTATTTAAAGGCTGAATTAGATGATCCATATGCTATAGAATTAATGGTACAAAGTTATTTAGAATTTTATGACTATTATAACGAAGCTAAGAGAAGAGCAGAACTTACAGGAGAACCTATCAAGACAGACTATGCAAATTGGGAAGAATTTGTTGATAAAAGAATGCAAGAAGAAGGTTATAACTTTGGTAATGTAGGAAAAGGAAGATAAAATAGTAAAACTCAAGATTAATTTCTTGAGTTTTTGTTATATAATTACCACTTATCCACAGCATCTGTTGATAAACTAACAATTATTAATAATATTTTCAATTTCTAAAACAGCCTCATCAACAGTATTGTTGATAACTACATAATCATATTTATCCTTATATTTAATTTCTTCTTTAGCAATATTAAGTCTCTCATTAATAATATTATCATCTTCAGATTTTCTACCTCTAAGTCTTCTTTCTAATTCATCAAAAGAAGGAGGCATAATAAATATAGTAATAGCATTACTAAAAATCTTCTTAGCGTTAATAGCCCCATTCATTTCTAGTACTGCAATAACATTATCCCCATTATTCGTAGTCTCTTTAATAAATTCATTAGGAGTACCATAATAATTACCATTATACATAGCATATTCTAGAAAATAATCTTCTTCAATATGTCTTTTAAATTCTTCTTTACTTACAAAGAAATAACTAATACCTTCTATTTCATTAGATCTTTTCTTTCTAGTAGTCATAGATACAGAATATCTACCTATTCCTTTTTTAACTAACTCATCACAAATAGTATCTTTTCCTACTCCTGAAGGACCAGAAATAATAACAAATTTACCTTTTTTCATAACATCACTCCAATATACTAATATTATTTATAATAACTTGATATTTATCATATCTTTTTTCTACTCTACCAAAAATCTTAACAATATTACCAACTTTAATATTATTAAATTTCTTATAAACATCTGGAAAACAAGTAAGATCAACTTCTCCAAATTCATCACTACCTACAATAAAAGCCATAACATCATTATTCTTAGTAGTAGTCTCCTTAAGTCTACTAATCATAACAATCATAAAAATTCTCTTATCAAAGAAATCACTAATATTAGAAGTATTAACAATAATACTATCATCTCTATATTTAGAAGCAGGATGTTCAGTAAGATAAAAACCAATAGTTTTAAGTTCTAAAGAAATAAGTTCATTCTTATCATATTCATCATATAAAATAATTTCTGGTTTTAAAGTTTCAATCATTCCAGCATCTTTAGCAATATCCGAATAATTTAAAATGGTATCTAAATTTTGTATAAGAGTATTTTTATTATATCCAAAATTAATTGCTCTTGCATATATAAGACTAGAAATAGTCTTTTTATTAATACCTTTATTCGACATTCTTACAATAAAATCAATGGGATCAGTAAACTTACCATTTTCTCTTTCATTAATAATATCATTAGAAATAGAAGTACCAACACCATTAATAATAGATAAAGGACATCTAATACCATCCTTACCAGCATAAAATTTATTACTACTTTCATTAATATCTGGAGGAAGAATTTTAATTAAGGATTTTCTTGCTCTATTAACATAAATATTAATTTTACTAGTGTTACCAATAGAATTAGTTAAGATACCTGCAATAAAGTATTTAAGAAAATATGTTTTAATAAAAGCCATCTTATAAGCTGTAATAGCATAAGAAACAGAATGTGATTTATTAAAACCATAATTAGCAAACTTTAAAATCAAGTCATACACTTCAGTAGCGGTTCTTTCATCATATCCATTATCTAGACATCCCTTAATAAACTTAGGCTTTTCTGCTAAAATAATACTTTCTTTTTTCTTTGACATTGCTCTTCTTAAAATATCAGCCTCACCATAAGAATAACTAGCCATCTTTCTAACTATTTGCATAATTTGCTCCTGATAAATAATAATACCATAAGTAGGTTTAAGAATATCTTCTAAGTCAGGATGAATATAATCAACCCTCTCTCTGCCTTCTCTTCTAGCAATAAATAAATCAATATTATCCATAGGACCTGGTCTATATAATGCTAAAGCTGTAGCAATATCATCAAATGAATTAACTTTAAGTTTAGATAAAAATCTCTTCATACCAACAGATTCAAATTGAAATATACCATCAGTATCAACATCTCTAAATACTTTTAGTGTCTTCTTATCATCAAGAGGAATCTTTTCAAAACTAATATTAATACCCTCATTTTTTCTAATCTCTTCAATAACATTACTAATTAAAGTTAAATTATCAAGTCCTAAAAAGTCCATTTTTAATAGTCCTAATGGTTCCAAATAATCTTTTGAGAAGGCTGATACATACATGCCTAAGGGATTCTTATATAAAGGAATAACTTCATCGATATCTATATTACTCATAACAACTCCAGCAGCATGAACTGATATATGTCTAGGAAGTCCCTCTAGTTTAACCGAAGCATTATATAATTTTATATAATCAGGATTAGAATTAATAAGTCTATGAAACTTACTACCTACTACATAACTATCTTTAAGGTTTTTAGTAGTAATAGCCTTAGCAATTTCATCAATAATAGGAAGTGAAATATTAAGTACTCTACCAATATCTCTTATAACTTGTTTAGCTCCTAATGTATTAAAAGTAATAATACCAATCGCTCTTTTCTCACCATATTTATTCATAACATAATCTGTTACTAATCCCCTTTTTTCACTATCAAAGTCAATATCAATATCGGGCATAGTTACTCTTTCAGGATTTAAAAATCTTTCAAATAACAAATCATATTTAATAGGATCAACATCTGTAATACCAAGACAGTAACTAACTAAACTACCAGCTGCACTACCTCTACCAGGACCTACTAATATATTATTAAACTTGGCATATTTAACATAATCCCACACAACTAAGAAATAGTCACAGAAGCCCATCTTATTAATAACATCAAGTTCATAATTAAGTCTATCTTGATATTCTTTAGAAACATTACCTGAGAGTCTTCTATTAAGACCTTTATTACATAAACTATTCAAATATTCAAAAGAATCAACATCTTTATTATATATAGGTAATAATCCATCTCTTTTCTCAAAAGTAACATTACATTCATCACAAATATATTTCATATTACTTCTAACAATATCATTAGTAAGATTGTTAAATTCTTCTTTATTAAGTAAATGTTTCCCAGTATAAGTATTAAGTTCCATCTCTCCTAATTTCTTATCATCTTTGATCATCAATAAATAATCTAAGTACTTATAGTCATTCTTTTCAATATAAGAAATATCTGTAATAAGAACTCCCTTATCTTTAACTTTATCTCTTTCTTCTACAGAGGTATATCCTATATAATATTCATCAAAAAAATTAGTAATCTTTTCATTATAAGAACTATAAGGTATAATTAAAATAATATCTTTAGAATATATCTTCAAATCATCAAAAGTAATTTCTCTATCAGATATAATAGTAGCTATTTTAATAAGATTTCTATAACCATTATTATTCTTAGCAATTAAAATAAAATTATCTTGATTAGTTTTAACTTCCATACCAATAATAGGTTTAATATCATTATTAAGACAAGCTAAATAGAATTCATATACTCCAAACATATTATTCAAATCTGTAATAGCTAAAGAGGAGTAGCCCATCTCCTTAGCCTTTTTAGTCAAAATATCAATTCTATTTAAACTACTCAAAATAGAATAACAAGTTTTAACTTCTAAAGCACAAAGCATAACTACTCCTCCTTTATATATAAGTTAATTAATATCTAAGTGTTAAATAAGCAATAATTACTCCCGCTATTGCAATAATACCTGCAAGAGTTATAACACCAGCAAATCCATTACTACCAATACCAATGTTAGCTCCCTCTTTAGTCGTCTTTATCTCTTTGGTAAGAATTTTAGTCTTAGGCCTATTAGCAAGAGTAACACTCTCTGGCATATTAAGATATGCCCCATCACTTTCCATTTCAATCTTCGAAGTACCATTTTTATCAGTAAAAGACTTCTCTAATTTATTAGGATCAAACTTAAATGCATTACTATTGTTTTCCATTTTTATCCTCACTTTCTTCTATTTTCTGCGATCATTGTAATATTATCTGTCAAATATTTAATTCTTTCAATAATTCGTCTTGCTTTAATTTTACCTTCACTATCATTACCGGCAAGATGTACTTCTAATTCCTTTAAAGATAAATTAGAAGTAAAAAATGTTGGTAATGATTCTTGCATACGATATTGTAAGATAGTACCAAGTACTTCGTCTCTATTCCAGCTAGTAACAGTCTCTGCTCCAATATCATCAATTAATAAAAGATCACATTTTTTAACTTTATCAAATACTTCTCTATAGTCGTCAGAAAATCTTTCTTTAAGACTTCTTAAAAACTCTGGATAATATAGACAAGCTACCTTTTTACCTTTCTTAGCAAGTTCGTTGAAGGCCGCAGCCACTACATATGTTTTACCACATCCAAAGTTACCTGTCAAGAATAAACCCTTACTTTTTTCATTATTTTCAATTTTTTTAATAAAAATAGTAAGCCATTTAATAGTTTCTAGTCTATTTTTATCATCAGTATATATATTTTTCATTGAAGCATTAATTATTTCCTTAGGCATATCAAAAGAAATAATATTATCTTGATATTTAGTATCATTATCTAACTTTTTTTTGTATTTGCAGGGAACATAAGAAAAAACTAAATTATCTTGAAGTACACTAGGATAATAAACATATCCACATATATTATTCTTACATTCCATAATATTTTTACAATTAGCACAATTTTTAAGTTCTAAAGAAGCATCCTTAATTCTAGAAGTATATTTAATAAGTTCATCTTTAGATAACTTAAGTTTACTAACTAACTTTTTAAAAGTTTCATCTTCCATTTCAATATCAAAATTTCTCTCTAACTCATATCTATCAAAACTATATTTATTGATAATATTCTTAGTATCCTTCATCATTTATACTCCTTTAAAAGTTCTTCTAATTGATTATCTTCACCATCATTAATTTTTTCTTTTTCAATTTCTTTATCAAACCAATCAGGTGTTTTAGTAATAATTCTCTTCTCTTCAATAGTTTTTTTAGTTCTTTTCTTATGTTCTTTTTCACAAAGACTCATAGCATCTTCAACTGTTTCAATACCTTTTCTTTGCCATTCACCAGCCATTGTTTCTACTAATCCTCTTGTAAGCTTTTTATCATTAATATTAAGAACATAATCAATTAAAACATTAACAACACCAGGTTTTAAATTATAATCAAGAAGTAAATCTTCAACTAATCTTAAATCTCTTTTAGTAGGTTCATTACCTTTATTCTTACTAATAAGAAGTTCTCTAGGAGAAATAGTTTCAAAAGTATATATCATTTTAGCCCTCTTTGAAGTATCTCCAATTGGTTTTCTCAAATACTCTGGTTGACAATTAGATACAATTGTAGGAAGATTACCACCATTATCAAATTGGTAGAAGTTTCTAGCAGTCTTTCTAAGAGTTTCTTTATTAATAGTACCTCTTTCATTAAGACTTCCTTTAACAATATTAGTCATCTTAATAGCATCAATATCATAAATAAAAGATAAACTAATAATAAGTTCCTTAATCTCTTTAGTAAAAATTCTACTAGTATCAATATTCTTAGGCATAGCATTTATAAGAAAATTAAAGTCAAAATTACTATTAATATTAAGTTTAAGTTTATTATATTTTCTAATATCCTCTAATGATAAATCATATGAAGTCATGCATGTGCTTTCAAATACATCGTTAAAATTCTTAGTAATATCAGTATATCCACTAGTATTAAATCTAGGCATCTTAAAAGTTTTAATCAAATTATCATACTCTTTTTTACCAATATTACTATATAAAACAATATTAAGTATAGGATGAGATAAAAATTCAGTAGCAGAAACCGGACTATATAATTCATAAATATAATTATTAACATTACCCTCTTTAACTAAAGTTTTAATAAGGCCAATAGCCTCTAATTTACTTCTAGCATCTTCTACTTCATTAATAGTCATTCTAAGATTAGAAACAATTTTTTGATGAGTAAAATCAGAACTAACAATTGAAGAACTATCTAAGTCACTCCATAACAAAAAGTACAGCATCACCGCATCCATACCAATAGCAGGTAGATACAAACTAGTAATAATTTTTCTATCTTCATCATGTAAAATTGTCTTATTAATAACAACATAAGAATCAGCAGGTAAAAGAATATATTTTTTCATAAGTATCCCCTGTCCTCTCCACCTATATTGTATAATAAATTAATATAAAAGTAAAGAAAAAAGAAGTTAAAACTCCTTCTTTACAAATATCTTTCTTTTCCAAAATATAGTATCACTTCTATCATTAATATAATACCCAAAATAAATATTAGATTGTTATAACAAGTTATTAACGAACTTATAGTATTAAGAGAAATATGAACCAAAGATATTTTAATAATATCTCTCGTCTTAATATAGATATATCCATTAATAATACCAATAATAAAGGCAATAAAACCAGATAAAAAATTAAAATGTAATATAGCAAAAATAATACTAGTTATTATAATAACTTTCTCTTTATTATAAATAAAACATTCTACCTTAGGAATAAAACTCACTCTAAAAACAACTTCTTCAAATATAGGACCAATAATACCAGAAGTTAAAATATCTAAAAAAAGAAAAGTATTATTAGTATCATAAGTATATAAATTAAATCTATATAAAATCATGTTATAAATAATCGAAATAGAACTTCCCAACATAATATATATAAAATAATTATTCCTAATATTAAAAGAAACATTAATTATATTTTTCTTACTCAAAATATATATAATACTAAATATACTAAGTAAAATATTACCAATATAAATATTTTCATATCTATTAAATAAAATAATAGAAATAATAAGAATAAAATATTGAATAAATAAAACAATAAATATCTCTTTTAAAGATAACAATAAACATTTAATCACTTTCATAACTTTTTCAATAAAAAAATAAGATAGCTTTAAGTACATCTAGCTGTCTTATATAATTGTACTTCCTTTCTAAACTTTAACATTAGTAGCTGCTACCACATTTATAGCTTGTAAACCTTTAGCAGTTTCTATAAGATCAAATACAACAATTTGACCTTCAGACAATGTTTTATAACCATCTTGCTTAATAGCGGAATAGTGAACAAAAATATCTTCACCATTTTGATAATCAATAAAGCCATAACCTTTGTCGTTATTAAACCACTTGACTCTTCCTTGCATCTTTGACACCTCACTTTTCTGTTCTTTCTTACAAGAATATTATAATATACTGCTGACCTATTTTGCAAACAATTAAGTACGACAAAATTTGATAAAAATTCTTCTAAGTTGAACTTTATACTTACTCTTACCGCAAGCACATTAATCATATCATGTATATAATGTGAGGGATAAATATTTTAATAAATATTAAAAAATATCTTACAAAATAACCCGAGTTAACTATTTGTATACCAGAACAAAGAAGCAAATAAATTTGCTTTATGTCTCTTTACATTAATAACGATATTATTAAATGGAGAAAATTCTAATAGCAATATTAGAAGCATGCTTTTTTAAATCGTGTGAGGTTCACAAGATAGTAAATAATTTATATACATTACAAGAAAGACTTGTAACAAAATAGTACTAATTGAATCTCAAGATTCTATTATACAAAAAAGTGGAATTTTCTTCCACTTACTTAATTTCAATATTCATAATTTCAAGAATTCTATTTAAATCATTGACATTTTCAAAATAAATACTAACTTTTTTATTATCTACTTTTACTTTAGTACCAAGAATATCTCTTAGTTCATTTTCAATATGAAAATAATCAGTATCCATTTTTCTTCTAGTAATAGGCATTCTTTTTTTAATTTCTTCTTTTTTACTAATTTCCTCTAGTTCATGAACACTAATATTATCTTCAATAACCTTGTTTGCTAAATCAGTAACTTCATCTTCATCATTCATTTTAGATAATACTCTAGCATGTCCCATAGAAATTTCACCATCAAGAATTTTCTTTTGAACATCTTCAGGCAAATTTAAAAGTCCCAAAGTATTAGTAATATGACTTCTACTTTTACCAATTTTTTTTGCTAAGTCTTCTTGTCTAATATCTAAGTTATCAATAATTCCTTTATATGCCCAAGCAAGTTCAATAGCAGTAAGATTCTCTCTTTGAATGTTTTCAAGTAATGAGATTTCTCTCATTTCTTCATCAGAAAACTCTTTAACAATAGCAGGAATAGTTTCCATACCAGCAAGTTTACTAGCTCTAAGTCTTCTTTCACCTGCAATTAAGTCATAACCTTTAATGCTCTTTTTAACGATAATAGGTTGAAATACTCCATAGTTTTTAATAGATTCAGCAAGTTCATTAAGTGCTTCTTCATTAAAAGTTTTTCTAGGTTGGTATGGATTAGGTCTGATTTCATTAACAGGTATTTCTTTTACATCATTAGCAGGAGTATTTTCCATAATGTTACTTTCAAATGTATCAAAATCTAATACCTCGCTAGAGAATAATTCTTCAAGTCCCTTACCTAGGGCTTTCTTTTTCTGTTCCATTTCTTTCAATAACCTCCTTTGCTAGATTAAGATAAGCAATAGTACCTTTATTTCTAGGTTCATATTCAAGAATCGGTTTACCATGGCTTGGAGCTTCAGCCAACCTAACAAGTCTAGGAATAATAGTATTATATACTCTTTCTTTAAAGAAACCTTTAATACTTTCTATTACTTCAATGCCAAGATTAGTATTAGAGAACATTGTAAGTAAAACACCTTCAATATCCAAATTAGGATTAACTTTTCTTTGAGCAAGCATTATAGTATTGATAAGCTGCATAATACCTTCAAGTGCAAAATACTCACATTGAACAGGAATAAGAACAGAGTTAGCAGCAGCTAGAGCATTAGTAGTTAGAATACCAAGACTAGGAGGACAATCAATTAAAATATAATCAAAATTATCACTTACTTTGCCAAGTTCTTCTTTTAACCTAATTACTCTATTAAATTTTTCACCACTCTCTTTTGCCTTTCTCTCTAATTCTATAAGTTCCATATCGACACCAGCCAAATTAAGATAAGCCGGAAGAAGATAAAGGTTCTTACTCTTTGTTTTAATAATAGATTTCTCTATAGTTTCCTTTTTTGTTAATACTTCATAAATACTACTAGATATATCATTCTTATCAATACCAACCCCAGTAGTAGCATTTCCCTGTGGATCAAGATCAACAAGCAATACTTTTTTATCTAAAACACCTAAAGATGCTGCTAAGTTTATACTAGTAGTAGTTTTACCAACACCACCTTTTTGATTTACAATTGCAATAATTTTTCCCATCAGTTTCACCTTATTTTCCTCAAATATAATTGTATCAAAAAAAATTAAAAAAAGAAAGGGTTTTATTTACTTTTTTAGAGTTCGCACTTTGTTGCTCACTTATTTTTAAAGCCCAAGGTCTTTAAAAAATAATTCAAAGCCATAAAGTCTTTGAATTAACGATTATTTTTAGTATATAACTTTTTTTAAGTATCAAATATCAAAATATATTTGTAAAAATATAAAATTTATAGTAGAATACTAAGTAAGAAGGAGGAATTTTATGAATAAGAAAACATTATATACAATATTAATTATTATTTTTATTGTAGTTATCCTATTCTTTTGTTTAAGATATTATTATAAAGAAAAAGAAACCAATATAAATCTTTCTAATAATAATTCTAAAGAAAGTATAAAAGAAAATACTATTAACGAAAACAATACAACTAAAGAAGAAAAAGAAATTATTCCTAAAAAAGAAGAAAACAATTCAGATAACAAAATACCAGAAGAAACCATAATAAAGGATGAAGATATAGCGGTATCAAAAGATAAAATTACTATAATAGATGAATCAAAAGATACTGCCTGTGCTTCAGCAATAGAATATTATTATGAAGATAACAATTATAAATATTATTTTACATGTATAAAAAGTGGAAGCATCTTTGTTATAGTAGATGGTAAGAAATATAATATTAAAGAAGCATTAAATAATAAAGTAGTAACCATGGCTGAACTTGAATCAAATGGTTTTAAACCGCTTAAAGAAGAAAAGAATCTTCAAAAATACTAATTAATTAAAAATAACAAAATAACAAAATGTTGAGTTATAATACATATGTTACAAATTTAATATAAAAAAAGATACCATTCTGGTATAATTAAGTTGACGACAAAAATTATACAGAAAGAGTGGTATCTATGAAGATTATAACAGAAGAAATGAGATTTAGGAAGAGATTATGTGAATTTGCTTTAAAATATGGTCTAGAGAAATTAAAAATAACAAAATAACAAAATTACTTGACATAATCAAAATAAAAATATATAATAAAATAGCATTTGACTTGGAGGTGTATTATATAATGAAAAGAACATATCAACCTAATAATAGAAAAAAAGCTAAAAAGCACGGTTTCTTTAGTAGAATTAAAGGTAATGTTTTAAAAAGTAGAAGAGCAAAAAAAAGAAAAAAATTATGCGCATAAAACATAATTTTGTTTTCTTTTTTTCTTTTTACCAAAAAGGAATATACTATGAAAAAAATTGAAATAATAAAATCATCTCGTGAATATACAGATATAATAAATAATAGTAGAGCAAAAAAAAGTAAATACTTTAGTGTTTACTATCGAAAAAATAATAAAAGTAACAGATATGGAATAACCGTTCCTAAAAAGACAGGACCAGCAGTTACTAGAAATAAAATTAAAAGAAGGGTAAAAAACATTATTGATAACAATAAAAAAGTCGTGCATAATGGTTATGACTATGTTATAATTATTAAGAAAGGTATATTAGAATTAACATATAAAGAAATGGAAAAAGAATTGTTAAAACTAATAAGTATAGGTGATAAAATTGAATAACAACAAAAAAACAATAAAAATATTATTGCTAATATTAAGCTTGGCAATGCTAACAGGATGTACCAAAACTCTTACTGGAGAGGATAAAAAGCCAGTCAAATATGAAGAAACAGGTAAAGCACTTACAGAAAATGTATTATGTAGACCTACAGATGAAAATGTAGTTAACATATATAAAGAAAATAATGTGGACATTGATAAATTACCAAAATGTGAGACATTTAAACCATTTTCTGAATACGAAGGGCTATGGACAACAATATTTGTAAAGCCACTAGCCTGGGCTATAATAAATATAGGATTATTACTTGAAAAAATAGGCCTAGGTAAAGGATTAGCTAATGGATTTGCTATAGTAATATCATGTTTAGTAATAAGATTGATACTTTATCCATTAACTAGAAAAACTGCAATGCAATCAGAAAAGTTGAAAGAAGTTCAACCTCAATTAGAAAAGTTGGAAAAGAAATATAAAGATAAAACAAGTGAAGAAGACCAAAAAAGAAAAGCCGAAGAAATGATGGCAATATATTCAAAAAATAAAATTAATCCATTATCAAGTTGTCTACTATCATTCATTCAAATACCATTATTGTTTGCTTTCTTAGAGGCAATTAATAGAACACCCGTTATATTTGAAAATAAATTTCTAAAGTTAGATATGGGTACAACAATTTCCCATGGAATAATGTCAAACTTATGGTATGCATATATTATATTCTTATTATTAATACTTGCAACTTCATATTTTTCATTTAGAAAAACTTTAAAAGATCAAACAGCAATGGCAAAACAAATGAAGGGAACAATTTACTTTATGTTAGCAATGATTTTAGTAGCAGCATTTAGTTTACCAGTAGCACTTGGAATCTATTGGATAACTTCATCACTATTTACCATACTACAAAATATGCTTGTAGAAAGAAAGAAGGCTAAGAAGTAATGAATAAGTATTATTATGAAGGAAAAACAAAAGAACAAGCAGAAGAGTTAGCACTAGAAGAATTAAAAGTATCAAAAGAAGATTTAATAATCAACAGCGCAGAAGAAAAAAATAACTTATTAAAAAAATCTGTAAAAATAGAAGTTCTAAATATGAATGAAATAGTAGCTTTTATTAAAGACACTATAAATGAAATAATAAAGAAAATGCATGCTGAAGCAAATCTTGAAGTAAGAAGAAGAGAAAATAGTATATCAATTACAATATTCTCAGACAATAATGCTTTATTAATTGGAAAAAACGGTAAAAATATATCGGCTTTACAACTTTTAATAAGACAAATGGTTAATTCAAATTTAAAAGAACCATTATCAATAGTAATTGATGTAGGAAATTATAAAGAAAAAAGAGCTAGAAACATAGAATATCTAGCAAAAAAATTAGCAAGAGAAGCATATAAAACAAAAACAGAAATAACTATGGATAGCATGAATTCTTATGAAAGAAGAATTGTTCATTCAGCGTTAGCAGATGATAAATACGTTTATACTGAATCTATTGGTGAAGAACCAAACAGAAAAGTAGTAATTAAACTAAAAGGAGAGTAATCTTCTTTTTTCCTTTGCATAAACATATAATATCACATTAGAAAGGAAGTGAATAAATGAAGTATATAGAAAAAATAAGTAAATTATTTAATATAGATGAAATATATATAGGCCTAATATTAAAAACAATAATTATAATTTTTTTGATATTAGTAGTAGAAAAAATAGGTATAAGAATAATAAAGAGAACAAGAGATAGTAAAAAAGAATACAATTATACTAAAAAATATAAATTAATCATAAGAATTATAATCTTATCGGCAATAATAATAGTATGGGGAAAATATATCAAAAACTTTTTGACATTAATAAGTTTAGTATCAGCAGCATTTACTATAGCAATAAGAGATTTAATATTTAATTTTTTTTGTGGAATATATATAAAGATAGTAAAACCATTTATAGTAGAAGATAGAATAGAAATAAATGGCTATAAAGGAGATGTAGTAAATATTAACACCATGAATTTTGAAATATTGGAAGTATCAAATGTTGATACAACAGGTCAAAGCACAGGAATCATAATTCATTTACCAAACTCTATAATCTTTAACTATCCCTTAAAAAATTATAACAAAGCCTTTAAATATATATGGGATGAGATAACAATTAGAATACCATTAGATTATGATGTAAATAAAGCTAAAAAAGTATTATATAAAATAGTAAATTCAAATGAAATAATAAAAAAAATACCACCAAAATTAAAAAAACAAATAAATAATGTATCAAATAGTTATCGAATATACTATAATCAGTATGATCCTATAATATATACCAAAATAAATGAAGATCATATAGAATTGCAAATAAGATACTTAATTCATCCTAAAAAAGCAAGATATGTAGAATCAATAATATCCAGCGACATATTATTAGCATATAAAAATGGTGAAATAGAAATATACAAATAATTGTAAAAAAAAATTAACAAAGTAAATAATTACTTTTATTTTTTTGTATCTTGTGGTAAAATACTATGGAAGAAAGAAGGAAACCATATGGAAGATACAATAGTAGCAATATCAACATCAGTTGGCGAAGGGGCTATTTCAATAATAAGATTAAGTGGTCATGATGCCTTAAATATAGCAAGTAAAGTATTTACAAAAGATTTAACAAAAGTAGATTCACATACCATACATTACGGTTTTATTACAAGCAATAATGAAAAAATAGATGAAGTATTAGTTAGCGTTATGAAGGCTCCTAAAACATTTACTCGTGAAGATATAGTAGAAATAAATTGTCATGGTGGTATAGCCACAACTAATAAAGTATTAGAAGTATTATTAGAAAATGGTGCAAGATTGGCAGAACCAGGTGAGTTTACAAAAAGAGCTTTTTTAAATGGTAGAATAGATTTACTTGAAGCGGAAGCTACAATGGATCTAATATCATCAAAAGCCGAATCCGCTAGAAAAATATCTATAAATACTTTAACAGGTGAAACATCTAATTTAATTAAAAATTTAAGAAGTGAACTAGTAAAAATAATTAGTAATATAGAAGTAAATATAGACTATCCTGAATATGAGGATATCGAAGTATTAACAAATGAAAGTATATTACCAGATATAAAAAAATTCAAAGAAAAATTAGAAGAAATTATAAAAAAATCAGAAGATAGTAAAGTAATTAAAGAAGGAATAAGAGTAGGTATTATAGGAAGACCAAATGTAGGAAAAAGTAGTCTCTTAAATTCGCTGCTAGAAGAAGAAAAAGCAATAGTTACAGATGTTCCTGGCACTACAAGAGACATAGTAGAAGGTTCTTTAATCGTAAGTGGAATACCACTAAATATAATTGATACAGCAGGAATTAGAAAGACAGAAGACACTGTAGAAAAAATAGGCGTTGAAAAAAGTTTAAAAATAATTGATACTTCAGATTTATTAATTTACATTTTAAATAATAATGAAGAAATAACTGAAGAAGAGAAAGAAATATTAGAAAAAACAAAAAACAAAAAAAGAATAATAGTAGTAAATAAAATAGACTTAAAAACAAAATTAAATAAAAAATTATTAGATAGTTATATAGAAATATCAGTAAAAGAAAACATTGGTATTGATAAAATAAAAGACGAAATAAAAAGATTATTTAACATAGGTGAAATATCTACTAACGATATGACATATTTATCTAACGCTAGAAGTATAGCCTTATTAAAAAAATCTTTAAATAATATAAATGATGCAATAAATGAAATAAATAATAATAATCCAATAGATATAGTAGAATTAAGTCTAAAAGAATCATGGAATAATTTGGGAGAAGTAATTGGCGAAACATATACCGATGAATTACTTGATGAATTATTTAGTAGATTTTGTTTAGGAAAGTAGGTGTAAATATGGACTATGAAATAATAGTAGTAGGAGGTGGTCATGCTGGTTGTGAAGCTGCCATGGCCTCTGCTAGAAAAGGGCATAAAACATTATTAATATCAGGTAGAATAAATAACATAGCAACAATGCCATGCAATCCTTCGATAGGAGGCTCTGCTAAAGGAATAATAGTAAGGGAAATAGATGCTTTAGGCGGAGTAATGGGTGAGGTAGCTGACAAAACATTAATCCAAATGAAAATGCTAAACTATGCTAAAGGTCCCGCTGTAAAATCTCTTCGTGCACAAGCAGATAAAATAACATATCCAAAAGAAATGTTAAAACTATTAAGAGAAGAGCCTAATTTAACAATAAAAGAAGCTATGGTTGAAAACTTAATAGTAAAAGATAATACAGTTTATGGTGTTGTACTAGAAGATGGAACAAATATAACTTCAAATATAGTAATATTAACAACTGGTACTTATCTAAAATCAGACATTTTAATAGGAAATACCAGAACTAGAAGTGGTCCCCATAATGAAAAACCATCAATGCATTTATCAGACAATCTAAAGAAATACGGTTTCAAAATACTAAGGTTAAAAACAGGTACACCACCAAGAATTGATCGAAGTACAATTGATTTTACTAAAACAAAAAGAGAAGATGGTGATAAAAACTATTATACATTTTCTCATACTAACGAGCCAGTATATGATATCAATAATCAAGAACCATGTTATTTAATATATACAACTGAAGAGACTAAAAAAATAATTCACGATAACTTAAATAAATCGAGCATGTATGGTGGATTAGATGATATAACAGGAGTCGGTCCAAGATACTGTCCATCAATTGAAGATAAAATGGTAAGATTTAGCGATAAAGAAAAACATCAATTATTTTTAGAGCCTGAAAGCCTTTATTATGATGATATTTATATCCAAGGATTTTCTACAAGTATGCCAAAAGAAATACAAGAAAAGATGGTTCATTCATTACCAGGATTAGAAAAAGCTAGAATATTAAGATATGCTTATGCAATTGAATATGATGCTATATATCCAACACAGGTAAAACCAAGTCTAGAAACAAAAGTATTAAATAACTTATTTACTGCAGGGCAAATAAATGGTACTAGTGGTTATGAAGAAGCAGCCTGTCAAGGTTTAATAGCGGGAATAAATGCTGGATTAAAATTAGAGAAGAAAGACCCACTAATACTAAAAAGAAACGAGGCCTATATAGGAGTTTTAATAGATGATCTAGTAACTAAAGGAACAAAAGAACCATATCGTATGTTAACTTCAAGAGCAGAATATCGCTTGTTACTAAGACATGATAATTCAGATTTAAGACTAAGAGAATATGGCCATCAAGTAGGATTAATAACTGGAGAAAAATACAAAAAATTTATTAATAAGAAAAACAGTATTGAAGAATTAAAGAACAAATTAAAAGAAATAAAAATAATTGTTGATAATGAAAAAAGAAGAGTAGGAATATCGGTATATGACTACTTAAAAAATCCAACTTCTAACCTAAAAAATATAATAGAAGAACATAATTTAGATATAAATTATCCACAGGATGTTATTGAAGAAGTAGAAATACAAATTAAGTATGAAGGGTATATTAAAAAGATTGAAAGAGAAGCTGAAAAAATGCTAAAGAATGAAGAAAAACAAATTCCAACAAACATAGACTATGACAAAATTCCAAATTTGGCTAGTGAAGCAAGACAAAAGTTAAAAGAAGTTCGTCCATTAAATATTGCTCAAGCAATAAGAATAAGTGGTGTAAATCCTGCTGATATATCAATATTATTAGTATATTTAAGGAAACAATACAATGAATAAAGAAGAATTTATTAGTGAATTAAAAAAAATAAATATAGAACTAACCAAACAACAATTAACATTACTAGAGGAATATTATATTATTTTAAAAGATGAAAACGAAAAATATAATTTAACAAGAATAATTGAACAAAATGAAGTATATTTAAAGCATTTCTATGATAGTTTAACAATAAATAAAATAATAGATATATATAGTCAAAACATATGTGATTTAGGTTCAGGTGCTGGTTTTCCTGGCCTAGTATTAGCAATATGTTTTCCAAAAACTAAAATAACATTAATAGAATCAAATGGTAAAAAATGTTATTTTCTAAATTTAGTAAAGGAAAAACTAAAATTAAATAATGTTATCGTGATAAATGAGCGTAGCGAAGATTATGCCCAAAAAAATAGAGAAAAGTTTGATATAGTAACAGCACGAGCAGTAGCTCCATTAAAGCATTTGTTAGAGTATGGAATACCATTATTAAAAGTAAATGGCAATTTTATAGCAATGAAGGCTAATGTCGAAAATGAAGAACAAAATATTGAAAATTATTTAAACAAATTAAGCATCCAAGAGAAAAAAAGAATAATATTTAATTTACCAGTAGAAAATAGCTTAAGAACAATAATTATGTATACGAAGACAAAAAAAACAGATAAAAAATACCCAAGAAGATATAATGAAATACTAAAAAAAGAAATATAAGAGACATACTAGTTTCTTCTTTTTTTAATAACAATACAAAAAAATTACAAAATAACTTGTAAAATCTACAAAATTATAGTATTATTATATTAGAGTAGGAAAGAAGAAATTAAAAGAGGGTGTATAACTATGAAAATGAATAAAGAAGTAGTAATGGTAAAACTTTCAGACATAATACCAAACAGATTTCAGCCAAGATTAACATTTGATGAAGAGGCATTAAATGAATTAGCAAGTTCCATAAAAGAGCATGGAATAATCCAACCATTAATATTAAGAGATTTAGGAAGCAAATATGAAATCATAGCCGGAGAAAGAAGATATAAAGCCTCAACAATTGCAGGTTTAACTGAAGTTCCAGCAATTGTAGGAACAATGGACGATCAAACCAGTGCAGAATTAGCATTAATAGAAAACATTCAAAGAAAAGATTTAAGTGCCATTGAAGAAGCAAAATCATATAAGAAAATACTAGATATGGGCAATTTTACTCAAGAAGAATTAGCAAAAAGAATGGGAAAAAGTCAATCAACCATTGCTAATAAAATGAGATTGTTGTCACTAACCAATGAAGTCCAGGTTGCTCTTATGAATAATTTAATATCTGAACGTCATGCAAGATGTTTATTACAAATAAAAGATGAAGATTTACAAAAGCAAGTATTAAATAAAATAATTAGTGAAAGAATAAATGTAAGGGATACTGATGAATATATTAAAAATCTACTTGGAATTACTAAAGAAACACCACCAATTTCAAATAGCAATGAACATAACATAGATTTAACAATTCCTATTGACAAGACGCAAAATCCACTATATGAAGCTAATGAGCCACCAACACATGAAGAACAAAAAAATCCAAATGTGTATACTCAAACTAAAAATATTGATTTTATAAATATAAATAGTTTAGATACACCAGAAGAAAATTTAAAAGTAGAAACGCCACAAAAGGAAAATGATAATATGATTCTAACTAATAATGAAATTCCTAAAATAGAAGAAAATAATAATGTAAATAATATATCAAAAATAAAATATGCAACAGCAATAAAACTAGCACAAGATGCAGTAGCAGATATTAAAAAGGCTGGCTATAATGTCTCATTAGAAGAAATTGATACAACAAATGACTATCAAATAATAATAAAATTACAAAAATAAGAATAAAAAAGACAAATATCACTCATAACTTAAAAGAAAGGGTGATATTTTTTATGAAAAAAATTATAATCATATTAACTTTAATTGTATCAACATTAATATATCTAGAAATTAAAAATAATGAAGTAGTAATACCAGATAGTGCCATTAGATTAAGAGTTATTCCAAATAGTAATACCTCAGTAGATCAAAATATAAAAAATAAAGTAAAAAAATATTTAGAAGAAAACACCTATACTTTGCTAGAAGAAGCAAGCGACTTAAAAGAAGCTCGAACTTTAATAAATGCAAATATAGAAAATCTAGATAATGACATAGGAAATATATTTAAAGAAAATAATTATGATATGAGTTATAAAATAAACTTTGGATATAATTATTTTCCTGCTAAAGAGTATCGCAATATAAAATATAAAGAAGGATATTACGAATCAATCGTAATAACTATTGGTAATGGAGAAGGAAATAATTGGTGGTGTTTTTTGTTTCCTAATTTATGCTTAGTAGATTTACAAAATAAAACAGACATAGAATATAAATCATGGTTAGTAAAACAAATAAACAAAATATTTTAAAAATCAATACATATATTTAGATAGGTGATAAGATTGAAAATAATAACAATATTTTTAATTGCAGTAAGTCTATCTATGGATGCTTTTTCATTAGCACTAATATATGGAACGCAAGGAATAGCAAAAAAAGACAAACTATTATTATCATTGATAGTAGGAGTATATCATTTCATAATGCCATTAATCGGTGTAATAATAGGAAATTTAATAACAAGCAAAATTCTAATAAATACTAATATTTTAGTGGGCATAATATTATCCCTAATAGCAGTAGAAATGATAATATCTAGTTTTAAAGAAACTAACAATAAATTTCTTTTAACATTTCCTAGCTATTTAATATTTGGATTATCTGTAAGTATAGATAGTTTAACAACAGGAATAGGATTATCATTAATAACCAAAAATTGCATTTTTTCATCAACTGTATTTTGCGTTACAAGCATGCTATTTACATATTTAGGATTAAATTTAGGAGACACATTAAATAGAAAGTATGGAAAAATATCAACCATATTAGGAGGAATGGTACTTTTCATATTAGGATTTTTATATATACTAAAATAATGTGTAAATAAAATGTAAAAACAATTATTATCATTGACTAAAACTCCATTAAAGAATACAATAAAGTAAAGAGTGGAGGAGTAAAATGCCAAAAATCAAAATAGAAGGGGGACATAAATTGTCGGGAACAATAGACATTTCAGGCTCAAAAAATAGTGTTGTAGCATTAATTCCCGCCGCAATACTATGTGATGAAATAGTAGAAATAAGTAATGTACCAAATATATCCGATGTAGATTCTTTAGAAGAAATTTTAACATATTTGAATGCAGATATCAAAAGAACAAAAGATAGTGTAGTAATAGATTCAAGTAAGATAATTAATAAAGAAATTCCCGAAGAAATGTCCCAAAAATTAAGAGCATCATATTATTTTATGTCATCACTATTGGGAAAATATAAACATGTAGAAATGTATTTTCCAGGTGGCTGCTCAATAGGTGAAAGGCCTATAGATCAAACATTAAAAGCCTATCGTGCATTAGGTGCAACAATAATAGAGGAAGAAAATAGATATACAATAACAGCAGAAGAATTAAAAGGAAACAAAATATATCTTGATATGCCGAGTGTAGGTGCCACAATCAATGCCTTACTAGTGGCTACTAAAGCAAAGGGAGTTACAACAATAGAGAATGCTGCCAAAGAACCCGAGATAGTAAATGTAGCTACCTTTTTAAATAATATGGGTGCCAAAATAAGAGGCGCAGGTACAGAAACAATTACGATCAAAGGAGTAGAACATCTTCATAAAGCCTTTCATGAAGTAATTCCTGATCGTATAGAAGCAGGCACTTACATTATTATAGGTGCACTATTAGGAGAAAATCTAAAAATTAAAAGAATTATCCCAACCCATGTAGAATCATTAACTTCAAAATTAATAGAAGCTGGCGCAGATATGGAAATAAAAGAAGATGAAATAATAATAAATGCCAAAGATAAGTATAAATCAGTAAATGTAAAGACACAACCATATCCGGGCTTTCCAACAGATTTACAGCAACCAATAATACCATTCCTAACCAGATGTCGTGGTACAAGTACTGTTGAAGAAACAATATATGAAAATAGATTTCAAAATATATATGACACGAATCGAATGGGAGCAAACATCATAGTAAAGAACAACAAAATAGCAAAAGTAAAAGGAATAACACCACTACATGGCAAAAATGTAACAGCAACAGATTTAAGAGGTGGTGCCTCTATGCTAATATGTGGTTTAATAGCGGATGGAATAACTCAAATAGATAATATAAAATATATTTTAAGGGGATACGATAACATATGTGAAAAGTTATCTAAAGTAGGTGCTAAAATAGAACTAATATAAATATAATTAATTAGGTGAATTATGAAAAAAATCATATTGGTATTAATTATATTCATAGCATGCTATTTTATATATAATTTAACAATAGATAAAAAAGTGTCATATCTGACACTAGGAGACATTTTATCAAAAGGAACAAATGAATATGGAGTATCAAATAATGGTTATAGCAACTATATAAGAGATTATTTAAAAGATAAAGGAATGTTAAAAGAATACAACAATACATTTACTTCAAATGACTATCGTATATTAGATATAATAAGAATATTATCATATAACGAAAAAAAAGATAATTATTCACTTAATAGACTTATAAAAGAATCTGATATAATTACAGTATCATTAGGGATGAGTGAAATATATAATAAAATTTTAAACAATAATCAAAATATATATACTTATATAGATTCACTAATTAATGATTATACAAAAATAATGAACTACATAAATAAGTTTCATCATCAAAAAGTAATAATTCTAGGATATTATAACGTTTTAGGAACAAAAGATGATATTTTTGATTATGCAAATTACAAATTAGAAATAGAGTGTCAAAAAAGAGAATTTATATATGTAGATTTATCAAAGATTCTAAGTAACAATCCTAATTATTTCTCAAAAAAAGATACTTTTGTGCCAAATTTAGAAGGATATGAAAAAATTTCTCAAATAATAGTTGAAAAAATGCAAAATAACTGATATAATATACCATGTAATTTTATTACTATGACATTTGTCATGGCGGAAGGAGAGAAAAAAATGAAAAAAAACATTCATCCAAATTATGTAGAAGCAACTGTAACATGTGCTTGCGGAAATACATTTAAAACAAAATCAACTGAAGAAAATATTCAAGTTGAAGTATGCTCAAAATGCCATCCTTTTTATACTGGAAAACAAACATTAGGTTCTAAAAAAGGACAAGTTGAGAAATTTAATAAAAAATTTGGTTTTGATACTCAAAAATAATGTGATTAATTCACATTTTTTTTATTTTGTAAAACATATCATAGATTTTTTATTAGAAATTTGATACAATTAATCTAGTGATGGAAATGAAAAAAGAAAAAATACAAAAGAAAATTAAAAAGCTATTAGCAGTAATTTACAAGAATAATTTACTAGAAGTAATATTTATTTTACTTAATTTAATAAATGCACTATTACTTCGTATAAACACAGTTAATAATGGATTAAGATATTCACCATTTATTATTGACTTATCCTTTTTACTAATAATTACCCTATTAGCCCAAAAAATAAAAATCAAAAAAAGAATATATTATTATATGACTATGACAATATTATTTACCATAATATGTATTGTAAATAGCATATATTACCATTACTATAGTTCATATGCCTCATTTTCAATAATTGCTAATATTTCTTTTGCCAGTGATGTAAAAGATGCCATATTTAAAAACGTTTTAAGAGTTCCAGATTTAATATATATTGCAGCACCAATAATATTATATTTATCTTATTATTATCTAAAAAAGAAAAATAAATTAGCAAAAGAAATTTCAGTTAATAAAAAGAAACTAAATAAAAGTGTTCTAATAACTATTTTAATTTTACTTATAAGTGGTGCTCTAACAATGCCACTAAGTTCTTGGAATAGATTATATAAATTATGGAATAGAGAATCAGTGGTAATGAATTATGGAATATATATATATCAACTGGATGACTTTTTTCAAAGCTTAACGCCTAAAATAAATAGTATTTTTGGACACGATAAATCTTTAAAAAAAGTTACAGACTATTATAAAGAACATCCTTATAAAAAAACAACTAATGAATATACAGATATATTTAAAGGAAAAAATGTTATTGTAATTCATGCAGAGAGTATGCAAACTTTCCCTATGGGTTTAAAGTTTAATGGAAAAGAAGTAACCCCTAATTTAAATAAGCTTGCAAAAGAAGGAATATTTTTTAACAATTTTTATGCTGAAGTGGGAGTAGGAACAAGTAGTGATAGTGAGTTTACTTTTAATACATCTTTAATGCCATCAACAAAAGGAACAGCCTTTGTAAACTATTTTGATAGAGAATATGTTGCTATACCAAACTTATTAAAAGATAAAGGTTATTATACATTTAGTATGCATGCAAATACTGGTGACTTTTGGAATAGAAACAATATGTATAAAGCATTAGGATATGATGATTTTTATAGTAAAGAATCATATGTGATTGACGAAACGATAGGCTTAGGTTTATCAGATAAATCATTTTTTAGACAATCAGTAGAAAAAATAGAAAAAATAAAAGAAACAAAAGATAGTCCATTTTATGGCCTGTTAATAATGCTTTCTAATCATACACCTTTTGATGATGTTGATTTAATGGAAGAATTTGATACTACAATATCAGTTGATACTGGTTATAGCACTATAACAAGAGATTATCTTGAAGGAACAACAATGAATAACTACTTAAGGTCTGTTCATTATGCAGATTCTGCTATTGGAGAATTTATTAAAGAGTTAAATAAAAAGAAACTATTAGATAATACCGTTTTGATAATATATGGAGATCATGATGCAAGACTAAGTTATAATGACTTTAATTTATTATATAATTATGATGCTATTGAAAACAAAATAAGAACTGAAGAAAATGATAAATATAGACCATATAACAAATACGATTATGAGCTCGATCGAAAGGTACCGTTAATAATTTGGACTAAAGATAAAAAATATAATATTGAAGTAGATATTCCGACTGGAATGATAGATGTATTACCTACTATTGGTAATATGCTAGGAATACATAGTGATTACCAAATAGGTCATGATATATTTAGTTTAAAGGATAAAGATAACACTGTAGTTTTTGTTGATGGCTCATTTTTAACATCAAAAGTATATTATAATGCACCAAAAGCAGAAATATATGATATAATTAAAGAAGGAGTGGGTGAAGAATACATAAAAGAAAGAGCAGACTATGCTACAGAAATAATAGAAGTATCTAATGATATTATTTCTTACAATCTAATAAAAGAATTAAAAAGTGGTATTAATAAAAGTAACTAGCAGTATGGGAGGAAGATTAAAAATGCTAAAGTTTATAGTATGCGAAGATGACGCAGAAGAATTAAATATTGCAGTACAAACAATTACCAAATCAATGATGAAATATGCCGACATTGAATATAAGGTAGAAAAATTTCAAAGATATAATGAAAAATTAGAAAAAATAATAAATGAACCATTTGATACAAAAATTTATTTACTAGATGTTGAATTACCAGTAGTAGGAGGTTTAGAAATAGCCTCAAGAATAAGAGAACAAGATGATAAAAGTTATATAGTATTTATAACAGCCCATCCAGAATGCAAAAATGATATATTCTTTTCAAGATTAGAAGCTATTGATTATGTTGAAAAAAGCGCAATATATCCCCAAAGAGTAGAGGACACCATAAGGTATATAATAGATAGACTTTTAAGGAATAGAGTACTAACATTCAATTACAAATATACAACATACAAAGTTTTATGTAGGAATATAACTTACATAGAAAAAGATCCATCTGGATCAAAATGTATTATTCACTTTATGAATGATAAACCAAAACATACACTCAAAACAATAACAAGTATGGAAAAAGAATTATCACCATTATTTTATCGTTCACATAAAGCATGTTTAGTTAATTTAGAAAATATAAGTAAAGTTGAATATGCAAAATTCACAATCCACTTCAAAAATGGTGCGTCAACTACCTTGTTGAGTGCTGGATGTAGAAAGGGGTTGAGACAACGTGTTGGAAGTTTTGAAGATATTTTTGAGTAGTATCTTTATGATGATATCAGTCCATGTCTTTGGATTAGTAACATCAAAAGAGGAATCAAAGAAGAACATAAAATTAAAAAACATACTAATATTAATACTCTTTGCTATATTACATACAATAATAAATTTATATTTAGATAGTTCTATAAAAACACTTGCAATATGTTTGCTATATACAATGTATTTTTATATAATCTTTGATAAAAAAGTATATAAATCTATCTTTTCATCAGTGTTATATATAATATTGTTAATTATACCAGATTTATTAACATTAACAATAATAACCAAAATATTAAATATGAGTAAAGAATGTTATCACATACATATTGCTGGAAGTATTTTAGGAAATATAATAATTAGTATAATAATGATAATAATGGTATGCTTATTGAGAAAGCCTATTAAAAAAGTAGTTAATTACAAACTATCTAGTAATATGAAGATTATTATGGTATCAGTGCTAACATTAGCAACTATTACAGTATTCTTTTATAGTTTAATTAGTAATTATCGTCAAAATAATAATATTTTTGCTTATTTATTATTGATTGGTACATTAATGATTATGTTATTTTATCTAATTAGGCAAAAGATGGAGAACGAAAATATGTTTAAGAAATATGATGATTTATTAACAATAATGAAAAACTACGAAAGTGATATTGAAGAACAAAGAACAATTAATCACGAATCCAAAAATGAACTATTAACTATAAGAAGTAAATTATCTGAGGAAAATGATAAGGAATTATGTAGTTATGTTGATAGCATTATTGGAGATAAGAAAAGTGTTAATAGTGCAAAATTCTCTAAATTTAAATATTTACCATCTAATGGTTTGAAAGGCTTTTTCTATTATAAATTTATTGAAGCCGAGAAAAAAGGAATAAAAGTTTCATTAAATATATCTAAACTAGTTGAAAATAGTTATTTAGGAGATATGAAAACTAAAGATTTTAAAGACTTAACTAGAATAATAGGAGTATACTTAGATAATGCTATTGAAGCAGCAAGTACTTCTAAAGATAAAAAATTAGGAATAGAAATATATGAAGTCAAAGGTATTATACAAATTATAATTTCAAATACTTATGATAATGCCATTGAAAAAGATAAAGTTGGTAATGAAAGATATAGTACTAAAGGTAAAAATAGAGGTCATGGGTTATTATTAGTAAAAAGAATTTTAAATGAAAATAACAGAATAACTTCTGAAACTAAAATAACTGATAGCTTGTATATTCAAACTATCAAAATAAATGAAAAATAAATAAAAAAAGAATCAGCTTGCGGTATCTTTGATTCCTTTTTTATTGTTTTAGTTTAAAAGGCTATTTTAATAAACTTTTTGGCATTTTAGGCTCATCCGTATACCAAACTAAACAAGCTTTAGTACCTGCTTTAGCAGATAATGAACCGATCCAATTCAACAATCCAGCAAACATCTTTTTACCTCCTAATCCTATATTTTTCCAACTCAACGATAAGTAACAATATAGTTCTTATAGTTATCGTATGGCAATTGAAACATCCTGTATACAAAAGGATGGATCATCAAACTTGCATCTAGTAGTCCAAAGCACAAGAATGAACTAGCAACACTATTTTTAAGTAAAATAATAAATATCAAATATATCATACTTGTTATTATAGTCATAACTTTATACCTTTTTCTTTTATATTTATTTATAAGTGGTCTTTTATATGTATCAGCAGGAGCATATCTTACAAGTGTAATAAAAGCTATAATACTAATAATATATTTTACATATATATTAACATCAACATATTTACATATAGTAGCAGTACCAATAAAAAGTACACCAGATATGATATAGCAGTGCCAACTTTTCTTAGCATGCATACCAAAAGCTGTAGTTCTTATTATGTTGTAACACAACAATATACAGAGAACTTCCTTAAAAATATTTAAAACTAATGAAATACCAAATATAACAATTGTTTTAGTAAAAGTAATATAAAGTGCTTCAAGACCATAGCTAATTTCTTCTAGTTTATCATCATTATATTCTGGATATTTATTTTTAATATTAATCATAGCAGCGCTTAAAATTTTTTCTCTCATATTTTTACCTACAAATCAAGTATATCACTAATGCAGTAGCAGAAAATAGAAACTAATAAAACAAATTAATCAAAATAATTAACATTTTTTATGTTAACTATTGAGTAACCGACACTTTGTTTTGACTAAAAAAAATATTACTTGTAATATAGCAAAAAAGATAGTATAATTAAATAGAGGTGGAAGATAAAGTGGAACTATATCAATATATAATCATAATGGTAGTCTTATTAATAATAGCCCTTGCCATTGTGAAAATGAATAAAAAGAATATTAAATTAGAATTTAATAAATTAGTTGATTTACTAGGAGGTAAAGATAATATTCTTGATACCGAAGTAGAAATGTCTAGATTCAAAGTAACATTAAAAGATATAACTAAAGCAAATAAGGAAGGAATTCTGAAATTAGGAGCTAAAGGTGTTGTTGAAATAGATGACCAATTAAAAATAATTCTAGGATCAGATGCTAAAAAATTAAAAAAATATATAGATGAATTAAAATAAGAACTTATGTAATTACAAAAAATTACAAAAAGTTCTTTTTTTCGACTTAATTCGACAAAAATCGACAAAGTAAAGTCGTATAATTGTTTTGAAGGTGGTAGAATGAATTTATTTATAATAAAAGATATAATATTAAATTTAATATTAATTACATTTCCTATATTAGTATATTTAGTTTTAGTTTGCTATCGAGAAAATATAGATAATAACAATAAAGATACGTTGTTAACAATAGCTTTAATTACATCGTTATATTTATGCTTAAAATATATTCCTAGTGAAATAAATACCAAAGTATTATTATTTTGTAATATTCCAATAGTAATAGCCTACATGAAAAAGAAACATTATTTAGGTATATTTTTATCAATCATAAATGTTTTATATAGTTATTATGTTCTAAATATAGAGGTAATCATAATGATTATAAAATATGCATCATATCTAGGTTTATACTTATGTGCTAGAAAAAAGAATCTTACCAGTGGTTCATTTATATTATCAATAGCTATAATTCAGGGCTTCTTTCTATCATTTGAATATTTTTTTAAAGACATAAAAGTATCAGTAAATGATTTTGTATTATTATTAATAATAGTTTTTATCTATTATTTTGCAACATTTTCTATTCTATATTTATTTAAAGTAATGGATAAAATAGAATCACTAAACACTACAATTAAAATGTTAGAAAAAGATAAAAAAATAAAAGATGCATTATTTAAATTAACTCATGAAATAAAAAATCCATTAGCAGTTTGTAAAGGATATATAGATATGATTGATTTAAATAAAGAGGAAAAAGCCTTAAAATATATTAGTATAATGAAACAAGAAATAAATAGAAGCCTAAATATTATAAGTGATTTTGTCGAGTATAATAAAATTAAAGTAGTGAAAGAGCAAATAGATTTAAACTGTCTATTAGATGATGTTTATGATTCTTTTAAAATACTTATGACTAATAAAAAAATAAAGTTAGAATATAAAAATCGTAATGATCAAGAAATTTATTTTAATGGAGATTATGAAAGATTAAAACAAGTAATTATAAATATATTAAAAAATGCCTGCGAAGCCTGTACAGAAAATGGTAAAATAGAAATATCTTCCAATCTATATAAAAACTATTTAGACATATTAATCGAAGATAATGGAATAGGAATGGATGAGGAAACATTAAAGAATATCAAAGAAATGTTTTATACTACTAAACAAAATGGCACTGGATTAGGAGTAGCCCTATCAAATGAGATAATAAAATCCCATAATGGAGAATTATTATTTACATCAGAACTGAATAAAGGTACAAAAGTGACAATAAGATTACCATATTAGTGATCTTATTGTTTTAATATTTATAAATATCTGCTATAATATATAATGGTGATTTTATGGAAGATATATTTTTAAAGAATTTACCATCTCTAGATCTTCATGGCTTTGATAGAGAAACAGCACGCGTAGCTACCGAAGATTTTATAGATGAAAATATAATACTAAAAAATGATAAAATATTAATAATACACGGTAAAGGGCTAGGAGTAGTAAGAAAATCAGTTCATAATGTATTAAGTAAAAGAAAAGAAGTAACAAAATATCATACCGATAACTTAAATGATGGATGCACAATAGTTTATTTATCTGTTGACAACTAATTATCTCTATGCTATAATAAATTACAATTTTAGGGAAGATATTATATGCTAAATAAAGAAATAATTAAACAGATAAAAGAAATAAATACCATCATAAAAGAAATCATACTGCTAATATTTTTGTTAATAATATGTTTAATAATATTCATTGTTGAATTAATATAATATCACCAAAATAGGGAGGTTTTATATAATGGAAGATGAAAGACAAATAAATTGGTTAAGCTTATTTATTAAAATAATAATCATATTCATATTTGCTATAATATTAATATGGTTAGTATCAAAAATAATAAATAGTAGTAAACCATCAGAGACATTTAAAAACAATATTAATAATATGGAAGAAGTAGCAGTTTCTTATTTTAAAGAAATAGATTTACCACAAGAAAAAGGAAAAAGTACTAAAATAACATTAGAGGAAATGATAGAAAAAAAATTAATTGTTTCTATCAATGAAAATAAAAAATCAACTTGTGACGTAAAAAAAAGTTACTCCAAAATAACTAGAAATAAAAAAGATTATAAAGTAGAAACTACTTTAGTATGTGGCAAAGAAAAAGATACCATAACAAGAAAATTTAGTTTTAAAGATTGCAAAAACTGTAATACAAAAACAGAAACTAAAGATAACACAAATAAGGATACTAACAAAGATACAACCAGTACTAACACTAGCACAAACACTACAAAAACAACATATTACGAATATGTAAAAGAAACAACAACATATAGTAAATGGGCAAAAGGCAAAAAAACTGGCGATAATATAGAAAATAAGTATGAGTATTATAGTACTGCAACTGAAGAATACTACACATTAGGAGCGGTATCTAAAAACAGTGCATCAGCTTCTTACACAATAAAATTAGATAAAGTTCCAAATAAAGATTACTACTTTACTATAGTTAAAGAGGTAGAATTCCTATCAAATAATGAAAAAGAATTCTTATCTAGTAATAATACATCAATATCTAAAGGAACAAAAATAAATAAATTACCAGATAGTATTAAAAATTATTCATTAACTGAAGACAATTTTACATATAAATTATCTCCATACTATCGTAAAGGAGCTTTCTACATAGATGTTACATTAAATGATATAAATACAACTATATCATCTTATAATAATGTATACTTTGTACCATTAAAAGTAACAGTTAAATTTATGTCTCCTAAAATAACAGAAGAAAAACCATCAGGAGATTATGATACCATAACATACTATCGTTATGTTGAAAAAAATAAAGAAATAAAATGGTCAACAGAAACATCATTAGAAGGATATACTAAAACAGGAAATACAAAAACAGAATAGAACTTCAATAGAAGTTCTATTTTAATATTTTATCAACAATACCATAGTTTAAAGCCTCCATGCTATCCATAAAATAATCCCTTTCCGTATCATTATCAATTGTAGTAATATCTTTACCAGTAACTTCGGCTAAAATTTTATTAAGTTTTTTCTTAAGTTTTAATATCCTTTCAGCGGCAATTTTAATTTCTGTTGCTTGGCCTTGTGCTCCTCCAAGTGGCTGGTGAATCATAACTTCTGCATTGGGAAGAATACATCTTTTACCTTTTTTACCAGCAGCCAATAGAAAAGCAGCCATTGATGCCGACATTCCCACACAAATTGTGGATACATCACTTTTAATAAAATTCATTGTATCATAGATAGCCATACCCGCAGTAATAGAACCACCAGGAGAATTAATATACAAACAAATATCATCACTATTTAAACTATCTAAATATAAAAGCTCTGCTACCACAACATTAGCAGTATTATCATTAATTTCTCCATTCAAAATAATAATTCTATCTTTTAATAATCTTGAATAAATATCATATGCTCTCTCGCCCATATCATTCTTTTCAATAATCGTAGGAATTAAATTCATAATTAGTCACCCATAATTAGTATAATATATAGATAGTCTATTCATAACAAAAAAAGTATGACAAAATATAACAAACTATGATATAATAATAATATAGACTATCCAAAAGGAGGAATAATATGGAAACAATAATAATAACTTTGGATAATAATAAAAAGAAAGAATATGTAAAAGGAATAAAATTAAAAGAGATAATTGAACAAGAAAAAGATAAATTAACAAATACCGTAGTAGGAGCCCTTTATAACAATAATATGATTGACTATGAAGAAACACTAACTAAAAATGGTAAACTATATATATATGATTTAAATACCAAAGAAGGAAATAAAATCTATGAAAAAGGATTACTTTATCTATTTGAAGTATCAGCAGTTGAAGCTTTAGGAAAAGATACTCAAATAATAGTTAAACATTCAATTGATAAAGGAATTTATTGCAAAGTAAATAAACCATTAACTGCTGAAGATATAACAAAAATAAAAAAGATAATGAAAGAAAAAATAAAAGAAAATATACCTTTTACAAAAATAGAAACATCTAAATCAGATGCCATAGCATATTTCAAGAATAAAAAAAGAGAAGATAAAGTAAGAACATTATTCTATATAAAAACAAATTTTGTAACCCTATATAAACTAGGAGATACCTATAACTATATAATTGGAGACCTTCCATATACAACAGGTTCTTTAAAATATTTTGACCTATCGTTAATTAAAGACCATGGTGTCGTAGTAAGATTCCCATCAATATATGATAATAATAAAGTAGTAAAATATACCCATCATGAGAATTATTTCAATAGTCTTGAAGAATATGGAACATGGGGAAACAATTTAAATATAAACAATCTAGGAGAATTAAATGAATTTATAACTAATAATAATGCTGGAGATATCATTCAGTTATCTGAAATAATGCAGGACTATAAATTACTTAGTATCGCAGAGCAGATAGTTTTAAATAAAGATGACTATAAAGTAATATTATTATCAGGACCATCAAGTTCAGGTAAAACAACTAGTGCCATGAAATTATCTTTATATTTAAGAAGTCTAGGATTAAATCCCACTCATCTATCATTAGATGACTATTTCTTAGAAAGATCAGAAACTCCATTAGGGCCAAATGGTAAGCCGGATTTCGAGTCTCTTAATGCTATTGATGTAAAATTATTTGATAGTCAAGTTAGTAAAATGTTAAAAGGAACTAAAGTAACAGTACCAACATTTAACTTTATTGAAGGAAAAAAGGAATATAAAAGAACAGTTCAGTTAAAAGATAATGATATCCTAATAATTGAAGGTTTACATGCATTAAATGAAGAATTATTAACTAATATACCAAGAAAGAAGAAGTTTAAAGTATACATAAGCCCATTAATATATCTAAATATTGATAATGATAATCGTATTGGTATGACTGATTTAAGATTATTAAGAAGAATGGTAAGAGATAATCGAACAAGAGGATATAATCCATCAAAAACACTAGAATCATGGTCTGATGTTCGTGATGGAGAAGAAAAATATGTTTTCCCATATCAAGATAATGCCGATGTTATGTTTAACACCAGCCTAGCCTATGAACTAGCAGTCATCAAAACATATGCTGAACCATTATTATTTACCATATCTGAAGAAGATCCTAACTATCAATTAGCTCAAAGACTAATAGAATTATTAAAGTTCGTTTTACCAATACCAAGTGAAACTGTACCAAAAACTTCAATATTAAGAGAGTTTATTGGAGGAAGTTATTTTGAATAAATAAAAAGCATATATTTAAGTAGGTGTAATATGAATAAATATAAACTACTTATAATAATATGCTTTTTTCTTGTCACATTATGTTTACCAAGAGTAACTGCTACTGTAAAAAATTTAAATTTACTGGGAAAGGTAATAATTTTAGATGCCGGACACGGTGGCAAGGATGAAGGTGCCAGCAGTGGTCCCATCAAAGAGAGCAAACTTAATTTAATTCTTACAAAAAAATTAGAAAAAGAATTAATATCAAGAGGAGCAACCGTTTACCTAACTCGTAAAGATAACAACGACTTATCCACAACAACTATTAATAGAAAACGAAACGACTTATACAATAGAGCTAAATATATAAATGATATTTCTCCTGATATGTATATATCCATCCATTTAAATGCTTCACCATCCCCTTCATGGAGAGGTCTTCAAGTATTTTATACAGGTAATAATAAAGAAAATAAAATTATCGCTGAAACCATAACTAATCATCTAAAAGAAAACATATCTAATGTTAGAGAAATAAAAAAAGACAATACTTATTATATGTATAAACATATAAAGTCTCCTGGAGTATTAATTGAAGCTGGATTTATATCCAATCCAAACGATAACTATCTTTTAAGAGATGTTAATTATCAAAATAAATTAGTAACTCTAATTAGTGATTCAATCGAAAAATATTATCAAAATAAATAAAAACCCTTTCAAAAAATACAAAAATAGTGTATACTTCTAATAGAGACTAAGAAGGGTGATAATATATGCAAAAAATATATTTAAAATATGATGAATATACACCACCAGTAGAATGCGACTATGGATTTATACCAGAAATGATTTACCTAGGCTTCTTATATCCAATCAAGAAAAAGAATTATAAAATGTTTTATATCATGTTAATGACTGAAGTAGCAGTTTCAACTTTAATAATGTGCTTCATTCCCTTTATAATTGGTATAATCATATGTATTGCAATGTTATTTGTCATAAATCTCTTATTCGCAGCCAACTATAACATGATAGTAATTGAAGAACTACTAAAAGATGGCTATGTCCCATTAGACTATAATTCTTCAGATATTCTAATAAAAAAAGGAATATACTTTAAACTCCAGTAGTAGATGTATTCCTTTTATTTTTCAAAAAAATAACAAAAAATATATCATTTTTTTCAAAACTATGATATACTTTAATACAGAATAATGGGAGTTGATATTGTGGAGAAAAATTTTAAGACAATAAATGAACAAGTAGAAATATTAAAAAACAAAGGTCTTATAATTGAAGATGAAAATGTCGTTAAAGATACCCTACTCAGAGAAAACTATTTCTTTTTAATGGGTTATCGTCACGCCTTCCTTATATCGCAAAAGGAAAGAAAATTCATACCCGGTACAACTTTTAATGAAATATACTCATTATTCACATTTGATAGGAATTTTAGAAATATAATATTTAAAAATGTACTTGTTATCGAAAATCAATTAAAATCAGTAATATCATATCAATTATCCAAGAAGTATGGATATCGTGAAAAAGATTATTTAAATCCTAAAAACTTCACTCAAGATCATGATAAAGCACGCCGTGTTCGTGACTTAATTGATAAGATGAAAAGACAAATAAGAATCAATGCTACAACCCATAATGCTACAATACACTACATAAATAACTACGGTTATATTCCCTTATGGGTTTTAGTAAAAGTATTATCATTCGGAATAGTTTGTGAATTATATACTATATTAAAGAAAGAAGACCAAATAGAAGTAGCAGAAGTTTTTGATACTACACCAAGTGTCTTATCAGATATACTAATAATATTATCCAACTATCGAAATTTATGTGCTCATGAAGATATCGTGTTTGAACATAAAACCGAAAGAGTAATACCGGATACAGAATATCATGATATGATGGAAATACCAAAAATGGATGGCGAATATATTTATGGTAAAAATGACTTATTTGCAGTAATTATAATCTTTAAAATATTACTAAATAAAAAAGCCTTTCGTTTAATGATGAAAGAAATAGAATATGAAATAGAATTATTAGATGGAAGAGTGGATACCATTCCAATAAGTAAAGTATTAGATAGAATGGGATTTCCAGAAAATTATATAGAAATAATAGATAAGTAGGTGATAATAATGAATAAGAAAAATAATAAAATAATAATACCTCTTTTAGTATTAGTAGCTTTTATTGGTGGTTCAGTATGGACATATCTAGTAATAAATCAATTAAATAGAGGTACAACAAATTCAGTAATTAAAGGGGGAAACTATACAATAAATGAAAATAGCATATCCGGAGCAGTAGATAAAATATATGATGCCACTGTAACGGTAGCCACTTATAAAGATGGTAAAGCAGTATCAACAGGAACAGGCTTTGTCTATAAAAAAGAAGGATCAACAGCCTATATAATGACAAATAATCATGTTATATCAGGAGGAGATTCTGCTAAAGTAATCTTTAGTGATGGGACATCAGCAGATACTCAAATCTTAGGAGGAGAGACATATTCAGATATAGCAGTATTAACAGTAAGTGCTGCAAGCATAAAGCAAGTAGCAACACTAGGAAACACTGATAAAATAAAATTAGGAGACACTACCTTTGCCGTAGGAGCCCCACTTGGAGATACTTATAGTGGTACAGTAACTAAAGGAATCCTATCAGGAAAAGATCGTTTAGTAGCAGTATCATTCTCTGGAAGTAATTCTGATTACTATATGAAAGTATTACAAACAGATGCTGCTTTAAATCCAGGTAATAGTGGTGGTCCATTATGTAATGTAAATGGAGAAGTAATAGGAGTAACATCTTTAAAGCTTACAGAAGAAAAAACAAGTTCAACAACAAGTTATAGTGTCGAAGGAATGGGCTTTGCTATCCCAATAGAAGACGCTCTATCATATGCTGGCATCATTGAAAAAGGTGAATCAGTAAAGAGACCATATATTGGAATAAGTATGTTAGATATAACAGATAGTTATTACTTATGGCAGGCTGGAATAACTTTACCAAAAGGTGTTGAAAAAGGAGTAGCAGTTCTAGAAGTAGTATCATCTTCACCAGCAGAAAAAGCCGGATTAAAGAAAGGTGATATCATAACTAAACTAGAAAAAGAAGAAATATCTTCAGTAGCAGAACTTCGTTATGAATTATATAAACATAATCCAGGAGATAAAGTAACAGTTACTTATAATAGAAATGGTAAAGAGTTAACTTCTGAAGTAACACTTGAAGAATCAAAATAATCTAGATTAATTCTAGGTTATTTTTTTCCACTTCAAACTTAAATAAATTTAATTTTTCCGTGGTGTTAGTGAGCCAAAAATATTTGTCTCCCTAACAAACAATAATGGTAATAAAACTTGAATCAAACAAATATTTATAGTATAATGTTAATAAAGCAATAAAGTGTTACAATAAATTTAAGGAGGAAGAAAATGGAATTAAAGAAAATACAAAAAGATATTTGGCAAAACAAAGTAAATAAAGGATTTAATACTACCGATGTAAATAAAGAATTTTGTTTATTATATGGTGAAGTAGCAGAAGCCTATGATGCTTGGAGAAAGAAAAAAGATGATCTAAATGAAGAACTAGCGGATATTGCTATATATTTAATGGGACTATCTGAAATGCTAGGCTTTGATTTAGAAGAAGAAATAGAGAAAAAAGTTTCTAAAAATGAAAAACGTGTATATAAAAATATTGATGGTGTCAATGTTAGAATAGGAGATTAATTATTAAAGAATATCTAAAATAAAACTTAGATATTTTTTTAATGCCTTATTATATATTTCTTGCTTCTATATAATAGATATGGTTGATATACTACTTATAGACAATACAAATATTGGCTATAAGTAGCACTGTAAGACTATTTAAGACTTACAGTGATATTAAAAATAAAATAATAATGTAAAAAAAATATAAAACTATTGTATTTTGTATGTAATATTTGTTATAATAAATATGACAAAAAGAAAGGTGAAGAAAGATGGAAGAATACAAAATAACATCACATAGTGATAATGAAACAATAGCAATAGCACAAAACATAGAATCAGAAAAGTTTCCTAACATGGTAATATGTTTAAATGGCGATTTAGGTAGTGGAAAAACAATGTTTACTAAAGGATTTGCTCATGCTATGGGAATAGATGAGATAACATCTCCAACATTTACAATAATAAAAGAGTATGTCGGAGAATTACCATTATATCATATGGATGTATATAGATTAGAAGATTCACATGAAGATATAGGAATAGAAGAATACTTTGATAAAGGTGGAGTAACCATAATAGAATGGGCTGATATGATAAAAGATATCTTACCAGAAGAAAGATTAGATATCAAAATCAAAATAGCAGATGATAACACAAGAATATTAATATTAAAACCACATGGGGAAAAATATGTAAATATATGTGAGGCCATAATATGATAAGTTTATTTATAGATACATCACTCGAAGATGTATCTATTGCCTTAGTAAAAGAAGGAAAAGAATTATCTCAAATACATGAATACATACCAGGAAAACATTCCATATATGTAACTAAGTATATAAGTGATATTCTAAAAAATAATAACTTATCCCCAGATAATGTTGATGAAATAATCGTTGTAAATGGACCAGGATCATTTACTGGTATCCGAATAGGAGTAACCATAGCCAAGATGTTTGCTTATATCAAAAAAATAAGAATCGTAACCATAACATCTTTAAAAGCAAGAGTACTAGGTCATACCGGAAATTATTTACTAACAACAATAGATGCCAAACACAATAATTATTATGTTGGCGTATATGACAAAGAATATAATACTATTGAAGAGAAGTTTACTTCCTTTAAAGAAGTAGAAGAACTAAAAGAAAAATATTCCCCTGTAGTTATAGACCAAACAACACCATATCAAGTAGAACAAATTGTATCATATACTAAGAAACTAAAAAGTGAAAATCCACATGGTGTGAACCCTATCTATCTAAAATTACCCGAAGCGATGGAGAAAAAATGTTAAGAGAAGTAATAAAAGATGACCCAAGTCCCTATGTAAAATATATAGAATATATTGAAGAAGATAAAATATTAGGATATCTAAAATATTCTCTTATTTATGATCGCATGGAAATAGATAATATTCTTGTTGAGCCAGAATATCGTGGTCAAAAAATAGGAAACAAATTAATGGGTAGATTAATAAGTATAGCAATCGAAGAACATGTCGTAAATATAACTTTAGAAGTAAGAGTAAGTAATGAAATAGCCAGAAATCTCTATAAAAAGTTTGGCTTTAGAGAAGTAGCCCTAAGAAAATTCTATTATGGAGATGAAGATGCTATACTAATGGAAAAACAGGTGATGTAAATGAAAGATGTATATATATTAGGAATAGAATCAAGTTGTGATGAAACAAGTATGAGTATTGTTAAAAATGGTAGTGAAGAAATAGCCACTATTGTGCTAAGTCAAATAGATATTCATAAAAATTATGGAGGAGTAGTACCAGAAATAGCTAGTCGTAACCATATCGAAAACATAACAATTGTTTTAGAAGAACTTCTATCCAAAGCAAATATGAAACTAGAAGACATAACCGCTATCGGAGTAACATATGGACCAGGACTAATAGGTAGTCTTTTAATAGGAGTACAAGCCGCTAAAACAATCTCTTTAGTAACAGGAAAACCATTAATACCAGTTCATCATATCATAGGACACATCTATGCCAATAACCTAAAAGAAAGATTAACATTCCCCCTAATAGCCTTAGTAGTAAGTGGAGGACATACCGAACTAATCTATATGAAAGAAGATTATTCCTTTACCAAAATAGGAGGTACTCTAGATGATGCTGTTGGAGAATGTTACGATAAAGTAGCAAAAGTATTAGGTCTCGAATATCCAGGAGGACCAAAAGTAGATAAACTAGCCCATCTAGGAAAAGATACCTATAACTTACCATATCCTCTAGACGATAGTACCTATAACTTTAGTTTTAGTGGTATCAAATCCGCTGTCATAAATCTTGTACATAATGAAGAACAAAGAGGAAACACCATAAACAAAGAAAATTTATGTACGACATTCCAAAATAGAGTCGTAGGAATAATAACAAAGAAAACAATGAAAGCTATAAAAGAATATAAAGTATCAAATCTTGTCGTAGCGGGAGGTGTGTCAGCAAACTCCGGTTTAAGAGAAAAATTAACTGAAGAATGTCAAAAAGAAAACATTCACATATCTTTCCCTGAACTAAAATATTGTACAGATAATGCTACCATGATCGCCGCTGCTGCCTACTTTGCCTATCAAAAAAATATCTTTGCTGATCTAACATTAAATGCTATGGCAACAGACACCATATATAAAGAGTGGAAATAAGGATTATAGAAATATAATCTTTTTTTATTTCTAAGGACAATCTCTATTACAATAAAAAATAATTTCACATAAAATAAAGTGATTATGAATAGAGGTGAAAAACATGGAATTCATAAATCAAAATACCGAACTAGTAATAACCCTACTTACTATGACATTAACATGGATACTTGGTTTTATTTCTAAAAGATGTCCTTATGTAAATAACAATCTAATAATAATACAAAACATAGTAATTGGACTATCAGTATCAATATTCTATTTTATAATAACCAAAGACTTCAATTTAGCCATAACCTTAAGTGGATTATTCGCCGAAACAGGATATAATCTTATTCATAATATAGAAAAATTAATAAAGGAGGGAAATAATGGTAAACATAGTAAAGAAGATAGTACCAGAGAGTAGATACTACCTAAAATGCCCTTATGAAATGACACCAACTAGAATAGTAGTTCATAATACCGCTAACGATGCTCCTGCTCGAAATGAAATAAGTTATATGACAAATAATGACTATGAAACATCATTTCATTATGCTGTAGATGATAAAGAAATAGTTCAAGGCTTGCCTGAAAATAGAAATGGTTGGCACGCCAGTGACGGAAATGGTAAAGGAAATAGAGAAGGAATAGCCATTGAAATATGTTATTCACTATCAGGAGGAGACCGATTTATTAAAGCCGAACAGAATGCAGTTGACCTAATCGTAGACATATTAAATAGATATAATTGGGATATCGATAAAGTAACAAAACACCAGGATTACACTAATAAATATTGTCCTCATAGAACACTAGATATGGGGTGGGATAGATTTCTAAATATGATAAATGAAAAACTATCAGAAACTAGAGCTAGACCTTTCATAGTAGGAACAAAGATATATAACACTGAAGATATCTACCTAACTGAAACGGCAGGTTATGGCGGAGGGCAAATGTTACTAACTAAAAATACTGAGTCAATAGTAAAAAAATACCACTATAACAAAGGATTATATATGGCATTAGGAACAGAAAATACATATTATGATGCAGCTTGGACTAATAATTATAGTAAGTTTACAACTACTAAACCACCAGTAGAAGAACAAAAAGAAGTTGATAAAGAGACAACTAAAGAGCCAGAAAAAGAAGACAATAATAAAGAAAACAATGATAACCAAGAAAATAAAGATACAAACGATAATGACTTAGACAAAGAATTAGAGAGACAAAATCCATTGTTATGGTTTATAGATAAAATAATAAAATTACTAGTAAAAATATTTAAGAGAAGGAAAAAGTAAATCCTTCTTTTTAGAGTTCACACTTCGTTGTTCACTACTATAGAAAGCCTAATGTCTTTCTATAGTAATTCATAGCCATCAGTAGAAGTCTATGAATTATTTACATTGTTTGTAAAGTTATAGTAAATATTAAAGAAAACACCATAAATATTAAGGTGTTCGCTTGTTTTTAAGATATAAAAAATGTTATAATTGTATTAGGAGATATTCAAATAAGTTGGGTGCTTGCCGAACTTCTATTAAGGAAGGGAGGCGATATTATGAGCAAGAAAGATTTTTTAATTTTCTTTCAAACTATGACAATCTTCCTTTTGATTATATTGTTATTTAAAACATTTAATTAAAAAGAAAATCACCTAACTTAATGCTTTAAGTCAGGTGAAACCAAATTATTGGCAACACTCAATTGTGACTATTGAATGTTTCCTATTTTTATTTTATGCAAGTTTCCTTGCTTACATACTAATAATAGCATAAATATATACTTTTGTCAAACCAATAAAAATTATATAACCCTAACTACTTTATAATAAATACGGCTGTTATCCTATTTAAAGACAATAAAAAATATTGGCTTTAAATAGCACTTTAAGACCCAAGACTTAAAGTGACAAAAAATAAAAAAATAAATATCTTACCCTTTATAATATCCCTAAAATATGATACAATGAAATAGAGAAAAGTGAGGTAACAAGATGCAAATACAAGAATTAAATAAAGAACAACAAAAAGCCGTTAATCATATAGATGGACCAATGCTTGTTTTAGCAGGAGCTGGTTCAGGAAAAACCAAAGTATTAACAAATAGAATAGCAAATCTAATCGAAAATGGTATAAGTCCATATAACATATTAGCTATAACATTTACTAATAAAGCCGCTAAAGAAATGAAAGATAGAGTAGTAAGATTAATAGGAAAAGAAGCCTATAATATTCAAATATCAACATTCCATTCCTTAGGCCTAAAAATATTAAAAGAAAACTATAGTATGTTAGGCTATGAAAAAAACTTTACTATTATAGATAGTGATGATGTCCTAACAATCATAAAGAAAATATTAAAAGATAAAAATATGTCTAAAGATAGATATAACCCAAGAGAAATAAAAAATAAAATAAGTTCTGCTAAAAATGAAATGATGAGTATAGATTCGTTTGCTAAAGTAGAGTTTGATCACAAAGTAGTCGAAGTCTATAAAGAATATCAGCAAAAACTAAAAAATGGTAATTCCGTAGATTTTGATGACTTACTAATACTACCAATAAAACTATTCAGAAACTATCCTCGTGTATTAGAAGAATATCAAGATAGATATAAATACATCCTAATAGATGAATATCAAGATACCAATGAAGCCCAATATACCTTTAGTAAATTACTATCAGCAAAGTATCGAAATATCTTTGTAGTAGGAGACAATGATCAAGCAATATATGCCTTTAGAGGAGCCAACTACAAGAATATCCTAAACTTCGAAAAAGATTATCCTGAGGCCAAAACAATCCTACTTGAAGAAAACTATCGTTCAACCAAAACCATATTAAATGCCGCTAATAGCGTAATCAAAAATAATCATGAAAGAAAAGATAAAAACCTATGGAGTAATAATGCAACTGGTAATAAAATAAAATATAAAGAAGTGGCAAATGAAAAAGAAGAAGCATCATTCGTCGGAACTGAAATAAAAAGACTATTAAGTGAAGGCATAAACGAAGAAGATATCGCCGTATTATATCGTACTAATGCCCAGTCTCGTGTTATCGAAGAAGAAATGCTAAAGAAAAATATTAAATATAGAGTTGTAGGAAGTTTCTACTTCTATAACAGAAAAGAAATAAAAGACCTATTATGTTACTTAAGACTAATAAATAATCATAAAGATGATGTAAGTTTGCTTAGAGTAATAAATACCCCAAGAAGAGGAATCGGAGATAAAACAATTGAGACTTTAACTGAAGAAGCAACAACTAGAGAATTATCTCTATATGAAACAATAAGCAAAGGAAAAGAACTAGAGTTCAAAAACCTAATCGAAGACCTAACCAAAGCTAGTGAATCATTATCACTAACTGAATTAATAGATGAAATTTTAGAAAAAACCGGCATCAAAAAAGAACTATCAACATCCAAATTACTCGAAGATGAAATAAGACTAGAGAACCTAAATGAGTTCAAAGGTGTAACCAAAAGTTATGAAGAAGAATACGGAACTGCCTCACTCGGAGACTTCCTAGACGAAATCTCATTAGTAAGTGACATGTCCGAACACCAAGATAGTTCAAATAGAGTAAGCCTAATGACAGTCCATTCTGTTAAAGGACTAGAATTTGATTATGTCTTCATTGTCGGTATGGAAGAAGGAATATTCCCTCACTATAATGCTATTAATGATGGAAGTAATTCCGCTATTGAAGAAGAAAGAAGATTATGTTATGTCGCTATAACAAGAGCCAAAAAAGAATTATATATAACATCAGCAGATACCAGAATGTTATTTGGTAATCCAATGAGAAATCAACCTAGTAGATTTATTGATGAAATAGATAAAGAATATATCGATAAAGAAAGACCAAAAAAACTAGAAAAAATAATAACTAAAGTAAGAAAGACTGTCGACAAAAATGCCACTTATGAAGTAGGAGAACATATCTCTCATACCGAGTTTGGTGAAGGAATAGTAATAAGTGTTGATAAATCCATCATAACCGTAGCCTTTCCACATCCATTTGGTATAAGAAAACTAATGAAAGGCCATCCAAACATAACCAAATTATAAAAAAGAAAAGAGGAGTAGTTATGAAAAAAACACTACTAGGTTTTACCATAGTATTACTATTAATGATATCAGAAATACTAATACTAAATAACGATATATCATCACTAAAAGCATCAAATAAGATATTACAAGAAGACCTAAAAGATAAGAAAAATATAAGTACTTTAAAAGAAGAAAAAGAAGACTTAAATACCTCAGTATCCAATTTACTCGCAGTCTCTACCTTCAGTGATGAAGATATAGAAGAAATAATGACCAGTGAAAAAACAATCTTAAAAGATCTTGAAGACAATATAACATCACTAGAAAATACCATCATAGATTTAGAAGATAAACTATCAAGTCTTCAAAAAGAATACTATAAATTAGTCAAAGAAAATGCTGAAAAAAATAGTTTCTATATTTCAAATGTACCCTTTATCAATCAGTATCCTAACTACCCGACCGGTTGTGAATCAGTAGCCATAACCATTCTTCTAAATTACTATGGAGTAGCAGTAACACCAGATGATATCATAAACAAATTACCAAAGGGAAGTGTTCCTATAACCAAAGATGGTAAACTATATGGAGGCAATCCTGAGGTAGAGTTTATAGGTAATCCCTATAGTTTAAATGCTTACGGAGTATATGAAAAACCAATTGCTAATGTTGCTAGCCAATATAAAAGTGGTATCAAAATAGCAACAGGAACCAGTTTTGAAAAAATACTAGAAGTAGTAAAAACCGGCAAACCAGTTATGGTATGGACCTCCATGTCACTAGCAGTCCCATATATATCACAGTCTTGGATATATGAACCAACAGGAGAAACAATTTACTGGAAGGCCAATGAGCATGCTGTAGTAATAATAGGTTATACCGAAGATAAAGTCATAATATCTGATCCAATAGATGGTAAAGCCAAATACCAATCAAAAAGTATCTTCAAAGAAAGATATAACTATTATGGAAAGAAGGCGTTATATTACTAATGAAAAAGAAGAAAGTAAACAAAATATTACCACCTATCATCATAATAATAACCCTAATAATATTTATCCTTCTAGTATATACCCTATATCAAAAAATAAATTTAAGTAACAAAAATAAAGAATTAAATAACTATCTAAAAGAACATCAAGAATTAACTGAAGAGATAGAAGAACTAAAAAACATTAAAGAAAATTATGAATTAATCAAAGAAAATAATCAAAATTTAGAAAAACAAAAACAAGACTTAGAAGATAAAATAACTACTCTAAATACAAAAATAAATAAAGTAAAGAAAGATATAGATAAATTAAAATAGTATCTATTTCTTTTTTTATAACATATAATACAGTAGGAGGTATCTATGGATTATAGTATTTTAGTAAATAAAGATAATCCCCTGCCAAGAGCATACATACCAAATACATTAGAAAATGCTCATAGTGAATATAAAGAAAACATATTACTAGACAATAAAGCCCTAGAAGCATTTCAAGAACTAAAAAGAGAAGCCTTAAGATATGGATATCATATTGATATAGTAAGTGGCTATCGAGACTATGATTATCAAGAAAAAATATATAATAAATTACTAGAAGAAAAAGGATTTACCTATGCCATAACAAGAATAGCATCTCCTGGTAAGAGTGAACATCAAACAGGATTAGCTTTAGATTTTTGTATATATAAAGATGGAAAATGTTATATAGAACATGATGTTGAAGATAAAATAGAAACTAAATGGATACATCAAAATAGTCATAGATATGGTTTTATCATAAGATATCCCGAAGGGAAAGAAGATATAACCAAATATAGTTATGAACCATGGCATTTAAGATATGTAGGAAATATAGCTAGTAATATCTATAACAATAACCTAACACTAGAAGAATATAAAGATAAAGAGTCTATTAAATAGATTCTTTTTCAGTATCGTCTCACACTATGTTGTTCGCCGTTTTCTAATGCCTAAGGTCATTAGAAAAAAAGTTTTGAGCTTGTCATCTCAAAACTAAAATTATTTTTTCAGAATAATTCATTAGTTTGCTAAATAATCAAAAGCACATTGACAAAGCAAACAAATTGGTATATAATATCAATTACTTTGAGAGGAAGAAGATAAAAAATGAAAAATAATTATATTAATGAAACTACAAGAAGAAGACTAATATCATTAATGCTTGCATCTAGTTTAACATTAACTTCATTTGGATTAACAGGATGCGGTAAAAAAAATATAGAAAAAGCCCCTTCTGAGCCAACAAGAAGACAGGAAACAATCGATGATTACACAAAAATAGAGAAATCTTGGTTTTGCGAAGTTTCTGTTACAGACGTTGAAAATGGTATGTTACTAGATGGTGCTAAATTTGAACTTAGAGATGAAAATAATAACTTAATAGAAAGTTGGATTAGTAGTTCAAAAGAAGCACATAGAATAGAAAATATAAAGGATGGATTGTATACATTAACTGAAGTTGCTGCACCAGAAGGTTATGTGGTTGCAGGAAATAAAAATACTTGGACTATCAATCCATCATCTGGATGGAAAAGCGACTGTATGATAATTGATAATATCAGTGCTAGCAAATACGTAGACAAAGGCATCAATAATATACTAAATACAGGTAGAAAAGAAGATATAGATGGACAGTACTTTGTTCTAAAATTGAGAGAAAGTTATGAAAATAGATTAAATAATAAAGATTTTCTTGAGTATGAAGGAGAATTACCCAAATACATATTATTGAAAGGTAGTTATTTAGAAGCAATAGGTGTATTATTTAATAGTAATTCAGTTCAATATGAGTTTTTTGGTACAGAAGAAAACCTTTCTTCACCAATAAATTCTGCTACTGACATATCTTTCTTCTATGACAATGATGGTATCTATTATACAAGAATATGGAGAACTGATACCAATGTAGTAAGAGGGTTTATAACTAACGATAATCTTTACATAGTACCATTAAGTGATTTGACAAAAGAAGAGTTAGAAGAATTATCATTATCTAATGATATTAATACAGTAGAAAAAGCTAAAACAAGAACATTAACCAGATAATAAATATAACCACTTGTACAAAAAAATACAAGTGGTTTTCAACATATAATAGTATATAATAATTAACTTATATATAATAGATATGGTTGATATCTTGTTGTTAGACCTAGGCTAACGACAACACTAAAAGACCATAGGCTTGAAGTGATAAAAAATAATATAAACATATTGACATCTTTTAGTAATAGTGATATTATTTAAATATATGAATATATATTCATATATAATAAGGAGGAATAATATGATAGATAATGTAGATATAAATAAAATACAAAAAGAATTACTTGAAGAAGATACAATTATTGATATAGCAGAACTATTCAAAGTATTCGCAGATTCAACAAGAGTAAAAATAATAAATGTCCTATTAGAAAATAAATTATGTGTTAGCGATATAGCAACACTAGTCGGAGGAACACAGTCAGCAGTCTCCCATCAATTAAGAATACTAAAATCAGCAAAACTAGTAAAATACACCAAAATAGGAAAAACAGTCTACTACGAACTAAGTGATGACCATGTGAAAAAACTATTTAATATTGGAAAGGAACATATAAATGAAATATAAATATAATATCAAAAATCTAGACTGTGCTAATTGTGCTAAAACTATTGAAAATAAATTAAATGAAGATAAAAATATCAAAAAAGCAATCGTTAATTTTAATTCATCAACAGTAACTGTGGAAACAGACTTAAAAGATGCTTTTACTTATATAAAAAAAATAGTAAGTGAAATAGAACCAGATGCTATTTTAAGTGAAGATAAAATAAAAGAAAATAAAAATATAGATATCTATAGAATAGTACTAGGAGGATTAATAGGATTACTTGGAATAGTATTAAAATTACCAAACTATTTAAGTACTATCTTAATAGTAGTAGCCTACATAATCCTAATATATAAAACACTATTAACCGCTATTAAACAATTAAGAAAGAAAGTAATAAATGAAAACTTCCTAGTAACAATATCTGCTCTCGGTGCTTTTGTTCTAGGAGATTCCCATGAAGGATTAATGGTCCTATTCTTATATGATTTAGGAAAAGTATTAGAAAGCATGGCTGTAAATAAAAGCCGTAACTCAGTAGCCAAACTTATGGATATCAAAGAAGAAACATCAAATCTAAAAGAAAAAAATAAAATAATAGTAGTACCAACAACCGAAATAAAAGTCGGAGATATAATCGTAGTCAAAGAAGGAGAAAGAGTACCACTAGATGGAACCATAGTAAAAGGTTCTTCCATGTTAGATACAAGTGCTCTAACCGGAGAATCACTTCCAATATCAGTAAAAGTTGGTGATAATATCCTATCAGGAAGTATAAATAAAGGAGGTTTACTAGAAGTAAAAGTAACATCAATTTATAAAGATTCAACAGTAAATAAAATATTAGAATTAGTAGAAACTGCTACCGAAAGAAAGACCAAAACCGAAAAAGTAGTCTCCAAATACTCATCTAAATATACATTAGGAGTAATTATAATCGCCCTTCTAACCGCAACCTTATTACCACTATTTACAAATCTAACATATAGTGAAAGTATCTATAAAGGATTAACAATACTAGTAATATCTTGTCCATGTGCTATAGCCATATCAATACCATTATCATATTTTTCAGGTATTGGAGCATCATCTAGAGAAGGAATACTAGTAAAAGGAAGTAATTATCTAGATAGTATCAAAAATATCAAAGAAATAGCTTTTGATAAAACAGGAACTATCACAACAGGGGAGTTCTATATATCAAAAATAAATATCCATAATAAAGAATATACTGAAGATAAAATAATGGAAATTTTTGCTAAAGGAGAATCACTTTCAAATCATCCTATTGCCAAATCAGTATTAAAAAAATATAATAAAGAAGTATCACATAATGATATCAAAGATTTCAAAGAAGTATCAGGGAAAGGAATAGAATTTACTTATAAAAAAGATAAAGTAAAAATAGGAAACCCTAAATACTGTGCTATCAAAGAAGAAAGTAGTAATATATATCTAACAATAAATAATAGTCTAGTTGCAGATATTGAAATAAAAGATGAAATAAAAAGTACTGCTAAAGAAACAATAACTAAATTAAAAAATATGGGTATAAAAGTTCATATGTTTACTGGAGATACCAAAGAAAAAGCCGAAGAAATATCAAAAGAACTAAATATCGAAGATGTAAACTATAGTATGTTACCAAGCGATAAATATAACTATTTAGAAAAAATAATCACAAACAAAAAAGAAGGAACCATCGTAGCCTTTGTTGGAGATGGTATCAATGATGCACCAGTATTAAAATTAGCAGACTTAGGCATCTCAATGGGAGCCCTAGGAACAGACTCTGCTATCGAAGCATCTGACATAGTAATAATGAATGATAACCTAGATAAAATAATAACTGCTATAAACATATCTAAGAAAACAGGAAAGATAATAAATCAAAATCTAATCTTTGCTATAGGCATAAAACTATTAGTACTAATCTTAACTCTACTAGGAGTATCAACAATGCTAGAGGCTGTCTTTGCTGATGTCGGAGTAACAGTATTATGTATTCTAAATACTCTAAGATTATTAAAGAATAATAAATAACTATTTGACAGCAAAAATGAGTAAAACCATATATCATAAGGAATTACTCATTTTTTAATTGTTGTGATTTCATTAAAATAACTAGTTGTAATAAATAAAAAAATAATATATAATTATATTATAAATAGGAGGATATATGAATATAGTAATAGCCATAATTTTTATATCGGTAATAGGAACACTTTTACATTTCATGTATGAATGGTCAGGACATAATAAAGTAGTATCCCTTTTTGCCGCAGTTAATGAAAGTACTTGGGAACATATCAAAATAGCCTTAACACCAACCTTTATATGGACATTATATGATGGAGCAGTATATGGTCTTAATCCCAATTACTTTGAAGCCAAAGCCTTAAGTATATTAGTAATAATAGTACTAATACCATTACTATTTTATGCCTATCAATTAATAACCAAAAAAGCCATATTACCAATAGATATCACAATATTCTATTTAACTATTATTATAAGTAATCTAGTATTTTACTATATAATAAATATAGAATCATTACATTTCTTCTATACATACATATCAGTAATAGTATTATTTATAATATTCGGTTCCTATATGGTATTAACATTATTACCAATAAAAAACTTCTTATTCAAAGATCCAATAACCAAAAGATATGGAATAAGAGGACATTATCATCATGAACATAAAGAAAAATAATCAAAATATGTTTTAATAACATATTTTTTTTGGTATAATAATAATGGAAAGTTAGAAGTGAAAAAATGAGAAATATATATGATTTAACAATAAAAGAATTAGAAGACTATTTCATATCAATAAATGAAAAAAAATTTAGAGCAGTTCAAGTATATGAAGCCCTATATAAAAGAAGAGTAACATCATTTGATGATATGACCAATATAAGTAAAGAAGTAAGAGAAAAACTAAAACAAGATTTCTCTTTCTATAAAATAAAAATGTTAATAAAACAGCAAGGCAAGAATGTCAATAAATATCTATTTGAATTAGAAGATGGAAACAAGATAGAAACCGTATTAATGTTTCACGATTACGGAACAAGTATCTGTGTATCATCTCAAGTAGGATGTAATATGACTTGTGCTTTTTGTGAAAGCGGAAGATTAAAAAAAGTAAGAAATCTATTAGCTTATGAAATAGTACAGCAGATACTTCAAATAGAAGAAGACATAAATAAAAGAATAACTCATGTAGTATTAATGGGAATAGGAGAACCATTTGATAACTATGATAATGTTTTAAGATTTGTAAAAATAATAAACTGTGGTAAAGGAATCGATATCGGTTCAAGACATATAACCATATCAACATGTGGAGTAATCCCTGGTATAAAGAAGTTTATGAATGAAGAAGGCCAAGTAAACCTAGCCATAAGCTTACATGCTCCTAATGACACCCTTAGAAGTAGAATAATGCCTATCAATAAAGCATATCCTTTAAATGAATTAATGGAAACAATAAAAGAATATATAAATAAAACAAATCGTAGAGTAACCTTTGAATATATAATGCTTGACAATGTAAATGATAGCGAAGAAAATGCTAAAGAATTAGCCTTATTATTAAAAGGAATAAATTGTTATGTTAATCTAATACCATATAATGAAACAGAAAATATTGAATTTAAACGAACAAAAGAGTGGAAAATTATGAAGTTTTATGATATACTAAAGAAAAATAAGATAAATGTAACAATAAGAAAAGAATTTGGAGGCTCTGTTGATGCTGCATGTGGTCAATTAAGAGCTAATAATTAAGAGGAAGTGAAAAAATGCAAACATTTTATATGACAGATGCCGGAAAAGTAAGAACACACAATGAAGATAGTGTAATAATAGTTAGCAATAAAAATAATGAATTCATTCTCGCAGTAGCAGATGGAATGGGTGGACATAAAGCTGGAGAAATAGCTTCAAATATAGCAATAGAACATATTGTTCAAAGTTTCGAAAGTATGGAAACAATAGGAAAAAAAGAAGAAGGAATAGATTGGTTAAGAAAAATAGTAAAAGAAATAAATGAAAAAATATTTGAATATACCTCTATTCATCCAGAAAGTAAAGGAATGGGAACAACTCTAGTAATAGCCATAAAAACAGATGACTATATCCTTTATGGAAATATAGGAGATTCATCAGGATATGTAGTAAAAAATGAAAAATTACATAAAGTAACCAAAGATCATACCCTAGTAAATTTATTAGTCTCAACCGGAGAACTAACTCCTGAACAAGCCAAGTTTCATCCAAGAAAGAACTTGCTTACAAGAGCACTAGGAGCTAATGATCCAATCGAAATAGATATCTTCGATATTGATAATACCATAAACGGTTTATTCCTATGTAGTGATGGATTAACCAATATGGTAACAGATGAACAAATAGAAAAAGTATTAAATAGTAAATCGTCAATCGAAGAACAAGTAGAAAAATTAATAAAAAAAAGTAATATAAGAGGTGGAACAGATAACATATCAATAGCTTATCTGAAGAAGGAAAGTGGTGATAAGTAATGCTAACTAAAGGTCAAAAAATAAATGATCGTTATGAAATAATAAAAACCATCGGTGAAGGGGGAATGGCCAATGTCTATCTAGCAGAAGATACCATTCTTGAAAGAAAAGTAGCTATAAAAGTTTTAAGAGGTGATCTTTCAAACGATGAAAAATTTATTCGTCGTTTCAAAAGAGAAGCCTTATCAGTATCAAACCTATCACATCCAAATATCGTTGAAGTATATGATGTTGGAGAAGAAGATGGAAACTATTATATTGTAATGGAATATATCGAAGGAAAGACATTAAAACAATTACTTCAAAAAAGAGGAGCCTTAACCCTAACAGAAGTAATAGATATAATGAGTCAGTTAACAGATGGTTTAGCTCACGCTCATGAAGCTTATATAATTCATAGAGATATAAAACCACAAAATATAATGATTGAAGATAATGGTCGTATCAAAATAACTGACTTCGGAATAGCAATGGCTTTAAATTCAACCCAATTAACTCAAACAAACTCAGTAATGGGTTCAGTCCACTATCTACCACCGGAGCAGGCTAACGGTAAGGGATCAACAGTAAAAAGTGATATATATTCATTAGGAATATTAATGTATGAGTTATTAACCGGTTCCGTACCATTCAAAGGAGACACTGCTGTTGAAATAGCCTTAAAACACATGAAAGAAAAAATTCCTAGTGTTAGAAAGCAAAACCCAACAATACCACAATCAGTAGAAAATATAATTCTAAAAGCAACTGCTAAAAATCCAAAAAATAGATATGACTCTGTAAGAGAAATGTATAATGATTTACAAACTGCTTTAGAAAGAGATAACGAAAAAAGATTAGTATATGAATATCCTGAAAATGATTTAGAGGAAACCAAAGTAATAGCTCCTATACCAAAAGAGCCAAAGAAGCCCGTCGTAGATAAACCTCTTGATAAAGAAGAAACTACTGAAACAGATGATTCAATACTAAAAGAAAAAGACGAAAAAAATAAACTACCAATTATATTGGCAGGTATATTATTAGCCTTTCTAATAGTATTAGCAGTAGTATATCTACTAATAAGTAATCATGATGTCAAAGAAGTAAAAGTACCAGATGTAACAGGTCTTACCTTAGAAGAAGCCATAAAGAAAGTAGAAAAACAAGGTTTAAAATATACTACAAAAGATGAAGAAAATGCTGATATTGAAGAAGGAAAGGTAATAAGAACAGAACCAAAAGCGGGTTCAACAAAAACCAAAGGAAGTACTATCACAATAGTAGAATCTTCTGGTAAAGAATACCTATTACTAGAAGACTATACTGGTAAAAATTATTATGAAATAAAAGCAAAACTAGAATTAAAAGGTATCAAAGTAGAAATGAAAACCAAAGAAGTAGAAAATACATCTGATTATAAAGACAAAGAAGAGCAAATAATAGATCAAGAGCCAAAATTTGATAAAGAAAAAGAAACAAAATTATATGCTAATGATTCAGTAATACTATACATACCAGAAGTAGATGTATATCCAGATATGGTTAAAGAAAAATGGACTTTATCAAAGGTACAAGATTTTGCTAAAGAAAATAATTTAACGTTAGATATAACATATAAAGAAACAACAGATGTAGAAGAAAACATCGTATTATCACAAGGCAGAGATCCTGGAGATCCAATTTATAATGGTTATACTTTAAAAATAACTATATCAAAGAAACCAGAAGATAAAACAGAACCAACAGATTCATTAATGCCAAAAGATGATAAAAAAGATAAAAAAACAGAATAGGAATAAAATATGGAAGGTATAATAATCAAAAACGAAAGTAATAATTATACAGTAAGAACAAAAAAGGGGATAAATATCTGCAAGCCAAGAGGAAAGTTTAGACTAGATAAAATAACTCCTCTAGTAGGAGATAAAGTAATAATAGATGATATAAATAATTACTTACTAGAAATAAAACCTAGAAAAAACTCCCTAATAAGACCTCAAATAGCTAATGTTGATATAGCATTAATTGTAACATCAGTAAAAGAGCCTAGTTTTGATAGTAACTTGTTAGATAAACTACTAACAATAATATCTTATAATAATATAGAACCAATAATATGCTTAACAAAGACAGACTTACTAAATGAAGAGGAAGAAAAAAATATTAAAGAGATATTTAACTACTATCAAAGTATCGGTTACATAGTAGTAACAAATAATGATATCAAAGAAATAAAAAAACTAATTACAGGTAAAATAGTAGTCTTTGCTGGTCAATCAGGAGCAGGCAAATCATCTCTATTAAATAAACTAGATAAAAATCTAAATCTAGAAACAAATGAAATATCCAAGGCTCTAGGTCGTGGAAAACATACAACAAGATGTACAACTTTATATGATATCGATTCATCTTTAGTCGCAGACACCCCTGGTTTCTCATCAGTAGATTTCCGTGGAATGACTAAAATAGATATCCGTGATAATATGAAAGATATGTTTGATAACTTACATAATTGTAAGTATAAAGATTGTATGCATATCAAAGAAGATGACTGTGAAGTAAAGAGACTAGTAGAACAAAATAAAATATTATTATCTAGATATAACAATTATAAATCATTTATAGGAGGTCAAAAATGAAAATATCAGTATCGATACTAAATGCCAAAGATAAAAAAGAAACAATAAAAATATTAAATAACACTGATATATCATATTTTCATATCGATGTAATGGATGGTAATTTTGTTAAACAAATATCTATACCAGTAGAAGAAACATTAGAACTATCTAAAGTATCAGAAAAAAAACTAGATATTCACCTAATGCATAGTAGACCTCTATCATATATCGAACAAATAAAAGACTTAAAAAATATTGAATATATAACAATTCATTTAGAAATAGAAGAGAATATTCAAAATATATTAAACAAAATAAAAGAATATGGTTTTAAAAGAGGAATATCTATTAAGCCAAATACTGACATAAATAAGTTAATACCATATTTAGATAATATCGATTTAATATTAATAATGACTGTCGAACCAGGTCAAGGTGGCCAACCATTCCTAGAAAACAGTCCAAATAGAATAAAAGAAATAAAGAACTTAATAAAAGATAAAAATATTTTACTAGAAGTAGATGGTGGTATCAATGATAAAACCATAAACTTAGTAAATACTGCTGACATAGCAGTAGTAGGTTCATACATAACTACTAGTGATAACATGATAGAAAAAGTAAAAACACTAGTATAAATATAGCTCCTCTCTTTATAATAAATAAAGAAAGGAGCTTTTAATATGAATAATGAAAATAAAAAGGAACCAAGTAAAGAAATAATTGAGGAAGAATATCGACTAGGTAAAGAATACTATAACAAACTATTAAAAGAAATGCCAAAAGATAAAGAAAAGTATGACTAGAAAATAGTCATATTTTTTTATAAACACTGGTAATTATAATTACAATATGATATAATAAAATAAAAGAAAGTAAGGAGATGAACAAAAGCAAATGAAAGAAGATAAAAGTAAAAATGTTATAATCATAATGCTAACAATAATTATAATTTTATTATTAATAATTCTTACATTAGTATTAACTGGTAAAGTAAATGTAAATAATAAAAATGACAAATTAGACAATAAAAATGATGTAATAGAAAATAATAATACTGAAGTAAACTGGACTGATAAATTATTATCTTATAATATATCAGAAATAAAATTATCTAGAAAAAGAAATACTCAGTTAGGAGACTCTCAAGATATAGATAAAGAAGTAACTTTATCTAAAGAAGAACTTAAACAAATACTAGATAAAATAAGTACAAATAAATTAGTAAAAACATATAGTCTAGGAAGAGGTGGACAAGATAGAGATCACTTAACTGTATCTTATCAAATAAATAATCAAAATTATACTTTTGAAGTATTGGCAGGTTCAATAGTATTAGATTCTGCTGATGAAGAAATAAAAAATATTTTTAATAATAGTAACTATGAAGAAAGAAATACAGAATATAAAAATCAAGCAGGTGCCTTCTATTACTATTCAATAGAAGAATATAATGAAAGTATATTTGATGAATATTTTAAATAGAATGACTAGTAACTAGTCTTCTTTTTATTTATCAACAACTTCTGTGGACAAATAAAAAAATGGATATAAATCCATTTCATTAAGCAGCTTTCTTGTTATTCTTCTTCATAGTTCTAGCTTCACTAACACTAGTCTTAATTTTTTTACCATCTTTATCAGTAACAGTAGTAAAGTTAACTTTTTGAGTACTTTTAGTTATTTTTAAACAGTTAGGTCTATTATTTACAGATCTAGTTTTTTTAGTTGTTACTTTCTTCATCGTATTCCCTCCTCATCAGTTCGTAATTAACTTTACCATAAAATTGCCTTTTAGTCAACAATTATTTATGATTTTACTATTTCTTAGTATCATTTTTAATAAATTCTCTTAAAATTTTTGTTATTGCCCTTTTTTCAATTCTTGAAACATAACTTCTAGATATACCCAAATTTTTAGCAATTTCCTTCTGTGTTATTTCATCGCTATTATCAAGCCCATACCTTTTAGTAAGAACATCCCTCTCCCTAGGAGTAAGAATATTCATATATTCTTTTAATAATTTAATATTATCATTTTTATATATTTCTTCATTAAAATCAGGATCTTCAGTTTTTAAAACATCAAGTATTGTAACCTCATTTCCTTCCTTATCATAACTAATACCATCATAAATACTAACATTCTTAGAATTCTTTTTATCTGCTCTAAAATGCATAAGAATTTCATTTTCTGCACATTTAGCAATATAAGTAGTAAGTCTTACATTCTTGTTAGGAGAAAAACTATCAATACCCTTAATAAGTCCAACAGTTCCTATTCCAATAAGATCATCAACATCATTATAAGTAGATTCAAATTTTTTAACAATATGTGCTACTAGTCTAAGATTATGTTCAATAAGTTTACTTCTAGCCTCCTTATCTCCATTTATCATTCTTTCTATATATTTTTCCTCTTCTTCTTTAGATAAAGGATCAGGAAAAACATTATTAGAGTAAGCACCACTAAAAAAAGTAAGGTTACCAAATAAAAGATTAAATAAATTAAATAACATCATACCACCTATTAAATAATATAAAAATAAACATTTAATTATACCAAAATATATGATACAATATAAATATATATTAAATAAGAGGTATAACAATGAAGAAAAAAATAAAAAGTGAACAAAATATAATAATAATAATGGATGCAATCAAAAAAATAATGACCATATTTCTTGGTCCATTCTTAACAGCTTACTTTATAAGTACATCTACTAATAGTATATTAAATATAGCTATATACTATATATTTACATATGCAACAATGGCATTAAGCACTTTAGTAGTAGCAGCCCTAGCAGAAAAAAGAAATAGAATTAAAATATTTAGAATAGGAATAATATTAAACTTTATTTATATTTTAATAATAATATTATTAAAAGAAAAAATAATAAATTATTTACCAATCATATCAATACTATATGGTATATCAGCAAGTTGTTATTATTTTCCATATAATTTATTCATTATAAATAAAGTAAAAAATACCGAAAGAACAAACTACATGGTAAAATTATTTATAACCATATCAGTAGTAGGTATTCTATTTCCAATAATTTTCGGTAGTATAATAACTATAACCAATTATATATTAACAGCAGTTATAGTATTATTTATATCACTTATCCAAATAATATTATCTTTTTTCATAACTGATAATCATAATGGAGATTTAGAAGAGTACAATTTAAAAAAAGCTTGGCTAGAACTCAAAAAGAATAAACAAGTAATAAATTGCTTAGCAGGAGAATTCTTTATTGGTATGAACATTTGTAATGGGGCTTTAGAAACAGTAATGGTAATTTTAATATTAAATTCCTTTAAAACAAATATCAATCTAGGAATAATAACTTCTATAGCAACATTATTATCAATATTAGTAGTAAAAATATATGGTTTAATTTATAATAAAAGAGATGATAAAAAAGTAATAATAATATCAAGTATAATACCAGTAATATCTTTAATAATATTTTTAATATTAAAAACAAATACTACAGTAATAATATATAAATTTAGTTATGTAATATTTGCAGAAATACTATCTTTAGTTAGAAAAATTAAAATATTTAATTTATCTAATAGCAAAATAGTAAATAAAAGTAATCAATGTGAATTTAATGCCATAAGAGAAGTAACATTAAATGTTGGAAGAGTTACAGGTTATACTCTCCTCCTACTAGCGGGTTTAACTCAAAGTGCGGTAGTATTAAATATAGTTACTATAATTTTAACTTTATCCCTTTTAGTTATGAGCATAAATTTAACTAAAGTAAAGAAAAATAACCATTAACTTTCAATAATAAAAAAAATATAGTATAATATTTATAGCGAGGTGAATTATATATGAATTATTTTTATCCAGATGTTTATCAAAAAAGTATCTATACCATCAATTACGATAAATTAAAAGAAAATGGTATAAAATGTTTACTTTTTGATTTAGATAATACTTGTGTACCATATGTAGATAAAAAACCAACTAAAAAATTAAAAAATCATTTTGATAAACTAAAAGATTCAGGTTTTACAGTAATAATATTTTCTAATTCACCAAGAAATAGACTAGAACCATTTAAAAAATATTTAAATGTTGATTGTTGTCCATCTGCTAGAAAGCCAAGAAAAGCAAAATTCATAAAAGTATTAAAAGAATACAAATTAGACTTATCTGAAGTAGCAATTATTGGAGATCAATTAGTAACAGATATCTATGGTGGTAATAGAGTAGGTATAACAACAGTATTAGTAAATCCAATGTCTGATATTGATATGCCATTTACTAAAATACATCGTTATATAGAAAGAAAAGAAATAAATAAAATGAATAAAAAAGGAATATTTAAAGTAGGAGAATATTATGATTAAGAAGTGTACAGGATGTGGCATTACTCTTCAAACAGAAGATATAAATAAAGAAGGATATACCGAAAATATAGATAATGAACTATGTTTAAGATGCTTTAAATTAAAAAATTATGGTGAATACAAAGCTGTAACATTAAATAATAAAGACTATACTGATATTTTAAATAGTATCCCTAAAGATGCGTTAGTAGTCTATTTAACATCATTATTAAATATTAATTTAGAATATATAAATAAATTTAATAATGTAATATTAGTATTAACCAAAAAAGATTTATTACCAAAATCAGTTCAGGACTATAAATTAATAAATTATGTATCTAATATAACTAATAACTATCTAGATATTGAAATAATAAGTTCAATAAAAAATTACAATCTAGATAGCTTATTAAACAAAATAAAAAAATATAATAAAAGTAATAAAGAAATATACTTTGTAGGAATGACTAATTCAGGTAAATCAACTCTAATAAATAAACTAATAAAAAACTATACCAACAAACAACTAGAAGTAACAACTAGTCTATATCCTTCAACAACCCTAAATAAAATAGAAATAAACTTAGATAATTTAAAAATAATAGATACACCGGGCTTATTAAATGAAGGTAGTATTCTAAATAGTCTATCTCTAAAAGAAATAAAAAAAATAGCTCCTAAAAAAGAGATAAAACCAAGAAGTTATCAGTTAAAAGGAAAAGGTTCTCTAGTAATTGAAGACTATATTAGATTAGATTATTATACAGATAATAATATTACTATATATATAGCTAATAACTTAAATATAACAAAAATGACTCATAATAATCCAAAATTAAAAGAATGTAAAAAAATAACATTCAATCTAGAAAAAGATAAAGATATCGTAATTGAAGATTTATGTTTCATAAAGTTTACTAAAAAAGGAAAAGTTGATATATATACCAAATATAATATCAATATATATGAAAGAAATAATTTAATATAAAAGGAGTTAGCAGTATGAAGAAAATAAAAGAATATCTTTTAAAAGATAGAACACCCTTCGCTGAAGGTTTATCTTTTAAGAAAATGTTTTTAATCTTTGTCATTTTTAGTTTCTTAGGTTGTCTTTATGAAGATATACTATTTATGGCCAAGAATTATATCAATTATGGAATACTAGATTATTCCACTAAAAGAGGGCTATTATATTTAGAATTATCTCCAATATATGGCTGGGGAGCATGTATCATGGTATATATTCTTGCTAGAAAGCCGAGGCAAAAATTAGATTATTTCTTAATAGGTTCTTTAATAGGAGGAGCCTTCGAATATCTAATAAGCTTCTTGCAGGAGGCCTTTACTGGAACAACATCATGGGATTATTCAACATATCTATTAAATATAAATGGCAGAACAACTTTACCATATATGTTATTCTGGGGTTTATTATGTTATATACTAATGGTTAAAATATATCCCTTTGTATCAAACAAAATAGAAAAGATACCATATAATTTAGGAAATCTAATTTATTACATTCTATTAGTAGTAATAACAATAGATATGTTTATATCATTTAGTGCATGTATAAGAATGGGACTAAGACATGAAGGCTATAAACCACTGACAGGATATGGTGAGTTTTTAGATAAAGTATATAATGATGAAAGAATGAAGAAAAGTTATACGAATATGGTGGTAAGATGACAACAATAATAAGTTTTTTATTAATAATTTATTCACTATTCTTGTTAGTATATAGTTTCTTTGTAATGACAAGAAATAACAATAGTCCCAAGAAGTCAGATACAGTAACTAATAAATATTGTATTTTAATACCTGCACGTAACGAATCTCAAGTAATAGAACAACTTCTAATTAGTATTGAAAAGCAAACTAAAAAAATAAATTCCAAAGATGTCTATATAATTGTAGAATCAAAAGAAGATCCTACAGTAGAAATAGTCAAAAAACATAATATGAATATCATCTATCGAAAAGATTTAACTAAAAAAAGAAAAGGCTATGCCTTAGATGATGCTATTAAAGAAATATTATCAAAAAATAAAAAATATGATGCCTATTTTATCTTTGATGCCGATAATATCTTAGATAAAAACTATATCAAAGAAATGATAAATAGTATTGAAGAAGGTTATGATATTGGCATAAGTTATCGTAATACTAAAAATAGTTCTACCTTAGTAGCAGCCTCTTCTGCCTTAACCTTTTCTATGATAAATACAATTGGTAATCAATTAAAAAGTAAATATACCAATAATTTAACCATATCAGGAACAGGATATTATATCAAAGGTTCTTTAGTGGAAGATTGGCAAGGTTTCCCTTTTAATACCTTAACTGAAGATTATGAATTAACTCTATATAGTACTTTGAATAACTTAACTACAACCTATAATGAGAAAGCTATCTTTTATGATGAACAACCAGATAGTTTTAAAGTATCTATGAAACAAAGAACAAGATGGGTAAAAGGTTATTTTGAAGCTCGTAAAATATATATCAAAGAAATTAGAAGAAGTCTAGATTATAAAGATAAAAACTATGGTTCAAAAATAAGTACCGTAATAGGAGTACAACCACTAATATACCTTTTAATAGGAGTTCTTTTATTAATAGTAAGTTCATTAACAATAAATGATATTACAGCATTTATAAAAACTTTAGTAGTAGTCTTATTACTAATCTACTTAGAATTAGCGGGTATAACCTATATAATAATTAAAAGTGAAAAAAATAAATTAAATTTAAATGTATCAAAAACAAAATTAACATTATATAACCCATTATTTTTATTAAGCTATATCTTATGCCTTATGATATCAATATTTAAAAGAAATTTAGGTTGGGAAGAAATAAAGCATAACAAAAAATTAGCAGACTAATTCAAAAATTATTCTAGATAAAAAGTGATATTTCTATTTACTTTTTATCTTTTTTATATTATAATTTATTTATAATAAGGAGGGGCCTAATATGAAATATTTTACAAAAGAAGAGTTAGAGGATATAACGAATGAATTATTACAAGAACCTACTCGTGAGACATTAAAAAATCTTAATAACAAATATAATAAAGAAGAAAAAGTAGAGTTACCTGTTCAGGAGTCAGTATTTAATCCACCTAAAGAAAGTGTAGCAAATAGCATGCCCAGTTTTGAAGTTCCTACATTTAATTCAGGAGCATTCGATATGCCAAAAGAGGAGCCAGTAAATACAGAAAGTATTCCTGTAAGTACTCCAAGTTTTGAAGTACCAGCATTTAATGCTCCAAGTAGTCCTGCTGTAGAAGTAACACCTCAAATGTCAACACCAGAACCAGTAGAAGTATCAAGCCAAAAAGGACAAGTACCAAATAATTTAAATATTCCTAACATGAATCAAACTGAGGCTATGCCAAATTTACAAACAAATAACTTTGAAGTACCAACACCAGTTCTAGAACCAACTAATTATCAACCGATGGGAGAACAAATTCCTAAATTAGATAATCAAGTAGTAAATAATCAAAGTAATGAACCAGTAAACTTCAGTGGTAATTTGTATCAACAACCTACGCCAGAACCAACCAATCTAATGGATACAACAGATAATTTCAAAATAGATATAAATAGTACTCCAAACATGAATTCGGGAGTTAATACTAATTTAAATAGTAATCCATTCTTTGGTAATCCAGTAAATGAGTCTAATCAAGTAAATAATCCCATCCCAGTAGGAGGACAAAAAACAACTGGACCATCAATGTTTGGACAAATAATGCAAAATAATCAGTAGCAGATAAAAATGCTACTTTTCTTTTACCAAATTATAGACAAAGATAACTATATATGATAAACTATATGTGTCATTTAAATATGAAGAAAAACAATATTTTTTTTAAAGAAAGAAGTGTATAAAATGAATACTAAAACAATAAATATTCAAGTATTAGCCTTGCTAGGAGATGCTGTATTATCCTTATATATAAGAGAAAAATTATTAAAACAAGGTATCAATAATGCCAATAAATTAAATGCATCAGCAGTTCCTTATGTATCCGCTAAAGGACAAGTAAAAATATTAGATAAATTAACTAAAGATAACTTCTTAACTGAAGAAGAATTAGATATCGTAAAAAGAGGAAGAAATAACAAAAAAGAAAATCACCCCAAAAATACCGATATCATAACCTATAAATTATCTACTGGTTTTGAAGCCTTACTAGGAGACTTATACTTAAATAATAAAGATAGATTAAAAGAAATATTAGAGCAAATAGAGGTGAAATAATGCAAATATATGGAAAGAATGTAGCAAGAGAAAAATTACAAACAAAAGATAAAATAAAAAAAGTATATCTAAGTAATAAATTTAAAGATAATGAAATAATCACTCTAATCAAAAAAAGAAATATAAATCCTATTCTTCTAGATATGCGTGATTTAGATAAAATGTGTAAAGGTTTACATCAAGGTATAATATTAGAAGTAGAAGATGTTAAAACCTATTCACTAGAAGATATCATACCAAATATCGATAAAGAGTATCCACTAGTGGTCCTATTAGATCATATTGAAGACCCTCATAACTTTGGAGCCATCATAAGATCATGCGAAGCCTTTGGTGTAGATGCCATAATAATACCTAATGATCGTTCAGTAGATATAACCGGAACTGTTGTAAAAGCATCAGTAGGCACCATTGAAAAAGTAAAAATAATCAAAGTAACAAATCTAAATAATACCATCAAAAAATTAAAAGACTATGGTTATTGGGTTGTAGGTACTGATATGGAAGGAACAGTCTATACCGATATTGATTATAAAATGAAAACTGCTCTAATAATAGGAAATGAAGGTAAGGGAATAAGTAGATTAGTAAGTGAAAATTGCGACTACTTAGCCAAAATACCTATGAGTGGAACAGTAAATAGTTTAAATGCTTCCGTAGCTTGTGGCATCTTTCTAGCAGAAATAAATAGATCAAGAGGAGCATAATATGGATAATGATTATGAACTATTATATTTAGCTAAAGATGATGATCAAGTAAAAGACCTAATTTATCAAAAATATAAAAATCTAATTTATTATAAAGCTCGAAAATATTCACAAAGAAATAACACTAATAATGAGCTAGAGGACTATATAAGTGAAGGAACTTTAGCATTATATGAAACAATAGATAATTATCGCGATACTACTCCCTATAATATCTATTTAAATAGATGCCTAGATAATGCTTTAAAAAATGCTTTTAGAAAAAACAATACCAAAAAGAGTAGAGTTCTAAGTGAAGCAACATCACTTAATAGTACTGATTATCTAAATATATCCTCATATGATAAAAAGTATGACCCAGAACTACAAGTATTTGAAGAATATAACTATAATAAATTAAAGAAGACAATCATAAGTAAATTAACTTGGCAAGAAGAATTAGTTTTTAAATTAAAAGAACAAAACTATAAACCAAAAGAAATATCTGAAATAATAGATAATAATCAAAGAACTGTATATAATATAATTAATAGGATAAGAAAAAAAGTATCAAGTATAGTGTCAAATAAAAATAATTACTAACTATAATATTTACTTTTTTTCTTTTCTAATATATACTATAAGTGTAAAGGAGGCACAAGTATGAATAATAATTTTACCCCAGAAGAAAAGTTAAGAATAATAGATTTACTAGCGGTTACTCAAAGTAAAGAAGAATTTTTAGATACAGTAAATAAATTACTATCTGAAGAATCAAAAAAAGAAACATTGCCTCCACAAGAAGAGAGTATATCATTACCGGAAGATACCAAAGCATTAGAGGATCCTCCTAAAGAAGAAACTTTATCAAGTACACCAGGTGAAGCAAGTATTTATGATTCAAAATATACTAACTTAGTAAACCAAGATAAACTAACTCATCCTCGTGATGAAGTTCTAACCATGGATATACCAGAAGAACCTATAAATGAACTTGCGGTTACTTTTGATAAAGAACTTGATAATTCAGTTAAAGAAGATTCTAGCAAGGTAAAAGAAGAACCAAAAGAAGCAAACTACACAAGCCCAGACCTAGAAAACTTTATTCCTGAAGAGCAAGAGGAACATAAGGTACTAGAAAGAAAAATAAATAATCCCTGGGCCGACTCTGGTGCTAGAACCGTATCCCCTGGAGAACTAAATTTTTAATAAATATAAAGTGCTATCAATTAGCATTTTTTTCTTGTTTATAAATTTTAAAAAGTGTGGTATAATACCAAAGGAAAAGGAAGCAGTGATAATATGGATAAAATAATAATAAAAGGTGCTAGAGAAAATAATCTAAAAAATATAAATATAGAAATACCCAAAAATAAATTAGTAGTAATGACTGGTGTATCAGGCTCAGGAAAATCATCCCTTGCTTTTGATACAATTTATGCTGAAGGCCAAAGAAGATATGTTGAAAGTTTATCTGCTTATGCTAGACAATTCTTAGGTTCATCCGGTAAGCCTGATGTTGATGTCATCGAAGGTCTATCCCCAAGTATTTCTATTGACCAAAAAACCACTAACAAAAATCCCAGAAGTACTGTTGGAACCGTAACCGAAATATATGATTACCTAAGACTATTATTTGCTAGAGTAGGAGTTCCCCATTGTCCTAATCATCATATCCCTATTTCATCTCAGTCAATCGAAGAAATGACCAATAAAATCTTAGAACTAGAAGAAAATACCAAGATAATGGTTATGTCACCAGTAGTTAAAGGTGAAAAAGGAACTCAAAAAGATTTATTTGAAAAGCTAAGAAAAGAAGGATATATAAGAATAAAAGTAGATGGTGAAATAAAAGAACTAACAATCGATTTAGAATTAGAAAAAAATAAAAAACATAATGTATCAGTAATAATTGATAGACTAGTAATTAAAGATGGAATAAGAAGTAGACTATATTCATCACTAGAGACTGCTAGTAAATTAAGTCATGGTAAAGTAGTAATCGATGTTGTAGGTAAAGAAGAAATAATCATGAGTGAAGACTATGCTTGCCCATATTGTGATTATTCTCTTGAAGAACTAGAACCAAGAATCTTCTCTTTCAATGCTCCATATGGTTCATGTCCTGATTGTAAAGGATTAGGAGTAAAATATAAAATAGATGTTGACTTAGTAATACCAAATAAAGATATCTCTATTCTAGATGGTGCTATCAAACCAATAAATCTAGATGAAGAATCAAGTATTATGTATACTGAACTAACAACACTAGCGGACTACTATCATATTGATTTGAGTAAACCCGTTAAAGACCTAACCAAAGAAGAATTAAATTTAATATTATATGGTTCAACCGAACCTCTAACTTTTAATTATAAAGCCAAAAATGGAAATACTAGAAAGACAACAAATTACTATGAAGGAATAATAACCAATCTTGAAAGAAGATATATCGAAACCAAAAGTACTTGGATAAGAGATTGGATTGAAGGCTATATGACAGAACTAGAGTGTCCTACTTGTCATGGTTCAAGACTAAAACCATCAGTATTAAATGTTCTAATAAATAACAAAAATATCTATGAAGTAACATGTCTGTCAATAGGAGATCTAAGAACATTTATTAGTAATCTAAAATTAACAAAAGAACAAAAAGAAATATCTGAAATAGTAGTAAAAGAAATAGATTCAAGATTAAACTTCTTAATAAATGTTGGCCTATCATATCTAACACTATCAAGAGAAGCTGGCACCTTATCCGGAGGTGAAAGCCAGAGAATAAGATTAGCTACTCAAATAGGTTCAAGATTAACAGGAGTCTTATATGTCTTAGATGAACCAAGTATAGGTTTACATCAAAGAGATAACCAAAGACTAATAAATTCTCTATTAGAAATGCGTGACTTAGGCAATTCCCTTATTGTAGTAGAACATGATACTGATACAATGCTAGCAGCAGACTACCTAATTGATATAGGACCAGGTGCTGGACTAGAAGGTGGAAATGTAGTAGCGGCAGGTACTCCTGAAGAAGTAATGAATAATGAAAATAGTATTACTGGAAGATACCTAAAAGGAACAGAGAGAATTGAAGTACCTTCAGTAAGAAGAAAAGGTAATAAAAAATATCTAGAGATAAAAGGTGCCAAAGAAAATAACTTAAAGAATATCAATGTAAAAATACCACTAGGCACAATGACTCTCGTAACAGGAGTATCAGGTTCAGGAAAATCAAGTTTAATAAATGAAATACTATATAAAGCCTTAGCTCAAAAAATATATGGTTCTAAAGATAAACCAGGTAAATATAAGGAAATAAAAGGCTTAGAGAATGTTGATAAAGTAGTTCAAATATCTCAAGCACCAATAGGAAGAACACCTCGTAGTAATCCCGCTACTTATACAGGAGTATTTGATGATATAAGAGATATCTTTGCTGAAACCAAAGAAGCTAAAATAAGAGGTTATGACAAAGGAAGATTTAGTTTCAATGTTAAAGGTGGAAGATGTGAAGCTTGCTGGGGTGATGGTGTTAAAAAAATAGAGATGCACTTCTTACCAGATGTTTATGTACCATGTGAAGTATGTAATGGAACAAGATATAATAGTGAAACATTAGAAATAAAATATAAAGAAAAAAATATATATGATGTATTAAATATGCGTGTTGAAGAAGCCATACCTTTCTTTGAAAATCATCCTAAAGTATTAAATAAATTAAAAGTACTAGATGATGTAGGTTTAAGTTATGTTCGCCTAGGTCAAAGCGCTCCAACGCTATCCGGAGGAGAAGCTGCTCGTGTCAAATTAGCAAAAGAACTTCAAAAGAAACCTACTGGTAAGACTGTCTTTATTCTAGATGAACCTACTACTGGTTTACATCAAGCCGATATCAAAAAATTACTTGCTATCCTAGAGAGAATTGTTGATAATGGCGATACTGTAATAATAATAGAACATAATCTAGATGTTATCAAAGTAGCAGACTATATAATTGATTTAGGACCTGAAGGAGGTTCTGGTGGAGGTACAGTAGTAGCAGTAGGTACTCCTGAAGAAGTATCTAATAACCCCAATTCTTATACTGGAGAATTCCTAAAACAAATATTAAACAAATAGTTTAGTAATTATACTAGACTATTTTTTAAGTTCACACTTCGTTGTTCACTTTTATAGAAAGCCTAAGGTCTTTCTATAATAATTTAAAGCCAAAGTCTTTAAATTAGACATTTTATGTAGAAAACAAAATAAATATATGTTAAAATTATAGTAGGTGACTAATATGGATATATTTAAAATAAGATTAAATAAAGCTTTATCAAGCAATAGAATAGGTAAACTAGAAGGATTTTTACTAAAAGAAGGCAAAAGAAATAAAGATAAAATAAGAAAATATGCAGACTATATTTTAAAGAACTGTTCTGATTATAACTGGATAACATCTTACTTAATAATGTATGATGGAGATGAATTAATTGATGCCATAATAAATAATTATAACAAATTAAAAGAAAATAATATTGATACATATCCAATTATAAATCGAATAACAAAATATCCAAATGATAAAATAATATCATATATAGATAAACTAATACCAGTCATAGATGATTTTACACTACATAATATATTAAATAAAACAAAAGATAATGAAGAAGTAATGAATTATGTTATAGATAAATATTTAATTAATTCAACGATATCCATTAAATTAACTTCCTTTTTATTAAAAAATAATTTATATATAGATAAAGTATATCAAAACTTTGATAATATCATAAGTAACAATATTAAAGATTTATATGAATTAAAAAAGCAAGGTACTTTAAATGAAGAAACAAGTACAAAAATATCTAAAATAGTTCAAAATAATGAAGAATATCTAGATAATACCATAGAAGATATATTAAAAGAAATATATGGAGAAAAATTTAATAGTAAAGATTTTAAAGTGGGAATAGATACAATAAAAATTATTATAAAAGAATTATGTCAAAATGAAAATAAAACTTATGGTGACATAGAATATTTAGGTAAAGGAACATTTTCTTATGTACTAGCAGTTGGAGATAAAGTATTAAAAATAGGTATAAAAAGATATACTGATAGTTTTCCAAATAATCCATATATAATTACTCCATTATTAAGAGAAAGTATAAAAATAAATAAAGAAAATAAAATATTTCTAGAAGTAACAGAGAGAGTAGATACTAAAACAGAGGTAACGACTGAAGAATTATATCAATTATATAAAAAAATAAGAGACCTAGGCTTAGTATGGACTGATGTTGCAAAGCGAAATGTTGGAAGATTAAAAAAAGATAACATAGTACACTGGAATACACCATTATATCCTACTGATGAAGCATTAGAATTAAAAAAATATATAAATGCTCCTCAACTAAAAAAAGGAGATTTAATAATTCTTGATGCCGATCACATTTATGAAGGTTATAAATATAATCTAACAAATAAAGAATTTGAAGACCGCTATCAAGAGGAGTTGAAAGAAAAAAATAAATATTATGAAACACCACTAGAAATACAAAGTAAAATAGTAAGAAAGTAAAGCAAACAAAAATTTGCTTTTTTTAAAATATTATGTTATTATAATAGTCGTTATTCAAAGGGGGGAAAATAAAATGAATATAAAAGATAAAATTTATAGTAATATAAGTTATAATACTAATGAACTGATAACAAAAATAGATCTAGCTTTAATAGCGGCAGGAGTAGTAAGTATGGCAGCATTATTACCTAATGACACTACTATTGAATATTTAACAGTATCAGGAATCAGTATGTTAAATTCTGCATATTTATTATTTTCTATAAATTCCGAAGAACATACTAAAGAAATACAACAAATAAAAAAACTTTATCAGGAATTTCTATCAGAATATGTAAAACTAAATAAAAAATTAGAACTTCAGCATCCTCTTGAACTATATACACTATATAATAAGATGTTACAAAGTGGATATTTATCTAAAGGGAAAACATTTCATTTTGGAGATACAAATGTAAAAGATATAAGAGGAATATCACCAACTAATGTTATAAATGGTGAAGCAGTATGTCGTCATATAGCAGTAATGTTAAAAGATATTTATAATGCTTATGGAATAGAAGGTAATACCTTAAATGTGTTTCAGAGAGATTTCTCAGAGAGAGAAAACAAAGGAAAAAATATATTAAAAATATTAAATGAAATATGTGAAGAAAGTAGAAAAACAGGCATTCCCTTGATAGATCTAATCCATGAATATGAAGAAGAATTAAATAGATATTATGAGTATACCATACCATCAGGAGATACTAAAACAATAAAAACCGGTAATCATAAAATAACAACTGCGGTATATCAAGGAAATACATATTATTTAGATCCAACTCAGTCAAGAATATATAAACCAAGTACCATATTAGAAGACTACTTATCAGATACAATAGCGGCAAGAGATACCAAAATAATACCATCAGTAAATAAAAAAGTAATTAAGACACTTACCATATCTTGTACACCATTTAGTGAAGACCAAGTATATATTGATGAAACAAAACTAATATATGAACAAAATAGAGATGTATTTGAAGATTTCTATAGAGAACATCAAGAATTATATAGTGATATATCTTCAGAATTATCTAAAATAAAAGTAAAAAGAAAGAAGAAATAATTATGGATGAAATAAAAGAAATAGAAGAGTCTGCTAATTCATTTCTAAAAAATTTTTTTGATACAACATATAATGATAATAAAGTATTATTTAATAATATGCAAAGTATATATCTATTAATTATATTTTTATATTATAATATGCAAGAATTAAATATAGAAAAACAAGATATACAAAATGGAACAAGAAAAGATTATGTAGAAAAATCTAAAATAATAGATAACTTCTATAAAAGTATTAATGTTGACTTTAAAATGGAATATATAACAAGAAATGGTGTACTAAATATATTAAGTACAAACACTCCTAAAGAAGCAACCCATAGTCAAATATATACAGGTAGCAATAATTACGTCATAACTGAAGAAGCATATATCAATCCTCAAAAAAAAGAAAGAATAGTACTTTATAGAAAATTAGATAAAACTATAAATGTTCATAATAATGACTTATTAAATGACTCAATAATATGGGTACATGAAATATCTCACTACAAAAATCAACCTCCAGAAAAAAGAGGAGAAGTAAATATTATATTAACAGAGTTAATAGCCTATACTGAAGAATTAATTTATACTGATTATCTAAGTCAGATAGGCTATGAAGAAGAAGCAAGAATGTTTATGATTGAAGAATATAAAAGTTTATATAATCTAATAGGACTAGCCTATCATGTAATAAAAATAACCTTTCTATACTATTTACTAGGAGAAGTCTCTAAAGAAAGTTATAAATTATTATATAAAGATGAAGAAGAATATGAAGACTCACTAAAAATATTTGATGAAGAAAAAAATAAGAATCAAAATATAATTTTTCTAATGTTACATTATTCAGTAGCAATAATCTCCTTCTATAACTATATTGAATATAAAAAAGATTCTAATTATTTAAACAAATTAAAAAAACTAAATAAAGAAATAATGACCAATATATCATTAGAAGATGCTTTAAAAATTATTGATATAAAATTAAATAAAAAATCATTAAATAAAATATTAGAAAATATAAATATATTTAAAGATAGTCTTATCAAAAAAACAAAAAAGAAAAGAATATTAAATTAGAGACTACAGGCTCTAATTTACCACGTAAGACTATAGGCTGAAGTGGCATAAAAAATAAAGATAATTCTAAATATCAAGAATTATCTTTTTATTATAACTAATTATGAATATACCAAGTCTTATTAATATCACAACTCTGACTAAGAGGTTCAGGATTAGGTTTATCCAAAATAGCAATCGTAGGCATCTTAAAAGCCGTACCAAACATAATACAAGTACCAGGATGTAAAGTCTTAATCTTATTAGTCAAAGTAATATCTGCACTAGAAATAATATCTTTAATAAACTGAAGATCTCTAGGATGAAACATCTTAAATACTAAGAAATTACTACACTGAGATATTGTAGTTTCAGATAACTCACTAGGTCTTTGAGAAACAATACCAAGAAGTAATCCATATTTTCTACCTTCCTTAGTAATTCTTTCAAAAATATTATATCCAAGTATAGTGGCATCTTCATCATTTTGAACATATCTATGAGCCTCTTCAAGAACAATATGAAATGGCATTGAAGCCCTCTGATTAAGAGATACAATATAATCAAATAAAAGCTTAGAAAATATTTTAACCAAATTCTTAGCAAATCTATCATCAACATAATTAATATTAAAATTAACAATCTGTGCTTTCTTACCATCATTAGTAGTAAGAAGTAAATTAATAAAACTCTCTCTATTAATATAACCATCATATTCAAAGTATCTAGCATAATTACTATTCATTAAATTGTTAAATCTAACTTTAAGAATATTAGTAAGTTCAAAAGCCTTATCACTATTTAGAGTACCCTCAGATATAAGAGCAAACTCCAAAGCCGTACTAAAGTCTTTCATAGTATACATATATTCCCCATTAGGAAGAGAAAGTTCAAAATTATCCAAACATAAACTTTCTAAGTATTCAATAACAACCTCAACATCCGAAAACTCACCAGTATTCTCTACAAATAAACATTGTCTAATAGTTCTAGTCCATCCACCCTTAACAAGTTTAACTTCTAAGTTAAGATTACTAGTATTAAATTTAGTGAGAATAGAAACAATCTTATTTCTAATCATACTAGCACTCTTACCAGAAAATAAAATATCTAATAAACATCTAGCAATAATATCATTCTTCTGATTAATAACTTCTTCTTCTTTTCTAGCAAAATAACTAACTAACTTTAAAGCCTTCTCAATAACTGGTAATTGCTCTTTAGAAGTAACACCCATAAGTAAGGCTAAATCATCAATACCAAGTAACCAAAAAGGATATTGTAAAATATCAAATTCAGTACTATTTAAATCAGTAGTATATACCTTATAATTAATATTATCATTAACTTCATGTATCCTAGAAAAAGCTCTTTGATACTCTCCATAAGCATCAAATAAGAATATATTAGAATAGAAAGGTAAACTCTTACATTGGTAGAAGACACTCTGAAGAATCTTAGCAACAGAGTAAGATTTACCACTACCAGAATTACCTAGTATAGCAAAATGATTAGAAAAGAAATTACCAATATCAAGTTTAATATCATAATCAGGATAAATAAAAGACTTACCAAGTTTAATACTATTAGGTCCATCATTATTTAAAATAATATCAAGAACACTATTATCAATCAAATTACAAGTAGCCTTAAAAGAAGGCTTAGAAATATCTCCAAATAAAAACTTATTATTTCTAATTTCTCCTACTAAAGATACCTGCATAATACCATTACCGATAGCAATAACTTCCCCAATACTAATCGCAGTAGTATCTTTAAATATAACATTCTTACTAATTAAACTATCATAATCATAAATATTAACAGATAATTGTACTGAAACAATATTATCATTAATAGCAATAATTCTCCCCAACATATTCTTCTTCACCTATTATAATTTTACCACATAAATAAATAATTGTATATAAAAATATTAAAAAAACTATAGATATTCTTTAAGTTCATCTATAGTCTTTTCTTGAAATTTCAAAAATTCTTTCGCTATCTTCAAATCACTCTTATCAACATCTTTATCATAAGCCTTAATTTTCTTTTCCATATCCACAGACCCTGTTGATACACCCTTAATAATCATCTTAGCAATCGAAGAATCACTATTATCATTAATAACTTCTTTCTTAATACCCATCTTAGCCATCATTTTGGCCATAACTCCACTATCAGTAATTTCTGCTTTTCCTTTCTTTAAATACTTCATACTCTTCTTTTTCCAAGACTCATATTCTTTAAGAATATCTTCAAGAGTCTTCTTTATTTTATTATCTTTATCTTTTAAATCATTAGTAAGAGTAGTCAAAGTATAAACAGCCATTTCAGCATCTTTATAAATATGTTCCATTAATTCATAATTTTCTTTCATAAATATCCTCCTCAAAAATATTATGAACCAAAATAATAAAAATATAATAAAAAATTATATGCCTCTCACACTACATTGTTCGAGGTTTTGAAAGCCTAAGGTCTTTCAAAAAAACTTCAGAGCCAAATGTCTCTGAAATAAAAGTATATATAATATATAAAAGTATCAAATAAGCGTTCTACCACATAAATAATCCATAGAAATATTATATCTTTTACATATCTCATAGGCAAAAGCCGTAAGAATAGTAGTCTTACCACTTTCATAAGCACTAATCGTTGAATGAGTAGTATTAAGAGTACTAGCTAGTTCTTCTTGGGTAATATTTTTTTCTTTTCTAAATTCTTTTAATCTCCTACCAATAATCTTTTTATCAATATTATATTTACCATTATTAAAACTATTCTTATTAGAAAGCCCCAGCATATAATCCATACTAACATTATAATAGTTACATAAAGAATTCAAATGCTTTAAAGGAATAATTTTACTGCCATTTTCCCATAGTGAATAAGTCTGCTGAGTAATGTTTAATAGCTTAGCAATATCCTTTTGTTTAAGATTAAAGTCTTCTCTTAATTCTATTAGTTTTTGAAAATTCATATCTAACACCTAATATAATTTTCCCATTAAAAATAAAAATATCATTTTTTTACAAACAAATACGACAAAATATGATATAATTAAATAAAGTAGCAAAGGAGAAACTATGAAATGTATAAAGTGTAATGAAGAACTAGAAGTGGATGATAACTTCTGTCCCACCTGCGGAGAACTAACTCCTCATGGTTATTTATCTCTAAAAGATAATAAACTAAGATATAAAGAAAATAATATTGGTTCATTATTTACCTTAACTTCTATTATCATAATAAGTTTTATTACTATGACTTTAATAAGTGGCAAAGATATGTTTAGACCATACATAGAATTACAAAAAGAAATATCTAGCTTAAAATATGGTTATAAAGTATCCATTATGAATACCAATAATAAATATACTAATATTGTTGTTGATACTAAAGAAGAAGCCATAAATCTAATAAAACAAGATATCACAAAACAATCTTGGAAATGTAAAAGAAATATAAATGTATCTCTAATCGAAAAAGAAATAAGTGAAAACTATAATATTCCCAGTGTAAGTTTATGTGATGTTGATGAAGATGTATCAAACAAAATAAAAGAAGTAATAAGTACAACATATCAGTTATTTCCTAATATAAAAGGATATCTAACAAACATAACAATAACCAATGCTCCAAGTAATGAGGATTATATAGCCTATTTCAATCCTACTAATACCTTTATAAATAATAACTTAGATATAAAAGAATATAACAAAGTAAATAAAACAGAAATATTATTAAATAGTTATTATTTCTTAAATAAAGATATCCTAAGTAAAGGATTAAAAGAAAACTGGTATCCAAATAATGCTAGTTATGAATCATTAATAGCTCATGAACTAGGTCATTACATAACATTTGTAACATTGTTAAAGCAAAATAATATTGATAACATAACACTAGTAACAAAAGATAATATAAATAGCTATCAAAATATTCTAAATATCTTAAAAAAAGGAACATACTCAAAAGAACTAGTCGAAGAATCCATAGAGAGTTATAACAAAAAGTATAATACCAATATTTCACTTGAAGAATTTACCAAAAGTATCTCTGGTTATGCTAGTCAAAAAGTAAAAGAAAACGTAAATTATGACGAAGTAATCGCCGAAGCCATTCATGACTATTATTTACATAGAGATTCGTCAAGTACTAGTTCATTAGAAATAATAAATATCATAAAAGAGAGGTTACAACAATGAAAGAATGCATAAATTGTAAAAAAGTCGTAAGAGATAGTGATAAGTATTGCCGTAATTGTGGCATAAGAGTACTAAAACCATATCAAAATATCTTAATAAATATAACCAAAGTACTCTTAATAATAATCTTAATAATAATGATAGTAATGTTTATTCTATCATATCTAATATAAAGGAGTAAAAAGATGAAAGAAAATAATTATTATAATAAAAAAGTAGAAGAACTATATAAAGAATTAAATACCAATATAAGTGGATTAACTGAAGAAGAAGCAAGTAAGAGATTAGAGGAGTATGGCGAAAATAAATTAGCAGAACGAAAGAAAAAATCAAATTTCATAATCTTTTTAAATCAGTTTAATGATCTAATGATAATACTATTAATATTTGCTTCAGTATTTTCTGCAGTAATATCTTATATCCAAAAAGAATCATATGCTGACTCAGTAATAATTCTAATAATCGTCATAATAAATGCAACCCTAAGTTTTATCGAAGAGAAGAAAGCTGATAAAGCAATCGAAGAACTAAATAAAATGTTTATAACTAATAATAATGTTATAAGAGATGGTAAGAAAGAAACAATAGATGTAAGAAAAATAGTACCAGGAGATATAATAGAACTAGAAGCTGGTGACTATGTATCCGCTGATGCTAGGATAATATCATCAGAGGCCTTAGAAGTAAATGAATCAACCCTAACCGGGGAATCAAAAAGTATCAAGAAAGATAATATAGATATAACCGAAGAAAAAGAATTATACGAAAGAAAAAATATGGTTTATGCTGGCTGTAATGTAACAAATGGACATGCCTTTGTAGTAGTATGTAGTACCGCTATGAATACAGAACTAGGCAAAATAGGAGCAAGCCTTATGAATAATAAGAATGAACTAACTCCCCTTCAAAAGAAAGTAAACCAAATAAGTAAAGTATTAACCTATATAATAATAGCAATAATAATAGTTATGATGGTCGTAGGTCTACTTAAAAAGAATGATTTCTTTGATATCCTAATGTTATCCATCTCATTAGCGGTCGCCGCTATCCCTGAAGGAATGTCATCAGTAATAACCATAATATTATCTCTAGGAATGTCCGAAATGGCTAAAAGAAATGTAATCATAAGAAAGATGGCCTCTGTTGAAACACTAGGTTCAACTGATATAATCTGTTCTGATAAAACAGGAACTATTACTGAGAACAAAATGCAAGTAAAAAGTATCTATGTAAACAATAAATTATATACCGAAAAAGATAATATAGAAAACATAAATCTATATAATTATTGTTTATCAAGTTGTCAAAATGTAACAAAGAATAACGACAAATATCTAGGAGATGAAACCGAAGTAGCCATCTATAAATACCTTGAAGAAAAAAATATATTAATAAATATTCCAAGAGTAAAAGAGTATCCATTTGACTCAGATAGAAAAATGATGAGTACTATCAATACCATTGAAGGTAAAGAATATTCATTTACTAAAGGAAGTTTAGACTCAGTATTACAAAACTGTTCCTATTATCTAGAAGATAATAAATTATATAATATAACTACTGAATATAAAGAAAAAATATTTAAAATAGAAGAAGAAGAATCAGAAAAATCCCTTCGTATCTTAGCACTAGCCTATAAAACAGAAAACACAAGTGATCCAGAACATAATATGATATTTATAGGATTAATAGGAATGATGGATCCACCAAGAATATCAGTACCAAATGCTATTAATACTTGTAAAAATTCTGGAATAAAAATAGTTATGATAACTGGAGATAGTATAAATACTGCTCGTGCAATAGCTAAAAGTGTTGGTATTATCGATACCGATGAAGGAGCCACAACAGGAAAAGAAATAGATAAGTTAACAGACGATGAATTAAAAGAAGCAGTAAAAAAATATAATGTTTATGCTAGAATATCACCAAGTACCAAATTAAGGATAGTAGATGCACTTCAAAGTAATGGTTATGTCGTAGCCATGACTGGAGATGGCGTAAATGATGCACCCGCTATTCAAAAAGCTGATATTGGAATAGGCATGGGCATAACCGGAACTGAAGTAGTAAAAAAAGTAGCAGATTGTATTCTTGTAGATGATAGTTTTTCTACCATCGTCGATGGAGTTGAAGAAGGAAGAAGAATAACTTCTAATATCAAGAAAATAATACTATACTTACTTGCGGGTAATATAGTAGAAGTACTTCTAGTATTCATATCTATGGTACTAAATATGGAAATGTTTACAACATTACAACTACTATGGATAAACCTAGTAACCGATAGTATACCTGCTATTATGTTAGCTTTCGAAAAGAAAACAGAAGACCAAATGGAAAATACTCTTGCTAATAAATACAATGAAAGTTTCTTTACACCATTATTAACAGCTAAAATAGTAATCGGAGCAATCATAAAATCAATAGTAATGTTAATAATATTTATCTATTTTGCAAAAGAAGCAGATGTAAATACCGCAGGTTCATTATTATTTATCTACTTAGTAACTCATGAATTACTATTCTCGTTCTCTTGTCGTAATATTAAGAAGTCAGTACTAAATAAAGACATCTTTTCAAATAAAAAACTAACATTAGGAGTATTCTTAATACTATTAGTTCAAATCATAGTATTAGTAACCCCAATAAGTAAATACTTTATAGTACCAAATATAAAAATAAATTATATCTTGATAACTATCGGAATATGTTTTATAATGTTTGTATTAGGAGAGTTAGTAAAACCAATATATACAAAATTATTTAAAGATTACAGGGAGGTTAAAAATGAAAAATAATAATAGTACATTCATAGTACTTGGTGGTATTCTTGTCTTATCAGTATTTAGTTTCATTGTAGCAAAAAATATCTTGCCAGATAGTGATAATAATCAGTATTATGCTAAACCTAATGAAAATATGATAGCTAAAATAGAAAGTATTACTAAAGAAAATAATAAACTTATAATAACAACAGCAGGAGATTCAACTGAATACTGTCTAAAAACAACTAAGAGTATTCCTAGTATAGATTCATTATGTTGGAATAAAATAGAAAATAACAAAGTAGAGAGTAATTACTTTGCATATAAAAAATATTATCTTTGGATTAAAGATAGTGATAATAGAATAAGTGGTAGAACTACTATAGAAAAGGAGTAAATATGGAAGACGATAGAATAGAAACTACTAGAAATAGAGTATTTGTCCGAGAATTAGCTTTTGGGAAAGATAGTCCTATTGCTATGAAGACAAATGATAATTTTGTATATAGAGTAACCGGTATGGATCAAGTAGAAGATATTATAACTAGTGGATATGCAAGAAGTAAAGATAAAGTAAAAGGTGGTCATAATAATGAATTATTTTGGACTAGAGGTGGAGATAAATTATTTTACTACGATAAAAGACCAGTACTAGAAGCACCTTATACCAAAGTAAAAGATGGTCAAATGGGAGCTATCTCGTTAGAAGATTTAACTGCTATATGGATATTTAATGAAAAAGAAAATAAATATGTTAATTGCATTGAATACTATAGATGTTTAAGAGAAGAACTATTATCTTCTAAAGGAAAAAGTAGAAGGTAATATATCACTCTCACATTACATTGTTCGAGGTTTTTGAAAGCCCAAAGTCTTTCAAAAAAATTTACTGGGCCAAATGTCTCTAAAATAAAAGTATTTATATAAGCTATAGATTTATGTCTATAGTTTTTCTTATATCCACATATATTGTTGATAAATAAAATTACTAAAAAATAATGACAAGAGTAAAAGCAAGTGCTATAATAAACATTAAAACAATTGAAGGGAGCAATTATATGAGTAAAAAAGAAGAATACCAAGAAATATATATAAACTTAGATGATTCAGGTAAATTATCAAAAAAAGAAGAATTATCAGTATATGCAGGAATAGTCTTTTTATCAAAACAAGAAAAAGATAAATTTATAACTCAGTATCGTAAAATAATAAATGAAATAAAATGTTCTTATTGTAATGAGGAAAAAGGAAAATGTACTAAAAAATGTAAAGAAATAAAAAATACTAATATTAAAAATAGTCATAAAAGAAGAATAATGAATTATATAAATAAATATTATACTATTGCTTTAATAATAGATAATACAAGAGTATATGATCATATTATAAATAATAAAGCCTCAAAAGGAAGATATATAGATTATACAATAAGAAGATTAATTAAAAGTACCATTGAAGAATTAATAAAAGATAAAAAAATAGATCCATATAAAAATGTTAGATTAATAATAAATATAGATGAACAATCTACAAAGAGTAATGGCTACTATAACCTAAAAGATGGCTTAACTGAAGAATTATTACATGGAATAATAAATTATAATTATGATATAACACATAAAAACATATTATTTGGAAAATTAGATATATCACTATCATATCAAGACTCAGGAAAAAGTTATCTAGTTCAAGCAGCAGACCTAATCGCAGGCACTACTAGAAGAAAAGCACTTGCTGATAGAGATGATATAGATATCATAGATCATAAATTATTATTTCCATAAAAAGAAAAGAGACTATTTCTAGTCTCTTCCCAACTCAAGTGGTGTACTTAACATACACTTAATTTAATAAAATCAACATTGAGCTATCGACCTGACAAGATTTCTCTCCGGTAATACAATAATACTATAACTATCATTAAAAGTCAAGTATATTGCACTATTATTATACACAAAATAGTAAAAAATATACCAATAATAAACTACTTTAAATATATATTAATTGCTTATATATAATAGGTATGTAGATACTCTTCTATTAGACCTTAGACTAATAGAAGCACTAACAAGGCTTTAGACTTGTAGTGATAAAAAACAATTGACAAAACAAAAAAACTATCATATATTATATATGGAGGGATATTTATGTATAAATATGTAGGTAATGTAATCATGTTTACTATAAATATCACACCTTTATCTCATCAAAAATAAAAGTAAAAAAAATGAGATGTGGGTGTGAGTTTTTGTCGTGCCTGCATCTATATATATAAATAGAAGTTATATGGATGCAATATATTCATATAACTTTTTTTGATGGGAGGAATATTATGATAGATATAAATATAAGTAAAGTATGTAAGTCATTTGGTTTTGACTTAGTATTAAATAATATAGATATAACAGTACAAAAAGGAGAAAAAGTAGGTTTAATTGGAACAAATGGAAGTGGAAAGAGTACTATACTAAAAATAATCGCAGGCCAAGAAAGTATAGATTCCGGTTCCCTTTCAATAAGAAATAATATAAGTATAGGCTATTTAAGTCAAATACCTGAAGAAAAAGATATAATAGTAAAAGACTATATAAATAGTGCCTTCAAAGAAATAATAGAACTAAAAGAAAAACTAGAAAGATATGAAGATAAACTTTTAACTGAAGATTATAAAGTAATAACAAAGTATATGAATCTGCAAGAGAAGTTTATCTCCCTAGGAGGATATGAATACGAAACAAAGATACAAAAAATACTACCAGTATTTAATATAACTGAAGAAATATTAAATAGAAATTTCAATACCCTATCTGGAGGAGAAAAAACCATCATATCTCTAATAAGATTATTATTACAAGAACCAGATGTCTTGTTATTAGATGAACCCACTAATCACTTAGATATAAATAAAATGATTTGGTTAGAAAAAACATTAAAGAACTATAAAGGAACAATAATACTAGTATCACATGACCGCTATTTCATGGATAATGTCATAAACAAAGTATATTTATTAACCAAAAGAGGAATAGAAGTATATCATGGTAATTATAGTTACTATATTAAAGAAAGTGAAAATAGATTATTATTAGAATTAAAAAACTATAAAGACCAACAAAAACAAATAACCGCTATGGAAAATAGTATCAAAAGATTAAAAGAATATGGTAGGCTTTGTGGACCAAGTGGTGGAGAAATATTTTTTAGAAGAGCTGCCAATATCGAAAAAAGATTAGAAAAACTAGAAAAGTTAGATAAACCAGAAGACAAGAAAAAACTAAATATAACTTTTGATATGGATAGTAGATCAGGAAAGGATGTCCTAACAATAAATAATCTATATTTATCTTACGGTCCTAAAGAAATATTTAATAACCTTAACTTAAGTATTAAATATCAAGATAGACTATGTCTAGTCGGAGATAATGGTGTCGGTAAATCAACTCTAATCAAAGAAATATTAAAAGGAAATAATAGTATAAAACTAGGAAGTAATATCAAGATAGGTTATATTCCTCAAGAGATCGAGTTTGAAGATATTAATTTATCAGTACTAGAAGAAGCCAGAAAATATTTCATTGGGGCAGAACAATATTTAAGAAGTGCCTTATTCAAATATCTCTTTGCAGGAGAAAACATTCATAAAAAAATAAAATATTTATCCGGAGGAGAAAAAGTAAGATTAAAAATATTCTGTCTAATTCAAGATTCTTATAACTTCTTAATCCTAGATGAACCCACTAATCACATTGATATTGATACAAGAGAAATGCTTGAAGAGTCACTAAAGGAGTTTACTGGTACTATATTATTTGTATCTCATGATAGATATTTCGTAAATAAAATAGCTACTAGTATAATTGAAATAAAAAATAAGAACATCACTAGATATATTGGTAATTATGATGATTATCGTGAGAAAATAAACAAAATATGATATAATTAAATAGGAGGGAATATGAATAACATACCAAAATTAAAATTTAAATATTTAACTCTTGAAGAAACATCTGACATACTATCATGGACACTTAAAGATACAACTAATGTATTACCATTAAAAGAAGGAACATTATTCCTATATCCAGAATTAAAAAGACTTACTAAAGAAGATAATATTAAAGACATAATTCAAGATAGATATAATAACTTTATAAAAGAAAATAATAACTTGAGAGAAGAATATACCACTATCTGGAATGAATACAATGATAGATATATGTTAGAACTAAGTAATTACCTTAATATAAAGTGGCCAAAAGAATATAAAGAAATATCAGTAGGAATAGGACTAATACCAGTATGTCCTAGATACATTAAAGAAAAAGCCTTTGATATTCATAAGAAAAATAAAGAAGATTTAATAGATACCTGTATGCATGAATTATGTCATTTCCTTTTCTTTGAGAAATGTAAAGAAATATATCCAAATTGGAAGTATGAGGATTTTGATAGTCCAAGTTTGTTATGGTACTTAAGTGAAATAATCATAGACCCAATACTAAATAGTGACGGCATACAAAAAATATATAAACATAAGTTTAAATGCTATGATATCTTTTATAATGTAGAAATAGATAATATAAATTTATTAGACAAAATAACAAGTATATATAAAAATAATAGTATAGAGACCGCTATTAAAGAAAGTTATAACTATCTAAAAGAACATGAAGAAGAGTTTATAAGTAAATGTAATAATAAATAACTTATCCACATAAACTGTTGACATATAAAAGTGTCAATGGTTTTTTATTTGACATAATTTGCATCTTTCTATATAATATAAGCATCTAGAAAGGAAAAATACCATGGAATTAAACATTGACTACGTATCCGATTTACACTTAACTCACTATATAAGCAAAAAAGAAAGCATAACCAAAATAGATAAATTAGTTCAAGATAAAATAAGTATGCAAGTAAAAGGAGATATCCTTGTAGTAGCGGGAGATATCGATGAAGATATAAATAGAGTGAGTGAACTATTATATTCATGTTCAAAATACTATAAAAAAGTAATATTTGTCCTAGGTAATCATGAATACTATATACCAGTAATAAAATATATCTATACTGATCCTATGGCTGAAGAATATAACTATAATAGTATGAATAAAGTATATAGATTAAATGAAATATTTAAAGATAATAAAGATATAATCATACTAGATAAAACAAATAATACTAAAGGACTATATACCTATAATACCTTCTTATTAGCGGGAGATACCCTTTGGTATAAACCAGTAACATTAGTAGATAAACTATATAACTATCCTATGCAGAATGATTCTAGATTTATCTTATCAGAATTATCTAAGAAAGATAAAATACAAAAACTACATAACGATAGCATATCTTGGTATAATAACTTACCAAATAATATAGATTTAATAATAACTCATGTACCACCATTTAGAAATAAAAGTAATAGTAGGGGTAATAACTCTTGTTACTATACAGAAGTAAAAGAATATAAATCACCAGTATGGATATATGGTCATGATCATAAAGAAGAAGATATAATAATAAATAATACTAGATTCGTATCTAATCCATGGGGTTATGATACTAAAGATTTTAAAATAAAAACATTAACATTAACCAAATAATAAACTAAGATATCAAGTTTTAGTTTTAATATGCCTATATATTATTTCTATTATATTCACTATAAGCCTTACTATGTAAGTCTTATTAGTGTTTAATTAAGCTAAGTAAACTTATCTTAATTAAAAGTATCCAAGATACTTATTATATATAAGCAGTAGATATATACTAATACTATTATAGTATAAAAGAAGTAATTATATAAATAAGAGTAGAAAAATAATCGTATAGTCATACATAACAAAAAACTATGATATAATAATTTCAGGTGGTGAGATTATGTGTTTAATATGGAACTTAATAAAAGCATTTACTGATACTCAAGATGATAATAAAAAAGATAATAATGATTTAGAAGATTGGCAAAAAGAATTAGTAAAAGAAAAGAAGTATGATTCATTTAACTTTGAAGAGGAAGAACTAGAAGATGATGACTATTATTCAGAAGATGATGATGAATAAGAAATTTGTCAAAATATATTGAATAAATAAAAATAATTTGATATACTTAATTTAGTTAAAGAAAGACGCTAGTACAGGTCTATTTAATAGATTTTTTGTGCTGGTGTTTTTTTGTATTAACTAGAAGTAGGAGGAAGTTAAAAATGGAAAAAGAAAATACAAAAAACGATAAATATTATATAGAATCATCGTGTATTAATTTAAATAAAAAGGATTATTTAGAAAACTATATATATAGTGATGAATTGTGTAATAAAATCGAGAATTATTTTAATTCAAGCATTACATATCCGTTATATATAGGAATTGTAGGAGCATGGGGTTCCGGAAAAACCTCAGTCGTTGAAACAGCATTAAGCAAACAAGACAAAAAAACTAAAATATATAAATATGACGCATGGAAATATGAAGATGATAGTTTTAGAAGAAATTTTATTCAAGATATACTAAGCCAATCAGGATTAAAACAAGATAATAAAGTCTACAAAAAAATTATAGAATCATTGTATGAAGACTATTCAATAAATTTTAATTCCATAATTGAAAGAATGAAATTATCTGAAAAAAAGGATACTAAAATTAATAAAAAAACGATAATAATTTTAATGATAGTTGCTGGAGTATGTTTTTTTGGGGGAATATATGAAATTTTTAAAAATGAATTTACATTAGGAAATATTTTGACTGTATTAGGAGCAATGGGTATTTTTAACATTTTTTATTCTAATACAAATTATTCAAAATCAAAGTTGTTTTCTAGTGAACAGTTTTATAAAAGCTTTGTAGAAATTATGAATGAAGTCAAAGAAACCAAAAACATAATTTTAATTGACAATCTTGATCGATGCGATGAAGATGAGTTAAAAAAGACATTAAGTGCAATAAAAGGATTTTATTTAGAAAAAGATAATAGTAATCAAGAAAAAATTATTTTTATCATACCATTAGATATTAGTTCTCTTAAACAAGCATACAAAGAAAATGAAATTTATTACTTAGATAAAATTTTTGATGATATGATATATATTAAAGATAAATATAGTACTGATAAATTAGATTTTATAAATCAGATTTTATTGGAATATTCTGCAATAAATGATTTAATCTGTCCAGAATCTAAAAGTATTATTATAAATAGTACAATTAATACACCAAGAGAAATAATTAAAACTATAAATGACTATGTAACAGAATACAATCTATTATTAAGTAAAACAAGCGAAGAATTTACAAAAAATAGTAATAATAGAAATTTTTTAATGAAGACAATTATTTTAAAGAGAAAATATTATGGATTTTATCAAGTAGCATATAATGACATTGAGAAATTTATAAAAATAATTGAAAATGAAAGTCCATATGAGGTGATGGAAGAAGTAATTAAAGATGAAGAATTGATTTATTTTTTGAAAATTAACAGATCAATCAAACCAACAGATTATTATGACTTTTTCCAAAATCAAGGTGTAAAAATGTATAATAAGATACCGGATAACATAAAAAAAGCAATTATGAAACAAGATATTAAAACAATTCTTGATTATAAAAGTAAAGAGCAAGTTATTACCTATTATGAACATATATATGATGATTATATAAATGGTTTTTGGGAAGTTAATATTCTTAACAAATATATTACATTAATTGAGTTATATAAAAACAATTATTTTAATGAAAAAGAAACTAGTCAAATAATTAGTTCGTGGGAGTTTTTATTTGATGATGACAAATTTAAAAAAATAAATATAGAAAAGTGTAACATTATTGGATATGAAAATGAATTAATATTTGCAAAAAAAATATATAAAAATATAGATTTTAATATTTTTATACTTGACTGCATAAATGGTGATAAGTACGATTTTGATAGCGAAATTGATAAATATGAGAAATTATCTAAATGGGTATTAATAAATAACAATATAATTTTAGATAATAAATATAGTGAATTAATAAACTCATATTGTGATTACATAATTGAAAATAGTCTACAAGAAAATATAAAGTACTTAGCTGTCTTATTTAAAAAAAATATTAAAATTATAAATACAAATATTATCAAAAAAATAATATTTAAAATAAGTGATAATGAAATTATAATACAATTATTAAATAGTTTACAATGTAATCAGATTAATGAATCATCATTAGCAGATGAATTTATAAATTGGCTAAATACAAATAAAATCTCAGATATAAAAATTATTTTAGTTATTTTAAACTACATAATTAAAAATAATAAAAGTATCACCACAATTAATAAACTTAATATAGAAAATTTTGAAGAAACGGATAATGAAACAATTTCTAATATAATTAAGCTCTATGTTGAAAATAACGTATATAATAATGCCATTTTTCAAATGTTAAAAGAATTAAAAAATAAAACTACAATAAAAAGTATAATAAGTGGTTTAATAAATCAAATACCAGAAGAAAATGATGAATATATAAATCATTATATAGAATATTTTTTCGAATTGCCCATTGATATAGAAAAAGAAAACTTAAAAAGTTTAATTGAAGTAGTAAACAAATATAAAAATTATGAGGAAGAGATAATTAAAAAAATAATAAATAATGGATTATTAAAAAAATATTATGATTCATTAACTGATCCGGAAGATAGAGAGCATGTTATTGGTTTATCACTGAAATTAGTTTCAGGAGACTTTGAAAAGCAACTAGAGAATATTTTTATTTATGAATCCTCTTATGATAAAATACAAATATTATTAGAAAATCATAATACAATAGATGAATATGTTAAAGTAATAAATTCGATTACTAAAAAAAGTATAAAGAATAAATTATTAATTAGTTTTATTGATATTATAGAAGAAAAAGATAATATATTAAAAAGCGAGTCTGAATCAATTGAATTATTAAATGTTGATACTGAAATGAAAAGAAAAATAAAAAAGATATTAAAGAAAAAAGAAATCAAAAATAAAGAAATAGTTGAGGTATAATTGTTATGATAATTTTGAATTAGTTAAAAAATATAAAAGATTTTATAGATTATACCAAATATATAAATATGGAAGTAGAAGAAAGTAATATATATTCAGTATTTGATTTATTATATAAACAATATGAAAAAGAAAGATTAGATTATTTTAAAAAACATAAAAAAATATCAAACTATGATTCAGAAAATATCATGTATCATTTATTAAATAAAGTATTAGAAGATTATAAAGATTTAACATTTACTTTTAGATATCCAGTAAATATATTAATAAAAGATAAAACATTATTAACAGAAAAAGAAAGAAAATATGCTTCTCATCATAATACTCATGTAGATTTCTTAATATATAATAAAATAAGTAAAATACCATTATTAGTGGTAGAAGTAGATGGATATAAATATCATAAAGAAGATAATAAACAAAAAGAAAGAGATATATTAAAAAATAATATTCTATCTAAATATAATATACCATTAATTAGATTAACTACTAATGGTAGTAGAGAAGAAAGTATTATAAGAAGTAAATTAGATGAGATAGTTAATAATAAATAATTATATATATTTTATTATGTTCACTATAAGCCTTACTATGTAAGTCTTATTAGTGTTGTTATTAGCCTAAGGTCTAATAACAATATACCTACGTATCTATTATATATAAGTTATATCTATATACCATTAATTAATATTTGAAAATTGAAATTATGATGTTCTTCTCCCCCCCCTCTGCCACATTCAATGAAAAATTAGAATTGATTTAAGCCAGTGTTTATAAGAGGTTGTGAACATATGACACATAAAAAATAATTCTTGGGGTTGATTTGCGAATTAATTGGGATCGAATAATTGCGAATTATTTGGGTTCTTTTTAGTAAATTCTACAAACCATGGTAATGTTTGTAGTTTTAATTCACTAAACTAGAAATAGATTAGTGATATTATGTGAAAGTGGAATTTGGTAAAATTTTCCATAGGACTTGATCTAGAGGGAAAGAATCACCGAGGTCAGTTTCATATAATGCCGTATTAAAGAGTTTAGGCAGATAACAAAGATTATCAATACATAATGAAATGAGAGGATAAGCATATATGAAAACAATATTGACTATTAGTCCACTTAAAATAATAAGTATATTATAGTCAATTGAACAAATGTTTGAAAAAAACATATAGATTAACAGTTTTTATTATACAAAAATATTAAAAAAACATTGATAAAAACCAGTAAATATAACTAGTTTGAATAAAAAATAAAAATAAAAATTTTATAAAGTTTTGTACGAAAATACTTAACTTTATTATGATAGGAGGATAAAATGTTATATGGTAAAATTAAAGAATATCTAGAAACATTTATTGAATGTGATACATTAAACGAAAAATTTGATTATTCTATAAATAACGAATCATCCCCCGATATTTATTTAAAAGAATTAAAAAAATTTAATAATACTTATAATTCGTTTTTTATGAATAAGGGAAGATTGGTATTTATGATTAACAATTATGAAATAATTTTGAGAGAAGAAGATTTAAAGCAAATATTAAAATTATTTCTATTTTATAAAAAATCAAATTTGGATAACTGTTATTTAATTGCTGAGTTTCTACTAAGCTATTTTAATACTATAAATAGTAAAGAATATAAAAGGAATGTTAGTAATTATAAAGAAATAAAAGATACATTTAAAAAGATTATTTTAAGCAATAAAGAAGATAAAAACATATTATGTACATTTAAACAAATGTCATTTAAACTTTATAATAAAATAATAGATTATGGTGCACATAAAGACAACTTTTTTCTTGGAGATATTTTAGAACGAGCTTGTATAAATTTTAACAATGATAAATTATTAAAAGCCAAAATAATAAAAAAGTTATTAGAAAATAATGTGTATCCATCTAAAGTGATATTGTATGATGAAAATATAAAAGAAAATTTTAAATATTATAAAAAATATTTGTTAGATTATGAAAACTATTCCATTTATAGTAGATTTCCTGATGAAATGCTTTATACATTAGATAAAAATGGATTGTTAAAGAATAGCATAATTAAATTAATAATAAACAATATTGTTGATAGAACAAATATGTTACAAGAAAAGTGTGATGATGAACATGAAAATTTTATTCAAATAATATCAGAAATAGATTATTTAAAATCATTTTTGAATAATGCCTTAAATAGATTAACTATGCTATCATGCTGTCACAAAAAGAAGATGCACGAATGTTTAATTAATTTATTGTATATGAAAAGAGTTTTGGTATCTGATGAAGATAGAATTAATTCTCAAATGCAAGAATTTAAATATGAACAAGTTATTCCTAATGGTAAAATAGAAGAATTTGTAAATGCTGTAAATGATAATATAGCAGTATTATATTCATCTTCGGTATGTAATTTTGAAAAAGAATTAGAACAATCCTTAAATACTTATGCAAAATATCCAACGTCTTATATTTTTAGCTCATATAATATTGATTCAGATTCACAAACGTATTTAAAATCGGAGGATGGATTTGTTGATAGTGTATTTATGAATTATTATGATAAAAAAGGGAAAATATTTACAAATACAAACACAAATTTGCAAAATATTTTAACTAAAGGATATTATATCCAACTTATTAAATACCTAAAGCAGCAATTTATTTCTTATCAGCAATATATAATTTCATTTTTTGATTTAAAAGAGGGTAAAAGATCATTAATTGATAAATTAATTAAGCAGGGGGATTTTAAACTTTATAATGATTATTTAATACTGGCATTAACTGTTATTCAAATAGAAAATAGTATAATCGATTTATTAAAAATAAAAGGTAAAAATATAACTAACAATGGTTTTAATAACTTAAATGAGCTAGCTAAGGAATATACTAACGATGATTTCAATTTTAATGGTCTAATGTATATTAATTATATACTTTATGAAAGACATGGATTAAACATTAGAAACAATATAGCTCATGGAAATTATTTCGGAAAAAATATAGATATTCAAATATTAACTACTATTTGTGCTATAATGTTTATAAATGGATTATTACGAAAGGAAAGATCAGAAAATGATAAGAATTAAGAATAGTGAATTTATAAGAATATTTGAAAATGATAAAACAATTTCTAGAATAGGAAAAATTGATATGAATGTTATAAATGATAATTCAATATATAGCTTATATTATAAATTTCCATTAATTGAAAAAATAATTTTAGAAATATATAGATTAATTCCAAGAGCTAATATCGAACAATATGAACAGGGTACCATGAAAACAATAAATTCTATAATCAATAATAATAAAAAAATAAATATAATTTATCCTGAGTTAAAAAAGATGATAGATAATTATTTTAATGAATCAGATGATTCTCCAAGAAATGTTTTATTTCATCCGAGAGGTAACGAAACAATATCAGTTACAGTTAATTTTGAAGAAATTAATGAAATAATTGCCAAATTATTAGGATTACTTAATCATGTCATTGAAGAATATAAAATATCGTCTTTGCCTAGAATTAAAAAAATATAAAAATAACCGAGAAATTAATCCTCGGTTTTATTATTAAAACAAAACAAAGTCAAAAATGAATCAAATAAAAATCAAAATATAATCAAATTGAAATCTAATAATAATCAATGACATTCTAGGATAAGGATAAGAATAAGGATTGTAAATGTCAATATTTTTTGTAGGTTTTTGGTAAAAAGTTTTGTAGGTTTTTGGTAAAGTTAATTTGTAGCTTTTAGCTACTTTTTTTTCTTCATTAAAATCTTCCTGTACCAAATCTTTTATTCTGTAAGATTTTCCTTTAATATTCATAATTATTGAATGATGAACAGGCCTATCAATTATTGCTGCTGCAATAGTTGTATCTCCAAATACTTCTCCCCATTTTGAAAAAGGTTGATTTTTTGTTATTATTGTTGGTTTATTTTCATATCTTTTGGCTATTAGTTGAAAAAACATATTTGCTTCATCTTTTGTAATAGGTAAATAACCAATTTCATCTATTATTAACAATCTATACTTGCAATAGAATTTAATCTTACTTTCTAATCTGTTTTCTTTAAATGCATTACTTAAATTTGTTATTAAATCATTACAACTTATAAAATACACTGAATTTCTTTTCTTTGCCGCCTCTATTCCTAATGCTGTTGCTAAATGAGTTTTACTAACTCCTGGATTTCCCAAAAACTTGAAATTTTAGTAATTCCATAACTCCCGTACCGATAGGGTAATCACTAGGCACAACTTGTATTTATTTAACGAGTCAGCAGGATAGGGCGTTTACAATATCTGACTCTATTTAGTTTTCAAAGAGCAAATAGTAAGTTCCAAATTGACAAATTACATATTAAATTAAAAGTTTCATTTTGGAAACACAATAAAAATAATATCATGATAGTTCCACATTGTCAACATATGTTCAAAAATTTTTAATTTTTTTTGACAAATTTATGTCTAAATGTTCCAAAATGGAAATTTTGTGTTATAATTGATTTATAGAGGAAAATAGGAGGTAATTCTATGGAAAAAAGAAAACCAATGGATATTACTATAGGTTCAAATATGTTTAAGTTAAGAAAACAATTTAACTTAACTCAAAGAGAAATTTGTGCAGTAGTTGGAGTTAATGCTTCAACATATAAACACTATGAATTAGGAGATAGGATGGTTCCTATTAGTGTATTACAAGATTTAGCAAAATTTTATAAAGTATCAACAAATTACTTTTTTGAAAATATGCCTGAGTTATCAGATAAAGAACAATTAGAATTATCTAACTATGCTTCTAAAGTCGCTAACAATACACAAAAATATTTAGCAATAAACTTAAAAAATCCAACTAAAGGATTGGATGAAATAGAAGAAAAGACTCAAGCAAGAGCTAGACTTAGAATTAAAAATATGAGATTAGAAAATAATAAATCTCAAAAAGATTTAGCTAAATATTTAGAAATAGATTTATCTACTTATAACAAATATGAAAAAGGTAGTAGAAAACTAAGTAATGAAGTAGTTAAGAAATTAGCTGAATATTACAATGTATCAGTAAGTGATATAGTTGATTAATAAATGACAGAATGACACTATAAAAAGGCATAGCGTATATCTTAAGTTAACGTCATAGTGTCATAAAGGAGGAAAAGTATGAATGATTTATTATCTTTACAAAAATTATTTAATGAAACAATTTTTAGAATTCCAGATTACCAAAGAGGATATTCTTGGTCTAATCAACAATTAGAAGAATTTTGGAATGATTTAACTAGTCTTTTACCATTTCAAGAACACTATACAGGAATGATTTCTTTAAAAAAATTAGAACCAAACAGTATTATAAATTCAGTAGATAAATGGAATGAAGAAAAATGGTTAGTTAATTCTGGCTTTACTGTTTATGAAATTGTAGATGGTCAACAAAGATTGACTACTTTAATTATTCTAATTAATGAAATTGTTTTATACTGTAAAGAAAAAAATATAGAAGAATTAAATAGTACGTTGTTAAGTGAAATTGTAGATAAATATTTATATAAAACAAAACCAAACAATATTATTAGAACTTATAAATTTGGATATGAAGAGGATAATCCTAGCTATCAATATTTTAGACACGTGATATTAGGAGAACCAAACAACGGAACGATAGAAGAAACATTTTATACTTTAAACTTATATAATGCAAAAAAATTTTTCAAAAATAGAATAGAAAATTATGTTGAGCAATATGGCATTCAAAAATTAGAAGAAATATATAGAAAAATTACACTTCAATTAAAATTTAATTTATATGACATAAAAGATGACTTTAATGTATATGTAGCTTTTGAAACTATGAATAATAGAGGAAAGAGACTATCTTATTTAGAGTTACTAAAGAATAGATTGATATATTTATCTACCTTGTTTGATAACCCAGAAGATGAAAAAAAACAAGTTAGAGCTGATATAAATGATACATGGAGAGAAATATATGGATACTTGGGAAAAAACAAAAATTATCCACTAAGTGATGATGAATTTTTACAAAATCATTGGATGATATATTTTGGTTATCAAACAAGAAAAATACAAGGCAATCAGACCATACCATATTATACTTATTTATTAAATAAATATTTTATACAACAAAATATAGATCCAACAAATATGTATGTACCTGATTTAACGAATCTTACTATAAATACTGAGATTGAAGATGAATTAGAAAAATCGGAACAAGAAGAAAATGTTCAAGATAATATAATAATAAATGATAAGCAGATTAATCTTACACTAGTAGATATTAAACATTATGTTAATAGTTTAAAAGAGTTGATTCAATATTGGTATAATATGTATTTTCCGTCAGAAACATATTCAGCAGAAATGAAAAAATATTTGTTTAGATTAAAAGAATTAGGTCACGTTAATGCTAGACCTCTAATTACTGTTCTTTTATCTAAAACAGAAATTAGTGAAGGAGATAAAATAAAATGTTTAAAATATATTGAAAGATTTAATTTCTTACATTACAGATTAAATGGATATTTTTCTACATATGATAACAGTGTATTCTATAATTTAGCTCGTGATTTATATTATAATCAGATTACTGTTTCAGATGTTTTAGATGTTATTACAAAGACAGATTATATGAGTGACAACAATGTAATAGAATCTTCAGGAGTTGTAGATAAATTTAGAAAACTATTTAAAAGAGATGGTTATTATAGTTGGGGAACATTAAAATATTTATTATACGTTTATGACATTAATAATACTTCAACACCATCAGAACAAAAATTAAATCCAAGTGATTATTTTAAACAAGATCCAAAAGATTCTTATTCTGTAGAACATATTTATCCACAAAAAGCAGTAAATGAATATTGGGAAAAAAGGTTTAATATGTACTCTGAGAAAGAAAGAAAATTATTATCTAGCAGTTTAGGAAATATGTTGCCATTATCTAAAAGAATTAATAGTAAATTACAAAATAATTCTTTTGTGGATAAAAAAAATAGATATATGATAGGTTCAAGAAGTGAGCAAAAAGTTGCACAGTATGAAGAATGGACTCCAGAAACAATATTAAATAGAGGACTTGAAATCTTAACCTTTATTGAAAATGAATGGGAGTTTAAATTTCCTAATTTGGCAGAAAAGAAAAAAATATTAGGATTAGAATTTATGATAAATGATAACGACATAGAGACTGATGTATATATTCCAGAATATAAAGAAGAAGATAAAACACAAAGGGAAGTCTTTTATGATGAAGAACAATTTAAAAAATTATCAAATAATACTAATGAACGATTATTAAATATATTTAATGAATTAGATAATTATATTTTATCTTTAAATGAAAATATTAAAAAAAATACTACTTCAGTATATTTATCATATTCATATGGTAAAAATTTTATTGAGTTATGGTTTCAAGTTAATAGTTTGAAATATGTTATTATGACTGGTGATTATGACGACCCGAAAGGTCTTGTAGTAGAATTAGCGGAATCATATAAATGGACAAATGACCGTTGCATTTTTGTTAATTTAGATTCAGATATAGAATATATAAAATATATATTAAAACAAAGCTTTGAAAAACAATTAAATAGGTAATTATAAAAAATAGGAGAGTGAAAAAATGGGTGAGTTCTCTGAAAATACAAGAGTAAAGATTCCAGCCTTAGTACATGCTACTAGATTAGGCTATAAGTATTTATCTCTAAAAGAGTATAAAAATGAAATTGATGAAGAAACAAACATTTTTAAAAATATATTTAAAGAAAGTATCAATAGAATTAATAATTTAGAATTATCTGATGAGAATATAATTAAATTAATTAGTGAATTATCATTTTCATTAGAAAATGATGATTTAGGAAGACAATTTTATAAATACTTGATTAATGGATATAAAGGAATTAAATTAATTGATTTTGAAAATGAAACGAACAACACATATAATGTTGTAACTGAACTAACATATAAAAATGGTGAAGATGAGTTTAGACCAGATGTTATTATGTTGATAAATGGTATGCCATTAGGATTTTTAGAAGTAAAAAAGCCTAATAATAGAGAAGGTATATTGGCAGAAAGAAATAGAATTAATGACAGATTTAAAAATAAAAAATTTAAAAAATTTGTTAATATTACACAATTATTATTATTTTCAAATAATCAAGAATATAACGAAGATTCAGTCGTACCAATAGAAGGTGCATTTTATGGAACACCAAGTTATAATAATGTATTTTTTAACTGTTTTAGAGAAGAAGATACTTCTATTTTTAGCAAAATTAAAGATTTAGATTATAATCAAGAAAATAATATTTTAAAAGATAATAATTATGTTTCTATTAAAGGTACGCCAGAGTATTCCACTAATTTAAGTAGCACTTCGCCAACTAATAGATTATTAACATCATTATTTCATAAATCAAGAATTTTAAAATTGTTAAAATATGGAATCACCTATGTAGAAAAATCTAATAAGGATGGAATTATTGAAATACAAAAACATGTAATGAGATATCAACAGTTCTTTGCAACATTAGCCATTGAGAATACATTAGATAAAAATATTAAAAAAGGTGTAATATGGCATACGCAAGGTTCTGGGAAAACAGCATTAGCATATTATAATGTAAAATATTTAACTGATTATTTTCAAAAAAAAGGCAAAGTTGCAAAATTCTATTTTGTAGTAGATAGATTAGATTTATTAAAACAAGCTAGTCAAGAATTTACTGCAAGAGGACTAGAAGTTACAAGAGTAAATTCAAAAGAAGAATTTAAAGATACTATTAAAGAAACATCTACTGTTTCAAAAACTGGCAATTTAACAATTAATGTTGTAAATATACAAAAATTTTCAGAGGATTCTAGTGTTAAAGAAGCTGATTATAATGTAGATGTACAAAGAATATATTTCTTAGATGAAGCACATAGAAGTTATAATCCAAAAGGTTCTTTTCTTGCAAATTTATTTGCATCTGATAGAGAAGGTATTTTTATTGGATTAACAGGCACACCATTAATTGGTGAAAATTATAGTACAAAAGATATTTTTGGAGATTATATTCACAAATATTATTATAATAAATCAATTGCCGATGGCTATACTTTAAAACTAATTAGAGAGGGTATTGAAACATCATATAAAACAGAATTAAATAATACTTTGGATGAAATAAAAAAGACACTAGGTTTATCTAAGGAAGAAGAAATATATGCACATCCTAAATATACAAAAGCTTTAACTAAATATATAGTAGATGATTTTAAAAAATCTAGATTATTGTATAATGATGAAACTATTGGCGGAATGATTGTTTGTGATTCACAAGCACAAGCTCGAAATGTATTTAACGATTTATCAGATTATGATTTATCAAAAGCATTAATCCTTTATAACGAAGATGATAAAAAAACAAGAAGTGAAGAAGTAGATGATTTTAAAAAAGGCAAAATAGACATTTTAGTAGTTCAAAATATGTTATTAACTGGATTTGATGCCCCTAGATTAAAGAAAATATATTTGGGTAGAGTTATTAAAGCACATAATTTGTTACAAACTTTAACAAGAGTTAATAGACCATACAAAAACTTTAAATATGGATATGTTGTAGATTTCGCAGATATTAGAGAAGAATTTGATAGAACAAATGCAGCATATTTTAATGAATTACAACAACAATTAGGCGAAGATTTTAAAACTTATAGCAATATCTTTTTATCTCAAGAAGAAATTGAAAAAAGTATAAAAGATATTGAAAATAAATTATTTGAGTATGATAGTGAAAATCTTGAGATATTCTCTCAACAAATTAATGAATTAGAAAAGAAAAACTTAATTGATTTAAAGAAAATAATGATTACTTATAAAGATCTTTATAATGTAATTAAAGCATTTGGATATAATGATTTATTAGGTAGAATTAAAATTGATAGAGTAAGTAAAATGGTTCATGAGGTTGAAAGAAGAATTGATATAATAAATTTAACTAACAAAGAAAATCAAGATACTGCTAGTATGCTTAATGTAACTTTAACTAATATTGATTTTAACTTCAGAAAAATCAGTGAAGAAGAATTAGTAATAGCAGATAAATATAAACAAAAATTTGATGAAGTAAGAAAAGAATTCTTAATCAATATTGATAAAGATGATATGAAATATATATTATTATTTAGAGAATATAACAATTTGTTTACATCAATTAATTTTGAAGATTTAACAGTAGAAGATATGAATAATAATACAGTTAAATTAGATGATTTAATGAAAAAAATTCACTCGTTAAATGAAAGTAATAATAGGTTACTAGTAAAATATTCTGGTGATGAAAAATATGTTAAGATTCATAAGAGAGTATTAGAAAGAATTCCTGAATTTAATCAAGTTGATTTATATGAAATATTAACAAATTTAAAAAATGAAATAGATGATATTCTATTAAGAAAATACGATATTATGGATACAGAATCTTACTTTAAACGAACAATTATGCCAATGACTTTAGATGAATTCGATAAACATAACATTACAATTGTAATAGATGAAGTTCAATTCTTTACAGAAGTTATTGTTGAAACATACTTAGTAGAAAGGAGTCTAAACTTATGACAACTGAAAGAGAGATAATAAGAAAAACAGAAAAAATGATTGATGAGTTAAAAAGTGTATGTTCTACATATGGACTAGGGAACGCATCAAGTGAATATAAAATAATAACAGAAATTTTCTTATACAAATACTTAAATGATAAATTCATATATGAAACAAAAAAAATAGCAAAAGAACTTAATGAAAATTCAACTACGAAAGAAGTAGAAAAATATTTAGATTCTTTAAGTCCCGAACAATTTTCAATATTAACAATGAGAATGGGTGCCAATGTTGCTAAAATTCAAAATTCATATAGAATAAGTACATTATTTAACAATCAAAATTCAATAATTCCAGAATTTTATGAATTATTTGATAATGCTTTAATAGGAATTTCTAATGATAATGTTGACATATTTTCTGTCAAAACTGGTTCTAAAGAAAAAATTAAATTATTTGACACATTATCTCAGTATATAACTGAATCAGATAAAAGAAATGCATTCTTTAGAGCAATGATATCTAAACTAGTAGAATTTAGTTTTGAAAATGCTTTTTCAGAAAAATATGACTTCTTTGCAACCATATTTGAATACTTAATTAAAGACTATAATAAAGATTTTGGTAAGTATGCAGAATACTATACACCTAATTCAATAGCTAGAATTATAGCTAAAATATTAGTACCAAATCCAACGCAAAATGTAACAATATATGATCCGGCAGCAGGTTCTGGGACTTTGTTATTAGCATTAGCTCACCAAATAGGGGAAGAAAATTGTACTATATATTCTCAAGATATTTCACAAAAATCAAATGAATTTTTAAGATTAAACTTAATTTTGAATAATTTAGTTCATTCCCTAGGAAATGTCATTCATGGTGATACGTTGTTAAATCCAGCACATTTAAATAAAGAAAAGAATGGATTAGCAAAGTTTGACTATATAGTAAGTAATCCTCCTTTTAAAACAGATTTTAGTGAAACAAGAGAGCAACTTGCTGATGATAAATACAAAGATAGATTTTTTGCGGGAGTTCCAAAAATACCACCTAAAGCTAAGGACGAAATGGCTATATATTTATTATTTATTCAACATATATTATTCTCTCTAAAAGATAATGGTAAGGCGGCAATTGTAGTTCCGACAGGTTTTTTAACTGCAAAAGCAGGAATTGAATATGATATTAGAAAATATATAGTAGATAATGAATGTTTAAGAGGTGTTATTTCGATGCCATCGAATATATTTGCTAACACTAACACTAGTGTATCAGTAATATTTATAGATAAATCTGTAAAAAATACAAAAGCAATGTTAATTGATGCATCGTCACTAGGTGAGAAAACTAAGGATGATAAGGGCAATCAAAAAACAATTCTTCCAGACAATTGTTCTAAAAAAATTGTTGATTATTTTATAAATGGTGTAGAAGAAGATGGCTTTTCCGTAATAGTAGATTATGATAAAATTGCTAATCGTGGTTACAAATATTCTGCAGGACAATATTTTAATATTACTATTAATTATGAAGAATTGTCTAATAAAGACTATTATGAAATGATAAGCGATGATATTAATAAAATAGGCGAACTTATTAATGAGAATGATGTATTAAATAAGCAATTAATGAATTGCCTTGAGGGTTTAAAAAATGAAAATAAAGACTAAAATTAATCAATTGGCATATTTAAATAAGGAGTCTTATTCTAAAAATAATATGCCCGACGTAATTGAATATATTGATATTAAAAGTTTAACTGAAAATATATTATCAAATATACAAATTTTAAAAAAAGGAATTGATAGTATTCCATCAAGAGCACGAAGAAAAATTACTGATAATACTATAATATATTCTTCTGTTAGACCTAGAAATAATCATTATGGTTTTTTTGAAAGACCTCATGATAATATGGTTGTTTCTACAGGATATATTACTATTAATGCAATGGAAGAAAAGATAGACCCGTATTACTTATATTGTATATTAACATTACCTAAAAATTTAGAATATATCTATAAATTAGCTGATTCTGCTGTTTCTTCATATCCATCAATTACACCAGATGATTTAGGAAACATGGAAGTTGAGATTGAAGAAGATATAGAAGAGCAAAGAAAAATTGCTAAATTATTTTATACTGTAGATAAATTAATATTTAATAATAATAAAATTAATAAAAAGAGTTATAATATTTGTTCGAATATATATAATTACTATTTTAATAATTACAAATGTCAAAATATGTCATTAAAATATGATGAAAATTTAAAAAGAAAAATACCTGATAATTGGAAAGTAGATTTGATTAAAAACCAAATATACGAAGTAAAATCTGGTGATTGGGGATCTGATAATTATTCTGATGAATTGATTGAAGCCTCATGTATAAGAGGAGCGGATTTTGAAAGTGTTCTTTCAAAAAATAACAGTATTCCTTTAAGATATATAAATGAGTGCTCTTTTAATGAAAAAAGAGTATTATCTGGAGATTTATTAGTTGAGATTAGTGGCGGTAGCCCTACACAGTCAACTGGTAGAATATGTTATATTAATAACTATACTTTGAAAAGATTTAATAATAATTTGATATCATCAAATTTTTGTAAAGTAATTTCTTTAAATGATAAGGATAATTATATTTGGTTCTATTTCTTGTGGCAATCAATGTATGATTCTGGAGTTTTCTTCAATTTTGAAGGTAAAACTAGTGGATTAAAAAATTTACTATTTGATGATATTATTAATAATGTATATATTCCAATCCCATCTGATAAAATACTTAATGATTTTAATTCTAAAGTGAAACCAATTTTTGATAATATCCAAAGAAATATTAATTTTAATTATCATCTAAGAGAATTAAAAGAAAAATACTATTATATGTTTTTGAATTAAAATATGAGATTAATCTTCTATTTTATTATGGTATAATATTTTACAAAAGAAGGTGATACAATGGCATATACTATTAAGCAAATAAAGAAAATATTAAATGTTCAAGAATTTGTTGCTATGTCTAATACACTATCTAAAGTCTATCTTGATTTTGAAAATAAAGAATATTTTATTGAAACATTTACTGATAGAGAAAGAATTTATAAAATATATTGTGCATCAATTTATAATTTAATTAAAGCTATACAGGATTCAAAAGAATATTTTATTAATACAAAAAAATATGGGGAATTTGAAAGTATAATCAACCAAGAATATGTAGCTACTGATAATAAGTATTATAAAAAAGAAAACTATAAAGCTTCTTTATTTAAGATAATTGAGACAATAAGACACCAAGTAAATCACTCGTTAAAAGATGCTGAAGATAATAATATTTTGTTTGCTGCCTACATAGATTTTGAAATATTAGAAAATTTAAGAACTATTATTAATGATATTTTTTGTGAAGTTTATAAACAAATTGATAAATCTAAAATAAAGCAAATAGTTTTGTCTAAACCAAAAGTAAAATATTCTTTTGATAAATTTGATAAACAAGTTGATTATGTGAAATTAAAATATCTTGAATCTACCAATGAAATTGACAAAATATTTTCAAAAGATAATGAGAGAGCAATTGAAATATTACGTGAATATTGTAATCCAAGTAATATTTTTGATTTAATGAATAAAGATGAAGAAGCAATGAAAAAGTATGATTTGATTGATAAAGAAATGGAAAATCTATTTAATAAACAAGATAAATACATTACTAAAAACGGAAATGAGTTACAAAAAGAAGCAATGAAATTATTAAAAGACTTTTTTATTAATAATGAATCAGTTACTAAAAATGAATATGAAAAAAATGTAAAAGAACTTGCTAATAAGTTAAAAGAATTAAGTGTAAAAGTAGAAGAAAATAACTAATTTTTAGGTACATTTTTAGGTGCACAAACCTATAAATTCTGTTAAATTTTAGTAAATCTAAATAAACTTAAAAACACATAAATCCTTATTTTATAAGGGTTTTAATATTTTCTAAAACTAGCCAAATTAGAACCAGGTCGCCCCCTGAAGAGAACGAAAGACTTAACAAAAAAGGGTTCTTTGTCAAATAATGGGTGAAAACCAAAAATGATAAAGAAATTTGAACGAAGCTGATGCTTAATAAGCATTGGCTTTTTTAATATATAATAAATTTTTGCATATCATTATTCTTGCTTTAAATCTTCTAAATGATCTAAAACCAAAGGCTATTCTTTTTAATACTTTGATAAAATTATTATTACCTTCAACGAAGCCATTATGATATGGATTAGATAATGTGTTTTTGATATGTAGTAAATAAATTTTTAGTGTTTTTATTGATGTTTTCATGTATTCTGATATGTTGTTGTGTTGTTCACTTAAGGTTGTTTCTAACAAATGATATTCATTATGTTTTAATGAATAAAGTAATGATTGATATACTTCATATGTTTTATTTAATTCTTTGTCTATATTTATTAAATAATCAACTACGTCAGACTGCGTCATCATTTTGTCAAAACACCAATATTTTTTCCATCTAGTATTATCTAGTTCATCTTGGGATTTTAATAGTAAACGCCAATATCTTTTAAGCTTATTGTAATTTTTTTTATCTTTTTTCATAATTTTGATTCTTGTTTTATTTAACGATGTTGAAATTAAATTAATTAAATGAAATTTATCAATAATAATATTTGCATTTGGAAACATTACTTTAATAAGAGAAACATAAGGCGAATACATATCAATAACAATTAATTTAACTTTACTTCTTGCTTCATGAGTATAATAAGAAAAGTATCTCATTAAATTATTAAGTTTTCTATCTTCAACAATATCAATTGTCTTACCAGTTTTACCATCACACATATGAAAACTCATAGCCCCATCAGCTGATTTAACAGATTTAAATTCATCAAAAGATAAAATCTCGGGTAAATAATTTTTATATAATTTCTTACCTTCATAATAAGAGTCAATAACTCTTTCCACAGTATTTGGTGAGACTCTAAATCTATGTGCAATATCTACTTCAGAGATTTTCTTTTTAAGTTCTAATGCAATAGCATATTTAACTTGGTTAGATATGAAACAACCATCGTTAACGATTTTTGTTTTTGCAATAAACTTTTTATTACAACAGTGACATAGAAATCTTTGCTTATGTAACCTTAAAATACATCCGTGATTACAAACATCTAACATCAATATATCAGATGTGATAAAGCCATTTTTTTCATAAGTTTGTTCATTGTTAAATATACAACCACATCTAGGACAAAATTCTGGCTTATATGTTAGTTTTGCCTCAATGACTTTATAGTAAATATCACCAAACCTTTCTATTTTATAAAAATTTTGTGTCAAATTTATATTTTTGTCTTCAATATTTAGTAAATTTAGTATACAATATTCTTGTGACATGATTTAAAACCTTCTTTCTTTGTTTTTTGTTCAAATTTATTATATCAAAGAGTTGGTTTAAATCATGCACTTTTTTTATTAAATAAAATTAGTGGATATTTTTTGACACCCACTAAATATTATAGAACCCAAAAAAGTCTTTTTCTTCTACCTTACAAACTTGTAATATAAAATCCAACAAAGTAATGATATAATAGAACTATAGAAAGAAGGAAATATAATATATGAAAAAAATAATGATAATTGAAGATGATACCATAATATCTAAAGAATTATATGAACTACTAGTAAATGCTGGCTATGAAGCATTAATACTAAAAGACTTCTCAAATGCCAAAGAAGAAATATTAAAAAGTAATATAGACCTAATTCTATTAGATATAAATATACCATATCAAAATGGTGAGCAATTACTTAAAGAAATAAGAAAAGAAACAAATATCCCAGTAATAATGGTAACCTCAAGAGCAAATGAAACCGATGAAATATTATCAATCTCTTATGGAGCAGATGATTACATAACCAAGCCTTATAGCCCAACCATTCTATTACTAAGAATACAAAATATCTTTAAAAGATTAGATAATAGTACTGAAGTACTGAAATATAAAGATTTAGAAGTCTCGCCATCACGAGGTACCTTATCAGGTAATAATAAAGAATTAGAACTAACCAAAAATGAAATGCTAATCTTTCAGCACCTATTAAATAACCAAAATAGAATTGTATCACGAGATGAACTAATGACCATTCTTTGGAATAATGAAGAATACATAAACGATAATGCTCTAACCGTAAATATAAGTAGACTAAGAAGTAAACTAGAGGACTTTGGTTATCCAAATGCCATAGAAACAAGAAAAGGACAAGGATATATACTATTATGAAATTAACAAACTATCTAAAAGATAAAATAACCATAATCATTATTACTATCATATCAATAATTCTAATAACCCTATTAGACATAGCCTTCAAAGTACCAAATGAACTAATAATAGTAACCATAGTATTACTACTATTAACACCAATCATATCCATCTTAATATCATATTTTCAAAAAAGAACCTTCTATAACGCCCTCATAACCAATACCAAAAATCTAGATAAAAAATACCTAGTCCTAGAAACCTTACCCAAACCAACCACTTACGAAGAAGAACTAATATATAACATCATGTGCGACATCAACAAATCAATGATTGAAAATGTCAGTAGTTACATAAATAGCACCAAAGACTTCAAAGATTATATTGAGATGTGGATACATGAAGTAAAAATACCAATATCAAGTCTAATACTTATGACCCATAATCATAAAAACCAAGTACCAAAAGAATACATTGAAGAAATAAAAAGACTAGATAACTACATCGACCAAATCCTTTATTATGTAAGAAGCAACTATACCAGTGAAGACTTTATCTTCAAAAAAGTAAAACTAGAAAAAATAATCTCATCAGTAGCCCTTAAAAATAAAGATGACCTCTTAGAAAATAAAATTGACCTAATCGTCGATATAAAAAATACTGAAGTCTATACCGATACCAAATGGTTAGAATTCATTTTAAATCAAATTGTCAATAACAGCATCAAATACAAAAAAGATATACCAAACTCTTATATCCAAATAAATGCTATAGAAGATAATAATCAAATAACCTTATTTATCAAAGATAACGGTATTGGCATACCAAAAAGTGATATCCCTAATGTTTTCAAAAAATCCTTTACCGGTACTAATGGCAGAGATAAAATCAAATCAACAGGTATGGGTCTATACATAGCCAAAAAATTATGTACCAAATTAGGACATAAAATAGAGATAGAATCTGAAGAAAAAGAATATACCATTGTCAAAATAACCTTTGGTAAAAATAAACTTTATCACCCAGAAGACTAACCTTACAAAAAAGTAATATACTGTAATATTAAACTTACGACAAATATCCTATTATCTAGTATTATTAATTACGAAAGGAAGGAAAATAATATGGAAAATATACTAAAAATAGAAAATATTGAAAAATACTATGGAAGTAAATCAAGTTTAACCAAAGCCATAGATAACATATCATTTGAAGTAGAAAAAGGAGAGTTTGTCGCTATCATGGGTTCTTCAGGTTCAGGTAAAACAACATTACTAAACTGCATATCCACAATTGATAAAGTAACCGCCGGACATATTTTTGTAGGAGAAACTGACATAACAAAACTAAAAGGAAATGATTTAAACAAGTTTAGAAGAGAAGACTTAGGTTTCATCTTTCAAGACTTCAATTTATTAGATACCTTAACAGCCTATGAAAATATAGCACTAGCCTTATCAATTCAAAATGTAAGTCCCAAAGAAATAGATAAAAGAATAAAGAAGGTAGCAAAAGAACTAGATATCGAATCAGTCCTAAAAAAATATCCTTACCAAATGAGTGGAGGACAAAAACAAAGAGTAGCAGCAGCTCGTGCCATAATAACAAATCCTAAACTAATACTAGCAGACGAACCAACTGGAGCTCTAGATTCTAAGTCATCAAAAATGCTCCTAGAAAAACTAACCTACCTAAATAATGCTTTAGGAGCCACTATTCTAATGGTAACTCATGACGCTTATGCCGCAAGTTACGCTACTAGAATAATCTTCATAAAAGACGGTAAAATATATAACGAAATCCGTAAAGGAAATGATACCAGAAAAGAATTCTTTGATAAAATAATAGATGTCGTAACCTTACTAGGAGGAGACATAAATGATGCTCTTTAAATTGTCTATAAAAAACATAACCAAAAGTATCAAAGATTATGCTATCTATTTCTTTACTTTAGTACTAGGAGTAGCCATCTTCTACGTCTTCAATGCCATAGATAGTCAAACAGTAATGCTAAATGTATCATCATCAACAAGTGAAATAATAAGACTAATGACCACCATTCTAGGAGGAGTAAGTGTCTTTGTTTCATTCATTCTAGGATTTCTAATAATCTATGCCAGCCGTTTTCTCATAAAAAGAAGAAACAAAGAATTTGGAATCTACTTAACCCTAGGAATGTCAAAGAGAAAAATATCTCTAATACTTTTCTTTGAAACTCTTATAATAGGAGTTATCTCTTTAGGAGTTGGCCTAGCCCTAGGAATAGTTTTATCACAACTAATGAGTATCTTAGTAGCCAATATGTTTGAAGCAGACCTAACAAAATTTCAGTTTACATTTTCATCTTCAGCAGCCCTAAAAACCTTATTATACTTTAGCATAATGTATTTAATAGTAATGATATTTAACACCATAATTGTAAATAAATGTAAACTAATAGATCTATTACATGGTAATAAAAAATCAGAAAAAGTAAAATTAAAAAATCCTATCATTTGCACTATAGTATTCATAATTGCGGTCATAGCACTATCATATGCTTACTATCTAGTAACAGATGGTTTTGGTACTTCACCACTTATGAATACTATAAGTGGGATATTAATACCAATAGCCCTAGGTTGTATATCAACATTTCTAATCTTTTGGTCACTATCAGGTCTAATCCTAAAGATATTAATGCATCTAAAAAAATACTACTACAAAGGACTAAATAGTTTTACCGTTCGTCAAATAAGTAGCAAAATAAATACCACTGTCTTTTCAATGACAATAATATGCCTAATGTTATTCTTTACCATATGTATCTTTTCCTCAGCATTATCCATAAAGAACTCCCTATCAGGTAATCTAAAAGATTTAGCACCCGTTGATATTCAATTCTCAAAATTACAAGAACCATTATCTAAAGAAGAACAAGAAAACTTTTCAAAAGAGATAATAGAGGATTATAACACCACTGTCAAAGATACCTTACAAAGATTAGATGTATACAAGTATCTAAAAGATGTAGTAGACATAAATATATATAGATTAGAAGAAATAACTCTAAAAGATTCTTTTGGAGACCAAATAGAACAAATAGAAAAAGATTATCCACTCCTAGCATATAACATAAGAGAAGACTTAGTAAAATCAAGTGATTACAATCGTTTAGCAAAACTATATAGCAAAAAAGAATTAACTCTGAAAGATAATGAATATGTAATTATATCTAACTATAAGATGATGGCGGGCATTCGAAATATAGCCTTAAAAAATAATACCAAACTAACTATAAATGGTAAAGACTACTATCCAAAATATCAAGAATGTCAAGATGGCATTATCGAACTAAGTGGAAGTGCTACTAATACAGGAGTAATAATATTACCAGATAATGCCTTAGAAGGTATTCATCCATATAAAAATATTTTAGCAGCTAACTATCAAGCAGACACTAAAGAAGAAAAAGAAAATGTTGACGATATAGTTAGTACTATAATAAATAACCATTTTAACAAAGATACCTTATTATCATATAATACTAAAATAGATATCTATGAATCATCCATAGGACTAGGAGCCATGGTAACATTTGTAGGACTATATCTAGGAATAATTTTCTTAATATCAAGTGCAGCTATCTTAGCCTTAAAAGAATTATCAGAAAGTACTGATAATAAAGAAAGATTTAATATGTTAAGAAAAATAGGAACCGATGAGAAAATGATTAACAAAGCCTTATTTAATCAGATAGCAGTATTCTTCCTATTCCCATTATTACTAGCTATAATTCATTCAATATTTGGAATAGAATTTGCTAACTATATCTTAAAAACAATGGGAACAGAATCATTACTATCATCAATAATATTAACAGCAGTATTTCTAGTAGTAATCTATGGAGGATATTTCTTAGTAACATACTACTGTAGTAAAACCATAATAAAGGAGAGATAAGATGAGCTATTTAGTACCAATAAAAACAGCTTTAATAATCTTTCCTTTTTTAGCCTTATTAATAACATTACCATATATAATATATGAATATCATCATTATGGATCAGTAAACAAATTAAGAACTTTAATAATATATTCCTTTATCTTATATCTAATGACAATCTACTTTTTAGTAATATTACCTCTTCCAACCAAAGAAGAAGTAATCAAAATGAAAGTGATTAATCCTCAGTTAATCCCATTAACATTCATAAAAGATATAGTAGAGGACCTAATAGAATTAAAACAAATAAACATTCTAAAAATAATAACTATACCTAGTATATATACTGTTATCTTTAATATAATAATGTTTATGCCATTAGGAGTCTATCTAAGATACTACTATAAATGTTCATTAAAGAAAACAATAATTATAAGCCTCTTAATATCACTATTCTTTGAATTAACTCAATTAACAGGACTATATTATATCTATCCTAGAGCATATCGTAATTTTGATGTGGATGACCTATTAATAAACACACTAGGAGGTCTTCTGGGATATTTAATAATAAGCCCTATTCAAAAATATTTACCAACAAGAGAAGATATCGATACCAAATCATTAAAAGAAGGACAAAAAGTATCTTCCTTAAGAAGAATAACACTCTTTCTAGGAGATATCTTTATCTATCTACTAATGATAATGCTAGTATCATTTTTAATAAATAATAAATATATAAATCTTTTATTAGCAATTCTTTACTTTATTATCATTCCATATTTCAACCATAACCAAACTATCTTTGGAAGAATAATAAATGTATCATTGGAAGTACCAGATAAGAGATTACTTAGAATAACTTTAAGAAATATCTTTATATATTTATATTACTATGGAATATTTTCATTAGTGGTACATCTAGAAATGTTATTAGCTAAAAATATACCTAACTATTTATCAGTAATAATAGGATTAAATACATTTTTAATATTTATAATTTTCTATATATATAGTTTTATAAAAATATTAAAAAATAAGCAATTACTATATGATAAAATATTAAATATAAAGTATGTAAGTACTATAAAAGTAAATAATGTAGATTAATATAGTCTATGTTATTTTTTCTTTAAAAATATTTGTGTTGTATTATA